>Ga0307514_10000017_pt1 | contig 444373 bp, 391 predicted proteins | sample 16_EM_MG_FD_203088 | JGI IMG/M metagenome (GOLD analysis project Ga0307514, IMG submission 203088) | Populus trichocarpa ectomycorrhiza microbial communities from riparian zone in the Pacific Northwest, United States - 16_EM | ecosystem: Host-associated > Plants > Roots > Unclassified...
TCGCACTGCGGGGGCAGGAACTGTCTCGTTTGTAGATCTGTGATCTGCCGCTGTAGGTCGATAATCTGTTGTGGGTGCTCGCAAACCATTTGCACCTCTCTGATCGGTTGGGAGTACTGTGCGACCCACATCAATACTTCCTGTGTTTGGATGAACGCTTCCCTCAACTGTTTGCTCCCTACGTTGTCTTTGTCGATGTCGATGAGTGCCATGATGGTGCCCTGATCTTCGACGGATACCAGGGCCGCTCGGGGTTCCGTTGATCCTGCCATTGCAACAAACTAAGCACATCTACCAGTGCCAGTTATATGCGTCAAGTTCGGAGCGGGTCGGGGTCGGGGGTACTATAACAATTAGCGGAATCCCCAGGGACTTTGCTGTCGTTGCTGCTGCTGCTGCGTGTCCGATTGTTGAATGTGTTCCGGTGCAATTATGGCCTTCGCACTCACACGGTTCTTCGGGATCGCAAGGAAACCAGGAATGTGCTCCTTGATACTTAGTCCAGTGTTGTCCGAATACGGAATCGTTCATATCGAGTCCGCCACCCTCCCTGGCTGCGTCTGTCCAATAAGTATTCCAAGGTGAGGGGACGGCTGACAGTTCCCAAAAATAGGCTTCGAGGGGTTCCTCCTCGAAAGATTCTCTGAGTATGGCTTCGATACTCTCGAAAGCGTTCAAGGGTTCGGGTTCAAAAACAAGACAAGAGGTTCCGGCGAGATCAAACCAATTTGTTCGTGAAGTGCAGTTACTGTCGTACTTTTGCATTCGAATATGGTGATCTATGCGGGTACTGACGGATGTCAAATCCGGTAAGTCGGAGTAATTCGTCGACGCAATCGTCGCAAACGTGTATCCACCGGTAATTTGATGCTAGGTAAACCCAACAAGAAATAGAGCAAGATTCGGAACAATACTTACACCCTGTCGAGGGGTATAGGCACATTCAATATCAGGTACGATGTTGTAAGACTCGTTCTAGTGTAACGGGCAGGGTTGAATGTAGGTGATATTGGTAACAATAATGTAATTTCGAACGCGGGGCGGACAGGGCTCGAGGTTCGTTTCAAGGAAGTCAAGACAAGACAAAACAAGACAAAAGTCGAAGCTGTTTGAAAGTCGTAACTTGCTTTGCTATACAAGAGAACGAGTAAAGAGAGAAGAAAAGGAAATCCTCCAACGCCAATCAACACTCTCTTTATATACAATCCGTCTGCCACCCTCGAACCATCCCTCATGCTCCGATGTACCATCCAAATCTCAACCCATGATCTTACACACCACTCCACCATTCCTTATCGTAACAATCACGCCACATCTTCCGACATCGCAACACCTCATGCCACGTCCCTATCGTACTAAATTATCCCGCCACCATCTCGGCGCTCTTCCCGCGTCTTCGCCTTTCTGTAACACAATTCCTTCGACACCACCAGAATCTTCCTTCCTTATTCCCAAGTATCTCCGTACCTTCCTGCGCCGTGACAGATGGGAATCATATCCTCGAATTCCTCATCTTCGAGAGCCAATTGTGCAGACTCCGCCAACGTATCCTTTCCAGCGTGGTTTCGGCGACTTCCTTCGGCCGGTGGCTTCCATGCATCCCCAAGTGACGACTGAAGGCCAGCCAATTCTCATGACATCTTTGTTTTTGGCTTCGGAGGATCCGGAGGTGAATCGTCGTCCAGTGGCTCATCCGTTTCACGTTCCGAATTTCCATCTCCGGTTGGTTGCTTCTCTATGGGTTTGGGTTTGGGTTCGTCGATGACATCTCTGTAGAAGTGCTCGTTCAAGATCGCTTTGTCTGCAGCATTCGGTGCTGTGTATCGCTGTCCTTTTCTGAATAGCACATCTCTGGAGCGGTGAAGCGTCTTGGCCAATGGATCGTATACGAAGTACTGCTTAGTCGATATGCTGTACGCAACGAATATGCCGGGAGTGGCTCTGTATTCCAGCTTCTTTTGTTTCCTTTTCCGAACGTGCACGAAAGCCAAACATCCGAACACACAGAGATGCTTCAAAAATGGCTTCCTCCCATGCCAGGCCTCGTACGGAGTCTTGCCAACTACCAATCGCGTCGGAGTGCGGTTCTTGAGATAGACCGCCACTGAGACTGCAAAAGCCCATTACTTCTTCGAAAGTCCGGCATCATCCAGCATGCATCGTAAGCGCTCCATGATCGTGTGGTTCGCCCGTTCGACAACTCCATTAGACTGAGGAGTGTAGGGCGTAGTCGTTTCCTTCAAGATCCCTTCTGATTTTAGGTATTCTGCGAATTTCTTGGAGGTATACTCACCGCCTCCATCTGTACGAAATCGCTTCACTTGCTTGCCTGACTCCATTTCGCTAAGAGCCTTCCATTCTTTGAATTTCTCAAGGGCTTCCGACTTGTACTTCAATATATACTCATCAGTATGGCTCATGGCATCGTCAATGAAGAGCAGCATATATCGACCTCCTCCGATGGCTGTTTCCAGGGGACCGCATATGTCCGAGTGCACGTGCTGCAGAAGCTCAGGGGCACAGGAAGTCGTGTTCACAGTGAAGGGTTTTCGAGCTTATGTGCACTTGATGGAGCTCTCCCAATCGCACTTCCCGGTCATCTTCGGAGCATTGGTGATCGTCGGCATGATCTCCAAGGCCTTTAGACCGACGTGTGCCAGGCGGCGGTGCCATAACATCCGCTTCTCTGCATTGTGCCGGGATGGATGCCCAGTCGTCTTAAGTGCCAGCAGGCAGCTGTATTCGATATCGGTGTATTCGGTCGATTCCGGAGCGCAATCCAGAAAGAATACCCCATCGATCTGAGGTGCAGTGGCAATCAATTTGCCATGCCGATTGTAGAGGTTGAGACCGTAGTGATTCACCAGTTCGACTTTGACGTCCTTCTCCATGATCTGAGATTGTGAGATGAGATTGAACGATCCTGGCAAATGCACCACTTCTTCGAGTATGATCATTTCCGTTATTCCATCTGCCAGCTGGCAAGTCAACCTAACACTTCCATATCCTGATGCAAACGATGTGACCCCATTGTATCCCTTCACCTTCTTTGTATTTGGAGGATATTCGGTGTAGGTGATGAACATTGATCAACGGCCGGAGATGTGAGTTGTGCATCCGCAATCGATGAACCAATCACTGGATGAAGCATTTAAGCTGCCCACCATCCAATAGTTCTCGATTGAAGTCGTGAGAGTCGAAGTAGTCTCAGTCGATGCTTTTGCTGCAGTGTCAGCAGCCTTTGGAGGATCGCCGTGCTGCTTGCTCAAGCAGGTTTCGGTGGCGTGCCCTCGCCGATGGAAATGAAAGCACTTCCGGAAATCCTTCTCTTTGTCTCCCTTATTATCTCTCTTATCATCTCTCTTATCCCTCTTTGGATTTCTGCCGCCTTTACCGGCTTTACCGCCATTACCACCTTTGCCACCCTTCTTTGCAAAGAGCAGAGCTTCTGGAGCAAGCCGATTCTCTCTCTTGATTGCAGCCTCCTTTTCGACAAGCTTGGTGACGATCTCATCGGGCGTGGCGGTCATCATGGCGTTTTTGTCCATCATGAGCTCCAGGAAGACTTTCCACTCGTCGTTCCTTGGAATTCCGCGAAGGAGATAGAAGATGTGCTCTTGCTCACTCATCTTGGCGATTGTCTTTGCAGTGTCCGCATCAGTGTCAGTGGTCGATGGCCCAGCACAGATATTGTAATCCTTGACTTTCCAATCGATCCGCGATGCGTAGTTGTCAACATCTCCGCAGTCCTGTAGCTTGATGCTCCAAAGGTCTTCCCTAATCTCGAAGATGTTGAGCTTCAGCTTTGACTTGTAGGCTGATGCTAGCTTCTCCCAAAGCGTCTTCGCATCCTCGACGACCGTGTATTCCACTTGTATCCTCGGCTCCATGCCGTGTACGATAGTCGATCTGGCAACACCATGGCGATTCATCCAGTCTTTGAAAGCGGCCCTCTCTGTAGCGGTCGCGTTTGCTGCTGGCTCTTCCGGCTTGTCGTCGTATCCTTTGATGATACCATACACTTGCTTCTGTTAGAAAAGTAGTGCCATCTCGGTTGCCCATTGTGCATAGTTCGTGCCATTGAACTTTGTGATGGTGATCGTAGTCGAACTCATCCTGCACAATCGTATATCACAATCGTCAGTTATAGTAGTCTCTCGGACTCTATGGGAGACGTCCAGCAGCCGCCGTCAGAAATACGGCGGGGTGCGGGGTAATTGCTTAGCTTGTGGAGACGCTTCTCCGTGATGATGACCTCCACTCGACAAATGAAAGTGGAAGTGTTTATCGTTGGTTCCCTTTGAAACGGAAGGGCTCATAACCTGTTGTACGGTGGCGTGTGCTCGACTAGTCGAGTGTGTGCGTGTGTATGCGATGGTGTGTCTATTGTATCGTGTAACGAGACATGTCGCATCGACATAAGGTCGATTGATGACTAATGGTGCTAACTACAAAAGAGGCAAGTTACATCATAGTCCTTGGCATAGTGATATACATACTTCCAATCAGCTCAACAGTAAGAAGGCAGGAAAGATATTTTTGGTTATTAATCAGGGTAACATGCTTCTTCAACAGATCTCTGGAAGATGATTGGAGAAGGTTGTGATGTTGGTGGACAGCTCTCATCATGTTAAAGTACAGCTCTGCAGAACCCTCACACAGTAGTTAGTTCTGTTCAGACCACTGTGCAATGATTAATAAGATTCACTTTTGTACTTACTGAGAGGCATATTGCCTACAATTGAATAGAGGTCTACAGTTGGCTTCAATGTTCTGTGGACAATTGTACAGGCAGTGAAGAATCAATACGAAGTTTTGAACAGATTCTCATTCAGACTAATAGACAGATGGAGTGAATAAATGCTGGTATGGTGGAATACTTCTGGCTGTTTGTAAAATATCACCAGGATGACTGGGTGGATTGGCAACCAGTAGTCCAGTTTGTGGCAAATAATAGAGTATCAGAAACAACTATATGTATTCTTCTTTACACTCTTCATGTGGTGGATCTCATAATGGTAGATTTTGAAGTTGCAATGCTAAGGCTATAGTGACATCAGGTGGATGCCAATATTATTCAACCAGCAATGCAACAGATCCACATAAAGTTACCAGGTTGAGATGAGATAGAGGAAAGCCATACAGAAAGACAATCCAAATAGGTTCCAATTACCAGCTCCACACATTCAGGAGTGCACAAATGTTTCGCTCATTGGTTGCCCTGTTAGGCTTACATAACTGGCATAAAATTTGGATTATAAATGAGATGAACTGTATACTGTAGTTTATGCAGTCTCCCCATTCCAGGTTCAATATGATCTTCCGGTGACTCTATGGATCCATGTGGTACAATCTGCTTCATAGGAAAATTCTGTTGTGGATGATCCCCTTTCAGGACAATGTATGGAATCCTCTCCCCGAGTTGAGGTTCATAGTATGGGAAAGTACCAGCTTTGTATTTGTTTTGTTTTATTCATACTGTATGCACCCTAATTAGAGTATGACAGAGCCCCATATCCCCATCACATCAGGGTGAGCAGGTTAGATGATGGAGTTCACCACCCACTTCATTTTGTCCCCTTCACAGCAGGTGGCTGGTAATGGGATTCCAACCCATAGCATTGCGACGGTATACCCCGCCCATACTCTCAGAAGCAACACCACTGTACCATGGGGCCAGCCTCAAAGTACCTCCTCTGAGAATGTGAGGACAGTGTGGTATCTCAAATTCCGTGGCAGTATTAACTCCCATGGATCGGTAATGATACTTTGATGTGGCAACCTGCAAAGTTTGTTGATAGGCTGCAGGCGATGGAAGAATTTCATAAATCTTAATATGGAATACTTGGCCTGTTCGAGAATGTTCTCTCAAGTTCTTTCACCTACAGCGGGGATATTCCCCCTCCCTGAGTCGACAATTGATGACATCATATTGAAGTTTGAGTTCTAGCGGATGTAGATTGCGGTGGGTCATGTTGTGAGACAGATGAATAGCATGAGAATGTCCCATTATGGTGGCAGAATTGTTTAGTATGATAATAAAGTTGTCTGAAGTATTGTGATGTCAGATAATATGGCGTGATTTTGTTGATTAGAATTTTGTAACCTGGTGAATACGATGATACACAAGTATTCAAATGATATATTGGATGATAAATAATGATTAGAGTGTGGCAGATGAACTGTATTGAAAGAGAGGTACTTCAGTGTTAAAGGATTTCTGTTTGTTCTCTCTTTATTTGTGCTCTTGTATAACAAAGTAATTGACAACTGTGGTAAGACATCCTTGACCTTTGTTCAGTTTTTCAATATGCACTTTGACTTGTAAGTTTCAAAATTCAATATCGCATTTCTGTTACCAATATCACCTTCCTTCCACCCCACCAAATACAAGATGTAATTGAGGGTGATAGATCTGGTGGTAGTAGGTAGAGTGGAAGGCATGCTAAGTGCAAAAGGCTATAGTTAAAGGTGAACTGTAAGTCTTGAGAATAAAGTAAAACTGTCTGGGAGATATACTAAGTAGTAACTTAAAATTATGGCATGAAGAGATAGATGGGAATGTCTTATCTTTATACAGTCTAGCTAATAGTGGAGTCATAGAAAACACAGATAGTGATGGGAAATGGAGAAATCAGGTGATGGGGGAATATATAATGTGAACCTGAGGCTGAACAGAATGTTCTACATGAGTTAATTTATATTACCTGGTTCAACAGGTACATAAACTGAAATGTGCTGTTCTAAACTCAATCAGACTGGTCATATTCCAGATTTGTCACATCTTCTGAAACCCTGCCATATTATTTTTATGTTTCTTCACTATTTCTATCTTTCTTATTTACACCTCTATCATTATCTGGCATCATTGACTCATGTCATTTCTGTCTGTCTCTCTATGTCATTATGCTGAGTCAACTGTTAAGGGTATTCCCTTAGCAGCAGTAGTGGAATATAAAGAGTAATAATAAATACTTCTGATGTTAAGCAGCACAGAATGCGAAACACCTATTACTGTGTGACATCATATTTGCCTATCAAATGATCTTTAAATGGAGTACACTTGAGCTGCATGTTCATTGATTAAGGATTACCTACACAGGATTTAGCTGAATGACGTATGATAACACAATTGTAATGCCATTACCGGATCATTATTCAAGAATGCTCACAGTGCGCATAATGATCGTCCACATTTACTAGATCTTATTTAGCGGAACAACACACAGGTAAATTGCAACAATGCAGAACTATGTGTGCTGCAGACGATACGCAATATATAGTATTAGTGATAGTTCCAGGTTACCTGGCTGTGGTCTGCATTGGTATCGAATCTGAGGCCCCAATCCAGATCAGGAACTGTCCACAAACCCGTATGGGAAACTAGCACTGGGATGTACCCCGGAGCAGACATAAACCTGTGGAATTGTGGCTGGGTTGAAACTGGACTGCGGCTTTAGACTACAATTCCTACATCTTTGGCTGCAAATGAGGATTTGAGTTCTGATTGTATCACGATATGATTAATGCACAGATTGTGCAGTTTTTGCAGCTCTTTCACCTCCCACTTTCAGATTTGCAATCGGATCTGTATTCATATAATAGCTGTAAAACAAACCCTAATAGAGTGCTAAATTCACCGGTTTTCGATAGGAACTCAACAAATATTGTTCAGATTGCAAATCTGACAACGGGCGGTGAATGGGCGGCTAAAACTTCACAATCTACATTTTCATCATGTCACAATACGATTAGAATTGAGATCCTCAACTGTGGACAAAGCTGCGATATTGAAATGGCAGGTTTTTAGTGGTAAAACCGGCCCAATTGCAACAATCCTGGATATTGGTGTGGTAAACCTGTTCCAACATTCCAGTTCCAAGTTTAAACCAGAAGCAGAACCAAACAAGCAATTTGGAACCTTTGCTTACACTAGTAATATGTGATTATGTGGATTTCTCTGGTCTAGTTCTGAAGGATATCATATAACTTGGATGCTTTCTGGCCATCACGCAGTCCAGAGCAATGCATGTAGTGTCTGAGGTTTCAATGGCATCGGCTGAAGATATGAGGTTAGAAGGAATGTCGCGTATTCATTTCAGTTAGTATACATTGCAATCTCACAAGGGTGTCGTACTCTACTTTGGTGGAGTATGAGTTGGTCACCAAATAAATCTCTCACACAATTGCTGAATAACTAGAGTATTGTAAGGTATCAATCATTGCAATAAGTACAGATTGATTACATGTCATCTGATGTTCCAAGTACGGAACAGATGAAAGATAGATGTCTAAATTGAAGTAATCAGCTGTCCTACATGTGTATTTGATATCTTGGGTGAGGATGGCCTGATTGGGGAGCGTTACACTTTAAAAACACTCCTACTAAGAGAAATGTAACCTGGAGGATATTCGTGGCTACATCACTGAGGCACATAGAGAAGTGCCATAGAGGCAAGTGATCAAGCAATCCTGGTGTCATAGTAAGAATTCTGATGGAGTTTCATTCTTAGAACTGGACTATAAAGGGTTCACATTCTTCTGGCAATGAAGAAGACAGAGCTTAAGCAGTAATCCACAGTCAGATACTAGCAGCAAAGAACACTTTAAAATCGAATTAAAAACTCTATTCACTATTGGATCTTCTTCTCTCACCATTGTGCGAGAACTCCAACACTGCAAATCCACTTGAAGACAATACAGTAAGTACTTCTGACTTGCAAATACTTGTATGCCTCCTTATGGACCATTTGTATTCCAAGCAGCAAAGAACCATACATTCTGCATTATTGAAGACCAATCTGAGTTCCAACCAATACACAAACTTTGACCATTCACGAACTGGACAGAACAGTGTGCAAGTTTTGACAACCTCACGAGCTGAGGACCCAGTATGCAACCTTGCCAAGTACGATATCTAATCCCACCAGACAAAGGGAACCATACAATAAAGATTGTGTAAGACCAGTAATACATATACTTGGCATCCCAACCACTCCAAGAACTTTGATACTCAATCTTCTATCATCACAGACTGTCACAACTGTTAGTGTAACAACCTTTAGCACGTTACAGTGCTAGAAATCTGCTTGACCCTGTACCTTGGAGAGAAAGTTAGTACTGACTTCATACACATAGTATCCAATGGATATTCATAATATAGGAGGTATAACAAAAAATACATGAAATAATACATTGATAGTGGCAGTGACTCGACAAGGACTCTGAGATTGCATCATGCTGAATTGTGATGGATGGTGTTGACCCAGTTATAGTTATCTAGTATTGTGTCGATTCATGCAAATTGTAGTTTCTTTAAACGGGACTTCCCAGCCCTTGAGATGATTAAATGGGTAGAAATTGAATAAATTAACAAGTTCGCAAGGCACTTGTAAGGTTTGTGAATGGGAGAAAGCATTGCGAACTGCTCAGTCTAGTTTGCAAACTGGAGGGTTCACAACTGGGTTGGAACATGTATACATTTCTATGAATAAAGACAAGGTTTGTGATAGGAGCGGGTGCTTCACCATGCAGAACTGTCTAACATTGGATACGAAGCCAGAGGTTACCTCAATACTGATCTGCTCCCTGACAAGAAACTCAAGCATTTTGGTAATCCTCTTGATATATCTTAAGATGATTGTGGCTATTTGTTTATTCTTGGAAACGATTTCTCAAAGTTGAGTCTTGGAATAAGATGAGGAAAAAAGAGCAGAGCAATTGGTAATTAGGTGGCTGTACTTAAATCCAATGAATATTGTGTTGATTATTGGGCTTGAGAACCCCCGTAACATCAATATTGAGTAAAGCAACCACCCAATATTGACTGTCTACTAGTCTGACACTGTTTATTGTCATAAGTATGAATTAGTCCTTGAATCTTGCTTTAGCTTTCTGCATATCTTTGTATTGATCCACCACCTCCACCCAGCTCTCCATAAGCTTAAAGGTGAAGTCTACTCTCATCATATTGCCACAGATATTAGTCAACTAGTGAATACAGTCCTAGTTTCTTTTATTCCTCCCTCCTGATTGATCACCTTTCCATTGATTACCGTCAAATTCACCTCTAATTTCACTTATTCAGTACCTACGTAGGACATCTCCAATGCTCCATCATGGCCTCCCATTGCATCTCTAAGTTCGTAAGATATGGGCCTGTAAATACTTCTCAGAGTTCACTTTATTACTGACTCCTAGTGTATCTCCAAACTCACTCGATCACAGGATCCAAGTGCATCTGAGTCACTCGTTTGCGCCCTCCAAGTGCATCTTTAAACTCACTTGATCATGCCCTGTAAGTGCATCTCTCAGTTCACACCACAGCAGCGTCTAAGTGCATCTTTGAGTTCACTCGTTTATAGCCTGCAAGGGTATCTCTAGGTTCACTCAATTACGCCAAAGTGCATCTCAAAGTTCACTCAATCTGCAATTAATAGGGCGCACCCAACTTTTAGTATCATGTAGAAGCTTGAGTAAAGGGATAAATCCTGGCAACGAGCACAATACACCCCCTAAAATAAAATTATACAAAATAACCACCAATATCGTACTACGGCTGTTATTTGGCAAAATGGAGTTCATATCCTAGCCACTTCCTGGCGACAACTTGCTCTACACTTAACCCAGGCGTTCCATACGTCAGAGGTGCAAAGTACAGAAACCCTCCAACAACGACTACAGTAATAACTGCTGTCGCAACCCAAGCACCTAACATATCCTGCCTCTTGTCTGCTATGAAACCCTTCTTTTCAATTGTCATAATCGACTCTTTCTCAAAGGGCTCGGTACAAAATATGAACTCCACTAGAGCGCCAGTGATCAATGCTGAGGCAAGGTGGGCGGGGAGGTAGTGATGCAGAAATAGTTGTCGGCCCATCAGGAAGAATGGAAAATAATGACAACCCCATGCAAGAAAGAAAAAGCCAGTTGAGTTATAGAGCTTATTCCGTGTGCGGCGATCTAATGCATCTATCCCTCGACGCTGGGTGATTTGGTCAGCACCAAATATGCCCACGAGTACCGCGAGAAGCGCAGATGAAAGCCACCACCCAGTCGGATTTCCGATGAAGTATATTTGCTCGCGGGTATCATTTTTTGTCCAGAAGGACACTCCACGCAGAAGGAAAGGCCACTGAGCTGGTTGAGAAGCGTATGGATGCGATGAGGTCAAGGCGTTGTTATGATGGAACATGGCGCGCTGCAGTTCGATGTATTTCTTGAAAAATGGCATGTGCTGGACATTCTTGGGTTCCTTTAGAGTACGCGAGTCATCCGAGTCTAAAGAAGGTATATCTTCAATGAACCATATGTTGGATATGTGAGCGACATTCTTGTTGCCATTGATCTCTTGCTGCTTAAACCCCCACTCTGGTAGAGGTTTGCTATGCGTCCACATTGCAACTTTGCTCGTCATATGAAGCAATTTAAAATACCCAGCCAGTGTTTTCAGCTCTTGCTTAGTCTTGCCATGCTCAAATTTGATCTGGAATAGCGTATCGTTGTGTCTTTGACCGTACGATTTCTCCATATTAATAGTCGTGAACTCCTGATTGGTAGGGTAGTATGGCGATGCTACATCGTGGCTGAGTAGGTCGGTGTTGGTCTGGACATGGTGAAGTTTTAACACATCCCCATTTCGCACTGGGCGGTTCAGTCGCAGATTATCCGCGAATGGGGTAGGCGGCATGATCACCCAATGGTTGTTCGTGTCGTTGAAAGGATAACCCGTAACTTGTTGGCCTGGAAATAAAGATTAGCTTAGCGAGCGATGACTGTAGTATCTATCTACCTTGAGAAGATATTCTACCGTCCTCATATCGGAGGGGGTAGTACTGTGCGTGAGAATGTAAAAACGCCTTTGTATCCTTATGACGTATCTGGACGGTGTCATAGTAATGGACGGCAGTGCTGCTCACCGACAAAGCATTGTCTGCCAATGTTTCTTGGAAAGCAGGTGTCATGAAATCATCGCCGGGCCCACTTTTATATAATATGGCGAAATGAACTTGGAACCAGAAAAGATAGAAAAAGAAGGGAACGAAAATTAATCCGAAAGCCCGAGCCATGAAGTGCTTTGAAAACTGTCGCAGGGACAATCCCCGTTTCACGTCGAGCAGACTCCATAAGTCAATGGCCACAGAGGCACCGATTGTGACAAACGTAAAAACCCCAACGTACTTTGTAGAAATGACGCAAGATAACGCGACACCAGTGAGGAGCAGCCACTTCCACCATTTGCATCCGAATGGCTCATGGCGCAACTTGTAAAAACGAACATAGAAGAGGAGTGAGCACGCCATTGATAAAATTAGCGTTGCATCCAGTAGGATCAGTCGGGTCTGTCCAATATGTGCATTATCTTGCCCAAGATTAGCTGCCGTTTGTCACAAGAGCTGAACTCAGGTTGCATACCGAAAAGAATGATGGTGGCAGCAGTCACGGTAGCAGGTAATCTATATCCACTTTCCTGCATTGTTAGGAATACCACCGGGACTGTCAACGCTCCAAGCATGGCGGGCATTGCTCGCAATGCTACATATGGGACTCCATTCGCGACATACGAGTCGCCGATGTTTTCGAACTTGAAGTGACCATCGTAACCGACGAACCACCCAATCAAAGCGAGTAATAGCTTGCCGAATGGAGGATGAACATCGAAGAAGTATGTGCGCTCCAAGTACTACAGAGTATCAACAACAGTACACTAAACATAATTCCGTGTAGAACTGACATAGGAAGCAAACTAGAGTTCATATTAGTACGTGATAGACACCGTCAGAAATCAGATATAACTAACCTTTCCGAAATGCACTTCGTCAAAGACCACCTCATCAGGGTGTCCAAGATTGTAGAAGCGAGTTAAGAAAGCCAACAAGGTTATTAGTACCAGTACACTGTTGTGTCGCTGTCTTCCTATTAATTGCGAAGTACCATAGGCACTACTATCATTTCCCACACCCAATGATTCATCTTTTGCACTGGACACAGACACAAGCTCAAGACCAGCAGCGCTAGAGGCCTTCTTTTTATATCCACGTTGGCGTACTCCAACTATCGACTCCGACATTGAAACCACGGTTGCGATTTTCGAATTAAATAGCAGATACTGAAGCTGAGTTGCGTAATTACGACAAGTGTAAGAAACTACACAAGGTAGAGAGGAACCTAGATATGCTGGACATGAACTGCGTCAGAATGAAACGGAACTTGAGGCGAAAGAATTACCAAGCGTGTACCACAGCAGATAGTTAATGTAGTCTGAATTCTTACAAACTCGAAGCCCAAGGTCGAACTAAGATCAAAAATTATTATATTTCCAGAAGAGCAACAGTTACGGAGGGTGTAGAAGTTGCAATACGAGGGTACATTAATGGTAACAATGGTGTCGCTAGGGAGTAATTCCTTCCTTGATTAAATCTACTCAATCTGATTAAATGTGCAAGCTATAAATCGATACACCAAATACAAAACTTTTCATCAAACTGCAGAGGCCATGTCAAGAAAGATATATGTTATCTCCAATGACCATATTTCAATTAAGCTCTATATGAATATTACAATGTTGCTTTCATTCTGACTATTAGCTTCTCTAACTTCTAACATGTTAAAGAAAACCAAAATCAATCTATTGCTCTTATCCTAACTGGCAGGCCAAAGTGAAAAATAGTATTCAATATGTAACATTGTCAAATGTGCTGGCAAATTTGATTGCAAAATAGGTGTTCAAACTTAAAAAACTTAATACCATTCATTGATTTACTTTAGTATATAACAAAGTTGTAAGCTCTTTTTTTATTATATCTGTTAATTATGAATATATGAAGAGATAATCACTTATACCAGTATTTGATTACCAGAGATATTGAAATTCTACTGACTAAATAGAATGCAGTTCAAGATGTATATTATTACCAAGAGGTAACTAAATATACAACTTGCAAAGTGAATTGGTTCTACAACTAAATAAAATATATATTAAGTTAAAGGGAAATATTCAAACTTGAACTTGAAAATTGGTATGCATAATAGTATATCAATTATTTCTAGAGGTATATTCCTTTATATTATATAGTATTCTTAGTTGTATTATTCATTATATAAACTAATTTACTGGAGACTTGTATATGGAAATATTAATTATATCTTTGTTTACATTGGGAAATATTATTTTCAAAATCTACTCAGCTAATAATTATTACATTAAATTATTAACAATATTACTATCTAAAGATTAAGGTATATCTATAAAGTATTTTTCTTCTTATACACTATTTAAGTTATACTATTTTCTTCAGATACTATATGCTTTACAAGTGGTTAAATTAGACATAATAATAGTACTAGATATTCGATACACAAGATATGATACTGATAACAGATAAGTTGTATAGAATAATATACTGGAAATGAAATTGTATAGTATTATTATATATGATACTATAGTTCATTATCAAAATCAAAACTGGAAATAAATATAATATATGAATGAGTACCGTATTAGTAACCAGGTTATCAATATTGCACACTACTTTTATATATGTATAAGCTACTACAAGTTCATATTGAGTTTTCTTACTGGATGAATATTTAAGTGATTTATTATACGAAATTTGACAAGTATAATACCATCAGAATGAATTTTGTACTATCAAATTTGTTGTTTTGAAAATAGTCTTATTAAATATAAAATTGATTGTACTAATAGAGATAATATTTGTGAATATAAAAATATCTTATATATTCCAGCGATTATATATTTGTATAAATAAATTTACAGATAAAAATATTCCTTTTACGACTAAAGATATCTTCAGTGCCAAGTACACAGAATGAAATTTAATCTATTTCAAATATATATTCTATCACAGATATTTAGCTATACCAATTGGCAAAAGAAAGTAAATATAGATAAGAATCAAATATTACTAGTATAATGTTCAAAATAAAATCAACTTCTAATAATGATTACTCAGTATATTCTATTTGACAAAATTCAGTACTTTTGTATGAGGAATCAAATATGTTGATTATATTCTTTCATTGTATTAAGAGCAGATATAGCATTATCACTTAAATTATTATACAAGAACAGCCCAATACTGACATACAAGTCATATAGATCATTCAATGATAGTGTATATGAATTGATAGTATTGATAATTAGCAATATAATTTATATACAATAGTAAAATATTACCTATACTGTATGTATAGATACTTTGAACTTCACATATTGTAAGGATTTATAAATACTATTAACAGGATTAGTAGAATCTACGATATTTCTTAATCAAAGTATGAAGTCATATATAAAGTGAAAAGTATTTACAATATATTGATTTAAAAGTTACAAATAATATAGTAATTCATACGTATGTTGGTACATCTAGTTAGTAAGAGCTTTAAATGACGATAAAAGTTCGTAAACATGTGTCCAATTTTTGTTAAATAGAAATAATATACAAACTGAAATCTATTAATGCATTATCAGTGTCACGGCCCAAGATGATAGAAAGGTATTTAGAACTAGAGGGCAGATATATGGGATGGTGTGGAAGAAATTGGTTTGATGGAAGGGTGGAGACGTTGGGAGATGTGGAATGAGTGCAGAAATATGCCGGAGTGGTGGCGGTATAATTTGTTATGCCAAAAGAAGTGGGCTGAGGTATTGTAACGTCGGGCCATATGGTGTGGTTGTGCTGATAAGGAGTTGTGTAGTGGTGTGTACAATTATAAAGGATGATTCAGATGGTACATCGGGGCAATGAGGAATAATTCGATGGTGGTGGATGAACTGCATATAAAGAGAGGTCATTTCGCATTGGAGGGTTTTCGTTTCTTCTCTCTTGACTGGTTCTGTTTTATAGCAGAGCAAGTTACAACTTGGAACAGCTGTCGATTCTTGACTAGTCTTGATTCCTTGAAACAAAGTTCGTATGCTGTTGTTCGGTTTTTAATATCACATTAAAGTTACCAATATCACCTATTCTCGACACCATCTGTTACAAATAGAGATATAGTATAATGGCTATAGAAGGTGAATAGCTTAAGTGTTATTTCAGAATACATATTGACTAATTATATCTCATTTAACATATCTTAAAAAAACATTAAATGACAATATAGCATTCTATTTGTTAAAGAAGTCTGATTGCAGAACAGCATCAAGTTAACAGAGTAGTGTATAACTCTATTATTTAATGTACTATGGTATTTTAATGGCAGCAACAAGCCTGTACTTATTATACCTTGCATACTTATAAGGAACCACACTAGTACTATCACAAGTATTATTGATTGTAAGTATACACCTTTCCAATTGCTGTACTTTTATACCAAATTCTTCAATATATATAGCTTAAAAGATAATAGAGACATACCTAATAAGTTACGAATATATTATTCAGAAAATTTCGAAATATTACACAAATATTACAATTCTGATGAATGTGTTATTTAGAATGAAGGAGAATTGATTAGTCATGCAAAAGTAATATTACATATTTACAAATTGATATTATAGAGATCATATAAGTCTTGACTAAAGAAAATTAAAGAGTGATACCTTGTCAAGCTCCATTTAGTAACAGTTTGCATTGTATATTTGGTATACATTTGGAATATTAGTTGATTATTAATATGGTAGTTGAATTAGATGTGGAAAAAAGAATATACTAATATATACATATATATACAAACTACATCACCAAAATACAATTTAGATTCTGGGTGATACTTGTACTACATGAAACTAATGATAGTACAATCCTACAATTGGAAGATTTCGAAGCACATTGAACTGTACCAGTGGCTTTCAGATGCATCTAGGTGAATCTACAAATACTTGTAAAATATCTAGATGTACTACTAACCATGGATATCAAGTTTGAGAGCTTGAGGGAGGACTGATAACACCTTCAACAGTGACTTCATTTACAGAGTAGCAATCTGGATCTATCAACAGCTGTATTGGAAATACTGGTGGTATATGTAAAATTCACCTAAGCAAGAAAACTCAGTTACTACTGATTATTAAACATTTTTGAATCCAACAAATTAGAATTGAATTGTGAACCATTTATCCAAGTATCTATGTAACCATATATCAATAAATCTATGTAACTAAGAATTACAACCTCTATCTATATACAAGTTATTCAGCTGGCTGTGAAGAATACTTCTGTATTGCAAGAGTGATATCTACAGGTGATAACATAGGAATAAATAAAGAGTTATATGGAAATGGTGGTGGCAATTGATAGAGAGAGCAAGAAAGCAACTATTGAGATGGAGAATGGATAATGAAGAACTTGGAATCTACAATTGTCTTACGTAGATTCTTAACCCCCGTAATCAATACAATATGTACTAGACTTTCAGTACTGACGTGTAATTACCAATTCCCCTTCTCTTTTTCACTCAGCTTATGCGAAGACTCAACTTCTTCAAATTGATTGCAAGAAGAAACCAATAGCTACAATCATCATAAGATGTATCAAGGAGTGTACAAAAATCCTCAATCTTCTCATTGCGGAGAATATCCAGATTGAGGAACCTTGTCCTTCGTCTTGGAGATCAATGTAGAAGTCTCCACAACCTCAGACTGCATGATTCTGTGCAGCTCGTGCTACTGATGGTTGCTAAGTAGGCATACAAGCATTTCGAAGGTTAAGGGACATATTGCGGTTTCTTCAAGGTGTTTATAGCATTGGATTGTTCTCACAACAGTGATATGAGAAGATACAATAGTGAATAGAATTCTTACTAATAATTTAGGACATTCTTGCTGCTAATGTCTGACAGTGAATTGATGTCTGGAATTAGGTTATGTTCATTGCCGGAACAATTTGAGCTCTATAAAGTTCAGTCCTCTGGATGAAACTACATCAGAGTTCATCCAGTGACACCATCATTTCTCAATAGCTACTCCCTGCAGCATTTGTCCAAATGTCTCAGTAACGTAGCCACACATTGCCTCTTGGTTATCATGATCATTAAGTGAGTGCTTTAGAAGTATTATACTCTCCTATTAAGCCATCCACACACATGATATTGAAGGCACACATGTGACAGCTCATACCATTAACTTTAACATCTCACTTTTGTTAGGTCAGTAGTTGGAATATCTGATGATATCTAATCTATCGATGTGTATTTCAATTCTTAATGACTTGCAATAATCTTGTTATTCGGCAATTGCATAAGATCATTAAGTCGTAACCAACCCATACTCTGGCATTATAGATTAAGACACCCATCTGCAAAGACTAAATTTGTGTCATCAAATTTATTTAGTTTATTGTACACACCCACTCAAAAAAATCAAATTGAGGTTTCCCTGAAATATAGCATTGGATTGAAATTCCAGAGTGTGTATTAAGTTGGGGTGATGCCGTATTCAAGCATCGCGACTGGTGTACCCACTTTTGGGACTGTCACAAAGAGCACTTGACAAACAGTTCATGCTTCATTTGACAATGTCAGAAATGATTCTCAGGGAACTGGTACATTGTCGAATTTAGTTTGTCTTTGCAATGATAATAGTACTCGCTCGGTACGTTCAATCAAATATATAGTTCTTGCCTTTAAAAACTCTCATGGGTTAATTTGACCAATAATACTTACCATTCAGAAGTGGTATAGTACATTTCATTTGTTGCAACAAGATTGATTAGTAGTTTGCAGATGTTCAATTGTCGCGGGAGGGCTTTGCATTATCGTGATTATGATTTCATATGTTTGGGATCAGACTTCAGTCAACTATCAGTTCAATGACACATACTACCAATATGATATATGGACGAAACATTGAATAAAATACCACACAAAGAATATCCTAAATCTGATTACTGATACTATTTCTAACCTCCAAGTGACATTGCACCCTCTACAATCATACCTGTATCAACTAATCTCCTATTTTCAATATTGGTGATGTTGGTGATATTGTTGCTGTTGCTGTTGCTGTCACTGCAGGGGATGTGCTGGCTGCTGCTGGCGATGGGAGACCCACCCAGAGGTAGAACAGCTGAGAATTGCATACTAGCTTCTGTAGAAGTAACAAAACTGCTGAGACGATTGAAAGAGTTGTCGGGCTAATCTATTAGCTCATCAGGGATGCAATCAAGGAAGTACTTATCAAAGCTGCTCTAGTCATTGTGAGGCTGTACCATTGGTGGGACTGGACCAGTTGGCTGGATCCTGTCGGGAATAATGGAGGAGACATTGAGTATCTTTTTGGTTTGAACCATTTATAAGGAAGAATGACAATCCATGTTGAGATGATGAAATACAACATTGCATGTATTATTAGCCGTGTTATTAATGTTTCTTGTAATGCACTGATATTGTACTCCACCTCCTGGACCAAATTCTGGCGGGACACTAAACTCGTCTATTGTCCAGGCTTAGAGTCAAGGGTGGATGGCGGTCGTGCAGAGGGCGATGAATATTGGTTGATTTTGTTAATCAAAGATCTATCTTTTATTCCCATTTGTTATATGTGATTAAAGTATGTTTGGTGAATAAGATCCATAATGTCAGTCACTGTAAATCAAAATTTGCAATCCTAATTTGATTGTTAACTCAATGATTAAACAAGATTAGAACTTTGAGTTTACACCAGGAAGGTTTGTGGGGAATGTAAACATAATCTTGGCAAACAGCCAGTTGACCAGTTTCCGGATCTCTGTAGGCGACTTTGTTCGAAATCCAGAAATATAATTGATTAATATGCTCTGGCAGTATACCATTGCTGTATGGAAGCAAGAAATCTTTCCCAGAGAGTGATGCACAATGTCAGCAATGAAAACATTTATCAAAATGATTCATTTATCACTGACAGGTAGACATGTGGAGCATCTGGGTTTCTCCAGGCTGGATCAATCCTGGCGATTTCTTCATACCACCAACTAGGAATCTGGGCGGTCTTCACTGCATTTGCGGCAAAGGAATCCACAAGTATCACATAATTGATAGCTATAGGCTTTACACATGCCGCCCCCATTGGCTGAACGCCTGAAGGAGTTTTTTGGGCATTGTATTCGGCGCCGATAATGAGGCCTCACATCGTCAACAAGGGGCTCATATCAACACAGATATTCAGCTTTTAATCCAACCAATTGCTCACCCACTTTGTTTGAATCCTTCTTCAATGAAATTTATAACTTAGACAGAGAATTCAATCTTTTAAATGTTCAAATGATGACCTTCTTGGATCCCAGCTGTGCAGGATCAGATTCATGCTCCGTGTCCGAGACAATATGCCCTTCCTGATGTTTAGCATTCAGGGCTTGCTTGGAGGTAAGTAATAATTTAGGTGCGCAACCATGTTTTCGAAGTGTTGATGTGAAGGAATCTTTTGATGGCCACTTGCCCATTGCTTTCAAAGACGGTCGCTGAAGAGGCTCATTATCAGATTCTGTATTGTCATCCAGATGATTATTGTAATTGTCCTGTATTGTGCTGACATGGTCATTTAGATCTAGTCATGGATAGATCGTCTGCTTCTTCTGGTACTGTAAGAAAGAGGGGAAGGAGAAGAACTGTGGCGCCTTCATATCTTGATTTAAAAAGGAAGCTAGTAATATATATCAACAAATCAAATGAGTAACTACACGAAATGTAATCGAATCCATGGCAAATGAATCTAAGTGTTGTGTACAGGAAAGCAAGCATTGATATGATTAAAAGCATTGTCATGATGCGTCTTATTATCATGTCCACAATTCTAGGATCTTAGATTGTCCTGCTACCAACACTTCTAACTCCTTGGATGGATAGGAACTCGAAACAAATAGTGGCAGGTAACAATCGTGCTGGAGGGTTATTGATTGGTCTCCTTTGACAAAAATCATCATCCCAATGTGCTAAAAATCATGCGCATTTTACTAATCATTTGGGCTAATATCTACTGGGTCCAGACATTAAACTACAAATTACATTCTTGTGAACTATCAACAGATCCCTTTGTGCAGGACTATAACTAATGTAATAGTAAAATAAACAAATCACCAAAAGAGACCCAAACCCTCACTGAAAAACACCCTCTTATTACCCATCGGTCCACCCTCCATAATGTCCAATCAATACATACCCACAATGCATTTGGGTGCCACGTCTCAACATCATTATCTGATTCCTCTCAAATATGGTTGACTATATCATTCGCAGGAGGTGGGAGGATGTCATCCAGAGACAGGTAGCTGCGGGCGGCATGAATAGGTGACTGGCCACCAGATATGCTGTTGGCTTGTTGGCCATGATCAATAACACATAAAAGCCGTGGTTTTGGTAATTTTATCGCTGCCAATACACTTCCGGCAACAGTATTGTTATCGAAGATTGGGGTAATATTTCAAGAGTGCAGACCACCATCTCCATTAGGCTCCTCCTGGCAGCACCCTAGCTCTCGGATTGTCCAGCTGGGGTTTGGCAGACCAGCAATGGTAGCATTCATGATTGACAAAATAGTTATGTTGAAGAGTGATGAAACTATCGGAAGTAGGGATTCATCATCCGCAGGCCGGTGCCACAAGAATAGCTGAGTATAGTTTCCGCCTACCCTCTTCCCAGTGATGTAGTGATCCGCAGAGGCCATGGTAAGGCAACATGGGTCGACAGGGAAATTGGTGGATGATTCATGATGCACCCTTTTTGGCGAAGACTTGTGACTGGAGGAATCCTCGCTATCGTCGTCAGTATCAATATTTTATTATGAAGAGTATTAAAGGCATCGGTGCAATGAAATACTAATCAACGGGCATGAAATTCCGCTTGTTACTTGAGGTTTCATTGATTGCGTACTTCCTTCAGCAATGGATAACCGCCACGAAGTCATTTAGTGCTGCCTTGACGTTTTGACCCACAAGGTTTGTCTTGTCTGCCATGGACCATTTCCAAAGAGGCCATTTAGACGTGACATCACTGATTTGAGTAATGCCCTAATTGATAAGAGGATCACATTGCTAGGGGCGGGCACCTAGGTTGTTGCTGATAGTCATGGACTGGGCAATCTCCCAGACATACTCCCTCACTGTAATGTCTTTCTGTTGTGTTATCAAGCCCCTATTCTCCAGACAATTCCCCATAGTGTCTGCTGCCCATTGGCTAACTCCAACACCTTTGTTCCAGGCCCAGATGGGGACATATAGAGATGGCACCTGGATTGTACTAGCATTGGTAACGACTGAGATCGGCAACCAGAATACATCATATTATATTTCAGGTTCTCCATGATGGACAATGACTGAGAAGTGGATACTGAATGCTCATTATGCTAAACAAGCATCGAGGGTGATGGACATATCGTCAAGGGTGATGTGATGCGGTAGCAGTGATGATGAGGATGTGTGGAAGGTTCTGGAGATTGGAGATAAAGTAGGCAAGCAAGGTGAATACATATGTGGGCTTGAAGGGGGTTTCTTGATCTGGCGACATCACCTTGGCTGTGATTCAGCTAGGAAATAATTTGCTTAGTATCATCTAAGCACTCTAATTCATCAACTCAATGTTTAAGTTCATTACAATGTTAACGAAAAGCATGCTCTGTAGTTATATTACACTGATATATGCTTGCTCTAGTTCTTGTACCCTGCAATAATGTTACTGGGTTGGTATCAATGGAGAATGAACAGTTCATATAATGTACGAACTTAACAAGAAATGACAACCATAAATCAGGCAATGGGCGTAGGAGAGTCCTGTGAGGGTGTAAAATAATCACCGCAACAGACTGAATGCCGATGTAGTATGCTTTGGAGATCAAAAGGGTATTGAAAATATGGGAGCAATTAAACACTTTGCAAACACCTGAAGGAGAATTATGGAACTTCTATGAGAGTGGCAGGACGTCTTGTTGGAAGATGTGAAACAACATGCGGCTTGGTCTGAGGAGCAGGCGGCGTTCAATGTTATGAGAAGCAAAAGATCCATCGAGATGGTGAATAACGTTATTGTGACATTTCGTTTCTCTAACAAAACCTGGACATACATCATCAGTGTTTTTACTATTCGAACAAGTACTTCTACATCGGCGCTTATGTCACCTACTGCCATCATGACCATGAAGGCTGAGTAGTGTAAGTCTTAGCCAAACAACTGCAAGGTAATGGTCTTGCAATCCAGCACTATAGTATTCCACTTGTTTTGTTCACGAACCACATTATGACTTATTCTTTAACCCTTCAGACGATCATTCCAGCAATACAGAAGCAAACAACAAAAATGCGTGGATCAATGCAGAGCAACCTCCAGTTCGGCAAGGTATTTATGGTACTCCACTCATCGATGAATCTCTAGGTGGCAGTCCAATTACTAACGGGTTTTTCATGATCATTGACAATGAAATCGATCTATGGTCACAGGTTTCATGCAAGGAGGAGTATAAATTAGTGTACTGGTGCGGCAAACACAATTTGAGCAGAGCTGCTATCAATTAGCTTTTCAGGATCCCTATCATGGAAACCATCAGCAAACATCACTTCATCCCACACTTGATTCCAATGGTTGCTTACAATGTTCTACATAATGGACATTGACTCACGGAGATCATGTAAAGTGTGTTATAATCATTTAGCCAATTGAAACAATCTTCTCGATGATGATCACACACGATTCTTTTGCCCCAACCCTGTTGAATGTAAATCAGTTGATCATGCCACAGCCTGTATTGAGGAAACATGTGTTGTATGCTCCAGCAATGGAATTCAATGATACTGAGGAAGGTAACCACTCAGTGATGGATTCAAGTGACTGGTGGTGAAATGAATAGGTATGCGAGTTAAATTTCGTTACTGCTACTATAAATTTGACTGCTTCAATAGTTAGAATGGCTGCTTGGAGCTGCAATTGTCCCATCATTCGGCACTTCTAACCAGACATATCTAGGAAATGTTTCAGGCAACAAGAAGGAATGGCCAGTGTATTTGAGTCTTGGTCACATCAACTGAACAATTAGATCAAAGCCTTTGAACCGTGCAAGTATCCTTGTTGCCCTACTTGCCATTCCTCCAAACTGTCGCTCTGAAGAACACTGAAAAACATCTGCCATGAAAGTACAACAAATTTACAATTGATAGGTTGTATGGAAAGTCTTTGCACTAATTTTTTGCCCTCTCAACATGCTTTTAAATATTGGAAAGTGTCTGCTTAGTGCAGATGGTTGGAAGCGGCAACATTATCCTGCGATCTGCACATGGAATACTGACTACTTTGAAAACGTTCACTTCAACTAGATCACCCAGCCCTGCTGCACCAGACTGGAAGCGTCCAAATTGTTGTTTGGAGATGAGAATTCATGCTCTTGGCAATTGAGAGAGTATTGGCTATACATCCAAAAGATGGTACTCCCAACTCAGGGAGACAATATACAGAGACAGGATGTAAGACAATATCTGGAAGATCGAGCGGTTGGAATCTCCGGTCGCGCCTTCGTGAATATGAAATGCATCTCCCCGACAACCATTAACGTGCCAGATAATGTTTGTCCTGTCTATCTTGGTAATGTTACTCAAGGGATGGACTGGATAATAGTCTTCCTCCAATAACATTCCAGTATCAACAGGTTCAATCAGCTCTGGGCAATGAAGTTGCCATATCCTGGCATTGCCCAATTCCACAAGCCATCTAGCCAGGTGATGCAATTGAGTGGCAAGGAGAAGAAATCACTCAAGCGCATGATCATTTCAGTTTGGGGAGTAACACTTTTGAACTTTTCAGCGAGCCGAATAATTCGCTTCACAGAAGCCCTGTTGGATGTCAAGAATTCAGTTTACATTCAATATATGGCACAGTAATAGTGCCATACTGAAGCCACGATCAAGTACGTGCAGAATTAGCTGGAGCAATTTGATTGTCACAACGATGTTTGCCGTTGAATCTGCAGCAGTCAAATTAAAAGATTCCTCCGAAAGTGTCGACAATGCAGCATGGATTGGATAATCCAGTCAAATGGGACAGCAACCCCACTTGGGACAATGTGTCCGCACCTGCAAGCGTTGTTGCATTGATGAGGATACAATGCAGATTGACCCAGAGTTTGCACAACATCTTGTTGACAGATCAGATTTGAAATTTGTGAAATTACATTTTCTGAATCAGTTTTCGGACCATATCTGCCGGCATGGCCACCTCTTGAATGCAAGCTATGCAATCCGAGACAGTGCCATGAGGGATCTTGAACAAGCAGACGAACAATTGAATCGTCAAGAGGTCACCATCCAGATGTTGACAACAAATGACAGAAAGAAGGTGTTTCAGCATCAAGAGCTGAATGGAAATGCTGCAAAACAACATTGAGGCAATGAAATGCCTCTAACAAAAGCAGCTGTGATGAGAATGATGGAAATCCTGCGACCAGCAATGAATACCCTTGATGACTTGACCGAGTGGTGTGCAATGTCAAATGGGTTACTAGGGAATCACATTGCCTGGTGTATCAAGTGATTTGCTGACTTTACAGACTATGCTGATCGCACTCAGTGTTTCTGTCCTCTGAACGATGCCAAATACATTCGGTATAACGCACAAGCAATTTCGGTGACATTTTTGTAATGCCATGAGTAGGTAGTGCGTATGGTACATTGCTCAGTGTCCACTAGGTGGAGGAAGCATATGTTACCAAGAAATGAGTCAGTGTGTCTCTGGATGGGAAACAGTCCCAAGAGCCACAGTGTATTGAATGCAGGGTGCAGTCCTTCAAGGCTGAAGTGTGTATCTGTCATGAATGATCCTGTATTATGCACCAAAGGGCTGCCCGCCTTGGTTCAGCTGTTTCCAACATGGCCGATACATCAGACTGCTGGTATGGTGATGGTCAAGGACAGACATCATTCTCCGATGTTACACTTGCATGGTAAATGCTACATTCGTAAGCCTCCTTTCGGTGTTGAAACTGCTTGTATTATCCTTATAGGTGCAATCAAAGGGGCTGTATACCTTCTTACGCTGATGCTGCAGCCATATAGCACACAGTAGTTCTGGAGGAACATCATCGACTTGAATGGTTTCAAGTTGTTCTACATATAGGTTATTTGATTCAATGCTTGAAGTCATTGTTGCAGCGATGTATAGTAATCTGATGAGTGTTTACTCTGGATTTTTGTTCTGGGTGTTGTGCAAGCTGGTGTATAATGGATGTCTGAAGGGATTAAATAGTTCAGAATATTCGTGAAATCAATGGAACAGTTCAACAAATCATCAAAGCAATCAAAATCTACAGGATCAACTTGAATAATCCAACTGTAGTAACTAAGCTTTCATGACAATGCAAGTTTTTGAAATGTTGTGACAACGCAATCACATCATTGAACGCCTTGAAGCATGGTGGAAGATTGTAAAGAGGATGCTTGGATTATTTGTGGAGAATATGGCGAGGGATCAGTAAGTGGGATCCATTTTGGCAAAACAATCTTGCTTTTTGCTGATGCTTTCGTAAGGTTGCTATGCATACTCACTCAATCCAATCAGCATGGTCAGTTCTGGCCTGATTTCACAAGCCAATGCCAGTAATTACTAAGATACTGCATGCTGAGGTCTGGACTGCTCCATCCCTGGGAAGCTCCGAAGTCAGCTGAGTGTCTGAGACATCAGGTCCGACAGCTTCACAGAATTGCATATTGTGTATTGTCCTCTGCATACAGAATTCTGCATCACCGCAACATAACAGTACTTTGTGCAGCTGAATAAAACATAGTGGATGTGGTAGCTAATTAGGAGCACTGCTAGCATTCTTGGATAATACTTCGGTAATGGTATTATAGTTGCATTATCAGCAGTGACTAAGCTAAGATCCACATAGGTCATCCTTAATCAATCAACATTTGGCTTAACTGTAATCCCATTCAACACCACTTGAGTGTGAATCATAACGTGACTTACAAATAGGTGATTTGCATTCTTTGCCCTTTGACATTGGAGGTATTTATAATCACCCATGCTGTAACATTATCACACCTAAGTGATCACAGCTGACAAATCCAGTACACTTGACATGGGACTTTATAATACGATATCCCTTGGATCGTAACATTGGAGTACTGGACCATTTGTGCCATCGCAACCGACTCCCCCCACCCTAAAACCATGGTGATGCAACTACAATATAGAATGATGACCTGAGACTTCGGAAAGCTATTTAATTGTATCATAGGTGTATTCTGGCAAGTTCTAGGGATGCTGCCCCACTGGGGGAGTAATAAATAGAGCTGCTCTTGTAGGGGTGTAATCCTCAGATTTGTGCTTCAAAAATCCTGAAACGTCAACCAGAATACTGTGACAGTGGGACCCCAACACCTCCTACCGACTTGTACCTCTTAAAGCGGATGGAGAAGCCACTACTAGTGAACTTCCCTTATCAACAATATCTAAGGACCATGGAAAATCGAAAAAATGGCGAATCACAAAATCTCACTCGCGCACCCCTGCCGACCCCCACATCCAGTTCCTCACGCCTCAGATGTTTCAGGAACCTCCCACCTTCCTCCCTATCGTCCCAAGATATCACCTGCACACTGCTTACAATACCCTGCCATCCAAAATCCGTTTTCAGCATACAGTAGAACACTTTGAAATTAATAGGCTATTTTTGACACAATCACTTTTGGAGGATATGGTAGCCAAAACCAATGCATATGCTGCTGCTAAAGCCAGGGAATGACAGTTGGAGGGTGGTAGGAAGTGGAAGGAGGTCTCTGCATCAGAACTAGGGGTTTGGTTAGGGATTGTGTTGTACATGGGGGTGTATAGTTCCCCTGCAGTAAAGGACTACCGGAGGCATGATGGGCTGAATTCTACCCACCCTATCTGCGAGTATATGGGCCAAACCCAATTTGAGGAGATTAAAAGGTACCTCCATGTATCCTCCCCAGATCTCTCCAAGATAGCACCAACAGGAAAGCGACTATGCACAGTACGGTGGATGTTATTTTGGAGCAACTTCGAAAATGTTCACAGTCATATCACATGCCTTCAACACATATTTCCTTGGATGAATGTATGATGAGAGCTACTGGGTGGTCCCCTGCCACATACAAGATGCCAACCAAGCCCATCAAACAAGGATTTAAGTTTCGCTGCCTTGCTGATCACAGTTACATCTGGGATTTCCATCCAACCTCAAACCAAGTTGGCCTTGATCCTGTTCCATCAACCGATGGCTTGACTGCAACAGGAGAAGTTCTATACCATCTCTTACGAAAGCTCCCTGGTACTACATACTGGACAGTCTTTCTGGATAACGTTTATATCAGAGTTCCATCGTTTGGAAGATTGTATCATGATTTGCATATGGGATCCTGTGGAACAGCACGTCATTCCTCAGCTGATTTTCCACCAGAACTCAAAATTCCAAACCACGATATTGGGAAATATGAGTACCATGCCTTGAAAGCACTTGCCGTTAAGAACAGCCTGTTTGGCCAGCTGGTTGGTGCACATTTGTGGTTCAATAATACACCAGTTACAATTCTCAGTACAGTACATGAATTTTAATTTCAGCAGGAGAGGCTAAGAAAGTGGCCAGGGAAGAAGAGCACCAATGCGAAGAATGCCCGAGAAGCCTTTGGTAATTTGCCGGAGAAAGAGATGATGATTCCTCTCTGCATTGATGACTACAATTACAACATGGGTGGTGTAGATATAGCGGATCAAATGCGCAGCTACTATCATACTCAGCCCACCTCCTACTGCACATAGTAGTCTATGCTCTTCTGGGCATATGATACCAGGGTCACGAATGCCTATTTCATCTACAAGGATATGCCTCAGAGTTCTAACACCACCACATATAAGCAATTTCGCCTGCAGTGTCCCTGGGGGTTGATCCCGACTGGGTCTGGATCAATTTCCACCTCACAGATTGTACGGTCCACTAGCGCCAAATCGAACGAGTCAAACACTCAAGAGGGTACTCATTTACCCCTAGACCGAAGCGGTGACTGTGGGCACCTTCCAGTCCATCTGGAGGAGGGAAAGCGATTGGGGTGTTGAGTTTGCTGCTGGAAGCAGAGAAACAGTCCCACAAAAAATACCAAATCTCTACCAAAAACCCGCTGGGATTGCACCCAATGTGACTGGTCACTGTGTCACAATAATGAAAGGAATTGTTTTGTTGAGTTCCATCAGGTGTAAAGGAGTGGGGTGGGTGGTGGTGCAGAGAGAAGGGGTGGGGTGGTAGCAGGAGGGGGCAGATTTGGAGGGGCAGCAGGGTATACAAAGCCACACTTGATGTAATTTACAATTTGTTTGAATAGAAAGTTTTATTTGCTACTAGAGAAGACTTTATTAAAAGCAGAGCCTCTGGCAATTTTTTTTAGGGTGTGGTTGTGGCGGTTGAGTTGGTGGACTGTATGGACAGGGAACCGGTTTTGACCCAAGGGATGATTGCAGTTTGTAATTAGAGATAATACTGTTGGCATTTGCAGCGAAAATAAATATACTTGCCATGGAGGCATTTATCAAAATCCACTTGACGGGTAAAATACAGTCTATTTGAAGGAGAAATTCCAAATGGGACTGGCAGTAGTAGTATGTAGTGACAATAGTCTGTTTGCTGACTAAGCAACATCAGCCAAATGTAAATTGGTCCAAAAGCCACAGGGAAACCTTGCAGACACTCTGGGTAACCTTAGCCATACTGCTAAGTAATTTGAAATACTCCCAGGCCCCCATAGAGCTATGTAAAGTGATCTCAGTCTTTGGGTGAGGCATTCTCATGTGCTCTTAACAACCCCTGCAGTGATGGTGGTATATTTCGCATGCTACAGTATGTGACTGATAGCAATGTCACACTTTGAAGCAGCTGAGACCTCTAGGCAGGTCTGCGGGAGACTTCGAGAGCAGATGGGAACACTCTACCGCTCTGTGGAACACTGAGTGTCACATTCTCACAGTCGAGGTGCTTAGAGTCCAATAACACCAAGGTATATCATGTACTATATATGTCTTGGTTAATGTCACAAGATTCGGTACATCATAATACAGTACATATTATCTATGTCAGTTGCTTAATATATATATATATATGGCCAATTTGGCTACAGACGGTGCTCAAGTGTAATCGGAAAACCGCTGGGTGACACCGATTAACAGAATATTGGGATGCTCAATGAGGCCATGATGGTGTGATAATAGAGATACACTTGCAGGCTGTAATTGAGTGAGTTTGGAGATGGACTTGGAGAATGAGATCGAGTAAATGAAGAGATGTACTGGGGGATCTTGATCACCCTCAGTGTGGAGATGCACTTTGATGCCACAATTGAGTCAACTTAGAGATGCAATTGGAGGCCATAATAGAGCATGTTTGGAGATAAACATGCAGGCTGTAATTGAGCATGTTTGGAGATGCACATGAAGGCTATAATCGAGCATATTAGGAGAGTCACTGGGCGGCCATGAACTTGTGATCTTGTAGGCCGTGATGGTGGGAGTTGGAAGAGACTGTAGGAAGCTATGATTAATTGAGATTGGAGGAGGACTTGGAAGTGGTCCATCTGGAGGCAGTGGATCAGATGGAAGGCATGGCCAGGTGCTGAGGCTCTATTGATTGATCATCTTGTGATCTTGGGAATGTAGAGAGTTGAGTCAAACAGGGTCCACTGAGTTATTAGGGATACGAGATGACAGACTGGATGGGAGAGGGAGAAAGTTGATGTTGGGATGATGGAGCACTCGGTGTATGCTGTACTTGGTGTTAACATAAGCTCATGGCCCGTAGAAATAGAAAGAAACAATACAACTCAATATCTGTAGGTGATGGTAGAGTTGAGGACAAGAAAGAGAGAGATAAGAGAAGATGGAGGAAATTATTATTAGATACTGGAACTGAAGAGAGATTCCTGGGCGAGTGAATTGGCAATGCCTGATATACTGCTTACGACTCCCAATCTGGCAGGTAAGAATACAGATATGAGGTTTCAGAAACCAAATCAGGCAAGTAGAACACCTGATTTCTGATATCTGTTTCAATACTCCATATCATTCACAGCTTTATTCCGCATGACTTTTTCTAGTCCTTGACTCTACCACCATTGTAGACCAGTAAGTTAAGTTATTCCTCTCCATTTCTCCATACCATGATTATTAGTTAACAGTGAGTGCAGTATGGAGGGAGTGGAGCATATATTGAGTGCAGCATATGGTGAGTATGACATCATTCTATGATAAGTGGGCTTCTCTTGATTCTCATGATTATGAGTTGACCCCTGAATGTAACTTCAGCTTCTTCTGTGCCATCCTACATGATAGATCGCCACCACGAAGTTCTCCATGGGAGCTCAAAGAGAAAGTTAGCTTGCCACATTTTCATGCTGGAAAGTTAACTCACTGAAGAGTAGAGTCTCAGCGCTTGGCGCTCCTCCCATCAGCCACTACAGATTAACTGCCTGCATGTACTCCACCAGTTTTGCTCCAACAAGTATTGCTAGTGCATTACCACAATTGCTCGATCATGGCCTGCCAGTGCACACAATTATGGTTTCCATATGTATCTCCAATCCTGCCTGATATCTGCCTCCAAGCGCATGTTTAGAATCAGCCAATAATGGCCTCTAAGTATATCTCTGAGTTCCCTCAATCGTCATCAGCAAGTGCACCTTGTATCGCTCACATGTATTGTTTGCAGCCAGTTCAGCTGTATCGTGTATATATTGATACAGTGATACATAGATGAGATTACAGGCTGCATAATTAAGTTTTAACACTTATTGAACAACAAGTAGTTGCTATGATTTCCAGGTGTACCAGCAGCATTCCCAAAGAAGATGTTTTATCCTTCCTGCTCTGCGGTAATTTGAGATACTCCTAGGCTTACTGCCAGTACTGTAAGGTTTATTGTTGGTGCTGTCAGGCTTTTTGTCAGCTTTCCTAGGCTTGTTGTCGTTTCTTCCAGATTTGTCACTGGTGCTCCCAGGTGCTCCCCTGTTTATCACCAGATGTTCTGGTTTTTGCAGAGTGATAGCCAGCACTCCCAGAGCACCAGCAGGTGACAGCGTCAGTCCAGTCAAATCTAGGATTTGACTACTCTGGGATTCTGGTCTGACAGCTCGCATACTCATCCAGCGGTTCACAGTAACATAGTTACCTTTTGCTGATTGAGCAATCTCGATTCTTCCACCAACGCACTCAATTGTGCTGATTTGCATGTTCCCCATTCTTGCCCATGCAGTCCACAGAGCGAAACCCAAGGTTGATACTTCATTGCTCGCTACATGACCTCCTTTCCCAAATGTTCAGGATAGGGTTCAAAAGCCTGAGAACAATCCCACATGTTCTAAACTCCACTACAGAGGGTGACCAACAATTAACAGCCATCAACTACACACCTTTAGTCCTTCCATTTCTGTTTGTACTTCGGTTCTCCCAAGCTGTGACCTTTGGTGTAGTCATCAAGCATTAGCTTTACATTTGAGAATCCAGTGGCTGGTTGCGGGGTTGATTCATCATTGTCATAGCCTTCCCATTTGATATGCTATTTGTAGTCGTCTTCGATGTCTGTCAGCCATTTCTGCAAGAGAATCAGTTCTATGATATATGAATGCTGCATCATGCCATCTTGATGTATCACAGTTGGCATGTGACTAGAGGGGGGTTAGTCTCGCATTCGATCCCCGGTGTAATTTATATGTCTACTGACATTTCCTTCAGTGTGGGTGGTGAGACCAGTGACTCCATTTTGACTGTACTAGGCCCATGGCAATTGGTGATTATGAAGGGGTTGGCCCACAGGCATTGCAGTATGCACCGAGAAGGATCATGAATCTAGTTGGTTATTGGCAAGCCTTTAGTGCACAACGTCATAAAGGATCCCACTTCAAGGGTGCATAGGCTTCAGCTTCTGGTTGCTTCCGCCATCTGGCTATCTTGTGCCTCATTTGCCTGGTCCTGGGCATCATGCAACTGGGCCTGCAATGATTCAATGAACACTGTACCTTCAAAGCTCTGCATTTCTTCATTCTGTCATTGGACCTCCACCTAGTCAGATGGAGTACAGAGTGGGTATCTTAGGTTTCACTGAAATGGGTTCTGCTCTCTATAGAAGTGCGTAGATGGGATATATACATATTCAGCTGGTGGAAACATTGAATTCCACTGATCTTGTGTAAGGGCACGTAAGCCTGCCTCCAGCTGCGTAGGGATCAGGGTGGTAATATAAGAGATACAGTTGCACACGTGGCCTCGAGTGATCTTAGGTGTAGAAGTGTAGGTAAGATTATCGGTAAGGATCAAAGTCCTCACGAGCAGTCGAGATAAGGTTGCACTTACCCGGCCGCATTACGTGCTCGCCATTGCAACCCTCACCTCTAGTACACGACCTTGCCATTACATTATCCCCCTCTCCATGCGCAGACCTCCCAGGCTCCATATCTTCATACAGGGATGGAAACAAAGTATAAAACAAATCTCACGACAATTCTGCGGATCCGGCGCACGGGGAAACTCCACCTCCACTTGACTGTGATCCGAAGGTGGAAAAACCCGTGCCAAGGCCATTTGTACCGGGCCAGACCAATAACAGAAAGAAGTGAAGCAAGGAGAAGCAAAAGAGGTCGTCCAATTGATGCCTTTCCTCCGCCCCCGAGTCCCGAAACTCAACCCATTTCCTCCGCTTCTGAGTCCTGAAACTCAATTCATTTCCTCCGCGGCTTCTCCGGATGTGTTCGGTGAAAATCGTCGACCAGGTCCTGGGCATTCTCAAGGTTTTCCGCCAGTTCCCAGCTTGTACGTACGTGACTATATCCCGCCCATTGAACAAGGTAGTGAAGCTTCCAATAACGCAGCTTAGCATCAAGAATCCGTTCGACCTCCCATTCTTGCTCTCTGGCGTCATCCACAATCGTCGGTTGCGGTTCTGATGGAGGTTGGCCTGCAACCGGGGGTGCATATCGATCGAGTAATGATACGTGGAAAACGTTGTGGTTGCGTATAGTATTCGGCAAGTCTAATTTGTAAGCATTCTCATTGATGATCCTACTTACCGTGTATGGTCCAGTGCGCTTGTAATCGAGCTTCTTCGATGGCCTAGTAGTCCGGAGGTGCTTGGTTGAGAGCCACACTTTATCCCCGACTTTGAAGGTGATTTCTTTGCCGCCGGCGTACTTAGATTGCCGCTTTTGAGCTTCCAGTAGGTTTTTGCGGAGGACTCGATGAGTATCTTCTAGTCCTTCAAGCACAGCATCCGCTTGGATCTCCGACTTCAGGTGCGATGCTGGCGGCTTCGGTGCTTTAAACTGCATCTGGGGATTGCGATGGTAAAGGGCCCAGAATGGAGTCATTCTCGTTGAAGCATGCATGGAGTTGTTGTACGCGAATTCCGCCAATGGTACGAGCTGGACCCAATTATCCTGTTCGTAGTTGCAAAAGGCTCGGAGGTACTGTTCCATGGTCTGATTTTGGTGCTCCGTTTGGCCGTCGGTCTGGGAATGGAATGCGGTGGAGAGTCGGTGATTAATGCTCAGATGAGAGCAGACTAGAGTCCAAAATCGGCTGCTGAATTGCGTGCCGCGGTCGGTGATGATATTATCCAGTACACCATGTTTGCAGATCACGTGCTCGAAAAACATACGTGCCAACTCCTGTGAGCCGATATCCTTTCGGCAGGGTAGGTAGATCGCCATCTTTGTCAGTCGATCGACGATTACTGCGATGCCAGTGAAGGCCGAGTTTGTTGATTCCGGGAGGTCCGTGACGAAGTCCATGGTGATTCCTTCCTAAGGGCGGAGAGGTGGCGGTAGCGGCATGTTGACTCCGTGGCGAGCATGGCGCGGTGCCTTGATTCTGTGGCATATTTCGCAACCGGCAATGAACTTTCGGATTGCAGCATCTAGTACGGGCCAGTAGAAGTCTCCAGATACGAGTTCAGCAGTTCTAAGAGCTCTGAAATGACCGGATTCGGAGTTATCATGAAAAAGACTTATCACTTTGTTGCGGAGCGAAGCGTCCGCCGGTACGTATATTCTCCCTTTGTAGGTCAGAGCTCCCGAGATGACTTTCCATTGCTCCTCGGTAGGTCCATCAGGCCCACCAGCGTTCGACAGGTCAGGGTATCCGACCATTTGAGTGTCGACGATTCTGCGTTTCATGTCGGCGGCCAACGAGTCGGAGGCCTGAGCTGCCTTAATTGCCGGTAGGAGGTTATCGTATGGTTCAACGGTAGTTACTGCCAAAGTTGCCAGGAGCCGTGCGGTGGGCCTTTCGTAGCCTTCTCGGTAATCAGGTCGTCTGGATGGTCCGTCGGCAGGGTTCCTCTTTCCCTCCAGGTGTTGGATAGTAAAGTCGTAGGAAGAGAGGATTTCCGCCCAGTGAGTCTGTCTCCGGGAGAGCACTTTTGACGTTTGAAAGTATTCGAGATTCTTGTGGTCGCACCGTATCAAGACCTTATGATTCGCTCCCTCGAGATAGTGTCGCCATTGCTTCATAGTCTCCACGATGGCTAAGAGCTCCCGATCGTACGTGTCGTAATTCTGTTCGGCAGGGGAGCATTTTCGAGAGTAGAAGTTGACCGGTCTGAGGGTTCCGAATCCGTCATATTGATTAAGGATGCCGGCGATCGCAAAGCCACTTGCATCGGTCTGGAGAATGATCGGCTTTGCCGGGTCGAAATGCTGGAGGATCGGTGCTCCGGTGAAGGCCCTCTTCAGCTTCCGAAATGCGAGTTCGGCCTCACGAGTCCATTCCCATTTGTAAGTAGGCTTATTTGACTTCTGGCTGGTTTTCGGTGCGTTTGATGTTTCTGTCTTCTTTAGTAGCTCCGTCAGGGGTAACGTAACCTTTGCATATTTCCTGATGAACCGTCGGTAGAAGTTCGCGAATCCCAACAGCACCTGTACATCCCGTACCGATTTCGGAGTAGGCCAGTCTTCGATGGTGGATATGCGGTCTGATTCCATGCCGACCCCGTCGGAGTTGATGATAAATCCGAGGAAACCGACTTCTGAGACACCGAATTGGCACTTCTCGGCCTTGCAATAGAGACCGAATTCCTGTAGCCTTTGTAGCACTTTCCGTACGTGATCTTCGTGCTCCTTCTCGTTGGTCGAGTAGATGAGTATGTCGTCCAGGTAACACACGGCGAAGTCGTCGATATAGGGCCGTAGGCAGTCATCGATGTAGGCCTGAAAGGTCGCCGGTGCATTTGTCAAGCCGAAGGGCATAACTCGGTATTCGAATTGGCCGTACCGGGTTCGAAATGTGGTTTTATACTCGTCGCCTTCCTTGATTCAGATGAGATGATAGGCGTTCCGGAGGTCCAGTTTAGTGAAAATCCGAGCTCCGCGTAGTCTGTCGAGCATTTCCGAGATCAAAGGTAGGTGGTACCGGTTCTTGATTGTCCCCGTGTTGAGGGCCCGGTAATCCACACAAAGCCGTAGTCCTCCATCCTTTTTTTTTGGCGAATAGGATCGGTGCTGCCGCCGAGGATGATGACCGCTGGATGAAGCCATTGGCTAGGTTCGTCTCGATATAGGCTTTGAGCGTTCTAAGTTCGAATTCTGAGAGATTGTAGATTCGTCCATATGGTAGTTTGAAGCCTGGTTCCAGGTCGATCGCATGGTCAATGGAACGGTGCGGCGCGAGTGTTTCCGCCTTGGCTTTACTAAAAACGTCCACGAATTCCGAGTACACCGCGGGAATGAAGCCCCCATCGTCTGTGGATATCCTTTCCATATTCGCTCCATCTAGCAATGTTAGTCCATGCCGTATTTACAGGGATGGGATATAGAGAATCGAAGAAAAGGGTAATCCAGGAGGCCTTGTCGTTAGCGGTTCGCTCACAAGGAGCCAAGCCCCGCCGTCCAGGCACTCCCTTCGTGTCTCGGCGAGCCGGTAGCAGTCATTCAGGATTCCCATGTGGACCCCCTTCTGCTGCAACTACCGCTCCTGCTCCCTGCTCGTCGTGTCCAGCGCCTGGGTTTCTCACCTGACAACGTGGTGATCTCCATAGTCGCTCCCAGCAGACCGGTGCATACCCCTATCCGTAGGGCAAATGCCTCAACGACCTCCTCGCCAGCTAAGAGATCGTCGAATGCGGTAGCTCCAAGAAGTTCAATATCTGGAGCAGGCGTGTCCTCATCACGTTCCGGTAGCTTCTCGTGTGCTTCCGGAGGAGGCTTGTCCTCACCACTCAATATATCCGCAGCCCGAGGACGGTTAGGTGACCGTAAGGCAGTCAATCGGCGGAGGTTCCAATCAATTTCCGGGTTCCGGGCCCTGAACCACGGTAGTCCAAGTACTAGATCGTACGCTCGCATTGGTACAACTAGCACTTCCGGGTCTGTCACTGGGGCGGGATGCTCCATATACCGAACTGTTATTGACGTCTTTCGGCTATCCTTCGCATGTTGCATAATCTGTCCGCGTGAGCCGAGTGTCGTAATATGTGCCGCTTCATGTGATATCCCGAGTTTCTTAAGTAATCTTGGAGCCATAAAAATGCTTGTAGCTCCGCAGTCGATAAGAGCCCGTACGCGTTGCATATCGCCGTGTTTATCTCGTATCTGAATCTCGTGGATTATGTGAGTAGAATCGGGTGTTTCTGTACTGCATAGATATTGAGTTAACATTTGTGCTCTCAGGCTCTCCAGGGTAACCCTCGATTTTAGTGCGATCCGATGAGGTCGTATCTCGTCCAAAGTTGCCATCAGCACCTGCAAGGCCACTTTTCCCAACTCAAGCTCACTCTCGTCCAACCTCCCCCGCCGAGCTAAGTACCGGGAGAGGTAAGTTAGTTTTTTGCTTGCTGGGTATCGAAAGATCGCTGCCTTTTGATCTGTCGGTTTCCGCCATCTTTGCCATCTCCTGGAGTGAGTTTGTCGGGGAAAGTCGCATGGGAGTATCTCGGGCACTTAAATGACATGTGATCGCCGGCGCAACATGAGCATTTCCCGATAGCCTTTCGCTTCTCATAGACCTCCGATGATACCCACGGTGCTGGGGGTAAATCGGATCGTTTTCCGCTGCTGCTCGGCTTCGGCTTATCGGGCTTTGGTGCTTCCTTTGGTGCATCCTTCGATTCTGAAATGGATGGTCGGTATCCACGTTTTCTGCCGGCTTTGTAGGATGTTTCTCCGTATTGCCTTTGTTGTTGTGATTTGTCGTATTTCTGAGGTTTAGTTTCGACATCCGCTGCTCGATCGAAAAGCTCATCGATACTGTCAAACATCCCGGTCTCATTGGAAAAGGGCCTGATTATTGGATGTAGTTCTGGTTTGAGGCCCGACCAGATCATATGGTAGCACGATAGCTTCTGCTGCTCTTCATCCCAGCCAGCTTCTCTCCAGTTTTGTCGTAGTCGGTTAGCATATGCTCGTACGCTCTCATCGGGGTCGTGGTGACCTTGGCGAAACTCAAGGTAGAGTCTAGTGCCTGCGTGGAGTTTACGGTCCTTGTCACCGTACATCTTCTGGATTTCGCTAACGAAAGGGTCGAAATCATGAAGGCATGGGGAATCGTTGGTAAGTCGGTCTTGGCCCCAGGTAATTGGGTCGATCATGCTCGTTTTATGTAGGGTATAATCGCGGTGGTTGCTCCAGCTTCTGAGGTGATCGAGCGCATACTGGACTTTGTCGGTATCGCCGTCGGAGATGAGGTGGCTGTGAGTGCGGAAGTTCGAGCGAAGAGAGCCGAGAAAGGTGTCTAATTCGCGTGTGCCTCCGCAGTATCATCTCCGGTAAGTCATGTCGAATTTGTCGTTTTTGCTTGTCGATTCTCGTCGGGATTGTAGTTCGGTATTCTGTTGGAAGAGGAATTCGATCATTCTCGCCTGTCGTTCCACCGTAGCTCACTGCTGCTCCACTACATCTACCAAAATGATATTTGGTCATAAGGGGGCGTGTGGATCGACATCTTCATTGTCGTCATTCTCCTCATCGTCGGTTTCGCGATCATCAGTCTCGTCGTCAATTAGGCGTTCTTGGTCAGAATTATTGTCGATTTCAGCCTCTGGGAGAAAGCCGTTCAATAGGGGTAATTCGACAAGCGAGACTTGGAGTGCCATAACCGATCGATGCCAGAATGGTCTCTGCGCTTCCACGCTCATTAGCAGTGTGAAGTGGGAATCTATTCGTCTTCTTAGGGGGCATTGTAGTGGTGCAATTGCTTTGTTGTTGTACGTGTGGTGACGCGTCGAAAAGGGGTAAAATCGCAATTCTCGAAATCCCGTGAGCGAAACGTATCTAATTACTGAAAAACCAATAATAGTGTAAGGGCACGTACGCCTGCCTCCGGCTGCGTAGGGATCAGGGTGGTAATATAAGAGATACGGTTGCACACGTGGCCTCGAGTGATCTTAGGTGTAGAAGTGTAGGTAAGCTTATCGGTAAGGATCTAAGTCCTCACGAGCAGTCGAGATAAGGTTGCACTTACCCGGCCGCATTACGTGCTCGCCGTTGCAACCCTAACCTCTAGTACATGACCTCGCCTTTACATCTTGATGGTGACCGGATAATGACAGTACATACTGCATGATCTGCTTATTGAACATCTCTGACAGCACCTCTACTTATGTGTGAAATGCAGTTGAAATAATCAGCTGTGTCTGTAACTTCTTACTCACTTCCACCCAGAAATCAAATGTCTAGTACATGTCTGTATTACTAACCATCTTTTGGGGGACCACAAGCTGTCATACGATGGCCACTACCAATCACGGTGCAAATTCTGTGCTGTCGATTGAATCAGTACAGGGCATTTAATGGGTTCATTTCGTTAAGTGGTCCCCAAAGGGTACAATACAATTAGTTCTTCACCAACATGTCGGTACTTACAGAGTGAAATTGAAACATATGCACTCCCAGCGCTGTTGTGCAACTTCGAGTGGTTTTAGTGAGCCTACAACTTTCCCAACCTGTTGATTAACTGCATCAGCAAAGTGTATATTGGTCACTGGGAGCCTCTCAGAGTGTCTGAGAGTCGTCGGACCAGAATCCCAAGGTGGTCAAATCCGAGAGTTTACTGGGCCAATGCACTGGCCTTCAGGTGCACCTGGGAGCATCTGGGAGCGCCAGCGACAAGCCTGAGAGCGCCGACCACAAACCTTGGAGCACGTCGAATCAATGTAGAGCAGTCTGGGAAAACCATTGTCTCTGGGAACGCGGCTGGCGCGCCTGGATATCATAGCTACTACTTATGTTTCAAAGATTTCTAAAACTTACGTATTCAGCCTGTATTCTCATCTATGTATCTATGTATTAATATAGTTACTCATCTACACATGGTAAATCTGAACTGGCTGCAGGCCAGGATCGCGTGAAGCCAGAGATACACTTGGAGGCCGTGATCGAACAAGTTTGGAGATGCAAATGGAGGCTGTGATTGAGCAGGTTTGGAGATGCACTTGGAAACTGATGTTGAGTGAACTCAGAGATGCACTGGGAGGCCGTGATCGAAGAAGTTTGGAGATGCATTTGGAGGCTGTGATCAAGCGATTCTGGAGATGGACTTGGAGGGCGACATGGAGTGCACTCAGAGATGCACTTGGAGGCCGACATGGAGTGAACTCAGAGATGCACTTGGAGGCCATGATCGAGCGAGTTCGGAGATGCACTTGGGGTCCAAGATTGAGAGAACTCAGTGATACACTCCGAGGCCATGATCAGGAGAGTTTGGAAATGCACTTGGAGGCTGTGATCGAGTGAGTTCCGAGATGCACTTGCCGGATATAATCGAGCGAGATTGGAGGTATACATGGAGGCGGTTGATCTGGAGGCGCTCGATGGGAGGCGCGCCAGGTGCTGAGACTCTATACAGCAGTTAGTTGACTCGAAACGGTGGGAATGTGACGAGGTGACTTTACCATTGAAGCTCATATCGAGAACTGGCAGGTGGCAGTCGATCTGTAAGGAGGTATGCCGGAAGCTGAAGCTACATTCAGGGGTTAACTCGCAATCGTGAGAATGAAGGGATGACAGACAATCTTAGGTGAATTCTTTACTCTGAGTATGCTGCACTCGGTGTATGCTGCACTCAGTGTATGCTGCACTTGGTTTATGCTGCACTCGGTGTATGCTGCACTCGGTGTATGCTGCACTCGGTGTATGCTGCACTCGGTGTATGCTGCACTCGGTGTATGCTGCACTCGGTGTATGCTGCACTCGGTGTATGCTGCACTCGGTGTATGCTGCACAGTGTATGCTGCACTCGGTGTATGCCATACTCAGTATATGCCACACTCGGTGTATCCTGCACTCGGTGTTAACTCGTGATGATGGCATGGAGAAATATAGAGGGATGACGTAACTTGGTGTTCTTGCGAGGATGGTAGAGTTGTGGACAAGAAAGAGAGAGTTGGGGGATCAAGAGGAGAACAATCTGCAGGATATGAGCGGATATGAGAAATCAGAAGTACGACTTGCCTGATTGGGTTTAGAAGACCTTGTATCCCTGTAATTATCCACCGGATCAGGACTCGTACCTGCCGTATCGGGGATGGTAAATTGCCTCGCACACGAATTTCTCTTAAATCCCAGTTTCTCCTGATGATTTCCCCCATCCCCTCTGAACTGTACCATCGCCTTAGTACACGAAGTTAAGTCATCCCTCTCTATCTGTCCATGCCATGATCATTAGTTAACACCGAGTACAGCATACATGAAGTACAGCATCATTCGAAGATCGACGGTCTCCCACACCCAGCCAATTTCTCATCTCTCAGCCGATGTTGTTGTACTGAGCTCTATACATTCCGACAATTAAAAGTTAACTGATGAATAGAGTCTCATCTGCCGCTGTGCCTCCCTCCAAATCGACCGCCTCCAAGTACTACTCCAATCTCGCTCGATCACAGCCTCGGGGTGCATCACTGAGTTCACTCAATCTCGGTCTCCAATTGCATCTCCAAACTGGCTCGATCACGGCCTCCAAGCACATCTCCAAACTTGCTCGATCACAGCCTCCCACATCAGCAAAATGTATTTTAGTCATTGGGAGCCTCCAGGAGTGTCTGAGAGGAGGTGGAGTGTAAACTCAGAAGAGTCAAATTCAGGAGAGAACCAGACCCTAGGAGTGCATTCTGGCCGGTATCAGAGTAACTGGGATCTCTGATGACTGGTACGGGAGCAGCATGGGAGCGGTTGTGAGATGTTTGGGAGCACCTGGGACTGTCACCCAACCAATGCGGGAATCCCGAACTAACTCTGAGAGATGCCGGGTGCTTAGGGATATTCACTCGAACGACTGCAGGCGTTATCTGAATGTACACGAGCAATAAGAATACCCTCCACTTATGAAGCATAGATTATTGTTCATTATCAACTTCTAAATCATACTATAGTACCCAGCATCTCATCAACATTCTGTTGTTTGCATCGCTACATTAAGCAGAACCAAAGAAAATGGCGAGGGAGTCAACAATAAAAGTAAGTAAAACTGAAACAACAACCTGACTAAGCGATCGGAATGATATCAATCGAACACAGTCTCAATGTCATCCAGTAAATCTCCCATCTCATCGGGGCCGACAAAAGCAGGAACACACAATTCATCAATGGCGGAAAGAAGCTGGAGGCGCTCCTTGTATTTCCAAATGATTCGGGCCTGGCGAGTGGGCAAAATTGAATTCGAATGTCGTTTGGCTCGATTTGTGTTATCTAAAAGATTGGAATTGAGGTTAGCTCGCAGTGAATTAAACTGGAGTTTGAAAGGCAATATGATAAATTCGGGGGGAAAAGAGGTGCGCAACAAGGAAAGGAGGAGTGCCTGATGTGGTGTGCTAGGTCAGCAAGGGGAGTGCTGATGGCTATGGAGGGGTGCAGAATGAAATTGAGGGGCGCAAATCCAGGCCAAGGAGCGCCGACAGGGATTGAGAAGCGCATATCCATCGCAGCAGCCTATCCATGCTGAGCAGCGCCGAAAGGGGAGGGAGGAAAAGAGTCTGGAATGAAATAGAGGTGCTCCTAATCGAGGTCGAGGAGGGGATTGAGGAGCGCCCATGCTAGAGGTTGAGCATGCACAGGCAAGGCAGGATGGAGCACTAAATGAATTATCAAAGCGGTAATCCAGACTTAGAAGTGCCGACAGGAATTGAGGAGCGCCAACGGAAATTGAGGAGCACTGACACGATTGAGAAGCGCCTATTATCCTGGAGGGGCACGATGGGGGGTATGAAGCAGCCTCACCAAGTGTAATTGATGAGTGCAATGGCTTCGGCATTAATACAATCTATCACCATGGACGGACACAATTTACCTCGATATTCATCTTGAGAACACATAACTGTAACCTTCTTTCCAGTGGCATACTCAGACAGCGCACAATGAATCGCTGCGGCTACAAGGGCTAATGTCTGTGGTGCGAGCGGTTGAAAGAACTGCAATGTGGTTGGCGGTCGCCCCAAGCTATTGGTGGTGAAGAAAAACTGATGATAGATTAAGTCAAGCACTTCCATCCGTGCGAACCAAGACTTCTTATCATCGATGACCTTCGAGAGATAAGCATCGTCAAACAGGAGATCTGTAACTTGGATTAATAGCTCAGTCTCTGATCCTAAATCCAACCGGTAACTGCGGACAATTGTTCGACAAGCGCCATCTGCCAAACACCCTCGAATAGTACTAATCTTTAGTTTTACCTATGTATGTTTCAAGGTTTAGTATCATCGTAAGTCCAATCGAGGAGCAGAAAACGGAATATACACTCACCGCTTCTCGGGTAAGCGGATCGATTTTAAGAGATGGACCACCGGGCAATTGGCACACAGATGGTGCACCTACCGCAGCACCTGCTAATGGCCGCTGACGATCCTGAGCCTCAATGGCTAGTTTCCAAGCTTCGTCAACTATCGAGTACTTCTCATTGGAAATGATTGGCCATGGAGTCTTTGTAAATACGATTGCCTCCATGAACCATTTTCCAACCTCAAAAGTAGCCTTTTGGTGTTCCGGAACGTTGTGATCTCCACCGGCCTTTGGTTGAGGAGCATTCTGGTTTGCACCGGCCTTGGGAGGCGGGAGCGCCTGCACAACGTCAGACAAGCGTGATATGTTGATGGCTGACTTTTGGAGTTTGAGCAATGGTGGTGCGATAGCCCCGACTGGAAGTGGAGTGCGGGCAATGACAGTATCGGTGCGGCTCTGTTCCTCTGGCAGTGGAACCCTTGTAGTTCGTATTGTCTTATCACGGCGCGCCTGGTCTTAATGTAGGACCTCCTGCCGGTTGTCCAAATTGTCTTCCGCTATATCAGATGACAAGGTGGACTCTCCAATGTCTTCACTTTCGTTGTTGGTGATCTCCTGATTGGTATCGTCATCATCCTGCTTCATCAGAATAATAGCCCCGACATTAGCTAGATCTTCAGCACTATACTCGAAAGCTGGGTTGAAAGTTCAAACATTTGATTGGCAATGATGATTGGCTGTATTCATGAGTGCACATGCAAGTGCTGTCTCAAGGTGTGCTTCTTGATTCTTCTGTGAATAGTGATCCCTCACCTGGCTGGCCGTAGGTTACATGATTGATGAAGTGGAGTTGGGAATAGAGAGAGAAGTATATAAGGGTAAATATAGTAAGAAGTTTAATAGATTAACGGGAAAACAGGGCAACAAAGTAACATGCGGTCGAAGAGGATGCAATTGGAGGCGTGCCTTGCAAATTTAACGACCGGCGGAGGAGGATGCAATTCGAGGCGTGCCTGGAAAGAGTCCAGAAGACATGTCAGTAGTTCATATTAATATTGTCACCACTAGTTCTTTGTTGTGATTTAGGAAGCGTCAGGTGCACCGGATTAGATGGAATCTTCATGCCCCGAATTCCCAAATGTTAGCACTCGTATTCACACATGCTATTGATGCAAGAATTGGCGGTTGGTTTAAGCCAACATACCTCAAATTGAACCAGACGCACCTGAAGAACTCGAGACATTAACATGGTTGTATAGGTATCCAACTCTCTGGACCGGACATATGGAATACTGAGAAATAGGTTGATCATGATCGCCCCTGCATATGACTCTGCCGAAGGTAGTTCATTATGCCTCTAGTTCGAGCATATCAGTAGTGACCGCGTGCCACAGAATGGTCGGTGTGTTGATGAAACTTGCAGGACTGGAATGGAGGATAGAGTCGGGACCTTGGTGAGTGGCAACAGTTACAGTGAACTTGGGTTCATACTGAGTTTGTTGTAGATAGTGGATAAAGATGAATCTCCGAATGCGGTATACTAGTCGGATGGACACCCTATTTTCATGATACTCTGTTGTTTTAGAATTCTGTAGCAAAGTTAGCGGTCGCCTAGGCAATGTTGTGTGCATAACTTCACTTTCAGCGGTCTGAGTCTGCTGGGTCACCTTATGTATGCAGTCAGTGTAAGAGAGGACAGAGGATTTGAGTTAACAAAGAAGAGATTCAACACAGAGAAAAAATGGCAAAGGTACGTTGAAGATTCAGGGGTAATCCAATCGATTCCAGTTGTCGTCAATGCCAGGATTGCCAGCGAATGGGTCATTAATTGTCACTCACATTAAGATGTTGCACATAATATCTTGTAAACACCGCATCATTAATCACAAACTCATTATGAGTCTGAATGCTACAATGTTGACTTAACATAAATATTGAGGTTGAAAGCAGTGCATAAGAACGATATGAATGCATCATGAGGCTTCATCTGACAGTGGAAAGACAACTAACAGCATGCAGTTCCGGCCAATTGCGGTGCAGCGAGCATCGAGTCGGCATACAGAATTCGATCTAATGTAATGACTGGGATTGTAGGCTCGCCTTACTTTGAGAATTACTTGTACTCTCAGAAACTGCATTTTCTTAACTCGAGCTTTCATCACGATTTGTTCTTCATGCACTCTTGGGATTGGACGATGACGGAAATCAGATATTGTCTGTTCATGATTTGTCATGAACTTCAGGCGTTCCAGATATGAGGTGGGTGGGAGCTTGCTGGTCACCGATTGAGCCGCTGAGTAGAAACTGGCATTGAGATTCTATCACTTCGAGCTCTCTTGATGGCAATCGGTTCACAAAATCTATTTTGAGATACGGTGTTTGGAGGCCCAAACATCCAGGTTAGTCAAAATGTAGTTAAGTCTGCATTAGAAGCGTTGTGAATTTAAGCCTATTTGAGGAAGTGTGGCATACAAGTGAGCGGGAGTTGCCAGTCATCTGCAGAATCACTGAGCAGAAGCTGTCAATTGAGGTTCACTCTCTCAAGCTGCAGCTTGATTATGGAGCCCGAATGACAGAAGCTATTTTAGGATCTTGGAAATGGAAGGTCCGAACATACTTCTGAGTCAAAATCCAGTTAAGTGTGGTCACTAATCACCCAGGGCTGTGCATCTACGGTAAGCGTATGGTGGACACCTTCCTCCAAAGGATAGGTTGACACGGAGGATGACAGTTATGGCAGTTAAGCGGTGGCCTTCACATACTGATCAAGCATAGATTCAGATACTAAGCTTGGTTGGAGTGGGATGAGCCGCGCCGGCACCTAAAAGTTTAGTGTCGGACAAGATGACACTCTGTGTGCTGGCAGCCACAGATTCAAAGGTAATGCAATGTGGGTATTCACGGTTCCGAGGTGTGTCTGGAGTGGGATCATATGTGAATAATGAGTGCCTGCATTGACGAAACTAGCCTTTGAATAGAATATGTGTGCGGTGTCAAATCTGAGACCATCACACTTGACAGGAGAGTGGATCTGAGGTGTGCCTGAACTTCATGCCTGGGCGAGGAAATACATGGCTGTATTCTTCGGGTAAGTCTGGAATACGCAAGCCGTATCTTAGGATACGATACATTAACTGGATATCGCTTAGACAGTCTTTCTATCCCTGGATGATCAGAGAGATATACCATACTGGATCAGTCTCAGGAGAGTCGAGAAGTTGACAGCGATTCTTTTGTGCAATGGACTCTGAATTATTCAATCTTGTTGATTCAGAGAATATCCCAAATCCTTTCTTGACTCTAGTATCCGGTGCGCCTGAAATAGACAAGCAACTGATAATTGGAATCAAACTTGGAGGTTCAGGTGCACCTGAAAACACAAATCTGGTTCGCAGATTTCGGTATCTCAATTCCACATGAACAATATGGCATGAAGATATGTAGTGACTGCAGCTTCGATAGAGTCCTCCATTAAAGTGGTGCACCTGGTTTTCATCACATACTGGTTCATCCAAATGAGGCTATGATTCGGTTTACCAGATATCTGTTTACCAGTAACATCATCTCATATTCATCACAATAATCAACTAACATGAAATGGAATCGAACTCTAACCAATACTCCTGGAATCCGCAATTGTGCCTTATTCTCCCTAACAGTTAACGATTTTGCATCAGTTGGTGAGATTGTATTGGTTGAATGAATAAAGCGGCGTACCTTGATTTCACTACCCAGATAGTTTTCGTTCATCCTCACCATCTGGCGGCACGAAATCTCCATTCTCTGTAAGCTTCTTCGTATTGTCCTGCCGACACTCCAGAATCCGATATATCATCGTCGTCATGATGTTCGGTCGGTTCAGCAGACCATGCAGCACTTTCATTTGAGCCACCCCAGAGAGCTGGTGGAGATCACTCGCTCTGTTATCATAACCATTGGGTCCTGTGTTCAATAGCCATGTGTGTGGAACTCTGTTTTGCCCCAGCCGGACAACCTGTGCAAATGCCTGCCGCCGCTCATTCAATACCCAGAACTTCTGAGTTATTACCGCATGGTTTGCAGCTGTGAGATTGAGGCCTGTCCCACCCACTTTGGGTTTAGTTACGAACACAGAGGGATTTGGCGAATCTTGGAATTGGAGCTGCATTTCTGTGTGCTCATCATTGCCCATTTCCGCATACATGTAGAAAATATCCAAATTATCTGCAAAAAACTTTGTGAGCCACCACTTCAAATGACGAACTTGGCCTGGCAGAGGATAAAATAGCACTGCCTTTTGAGGTGGAGGCGTAGGAGGCAAGACGCTTTGATTAGTTTCAGGCTAGTGCAGGAGTGCCTCATTTGATGCTTCATCTTCATCAGGTTCGGGATACTCCGCAGGTTCCTTGACAAGCATTGGCAGAAATGTCTCTCTCAGCCATCGGAAAATTGGAGAATCCACCCAAGTATCGAGTGGCCATTTGTAGTACAATTGTCCTGAAACGTCATTCCAGTTCTCGGTGTCTCCCAATACCAATGAGAAGCATGCCAGCCGCCATCAATGTACCCTCCATGCTCCTGAAGCACCCCGTGAAGTGTATCTCTCAACAGGAGTCTTTAGTTTTGCTTGCTCATTCTCAGTCCATTTGGGATCAACAAGGTGGCATTTTCCTTCGGTATCCAAACCAGTGGTTTCCCATTGGCTAGTTTCGATTCCCACCACCTTCTGATCGTCCAGGGCTTTGCAATCTGTACCATCCGGTGTGTCGCATCCTGTTAAGCCTCTTCGTCTTCAGTGCGGATGGCGTGTATCAAACTCTTCACAGCAGAATACAGTGCATCGGCGCCATGCTTTTCCATCACAGTCTCATCCTCTGGATCTTCAGGCGTACCTGAAAACAGCCACATTGCCTGATTACACCAGTCATAGAATGAATGGAATCCCGGCGTTGGAGTAACTTGAAGCTTGAATTCAATTCGCGCATTCGTCGCAATTCTCCAGCCCACGTTATTTTTCTTCTTGAGCCGATGAGACTCACGAAATATTCCAAAACCCTACGAACAGTGTGAGAACCAGCCATTACTTGATGGCTTCGCTCTGGATGTTAAAGTATCATACGATACAACGTGGATATTCCATCGGTTTTCTGGCTCATCACTACTCGTGTTCAGATCCTTGTGGGTGAGAATCGCATTTTCAGCCAGCAACAAGTTGAGGAGTTTGAAATCGGTTCCATGTGTCATCTCATCGATGACAGTCTTCAAAGTCTCTGCCACTCCGGGCATTGTGACAACCATGATTGGTTCATGGGCCGATATAAGTGCTGGATCCCCGTGAGATGGTGTTGTCTGTATCTCCAACAGGTGGCGAGGCACAGAATTCAATCTCTGGAGCAGATACCACTCCCGTTCTTCACCTACAATGCCAGGAAAGTCGTTGTGCGCCAAAATCACCCACTCTTCCATGGTATTCCCCCATAAAATGGACAGTGGCAACCCCATTACAACTTTCTCGGTCACCAATTTGCAAATCATAGCCGCTGCAACCGAGGTGAAAGTCTTACCAAGACCTATTTTCTCTGCCACCAGTGCTCCTGGCATGTCAGCATCCCAAACCCATTTCCGCACGATGTACCAGATGGCCCAAACCTGGTGCGCCAGAAACTTAGTTCCAGACAGGCCTGGAATTGAATATTTGTGGCCTGGAACACGGTTCTCTGTTGATTGGCGAATAGGATCGGTATTCAGCAGCCTGACCGCCTCATCAGGACACTCATGTTCAAATTCATTGTTCATTGTGATGAGAACAGTGCTCAATACTGAAATGGAATTATGTGGATCGAGGACCTCCTTGCCATTCTCCACTTGCTCCTGAACCTCTCTTGCTCCTTGGTCGGTCTTCTTCTTCTACTCAATGATCTCTTTTGATTGCTTCGAGTTAAGCTGGGTAGATGGGCTCATACTCCAGCACTCCTGGAATTCATCACGATGTTAGGTATTTCACAGACAAGCATTTGGACCCAATACTATATACTCAATTCTATTCACTCAATCAGAACTTACATTAATACTATCAATCTCATTCCCACCTGCCTCCTCATCCACCACTCTTTCATTTTCACCGGATCCCTCCGAAGTCTAAGTATACTGATTAGCAGTGGGCATAATTTTCCTTAAAGAGGATAGCGGGGATTACCTTGGCCGGTCTCATTACGTGCTCTGTAATCTTCTTCCCTGTCGCTGCCTTCATTTCTATCAACAATAGGTTCACATTGTGTCCCAGTTTCAACTTGAAGGCATTTGAAAGGGAACTGTTGTATGATATCTGATAATATAGAGGGTCATTCATCATTTGCCTGGGTGCGTATAATCCCATATACTCTTCGTCCAATTCTTTCTGCATCAAGTTTCATTTGTCTAACGTAGTCAGACAGTATGACTCTGTCAGGGTACAATTTTGTTCGATGAAATCAATCAGCTCCTCCCAATGCCTCACATCTGTGTACGAAGCTTGGAGTTGCATGCTGGATGTCTGGTCATTGTTGCCGTTTGGCACTCGACGAATCACAACCATGAAAGATATATTTGGCAACTCTGGGCGGTTACCTCTCGCTTGTTTGCCTGCGTGCTCTGCCAAATCCGTTGCCAGTCGCTTGTTGCCTCACATCCCCTTCTACTTCGCCTCCCGAATCTCAGTTGCACATTTCTTCAAAAATATCTCCACCCATTGTCGCCGAATCCATTCAGCATTATCGAAATTTTCCAAAGGCAGCCACTTCTCGAAAGTCTCCAAATAATCTGCAACTGCTGTCTCCCAGTGCAGGGGTCCATCTCTCAGCTGTTTCAAATGGTTCTGTCCCGGGATAATGGACCGATGCTTCCTCTAGAGAAACCCAGCAACCCATACTTTCTTCCACTTGTTGAACATACTAAAGTTAGGCTGCCCCATTCTTTTGGGCAATTGCTTCAAGGAGAATTCCGTTTGCTTCAAGCTGATTGGGGCTTTGCCTTCAGCCCTGCCCATGTCCGACGAATCATCGCTCTCATAATCTGCATCGAATTCGTCATAAGAAATCTCTGGTAATGGGGGCAAGTCCACAATCCCTGCAACATCTGTTCTGTGTGGTTCCGCTGCCCGCTGAAATCGTGTTGTTGGAAGGCTATTGGGCGTCATTCAGGTGCGCCTGGAAGTTGTCCGTATGGAGTGGAGGCGGAAGAGGTCGCCCGAATGACTGGATTGTTTCGAGGCGGTGCTGGAGGCACTTGAGATGCGCCTGTAGATGACGGCCCCAGTTCTGTGAATTGCTGAGGGGGGAAGATTTGAGGTCCACCATACCAGCCTTGGGGGAAATTGAAACCTTGCCACGATGGTCCATACATCGGATATGCTCGGGTTGCTGCTGAGCTTGGTTGTGAGCTTGGTGTCATGTTGAATGGTGCAGGGTGGTAGAACTGGGGAGCGCCTGGAAATGGTGCCTGCGAAGGTGGGTAACTATACCCTGGTGGTGGTGGTGGTGGATGAAATTGATTCACGGATTGCCCGAATTGAGTGTCTTTGCTCGGTGTATGTCCTGCATTATAATCAGATGCTCCCACATTGTCCTCTGGGCGTTGTTGGGAGCCAAACAGCCCACCCGCTGGAGCCATATTGGTTGTCTTCGGTGGAGATCCGTTCGTCGACATCGTATGTGAACAAAAGATGCTGCTAATCAAATCATCAATTCAATTGGTGATTTCGAACGAAGCGAAGTATTGTTGAGAATATTGGACGTAGCAGTGACCTTTGGCGGAATGAAGGCCTCTTATATCCATCTTCGTTGTCACAGACTGTGGTGTTTCACTGCACCTTTGATCCCATGAAACCCGGCTGAGAAAAAGAAATCATAATCATACACATCCTGCCTTTCTTTGTTATATGCTCGAATTGATATACTAGGATCTTGGATAGAAGCTCACCTTTGTTCGGTTCATGACTGTAAAGGTCAGAGATGGGATACAACATAATATCTCCAGGAACCTAACAAGAACTATATCCGGTTGGAAGGTTAGCATGACTGGGCATTTTATACTCAAAATGTGTGTGTACGCCCAACTACTTCATTCAATATGAGGCCTGTTAGTCTAGCAGCAACAGTGATTGCTTTGTTTTGAGCTCCTTATGAAAACCTCGTTGTCTCCTTAGGATCCACCTCCCGGTCAAGAATCGTTACGGACGAAAACGTCCTACCAGCCTATCAAGTTCTCGATGTGCGGGCATACAGCCAGCTAGGCTACTGACCTATTCATTGTATTAAGCTGATGATATCTGCCGCTTGAGGCTCGAGCGTAGACATATTCTGCACCATGCCACAATGACGTAGTATACGATAAGGCTGATCATAGTAGCACCTGATGCTAGTTTGGGAAGAAAACTGTTCGTGAGGTGACTTTGTTTTACCCCTCCGCTACATTTGGTGGGGGGTGATGTGGCTTTGAAAGTGATAGGCTAACCTGAGTTAGAGTTAGCTCGCTTTCAAACAAATATCCTTCAGGGTCAAATCCAGCAACAAACCATACCCTCTAAAGCATCACCGAGATTCGTTAGAACACTGAGCATTTCTCAAAGATGGTCAACACTCGCTGGAAACATGTTAAATGCTTTATCTGGAGAAAGATGTTATGCAACGAGAACCGACTGGGAGCTCACTATCAACAATATCACCCAATATCGATGAATGAAGGGCTATTACACAATGGGAATCTACCACCTGCTGGCTGGGATCACCCTGAGCCATGATGGTTTGACTACAGTAGGTGCACCTGAATGGCCATCAACAAGCTGTCAATTAATGATCTACTCATAGACAACATACCAGGTGCACCACCACCTGAAGATACTCCCAACAAAGAACCTATAGACCCTCAGCAGCCTGATCTCACCTGTACCCCTGATCCAACCAAGACAAGGGCTCATAGGCAGGTGGTTGGAGTGGAAAATGCAGGAGGGAAAGCATATGGCAAATCAACTGGATTGTACAACAAGCATCGCAAGTACTCAGAATAATGGAATCCATGGCATCCATTTCGGTCCGCAAACGACTTCCAGCAGGCTCAGTCGTTTAGCCAGCAAACGAAAACCTTGATTGTTCAACATCTCAGGTGTGGACTGGACAACTACAACATCGAATCATCCCAATCAGCAGGTGCCCTACGAAAGCTCCTCTCAGAACTCGATTTCTGGCTCGGCGATGATAGTTAGACTGAAGATGATTCACATATTTTTGGAACACTATACTACAGGGATATTTTCAAATGTATCCAGTTCCTTTTGGCACATCTCCCATTTCAGGTGCACCTCGATTTTGAACCGGTGTGCCTCGCTGACTCTGCGGGCCGTCAAATTTCCAGCGAGATGAACATGGGCAATTGGTGGTGGGATACACAGGATCAACTTCCTACCAGAGCGACAATTGTGCCAGTCATATGTGCATCAGATAAGACTCGCGTGACCAACTTTTTGGGCGATCAGCATGCCTGGCCGCTGTATCTCACAATTGGCAATATTCGAAAAGATTTCCGCCGGACACCCAACATGCGCGCCTGGATTTTTGTTGGGCTGATCCCCTGTTCCCCAAAAGGTGCCAAAAACATTGACAAAGCATGGCATTCAGCGGTTGGAACTGTGCTGTCTCAACTTAGGCATCTTGACATCACTATCCCTGGCTTGAAATGGGATTGTGCTGATGGATTCCAGCGACAATGTCACCCTCTGTTGGCTGCCTGGGTCGGGGATTATCCGGAACAAGTCATGATTGCTCAAGTCTCATATGGCTCATACCCGATGTGTGAAGTTCCTCAAGGTGTACTGATGGGGCATTGATCTGTTCGACGACTAGATAACTCAAGAGACCCTCATATTTACTCGGAGCTTCTGGAAGACAATCATCTTGATGCTCTCCACACTCTCGGTGTCCACCCAATCCGCAACCAGTTCTGGCAATACCCTCTCTGCAATGTCTATTGGCTTTAGCAGCCTGATGAATTGCATCAGCTGCTCCTGGGTTTAGTTAAACACTTATTGCACTGGCTGCTCAAATACCTGAAAGCTAGAAATCTCAAGAACCAATTTGACAATGGATTCACATCGGTGCCACGATATTCCGGCCTCCAGCACTTCACTCAACCCTTCGATTGATTGAAAAGCGGCACCTGGCAAAGTAATGAGATCTGTGGAATGATCTGAACACTGGCAGTGAATTGCACACCAATTCTTGACTGTTCCAAAGATGACAGGAAAACTGTGGCGGAAGAAGCCTCCGATGCAATGGTGATGGGAGCAGTGCGGGCATTATGTGAATTCTCTCTACTTGTTAGCCAACACAATCACTCAGATCTATCTCTCAAAGCACTAGACGATGCACTCAAGCGATTTTACCGGAAGAAGGGTATCTTTGGAGAACAAAAAATGTTGAAGTCTGTGAAGGCCAAAGTGGATGACCTGTTGGCAATGGAATCCCATCAGTTACGCAAACAAAAGATTCATAAAATTCGTGCTGCAATGGAGGCCCTTGTGTATGGCGCTGAAAAGATTTCCACAACAAAATGTAGGCATTTTCAGGTGCGCCTCAACAGAGCCCGACAAGCGGCAACTACTTGGTCAGATGCTGATCGTCAGAAGGCAATCAAGCGATTGGAGCACGAAATCCATCAAGTGACACCTGCTAAACGCAAGCTTTTCGATAAATTAATCCAAAGTCATGAGCGACAACTATTGCAGGAAGTCGGGACCAAGGCAACTAGTCCCAGAAGCAAATTCGCCAAAGAACTTGCGCTGATGAAAACTGCTGTCGAAGAGGAGGCTTATGGGGCCGCAAACATGACTGCCGACAAGCGACTGCCATTCCATGACTGCCTATCCGATGCTGAGACAGAAGTCACGACCTGGAGCTTGGCTGATACAGAGCGGGTCACTAACCAGCTGGAGAGAGAGATTTATGGCATCACCTCGAATGAATAGAAGGGGTTCAAGACGGAATTCTCCATCCGCTTGATCGAGTTTGAAGCTTGGTGGGAGACAATTGGCATTCAGGCGCTCCGGAAAACCATTGAACAGCGCGTGATACATTTCGGATAATCAAAGATGCATCTTGTGAGCGATATATCAGAGTCAATTCGGCGAATGGGTTCCGGTGGCAATTTTACCCCTGATATTTCTGAATGGCTACATATCGCCAATGTGAAAGAGGCATATCGATCTAGCAAGAAAGTCAATTACATCCAACAGATGCACAAGCACAATGAACGGTGTACCAGTCTTGACTATAGGGAGGAGACACTGTCTCATCTTGGACTCAATGGCTGGTACGACATAGACTCTGCAAAAGCATTCAAACCACTGTCCGCTACCGATAAACAGCGAAGTACATGCAGAGCCCATCTGTTATGTCTCGAAACCTTTCAGGGTGAACCCATTATCCGCCCTGTATCACAGCAGCTATATCATTTGAGAGAAACGCATGTCCGTGGAGTGTGCAGAAGTATCAAATTAACCTCACTCAGAGATGCATCAGAAGATTTCGGAATTCCCAACTTTGGACAGGTATTCCACACGCAAATTGAAGAGGACTGGGGATATGAAGTTAGTGGGCTCGTGTATGGATATGATCAGAATGTACTCATAAACTGTATATTTATTAACCTCCAGAATGGGCTGCTGTATTATCGTCAACCATTTTCACAACCCGACTTCTGTTGAGCGTCTGGGACTTGATGGCAAGATAGAATATACCAATGCGAACCAAGGGATTATGCCTGAAGCTCATAACATCTTGGTCCAGTATATGCAAAGTCAAGAGAATGACCTTGATAACACCTTCCAAGGACGAGTTCCTTCCATTCCTGTATTATACTTCAGCTGGACTCCACCGAATCAGATCCTCCAGTTTCAGGAGCGCCTGCACGCCGGGAAAGCAATATCTACCATTTCAAAGAGGTGCAAGAACACTCAGCAATGGGTATTACGTCCTCAAGTTCAAGAAAATGCGTTGGTGATTCCAACAAAGTACAAAGATCTTCATGGTTGGGCTGATTGTGTTGACGGGTTCATCCGGGTTGTCAAACAAACGAATAAAATGCATATTGTACCTGTTGGAGTAATAGTTGGGCCGGCACATTTGGTGCAGGAGAATGGTGCATCGGGCAGCATCGACAGCGTATGGCTTGTAAATAATCATGTTGATTTAGATACCTACTGGACTGTATATTAATTAGATTTGAATGCCTGATTCAGGTGTATATCAGGGAGATAGTTTATCGAATTGTACTATTCAATATAGACATTATCTATTATCACTCCCGGAGAGTCTGGCTCCAGGAGCACCGGAATCGTCTTGGAGACGAGTGTCCGTTGTTCCAGCAGCTCCGAAAGTTCACCAACTTAATGGCATGATTTCATAGCATTCTGAAGACGACTTTATACTCTTTAGAATATTCTTGTATTCTGTTCCGCTACTTCAAGAAGCGTTGAGGAGCACCTGAATGTACTCTCAGAGTACCTGAAAAGCACATCGTTTTGCGTTCAGCCTCTTCGGGAGCTTCTGGGAGCTTCTTGAAGAATTGGTGTGGCTATTCAGAAAAGCTGAGTCCTTGAGTTATGACTTCCGAACCATTTCACATTTTCCTGATGGAGTGCATCTCTGAGTTTGCTCTATCTCGGTCTCCAATTGCATCTCCAAACTCGCTCGATCATGGCCTCGGAGTGTATCCCTGAGTTAACTCGATCCTGGCCTCCAAGTGTATCTTCAAACTCACTCGATGACGGCCTCCAAGTGAATTGCTCAGTTCACTTGATCACGGCCACCAAGTACATTGTTTGGGAGCAACGGCCGGTGTACGAAGATACAGGGGTCACGGAGGAGGACTGAGCGACGGGGAGTATATATTCGGGCGACCCCAGCGTAGATAGACATGATCTCATTTTCATCTCATTTTACCACACAACGAAAATACACACTCTATCTTTCGTAACTTCTGGTCTGACTCGCTCTTTCCGAGATTTAGTGGATCCTCACAGCCGGGTAGTATCATATCTTCTCACCATCTTCCTACGCTCTTCGAGCTAGAACCGCTGCTTCTCCCAAATGCCATTTGGATCTTGTGAGAGGTGTGGTGGAATATTGATGGTGTGCTCTCTGCCTTCTAGCTCCGTCGTTTTACCACAACGGCCTCCAAGTGGTGCATCTCTAGGTCTCTCAATGGGCCTCTCCAGTTGCTCCTACGATTATACTGGACTACCATCTGTGGCCACATTGACCGTATGTATATATATAGAGAGACACAAACAATGCATGCCATATTATGTGGTAGCAAATCTTGTGACTGTAACAAAGACGAATATGATAAATGAAATTCCTTGTACTTATGGAACCCTAAGAACCACTGCTGTCAGAATACGGCACCAAGTTTCCCACAGAATTGCACAGCGGTCTCAGCTGCTCTCGAAGTCTTCCCCAGACCTGTGCAGCGGTCTTAGCTGCTCCAAAGTTTGACCATCCTAATAGTCAAATCTCGTAGCATTCTGAATCCACCTCCATAACTGCAGGTACGTTCAGGGGCACCTGAGAATGCTCTTGCAGAGTCTGAGAGCACTATGCAAACCTCCAGGGGGGCCTGGGAGCATCTGGAAGTACGTAGAAGCACTGGTGAGGTTGACTGGAGTGTCTGGGAGGTTTGCATGTGGTTTTTGGACTAGTTTACATTTTGCTGATGTGTTGCACATGTATCGTAGTCTGTTGTTTTGTCTTATACTCCTATTCTCAGCGCTGGCCTGAAGATGTGTTGTTTGAATGTGGTATATATTTTTGCTATGCTGAAATGGCCTTGCACTCCAGGATTATGTACTTCTTGCAGGATGCTGTTTCATTGGGGTGTTGAAATGTATAGAAGACATGGCTCATCTTTGACTCATTGAGGGTCTGGTATGGGGAACTCCAGGCAAAGCAGGTCATCGTCTAGGGTGTAGTGTTAGCAATGATTCCAAACCGCTAGAATGGTTCAGCGTTAGGGATGGAACCAGATCTGAACCTTTGCAACAGGCTTTACCACATGCAAGTCCGAACAGTTGCAATTGGGCCGGTGTTACTACCCAAAACTCGGAATTTTGACATAACAACTTTGGCTTCAATTAAGCATTCGACTTCTGATCGTCTCATAACATGATCAGTACGTAGATTGTGTAGTTGAAGCCGGTCATTCACCTCCCGATTTCAGATTTTTGATCCTACCAATATTCATTGAGTCGCAAACGAAAACCCACAAATTTCGCGTATAGTTGGCCCGCATTTCACAGCCGCTAAATGAATATCAGTCAGATTGCAAATGTGAAAATGGGAGGTAAAGGTGCGGCTAGAACTGCACAATCTACATACTGATCAAATCTTGTTACGATCAGAACTCAAATACTTAATTGTAGCCAAAGTTGTTGGACCTGTAAAGTTGGAACTGTGGTTCAGTTCCAACCCAGCCAAAAAACCCCGCGTTCAAGTTCAGCGCTAGTCACCCAGTTCTGGTAGCTTGGCGGTTACAGCCCAGACTGCAGCCGGGTAACTGGGAACCGTTGCTAACACTACACGTTACCATTGAGGCACGTCCCAAAGTATGAAATGCTTGAGTTGACACTGGACGACTGGAATGTGTTGCTGTTGATAGGTCAGACATCTCATCAGTACATTAGCCACCTGGAAGGTGGCACCTGGGATGTACAGGATGTCATGTGTAAACTTTTGTGTTTGTTGATAAGTACTCTATTTGTTGTGCTGTGAGCCAAGATGGTGTTAGTGTATATTTCAAAGAGGCATGGGATGTATGGACCATGACTATTCTGTCTGCATGGACGTTGTGGTGTGAGTTTACAACTGCATGAACAATCACTAGGGGTTCTTTGTCATGTGCAGGGTATTGCATCACTGCACTTTTACACTTCCTGCTGTGAGAGGGATTGACTGTGGTGTCCCCATCTTGGCACTCCTGTGATAGTACTGCTCTTACTGCATATTTGCTGGTGTCAGAATTATGACACACTCACCATCTTCCTTACACAGTATCTGCATGGGAACGTTGCAAATGGCTTCTTTCAATCTTTCAAAGACCTCCTTTGTCTCCCAATTCGAAACACATTGCTCTGGACCCACATCCTTGATACTTGGCTTACTGCTGTGGTAGCCCATTTTGAGTTGCTTACTCATTATTCACTTTGGATATCATGGTGAGGTGATATCTGAATTGTACAGTATGAACTTTTCGTAATAGCCCATTGCACAACGAAAACCAGAAACCTCTTTGCCGTTTTGAAACCAAGGCAACTCTGTTATTGGTTATGTGTTTGCATTCACAGTATGTACTTCTTCTTTGCTGATTAAAAAATTGGAGAATATAATCTCATTACAAAACTATTTGCATCTAGATCGTCTCTGTTTCAAACCAGCTTGCTGGAAATAGTCCAATAACATTCGGATGCGATTCAGATAATCCTGTGTAGTCAATCACTGGATAAACATATAGTACCAGTAAATTCCATCAAACTTACACAGACTGTAATTGGATGGATGAAAATATGTTATAATTTACATTAAATGACCATGTGCATTAGCCAGTTCCAGAAGATGCACCATCCCCTCATACAGCTGATACTTGGTGGGGATAGAAGATTTTGACTATCGCTGGCATGAATTCAAGTTTTATGATAACCCATGCCAATACCAATCTTACAGAAGCAATTTGAATCACACAGCAGTTGGACAAGCTCTTCAATGTTATGTCATCAGTATGGATTCTTCTTTATGATGTAGTTCACTGCCCAAAAATTAATGTATTGTGTTAGCAACCATTCTGAAGTGTTGCTTCAGCTCCGGGTCTAGATCCGAACCAAACTGTTGTGAAACTGGTGGTCCCGGCAGTCAGTACATCTGAGCCATCAATTTGGATAGAGTTCAACGGAAATCACCCAATCTGTCTCAATCGGGTAGGGTGTCAGTGGGTTACCCAGTGAGTCCAGTTGTAGATTTGTATAATACTACTGTTTTCACAGTTTGATAATAGTATGTTTTCAAAAATGCGTACTCAGCAGCCAATAATCTCTTTTTGCATGTTTTGCAGCTTGCAATATCGATTATTTTGGAATCTGTGTTTTTCCATTTATACATTGTATTTTTCTCAAAAAAGGCAGTCAATTGTTCTGTTATAACCTGATGTATCAACACCATACCTTGATTACCCAATTTGCATGATTGAAAATTGTGGATACTCCATTGATGGTCATTGTCAGGATCGGGTAACGTATATATCATGCACTGTTTCAGATGACAAGGCTGCTAGGACATCATATATGAAAATTTGCCATGATGCAACACTGAGATTAGGCAAGATGGAAGACCAAAAATCATTCATAGTCAATTTAGACTCAATTTCAGGATGGGGAAGTGATTGTCTCGCTATTGTTGCCGCCCTTAACGGCAGCCAATATCTCATTTATGGATGTTTGCAAGCAATTGTCAGTAAGACTACCCCAGGTACAAGACCAAAAATCATTGACTCCTGGTTGACGCTCATTTTCAGGATGTGGCAGGGAGTGTGTCGCTTTTGTTTTGCCTCTAAAGGTGGCAAAAACCACATTTGTGGATGTTTGCAAGCAATCACCGATGAGATTCCCAAGATGCAACACCATAAATTGTTGTGGCTCTGTTCATGCTCATTTTCTGGGTGAGGCAGGGAGTGTGTCACTATTGTGATTGGCTCTGATGGCAGGCAATACCTCATTTGTGAATGGCTGCAACCAATTACCAATTAGGTTACCAAAGATGCAAAGCCAAAAACATTGACTCTGTGGTGATGCTAAACTTCAGAATCGTACAGTGACCATGTCATTTGCCATTTTGGTGATACGGATTGCCAATAGGCTGGTTGTGCATAGCAGCGACCGAATCACTTTTGAATTACCGTACTTACCTGATCAATAATCGTTAATGCTCAGTTGACACTCATTTTCATGTATTCTCCATTCAAAGTATGCTGTCATCAATTATTGCATTTATAGTTAGTTGCAATGATTTGGTACTTTGCTGTGAGATCCAGACCCAGCTCTTTGCCAAAGCTGAGCCCAGTAATATTCTTGCAATGGTTGCTCTACTCCTATTAAAATTTATAAATGTTGCAATATGATTTATTTTGCCCACCATGCTTCTGTTGATTAACAAATATTTACAGATGACTGATCCATACTCTCCGAAAATATTTCTCTAAATGTACTTCTTGGTCAAACTACACATAGAACCAGGTGAAAGTATGATAAAACATTCTGTCCTACTTTTTCTTGATCCTCCTATTGCTTCTCATTTCTATTGTATTGAATGTCATCAATACCTTCCAAAGATTTTTCTGTGACCTTGGTGTTGGCTGAATTAATTCGGGAACATTTGGTGTAGCACTCACATTCTGCTGCTCTGGAGTTGCTGAATCCTGGATGCGATTGTATAGCCCTATGTCAGATTCAGTGTCTGCCTTCCAGTTGTCTTCACAGTTATTTGGATAATTCAAGAACCCATGCCAGTTGAGCTGATTTTTGGCATCCAAAATGCTTCCCAGTGCACAATTCTGATCACTTTTGGCAGGATGGTGGTCGATTCTTTTGATTTGGCAGACAATTATTACTTCAGTTTATCCTCCAGGGAGGTCTTGTGCAGACAAAGCTGGTGGCACTGGTGATCTTTCTAATAATTTAAATGCAGCCACACCATCATGCTGAAAGTTTCACCAGGATGCTATGACAATCTCTTGAGTATCTGAAATGTATCCTATGGCAGTCATTTGCTTGTTTTGAGCAGGACAATCCTTCTATGAAGGCTGTTGTTCTTGGCTGCCCTTCCAGGTGTTCAAAGTGTTGAGTATCTGGGCCATTCTGTGCAAATTGTTCTGGTCCGCCACTCTCTTCATTTCCCAGTTGTTGTCAGTATTCGTCATATCCAATCCTGGTCCTTCGCCTGGGAATATGCTGTTATTGGCTTGAGTCAACTGCCTTACTACTTACTTTTGGGGAAGGGTCTCGCCTGTGGTTTTTGAATGCCTCCAGCCAATCACATCTCACCAAAGGGAAAAACTGGCCTCCACTCCTACACCATGCGGTATGATAGAGAATGTGTCCCATGCCACATTGGAGAGATTAGTGCGCTATAAGTGTGTATCCAGTGCGGATGATACCAGCCAGTGATATCGAGGATTACAAATGTACTGCTAGTCTTGATGAGGTTGGAGTGGTAATTATTATGATTCTGATTAATTTTCCTCCAGTTCTGTGGTTACTCAGGCATTGAATTCACATTCTTCCTTGCAGCTGTCAGTAAGTGTGCTGCAAGATTGCTTCGTCTGGGCATCCTTTCAGCCACATTGTTAGTTATTGAGTAATCTTCATCATCGCTGGACAAATCGTATGGATTATAAGAAGATTGACCACCTCTTGAAGCAATTGCAGCTATGAACAGATTCTTGAACGATCACCTTTCGGGGGTAATGACAGGTAAACGTCGATGTTTGGCACAGTATTCGTTCTCCACATACTTTAGAAATGATTCCTGGTATTGGGTAGTCAAAGAAGTCATGGTCTCAGTATCAATATCCATTCCATTGTCCGACTTCCCAAACAATCGCAACTTCTGGCAAGCATCAAGGATATGTCCTGAAATGAGAAGCATACCCATTGTAGGAGTAACTTCGTTATAATATTTGGACAGCTTCTGGCGCGCAAACCTTACTGCAAAGTATAAGTGTTGCTTCTATTAAGTCTTCTTCATAGCTGAAACATGCAAAACGTGATCTATAGAATTGAATCTATCATTGTAGACAGTGATAACATGATGCAGAGTAACCATATACCTTTTCAACATCCACATTGTCCACTACCAGACTAGCGATTTCACTTCCCTGACATACCTGCCAATGTGCCATTCATCATGTGTTGTGAAGATTGGCCAGTAATCACTATGTTTTGGATTCTTGAGCAATTTACAGGCCAATTATCGGAATCGGTAAGCCCATTTAAGTAACTCTATAGTCGAATTTCACTATGTTTTCACATCCATAAAGATAGTACTGCAAGTTCCACTTTGGGTTTTTAACATTCAATGAACTTGTTTCGATAACCAGGTGTAAGTGTAATCAATACACTAAACAATCTCTACTTGATGATGGTCAACGATAAAACTTTCAGAATTTCTTCAAATACATACTATCTCAATTATCTTTCCATAACCAGGTCTCTTGGCAGTCACATTGGTGATTCTAGTATTGCGCTCTTTTCGAAGTAGTGGACTGTTCCCATTGTCAATCTTTTTATTAACTCCAAATTGGTAATCACCCTCATGGGCTTCCAAAGACTTGGTAGGGCCTTTCACACCCAGACTGCTTATGAATACACCTAGAGCAAGCTGAATGACGTGTGCCATGCATGGTATGTTGTTTCTCAATAAAGGCCACACAATTCCTGAGGCCTCAAGAGCTGATTGTAATTTGCAAGTCAACAAGTAATTTGAGGAAGCATTATCAGTTGTAATTGCAAGTAAATGGCTGTCAATACGCTTAAAATGATCAAGAACTTCCTTGAAATGTACAGCTAGCCGTGCTCTAGTAGGTTGATCCTGTACCTAGTATCCTTACATAGATTTCGAAATAGGGAACGAATTGATTATCAACCTCATGAAAAGTGTGGTTTACTTTTTGTAATGCCCAATTGCCTTCCACATAGTAAGCAATGACTGACATTATAGCTAATTTGTTCATTGATGTCCACCCATCTAAACCTAAACTAACTTTATTTCTTGATAGAAATTACTTCTAAAATACATTCATTGTCAGTATATATTCCCTACGGCAAATGTGGCTCAGGGTGCTGGCAGATGGTGGTGCCAACACGATTTGTAACACATTTTATGGCTGTTGTAGCTGTATGATGGATATAGTGTTCGGTGGAATATGGGCCGAATTAAATCCTAAAAGGAGATAGCAAATCCAGGTATAGTGGTGAAATTCGGCAGTATCGAAGTTCTTTGCTGCCAGTTTGGATCGTTTTGTCTGTCACTTCAGTCAACCTATATGCAACCTAAATGTCAAATATAAATTGCCTTTGCGAACTTACAATTGGAATTCCTAGAATTGCTTGTCGCTTCAGTATGGCCAAAGGAGTGTCATGGACTGTTGAACTAGTCAATTCTGTAACTTGTGACTGTTTAAATTAGTTTTGCAGTGCGTTGTATGCTTTTGCCTTCAAGTGTTTCCCCATTGAGCTGGTCCCATGGTCTGATGGATGGCAAAGTACTTGATGACAAATAATACATATGATGCCAGGTCTGCCAGTCTTCTCAATTCAGCAGTGTGAACAGAATCACCACAAAGGTGCATGTCTATAATTATTCCAAGCAATAGAACACCTCAAGCCTACATTCATAGAACCCTATAAAGCACGAAATATGGTATGTACTGTATGGTCACTCACATCACAAATAAAGACACATTCATTCTTGGATGATATCATAACTGCTAGCAAATCAGGAATTGAATGATTCTGAATCCAACATCGTGGTAGAAATTTGAGAGCTGGGTAATTGGACTTTACTGGCTGTCTAAAGTTACGTTATTGTAAAGTAAACAGCTCATTCTTAAATATTGACTTTAGCACTACATGCAACATAAAAGTCAGATGTGTGAGATTTGGCATGAATATTTGCGAAGTTGGATGCTAGGATATACAGAGAAGACTGATCGTTATGAACTCCATTCAGGAACCAGATAGTGTAACTCATTACTGTGCAGCTTAGTCAGCACTCACACAAACTGTTGATGCTCCATTGATGCTCCGTTTTAGGAGAAGGTTACGATATTGTCACTAGCTCATTTGCCTGTAGTGGCAACCAATTGTGTGGTTATGGTTTAACCCGAGTTGCATAGCCCTTTGATAATCCAAGCTGCAGGATGACAAATCATTGACGCTCCAGTGATGCTCCTTTCCAGGAGGTAGTAGGGATATCATAACTTGCAATATTGCCCATAACAGCAGCCAATGCTTTGACTATGGGATAACACTGCTGCCTGGCCATTTGATTATGCAAGATGCAAGATCCAAAAATGTTGACAATCCATTGAGATTCATTTTTAGGAGGTAGTAGTGAGATTGTCACTAGTATTCTTGCCCATAAAGGCAGCCAATATTGTGATTATGGGTTAATGCCATTTCGCAGCCCAGTGAGTATCTAAGATGCAAGACCTAATATCATTGACACTCTGTTGACGCTCATTTCTAGAATGGGGCAAGGAGCGTATTGCTTGCCATCTTATATAGATTGATGGCCAATCTTTCATTTTTGGAAAAACGTAACTATGCAGCCCGTTGATTGCTGAATGGGTAAGACTAAAAATTGTTGATGCTCTATTTACGCTCACCTTTGAGACATACCAACAGGTATTAGGTGCGAAAAAATATTACCCAAAATGCATACAGTCATTATTTCCAGGGAACATATCGTTTCTATGTATTTTCATTTGCATTCACAAGTTTCAAAACCTCTTAGTTTCAGAGCCACCAGTGTAAAAATCATCTGAATGAAAACTGATGTTGGTCGATTGCATTTCAGCGCTTTCAGCCCGCAATTCTCAGCATAAACATCCAACCACCAGTTTTATTAATACAGAGCCCAACTACCTTACCATTCCTTATCGATCTCATATGCCTTGATTTCCATGATGAACCAGAAGCAATTTTCAAAATCTTGAACATGTGTAGAAGGTTTGAGTGGAGAGTGTTGCAGTTGGATGGATGGATTGATACAGCATGATGGTTGTCATTCATCCCACGCTGGGTTACGTATAGCATGCTTCATCTATGAGTTATATGACATTAGTGACTTAAAGGTCGTCAGTCAATTTGGACTGAAATTTAGGTTTTGCTTTCTCATTTAACCATAACTGGCAAGATGATATAAACTTCGTTGAATGTCTATCAACGTGATTAGCAGGGTAGAGCTTTTGCATGGCATGCACGACCCTTCTTTATACCCTTAAAAATTATCGTGAGTAACAATTTGGTCACTAAAATCCAGAATAACCTGACAGATTGTAAAATGGATACACAAATTGCTTTCAGCAGAGAAACATCGTCAAAAATAACTAATTGGCGATCTATTCATCTGGCAACACAAGAGATATCACCATCTCTTCGTCCGAATCTGATTTCTATATGGTAATTTGCTTGTTACACTATATGCAGGGGTGAAAGCTTAGAGGTTCAATAGACTTCGTATTCTTAATCTGTAACGAATGAGACGCAGAGTTGACCAAGACAGATGGTATGCATTTGTGTCACTGTGGTTTCTATGAACCCAGCCTCATTTGACCACTTCCTGTGCGAGAAGTCACTTGTGGCATTTGTGATTGTCCGCAGATGACATCAATTTCATCATTAGCTGTACATATATTGTAACTGATGGTGTGGCTGCAGTAGTGTCTGTTAGGGGTGTCACAACTACTGGAACCTTCCATTCGGCCATCCTGTACTGCAAATCTCTCAGGGAACTCAACGGCCATGTCTCACCATTCTGTTTGGGTTGGTTCGTCAAGCGCTATCTGCTTCTGCCAAAAACTCAGCATGTGATTCTGTACTGTTTTGGTGATTGTGGCTATCACCTGGCCAGGTTCATCATCTTTGCTCAGCTTGCCAAGCTCTGGGTCTGCATCATCATCATTCTTGTCTATCCCATCCTCCATATCGTCGGAACTTGCAAGATCGCTCTGACTGTTTGCGATAGCACCCAACATCTACTTAAATGTTGTTTCAGGCTTTCTGGATGTTGATTGTGCATTTTCAGCGGTTTTAATATCTTCCTGCTCTTGCATAATTGCTGTCTCTGCACCTTGAACGCACCTTCTTGACACTGCAGCCTCTGTATCCACATAATCCTTGATCCATTTATCTTTCTCCTGGGTGGTTTGAATTTGTGTTTCCCATCTGGTCTCTGCCGAAAGCATCTTTTTGGACTATATGCTTGCACAACATTCATAACACCCAGCTCCTTTCTACCTCGCAGCTGCTCTTGACTTCATTTGCTTAGTCGCGTTGTTGGGTGGATTCCTTGGTCGATGTGCCGTATTTGCCCACCAGAAGTGGTGAATAGTTCATTTTCGCATCATTGACCATTGTATCTTGTGTTGATCTTGTTATTGGGCGAGATTTTGGATATTGCAAGCTATAGAACACATGGAGACAAGTTGCATTGTTTAAGTCAAGGTTGGTAGGTTTGATCAACTTGAATGAGACAAAATCTGCGTTTTGACTGTCACTTGATTGGGAATAGTCATGCTAACCATACATCATGACTTGATGGTTAGTGAGTGATACATGGAAGAACCCAGCAAAGTCTGGAGACAATCATTACCAGATGTCTTTTCCATTGAAGAATGTCATTTCTATATCTGTCAAACATGAGATTTCAGCTGTCAATCACCACAATGTATCTCTGGAATCAAAGAAGTAACATTGGACCAACTTAATGTCAATTGCGGGACCATTCAAAAACCCTGCAACCTCCAGCTATACCCAGTAGGATTCAACTTGAATTAAACACACAAGTTGGCTGTCGCTCATTCAATTCTTAGTTGTATCCAACTATATATTTCTCAGAATTTCCCATATCTCTTCATTGTCATCTTCCTCTCCTTTCTATAACAGCAATTCATGGTGGCACAAAGACCTCCGAAAAGTGGGAGTGGATCCGAATCGAACCAAATGACAGGTGCTGTATTGGATGTGCCACCTGCTGAGGAACAGCAGCAATGCAGATACCAGTGAGTCCACCATGATGCTGCGATTGTAGCCACCAAAAATATGACCTTGGATACACATTTCAAAATGGTACACACAACTGCACGCAGCAAGGAAAAGAGGTGTTAGGGGATCCGTTGTGAGTAAGTATCTATCGAAGTAGATGCAGGTCAATGTGCGATATAATGTACTGCTGGTGTATGTAGAGAGCTACATAACCAATTCATCACTGTCTGTAAGGCGAAGTATCCAGGGACAACCAATGCATTTCTGCACACAGTTAGCAAAATTGAACACCTTGATGTTGTCAGTCAAGGGATGTTTGCACCAGAATTTCGTGATAAATGTCCCCGCCAGTGGACAAAAAAGGATTTACAGACCATGGTGATGGCTACAAAGCTGTATATGATTGAGATTGTTGCCGAATTTCTGTATTAAATACAGCGAGTAATTTCTTGTACATTTTCAACATGACAGCTACTATGGAAACACAAGGAAGACGTGTACAGCTAGAACAGTCCAACATGCTCCTTGCCTTAAATGTGGCCAAACTGGCAAAAGTAAGGTTTTCACATGTCATAATAGAGAGAACACAACTACCAATCAACAAATCTTGTACCACAGTCTGAAAGGAGAAGAAGCGGAATATGGAGTTTCCTGAGCATTACATAGTGACGGCTGAGATAGAAAGACACTCGGCTATGGTTTCTGAGTTTGAAATGGATGGCTGCCTTGCTTGCCAAAATGGCGCAGTCAAGAATCTACGGACCCGGGGGAGATGCAAAGGAACAGGTCCACCTCCACCAAAACCATGGCCACCTCCACCCCAAACTCCACCTGCACCACCTGGTGACAGTGAGGCAACTCAAAGCTCCCAAATAGAAGGTGTTCCACCCAGATATGTGTATATACATACTTCTCTTTCAAACAGTCAATGTTTCGATCATGATGTATATGCTATGGATTGCAAGTGCAAATAAGATTTTATTCCAGATTGGCTAACTGAAGAAGGATCATCCACTGGTTGCTACACTATCTGCTGTAAGGTAATCCAGGTGACATCAATTATGCCGACAAAAGCAGCCTTTTGAGTGAAGCTGACAGTGATGACAAGAATTGATAGAAGGCATTGGGATTTTTCAGTATTATCATTATCCACAATTAGCAGACACTTGAAAGTAGATTTTATACAATATAGTTATATGTATCATTAAACATGAATGTTGTGATAAAGGAGCACATACAGGAAGTGGATAGAACGTCTGCTAAAAGACCATTACTGTTATTCTATGCCAATGTGAATGGTTGAATAGTGCAGAGGTGCCCATGGCAAAAGAAGTATCAATAGAGCGTCAACAATTTTGGTCCTGTAAGTCAGGTAAGTGAAATGTGAAATAGGTGTTGTTATACATAATTATTGTTTTGGCTACCTGTATTGCCAAAAGAGAAAGCTACACCCACTCTGCCGCATCTTGACAATCAGTGTCAATGGAGCGAGAAGTATTTTTGGGCTTGTGTCTTGGGTAATTACAGTGGCAAATGATTGCAGACATCTATAAAGCAGGTGTTGGCAGCCTTTATAGGCAGATAAGCAAGCAATGTTCCCGTGACAGCCTTCGAGATAATCACAACTGAATTCATATTCAAATCTGCAACTCAGTTATCCTGACAAGTGTAGCCTATACAACCGGTCTCTACTTTGCATGTAGACATTAACCGCCAGATTGCACCTTGATTAACCAGGATGCAAGGCCGACAATTGTTGACATTCTGTCTACACTCATGATGAAGAATGGGTAGGGAGTTTGTCGCTGTCTCTTTGGCCTATATAAGTGGCCAGTAGTGTGCTTATGTTTAACAATGACCATGTCACTCTCTAGTTATCTGCCTAACAAGACCAAAAATCATTGATGCTCCATTGAAGTTCATTTGGATGAGTTAGTAGTGATGTTGCTGCTGGCATTTCTGCCCATTATGGTGGCCAATACTTTCAGTACTCATTACAACAACCAAGTCCCTGATCAATTACCTGACATACAAGACCATCAATCATTGACGCTCTGTTGACGTCCATTTACTGAACCGAGTAAGTAATGTGTCAGTTGCTCTTTTGACTGTGAAGGTAGCCTATATGCCATTTATGAATGTCGGCAACAAATCTCCACACAGATTAACTGTGCTGCAAGACCAAACATTGTTGACACTCCGTTGATGCTCATTGTCAGAATTGGGCAGGGTGTGTGCCTCTTTCTCTTTTGCTTAGAAATGTGGCTTATACCTCATTTATGAACATCTGTATCAATTCGCCACACAGATTACGCAAGATTCACGACCCAATATCAATGACCCATGCTTGACTCTCATCCTCAGGATGCAGCAGGGAGTGCGTCTCTCTTGTTTTTCATTGTAAAGGCGCCATATACAGTAGAAAAGGACAATAACATACCAATGATATCATTTTGCAATTAGCAGTGGGATATCAGAATGCGACCGGGAATAGAAATACCTCAATACAAGGACAAGGGATGAGAACCGGCAGGTGTAGCGAAACACGGCAACAGGCACTGGTTGACGTGTACGGGCCCAGGTTTGACAGTCAAAGAAGCAGCGAATCGAGTTTTTTGACGGGTCTGGATTTAAACTGAATTATTATAGAGGTCCATACCTGGACAGCTATTGGGTTTCCTAGACCCGTAGGGAGCGAAATTAATACACATGTGCCATTGACCAACTATGTTAGGTACGAATATGACAGGTAAGCGACATTGCCCGCTGCCTCGCCTCATCAAACCATTGCATATGGCCTTCCTCAATTGTCATTGTTACTCTGAATCACCTTTGGGGGACCAGGAATATGGAGGTTGGTAAGGGACTTTGTGTCACCTGCTAGTGATATGTATATTATAGATCGCTGTTTACTCTGTGTGATGTTATAGGTCATCTCTGCTAATGACACACAATTCTCACAGTCACGAAGGACACAATGCATTTCCCCATGCCAATGCACCACTTCAGCAAAATGATAAATGGTTTGGAAGACATATCTGAACAACTCGGCCACTCCGAACAGCCATACTGATCTTCCCAGATGCACCCAGACGCTCCCAGATAAGTTAAATGCAAAGCGATGTGCTCCCAGGTGCTCCGAGACTACTTCACCCAGGCTTCTCAATGCTCTGGAAGTCGTGGAACCGAATACCAGAGTATCCTCTAGAGTGTGTAGCGGTCTTCAAAATGCTATACAATCAAACTGTTAGAATGTGCAAATTTCGGAGCTATTGGGCGTATTGGCCACATTTCCAAGTCAATTCATGAGTACCTCAAACCTGGAGTCATATTCACTGGGAGTAATTATTATAATGTTTATGTCAAATTGTACAATTAAATTAACTATCTTCCTCCTGCACACCATAATTCATGCATTGTAACTTGATATAAAGTCCAGTAGGTACCTCAATCCACATGATTATTTACAAGCCATATGCTATCGATTCTATCTGATAGAGCATTCTCTCGCATCAAATGTGCTGGTCCAACAATTGCTTCGACACATACAATATGCATCTTATCAGTCTGTTTGACAACCAGGATGAACCCATCAACACACTCAGTCCAACCATGCAGCACTTTGTACTTTGTTGGAATCACCGCCACATATTCTTGAGCTTCAGGATGTAATATCCATTGTTGAGTCTACTTGCACATCTTAGAATAGGTTGATATCATTATTCTGGCAGGTAGGATCTCGTAAAATTGGAGGATTTGATACAGTGGAGTGCCGCTACAGTATAATACTGGCAAAAAAGGAATACGGCCTTCGAAGGTGTACTAGAGGTCAATGTCCATATATTCAACCCTGATGTTCTGGGATTCTAGCATGATCCCTTGGTTAGCATTGGCATAGTCTACCTTGCAATCAAGTCCCACACGCTCAACAGATGTAGGGCAGTAAAATGGTTGACAGTAGTACAACAGATCATTTGGAAGTTTAATGAATATTCTGGCTTTGAGTGCATTTTGATCATATCCAAGCACCAGTCCGCAAATCTCGTGTGGCTAGTCCTCATTTATTTGTGCATGCAATAGCTGTCCATTGTTGGGGATTCCGAAATCTTCTGATGCATCTCTGTGTGAGGTTAATTTGATACTTCTGCACACTCTGCAAAAATGGGTTTCTCTCAACTGATGTACTTGTTGTGATACGGGGCGGAAAAATTGCACTTCCTGACAATGCTGGAGGTGGAAAAGATGGGCACTACGAGCAATTCCCAGTTGATTGGTAGCGGATAGTGGTTGAAATCTTTTGTGTAGTGAATTTTGTAGCAGCTTTGGAGGGTAAGATGAGACTATCTCTCCTCTAGATAGTCATTGTATTTAAGCATGTGTCGAATGTAATTGACTATATTTGTCCATTGATATGCCTCTTTCATATCGCCGATACGTACTGCTTCAGAAATATCCGTCGTGAAATTATCGCGAAAACCCATTCGCCAAATTGTCTTTAATATATGGCTCACAAGATGCATCTTTAGATATCCAAAATGTATTACATGCTGTTCAATGGTTTGCCTGAGCTCATGAACACCAATTGCCTTCCACCAAGCTACAAACTCATCCAAGGAGATGGACAATTCCTTCTTGCACCGGATCTGCTCCTTGGAAGTGATTCCATAAATCTCTCTCTCCAGCGGATTTGCAATGCTGTCCTTATCAGCGATACTCCACGTGCTCGCTTCAGTCTCATCATCGGATAGACGAACATGAAACTCCCCACGCTTGATGGTGGTCATGTTTGTCACTCCATAAATCTCTTCTTCTTCTGGTGTCTGCATGTAAGCCAGTTTATTTGGCAAATATGCATCTGGGACCGGTTGCCTTAATCCCGACTTGTTCCAATGGTTGTCTCTCAAGATGTTGCAATAATTTGTTGAAATTCTTGCGTTTAGCAGGTGTCATGAGATGTATTTTGCACTCCAATCGCTCTGTTGCACTTTGCTGATCAGCATCTGACCACACGGTTGCTGGTTTTCTGGCTCTATTTAGGCGCACCTGAAATTCCGTTCCTATTGTTGCTTTATCCTTTTCAGCACTGTACACCTGAACCATCATTGTAGCACAGATTTTATGAATCTTTTGTTCTCGTAACTGATGGGAATGTCTTGCCCACTGTTCATCCACATTGGCCTTCACAGACTTCAACATTTTGTGCTCTCCCAAAGTGCTCTTCACCTTGTAAAATTGCTTCAGTGCAACATCTAGTGCTGTGAGTGATGGATCAGAGTGATTTTGTTTGCTAACAAGTAGAGAGATTTCACATGATGCCCCCACTGCTCCCTTTACAATATAATCAGAGCTAGTTTCCACTGCAGTTTTCACGTCATCCTTGGAGCGGTCAAGAAGCGGAGCCCAATTCACTGCTAGTGTTCTGCTCATGCCCCAAATCTCTTTTCCCTGCAAGGAGCTGCTTATCATCGAATCGAATGGTTTAGAGAAGCAAGGCAGGCTCGGATATTTGGTACCGAAGTCAATCGATTGTCCAATTGATCCTTGATATTTCTAGCTTTCAGGTATGTGAGCAGCCAGTGCAATTAGTCTCGGACTAAACCACAGAGCAGTTGAAGAAATTCATCATGCTGCGAAAAGCCATAGTCAGTGCAGAGCGGGTATTGCCAGAACCAGTATCGGATTGGATGAACACCAAGAGTGAGCAAATCATCAATATTAGGTTCCTCCAGAGGCTCTGAGTAAACATGCTGATCCCTTGAGTTAGCTAATAGCCAAGAAGTGGAATACCTCATTGGTATACCTTTGAACATTTCACACATCGGGCATACGCCATGGGAAACTATAGTAATCGTGACTTGTTCCGGATAATTCCTGACCCAGGGCGCCACACAAGGATTACATTGTCTGTGGAATCCATCAGCACAATTCCATTTCAAGCAAGGACTAGATATGTCAAGATTCCGAAATGGGAACTGCACTGTTCCAAACACAGAATGCCATGCCTCAGAAGTATCTTTGATACGATTAGGGCAACCTATGATCAGGCCAATGGCAATCTGGGCGTGCTATTTATGTGTCTGGCGGATATCATTTCAAATATTACCAATTGTGGGATACTGTGGCCAGGCAGGATGATTGTCCCAAACATTAGTCAATTGCGTCTTGTTGGACACACCAATGACTGCTACAAGTGTCGCCCCAGCAGGCAGCTGATCGTGCATATCCCACCACTAATCGCCATTGTTCATTTAAATGAATTTTCCGCAACTTTCGGAGTCTCCAACGTGCACTGCTTCAACATGGAGGTCCGCCCCAAATGGGTGATGTGCCCAAAGGAACCGTATAAATTTCAAAAGATCCCTGTAGTATAATATTCCGAAGATTTGTCAATGATCTTCAATACAACTATCATCGCTGAGCTTAAAATCGAGTTGAGATAGGAACTTTGGGAGGGCATCTGCTGATTAGAATAAGTCAATTTTGAAGTTGACCAGTCCATACCTCAGATGTTGATCTATCCACATTGTTGTTTGCTGGCTAAATAATTAAGCCAGTTGAAAGTCGTGCGCTGACTGAAATTGAGGCCCTGGATTCTATTGTTCTGACTATTTGCGATGCTTGTGGTTTAGTCCAGTTGCATTGCTAGTAGATGCTTTCTCCCCTCCATTATCCACTCCCACTACCTGCCTATGAGTCTTTGTGTTTGTTGGATCCGGAGTACATGTCAGATCAGGCTTCTGAGGGTCTATTGTTTCTTTATAGGGAGTATCTTCAAGGTGGTGGTGCACCAGGTACATCCTCTATAGTTACATCATTAGTTGACTAGCTCATCGATGGCCATTGACAGGGGCACCGGTTGCAGTCCAACCATGAGGGTGTGGGTCAATCCCAGTCTGCAGGAGGTGAAATCTCGTCAGGTCATACCCCTTCATTCTTCGATACAGGGTGAGTTTGATGATATTGAACCTCGAGTTTGTTCTGATTGAATAATTTCTTTTGACAGATAAAGTACCAAACATAATCCCAGCAAGTGTTAACCGTATTCGACAAATGGTCAGTGAACATGGAGTCGGATGCATTTTGATGATGTTTCAGGGGGTGATTTTGAACCTCAGGGATATTAGTTTGAACACAAGCTAACTCAAGTTAGTGTATCACAGCCGCATTACACCGCACCAAATGCAGCGTAACATACAGTCTCTTTACGATTGGCTTTCTTTATAAACTAGGATATATATACGATACCCCGCACCATAATCATACACATCATCTGCTGAAAGTTATTTGCAGAAATGCGAAGGTTGCTTTTGTCATCCCTGCAATCGCCACGATGGACCTTATGTTATATACTGGGCCAGTGCGGTAGTGTGAGTTATACCTACCCTTGAGTCTATGAGCAGCTGATAATGAAGGTAGATTGTCTGAATACAATGAATAGATAAGCTTCATAGTGAGCTGTAAGCCTTCAAAATGATCATCGAGAACTGATAGGATAGTGGCCTCAGTACCAATCCGTGACTGGAGTGTGGATCCTGAGGAAAACAATGATGTTTATACAAGGAGCTCAACAGAAAGCAAGCACTGTTGCAGTTAAACTCACAGGCCTCCTGTTGAATGAAATTGCAAGGTCATACACCCACAACTAATGTGTAACATTCCTAGTCATGCTAAGCTTCACACTGGATATCCGTATTGTGGGGTTCCTGGAGATATCATATCATATCCCTTCAAACAACCTCTGAATTCATGGAAGCGTATAATGGTGAGCACCTATCCAATATCCTAGTATTTGAATTCGAGCATTATAACAAGGACATGTGGGATGTGTGTGAGACAGGTTCCGTTTTCTCAGCCATGTTGGTTTCATGGATCAAAGGCGGAGTGAAACACCCCAGATTGTGACAACAGAATGGATTATAAGAAGCCCTTCATTTCGCCAAAGATCACTGCTACCTGCAATATACTCAACCATACTCTAATTTATTCAATATCACTTCCCGCATCTATAGTAGTTTAGCACTATGTTTGTTCACAGAAGATGTCGATGAACTGCTCTCTACCAAAGACAGCAAATGTGGCTCCTCCGGGTGGTCTATTTGGCACGCAACAACACTGTGAAGACGATTCACAATCATTGGAATATTTTTAACAAACTGACACTGGCAATGAGAGTCGATCTGGGAAACAAACCAATCAATGTGATCCGCCGCATGGGTATCCTTACACACCATCACCGCACACATTGTTAGGTGCTCAGCAGCTTTATCAGTACTCTCCATTCACCATGACACACAGTTCACAACTAACCACCAGCGCAAGCCAAAGATATCCACGATGTGGGCCACAGTGGGAAGGATATGACCTCCACCAAGGTGGTAAATGTGAGTCTAAAATGTTCCCCCCTCCGCAAATTCCAGAACAAGGGCCATCTTCTGCAGGTGCACCGCTAGTGCCTCCAGAACAGCCGGATAACTATCCACTCAATCAGCCAACATTTTTGGGCCCTAATCCACCACCTGAAACTCCTTCCAGTGCACCATGGAGAACCCCAATTAGCCTCCCAACGAAATTATTCCGGCTGCTCCGGAACTGCACAAATAGTTCTCACAAGAATTGCAGACTTGCCTTCTTTCCCAGAGATGTCCTAGGATAATTATGATACAGAAAATGAGAGTGACAATTTGTCAGACTTGGGCGGTGCAGATGGTAAACCGCCAATCAGCCTGAAGCAAACTGAGTTCACCTTGGGGCAATTTGCAAACAGGATGTGGCAGGTCAACCAGAGTGTGTTCAACAAGTGAAAGAAAGTACCGGTGGCTGGGTTTCTGGAAAAGAAGCATCAATCCATTATCTGGGGGCAGCACTGTATGAAACAGGTTCGAGATGAACCCTACTACTGGGAGACTGTGGTTGCAGATTTTTGGAGACATTCAAGAACTGGATGCGGTTGCATAATTTTGACAATGCTGAATGGATTCGCTGGCAGTGGATTGAAATGATTTTGAAGAAATGTGTACGCGAAATTCGGGAGGCAAGGAAAACAGGCAGACGAGGCAACAAGTAACCGGCAATGTATTTTGACCAGCACCTGAACACACAGGTGAGAACAAACCTCCCTGAGTTGCCAAATACAACATTCATGGTTGTGATTTGCTGGGTATTGAATTGCAAGGAGATGGTTCTAGCCCCCAATCTACTCCAAATGTCATATACAGATGTGAGACATTCGTAGGAGCTGATTGATTTCATCAACAAAAATGGAGGACTGAAAGAGCCATACATTATAGCATCAATATTCATGTGAACCTTGGTGCAGGCTGAATTGGAAACAGAGTACATGGGAATATATACAAATGAGCAAATGGTAATGCACAGTATATATGGCCAGATTTCATACAACTGTTGTCTCTCAAATGCTTTACAGTTGAAACTTGGACACCACCTGAAAATATTTTTGGTCAAAATACGTGGAGGTATACGAATGGAGATATCTGACCACGCAATTCAACCAGCGAAGGTAATCCGCACTAGCCAAGTTCAGGCAAGATATGCACATCTACTACTAATTTCACATACACTAAGGAATGTTCTGAAGAGGGTGGAAGACAGGAGGGAGAGGAGGATAGCAGGCAAGAGAATGTTACTTGTATTAATGTAAGTTCTGATTGAAAGAATAGAATTGATTGTATTGCATCCATATATATTCAGTCCAATGGTTGCGTGTCTGTGAAATATCTAACTTTGGGATGAATTTCAGGAGTGCCAGCATATGAGCCCTTCTGCCCAGCTTACATCTGAATTACTGAGAGAAGTCAGTGAGGATGAAATGAACACAGACAAAGGTGCAAGGCAGGTGCAGGAGCAAGTGGAGGATGGTGAAAAGGTCCTCGATCCAGCAAATACCAGCGTGGTATTGAGTATGGTTTTCAGTACAATCAACAACAAATTTGATCCCAAGTGTCATGATGGGGCAGTCAGGCTGCTGAATGCCGATCCTGTTCGGCAATCAACAGATAACCGTGTTCCAGGCCACAAGTATTCAATTCCAGGCCTGTCTGGTACTAAGTTTCTGGCACTCCATGTTTGGGCCATATGGTTCATCATATGGAGATGGGTTTGGGATGTGGATATGCCAGGACCACTGGTGGTGGATAAAATGGGTTTTGGAAAGACTTTCACCTTGGTTGCAATGGCAATGATTTGCAAATTGGTGACTGAGAAGGTTATAATGGGTTGCCACTGTCCATTTGATGGGGAAAAAGCCTGAAAAAGTGGGTGGTTTTGGCGGACAATGACTTTGACAGCATTGTTGGTGAACAATGGGAGTGGTTTCTGCTCCAGATATTGAGTGCTGTACCCTGGCACCGGTTGGAGATCGAGACAGCACCACCTCACCGGCAACCAGCACTGGAATCAACCCTTTAACCAATGCTGGTAGTTACAATACCCCAGGTGGCAGAGACCTTCAGACTGCCATCGACGAGATGATACATGAAACTGATTTCAAACTGCTCATCATATTGCACACCAAACCTGTGAATCTCACCCACAAGGATTTGAACACCAGTATTGACGAGCCTGAAAACAGATCGACTATCCACTATGTGTCATATGATATTTTAACATCCAGAGCGATACAACCAGGCAATGGCCAACTCTCATACTGTGTATGGAGTTGTGGGATTTTTGATTAGCCCCATCGGTATAAGACTAAAGACAGTGTGGGCTGGCAAATTGCGATATATGCAAAAGTTGCATTCAAACTTCAAGTCACAGCTACACCGGGATTCCATTCACTCTATGACAGGTGTTTGCAGACCATGTCACTGGTTTGAGGTGCGCCTGATGGTCCGGAGAATGAGACAGTGATGGAAAACTATGGTGCTGAGGCATTGAAATCTGCAGTGGAGAGTTTGATGGATGCTATCCAGACCAAAGACAAACAACATCAACAAGATGCGGCGCACCGGATCATACAGATCGCAATGCCTTGGATGACAAGCAGGCTCCCAGAATCAACATTTGCCAATGGAAAACAACTTGTTCGGAAAAGAAGGAAATTGCAAATTGTATTGATCTCGAGTGGACAGAGAACGAGTAAGCAAGACTGAAGACTCCTGGGGAGAGATTCATCTTGCAGATTGTTTCAGAAGCATAAATGGTTCATAGAGAGCGGCTAGAATATTTCTCGTTAGTGTGGGGAGACAACAAGGATCGCAATCATTTTGCTCGGGAATGGTGCAATGAATGTCCACTCGATACTGGGGTGGATTGTCTAATGTTCCGAAAGCTGACAGAAACATTTCCGCCAAGTTTTACCAGCCAACGTGCGGAGTAGTGCAAACCTGACCAGGACAATGTATGAGGAGAGGCAATTGTTTCGGAAGGAGACAGAAATAAAAATGGACTCCGCGGTGCACGTCCACAAAAAGAGGTGCTATTTTTTCCTCTTCCTGGCGAAGTTCGGCATTTTAACAGGTGGCTAACCAAGTTCTTTGTGGATCATGTGGATATAATCTACATGTATGCAGAAATGGGCAATGATAAACACACAGAAATGCAGCTCAAATTCCAGGTTTCACAAAATCTCTCTGTATTCGTAACTACACCCAAAGTTGGTGGGATAGGCCTCAAACTTACTGCAGCAAGTCATGCCGCAATGACCCAGAATATATGGGTATTGAATGAGCCGCGCAGGCATTTACATGAGTTCTGTGGCTAGGGCAAAACCGACTACCATATACATGGTTACAGAATACAGGTCCTGGCAGCCATGATAACAGCCTGAGTGATCTCCTCCAACACTCGGGAGTTGCCCTAATGAGAGTACTGCATTGCTTGATGAGTCGACCGAACATTATGTCGACGATGATTTACTGGACTCTGGAGTCTCAGGAGAACTATACAAAGCCGCAGACAGAGAATGTAGACACATTGCTGACTGATGAACCATTAATTCTAGATTGCTAGGACAATTCATCCAGATATGCCTCTTTAGACAGCCACCCAACCTAATCTTAACTGATACAAATAGTCAAATTGGTCATTTGCAAGACACACTATACTGCATAGATAAATGGTTTCTCTCTGTCATTTTGAAGTGAATCAAAGATCTGATGTTGAAATTGTAAGAGGGGGATTTCATTAGGTTAGAGGGGGATTTCATTGTCATTAAGGACTATTAGTAATGATGAATATGAGATGAAGTGAATTGATGAGCTACATAATCCGTGCCCGGCTGGCCTATCCCACGCGAAATTGTATAAGTTGAATGTTGAGTATGATGCAGCAAAGGGCTTCAAAGTATTTGTCAGTTACAAATTGGTGTTACACAGGAAGCCTGAGGCCACATACGCGTTTCGAAGTCAACACAATGAAACAGCATAATTCAGCCAGTGCCAGGTACACAGGGGAATTGTCAATCTGTCATGAGTCTTGTGACAACAGATCAATCCCTGACTATTTGCCAATCCCATTTCACAATCAAGTCAGCCGAGGCTATATTGAGTTGCTGGATTAGAATACGAGACACCTGCTCACAGATCCGTACCAATGCCATCACATTTACTGGAATAATATCAAAATTCTGGTCAATGGGAGAATACTCAGCATATGTCTCAAGTCACGTTATGACATCTTCAGCACAGCCCATTTGCCAATCCCATTTGGCACCGAGACACTCGAGGAGATACTGAGTACCTTTGTTAGAATTTGAGATACGTCTCGCTTCTTCATGGGAAAGTCGCAGCTTTTTCTTGCATATGATCGAATTTCAGATGTACTGGAGATGCTTGAGTACATATCCATATGACCGATTGATCACTGCATATTTGCCAATCCCAGTGGTAATATAGTCAGTCTAGACATTATTCAGTACTTCTGACAGAATATGAGACACGGGTTTACTTATTAGTTCCAAAGTTGCAGCTTTTGCTGCCATATCATTGATGTTCTGGCTGATATCAAATCCGCATCGCAGAGTGTCGGATACTGGGACATGGGTCAGGTATTCGCCACTTAGCTGCTTCTTTCACTGCTGAGTATATCTGGGCCTCTGATTGAAGTTCTACCACATTCAAGATCTTACCATCCTGTCCAGAATGAGGTGTATCGATTTTTATAAAGCCAAGCAGTTACTCATTGTCGATTTATTGTTCCAGCCCAGGCACACCTTGAGAGTGATAAATATGCCACTGCAGCGTATGTATCCCAGTCTGTAGTGCACTATATACTATAGTCTCCTTCAGTCTCATCATGTTTGCTTTGACTTTGAATCAGTGGACGCAGTGCATACAGATTGGCATCTGTAAAGACACTTTATGTTTAGGTGCAGGCAGCTTATTCCGCTCGGCCTCTGCTGATGATTCAATCCATGCTTGATTGGGATATAATGGCCAGCACTCAAATACCTTGAAATGTCAGCTCCATGTCAACTTGTCTATTGAAGGAAGGTCGCCCTGAACAACTAAACCATAAATACAGAGTCCAAGCCAATTAGTAACCCCATCTAACTCGATATTGACTAAATAGTATGCTTGGACCAATGCTTCAAAATCCTAAAATCGGTTCTGCATGGTCAGGATCTGTCAACAGTGCTGAGTCTCAAAGTGAGAATCTCAAATGACAAATTCTGTTCAGTGACTATGCAAGATGGCTGGCAACTCCCACTGACCCTTCTATCATACTTACTCAATGAGGCCTGAATTCTCAATGCTCTGGATGCCAACTGAACTTGATTCTGACCAACTCGTATGTTTGGGCCACCAAAACTCATATCTGAAAATAGGTTATGGGAACCGATTTCCATCAAGAGTGAAAGTTCCAAGAGAGCGACTCTTGACAGCTCAGTTTCAAAAAAAACAGCTTCAAAGAGTGCAATTTACTGCCAGAGCAAGGTGAGCTTGCAATCCCCTGCCATTGAATCCAAACATAACCATTTGAACTTCAGTGCACCTCAATGACCAGAACTGTAAGCATGCAATCATCATTCCTCAGCCCTCTGTGAGTTGATGTCTTACAATACATTCATACAATTGTCGCATATAGCTTTTAACCCCAACAATAATTGAAGTCACCATTGTAGTAGTGAGACTCACAATGACTATTTGATTTAACAGTGTGCAACATACTAGATATTATGGGCAAAGTCTGAATGTGAGTGAGTATTCATGACCCATTTGTTAGCAATCTTGGCATCACCATGTGCTGGAAATAATACAATTACCCCTGAATCATCCATCGTACCATACCATTCTTTCTCTGTATCTGTATTGCTCCTTGGTATACAAAATTCTCTCTCCTCTATTAACCGCAACATTGTTGTGAAGGTTATTCTGCAAACATGGTTCAGATGAATGCATGAAAGGGAAATTATGCTTACAATATTGTCTTCTCAACTGGTAACTTAGCTGCAGTATTCTAATACAATACAATATCATGAAAATACATTTGTCCTTCCGGCGGATATACCACATACAGAGAGTTATATCTCTCCTTGATGGATAACAAACTTCGAAATGAACCGTTGCAACTCAGCCTTCACTCTCAAGGTCCGGAATCTATCCTACTCTACAGGTCCTAAATACTGCACCAATTATATGCCATGTGGTCACATCAAATGCTCGAACATTCATGCATAGTTGATACGTTTCAAGAGGCATATGCAGGGGCACAAGTTTTTATTCAGATTCCCAGTGCATCTGACAACATCCTATATTGCAATAGTGGACTACTGTCCTTGATATATATATTAACCATTGACGTCATTTCTTGTGAACCCTTCAAGGGGCGTCTCAAGTTGCATCCACCTCAACTATGTGCAACTTCTTGCTCCATTTTTCCAGTTGTTCTATTTTAGTTAATATTATATTTACTGTGTACACATTGGCTCCCATATTTCCCAAATTTCTATCTTCATTACCACAAATGGAACATACACCCAGCCATGTGAGAAATCACTATTCACAAAAGAATGAAGAAGTACACTTCAAGAGAGCACTGGCATTCAACCAAGCAGCCAATCTTCCTTGTCCATTAAATGGTTGCCTTTCAATTATCTTCCACCATGCATTATCCATTGTGTTACAGGGGACTAATGTCCCCAATTTAATTCTTGAAGCAGGATGAGAACACCAATCAGGAGATCAGTGATGACGAATGTAAAGACCCTGGAGAGTCCACCGGATCATCTGACATCAGAGAAGCCTATTTGGATCACCAACAGGAGGTCCTGGATTGGGGCCAGACGGGCCGGAATAAGTTGTTACGAACTACAATAGTTTCACTGCCAAGGACATGGGGGCATGGCGTTACTATTATGTCATGCCTTCCCTGTCTGAATTCCCGAAATCCAGCGGGGGCAATGGCACAAGCACTACTCAAACACCAAAAGTCGACCCTTCGCAACAATTTATCCGAGTCTGACTGTGCACCATCCACCCAGGCAATGCTGCTATGCCAGTCTACTGGAGACCAGAATGTTTCACAACCCCAGGCCAGAGCAGATCAGAACGTTCCTCAACACCAAAAGGCCACTTTGGAGATACCAAAAAGGTTCATAGAGACAATTGCATTCACAAAGACCACTTGGCCACTATTACCCGATGAGAAGTACACCCTGTTTATAACAACTTGAAAAGTTGCCATCGAAGCTCAGGATTGTCAGTGGGCATTAGCAGGTACTTCTGTACCTATACTGTCTGTGTGTCAATTTTCAGGAGGTCCATCTCTCGAAGTAGATCCGCAAACACGTAATGCTGTAAGTTTTGGATTCAGTTTCATGCTCCTCTATCAAATTTCGGATATTGGCTACGCCTCAACATGAAAATAGTTAGAACTGAATACTAGTACCATTTGAGAACGGTTTGCACATAGGGCACGTCAAACTGTTGTTTGTTGTCCGCAGTTGGATGTGCACTCTGGGAGTGAGCTTCGGTTCCAGGTTAAGGAGCTTCTGTTTGACAATGCATATCACTGCAACGTTGTTGATGATGAGAAATCATGGTTCACCCAAATGGAAGTGCTTGATCTAATTTACTACCAATTTTTCTCTACTGCCAACAGCTTGGAGCACCAGCCTACGTCATCCCAGTATTTTGAAGCTCTTACTCAGTACACTTTAGCGCAAGCAGCTGCAGCTATTAATTGCGTACTGTCTGAATATGCCAGAGAAAAGAAGTCCAGAAATATGTTTTCTCCAGATGAATATCGAAGTACATTTTGCCCATCCCCTGTGATACATTTCACTCCGGAAGCCACTGCACTCATCAATCACACAGTAGTGGGCCACTTGATACAACCCCTGAGGTTCAACACCATAAGGATAGGTGCTCCTCAATTCCCATTGGCGCTCCTCAGCCTGGATTGATGCTCTTCTATGTGATTTGGAACTCAATTCCCACAGGTGTACCTCGGTTGGAATTGCTGCTGCAATAGTGAATTCTGTACTCCTGTACCCTCACCCCCCTCCCGTTTCGGCACTTCTCTGCCAGTAATGGCGCTTCTTGATTCCCGTCTGCGCTCCACAGCCTAGATTTGCCGCTCCGCAATCCTCGTTGGCGCTCCTCAAACTAGATTTCGTTCTCTTCTTCATTCTGGGCTCCTTCAACACCTTCTGTGTACTTCTCTTCTCCACACCGTACTCCCCATCTTTGCCCTCCTCTTTGCCTTGGTGGTTGCACCACTTTTTTATCCGAATAATTATTGCCTTTCAAATGCCTGTTCAGATTCGCAGCTAGCTAACATCTCATTACACCTTTGTTAGATGTCACATATTGAGCCAAATGACATCTGAATTCAATTGCAGCCACTTGCCATATATAAGTAATCAGCAAATACAAGGAGCTCCTCCAGCTCGTTTGGGTCATTGATAAATTGTTTGTTCTTAGTTTCATTTGACCTGATGAGATGGGAGATGGTGTGGATAACATTGACACAAGGTTGGATTGATATCATTCAATCATTTGGTTGGGTTATTGTTTCAGTGTACCTGCGTTTATGTTATAATCACTTGTCCTTTGCTTTGGTTCCTTAATATTACAAGGTAAAAAATACAATGTTGAAGAAGACGATAGCTAGTATGATTCAGAAGTGATAATGAACAATAATCCATTGATTATATTTGCCGTTGAGAGAAATCAATTGCTCGTGTACATCCGGAGAGTCTCAGATCATACCTGAAGTCCTCTGAATGAATATATCCATCGAAACCCAGGCATCTCCCATTGTTTGCTTGCGATTCCCGCCTTGGTTTGATTACACTCTCTGGTGCACCCAATGTTCTCTCCGGCGCTCCGACGTATTTCCAAACTTATCACAATCACTCTGATGGTACTCCTGTACTCGTCATCAGAGATTCCAGTTACTCCCAAGGCAGGCCGAAATGCCCTCCTATGGTCTGAAAGTCTCCTGAAATTGACGCTTTGAACTTTACACTCCACATCCTCTCAGATACTCCTGGAGGCTTCCAGTGACTGAAATGCATTTTGCTGATGCAACTCAGGCTTATTCTTCTACACTGGAACTGATGATGCTGACCCCAAAACCTGACAATCAATGCAACGGAACAGTCTCTATCAAATCATTTTCGTGGCCAATGTTTGACCTGGTTCATTGTTGGTGTCATCGTCCAGTCACTGTCTGGCCAAATGCCACCATGGTAGTGAATTCATGCTGCCATTTCTCTGTTGACACATGAACTGTCGAATTGGGTTATGTACATTTCGCTGGTCCAGTCATACAGATATTATGTTCCCTGGTTAGTGGTCATGCAATGCTTCCAGAGGGCAGTATCGAAATCCTTCACATTGTACTCTGTGAACAACTCAGTATATGTGTATCAGTGATCCCGCAGTTTGCATTTGTAGTGCACCAGCTACTGTCTTTGAATGCCCTCTTCTACATTGTCATTAGCCATCTCCAACATCATCCAGCCATCCTCTCTCTCTTCTAACAATCCACCTTTCTGTCTCAACATTTCCAGCGTCTCACCTTGTACAGAATTCTTCTATACCTCATTGTCTTGGGCTATTTTGAATAGAAACTACTGTATTTGTCATTATTCTTCAGTATGGAAGCTTTCTGTTAAAACAGAGAAGATCTGTGGTATCATCATTACTAACTTGCAGTTGATGATAACAAGTAAAGTTTTTCATAATGAATACAGCAGAAGTTTTAGTTTTAGAGAGTTGATTTGCAGCAAATCACTCAAGTCTCCATTTCCCCAAGTCCTAATCATCTTCCTCATTCTCACCATTGCTAGCCCTGTGAGATGAGTTCTTCACCTTACAAACCTTGGCATTGCCATTGTCTCCTTGCAAGAGCTGGGCTACACTGAGACAATATCATTTTCCTCCATCTCTGCCTAGGTACCCCATTTCTTCTAAGTGGTATAGGAACCTCTGCTCATTGTGTTCATCTCATTCTCTTCGTTCTTTGGATTATTGCTCCTGGCTGCTATCTTCACTTTCCATGCAGCCAAGACCCTATCCTTGTTTGAGCAAGTGCAGGCAGGGTGGCCCTTGTCTCCACATGTGTAACAGCACTGGTCAATGCTTCATCCCCTGCCGCCTTCCCTCTGTTCGCAGTCCCTTCTTTGAAAATGTCACTTATGTCACCTACCTTCCGGGTATTAAGCATTGTGTCGACTCAGGAAGCATGCCACACAAGGTCATCGAGTGGCGCTGCAGGCTAACTGTCTAATTATTTAATCATAGTATTGGATGCTTCTGGGTTGCTCACAAGTTCAAACAGGTATGAGATGCAAATGAGTTGGCAGCAGAGTACCACATTGGGTTTCAGCCAGTGTCGAAGCACTTGGAAATGTTCAATCACAGTAGAAACATACTTGCCACCATTCATTGGCAGTGACTACCAATCCCATCTCCACCTGGTTACCTTCTTAGGAAGATTCATGGCCACGATGGCTGTGGCTGAAATGCTTTCCCATGCTACACCAGCACTGGAGTGTACCAGGAACTGGTGGTTGGCCCATGCTGCAGAGTTGGCACAAAACTGAATGTGTGCTGTGGCAGCTGAACTATTTGTCGACAGTAGTGCAATGTCTTCCATCCAGTCTAACCCTTTGGCACATGTTCCGAAGTGCAGGTACAGACTGGAATGGAAGGGTATAACAATGTCTAGAGTTCTTGTAGCATTGTAAGTCTGCAATCCATTCATCTTCACCTTGAATATATAGTTGCTACAGGTAGTTTTGAAAGTGCTGATGGGTGCAGAGTTTGTCTCGACTTGAATTAAGGTCTTATTCGTAATATTTCGTTCCATCTTCGCACACTCTATCTGTCTCCAGATCACATCTCCAACATCTGCCGTCATTGTAATTAGTTTAATTGTTTTTTCAATCAGCTGTAAGGCTGCACCTAGTATGGCATGCATTGACTCACTGGGCATATTAAGGGAAATGATGTTTTGCTTAAGCTTTACAATCTCCTTTGCCATTGCACTGTCAACCAGAAGTGGCACTGCTTTGTCTTTTATGTCTTTGGAGGCATGTTGTACCAACCTGTCGCACTCTGCCTGTTTCAGCAAGAAGGCCTGCATGTCATATACAGTTAATTGTATAAATCAACAAGTACATCAGTGACAGCATTCTGTATCTGATTAGGATTGTTACACACTCATGCTAGAACTTCTATTTGTTCAGGGTTTGAATATTCAACTTTGTGAAACCAATTGGTGATCTCATTGGAATGTCGTCCTGTGTGACCACCAGTGGGAGATTCATGAACTCTTTCCAGTAGGCTCAGTTATCATTGGTTTACAAATCAGAGATACTGAACCACTCTGGCCATGTATCTGGGAAGTCACCACTAGTTCTGAGCGTTTTCAACATTGCCACTACAATTGAATGATTGCCTATTTGCCTGCCAGCATGGTGAAGGTACGGGGGCAGGAGGTATTCGGTTTGAGATTAATTTCTTTGATTGGGGTGAAATCAGTTTTATTTGCTGTCAAAGTGAGTGATGTGTATTCTCCTGCTGATACACAGATGTCTGTGTATATACATGTTTCCCATTCAGGCCCTGGTGCTGCGCATAGCCACAGCTTATATTAACCTTCCTTCCCTCTCCACACTGGCTGCATTTGCAAATAGTTATGGAGTAACCATAAAGATACAGTAATTATAAGCATGTACTTGGAATCTAAGAGGTGCACGTCAAGATTACTCTGGCTGCACATTAAAATAGAGATAATGTGAACTCGCTCATGAATGTAAAGGTACATATTTACCCAATTTGCAAGAGGTAGCTCTGCAGAAATGTACCGGTGGTTTAAGGCGCAACTGTTGGGTTAATGATTGATTATACACAATTGAAATTGGTAAACTTTTATCGAGATGTTACTGGAGAGCTTGTCTGCAGATAGTAAATTAAGGGGGCAACTAAACCAGTTGTTAAACCTTTGTGAGATTGCTGGGAAAAGAAGTATAATTTATTTAAGCTGTGCACAATTAGTCGATCTGAATACCTGTTACATAATAATATTTATCTTAGAGATTGGGACTGCTAATATGACTTTATATTCTGTCATAGTGGGAGCGGTGCAAATACCATATATTGTAATAATAGTTGAATGTGAAAAAAATATACGAGAATATGGAGAAGAAGGGGTATGACAAACTGTATTAAATTTTGTACATACTTGCCTATGCTAAAATAGTATTGTTGCCTATTTGTATCTTCCAGATTGACTTTGGCAATACAAGTTTGCCACAGTATATTGTCTAAGTTCTAGTTATCAAGATAATTACTCCATTGCAATTCCATTCCTCCGTCAGTTTCATTTACAACTCCATTAGACTCTGGGTATGTAATTATAGATTACACCTTTCTATCACCATATAAGATGATAATAAGTTAACTCTTAGTATATATATTGATCAGCTCCAAGCTACTGTTGATGACTCAACACAATATGTCTACTTATCCATATATTCACTGCAATATATAACCTAAGTGAGCCCCTGAATATTCTTCCTTCAAACTTATCATCTCTGGCCAGATCACTTGTAGTGCAAAGGTATGCGTCTACTTGAATTTCATTCCAATGATTGAAAGTTAACCCATCAATAGAGTTTTGTTTGCCAGCATATGTTCCTTTAAACCGACTGTGAGACAATTCTGTCAATGATACAATCCTATTGAATCTCAATCTGAGCTTGATGAAGTCTATGGGGACCCATTTGAGTTGAGTCATTACATGAGTGGGTTTAGAGTTAAGAGCAGTAAACCTGTATTCTCTTCAGATCTTGTATCCATGCTATTTGGATATAGTGTGACAGGGCGTAAGCATAGGTCAATAAAGAGAGAAATCATGCAGTAGATGTAATACAATGGGTTATATATCCAGATAATGTACTCATTTCACCAACATTAGCAAAAGATAGCACATTCCAGAGGTTACATACAAATCTTTCCAACACTCCAGTCAACCACAACAGTACACCATAGTAATTTGAGATACTTGCAGGCCCCCTAGCAGCGACAAATGGCGTTCTCATATGCTGCATGAACATTGTCAGGTGGATCCGAGAGCACCTCCTGTTATCATGCTGCGTTCCAGATGCTACCATATTGAACTTATAGAATACCCATATGATGGAGTAACTGATACCTCTGTGGAGACCTACAGGAAATCTTGAGAGCAGCTGGGACTTCTGTGCAAGGGCTGTGGGAGGCTCTATACTTGGTGCGGTATTCTCAGAAGTGAGTCATGGAGTCCCATAACCACAGGTCATTTGGTCTTATCATACTCATCCTGGTTTGACATTGCTTTTTCACAATCACTAGAAGATTTGGTACATCATAATACGTCATCTATCATCTATCCAAGTGTATCTGTATGAAGACATATGGGTAATTGGGCTGCAGATTGTTCCTTAGCACAATTGGAGGAGTGTCTGGACATGGCAATTGAGTGAACAAAGCGTTCCATTAGGAGGCTGGATTGTGCAAACATTAGAGTCATGCTTGAGTGAGAGTGGAAATGCACATGGAGGCTGTGATCAAGTGATCATGGAATTGCACTAGAGGCTATTGTGCAAGCATGCTTGGAGATACACTTTTGAACCAGTGTTAAGAGAAATTGGATGTTTACTGGAAGGTGATCAATCTTAAGGTGGTATATGTGCTTGGCAGGGCAATGAAAGCTGATACACAATGTATCTGTCAACGGTCATAATCCTGCGACTGTATAGAGCAGAGTACAACCAGGTTAGCCGAGAGTAGATATTGGCCAGGAGTGGAAGACAGTTGATCTTGGGTTGATTCGGATCTCAGTGTTACCTCATGATCATTGCAGTGACATATACTTTGGAGTGACTTTTCTTTGAGTTCTCTTGGAATGGTAGAGCTGTGGACAATAAAGAGCAAGGTGAGAGTAGTATGGGTATATCATCATGAGGAACTGGAACTTTAGGGATAATGGTGTGTAATTGAATTTAAAATCCACAATACAGCAGATATAATACCCAGTCTGCCAGTTAAATATACTGATCTGATGTATTTGAAACCAAATGATGGCACGGTGTACCCCGAATTTCCCACTTCCCCTCATATTCTGAGATCCAGTGTCTATGTTCATCCTCATCCCACTGTGTCTCGTACACCACTCTATCTTCACCTGAGAACACTAAGTCCAGATATTCCACTCTTTCTCTCCATGTCTGGATCATGAGTCAATACCATGCAGAGCATCCACCCAAAGTGAAATGTTATTTGATTACACCCAGTCTTCCGTTATTATGACAATAACCCATCGACCCCTGAGTATTGCCACAGCACAAAACATTTCTCCCTCCAGATTGACGAAGTCTAGCTAGCTATCCATTGGCTAACAGGAGAAGTCAACTATCTTCACATCGCTGCAATTGTGAGTTAACAACTGAGTAGAATTGCAGCTCCCTTCACATCTCCCTCCTAATCGATCTCATTCATCTGAAGCAACTCCATGTACACCTCTAAGTTCGCTCGATTGGTGTATCCAGGTGCATTTGAAAACCCGCTCAATCCTGGCTTCCAGTACATCTCCAAACTAACTCAATTACGGCCTCCAAGGGTATCACTAGACATGCTTGATTATCATCTTCAAGTGCTCCTCGAATTGTACTCAGAAGCAACACCTGCTGCCACTCGAGGTATATTGTGTGTAGATACATCATTCCATAGATACATAGCTGCAAAGATGAAAATAGACACTGAATACATGAGTATTAACAATCATTTAATGATAAGGAGTAACTACATTTTCCAGACCTACCTGCAGCATTCCCACAGAAGATGATGTATTTCTTAATCTGCTCTACAGCAATTCCATGTGCTCACAGACTTGTGGTCTGTATTCCCTGATGCTTCCCTGGGTGTCACCTAACCTTCAATGTTCTTGCAGATTTGTCACCTGTGCTCTAAGGTGCACCAGAATGCCACAGCGTATATTCAGTGAATCACATGAGTTTGTGGCCAGCACTTTCTGATTCACTTGGAGGCTACTGCATTGGTCCAGTTAACTCCAGCATTTGACCCCCCTTGGCTGAGGGCGGGAACATTCACTCACACTCCCAGGGGCTTCCAGGACTGAACATTATTATGGTGATGAACTTTGTTGGATTTTGATATATAATTGTAATCACTGAGATTGTAGTCATCAGCAAAATATATTTTGCTCACTAGAAGCCTCCAGGAGTATCTGAGAGGATGTGGAGTGTAAACTTAGACACATCAATTTCATGTGAGTATCAGACCATAGGAGGGACTTCCCGGCGGCCTTGGAGTAGTCGGGATCTCTGATAACTGGTACAGGAGTACTAAACAGGTGATTGTTATAAGTTCGACAACACCTCGGAGCGCTGAAGCAACAATTGGGCGCACCTAAGAGTTCCTGGGAGCGCCGGTGACAAGTCTGGGAGTGCTGAAGACAAGCTTCAGAGCACCGACAAAAAGCCTAGAAGCGCTGACAACAAGCCTGGGAGCACTGACAACGAACTTCAGGGCACCGATGACAAGCGTGGGAGCACTCACGACAAGTCTGGGAGAACAGACCACAAACTTGGGGGCACCTCAATTAACTGTAAAGAAGTCTGGAAAATTGACAACTTCCTTGATAATGTTGCTGGTGCACCTGGAAATCATCGCTACTACTTACCATTCAATAATTTTTGAAACTCATGTATTCAGTTTGAATTCTCATCTCGGTATCTATATAGCTACCAATCTACACAGGTAAATCTCGACTGGCTTAAGGCCATGCTTGAGAGCATTTCGAGGGGCACCTGGAAATGACAATTGAGTGAACATGGAGATACACTCCAAGGCCGTGATCGAGGGAATTTGGAGATGCATTTGGAGGCGGTCATTGAGCGTATTTGGAGATACACTGGGAGGTAGTGATTGAGTGAACTTAGAGATGCACTTCGAGATCTTGATCGAGAACGTTTGGAGATGCAATTAATGGCGGTCATCGAGCGTACTGGGAGATACACATAGAGGTTGTGTATGAGTGAACTTAGTGATGAACTCCGAGATTGTGATAGACTGACTTTGGATATGCACTTCAAGGCCCTGATAGTGCAAATTTGAAGCCTCCAATCGGCACAGTTGTAGAAACACTTGGAGGCCGTGATCGAGCGAGTTTGATGATGTACATGGAGGCCATAACAGTGCGAACTTGGAGGCCATAATCAAGCGAGTTTGGTGATAGGCTTTGCAGGACATGATTGATTGAGCTTCGATGAGTACTTGGAGGCAGTTGATGGATGGTGCACCGGGTGCTGAGACTCTGACAATCAATTAGTTGACTCGCAATTGTGGAAATGTGACGAGGTGACTTTACCATAGAGCACTGATGGCCAGCTGGTGGAGGGTAGTCGATCATGTTTGGAGGCATGCCAGAATCTGAAGCTACATTTGGAGGTCAACTTGTAATAGTGAGCATGATGGGAAGACAAACAATCTTCAGTGTATGGTGTACTCGGTGTATGCTTCACTCAGGGTATGTTGTACCCGGTGTATCATATAGTCCGAGTATGCTGTACTCAGGGTGTGCTGTACTTCGTGTATGCTGTACTTGGTGTATGGTGTACTCAGTGTATGCTGTACTCGGTGTATGGTGTACTTGGTGTGAACTCATAATCATAGCATAGAGTGATAGGGAGGGATGACTAAACTTTGTGTTCTGTGAGCATGGTTAAGTTGTATCTGAGAAAGAGAGAGATCGGGGACGATGATGAGAATGATGTGGAGGATACGAGCAAACCTAAGAAATCAGGGTTATAACTTGAAAGATGTCATTAGGAAGACCTCGTATCAGTGGAAGTACATGTCGAATCGGGGCTTATACGTGCTGTATCTGTAAAATTGACTTGCACATGAACTGCTCCCAGTCTAGTGTCTCATGATGTTTTGCTGCATCTGTTCTTGTCTCTCCTTCTTGTCCTCCACTCTATGGTCACATAAGAACAGGAAGTTAACTTATCCCTCTCTGTCTCTGCATGCCAACATCGAGTGTGAACACCGAGTGCAGCATATACCGAGTACAGCATATACTGAGTACAGCATATACTGTGTGCAGCATATACCGAGTACAGCATGTACCGAGTACAGCATACACAGAGTCCTCGATACACAGAGGAATACATCACCCCAAGAATGACTGTCTCCCACTCCCACCCACACTCTCAGCTGTCAGCGGACATTGTTGTACTCAATTCTCTTCATTCCCACAATTACAAGTTATCCATTGAGTACATTTTCATCTTCCATCACAGATGCCTCCCAATCTACCACCTCCAAATTCTCTGCCTCCACATTCACGGCCTCCAGATTGCCGGCCTCCCAGTCAATCGCCGCCATATCAACCGCCTCCAAGTACTCCTTCAATGATGATCGATCATTGACTTGAAGTGTATCTCTCATCATGCTCAATTACGGCTTCCCAGTGCATCTCTTAGTTCACTCGAGCACTGCCTCCAAGTGCAACACCATCTGGTTCAATCAGGGCGGCCAAGTGTATCTCCAAACTTGCTCGAATACAGTGTCACAGTTTGCACTATCACGGCATCGAAGTGTATCACTGTGTTCACTCGATCTCTCGGTCTCCATGTGCATCTTCAAACTCGCTCCACTCTGCCTTCAAGTTCATCTCTGGGTTCACTCAATCTCAGTCTCCAAGTGTATCACCAACCACACTCAATCATGGCCTAGAAGTACATCTTCAAACTGCGGCGGCAGTTGTACGATGACCCAGGGGTTACCAAGGTGGACAGTTTGACAGGGTGTATATATTTGGTAGACCCCAGAGTAGATAGATATCATCTCATTTCCATCTCATGTTATCATACAATGAAAATACACACTCTATCATTTCCAACATTTGGTCTCACTCACTCTGTCCGAGATTTTGGGGATCCTTAACGCTGGGTGGAATTATATCTTCTCACCCAATTCCCTCACTCCTCAAACGTGAACTCCTCTTTCCCATGTATTCCTTTTGGATGTCACGAGAAATGGTGCGGAGTGTTGATAGTGGGCCCTCTGCCTTCTAGCTTCAGTGATTCACCACAATGGCCTCCAAGTGGTGCATCTCTATGCTCCCTAAATGAGCATATCCTGGTGTTTCTCCAATTATACTCGAGTACCATTTACGGGCAGATTGACCATATGCATATATATTGAGAAACTGAAATAATGCATGCCATATTATAATGTAGCAAATCTTGTGACTGTAACAAAGACAAATATGATGAAACAAAATGCCTGGTGGTAATGTAAGAGCTACTGCTGTTAGAATACAGCACCGGGTATTCAGCAGAGCTGCACAACGGTATCGGCTGCTCTTGAAGTATCCCGCAGAGAGGCGCAGCAATTTCAGACTTTCTCGAAGTCTTCCGCAGATCTGCGCAGAGGTCTCAGAAGCCCCAAAATATGAACATTTGTACAAGTCAAATCTTGTACCATCCTGAATGCACCTCTGTAACTCCAGGTGCTTTCAGGAGCACCTGAGACAGCTTTTGCAGAGTCTGAGAGCACTTTGCTTAGCTCCAGGGGGGTCTAGGAGCATGTAGAATTGGTCAGAAGCACTGGGCAAGTCGCCCCGAGTGTCAGGGAGGATTGGGTGTTACTCCCGGACCATTTTACATTTAGCCGACGATGGAGGGGTTCAGACAGACTCCATGTGTGTACTATGGGACAGATGGCCCAGTGGATGGAGATTTTGATCAAGATGCTTCATGGTGGGGAGCACAGGTGGTGGAGTCTGAAAATGGAAATATTCTTGGGATGAAGGAAGGATCTCTGCATTGTCAAGGTATAAAGGATACATTAATGTGTAGGACATTTTAGGTTTATAATAATTAACAAAGAAACATTGAATCACATAGTTACCCATTCTCCTCAAGAAAGGAATGTTTGTGCCACTGCCATATATTCTTCATTTACATGCTAATCAGCAGTGTGACGAGTTGATGCAGCTGAACAAATTTGATATTCTGATAGTGATGTTGGAGAAAATTGTTTGATTATTATCTACACGTTCCACAACATCATATAGATATGAGAGTACAAGTACGAATGCATGCATATGTATTAATATATACGCCCAACAGGCCAACAGTAAGCTCTGGTCATAGGAAACTTACCTCCTGCCATACATCAGTCATCCGTGGCCACAAGATGGCAGAGAGCTGTCTTGCAATAATCCCCATATTACCATAAACCCTGGATTACAAATCAAATGAAATGGACAAAAGTAATACCCTCAGTCATCTCATCAAATCCCTGCAAAAGCGAGCAAGGAATGAGTACTACTGTAACCTGAGAATGACCACCCATAGAGAAAGAAAGAAATCTGCATGCTCTAAAGAACAGTGAAATAACCTTCAGTCCAACTTCAATTCACCATCCATGATGGTAGAGCATCCGCTTGTGACATGGTATCAATGGGAACTATCAATGCTGCATACTTCATTGCCATCGGTCATTGTCAATTGTACATGGTATATCAGTCATGTCAAAATCTCAGTAGGTGGTAAAACTCAAAGTATAAATAAGTGTGGATGTCCTCATCTAAGCAAATGCAGAGTGCTTTGGCATACTCTGTTGAATATCTCCGAAGTTATTGGCATTGGCAAGTAGATGTTTAACAGTGATGTGGTTTGGCATAAGTGTCAGTAACCTTCCAGCTGAATTCTTGGTAGTCCACACAGTTGAGTATCAGGTACGTGACTCTGATGTATTTAGTTTCGCAGATCTTTTCCTGTGATCTTGTGCTGTGATCATTCCCACCCTGATCCTTCAACTCTGATGAAGATCTTCTGGTGGAGGCTGATATTCGATGCATTGCAGGTGTCTCAGTAGATCATGGTTGGCATGCTAGACTTGGCCGGTTAAGTGTGTACTAATCTTCGTGGGCAACTTCTCGGTGTGTTCTTAGTTGACATCTCTGAGACCATCTTCTTTGGCAGATTCAGAAGAATATCTGTAGGCTTGTAGGTGGTCACTTGGTAATTATCTCATATGGAGGTTTAGGATTCTGTTTGGCATACCATTTTGTCATTGTTTGTTTATTCTTCAGTATGCAATTTTGTACTCAGCTACACATGTGGCTTTTGTCTGGTTGGGCTCCTGGAAATCCTCTTGTTCAATCTCAATGTGATGTCTCTCAGCAGTGACATCCATTGTTGCAAGATTTCACGGTATTTGCTGGGGAGTAATTTACAACCTCATTTAAGACCAATCTGGCAGCCATATCATAGTATTGTTGTATTTTGTATGGCACTGCTTCGGTGGTCATATTTGCAGTATTATGGCATGACTCAGGCTTCCTGAACATATCGTCTCTCTTCCGTGGATCATCAGGTACAGATGACATCCATTGAATGCTGTGTTCACTAATTATCATTGACATTGTCAGTGTCTCAATTTGTGACTGCAGTTCATGGTATGCTGTGTCAGCTCGCCCAGTACGCTGACAGCTCATTGCAGGTGTTCCTGATTTCTGTCTTGCCATCTTCCTCCTGTTTGGTTGATGTTACTCTGTTGATGACTAACCTTGTATGGCCTTGTATTGGTATGGAACAATGGTACAAAGGATAGTAGTGGTTGGAGCAATAATGCAAAAACATTGTATACAGATTCCATTTGGTTGCCTATATTCGAAACCTCCAATGCTTATTTGATTGCGGCTGTTGATCACGTTATTGAGTCTGGCAAAGATTGCCTAGGAGGTGTATCAGTATCTTCTGGCAGTGTCATGTGGAGAACGTCATCAACCATACAGTTAGAATACACAGTGACACTATAATTAGTGTTTCGATAGCAGTACAAGTCATACTGAACTTTACATGGTTATCGCTTGCCAGTATTTGATCAATGTGGATCGAAATAATAACAATGTCATCATATCCACAGAGGTCAGAAATAGTACAAGTTGTGGCTTATAGTGGTAAAAGGCATAATCTGTATTTCATAGTACATCAGCAATATGTAAATAAGTCCGGAAGCAACATGCAATCCTGACAGACACTCCGGGTAACCTCACCGGTGCTTCTAAGTATTTCTAGATGCTCCCAGACCCCTCTGGAGCTAAGCAAAGTGCTCTCAGACTCTGCAAAAGCATTCTCAGGCGCTCCTGAAAGCACCTGAAGTTATGGAGGTGTATTCAGAATGCTACAAGATTTGACATATACAACAGTCAATGTTCGAAGCTTGTGGGACTTCTGCGCAGATTGGTGCGGGACTTTGAGAGAATCTGAGACCACCGCGCAGCCCTGTGTGATACATTAGAAGCAGCTGAGACTGCTGCGCAGCTCTGCAGAAGACTTGGTGCCATATTACCACAGTAGTGGTTCTTACATAACCCCAAGGCATTTAGTCTGTTACAGTCACAAGATTTGCTACATTATTCTATGGCTTGCATTTTTTAAGTCTCTCTCTATATATACATACAGTCAATCTGGCTGCAGATTGTACTCAAGCACAATCGCAGGAGTACCTGGACACGCCCATTGGGAACTCAGAGATGCAGCACTTGGACGCCACTGTGGTGAAATGATGGAGCTAGAAGGCAGAGAGCCCACCATCAACACTCCACCGCACCTCTTGCGGCATCGAAACAGAATTCAATAGAAAGAGCGGACATGGTGCAAGGAACAGACAAATCATATAAGAAGATATGATACTACCCGGCATTGAGGATCCACACATTTGCGTATCTCCATGAAATCTCGAACGGAGCGAGTGAGGCCAACAGTTGGGAAAGATAGAGTTTGTATTTTCATTCTATGATAAGATAAGATGGAAAAGGGATGATGTCTATCCACTTGGGGGTCTGCCAAATATATACTCCCCGTGGCTCTGGCGACCACCATTACCCCTTTATCTCCATACAGCCACCGTAACTCCTTGAAGATGTACTTGGAGGCCATGTTTGAATATGTGTGTAGATGCACTAGGAGACTGAGATCAAGTAAACTCCGAGATGCACTTGGAGACCGAGAGATCGAGTGAACTCAGAGATGCACTAGGAGGCAGTGATTCAGTGAGTTTGGAGATGCACTTGGAGGCAAAGATCAAGTAAACTCAGAGATGCACTCAGAAGCCGTAATTGAGCTTGTTGGGAGACACAGTTGGAGGCCATAATGGATCAAGATTGGAAGAGTACTTGGAGGCGGTTGATCTGGAGGCAATTGTTCTGGAGGCAATTGATCTGGAGGCAGTCAATCTGGAGGTAGTCAATCTGGAGGCAGCGAATCAAGATACAGTTAATTTGGAGGCGGTAGATGGGGAGGCATATGCGATGGAAGCTGAGACTCTATTAATTGGTTAACTAGTAATTGTGGGGATGTAGAGAATTGAATACAACGAGATCCGCTGAGAGCTGAGTGACTGGCTGGGAGTGGGAGACAGTCAATCTTGGGATGATGCAGTATGCGATGTATGCAGTACTCAGTGTATCCAGTACTCAGTATATTCTGTACTGGGTGTATGCTGTACTCGGCGTATGCTGTACTCGATATTAACTCTGGCCCCTAGCATGGCGAGATAGAGAGTGCTGACTTAATTTCGTGTTCTTATGTGACAGTAGAGTTGATGATGGGTAGGAGATAGATGAAACGAGATGGGGCAAATCATCATGAGAAACTGAGACATAGAGAATTTCGTGTCTGAGTCAATTTACAATCCCCAATCTGGCAGGGACGAGTTCCGATATGGCGTATAATTACACAGATGTGAGGCGTTCCCAACCCAATCGGGAAAGTTGTACTACAGATATTTCCTATCTGCCCCTATCCTCCATATTGTTCTTATCTTCACCCCACATCTCTCTCATTCTCGTCCAGAAGGCTACCATCATTGCAGAACACAATGTTAAGTCATTCCTCCCTATCTCTCCATGCTATGATCATGAGGTGACACCATGTATAGCATACACCAAGTACAACATACACCAACTACAGCATACCACGAGTACAGCATACACTGAGTGTAGCATCCACCCATTATTTTGTATCTTCTCTTTGTTTTCATGATTACGAGTGGACCCCTGAATGTAGCATTAGCTTGCAGTATGCTTCCCGATACCATCGACCCCCATCAGCCTGCTCGCCATGAGACCTCAAAGGTAAAGTCACCTTGTCGCAATTCCACCTTAGCGAGTCACAGAACTGATTAATAGAGTATTTGCACAGAGCACGTTCGCCATCGACCACCTCCTGGTACTCATCTAATCTTGCTCGATGACAGTCTCCAAAGTGTATTACAAGACTCGCTTGATTACTGCCTCCAAGTTCGCACATTATTGACCTCCAAGTGCATCTCCAAACTCGCTTGATCACGGCCTCCAAGTGTATTTCCAAGTTCATACAATCATAGGCTCCAAATGTATTATCAAATTCGTTCGATCACGATCTCGGTGTGCATCTCTCAGTTTACTAAATCACGGCTACCAAGTGTATCTCCAAATACACTCGATTACTGCCATGTTTACATGGCATAGCTAGAAAGCTGAGAGCTTATCATCGGCACTCCGCCGCACCTCTCACGGCATTCAAAAAGGACTTCGTGAGAAACAGCGGTTCTGGCTCGAGGACCATAGGAAGTGGGTGTGAAGCTATGATATTACCTGGCTGTGAGGATTCACCCAATAGTGTTGATCCACACGGAGTCTTGGAAAAAGCGAATGAAATCCAACGATGGGAAAAATAGAGTGTGTAATTCATTGTATAATGAGATGTGATGATATGAGATGATACGAAACACAATCCAAGATGTAATCTATCCGCCCCAGGGCCTCCCGCATATATCCTCCTCATTGGTCCGTGAATCTCCATTACCCCAGTATCTCTGTACACCCGCCGTTGCCCAGTCTGTCTTCATCACGACTATATCTCCGTTCACCCGCTGTCGCACAGTTCGATGCCAAGCTGAGTGGTGGTCATCGTGAGATAAGTATTTTCCCGCGACAACTCCTCCCTGGCTTTTTGTGCGAAGCACACCTCTGGTCTTCAGTATAACCGTATACGCAAACTCGAAAAAACTGAAGAATAACACACACCCAAGAGAAAGACACAAACGTAGACCATGAACCCAAAGGAAAACCATCAACCCAAAGGAAAATCATAAACTCAAAGGAAAACCATAAACTTAAAGGAAAACCATAAACTCAAAGGAAAAACATAAAGACTCTCACTCCTTGCGTACCCGCTTTCTCCTGTCACCTTCCATGTCTGCACTTCTTTTTCATTAACCACATGCCAAGTACAAAATGTTGCCAAGCCAAGTATCGAATTGAACTATCACCTCACGCATCGCGTACTCGGCTGCTGTGATTTGGGCCCAGGCCTGTTTAAACTACTTAGGGTCCTCGTGTACTGCTTGTTGTAGGATGGATACGGCCTTATTCCCCATTTTCCTCTCGTGTTGCACCAACATCTTCGTTTTATTGTCCAACATTTTGTTGCATTCCGGGCCGAGGCTGAGCCATTCTAGGAAGCTGTTCTGGTGTTCTTCATCATCAGTGCTGTCATCCTCATCAGAACTGTGACTTTTGCTGCTGCGAGTAGCTGGCCGGTCGGGCTTAGGGGTGCCCTTCTGCTGCTGATCAGTTGGCTTCCCTGGGATTGTACTGGCCTCTTTTTCGGCAGGAGTGATACTTCCATCCTTGGCCAGGTCCATTAATTGGCTTTCAAAATTTGCGCTATCATTTTCCTTTGCCTTTTCCATAGTTGGTGGGGTTGGTGGTGGGAGCATCTTGCTCTTCTCGCGGGATGTGGGTGGAAGCGTCTTGCTCTCATGGGAGGATGGAGGTGGTACGGGTATCCCATGGGTGGCAGGCAGAATCCCATGGGCCGCAGGCGGTATCCCATGGGCAGCAGGCGGTATCCCATGGTCGGAAGCAGGTACTAATTGTGAAATTGTACGAAGTCGGTTGCTATGATGGCGGTCATCCATGCCATGGTAGTAACTAAGTGGTATTACTAACCCCTGGGACCATTTCACACCCATAGCTTCATAGTCAATTCCTTCATCTAGCTGAGGGCAGCAGTTATCTAACAACTTTTTTGCTTGCTGGCAGTCGCAGGAAGTATACCACTTGTTCACATTTGACGTCCACTTTAGCTTGGTCAGACGGTTGACGTAAGTACGATTGAGGCATCTCTTCCCTATCTAGGGATCTCTTGTTGTTTGGTTGGCAATGGTGGTTAATCGCAGCCACTTCTCACTTCGGGTGGAATCGCCGAGAATTTCATGGAGTTCGCGATAGTGCTGCCAGAGGTCTCCCAGGTTCTTTGGTGCCCGTGTCTACCTCTGTTGGGCAGAGTGGTGTTGCTTTATTGTCTCACTTACCCTGCCAGAGCTGTCAAGAGCCTTAAGATGTCTTTGTATCGCTTGTACTTCAGCTTCTGCCAGTCAATGGTTCTGTCTGCGAAGTTTGATTGCCAAATCCCCTGGGTGCTGGCAGCATCAGTAATATCGCCAAAGAGATCTTAGATCTCAAGGATGAAATTGGTATGGATTTGGGGGGAGAGTTCTCGAGTGGCGATCTCCACTGCTTCTTGGAGCTATCTGACAGATGTATTGAACAATTCTCTACTAAGGTGTGATAGTGCCTTCAACGAAAGGGATAGTGCAGAGGGATTGCCAGCGATAGGAGAGATATTCGAGCATGGGGTATATATAGTTCCTTCGCTGGTGCTGACTGGGGTGATGGAGGTGGGGTGGTGGAGGCTGGGGTGGTGGAGGCTGTCGCGGTGGTGAGGTCGAGGCTTCTAGCAGCGGTGGTAGCTGCAGTGCAGATTGACGTGGTGATGGTGGCTGCAATGGTAGTGGCTGTGGTGGTGGAGTTGAGGTTTGTAGTGGCGGTGGTAGCTGCGGTGGTGGTTGCCACAGTGGTGGTGGCTGCAGTAGTGGCTGTTGCGATGCTAGCTGCTACAGTGGTGGTGGCTGCAGTGGTGGTGGCTACAGTGGTGGTGGCTGTAGTGGTGGTGGCCGCGGTGGTGGCTGCGGTGGCAGTGTATTCGTGGTTTGCAGCTGTGGTGGTGGTGGGGGTGGTTGTGGTGGTTATGGACACTTCAAAATCCATGGCATCGCTGTGTATTGCTGCAATGTTGTTGATTGGTGTAAACATCATGTCGGTTGTTGGTCGTCGGTTATGGTTGAGATGGTGATATTGTGCGCAGTTGACGGTGTGCAGAAGGAGATGATCGTTACAGTATGGTGGTTGTCTTTCTTCATCAAAGTAGGGGGGGGGGAGAGCACTTTATATACCTGGAAGGGTGCTTAGTGCCAGATTGTTTTTTTCTAGTCTCTATGTAGTTCCCTGTTTCCATAGTATGCTCTTTGCGTATCTCTTCACAACATCTTCACCTCCTCCCGTTCTGTTTCCCCGCTCATCGTTGGTGGTTGGGCATATCTTGCACATCATCCCTTTTCTAGGTGGTGAATTTTCTTTGTATTCCTGCTGTAGTCATCATCTCTCTTGTCTCAAAGTCACTAGAGGGTTAGGGGAGAATGGTAAGGACTTTTTGTGTGATGTGGGTACAACTCAGCCAATAGAAATATTTCTCCCCCTTCCATCTCGCAAATCCACACAATTGTGTGGATTTGCGTGGATTCAATATTCTCCCTCCATCTCGCAACTCCACTCAGTTGTGTGGCTTCGGTATCTTAAACTCTTTTAGTTATGGTCCATTCAATGGATCTTGGTCCTTCCGCTCTCTCTTCCCCCCCAGTCTTTCCCATTATTGCTTGGATGGATGGTCTGCCGGCACTGGATGTGCTGAGCTCAGTTCTGGAGCAATGCTATCTGTAGAAACCCATACAAAAGTCGTCCATTCTCTTCCAGTTACCCTCCATTCATTCATCAAAGCCTGCTCTCTCTCCACCATCTGCTACCATTCTCTGACCCAACTTTCCAACAATCTGTCCTTCCTTCTCTTTCCACTCGTCCTCCTGTTTTCCTTCTTCCGTTAATGATCCCTCCTCTTTCATGTTGTCTATGCCTTCCACTGTCCATGCAAATGCTATCTCTCTATCAATCCACTTCTTCTCTTTCCCTTCTTCCCTATTTAGTCCCTTTTCTTTCCTCTCTTTCTACTCAAAAAACCCCAACCTTATTCATTCATAGTGATGGGCCCGATCCTTCCTAGACGCCCTTCCTTTGAACAGACACATAAGCTTCCCGGGCTGCTGGCTCTCTGCAACAGCTGAGATCTTGCAATGCACTGCGGCTGAAGTGGCGGTGGTGCAGCCGTGGTAGCTACCCCTCTTCCCTGGTCCCCTTGCCAAGCTACTTTCCGGGTGTACTCCCACATCGACAAAAATGTTCTTTCTGGTCAATATGCAGATATCTCAGCTCCATTTCCTCCTCTTTGTCCTAAGGGTAGTCTTCCATGATCATTGAGCTGGATGTTACTGTGAACCTGGTCAGTGCGTACATTGGGACAGAACGTGCGGATGAGTTCAAGCTCAGCACAATTCATACAGGGTCCTGACTCTTGCCATGGATGCGGTTTGTATTCGGGTCCCGTGGGTGTTTGCAGAGATGGATGGTCAGTTTGGATGGCGTATGCCCTCGGAGGCTGGTAGCCTCCTTAACCAGGCTCATTTGCTTTGCTCATCTGGAAGGTTCAGGCCTTGGAGGATTTCATCATATTGTCCATTTTCATATCCATTGTACTTTCGGCTTTAGCAATGGGAATTTCCTCCATGGCCTGTGCTGGTGCTGGGGTCGCTTTGCTAGAGATTGCCGGATGGTTCACCACTACTGGCATCTGCAGGAACGGAACTGCAACTAGTATCGTGTAAGGAGAGCCTCCCTGCACCATACGTGCTCCTACCGAATCCAGCAGGGCGAGGGTAACAGCGGTCGCACATTTGTTGAGCACATGCTTTCAGAGTTTGTCGTCTTTAAATGCCAAGGGCTCTCTGAGATCTAAGTTGAATATCATTACTGCTGTTACTCACAAATCTTTTGGAAGGGATCCGAGCAACATTTCCACCTGGCAGTTCTCGGCCAAGGCTCCCTTGTTGATCATAATGTGGCTGATGTTGTGGTAGGCAAGGGTAATGGCTTACAGGCCAACGTTCCCCCGTTCAAACTAGTCCCTCCAAAATCCCTGCCAGTACCATCTCGTGTACGTATATACCCAGCTATTGGCCTGTTGGAAGGTGTCCTTCAGCTCATCTTTCAACTGCATTCAGTCCTTCCTTGGATACCCGTTGATGATCTTGATCGATACCTGGTTGGTTTCCAAGCAGGTGTACAGCAACGTTGTGATCGCATTTTCGGCTGCCGGGTGTGTCCTGGTACAAGAGGAGAGACTTTTGTACGTGTCGATGGTCCTGGTGAAGTCCTCTCCTCCAGAAACTGGCGCGCCGACAGTGTCCAGGAGTGGAGCCTGCTTCCTGTCCTCCGCCATGGTGAGGGCCAAGGACTCGATGAATTTCCTTTGATCGTACGCATTGATGGACGAGGGGTTGGCGGTGTGTACGGCACAGGTGGTGGGTAAGGCCTCGGAAGAACCAGTACGGCCACTGGAACTGGCACTGGAAGTAGATCCAGAGAGTTGAGTTGACATCTTGATACTGTTTGTAGCGGTTTGGAGATGGGATGGTGGATCAAGTGGTGAATTGGCAGTAATTGGTGATCTAAGGTTAATTTCTAGTTTGTGAGTTTTTGAAAGAGGGGTTAGGTCAATTGGTGCTCTTTTTGAGGTGAGCTCTTTATTTCATTCTTTTCTTAGTCCAGCTTCACCACCTCTCACAGTCTTCTCTCCCACATTCACCACCTCTCAGTCTTCTCTCTTAGCTTCCTGCCATGTCGTCTATATCTAGGTTTCTGTTCCCTGCAACTTCTCCCCCTATGACTAGTAGTATTCTTTTTACCATTCTTTCTTATCTAACCAGCATCACTGATTCCTTTTCTTAGTGATCCTTCGGATTAGAATCTTCCTTAGTGCGGCGATGAAATCTTTTTGTAGTTTGTGTTGTCTTGTCCAGGTATATAGTCAGTTCCTGTTGTCCGGGTGTTAGGTTGGTACTTGTCGTCCTGTCTTGCCAGGTCGGCACCTGTCGTCCCGGTATGAGCTCAGGGCCTTTCATCAGGGCGTTAACTCGGTGTCTGTCATCGCGGTATTACATCGGTGCCTTTCGTGCTGGTGTTAGATTGGTGCCTGTCGTGCCGGTTTGTGGTCATTGACATTTTGTCCGTATTCGTCCAGGTATGAGGTCAGTGCCTTTAGGCTGGTATTTGTTCAGCGCCATGTGCTTAGCATTCATCCCGGTACAAGGTCACCACCTTTCGTCTGGTGTTAGTTCTGGGCCATTTCCGTACATTGGCAAAATGTAACTCAGTCTGGAAGCCACATGGAAACCTCCCAAACACTCCAGTCGACCTCATCAGTGCTTCTCAGTACTTCCAGATGCTCCCAGGCCCCCCTGGAGCTAAGGAAAGTGCTCTCAGATTCGGCAAGTGCATTCTCCAGTGCTCCTGAGAGCACCTGCAGTTATGGAGGTACATTCAGGATGCTATGGGATCTGACTTATAGGATTGTCAAATTTTGGAACAGCTGAGTTCTCTACGCAGGTCTGCGGGTAACATAGAGAGCAGCTGAGCTCGCTGCGCAACCTCTGCAGGAGACTTGATGCCTTGTTATCACATCAGTGGTTCTTTGGGTTGCATAACCACAAGACATGTCCGTCTATCATATTTGTCTTTGTTCCAGTCACAAGATTCGCTACATCATAATATGTCATACATTATTTAAGTCTCCACTCTCTCTATATATAAACATATGGTCAATCTGGCCACAGATTGTAGTCGAGCATAATTGGAGGAGCACTTGGCAATGGCCATTCAGAGAACTCAGAGCTGTACTACTTGCAGGCAGTCGTGGTGAAACGACAGAGATAGACGGCAGACAGCCCACCATCAACACTCTGCCTCACCTCTAGCGACATCCAAATGGAATTCGTGTGAAAGAGCAGTTCTGGCTTGAAGAGTGTGGGAAGAGGGTGAGATGATATGATACTACCTGGCTGTGAGAATCCACAAAATCTTGAAAAGGGCTAGTGAGACCAAAAGTTGGAAAAGATAGAGAGTATACTTCGGTTGTATAATAAGATGATATGAAAAGGAGATGATGTCTATGTTCCCCAGGGTCTCCCGAATATATACACTCCATCATTTAGTCCACATCCGTTACCCGTGCATCCCAGTACACTGCCATTGCTCCTCAATGATCTACTTGGAGGCGATGATCGACCAAGTTTGGAGATGCACTTGGTGACTGAATTCGAGTGAACTGAGATCTGCACTTGGAGGCTTTGATCAAGCGAGTTTGATCAGGACTGGCTCCAGCTGGTGCTGGAGAGCAATTCGAGGCGTACCAGATGATGATGATTGAGTGAACTCAGAGATACAGTCCAAGACTGTGATCGGCTGAGGTTGGAGATGTGGTCGGAGGCCATGATCAAGTGAACTCAGAGATGCAGTTGGAGTCCGATATTGTGTGAGTTTGGAGATGCACATGCAGGCCGGGATCGAGGGGGATTGGAGGAGTACTTGGAGGTGGTCAATCTGGAGGCGATAGTTCAGAAGGGAGGCGCGACGGGTGCTGAGACTCCATTCATTGCTTGAATCCTAATTGTGGGAATTTAGAGAATTGAGTACAACATGGTCGGCCGAGAGATGAGAGACTGGCTAGTAGTAGGAGACAGTCGATGTTAGAATCATGCACTATGCAGTATATGCAGTAATCAGTGTACGCTGTATTTGGTGTATGCTGTAAACGGTGTGAACTCTTGATCATAGCATGGAGAAATAGAGAGTAATGAGTTAACATTGAGTTCTTAGGTGATGATAGAGTTGAGGACGAGGAAGAGAGAGATGAGGAGAGATGGGGGAAATCATCATGGGAATCTGGGACTTGAGAGAATTTCGTGTGCGAGTCAATATACCATCCCCGGGAAAGCAGGTACCTGTCCCGAACTGACATGTAATATCACCGATACAACGTGTTCCCAATCCAATCAGGCAACTTGTACCTGTGATTTCTCATATCCACTCGTATCGTCAGCACTGTCCTTATCTTCCTCCCCCATCTCTCTCTTTCTCGTCCACAACTCTACCATCATCACAGAACACAAAGTTCAGTCATTGCTCTCTATCTCTCTATGCCACAATCATGAGGTCACACCGAGTACAGCATACACCGAGAACAGCATACAGTGAGTACAGCATACACTGAGTACCACATATACCGAGGTTAGTATACACCGAGTACAGCATACATCAAGTACAGCATCCACCCAAGATTGTTTGTCTTGCCTTCATTCTGATGATTTCGAGTTGACCCCTGAATGTAGCTTCAGCTTCCAGCGTGCCTCCCTATCTGATCGACCACCATCAGCCAGCTCTCAATGAGAGCTCAAAGGCGAAGTCACCTTCTCACATTCCAACGGTTGCGAGTTCACTACCTGATGACAAGGGTCTCAGCACCTGGGGCGCTGTCCATCGACCGCATCCAAGCACTCGTCCAAACATGCTCGATTACGGCGTCGAAGTTCGCACCATTATGGCCTCCAAGTGCAGCTCAGAACTCGCTCGATTATGGCCTCCAAACTCACTTGATCACGGCCTCCAAGTGTATCTCCAAACTCACTCAATTATGGCCTCAAAGTGTATCTCCAAACTCGCTCGACTACAGCCTCCAAGCTCGCACAATCAAGGCCTCGAAGTGCATCACTATGTTCACTCAATCATGGCCTCGACATGTACCTCCAACTACACTCAATTGTGTTCTCCAAGTGTATCTCCAAACTTGCTTACTCACGGCCTCTAGCAAATCTTTGAGTTCATTCGATAATCATTTTCAGGCGCACCTCGAATTGCTCTGAAGCACAGTCTGCAGACAGTGCAGATATACTGTGTGTAGATGGGTAGCTATATAGATTCATAGATGAGAATACATACAGAATACATGTGTTTTAAAATCATTCAATGATAAGTAGTTGCTATGATGTCCAGGTGCACCAGCAGTGTTCCCAAAGAAAATGTTGTCCGTCATAGACAGCTCTACTGTGATTCGATGTGCTCCCAGGTTTGTCATCGGCTCACCCAGGCTTGGTGCTGCCACACCCAGGTGCTCCCAGATGCTCCCAAAGTTCTCTGCGGTGCGCCGAGGTGTTCCCAAACCTATCACAATCACTCCCATTGTACTCCTGTTCCAGTCATCAGAGATCCCATTTACTCTGAAGCCTGGCAGGAATGCCCTCCTCAGGTCTGATGCTCTCCTGAAATCGACACATCTATGTTTACACTCCACCTACTTTCACACACTCCTGGAGGCTTCCAGTGAGCAAATTACATTTTGCCGATGTAGTGTTCATTCTGGTGTATGGTTGGAGCCTTTCATGTGGTGTTAATTCTGCGCGATTCCCTTGGTGTTCATCCCGGTATACGGTTGGTGCCTTTTGTCCCGGTGTTAGGTCAGGGCCTGTGGTGAAGGTATTCGGTTGCTGCCTGCTATCCCGTCAGTGAGGTCAGTGCCTTTCATTCCGGTATGACATCGGTGCCTTTAGTTCCGGTATCAGGTCTGTGCATGTCATCTCGGTGTGAGTTTAGTGCCTTTTGTCAGGTGTTAGTTCAGCACCATTACCTGAGTGTTTGTCCTGTGATAAGGTCGCTGCCTCTCGTCCAGTGTTTCGTCACCAGTATTTCCTCAGTGTTTCTCATGGTACTAGCTCAGCGTCTTTTCATTAGTGCTGTCAACATACCCGGCTTACTGCACCCGGCATTCTAATCCAATATAGTTCCAACGAATATCGTTAATTCCATCACCATTCGCTTAGCTCACAGGGTAGATATCATTCATCTGTCTCTTCTCTCCAGATTTACTCATATTAGCTTGTGGGTGTCTTTCTCACCATTCTCTACTCAGATTTCTGAACCAGAAGCTGCGTTTGGGCTCCATCTGTGCTGAAACAGCGGAGCTTGAAAGCAGACAACCTATCATCAACACTCTGCCGCACCTCTCATGGCATTCCAAAAGGATTTCATGGAAAAGAGTCGTTCTGGCTTAAGGAGCGTAGGAAGAGGGAGTAGAGATATAATACCACCTGGTTTTGGGGATCCACGCAATTCCATGGATCCACATGGAGTCTCTGCAAGAGCAACTGAGATCAAAAGATACGCAACATAGAGTCTGTGATTCGTTGTACAATGAGATGTTATGTTATGAGATGATTCGGAACACAATACATGATAGGATCTATCTGCCCCAGAACCACCCGAATATATACTCCCCGTCGCTCCGTTCATCTCCATTGCCCCTATATCTCCATATACCTGCCGTAACCCAGGCCGTGTCCATCATCCCTGTATCTCAGTACACCCGCCGTCACCCAGTCAGTCTCCACCATCACTATATCTCGGTACACCCGCCGTCGCCCAGTCCTCTGCCAAGCTCAGTGGCGGTGGCGGTGAGAAACAGATTTTCCCTCCGCACAGCCTGCAAATGCGTCTGCAAACTCGCTCGATTACGGCCTGCAAGTTCTCACCATCATGGCCTCCCAGTACATCCCCAAACTTGCTCGATCATGTTCTCAGAGTGTATCTCTGAGTTCACTCTATCGTCATTTTCAGGCTCACCTCGAATTGATCTCAAGAACTGCCTGCAGCCACTCCGGATATACTGTGTGTAGATGTGTAGCTATTTCAACAGATAGATGAGAATACAAACTGGATACCTGAGTTTTACAAATTGTTGAACAATAAGCAGTAGCTATGTTACCCAGGTGCACCAGCTGTTTTACGGTGGCGTGCACTTAAGTAGTCCAGTGTGTGCGGACATCTGCGAAGGTGGGTCTATTGTACCATGTAACAAGACATGTTGCATCGACATAAGGTCGATTGATGACTAATGGTGCTAACTACAAAAGCAGCAAGCTACATCATAGTCCTTGGCATAGTGATATCCATACTTGCAATCAGCTCAATACTCCTCCAGGACGGTTATCACGTCCGTTTCTAACAAAAAACAGTAAACAAAAGCGAAGGGGAGCCAATCAAACAACGATGATCTCCACAAATCAAACGTGCCCAAGCAATTTGCTTTCCGACAGAATCACGAACAACCTCTCCATTTCGAATTCCAATACCATTTCCGTGACCATTTCCTAGGCCATTCCCGATTGTACCGAGGCTATTTCCAAGTCCAATTCCAGTCATTGGTATCGCAGCACACTGCTTCAGGAAGGAATATTTCGGGAGTGGCTTTGTGAAGCTGTAGGCGAGCATCTCAGCGGTCGGTACGTATCTCAAGTCGATCTCTCCATCTCTAGCCATATCTGCAGTTAGACAGTACTTGGTCGCAATGTGTGCAACTGCAGTTCCATGGTAGATTCTGTTCTTGATGCTCGCGATCAGTGATTGTGAGTTGGAGAACACGTGACGGATAGTTGGGATACCTAGCTCGTTCAAGAGATGCGAAATCTGTGTGAGTCTCATGCAGCCCACTTCTAAGGCATAGTATTCGGCATTGGTCTTAGACTGGGCAGTCGACTTCTGTTTCCTCCATTGGGAGTTAACCGCTCCTCCGAAGCGGATAACCAGTCCTCTCATCGATGTATAGTCATCTCGGCATCCACCATAGTCCGAATCAACGTAATATCTGAGCGCACCTTTTTCTTCGTCTCTGAAACACAGTCGCCAGTCCTTTGTACTGTTGAGGAACCACAACACATGTTTGAGAGCTATCATATGCTTATTGCTCGGGTCGTGATTGTACTGGCTGAGAACACCAATGGCATATGCGGTATTGGGCCGAGTAGCGGTCATCGTGTACATAAGGCTTCCGATCATTGATTGGTATACGGTCGGATAGCAGGCATCATCGTCAGGCTTCCTCTTGTGAAGCTTCATCGCCATTGGCGTGGCAACTGCTCTGAAATCGTCCATTCTGAACTTTGCCAAGATCGTTCAAATGTAGCTCTGCTGATGGATGTCTATCGTGTGATACTCCTGATTGCGTTCGATGTTCATGCCGAGATAGAAGGTGACACTTACGACATCACGCATCCGAATCCTCTTCTTTATCTGATCCTTGATCTGCCCAATTAAGCGCTCATTAGTAATGATGAGGAGATCATTGACATATAGAACGACCGCGGCAACTATGTCTTGATCCTGATTAGGAGCTTGAACAGTCCGCCATCGACACGTAATGCCATGAATGCAAACGAGATCACAAAGTCCATCAATATGCCATATTGAACGTGCAACGACTGTTTCAGCGCATAAAGAGAGTTTCTCAAGCGGAGTACCATCTTCCGCAAAGTCGTTGTTAATCTTGGATTTGTGAATCGTCTCCCATTCTGGAGCAAACAAAAGTATCCCAGCGGTGGGTGCATATACATTACTTCCTGCGAGTGTACTCCAAAGAAAGCCGTGCAGACGTCCTGTTGATGGATCTCGAGATTGTACTTGGCGGCGATTGCGAGTACCAGCCTAATGTCGCCCAAGTGAGTAGTTAGTGCATACGTAGCCTGGTAGTCGATGCGTTTGATTTGGTGATTTCCTCCATAGATCACCCTGGCCTTGAACCGCTGTATATTGCCTGCTCCATCACGCTTGATCTTGTATACCCAGAGACTTGGCAAAGCCTTTCTCTCTTCCGGAAGCTCCACGAAATCTCCAAAGCCTTGATCCTGACCAATTGAATCTTACTCTTCTTTGATTGCCGGATCCCATTTGTCTGCAAGTGGAGACTCAGTTGCTGCTTTGTACGCCTTTGGATCATTGATGCAATCCTCATGATCGTCGGAGATCGCCGCTGCAGCATAGATGGGAATCATATCCTCGAATTGCTCCTCTTCGAGAGCCAATCATGCAGACTCAGCCAACTTATCCATCCCAGCGCGGTTCCGGCGACCACCTACAGCCGGCGGCTTGCATGCATCTCCAACTGACATCTCAAGGCCAGCCAATTCTCGTGACTTCTTTGTGTTTGGCTTCGGAGAATCCGGAGGTGAATCGTCATCCAATGACTTCTCTGTTTGACATTCAGAACTTTCATCTCTGGTTCGCTGCTTCTTGGTGGGTTTGGGTTCCTCGATGACATCACTTTGGAAGTGCTCATTCAAAATCGCATAATCTGCAGCATTCGGCGCTGTGTACCGCTTCCCTTCTCTGAATACCACAACTCGGGAGCGGTGAAGCGACTTGGCCAAGGGGTCATATACGAAATACTACTTAGTCGATTTGCTGTACCCAACGAATATGCCGGGAGTGGCTATGTACTCCAGCCACATTCGTTTATCTTTCGGACGTGCACCAAAGCCAAGCATCCGAATACACAGAGATGCTTCAAAGATGGCTTCTTTCTGGATCCATGCCAGGCCTTGTACTGAGTCTTGCTGACTACCGATTGTGTCGGAGTGCGGTTTTTGTGATAGACCACCACTGAGACTACAAATCCCCATTACTTGTTCGAAAGTCCAGCTTCGTCCAGCATGCATCCTACGCGCTCCATGATTGTGTGGTTCACCCGTTCAACATCTCTATTGGACTGAAGTGAATACAGCGCAGTTGTTTCCTCTATTATGCCCTCTGATTTCAGGTATTCTGCACAATTCTTGGAGGTATACTCACCGACTCCATCTGGACAAAATTGCTTCACTTGCCTGCCCAACTCATTTTCTCATATAGCCTTCCATTCTTTGAGATGGCTGGTTCCAGTGGACTGCATGCATCCGAGTGCACTAGCTGCAGCGGCAAGGTGGCGAGGTGGTCATGGGAGAAAAGTGCTTCTGTGCTAACTTTCACTTGATGTAACTCTCATAATTGCACTTCCTGGACATCTTCAGAGGATCAGTAATCATCGGTTATCTCTCAAAAGATTCGAGACCAACGTGTGCCAAGCGGCGGTGCCATAACATCCACTTCTCTGTATCGTGCTGAGATGCATGCCTAGTTGTGTTAAGTGCTAGCAGGCAGCTGTTGTCAATATCGGTGTATTCGGTCGATTCCCAATCCAGAACTCGATCCAGAATAAGGAGCCCATCAACTTGAGGTGTAGTGGCAATCAACTTGCTATGGCGATTGTAGAGGTTGAGACCGTAGTGATTCACGGGTTTAACTTTGACGTCCTTGTCCATGATCTGAGACTGTGAGATGAGATTGAAGGATCCGGGTAAATGCACCACTTTTTGAAGTATGATCGTTTCCATCTTTCCATCTGGCAGCTGGCAAATCAACCTAACACTTCCATATCTGGAGGCAAACCATGTGACATAATTGAAACCCTTCACTTTCTTCGTATTTGGATGATATTCCGTGTAGGTGATGAACATTGATGGATGGCCGGAGATGTGAGTTGTGCATCCACAATCGATAAACCAATCACTAATTGAAGCACTTGATCTACACATGATCCAATAGTTGTCGATTGACGTGGTGAGAGTCGAAGTAGCTGATGCTTCAGTTAATGCTTTTGCTGCAGTGTCAGCAGACTTTGGAGGAATGCTGCGTTGCTTGCTCAAGCAGTTCTCGGTGATATACCTTCGCTGCTGGTAATGAAAGCACTTCCGCAGATCCTTCTCTTTCCTATCGTTGTCTCCCTTAGTATCTCACTTATCCCTCTTTGGACTTTTGCCGACTTCGCTGCCTCTGCTGCAATTGCCACCTTTCTTTGCAAAGAGCAGAGCTTCTGGTGCGAGCATATTCTCTCTCTTGATTGCAGCTTCCTTTTCAACAAGCTTGGTGATGATCTCATCAGGGGTGGCGGTCATCGTGGCATTTTTGTCCATCATGAGCTTCAGGAAGACTCTCCACTCATCGTTTCTTGGGATCCCGTGAAGAAGGTAGAAGATGTGCTCCTGCTGACTCAACTTGGCGATTGTCTTGGCAGTGTCCATATCGGCAGCATCAGTGTCAGTGGTCGTTGGCCCTGTGCAGAGATTTTAATCTTTGACTTTCTGATTGATCCACAATGTGTAATTGTTGACATCTCCGCAGTCTTGGAGCTTGATGCTCCAAAGGTCTTTCCAAATCTTGAAGATGTTGAGCTTCAACTTTGACTTCTAGACTGATGCTAGCTTTTCCCAAAGCGTCTTCACATCTTTGACGACCTTATAGTCCCCTTGTGTCCTCAGTTCCATGCCGAGCAGGATTGTTGATGTGGCAACACCATGGCGATTCATCCAGTCTTTGAAAGCGGCCTTCTCCATAGTGGTCGTGTTTGCTGCTGGCTCTTCCGGCTTGTCATCGTATCGTTTGATTGCACCATACACTTGCATCTGCTTGATAAGTAGGGCCCTCTCGGTTGCCCATTGTACATAGTTTGTGCCATTGAACTTGGTGATTGTGATTATCATCAAACTCATCTTGTACAATCCTAATTTTGTATCGCAATCATCTGTTCTAGTAGTCTCTTGGACTCTGCGGGAGACATTTAGCAGCCGCTGTCAGAAACACGGCGGATTGAGGCGTAATTGCTTAGCTTGTGGAGACCATTCTCCATGACGATGTTGACCTCCACTAGACAGACGAAAGTGGAAGTATTGATCATTGGTTCCCTTTTTAAACGCAAGGGCTGATAACCTGTTGTACGGTGGTGTGCACTCGAGTAGTCGTATGTGTGCGGACTTATGTGAAGCTCTGTCTATTGTATCGTGTAATGAGGCATGTCGCATTGACATAAGTTCGATCACTGACTAATGGTGCTAACTACAAAAATGGCAAGTTACATCATAGTCCTTATCATAGGGATATCCGTACTTTCAATCAGCTCAACACCAGCAATGTTCCCAAGGATGTAGTTTTCCGCAGGCTGTTTGGTCGCTAGTACTCCCTAGTGCTCCCAGGTTTGTCATCGGTGCTCCCAGACATGTCATTGGCGCTCCCAGACTTGTCACCGGCGCTACCAGGTCATTCCAAGTGCACCAAAATATCTCTCCAACGTTTTGAGATGTTCTCATACTCATTACAATCACTTCCATAGTACTCCTGTACCAGTCATTAGAGATCCCAGTTACTCCCATGGCCAGCCAGAATGCTCTCCTATGGTCTTATACTCCCCTGAAATTGACGCATTTGAGTTTACACTCCATATCCTCTCACACACTCCTGGAGGCTTCCAGTGACTAAAATACATTTTGCTGATGTAGTTTTGACTTCTTGGTCATTACTGCTACTTGGCAGGCTGTATCGTTTATGAGGTGGAGATGTCAATTGTCAAAGACTGTCTGTCTTGACACTGCTGGTGCAATCTCATTGTTCAAAGGATGTGATATAATACCGGTATATGCAGGGAGACTTGCATGGCTTCATATGCATCAGGCTGAGTATTGTTGCCATCTGGAGCACCATCATCCGTACTGCCATGAGGACTGCATTGGTAGCATACATGCATTGAATGGGTTGCTGCATGGTTATTGAGATTTCCATTCACACCCATTTGATTGTCTTTTACACATAGAAGTCTCTCACTGCCATCTGTACGGTTACTGCCAAACAAATTTCCACTCATCCCTTTGCCTGGTACTTGGAGATGTCCATCTCCAGTATCGGTCCAGTTACTCTCAAATCCATCTCTAATAATTCTGTTGTCTGTTGATTCTGATTACTGATAACTGGCTTTGTTCGCATCGCTGCATGTGGTGAAGGGGTTGGCACTTGGTAGTAATCTCTCATTGTCAGCCTTCACTGGGATATTGTATGATAATGGTTTGGAACATCTCTATCCAGTGTAGTCACATGATTGAGCTAGAATGCAGAGAGCCCATCATCGACACTCTGCCACACCTTGCATGGCATTCACATGGAATATGTGTGAAAGTGCAGTTCAGGCTTGAGCAGAATAGGAAGAGGGTGCGAGGCTGTGACAGGCTGTCCAGCTGTTGCAAACAACAGGAACCTAGAGGATCCGGGAGAGCTTGGCAACAGTGCGTGGGACCAAGAGGTGGGAATCATAGAGTGTGTGTTATGCTGTATGATGAGATGAGGTCTATCTACTCTGCAGTCTCCCAAATATATACTCCCCTTTGCTCAGTTCATCTCTATTATCAGGGAATCCCTGTACTCCCCCACAAGCATCTCCTTTCCAAACTGAGAGGTATTACAGATGAAACACAGGTTATCCTGACACTCTGGCAGCGTGTTCAATGCATGAGTTCCCAGGCTACATAGTTTCCTTCGCTCCCATGATCCATTTTCGTGGTTGTCTGGGGTTGTATGTCTGTAGGATGCATATGCATTGGTACTAGTGTCATATTCTTAACTAAGAAACATCAGCAAAATGTATTTTAGTCACAGGAAGCCTCCAGGAGTGTCTGAGAGTATGTGACGTGTAAACTTAGAAGCATCAATTTCAGGTGAGTATGAGACTCTAGAAGGGAACTGCGGCCGGCCTTTTGAGTAAGTGAGGTCTCCAATGACTGGTACAGGAGTACCATACCAGTGATTGTGATATGTTTGAGAACACCTCTGAAAACTGGAGAGATCTTTGGGTGCACCTGGAAACACCTGGGATCGCCGGCGACGAATCTGGGCTTACTTGCAACAAGCCCTGGAGCACCAGCAACACATCTGGAAGCACCTCGAATCTCTGTACAGTAGTCTGAGAAACACAACATCTTCATTGCGAATGCTGCAGGTGGGCATGGAAATAATCGCTACTACTTATCGTTCTGCGAATGTTAAAACTCATGTATTCAGTGTGTATTCTCATCTGTGTATCTATAGATCTCTATAGCTAGCCATCTACACATGGTATATCTGGACTGACTGTGGGCGGTGCTTGGGAGCGATTCGAGGTGCGCCTGACAATGTTGGTTGAGATAAGTCAGATATACACTCAGAGACCATGATCGAGCGAGATTGGAGATGTACTTGGAGGTGGTGATCGCGCGTATTCGGACATCCACTTGGAGGCCCATGTCCAGTTAGCTCCATGGTGCACTCTGAGATCGTAATTGAGCGAGTTTCGAGATGCACTTAGTGGCGATGATTGTGCAAAGCAGGAGGCAGTAACCGAGCGAGTTTCGAAATGCACTTAGAGGTCCTCATCATACATACTAAAACACCATAACAGAGCGAGTGTGGAGATACACTTGGTGGCCTGATCGAGCGAGTTTGGAGAGGTACTTGGAGGTGGTTGATGAATGGCACACTGGGTGCTTGAGACTCTTTTCATGAGTTAGGTAACTAACAAAACTGGTAATGGGACAATGTGACCTTCCCTGTCAGCTCTCCTGGCGAGCTGGCAGATGGCGGTCAATCATGTGGAGAGGTACACAGGAACCTGAACCAATATGTTGGGGTCAATTCCCAATCACGAGAATGAAAGGAACTCAAACAATCTTGGGGGGATACTGTACTCTGCGTATGCTGTACTCGGTGTATTCTGTATTCGGTGCTTGCTGTACTCATTATATGCTGTACAGGGTGTCAACACATGATCATGCCATGGAGCGATAGAGAGAGATGCCTTGAAATTGTGTATTGCGATCATGGTTGAGCTGTGGATGAGAATGAGAGACATGGGGGAGATAGGTGAGAATAGTATTGAGGATACAAGTGGATATAAGGAATCAAAGGAACAACTTGCCTAATTGGGTTAGGAAGACCTCCTATCGGTGTTATTAAAAGCAAGGTCCGGAGTCGTCCCTGCTGTATTACTGTGGGTAAATTCACTTTCACACGACATTCTTTTAAGTCCCAGATTTTCATGATTATTTCCCCATCTCCTCTCATCACTCTCTATCTTGTCCTCAACTCTACCATCCCCTAAGAACACTAAGTTCAGTCATCCCTCTCTATCTCACCATGCAATAATCAAGAGTTAACACTGAGTACAGCGTACCCCGAGTACAAGTATACACCGAGTACAGCATACTCAGAGTACAGCATACACTGAGTACAGCTTACACTGAGTAAAGCTTACACTGAGCACATCACACAGTAAGTAATGCATACACTGCGTACTGCATCATCCTACGATCGACTGTCTCCTGCTTCCAGCCAGCGTCTCATCTCTCAGCACACCATGTTGTGCTCAATCCTCTACATTGCCACAATTATGTGTTACCCAATGAATACAGACTCAGCATCTATCTCATCTCCCTCCAGCACTACCGCCTCCAGATCGACCACCTCCAAGTACTTTACCTCTCTTGCTCAATCATAGCCTCCAAGTGCATCTCCAATCTAGCTCGGTCACAGCATCCAACTGCATCTACAAACTCTCTCGATCACAACCTCCAAGCATATCCCCAACCTTGGCTGATCACAACCTCCATGTGGGTACGATCAGGACCTTGAAGTCCATCTCTAAATTCACTCGATTGCGGTGCGGTGAAATGGTGGAGCTAGAAGGCAGGCAGGCCATTATCAACACTCAGCCACACCTTGCATAGCATCCAAATAGAATTCTTGAGACAGAGCCGTTCTGGCTTGAGGAGTGTTTAAAGAGGGTGAGAGGATATGAATTGATACATGGCCATAATGAACCACTCAGATTACATGGACCTGTGAATGCTTTACAAGAGTGTGTGAGGAACCATATAAATTGCTTGGATCTATGAATGCATGGCAAGAGTGTCTGGGAAACTGCACAATTTGCGTGGATCTATGGAAGCTTGGCAAGGGTGCGTACAACCAAGAGCTCGGAAAGGCAAAGTGTATATTGCGTATTATGCGATGATGTCTATCTACCCCGTGGTCTCCCAACTATATACTCTGTGTCGCTGTTGCTGAGTCCATCTCCGTCATCCCTGTATTTCTGCATGTCTATATATACAGGGACCTAGATAATATATGCCATATTATGATGTTGTGAATCTTCTGACTGTATCAAAGACAATTATGATAAACAAGACACCTTGTGGTTGTGGAACCCTAAGAACCACTGCTATTGGTGTTTATTCATACTGTGTTCACTAATACTGGAGTATGACATGACCTAAATACCCCCCCTCTGCTGCATGGCGAGCCGGTTAGATGGTGGAGCTCCACCCCGCCTGTTAACATTCATCCCAACTGACAAATGCAAGTTGATAGATAGATAGAACAGAACAGAAATTGAAGAAGAAATGAATGCATATGTACCCCACTGCTGCCTTCCCCCTGAACTACTGCTGTGACAATATGGCAGTATGTCTCCTGCAGAGCTTGGGCAGTGGTCTCAGCTCCTTCTGAAGTCTCCCACAGCTCAGCGCTGAGGTCTCACCTCCTCAGAAATTTGACTATTCCAACCGTCAATCTTGTAGCATCTACAAAGCACCTCCATCACTGCAGGTGCTTTCAGGAGCACCTGAGAATGCTCTTGCAGAGTCTAAGAGCACATTGCAACGCTCCAGGGGGGCCCAGGAGCATCTGGAAGTACTTAGAAGAACTGGTGAGGCTGCCGGAGTGTCTGGGAGGTTTCCGTGTGGCTTGTGAACCGATTTACATTGTGCTGATGAATGGTGTCTGGATTTCAGCTGTCTTTGAAATTATTGTACTGGCTGGTAAGCATGCCAATTTCCGCAGAAGGTATACTAATCGTGTAGTTGTACTTTTCAGGATGCTGGTAGGGATCATCCCTTAGCAGTGTTAATGATGTATTGATATTTTCACAAGGAGTACATGTCTCGTGAATACAGTGAAGGAATGCATCACACCTACTCCGGAGTGGCACAGTGTGTTTCAGCTAACTGGCTTGTAGCAGAGTTACCCTTCCACCACATGTGGATTGATCAACAATTAGCTACATGGACCTTACATCACTCTCTAATGATGATGCAATTTGATGTCATAACTGGAACGTTATCTCCAGATGCTACCAGTTCTCATAATCATCAACCACACCTCCTATAACTTATCTAGCAGGACAACTCACAGATAAGTTGGAACTATGAAGAATTACATATGCACTAGATGTTACTCAACAATCAATTATCCGAATCCATTAGGCCTGGTTCCAGAGGAACAGCAATAACCTAGTGGATTCGCATTCATCAAGTGGTTGAGACTTAAGCATGCAGTGTCTGAGGGAAAGATGGCATTGGCTCACAATATGACTCCAAAAGCAACCTTATGCATTGGGTTGAGTTAGTATGCATCGCCATCTTAGAAGTGTGTCCCAATCTTTGTTGGCAGCATATTGCTTGGTCTCCAACGGAATGTCTGACACAGTTGCTGAATAAGCAGAATATGGCGAGCAGATGAATAAATTGCAATAAGCACTGCTAGACTACGTCTCGGCAGAATACTCCAACTACTGAACAAAACAGAAACCAAAATGCTAAAGTCGTGGTTATGATCAAATATATTATTTTACAGAGAATGGCCTATAATTAAATGGAAGAGTAACTCTTTACAATGACTCATGCTGGTTCAGAATTTGATATCATACATAATGAAGGTCTGCATTAAGGTGAGAGAGTAATTGTTCCACACCAATCATGGGTGTACAGGATATCCTAAGGGATGCATCGATGTATTACAGAAACATCTCTAAAGCTTTCTGCAATGTCATAGTCCGAAGTTGGTTCGGAAGAAGTTTTCTTGTAAAGACCTGTCTATACCTGAATAACATTGTTTCTGCAATGGGAAGAACAATCTCTAGTCGTAAACAGTCAGAAAACTACCAGCAAAGGATGGATCCAAACAATTATTGCATTTTTATAATACCTGTACCTATACTAATATATTAGGACAAATTCCAGCAGGATGATTCGCAGAAGCTACGCCCCATGATGATTACATTCGAAACTGACTCAGATATACTCATCGGCACCTGGTGCAAATCAATCAGAATATTTCATCATTGGAGTTACCAATTCATAGCTCATTCTGTCTGGTGGTTATCAGCATTAATAGATCTTCAACACATGTTGGTTAAATAACTAGATAATCTGAATCAAAAGGGAATCTTCAGAGACAGTGTTGCACTCCCACTAGAGTCATGTGGAGTATCCACAATGCTATTAGTTTACAGAGAAAATCATTCTCTTCGGAACCGTCTTTGTTACATGGTCGACCATACCAATACCTGAGTGATCGAGTACAGCGAGCCTGAAAGCGACCAGCAAATTGAATACCTCAGACACAGATGCCATCGAAGGATAAACCAATCGAGATTCTTAGAGGAGTGGCACTGCTGCAATGACATTACAACCACCCCTGATCGTTTTAATTCAAAGAACTACAATTATCTGGACGAGAATATAGGGCAATGTCATTGAGTATCAAGCACTTTTGAATATAACACCCACCTTACAGAAAGTTCTAACTGAACAACTCAGCAGCTCAGAACAGCTACTCTGATGTGTCTATGAGCTCCCAGTCGCTTCCAAATTGGTATACAGCAAAGCAATGCACTTCTCAGGTGCTCTGTAACTACTTCCCTGGTGCCTCTCTCTTCTCCGAAATCTGTGGAACAGAATACAGCATATCCAGAAGAGTGTATTGTTGTTCCCAGATTTAAAATAATCAAAGTATTAGGGTGTGACCATGTCCCAGCAATCAGTATAATTCACCACATCCCCAGAACAGCAAAGGTGAACCTTGACACTGGAGTAGTAGACCTCGTAATTGAGTATTATACTGTTGATATCACCTGATGCAATTCAGTAAACAATTGTACTACTGCACCCCTTGGTTCCAGCATTCTGTTTAATATACATACAAACAGATATTTTAACTCATCTGTTTATTTACAAATCTTACACTATCCATTCTATGTAATACAGCATTCTCTCGCACCCAATGTGCTACTATAACAAATTCTCCAACTGGAACAATATGCAACGTATCAGTCTGTTTTACAACCTGGATGAATTCATCAAAACTATTGAGATAATGGGCCAGATCTTCATACTTTATTTGAATCACCAGGGCATCTTCTTGAACTTTCATATAATATACGTATTGTTCACCGTTCTTGCAGATCAAAGAAACTTTCAATATTATATATTCGACAGATAGGAACTCTTAGAATTGCGGAATCTGATTAGGTGGAGTGCAGATAAAGCGTACTACATGAATAGGTGGAGCTCTGCCATTGCAGGGGTTCTTGATGTCTCTTCCTATCAATTGAACCAATACTTTATGGGATACTGGCACGATCCCTTGTTTGGAATTGTTATATACTACTTTGCAATTAAGTTGCAGATGTTCAGTAGAAGAAAGGCTGTAAAATGGTCAACAGCAGTACCACAGTGCATTTTGCAGTTGAATAAATAAAATGTCTAGCAGAACATTTTGATCAGATTACAGTTGACCTCCACCAAGATTGTGTTCACATATCTGTTGACTGTGGCAACCAAATAGGTATATGCATATGGGTATTCTGATATCTACTGAAGCATCCAAGAGTGATGTCACTTTCTTACTTCCACACACTCCACAGATATGGGTCTCTCTCCGATGATGTACCAGTTGGAACATCGAGCCAAACATTGACTCGTTATGACGATCCTAATCTCTTCACTGCCAAGCTCCACCCAACTATTGTTGTTTGTTGGTAGCATCCAGTCTGTTGAATCCTCTTCCTGTCTTAATATTATACCTGCACTAATAGGCAAAATATAACTCAGTCTTGTCCCTATAGTCAAGACGGCAACACCCATCAGTAAGCTTCACCATCTGTCAAATTGAATTGACTCGGTGGTTAGATTGATATGTCCCTTTGAATTGGTGATTTCTAGTCGTTCCGGATTAACTGGTTCAATTATTGCACCAGCCCTGTTGTCCAATTGGCACTGATTGATTTCTCACAAGATGCGACTTGAGATATTCCAAAAGTCTCACGCGCTGCTTGATTGTCTTTTGAAGCTTCTGAATACCACCTACCTCCAATTAAGCTTCTAACATATTCAAGGTCATGAAGCATTCCATCCTTTCACACATCTGCCAATTGATTATTGAACCATCGAACTCTCTCCAGCTGAACAGTGACATCATCCAAATCCGCAATACTATGGGTGTGGGCTGTGGACCCATCATTGGAGAGACTGACCTGAAAAACTATACTCATCGTGGGAGCTCTGTTTGCTGTCTAGTAAACCTCATGTTCAGCAGCACTATCAGGTTGGTTATGATAGATTTGGAAATATACTGCTATTACAGGTTACATTGTACCAGGCTTCCTACATTAGTTGTCAGTTATGTGATTCGAATAATCTGTCAAAATGCTTATATTTATCACATATCACTGGATGGATTTTGTGCTTCTATCACACTGGTACCTTCTACCGATCAACATCTGCTCAGTTGGTTACAGCTTTGCCTGCGTTATTCAGTTTGACATGGGATTTGATTTTTCTTGAATTAGTAATCTGTTCAGCTCAATGCAGAAGAAACTCCAGTACTGCACAAAAGGTATGAAATGTTTGTTCACTAAACTGATGGGATTCACTTGCCAACTGTTCATCCACTCATCCTGTTGCAGACTTTGACATTTTCTCAACTTGTAAAGCACTCATCTTCCAGGAATATTGCTATAGCACATGGTCTAGTACCATGAGGGATAGATCTCAGTGATATTGTTTGGACTTAAGCAGACAGAATTAATATAATACATACACTACCCCCGCTATGAATTAATTAGAGGTTGTTTAGTCTGCGGCTGCACCATCATGATTGGTCCATGTATACAGTTGTGTGCAATTCGATGCCAGTGTTCAGAAGTTGCACTGCATATCATGTCCCCACCAGAAACCCCTGTTGGATGAAGTAATAGTTTGGAAGTGGGCTGGTAGCCTGCACCGCCTTCTACCGATGATAATCGATTGTCAAATTGATCATTGATGTTGCTAGCATTCAGATATTTGAGTAGCCAGTGCAGTAGCTCATGAACAGCTTCTAGAATCAGCTGATGCAATTCATGAGACAGTCATTGGTGATAGATAATGTTGGGAGAATATTGCCAGAACTGGTTGTGGATTGGATGAACACCTAGAGTGTGCAGAGTATAATGTTTACATTCCTGCAGCGGCTCTGAGTATACAGGCTGTTGTATTGTGCTCTTGAGTGATCACAATGTGGAATACTCCATCAGTGTACAACTAACAATGCACGTATCAGACCAGTCATATATGCGACACGAGTAAATATTATATTTTCTGGATAATCCCTGACCCCACCAGCCAACGGAGTATGATATTGTATTTGAAATCCATTTGCAAAATCTGATTTCAAACAGGGTCCAGTTATGTTACTATTTCTAGGTGGGGATAGCACCATTGCAATGGCATTATTCTATATATTGTAAGCATTTTTAACAACTTTCAGGTAACTTGCAATTAGCCCATGAAGAATTCAGGTATGGTTCTGGTATGTGTAACAAATATCATTTAAAATGTTACCAATAGTCAGATAGCCTGGTCAGACATGCTGAATGCCCAAAAAATTGGTCCAGTGAGTCTTGCCATACGCACAATTGAGTTGCAAAATTATAACTTCAGCAAGAAGTTGATACTGAGTATCCCAATACCATTTGCACTGTATAATGGCAGAACATATTTAGCTTTTCCACCTGTATGCGAGATATACTCCTTCAAATTACTGGTGTACTTACATCTGAAGCTATACAAGGAGGAATTGTATGTTGTTGATAAGATCCCTATTGTATTATGTACTGACGATATGGAAATGATCTTCAAATAATTGTCTCCAGGCTGGAAATCGATACCAGAATGGAGTTTTCAGATGTTTACTGCTGAGATTAATGAGTCTCTCTTGAAGCCGGGCAGTTCATCACTCAGATGTTGCATCTGCCACCTTGTCATTTGGTGGCTGAATGATTGAGCATGATGTGAGTCATATACAGACCAAAATTGAGTTAATGGAATCCATAGCTCTGAGTACTTCCATTAATTTATATATATATCCAGTTACTTTGCCATATACTATTCCCACCAGCATTGTCCACAGCAAATGCCTGCCTATGAGCCATTGCCTTTGTGGATCAGCAGTACATGTGAGATTAGGCTTCTGGGGTTGAATAGTCTCCTCATAAGGGTTATCATTAGGTGGGGTGCATCTGGTTCATTCTCCATTGATACTGCATCAGCTGAAGTGTTCATTGATGGCCATTCAGATGCACCTACTGTAGTGGAATAATGCTGACTTGGGCCGTTTTCAGTCTGCAAGTGGTCAAATCCCATTGGATAATTGCACATTAGGTACTGATATTGAATGACAATATTGCAAGTGTGCGTCGAGTCAGTTCTTGTCAAATAATTGCTATATGTAGATCCAGAAATGTAGATATTTCCAGTCTGTGATAACCATATTTGAGAAAGAGTCAGTGTACACATAAGGGGATGAATATCAATTATGTATCAGGGGCTCTTTATAAGGTTGAGAGATAATTGGTTGAAAATGAACTAACTTAGATTGGAGTATTGCTTTGACAGCCCCGTCACTCAGCGCAAAATACCCCCGAGGGGCAATGTGAAGTCACCTGACCATCACATAGCTTACTAAACAAGAATTTACAAGTTATGTTCTGCACAATAATCACCCCTATCATCTGATACACAACATGTGCAGAGAAGGGAACATCTTTTTTCACATCACTGCATAGTACTTCAGATACTGTTTATCAAGTACTGGTGTACTGTCCCCAGTAGTCCTACTACCATGTTATTGTGAATTTGTCAAATACTGCAATACTACATTCTCTGTGCAGCTGCTAATCAGGGTTGATATTTTTAGTTGATTGAATTGGTGAGTCTTCCAGCTGGTGGAATATCAACTCAATGATTATCAAGAACTAATAGGCTGATCAGATAATTTCTTCAGTGATGATCCTTGAGTGGAGGATGGATTTTGATGAGAGTAATAATGTTGAAGCAGCAAGTATAATAGAGAGTGATTACTATTGCTGCATAACTCACAGGCTTCCTATTGAATGAAGTTGCAGATTCTACATGTACAATTTATCTGTGATTTCCTTGGTTGTTCTTTCCTTGAAACATATTTTAGTTCTTGGTGGGTTCCAGTAGATACTATATCATACCACAGCTACAACTATTCTAGTCATGCAACTGCTGAAACATGAGTATTTACCCGACATTCTATTCAACTAAATCAAGCATGCTTCAACCAAAGTAGGGTTGGGAGTAACTAACAGCCCTTGTACTCAGCTGAATTTCATAGATCAATAATGTATTGAAGTACTACAGTTTGCGGCAACATCATGGGATACACGAGCCCTTCACTCTAGTGATGATTACATCTACCAGCAATGTACTAAATCATACTGGAAGTAATTCTACAATACATCTCACAGCTGGATTTTTCTTTTACTATCTTGTTCACAGGGCATGTCAGTAAATGAATTGTCACTAACTTCAGTGAACAAAATGATACTGTGTAATCAGATTCGCATGCAATAAGACTCTCAAGCAATGTATGATCATCAGATAATCGTTTTCACACTGCAACTAGCCATCATTGTTCCTATGGGAAACATATCAATCAATTTAATCCGTTGCTGATGTACCATTACCCTCCATCATTGTAGTCTTCCCCTGCAGCTGCTCTGCAGTTACACTACAAATTCTTTGTTCAACTTGACACTTATGTCTGTACCTAGGACATGTGCAGGCCAAGTATGGTATAGGTATGAACCCCCAAGGCAATTTAATGAACTCCACCAAGAGGGTAATGGTAGAACTTAAATGTTCCTCTCTCTAGAGGTCTCACAATCAGGGCAGTCCTCTCCATGTCCACTTCGTGTGCCTCGAACACTGCTACTAATCACTCCAGTCATTTCAGCAACATTTTCAGACGCTTTATCTGTTTGACATTGTTCAGTCTCCCTTTGGAGACCCCCCAAAACACTCCCAACCAAATATGTGGAGCAAGTATCAGACCAGTGGCAATCTGATGTTCCACGCACAGTGCAATTGCCCCCGGGGTATACCAGTGCAGTGATAGATCTACTGGAGATGATGAGAACAATCAGATATTGGAATTTGGCAGTGCTGAAGGTACAGCCAGATGTAGTCTAAAGATCACCGAATACACAATAAACTGGTTCTCCAGCAAAATGGGCAGCTCCAGAACAGTGCTATCAATAAGTGGATGATAGTATGGGGGTCCCGATCTTGAATGAACATGCATTGTGCAATTTCTTGGCTTACAATCCATGGAAATTGCATTCAGATGAACACCTGCACTGAATGAGGGCAGTTGCAGATATTTTGGGGATATTTATCAACTGGCAGAGGTTGGTTACTTCTGATTATACAGAATGGATTCAGCAGCAGTGAATCACACTGTATATGAGACATTGTGCAAGAAATGTTCATGATATTAGGAAGATGGAATGGCAAGGCACCAATTAACCACCCATGAATTTGGAAAAGTCCAGAGGTAAAACTGTGAAAAGTAATGTACCAGAATTACTGAATGGAACTTTCATGCCTGTGAATTACAGTATATCGAACGGTAATGATAGTCATATGTACCCCATATCACTCCACGCCTCTCCGTCAGCTGTGAGACACCATTAGGAGCTTGTTGGTTTCAGTGATCAAATGAAGACCCAAAAGAGCCAGACAGTCTAACAGCAATACACATGTATGCTTTGGAGAAAGACCAACCATATAAAGACTATATGCGATAATACACACATCGGCAAATGATGATGGCACCCATATGAGGGGACATTCCATGCTGGCGTTTGCTACCGAATGATTGCTTATTGAATGTTGGACATAATGTGGATGCATTCTTCGTACAGATGACTCCAGATAAAGTGCAGAAGAATGCGGAGCACATAGTCAAACTGGCCAAGGTAATCACTATTCAACATATCCAGCCTTGCTAGTGTGAAATTGTAATTAATATATATGCACTTTTGAATGTGCCAAAAATAGTAGAAGAGTGCAGGGAGAGGAGGATGGTTCGCAAGAAAATGTAATATGTATTAATGTCAGTTCTGATTGACTGATTAGAAAGTATTATATTCCAGACATATTAATTTATTCTGAGGCTTGCTTGTCTGTGACAAATGTAACCTTCCAATGAACTTCAGGTATGTCAGAATATGAACCCATCTGCTCAGCTGACCTCAAAACAACTGGCAGAGGTAATTGATAATAAAAAGTAACATGGCAAATTGACAACGGATATTCAGGAACAAATGATTGTTGGTGCGGAGGATTTTGATTCAGATAAAAGCAGTTCAGTACTAAGTAGGATTTACAATTCAATCATCATTACATATAAGTATGGATTACTTGTTACTGTTGTCAGCCTGCGGAGTGCCCATTGTATATGCCAATTGAAAGCTTACTGAGTCCCTGGCAACAACTATTGAATTGCAGGCCTCCCTGAGACTATCCATTGGACAAACCATGTTTGGGTAACATATTGTAATGCAATGTGATGGGTTTGAGATTTTGATATGTAAGGACTGCTGGTAGTTGTCAAAATGAATCTTGGCAAGAGGATTACCGTAGCAGCAGCAGTTGGAATATACAAATAGCTGACTGAGATGGTGGTTCAGGAGTTGCCACTGACAATAATGTGTGAACTACACTTACTGAATGGGTAAACAAACCGCTGAATAACTATCCTAGCATTATCAGTAAAGATTGAGCATGGTATATGGTACAGAGACTGAATTAAGTGCTCTGCAGCCTTTTAGAGACTGAATTGAGTGCTCTGCAGTTATTGTGAAATTCTGGCCACTCAATCTCTGGGGCACAAGGTGCTTACTTCCGCCCTTGAACTCATCCTGGAAGTTATATCAGCAGGAGGGGTAGAGACAGTGAAGAGTGTCATTGATGATAATGCTGATGAGACCAATTTCAAACTTGTGAACTGGTTCATCCCAGACAAAACAACGCTCAACCAGAAGGATATGAACATCAGTATTGACAAACTACAATACTGACGCACTATCCACCTTGATTTATAAAATAGCTCAATATCTGGTGCAAAGCCATCAAACAACAGTGAATACTTGCATGATTTCGGAAGTCATGGGATTTAAGATTAGTGTCATTGGTATCTGATGAAAAACAGTGTAAGCTGGCAAATTTTATAGAATGTGATGTTTCAATTCAACTTTCAAGTCACATTATATATGTATTCCATTGACACCGCGACTGGGAATACCAGATAATAGGGTTTCATTCAGGAGCTCCTGCAGATCCAGAAGACGAGTGTATGATGGATACAAGTGGTGCAGAGACATCGTATTCAACTGTAAACTGTTTGAACCATACCATCCAGGCTGACAATGCAGAAGCTCAGACCGATGCACTCCACTGGATGATTCAAAGTGCAAAGTCATGAATCGTCAGAAGTTATTCAGAATTTTGACTGCATAATGGTAAGGTACTGATTCAGATTTAAATGGAGGATGTAAATCATAATTATATCAAGTGGACTGAGAGAGAATGAACAAAACAGCAGACTTTTGTGAGAAGATACACTTTACAAGGTGCATCAGAACCAGGGAGGGTTCATCCATGACCATTACAATGTTTTTCAATGGTTTTGGAAGGTGTCAAGAAACACAACAACAATGAATAATAATGGTAAAATCGATCATCAATTGATACTTGCAAGGATTTTCCAATCTTTCGATGGTGGAGACAGTCATGTTGGCCAATTGTTGTCAGGAAATCTGCAGAGTATTGCAATCCCAACCTAGATAAAGTATTAAGCAAGGTGTTTACTCAGCATAAAGGCAGAAATTGCAATTCACCAGTAGTTGGACCTTATCTACATAACCTGGTGCTTATTTCTCCATTTTCTGGCCATGTTAGTAATTTGACACTGTGGGTAATGAATTATTATGGGGATTATTTGGATATATTCAATGAGTATGCCAAAATGGACCAAGATGAACAAGCAGAAATGCAGCCCTAATTTCAGAATTTACAAAATCTTGCTGTATTCTTGATGACACCTAAATTGGGCATGACAGTACTGAATCGCATGCCAGAAAACTTTGTATTACTAACACAGATGTGTAGGATATTGAATGAATAGTACCAGGTATTTGCACCAAATGTCCAGCTAGGGCAAAATAGTATTTCACACACATAGTTACCAAATTTGGGTCCTAGTGGCTAAGATAGCTGCATACCTGCTATCAATCAACATTCTTGAGTAGTGCAACTCAGAGTCTTGCATGACATAATGAGTGTACCAAAAATCAGGATATCGCTGATTCTGTGTATTCTGGAATTTTGCAAGAACTGTCCCAAGTAGCTGCTAGTGAATGAAACTATAGAGCAATTAGATTGCTATGATGGTGAAATCAAGGCATGCTGGTTTTGACATTCAACTAACCTAATCTTCTCAAGAAATTCAACTAGTTAATATTGATCCTTTGTAACGTACACTCCATTGCATATAAAAATCATTTCTCATCGATTGTAAAGTGAATCAATTTGTGATGAAGATCTTGTGGTTACTCAAATCACTTTTTGTTGGAGTGGGATTTCATTGGCATTTTTAATTATTTTTATTATTAACAAATACTAGATAAAGTCAATTGATACGCACTCAGTTTCCAATGTTACAGGTGTACTATTGAACTGGAAGGGACTGGATGTCAGGATGTTTTGCTGGCACTGATTGACCGATGCAGCCTCTGCTGGTAATGTACTGGTCATTGCCAGAGTATTGAACATATATGGTGCCATTGGAAACAATTTCCAATACCAGAATTGAGTGATATGATTCAGCAAAGGGTTTCAAATTAGTGTTCAATGTCAATTTGAAGTGAATTAGAAATTAGAGGCCAGGTAAAAAGATTGAAATCAACAGACTCAAAATTGCATAAATCAACTGATTTCAGCTGCGCGGCAGAATCTTACATATATGTTGAGCCTTGTCATAACAGATCCAGCACTGCCTACGGCCCAATTATGTTTGGTACTGTAGATAGTCTAGAAGACATGGAATATCTGTCAGAATATAAACCTAAGTATGCACATTGTTGACAAATCTGTAGCAGTTGCATGGATATGATAGAATGTCAACCACACCACAGATCAGCATCCCTGTGAGTCACATGATGAGACATCAGTCAGGAATTTATCGCGATGCTGCAGCTGTCAATGCCAGGTATATGCAGGTCTATAATTACAGATAAAGCACAACTCAAGTCTGCAATTCTGTAAGGTATTGTGTCGTTCAATTTGTATAAAGCCAATTTCCATAAGCCCCAATTGATTTCATTCATATGATTCCGGCCCACCCGCTGCTGGGAGACACCCATCAGCCACTAATGCACAGGTTGCCAGTCTGGGATAAATACTGTATTTATATTTGCTTTGTACTTAGCATCATTTTTTCGAATTTAAATCTGTAGATGCAGTGCATATACATTGCTGTGTATCAGGACAGTTTAAATTTTGGTGAAGACATCTGGTCCAGCTGGCCATCTGTATAAATATAACTCTAAGCTTGATTGGTATCTGAACGCAAGCACAAAAGTATCTCAGCTGATAAACTCCATACATACTAGCCATTGAAGGAAGCTTGCTGCAACACACTAAACGATCCATTTACAGCCTTGGCTGACTAATCCGCTCACTTAATGCGACATTTGCTGTATTGTATATTTGGACCTATAAGTCCAAATCCGAAAATAGCTTCTCAGAGTTCCGGGTCTGTCAAAAGAGTGGATGCTTGAAAGGTAATCCCACCAGACACATTCTGCTTAGTATCTCTACACATGACTGGTATCTCCCACTCACACCATGTACTGCATTTACTCACAGAAGCTTCTGTTCTCAATGCTGTAAATATACACAATACAGAATTCCGAATAAATGTATATTCTGACTGCCAAATCCAATGTCTGGAAACAAATGACATGAATCAACTTTCATGAAAAGAGTTCAATGAGAGCAGATCTAGGATACCAAAGGTAAGCAATGATAGCTTTGAACTGCGCAATTCACTATCACAGAAAGATAAGCTTGGAATTCCAGCTATTTCATTAAATCAAGTATCTCTATGTGAATCTTGGTAGGTTATGATATCCAGTAACTGTATACACTTATTACTCAATAATCTGCAAGAACAAAATACACAATGCTATCATAGCATTGTATCTTGCTTCCAACAGCAAGATGTAATTTTAGTCAACATGGAAGTAGGAATATGTATAACTAATATCAAATCAGATCATGTGTGGTTTACTCAGTATTTTGAGTATTGTCTAACTGTACGTTATTGTTTATAACCCATTTTGAAGCAATATTTGCAATGAAAAGTTATTTTCTCAATGAGATTATCCCTTACTTATCATTTTACTGTTCGATTCTTTCTTTCAGTGTGTTCTTCTCCTCAGTGTACCCAAATTCTCTTCTTCCTGCATTAACTGAATTATTATTGTGACCATTTTTTCCAAATATAGTGCAGATTAATGCATAGAATCGAAGTTATGTTTATGATTTTGCCTTATCAGCTGAAAACATACCTGAAAGAACCTTGTAGCGCAGAACAAGGGCAATAACAGGGTAGTGGGAGGGGAGCTCCGGAATCTAGCTGTCTCGCCCGAATGCGGAGAGGGTATTGGGTCCTGTCCTCAGCTATTTTGAGTGCATACAGTATCAATCAACAACACCAATTACAAGGGCAGTATATGTGTGATATTCAGGTGGATATACCATAAATGGAGAACCATCTTACTGACATGTCCATACAAAATATACTATAACTCTTTGTAAGCCAACTTTAGTCACCATGTTTCAAATCTACTATGTTGTGCAGATTCTCAATACTGGAACAATTCTAAACCCTGTGGTTACCTCACATACTAACACATTTACTCATAGTTACTACCATTGAAGGAGTCGGATGCAGAGATATGCTGTATTTGACTGGTTCGCAGTACTTCATTTGGATTGTACTAAGGCCTTGCAAATCTCACACCCCATGTTAATATCACATGCTGTCTATAGATGAGTCTGGTTCAGGTGTGTCTGGTTCAATGTAATGTGCATGGGATTAAACCAATCTCCAATTGTTGCATTTTTCCCTGGTGTTGTTGATGAGAAAGCTAACATTCCACATTGGACTTTATGAAACCATTGATCCCAGTGCACCTGTCTTATCATAAGTTGCAACACCATATCACTGTCTTTACTATCAATTCAAATCATGGATGACATCACTCCAGAATTCTTTCATTGTATGCCTTTAAGTGTAATAGAATAAATGGCACAATGGTGCAAATTGTCTTGTACGCAATGCTTATACACTGTCGTCAACATTCCTCAACTTTCTGTCATCATTTCAGTTAATGGTACCTATGCACAGCCATGTTAGCAATTATTATTTATAGAAGAAACACAAAGCACGCTTAGAAAGATCACTTGTACTTCTATACAAGAAAACATCCTGTTTCGATTGTTTATGAAATGTATGCCTTCCATCCATCTCCTGGTGAATATTTAATTGCGGATAATCAATATTTGGGACTTTATGATTGAAGCAGCATAACACCCAGTGATTTGAGGATTTCTGATGATGAATGTGAAAACACCTGAGAGTTAGTCTTGTCATCTGCCTACAGAGAAGACAATTTGGATCACCATTACAAGATCTGTCTTCTAGGTGTGGTTTGGTTGGTAAAGTCATCGTGAGTCGCAAGAATTGGACTGCCATATAATTCAAGCTTTGTCGATTTTGTTATTACATGCCCCATACGTCCCAATTCCAGACATCTACCTTTTGTAATGGCACCACCACTTTTCAAATGCACCTAGTCAAGCATCCTGAACACATCATCCAAGACTGAGAGTGCACCATCTGGCCAGGCGCATTTGCTACCCAAGTCTAGAGGAGATCAGAAAGATCCATACCCACAGGCTAGTGGATATTGGAATATTCGCCAATAAGAAAATGCTATTTGTGAGATAGTGACCAGGTTCAAGTTGGCAATTATGTTCACTAAGACTCATTGACCAATTATCCTGAAAAACAGGTACTCTAATATTCAAGAAGCTTGGGAACAAGCTAATCAAGCTCAGGATCATGAGCAAGTATTAGTAGGTGCTTCGGTAGAATATCATTTTTCTTTCTATTCCCTGGTGGCTGATTGCTGAATATAGAGCTGCAAATGCAAGACGCAGTGAGTTGTGAATGTTGATCATTGCTCCTCTACCAGCCTGTCAATATAGACTACACCACAAAATATACCTAGTCACAACACAAGATTAGCACCATGCAATGTTAGTTAGCACAGTGCATGGTTCTAACTGATATTCATTGTTACCAGTTCGACTCGGTCTCTGAGACCGAAATTTGGATTCATGTTGAGAATCGGCTGCTTGACAATACTCTTCTCTGAACTGTCAATAAAGTTCAAACATAATTATTCACCTGATTGGATGTTCTGAAATTTATCCATTATCGATTATACTTTACTGCCAATAGATTGGAAAGCTAGCATACTACATTACAGTACATTCAACGTTTTACTCTGCAGTCTTTAGCATCAACAGCAGAAGCCAGTCATTGTGTGCTGTCTGAATAGGACACTGGATAGCTGGCTACAGTTAGGTTTTCTCGACATGAAATTCATGGTCTACCTTGCCCTTTTCCGGTAATAATAACTACTCTGCAAGTGGCTGCACTCATTATTTCACAGATTAGTGATCCCATAAATAACCCCCCCCCCCCCCCGCCCCACCACACTTGGCATAGGTCCGCCAGATTTGGCCCATCTCATTCGCAGTCAGTAGTGCACAACATTGCACTCCTTGAATGCATTTGACAGTCTATTACACTTGTTTCGGTGGTCATTCACTCGCATCTGTACATTTCAGTTCCATTAGTCCTGGATAGTTCTACACTATTGCATCCTACACTGCATTACTCTCTGATTGGTGCTGCTGCACAATAATGCACATTCCTCAATTTCCGGTGTAGTTACTGGGTTTCGATTGTAGATTGTGTATTTCGTTCCACTCCAATTCATCCACATTTTGTCTATCCACCTCTGTGATAGGCAAAGCTCAATCACCATCAGTGCTTCTCTGACTGGATTTGCACTTCTCAATTTCATTGCATCATTTCAATCTGTTTTTGGGAACTTCTGCAGCAGTATGGGTGTTCCACGATTGGGATTGGTCCTTCGCTATTCACTGTGACGCTCCTCAGCCTAGATTCCCATTCTCTATATCATTCTATGTGTCTCCATCAGCTTTTTTGTACTCCTCTGTTGCTAACACCACCCCCCACCTGGTGCTCCTCTGTTTCTGGTCATTGCTCTCCATTTCATTACAATACATCATTTTACCTTTCAAACCTCATGTTGATTAGCAGCTCTCTAACCGCTCATTATACTGCTGGTAGATATCACACATTCAGTCATTCAACATTGGCATTCAATTACACCCACAGTCTAAGTGCAAATCATCTGCTAATGCCGGAAATGTCAGCAGCTTCAATAAATGGTTCCTGAAGTGCAATTTGATAATTTCGTCTGCCCTGCTGGGATTTGAAATGTAGTGGAATGCATTTACACCATGGTAGATTGATACTATATGATTGTTGAAGCAGGAAATTGTTGTTGTATTTCTGCTGTGTTGTATGAATCACTTACTGCTGTTTTTAATTGCATATGGGAGTAACGCAATAACCTGCAAGTTGAAGATGCTTTGTGGCTTACTATAAGTACAATTCAGACGTGATAATAATCAATAATTTGCATGTCATATTCGCTGTGGATGGGAAGGCATCTTGTTCAGTGTCAGACATCTTTTGTAAACCTCCAAATGAATGCTCATTTGATCCTAACCAACATTCAATGTTTGTTTGTAGTTCCCACTGTTGATTGGCAACACCTCCATGTGCATTCAATGTTCTCTCTTGTGCTCCAACATAGTCCCAGACATATCACAATCACTCTTGCAGCTCTTCTTGACCAGTGATCAGAGATGGGTGATACATTGAAGACCAGCATGATTATGTTAGGGGGTACTGGATTGGTAGGTACATGTACTGGCAGTCATAGATCCAATTCATTTAATACTCTTGTTTTTATGGATTCAATCTTCCAAAGGGTATTCTGTTCCTTTTTTGGATAAATCTTTGTTTAATGCCTTTGATTAATCCTTCGTTGTCCAGTTTGTCTGATGGGATCTTATATGTAACTAAACTTAAAATCCTTAGGAATCAATGTTGACTGTTAAGGCTGTTTCAATGGTTCTGCAGTTATGTTGACATCTTCAGATGTAGACGTCACAGATTCTGCTATATCCGGCACAAGGGACATTTGATGAATATTTTTGGTATTGATGAGATATCTCGATTTGCAACAGCACTTGATTTTTGATCCATATCTCTTGACTCTCATAATGCCAATAGCGGATGGGAAACCGATGGGAATCGTCGATTATCAATGTAATCAAGAACTGCCCATTGTAATCCTACTAATACTGACAAGCAGCAGACTCACAGTGCTGCAAAGAAATATGGTTTTTCTTCTAATGTCAAGATTAACATTCAGAACGGCCAGAACAATATATGCACCTTGCGTGTAAAGATGATACTCATCATGGTGCGGGGATACCTCTACACAATGCTAATTGTATGTTGTACAGTATAATAGATATATATAGGTGACCTAAAAATACAATAATATGTTAGATTTCTTGTACACTAGTTGGTTTCTAACTGTCTGATGTTGGAGCTTGTTCTTTTAATTGCTGGAATATTGTAATTATTTTATTGTTATATCTTGAGAATGTTACTCCTTCTGAACAATCTTCTGACTACAGTGTAGCAGAGAGTTCACGGATGCTTCCATAATGCATTCCAGCATCCCATAGGTAATTATATATGTTCATGATTGGTTTTGAATAATTACTCTCCCACCTGATTGTATATCATCATTATGAATGATATCAAATCTCAAAATTTGATTGGTGGTTTTCAAGAATGACTATCCTGTTTGATTAAAGGCAATTCTCTGCATGATACAACATCAAATCTTAACTTCAACTAAACCAACTTAATTTTTTATTATTCAGTGGTTGGAGCATCTGACAATACATACTCTTTCTGTTTGTATCAAAAATATTCAATGGCTTGCCATGATCTATGTATTCAGCAATTGCATCAGAGATTCATTCAGTGACCAACTGATTCTCCGCTAATGTAGATTCAGCCACCTTTGTTGGGCTGCGATGCGTACTTACTCAATCCAATGAGCAGTTTCACTTCTGGCCATATATCTTCCCTTCATTCCATTAGTTCCTTAGACACCGCATGCATCGGTGTTGACTGTTCGATTGCTGGGAAAGCACTGGATACCTATGCTTCTTTGCAGCCAGGCCAAATGGCTCTGCTCACTCGCCTATTGCATCATGTCTGCTGCTTGTGTCATTCAGCCTGGTCACAACCTAACGGTGAGTTCTTCTACTAGATACAGTATTTTAGGTGTTAGACCAAATCTTTGTCGAGTACGTCATCAGGTGGCTGTGGGTTAGGACTAGCGGTTACTATATAGGCTACGTGTCATCTTAGACTGAGACTCAATGAATCAATTGTCTTGACAGGTTCGTCACAACAGTTTGTTTGGTTGATAATGATTTGCATCACTATCATACTTAATATAACACTCCAGTACTGGCATCATAATTGTGTAAACCATGTTGAATCCGACCAGACCTGTGTAGAAAATTCTTGGTCAATCGACATGTGGCTCAAGTGTAACTCTGCTAATAATCTATTGACTAACACACACTGTGCTGCTCATAGATAGGTGTTATGCATCGCTCATTCTAACCATTGACCAGACAAGTATGCACTGTTTGCATAATAATGTACCATTACCACTGAATTGGGAAAGCCCCTAACACAACCTCCCTCCCAAGGATAGGTAACCCAGGAATAGCTCTATCCGCAGCAGTCAAGCATAGCTCATGTTGTGTACTCAGAACCAGCTTCTCGGAGAGTACGGGTCTTCATTGGAATGCTCGTAATGGATTCCATGCGGTGATTCCACAGTATATCTTTATCATGCATTGACTTGGTTATTTATTGTTTGAGAACTCTTTCGTGTATTGTTTTACAACTCTTTTATTTATCATACCTCAAATCTTTTGTATATCATTAGACACCATGTTTGTTTATTCTTGGTCTCTTACACTTTGCAATCTGGTGAGCAAATTCTTTCCTTGTGTTTGAAATTTGCCTGACACTGATGCTTCTAAGTATTCATGCCACCTTCTCTCACACACTCCTGGAGGCTCCCATTGGCTAGAGTACATCTTTCTAATACTAGTTGAAGTGCTAAACTTTGTTCCACATCATCCCACTACCCTTCACAGGTATCGGTACCCCTCTATTCAGTCTGAGGGGTGTACTGGGTGCCTTTGCACACGGTACCCCAACTCACTTCAGAAGTATTGGTGTACTTATGTTGTAGGCTGCTCCAATATTGATACAATCCAATGCATATCCCAACATGCCATGAGTGGCTCATTTTGGAACTTTGTGAACTATGTGTACTGAATTGAATGTTTTAGTACAGCATATTCATTGACTTAACATTGTTGACCTTCTGCTCTGACAGATACCACTGGATTTTTGAGATAGCCGATGGTGTCGGACTTCATCCAGCGTTGCCATTAACAACTGTGCCAGCAATATCTCCATTTGCAGCTGAAGATTATCAATTATCCCCACCTACACATAATTCCAGCTCAGGGCGATGAGCTGATAACCAGTTATATTTGAAAGAATTTCCAGTATTTGACATGTGGACTGTGTAATCAATCATCTCTGTCTTTGCTGTCGATGTCTCAGGCACTGGGTATTAGCAATGGGTCCGGATAACCTGCCAGCAGTCAGGGTTCAGAATTTCAAAACAGTTAGGGTTGATTGCAGATTGATTGGAAATCCCAACCCACAGCTCCATCAGGTGCCAAACCCAGACCTGTTCTCCCCATCCTGCAGATTTTGCGGGGTATGGCATAACCGATCAGTTCCAATCTCCAGATCTGGCCTTCGGCGTTTTCTATTGGTGGTCACATACAGATATCCTACTGCTAATCACAAAATATTGACATTGGTATGTTATTGGCCTTTTTTGATGTATTCACCTTCTTTGTAATCAAAAACAAGAGAGACACGCTCCCTGCCACATGCTGGATATGAGAGTCAATGGAATGTGAATGATGTTGTGTCGTATAAGTCAGGTAATTCATCAGAGACTGGGTCAATGTAATGCGTATTGAATGTAAAGGCCATCTTAATGGGCAAACTCACTTGCTATAACATTGGTACTATCTTCTGAAAATGAGCGTCAGTGCAGCGTCATTGATTTTTGGTCTTGTAAGTCAGGTAGTTAACAAGTAGTTTGGTTATTGTTATACATAATCACAGCATTGGCTGCCTTTATAGGCCAAAGAGACAGCGACATGCTCCCTGCCTGATCTTGAAAATAAGCATCAACTGAGGGTCAACAACTTATTGAGTTGCATCATCCTTGATCAAAGTGGAATGTGGCCAGTATTGCCTCTACACGATGATTTGACCAGTTGAATAGCTCAGAACACTCATGAACACCGAGTTGCAGCTTTCACAATGAAATCATTTGGGATTGTTTGGGACGCTGTTGCAGGATCATCTCTTGCTTATCTGCCTATACAGGCTGCCAACTCATAGTTTACAAAGTACACTTCATGCCATGATAGGAAGATACAAACACGGTGTAATAAATCAAAGATGGCGATAGTAATTGATATTTGGACAGTGGAAATCGATTTTGACCTTGATATGACCCAAGCATGAGACTCCTAGCACATCTTGACCGTTGTGGAGAGTGGGCAATTCAGCTAAACACAGTGCGCACAGCAATCTGTGCAATTGGGTGGATTCGCAAAAGGTCTACGTGAAGTATATCAACATAAATATCAATCGATGTATCAGCCATGACAGCGAGCAATGAATGGACAGTAGCATTGGATCTCTATCATTGAACTGAACCCAACATGGCACTCCCACCACCCCTGGATGTTTCAAGGAGGTTGAGCATGGACATTGCAGAATGCGCACATGAATGATGCCACCCATCCACATTCATATCAGCGGCAATGGCCATGCAAGAGAGTGTGTGCCAATTTGGAGAACTGATGGGACAATGCATAACTGACAGAGCTATGGACATGGTGGAAGCAGGGGTGGCTAGCTACCCAGCTGGCGGAATGTCGGGAAAGACAACACGGATACCATTCATGCCTGCATGCGAGCAGTGTGAGCGTAATAAGAATAAGAAAAGATTGGGAAGGGAGACTTCCGAGTCAGTGAGCGCACCGGGATAATGGGGGAGTTGAATGGAAAAAACAGTGAGGAAGCAGGTGCTGGAGGTGGCCCAGCTACACCAAATCATCACCAGAATGGCCAGAGTGCTAGAAGCACATATGGCGTGTGAAGAGATTGAATGGCACGGCAAGAGTGAGTGGCTCGAGGATAGGGAGAGGAGGTGGGATGATGTCCACAGGGACGAGGAACTGTTGGGGGAGGGTAGTGCAGACATGACCATGAAGGTGCTGGCCAAAGCAAGAGGAGGTGAAACTGCACCTGACCAGGAAGTGAGAGAGAAAGAATGAGATGAGACTGCAAGGCAGCATGGCGGAGGGCTGAAGGCCTCACTGTATGCAGACACAGTGTAGGATGAATAGCCAGACAAGCACCAACTGCAGCAGCAACCAGAACCCAAATTGCAACCCCAACTGCTGTCAAAACAGCGGTATCAACTCAAACCAAAGCCAGTACCAACACTGGCTATAAGGTGGCAGAGAGTCCCACCCAAAACGCAGAGTCAGAAGGAGCTGGGCATTCCAGGCCCCGCCCTAACAACTGCATCGAGCATGCCTGAGCGACGATTTATTATGAGAAATGACAAAAGTGTACTGCTGCCCAATGAGACTGAGCAGGAAATTGCATTGGTGGAGAACAGATTGAATAGTAACCAGAAAACAACAGCCCACATCTGGATGACGAATGGAAACCCCGATGCATGGGGTACTAACGCGGCTCACACTGTCCGAAAGGCTACAGCTGCGATGGCACTGGCATACCACCACGGTATCATCACTGCAGTACACATAGTCGTGATGGGAGTCATCGATGTTAAAGAAAGCTAATCCTGAGAATGGACAAAGATTGAAACAGTACAACACTTGAGGTGCATGGGGAAAGGCATGGAGGTTCTGCAAAAGATGTGGTTTGAAATCAATTCTGATGAAGGCAGAGTAGTAATCCCAGTTGAAGTGAGATGGCTGGCGAACACCAACAACATGAGGGAGAGCACACAGAAGCGGGAGATCTCTCCATCATCAGTGATCCTTGTGGTAAAGGGGAACAAGGGGGTGCGCAGATGTGTCAAAGAAACCAGCAATGTGGTGGGGTTGCGGTACCAAGTCAAAGAATTCACAAATATTGGCCCAGACAACTGGTGTGAACATTGCTGCGGTTGGAGCCAGGTATAGAGGAAGTGCAGCACCAAGCTAGTATGCAGCTACTGCTCAGGGCGGCACCACACAAAGCGACCATAAGTGCAACGTTGTGGGGTGTACTGCAAATCTGGCCTCTCTCAGTGGCCGCACACAAGTGAAATGTACCAACTGTAAAGAAAGTTACATCATATTTAGCAGTAGGTGCACACGGAAGCAGGAAGCCACCAGAGTAGCACCGCAGAGGAGGAAAACACAACATGCAGGAAGGACCATGCGGACCATGGAACCAACTGCAAGAATAACTAGGACAGCACTCAACCTGCGGACAAGGACACCTGAACAATGTGAATGAACTGGTAGCAAAGAGAAGATGGCGGATGCAGTGCCAAGGGGTATAGAGGTAGAGAGCGTCACAATAGCTGAGAACACGTTACTCACGGCAATGGCAATGGCAGCACTAACAACAACTTGAACTGCAATACCCACTGTGAGCAGTATTGAGCATGAGAATGAAATGGGAGCTGACATTTCCAGTCCTCAGAGCAATCCAACAAAACTGCACCAGGTCATATTTATGGCCCATGGCGACGCTCAAGACTTGGGTGCAACGGAAAGCGGAAGTGGTGGGTCTGCAAAAACCACCAAGAGCAAGAGAAGGAATCTGAGTCAGCCACTTAGCATACCAAACTGGAAAATCAAAGAGGGTCTGGACAGCGGTGCGCAAGGGTATTAGTCTTGAAAAAAACAAGCGTACTGACCTGAGAAAAAATGCAGCCAATAGCACAATTGTAGTTGACATCATGCGAAACGTGTGGGATGATGATAAAAAGCATCAATGTTTACGATTAGAGCGCAAGGAAGCCAGGAGAGAGACAAGCGAGGAGACTGAGCTGGTAGAAAATCATCATGTGGGGGGGAGGTGGCAAGGTGTTCATGGGTGACTTTAATGCCCACAGCCATTGCTGTGACTCACGGTACACACAATGAAGGGATGCTGCGTACTGGGAAGAGACTATATCTGAGCATCGACTGGTAATTGGAACTGACAACTGACCCACTCACCACTGGACAACGTATGAAAGGGAGAGTGAGTTCGTGATAGACCTGACCTTGGCCAATCCAACATTTGGAACTTGGATGGCTTTGGATGAGAGTTCCATCACAGGATCTGATCACAAGATTATATAATGGCAGGTGGATATGGAGAAGCAGGAAGAAGCAGGAAGAAGCAGGAGGCACACAAGTTGTGGGGTGGAATCTTGCTGCGATGTTCCAAGATGATGAGAAGCTGACTGAGAGGCACTGGACAGAGAAAGGTCAAGGGGAATGGAATACATGAGAGTGGAGAGCACACAGGACGGAGTCAAGAGTGAAGCCAGGTGGTGCCTGGACACACTGGTCAATATGCTCGACGCCGCCACCAAGAAGAGAAGGGTCTGTTCCTGTTCAAAGAGGTGGTGGATTGGTAGGATCAAGGAGAGAAGGTGCCAACTTGGAAGTGAGAAGAGAGCGAGGCACAAATATGCTGCGACAGCCCCAGCCACGGGTGAGTTGCTGAACTCATTTTGGAGAGTAAAAGATAGGATGTGGAATGACTACCCGAAAAACTGAAGGGGAGCTGAGGTCTTGGGAGCCTTGATGTTTGCCAACCAATGGGCAGGAGTGGCCATGGAGGTTCTGACCGACAGAGATGGGAAGCAGGCAAACACTATCACCGAGAAAGAAGAGATGCTCAGATGAGAGTCTTTTCCCCCAATTGGGTACCACCAGTACATCTAACTACCCCTGGGAGGGCAAGCACACCAGTTCACGACTGGGCAAGGAATCAAACAAGTACATTTCTTGCAGTCAGTTGCAAAAGCCCCAGGCCCAGACATGATGTTGTTCCCAGCCATTCACCTACTGCTGACGTGGAACAAGGAGAGAATTGTCCAGGTAGTGATGGCAGTTGTCAAAACATACCAGCACCCAGCCGTGTGGAAACAGACACTCAGAGATATACTCCGCAAAGCAGACACGGACAACCACACCAAATTGAAGGCATACCACATCATTTCTCAATGGGGCTCCTGAGGGAATGTTCTTGGAAAAGCGGTTGCAGAGCTATGGGTTGAAGAGGCGGCGAGACAAGGACTGCTAAGCGACAGCCAGTATGGAACCAGAACAAGGTGGCTGGCAATCAACACGGCAGCACGCATGGTCAACAGAGCACCAACAGTCTGAATAGAAGGCAGCATACGTGGTGTACTTCTGATGGACATCAAGGCAGCTTGCCCAAGCATGGGGAGGGGCAGACTGATCCATACAATTGGAGGCAAGGGGATGCACTGAAACATCATACGTTGGACGGCAAGTTTAGTTTCAAATCAAATGGTGGAAATGGTGATCAAAGGTACTGTTATGCAGAGACCCCCGCCGCAAGCAAGCATCCAGCAGGGTTCACTGGTGTCACTGATTCTATTCGCTATGTATACCTCAGGATTTGAACAATGCATTGAGCAGAGGGTCACGGGAGTCAAAGGCCTATCCTTCGTGGACAACGTCAGATGTGCAACGACTGGGAGTGACATAACCTACAATGTCAGGACACTCGAAGCATGCACCAGAGAAACCACCCACTGGGTGGAAACATGGGAGCTGCAGTGTGACACCACCAAAACTGAAGCAGAAGTGTTTACTTCCAGACAGGGCCACAAGATGCAGCTGCATTTGAAGCGAACTGGAAAGATAACAGTTGGGAACAGCTTGAGTAGGTTTAACAAGGGTGCGAACAGATGGCTGGGGGTTTGCACGGACAACCACCTGACCTTCAAGGAGCATCACAACTGATGTCTGAACAACGCCAGGGCCGCAGCAGCAAAATTCCAGTCACTTGCTGGAATGTATCAAGTCATACCAGCATGTGTGAGTGTTGTACAGATAGCCTGTATCCAGGCCATCACACAATAAGAAAGCTATCTCTGGTGGCACCCAAAGCAAGGCAGCTGGGGAGGTGACCTTCAGCTTGTCCTGCATTGACAAGCCACATGCACTGTGGGCGCATGGCCAACAATGTACTGAGGTGCATATATGGGAGACTCAGGGCTCACACCGGCGGCAGTGGCCCTCGACACCACACATCAATCGTTGGTGGCATAGCCACCAAGTGCATGTCAAGGCTCCAATTTGGAAAGCTTTACGATTACCACATACCTTGTGCACGGGTGGGTCGAGTCCCCATGGCACAGCAGGCACGCAGTAGGAGAGCAGAGATGACAAGATGGCCCGGTTGTGGGCCGACACCAGTGGTCAATATCACCACACTCGAAGAAGACATCATGGCCAATAGAGCTGCCGAGCAATGGGCAAGCGACAAGGAAAACTAGGAGGTACCTGGTACCTTGAAGTGGAGGACAGACAGGTCTTATACAGATGATGAGAAAGTGGGTGCCGCAGCGGTGTGCTTAAACAAAGACAGCTGGATGGTCTTATGCAGCTACCTCAGTATGGGATAAACGGAAGTTTTTGATGCTGACCTGTGAGCAATTGCACGCACCCTGAAAAAGTCTGTCACAAGACTGGAGACGGTAGGAGCACATGGAGTCACCTCACTGGGAAAGTTCCGTTATGTGCAGCTGGCAATTACACATACAGTGCACCCGGACCCATGGTCATGGCAGCAACTAGCAAGAGCAATCAACGAGCATGTCTGGGCCCTTGATGGCCACGGCATTGAAGTCATGATCCACAGGGTCCGTAGTTGTTTGGTCATCATTTGGCAGCATTTTGATCACCACCAGGCAAACAAGGCACGACATGGACGACGATACACGTTGTGCATGTGACCGTACATCTTGTTGGGTCACAGCGCTCGATGTATCCCCAACGGGAGGATGGTAGCGAAGACGCAGTGAGAGGCCAACACATGCTCCAAACATTACCGTTATTGTCTAAAGGGCAAAGCCGGAACCAAGAGTCCAGTTCCAATGACCAGTGACAAATTGCTGTGAGAAATGTCCTATAGACTGAAGTGCAGGTATGCACTGCCTGGACTGTACCTAAAGTTGTTTGGACATACACAGGACATCAAATGCTGGCTGTGCAGAGGGGGAACATTCCACCAGTGGGAGCATCTCTTCTGCCACTGCAGCCTGTGGAAAGAATATCAGGAAGTGCTCTGGAACGCAGTGGGGAAGGCCACAAGGTGGATAGTGGGCAGATGCCGACATGTGTAGATGTCAGAGCTGTTTTCCATGTAGGAATGTGACCAAGCAGTGATGGAATTCCTGGCCGCAGCTGACATGAGAAAGTTTCTGCCAAAGCAAGCAGAGACACATGGGTATGAGGAGCATGGGGAGGAGCAGGGAAGGCAGAAGGGGCGGGGGAAAGAGGAGTGTTGGCAGAAGGAGGGCAGGCAGAGGGAACGTGGGCAGGAGTACAGGCGTTTCAATCAGGTGTGGCCTCTCTATACGTTGATCTCATTTGTTGTACTAAATCATGGATTGTGACTTGACTGTGTCACAGGGAACGATGGGTAGCACCTGGAAGCTCCGCCATCTAGCTGGCTCACCCTGAGGTGCAGGTGGTGTGTTTAAACTCTGTCATACTCCAATTGGAGTGAATACAATATGAATAAAACAAAAACAAATAACTCCTGCTTAATAGATGGCTGTGATCAAGTGCCACATAGATTACCGTAGATGCAAAACCAACAATCGTTGACGTTCTGTTGATGCTCATTTTCAAGATGGCCTAGAGAGCGTGAAGCTTACTCTTTTCAATTTAAAGGCAGCCATTACTCCGACAATGTATAACAACAACTAACTCACTTTGTTATTAAGTGATTTGCAGGACCAAATATCTTTGATGCTGGGTTGGGACTGATTTTGCCATGGGGGTGTCTGCATGCAGCCATTCTGTTTGGCATAGAATCTCAGTAATAATGTTTTGCCAGTCTGTTTTTCGTCTTCATGTACTTTTTGCTTTATGACTACATTGTTCTTCAATACTGCATATAAATAATTCCTAAAATATACTTTAAAGAGTCCGCTAATTATAGATAATAATGCTACCCAAAAATCCAGTTCTTTGCTGTCAGTACTTGTCTTTGCTGTCAGGTTCGCTCAATCGGCTGCTTTCATCTGCCCAATGGATGTCAGCTGCAGTACCATGCAGCAGATAGTGTACTAACCAGTCGATATACCTACACCAGGCAGCAAATCTAGAGTGAAATCTATATCACACTTACGATCCATGGCATATACATCGAGATTCAAAACTGGAGAATTAGAAAGAGGAGTATGTATATATACAGATCGGGGTGGCACACAATCAATTTCAGACCTTCGAGATCACGCATCCTCACCAGGTGGCACAGGTGGCATTTGTGGTGGAGGTGTTGCCAGTTTTGGTGGAGGTGCATCCGAAACGTTGCACCTCCAGTGTCTCCGGATTCTCTGCTGTAGCATTTTGGTAAGAATGGCAGCCAACCTGTTGATTTTCATAAACCATTGCTGGGTGTCGTTGCATTGCAGCCTTCACCTGTTTATGCCCAGGAGGCTCAATTCCCCACATCATCTCTTCTCAGACTTTGGCGCAAGGTTTCTTGATGAGGTATTACATTTTCTCTGTTGCGGCATGTGGAAACTCTCCTGGGGCCATTTGTACAGAATTCAAGGCAAGGCGCATGTTGGACTGTTCTTGCTGTACCTGACCTCCTTGCCTTGCCATAGTAGCTGACATCTTGAAAACCTACAGGAAATTAGTTGCTGCTCAAAAAGTGAGATTTAGCGATTACCACAACATTACACAATTCTGTAGCTTCCGCTATTGATTTTATAGTCTATGTTGTGCAATGACGGGAATGTTTGTCACAATATGTGTCAGCAACAACACCACAGTTGACAACATTTTCATATTCGATTTCGCGGACTGTGTGGACAAATACCTTTGTGACAGAAGGAGGTTTCCCATTATGGGCAGCGATGAATTGGTCATGCAGCTCTCTATATTCACCAGCTGTTTATTCTATTGGTAGTTGACAGCTGTCTACCTGGGTATGGCGGTACTCACATCCGATATCATGCTACTTCTTATGCTTGCTGCTTCCGGTTTTACCTATGATGGATAAATGTGTACCCTGGGTCATATTCTCTGTGGCTGTATTGATAGCATCGCAGTGGACTAACAGGTGTCTGTATTCCTGTTGTGTCTGAGCAGCTGGCACATTGGATACATTGTCTGTTATTCAGCCAGATTCGGATCCACTCGCACCTGGCTGAGGTATTTGGGGAGCCTTGGCATGCTGTAGTGGAAAAGGTTAGCAAGATAATAATGAAAAGAAGTGGGAAGTCATGAGGAATATTGGTTACCTTCAAGTCAAAGTGGACTGGGTGGCAGGCAACTAGCACATTCTACAGAAGACAAAGCCTACTGCATATAGCTGCAGGTTCCAGGAGATTCCAATGGTACTATGATTTGCAGTAAGTTGGACTGATGATGTTTGTTTGTTTACAGGGACTCATTGAAGTGAAGAACAGCTGAAATGTCGTATTGGATATATATGACATGGAAATTGTTTGACAGAAAGAATGTCTGTTGATATTTGTATCAAGACATCCCAGGGGTGTTGCATGAAACACAAACTAACTATTAATTTATGTTGTACAGTTAGCATTACTATCCCCAATGAAGTGACAGTCAAAACCCGGATTTGGATTTGATCAAGTTGATCAAACATCCCAACTTTGACATACAAGACACTGCTTGCCTCCATGTAGTCCACACCTTGCAACATCCAACACATGGCTGAACAACACAGACAACACAAGATACAATGGTGAATGCTCTGAGAAAGATCTTTTCACCACTTGTGGGGGGCGAATATGGAACATTGGTTAACTGATCAACACCACGACATCATCAAGCAATTGAAGACAGGAGTGGGTTGTAGCCACAATGAGTCCTTTCCATGGGAGCATGGAGCAGCTTATGATATGAAATAAAGCTGATGGCAGAGAAGAGAGAAGAAACACACTATTTAAGCAACGAGGAGAAAGAAAAATAGATCAAGGATGTTGTGGATAGAGAGACAACTGTGGCAAGAATGCGAGGTCATGATGCAGAGACATTGAATATGCAAAAGCAGGATGATACGAGAAATGCTAAAATGGAGGGATCAACAACCACAAAGCCGGAAGAAACATTTCAGTGGATGTTGAATGCTGTTGGTTATAGACTGAGTGAACTTGCAAAATTTGACCCTGGCGTGGATGGCGAAGACAAGGAAGATGATTAGGAAGATTCAGAGCTTTGCATCCTGGGCGAAGATGATGAACCTGGTAGGGCAATGGGCAAAATGTCCAAAATGGTAAAGCAGTGTAGTGAGAGATTTTGCCAGAAGCAGATATGGCTTCATGAATTGAGGCAACCATGCTGCGCGGATGTGGTCGACTACATCCATCAGAGAGACATATACTATTGGCCAGCCGAATTCAATGTTTCTTCAGTTGTCATGTCCCAAACAACCATAACTGTTGCAGCACCATCACCAACAACATTGGAAGAGCTTATGCTAACTCTTGGTATCATTTTCAGACAATTGCAAATCATGCAGGCAAAAACTTGACAATGATGCAGTCTAATGAGGCTGGATTCTGACGAACCACAGTCACACAAACACATAGCATCTTTCCCGCAGGTGCAGTATCAGATTTGTCCCAGATTATGAAATCAAACTCCGTTGATCATGCGAGTTGATACCCCTGCAAATAGCAACTGTTGCATATTACCATAGAGAAATCAGATTTGGAAGAAGAAATAGAGACAGCACCTGTGTCCCCAGGGCAATTGTTTGCCACATAAAATATTTTGACGATGGATCTATTTCAAAACCAATACGTATAGGTAGTTGGCTAGTTTTCCGCTGTTGCTGGATTTCAGTGACTGAAATGTGAGACATGACAATTTGTCAGTGAGTGTGCAATGGTCATACAGGCCTTGGGAAAGTTCCAGACTTCAAATCAAGTGGACAGATGACCACGTAACATGATATTGCCTTCCCTGTTACTGTTCAGTATGCATGTAAAAACTAGATTGGAGAGAAAAGTTCCCAACAAAACTTAAGTCAGTGATGTCATACGAGTCATAGACAGAGTGGTCAATGCACAACTTCAACCCAGATGAATGGGAACCATCATGTTGCATTATTCCATGCATTCAACTGCGTAACTATACTCAAACCTGCTGTACATGGACCAGATTTTGCATGTTGCTTAAAGTTGTGGTTGTTGTTTAATCATACTGTATGTGCGCATACTAGTAGATGACAGGACCTAATACCCGCCCCGTCTCTGGGCGAGCTGACTAGATGGCGAAGCTCCCGCCCTGCTATACTTCATCCCCACTGATGAATGAAAGGTAAAAGATCAAGAAGAACCGAAACCAGTGAAAAGAAGATATACAATCCCTCTGCTGGCGCACCCCGCACCTCAGTGAGACTCTGTGGCTGTGCCTTATCTCCAACCATTTGGGCGGGAACTTGCCAACATCAGTAGCCGCCACGAAGCCCATCACCACTTCATGCCACTCTGCCATGGAACCCACCATTGAGATCTGCACGTGTCAGCAGCTGCATACTTTCCAGGCTGTTACCTTTCACCACGCTTTTCCGAGGACTTTCTGCTAGTCTCTCCACCAGCTGCAATTGCAGAAGAGGTGCTCCTGCATCTGGGCCACTGTCCCAGCAGACTACCAGCATTTATCGTCCTTTCGGTGGCCGAACTGCTTTAGGTAGACTCCAGTGGGTGCATGCATGCAATATGGTCGGTAGTATCTGGCCGCCAGCCACTCCACGCTTGTCATCGGCACAGGTCTCTTGGTTCCTATCTTGCTCTTGAGTCTATAGCTGAAGTGCTTGCTGTACTTGTCAGCCTCCCACTTTGCTTTGGCTGCAGAGCTTCTCTGGGAGATATGGCTAGCTCTATTCGAGGAAGAGGGGTATGGCTGCTTTTTCGCCGTCCCTCCGCTTTCGTGCCACCTGAGCTTTGCCGAGCGGTCTGCATCTTTGTTTCTGATTATCCCATGGTGTCCTGGGACGCGGTATGTCTGGGTTGAACTGCCGAGGGCCCGAAGATCCTGCTCTCTCCGGTGAATCCACCTCGCTGATCATGACCCTGCGCCAAGCTCTGGCTGTGCCATTAGTCGAATTACGGCTTGTGAGCCACTGAAAACTGCTACGGGTTTCAGTCTGTGCATTTGCAGTCTTTCTCTTATCTTGACAGTGCCCTGCAGCAAGGGTCCAATCACCCACAGCTCGGCATCGAAGACCTCCATACGTTCAGTGCCTAGATAACTGTGGTGGGTCCCACATATATTACTGTACTTGCACAATGCTGCTGCTCCCATCTGGCCATTGCCAGAGTGTCATCCATGTGTACACCCCATCCACACACCCAACTCGACTTTCGGTTCCTGCTCTGTTGCCCAGTGTTGTGTGGCTCTCTTTGCTGTGCGTCTTTCATCCAGTATCATGCTGGTAACCAGTGGTGCTTCGCCTGGGGCCAGGCAGCTCATGCCTTTGGTTGTCCAGCCATACTCGCGGCCATTCTTGACAACTAGTTATATTTGTGTGCCAGATGAAGGGTCTTTGTGCAGCTCCTTCAGTTTGCTGCTGCATGGATATGCTAGTCTTGCTGCAAGATGTTGTTGTCTGGAGTCTAAGATTACACCTGTGGGTGAGAGCCCTCACTCCCTCATTGATGCCCCCCTTGGGGTTGCGTGCAGTGGGCCAAAGATGGACCTGGCTTGTTGATTGAGAAGACGTTGGAGGTTATCTCACCTGCCTACTTTATTGGAATGACAGAAGAGGTTGCTGCGACATAGTGTGACCGCTTGAATGTAGACTACTTGGACGGCCCTTATACTCTCTGGTACTACCACATGTGTCTTGGTAATGGTTCAGAGCCCTGTTTCTGCTGCCCTCGCTGTCATCATGCATCAGTTGAGGTGCTCTTGGAACAACAGGTTTGCAGCCATCCAGACGCGTAGCAAATGCGTCGCCAGTTTGCAGACCCGTATGAACCGATTCCTAACCGTTATCTTTGCGGTCAGCTTTGGCCTGAGGTGTTTCATGAGGCGTCATCTGAGCAGAAACAGTGCATCTTCCCATGTTGGCATATCAAACTGAAGCCCTCGTGTACATGCTCACTCCATGCTATTCGCTACACATCTCTCTAGTATCATGACAATATCTTAGACATTGCTTCTACTCGCCATACAGCTGTGACCATCCACACACGACAGCCCTCTGGCTGAGACCTACTCTTCGACCCATTTGATCAGTTCTGAGGTGTAGATCACAAAGAGAATCTGTGATATGGGTGAGCCCTGTGGGACCCCTGATTCCACTGGGTGTGTCTCCATGGCATTGCTCTCGATTATTATCTCCACCGCTCTTTCTGAGACACAGGTCTCCATCAATTGTATCAGATCTCCCTCCATTTGCCTGACTTTCAATACGTTGAGTAGCCATCCTTTTGCCACGCTTGCGAATGCTGCTCCAATGTCCATAAGAATCACACCTGGTATTTAGCCCTTTGCACCGGCTGCATGAGCTCTGTCAAGAATAATGGCTGCTGTGTCGATGTCTGATGACCCCATCATGCTCTCAACTGGTAAGTCCCTCATCAGCCCTCTGGTTTTGGCCTCTTCTGATAATAGCCCCACAACCACTTTTTCAACCACTTTTTCGAAGAAACTCAGCTGGGATATAGAGTGATCCGCCCTCAGCTCCGTATAGCCGTCCTTGGCAGCCTTGTTAATCAACACACAGCTAGCCCACTTCCATACTGCTGGGTTTCTTCCCGTGCCAATGGCCGCCTTCATCAGTCTCATGATTGCATCTATACCTGACATCCAGACTAGCTGTATGGCGCCAAAAGACACCGTTTCTGGGCCCAGAGCTATTTTGACATACTCAGAATACAAGGCTTGCTCAACTCCTTCCTCGGTGACATTGGCAAGAGCGCTTCACACCAAGGGTATCTCGTGGTACTCATCATCGTCATTTGGACGGAAAGATTTGAGCATCAGCATCTCATATATCTCTGGTGCTGCAACTACTTGGTTACCATTTCTTTCCATTAAGGCCTCCACAGTCATGGCCGCTCAAGAGTTGGCATATTGTGCTGCTCTCCACTCCTTGGCTCCCCTGAGGTATATGAAGGAATCACTCTACATTGAGATCTTGGACAGCTGAATTAACTTCTGCAGTGCTGCCTGACCCTGCGCGGCCTCCTCTGAATTGCAACTTTTTCTTTTTTCTGTTCCGACTGCATTTCTTCTCTCTTTGATGTCAGCGTTCCACCACCTCATTAATATAGCAAAGATCCTAATTGTTGTTGATGTGGCGTTGAGAATTCTGCTCATTGATTTGTGACACCATGTGGCCTCTTGTTTCACCATGACTTCTGTGCATTCCACATCCAGGTGAACTCTCTCCATCACTATTTCCATCCATAGCTTCTATGCTGCCTCCACGTCCCTCTTCCTCATCGCAGCTATATTCCACTCTACTAACCTGTCATAATCCGCCTTCTCCTACCTGTTCACTTCCACCTCCGACTCAATAATCATGTGGTTAAATCTGGTGGCATAGTTATCGGCCACTAAGGACCATTTTGTGATGAGTCGATTCACTGATGTCAAATTGATGACCAACTTGCCTTGGTGGTCCTCTCTTGTCCAATAGTGAGTGGACCAGCCATTATTTCCAATTTCCAGTCAATCCTTGTCAATCGCTTCTTCCCAGAAGATGACATGATGCTGCATGTGGCATCTCAGGTCTCACCGACCGCTGTGTGCATTGAAATCTCCCTTGAGAACAGTTCTGCACGGTCAAATGACACTCTGGGAGTCTAACTTTCCTGCTTGTCTCTCTCCTGACTGCATGTCAGTTTGATCGTAAATCATAACCCACCTCATTATCTTCTCCCCTGTCAACATGAGGACAGCGACATTCACATCGTTGTTAGCTCTGCTGCATAAATCTGACCTCTCATCCACCTCCAGATCACTCCCCTCTTGTATTGCTGTCCAAATTCTGTTTCGTTTTGTTATTTTGTATGCTGCACGGCAGATAGCAAAACCTGTCTTTGCTCTCTGTGGCTTCTGCAAGCATACAATGTTGGCCTTACGTTCAAATCACCTCTCCAGAGCTGCAATGGTCCACTTATTTGACCTAGCACAGTTGTGCTGGATTGGTGTAATCATGGATAGCCAGCACTCCTGTTTCATTCCCAGTTCCAGTGTAAATCATGGCTATAGTTGCAATGTCATTCATCGTAACATCTTCAGCCTTACGTGTTGCCTCTTCTCTGTCTGCATCCGCAAACTACACTTCGCTTCCTCACTTGGCTTCTGCACCTCCCTCAAGCCTAAGTCGGACCACCACTCTGTTCATTCCAGATGCCACGTCAGTTGCTGTGTTCATAAATCTCCATGCTTCTAGCCCAATCCTCCTGCTTTGCCACACTGCCTTGGGGGTGGCTGTCTTCTTCGCCCATCCCTTGCTGAATGCAATGCCATTTCTGTTGCAGTGGAGACACTTCTCCAGCGAATAATCGCTGAGTGATCCCTGGTTCAGTGTGCACCATACCAGATTACGGTAAATGTTGCATCTCGGGTGACGACCTGTGCCGTAGGCACATGTCAGTCTGCTCCAGAACTTGTTATTGATGAGACCCCATCCTCAACAGAGCTTACGTCCGCTGTCAGGGCCTACATTCGTATATGTTTTGACCTGATACCACACTCCCGCCACCTCAATGCCCTTCTTGACCAAACTGTGTACTACTTTGATCCCCTTTACCACAAAGGCAGCTGATGATGTGGCGATTTCTACATTCAGCCTACTCCCTCTGATTGTGCAGTGGTTCACCAGCCAGCATACTTGGGTGGGTATTATTATGCCTTTCTTCTCCACTTCATTTTCCTCAAGCATCGTGTGCAGGCCATCCGTTCCATCTCCCTTGCACTGTACGAGAGGTACTGTATCGATTTTGAGCCTTTCTGAAGAGTGATTTTCTTTGATATCAACAACTCCTTGGTTGACAGTTCTCACTGCAGTGATGAAGATGTCATGGTATTGCAGAGCCATCCCTGCTGTCACATTCGGGTACATGATTGTCTAGATCACCCCCTTGGCATTCCGTCTTGCGTTCATGATCCCAATATGGGCCAGGGCCTGCTAACGGATAAGCACTGTGTTGATCGCTGACGCAACTTCTTGGTCCATCTGATTTGGGAGAGACACACTCTTTTCTCTCATTACAGTTAGGCGTCTCTCTGCCATACTCGATCCAGTCGTCAGGCCGGCACCTAGACTAACAGACGCCTACTGACTCTTGGTTCAGGTTTGGTCTGCCACTTACATTCTAGCTGGAGTCGGTGTTGGCTTAGGTTTGGGTTGGTGTTGCAGTGCAGGCTGCTGCTTGAGTTGCAGTTTGGCTTTCGGTTGTGGTTGCTGGTGCAGCTGGCACTTCTCCGGCTCTCCGACCTGGGTTGCACCTGTGTGCAGTGAGGCCGCAATACCTCCACCGTCCTGCCATGCATTCTTGGTTCTGTCGCCCGTTCTCGCTTCCTGGGCCGGTGTTGCTTTGAGTACTCATGTGTTGATCATCACCTCCATGGTCATTTCAGCAATGCTCGTCCTCCATAGTACTTCGTTCTTGAGGCGAACATCTCAATTGGCCTCCCAATCCTCCACCCATTCATTCATGTCGAGGCATTGCATCTGATCACACACCGCATGGGCTTCTAGCATCCTGGAAATTGGTTGATGGTATGTTGCAGTTGCGTCATCTCGCGTGCCGATGCATCATCATTTACTCCATTCGACTCCTCCAGCCTCCCACAGCTCTTGCTGATTCCAAGGTTTCGCTCCTCAGTTATTTCCCATTCATGTTACACTCCCGCTGCATACTTGCAGCAATTGAGGACATGCATGTTGTCTTTTGTGACATTCCGCCAGCCGTGCCGCTGGCCACTCCTGCATCGAGCATGTCCATATCACTCTCAATTTGAGGTTCTCCGATCATTCTGTCATTGGGACATTTACCCTCCTGGGTCCCAATTATGGCTGGTTGGCTTGTCGTTTCGTCACATCTCTCCCGTTCTGGCTCCTTTGAATGTCCAGGGGGGTTGCAAGGCTTGTTCTGGGGTCGCTTCAATGCTAGAAAGCGGATTCTAGTGTCCATATGTCGCTCTCCATCAAGGGTTGCGGAGTGCTGTTGAATTTTCTGTGTTTTGATCTTTACGAAGATGTTTCACGAATCCATTCAATTGCGTGGATTTCTGTGTTCTTTCTGTTTTGTTGATGTACAAAATCCCATCGGGCAGTCCAGGTGTTCTGGGATTAACGTTCCAGAGACAATTTGCCATAAGCAATTGATCGCCATTGTCTGCTTTCCCATTACTATCATCGTCGTTGACTTAATTTACAGTTTTCCTTTGCTGAGACTGGTGTTGTCAGTGGAGTGTTAATTGCTTATGGTGCATCATGGCAATCGAGGAGAACCAGCTGGCTAAGGAATGGAGAATAAGTCGGGCGACATATATCAATATCTTGTGGATGGATGTATATGGGGTAAATTGCCTGCTGAAAGTGCTGAAATGGGATGGGCCTACATTATTTATCGCTCAAATACCGTTTATACTGGTGGCTCTGAAACTGAACGACCTTGAACCTTTGGCATGCAAATAATTGTACATAGAAGCGATATATTGTCTGCCAAATTTGACCCTATGTATTTTACATACAATTGTTGAGGATCCATTGACTATGAGTATGTCTTTCAGCTGAGTATCATTGGGATGTCTACAAGTATTACTCCTACCATTCCGCCAATCAATGGGCTGCATTGTTGCATCCGACCAAAGAGAAAGATTTGGCGATCTTGATAGGCAAAAAGGAATGCGACACGCTCATTGCCCCATCCCAGAAATGAAACTCAAGGGAGATTGAATGAATTTTGGTCTTGGATCTTGGATTATCACTGAGCTGTGCACCGGCATTAATCCATAATGACAGAATTGGCTGCCTTTATGGGCAAGAATGCTACTGACGATATTGCTAGTACCCTCTAGAAATAAAGCATTACCAGTGCATCAACTGTTTTTGGTTTTACATCGCCGATAATCTAATTATTATGCACTGGTGTAACCCATGACGAATGGGCATTGCCTACGGAAAGATTTTGGTGATTCGGTCCATGCGCCCACTCATGAACATACTCTCTTACAATAAAAGTCAATATTACACCACAACCAAAGATGACACAATCTTCAAACCAAAAATACAAACTATTTAAATACTTATAATAATGTCTGTGTGAGCAAATGAAAAATCGAATACAATTACATGCTCCATACCATGTATACCATCCCTTTGCATCAATCACAGCAGCCACCCTATCGGGCATGCTTTCCCACAGTGTCTCAAAGTATACATTCGGTATCTCTTCCCAGATGTCAGGTAAGACCTCTGCCAACCTTGTTTTCACTGTATCCGGGCCTGCTTTTGTGTTATCAATGTCTGGGTACTTCTTATGAAGCCTGCACGTGAACTATATCCAGACATGTTCAATCGGATTGAAATCTGGGGAATTGGGTGGCCAGTCCTCCACCTGGATGTTGTATTTGTGAAAAAAATCTATAACCACAGCTACTTGTGTACTAGAGCATGTTCTTGCTGGAAGGTGGAATCGCCTAGGGTGTCATGGACATGTTTAATAACTGGAAGAAGAAGATACTCAAGAAGCTTGACATTGACACCCTTGTTGACCAATTTGGCACAAGACGGCAGAAGGTTCCACAGTTCCTGCCCCAAAAACAACTCCAAACCATAAAGGAAATGCCTTTAACCTTTCATTTTGGTGCACAACAGTCTTTGAACAACTTTTCAGGTGGTTGTCACAATACCCAAATTTGTTGCTCTGAATCACTCCTCTCCACATAGCATTCATCACTCCAAATGACTCCTTCCCACACCTTATGTGTCCGATCCTTGTGTTCAAGCGCTCATTGTAGCTGGTGGATTATGTGGTTGTCCTGAACAATTGGTCCATTCTTTGCTTGCCACTTTGTATTAATATTCTGGCACACATACCAATCAATGGTTGACAGTAATAAATTTCGTGCATACATATTACGCAATTTGGATCGTGTCATTTATCAATGTTTCTTGACTGCTTGTATAATCGATCTCCATTCTCACCAAGTCAAAATACATGGTCTGCAGCTGCGTGGTTTATTCTCATGCGATTTGTGGCCAGTAGCACGCACAACTAGATTGCAGACTGTTGATCCAGGTTGCACTGCGTTTAGGCCAATTGCTGCAAAAGAGTATCTCAAGTAAAAGAGAAGAATGATTCACACACTCTCTGCAAGGGACATATCCCACTGGGTCTTCAGATGCATCGTGGGATGAGTAGCGAGCATATACAGTCACAACCCCGTATTTCTGATGGGATGTGCAACGTCCCAATTCCCAAGACTTTTGCATAGTGACTGTGTTGGCAGCCTCTGTGGGCAAAGATGTCAGTGAGGATACCACTACTACCTCCTAAAATTGACTGTCAACAGAGCATCAATGATTTGTAGTCTTGCATTATGGATAATCAGATAGCTATGCAATCCAGTGAGCCTATAATTGAACTAGCGGCCTCCTTTAGGGGTAACAATGTATATGTCGGTATTGCTACCGCCTTCTGAAAATGCACACCATCGTAGTATCATCAGTTGTTGTGGGGGCTCAGTATGTTATTACAGCAATGGACTACACCACATTGTTCCTAAATTGAGTTATTAACGGTCAGTCTTCTCTATATTTCCTTGTTTTCAACTTCACACACACACATACAAAGTCTCACAGGTCTGACTCTGTACCTGCTTGCAGCTCTAGTGTCAATATTTCAGAACCAGCTTTCCACTTTACCAGAATGTAACTTTTGACAGTCTCTCATGTTGAATTCCCCAGATATCAACTTCCTAATACGATTTCAGATTCGAAGCCTTTAAATTACTTGGTACTAGAGCATATCAGATCTTCCAAAAGTGAAAGTGTCTTTATTTGTGATTTGAGCACCCTTACTTCACAAATCAGATTTGATGCTTGGTGGGATTCTAAGAAGGTAGGCTTCAAGCCTCCAATTCCATGCAATGATTCTAGACATGCCTTTTCGAGGCTATTCTATTTACACTGCGGAACTGAGGGGACTGGCAACCCTGGAAAGATTTGAATTGTGTGTCATCAACTTCTTTGCCATCCATTAGCGCATGGGACCAGCTCAGTGGGGAAACCCTTGCTGGCAATAGAGCACATCACTAAGTTAGACGAATTAACAGAGTCCCAAGTTACAGAATTGGGTAGTTTAACTGTTGAAGAAACAGCATTGGCCATACAGATGAGGCAAGAAGGTCAAGGAATTTGAATTGTACATTCGCAATGGATATTCATAGTTGACATTTTGATTGCATTGATATTATCTGCATTGATAGACAAAACCCTGCACAGTGGTAGAGCAGGACTTTGAAACTGCCGAATGCCACCAAGACACCTGGAATTGTGACCTCATGTTAGGAATCATTCCGGTTTATATTCTATTGGAAGCTATCTGAAAACTACAACACTGATAGTCATATAATGCATTACGGAAGCAAGTTGGTGCTACTGGCTGCCATCATGCTGAGCAATATTTGGCAGCGGAAATACACACTGACAGTGGATGCAATTACGAAGCAATTGCAGCCAACAAAAAACATAGTTTAAGCTGTAGACAGGTGGACATTGATGAATGAATTTGCCATACTGTCGGTCATGGCATATTATATGGATTGAAATTTGGCATTGTGAAATGTACAACTTGCATTTGATGTGATTGATAGCAAATACTTTTCCTATGTCAAAAGCTAATTAAGGATAATACTTTAAGGGTCAATCTGGTGGAGCAATGCTAGCCGTACATTTGAAGGAAGTTCCTGATCGTTTTGATCTTACCAAGGGCCATTTATTCAGAATTATCACTGAAATCGCTTCCTCAAATTACTTGATTACTTGCAAATTACAATTCACCAATGTCACCAGCGGAATAGACCGGCCTACGATGATGAACCCCAAACCGGACATGGCGCATGTTATGCAGATTGCTTTATGTGCATTTAGAATCTGTCTCAGTGTAAATAGCCACATCAAATCTTGGAAAACCTCGGAGTGCAATTCGCAATTTGGAGAGAATGAAACCACAGACATTGGGACGAGTGTCAGACTCCGTAAGGAGGGCAATGCCAGAATCAACAAGCTGTGTGCCATCAGCCCAGGTTTAGCAAAGATGATTAAGAAAGAATGTATTTCGAGATATTTTGAACATTCTGAAACTGATCTGATTATAGCAGCAAATGCTTGCTGTGTTGAATACACTGATACCTGGTCTTCCACAGGAGTTCATTGACTGTCAAAAAGGAAATGTACAAATTACAGTACTACCCATTATGGATGTGGAAATGCAGTGTAATTCAATACTGGAGTTGCTTGCATGAGCCTACAGATCGTGAGAACTCACCCACAGGCAGCTCCAGAATCCAACATCTAGTGATTAGCAGCCACTCATTACAACACAGGATATATGAACCATTGTCAAATATGTTATAGATGTTCTATGTCCAGTCTGGTGCTTGATATGGCGGCTGTCGACATTCAATATTGTTACTCTGTATCATATAACCACAGTGTACAATGACAGATTCGATCACATGAATCGCATTGTGAGTGCTTCAGCTGAGAACAAGACTCAATGAAACAAACAATTATACTTCATCGTGAAATTTGCCCGCCAGAAGCTGTCGCCATATTGTACTACACTTATTCCAATGTCACCTATGCTTCCTATTTCAGCACAGATTCTTGATTCCTCTCCGAAAGTTGTGATTATGTTGGCAGTGCGACAAAATGATTGAGATTAATCCTGATGACAAGACTTCGTAAAATACGCAATACCAGGATTTGTCTTTGAAGTATGTGGAGAATGAATACTGTGTGAAAAATAAATGTTTGCATGTCATTACACAGGTTTCGCATGTCCAGCAACATTCTCTTCTCTTCTGCAATTGCTTCTACATCTCATCGAGCTTCTTATGATTCATAAGATTTGTCCTGTGATGATGGAGAAAATTTCATACATAATTATGTGGCTGAGATGACACCCAGACGAATCAATTGCATAGTGTGCATATAGACAGCCACAAGGCACTATTTGAATTGACCACCTGAGTTACCACAGAAATGGGAGCATATGAATCAAAATCAAAATGATTACCACTCTGACCTATAGAGATTAGCTTTACATATTGTATGCTGGTTCTCGCTGACTGGTGGGGTCAGCAAGCTGCGACGCACTCGAAGTATGCCAATCTTTCCATTGTGGCACGTGACAAATTCTATAGCATACCAACTAATGACCTAGTGGAGGTCAGTTGTGCCCTTGGGTGAAATGATATTTTCTGGATGCAGTTAAAAACCAAAGGCAAAACACTTCCCAAAAATGTCGTCGTAAGGGAGTTTGCTCAAGCCAACAATGTGACATTGCAAGGTGATGACCCAGCATTGGATATGAAGAGAGCAGTGAAGGGAAGAAAAGTGCATAGGATGGTCTTAGTCTGTGACTCTGTGGAGATGTGGCAGGGCAGCCACCACCTATGTGCTACAAACAAAAAATCTCGCACTTAAAACTAGCAAATAACAGCCGTAGGATACATTTCAGATATTGAAGAGATTGTCAAAGCGTCCTGCTCATACTTTCAACATGATGCTGTGGCTGCATTTAAAATGTGGGAAAGATAATCTGTGCCACCTGATTCGTCTGCAAAGGACCTCCCTAGAGGCCAAACTCAGGATTTAACTCTGTGCCCAATGGAACAAATTGGCTGCCATCCTGGTGACAGTGGTGAGGAGAGGGTGCCAAAAAGCATTTCAGACACTAAAGATTGTCTTGAGTGGAAAGGTGACTTCAATTATCGACATAACAGTCAAGACAACTGGGAGGCAGACAATGAATCAAACATGCAGCAAGACAATGATAGTGGGGATCCTGCAACCCAAAACCAGCAGAACGTCAGTGCGGTACCAAATATTCCCAGATTAATTTGAGCAACATTGAGAGCAATGACAAAGGCTGAAATGGTCTTGATGACAGTCAATAGAATGGAAACGTGGAGGTATGAGGGGAACAAGACAAAGTAGGTCAGAATGGGTTGATGTATTCCCACCAGGTTCTATCCGTTGGGTGACTGAGAATTGTGTGTAGAGAAAGATTCTGAAAAAATATTTAGTAGTCACCTGTGAATATTGATTAATAAACAGCAGTATAGCGGGCAAAATGAATTATTTGGCAAGATGTGTAAATTTTAATAGACTGAGAGTGACCAGTGTCAGAATATTAATGGGCTCGGATTTGTCAAATGGCCAAGTCTTAATGATGCAAAAATGCAATCAATACTTTCAAATGACTATCAATGCAGTAATTGAAGACAGCAGATATTTAATGGGGAATACAATAAAACGAGCATCAATGGAGGCAGAACGATCAATAATCTTGTCAGCATTGTAATTGAATAGTGATTTGGTCACTGTTATGTATATGAGATCGATTGGAAGCCTCTATAGCCAAGTGATTCCGCGACACGGTCTCTGTCCTGTTCTGATCATGATAATCAACAATGTGTTGACGATATTCCCATTCGTATCTTGGGTACCCTGAATATACCGGGCGGGGTTGGGTGTAGGTGATATTGGTAACAAATAATGAGATAATGTAAACAAAACAATCATGCTCGAGTTTTGTTTCGGGAGAATCAAATCAAACAAGCTTCGAAGCTAGTTCAAAGTTGTATCTTGGTTTGGTATACAACAGAATGAGTAATAAGAGAAGAAATGTAAATCCACCAACGCCAAACAACCTCTCTATATAGGCAACACATAGGCCACCTTGGAATCATCCCTCATATACTAATGTACCATCCAAATCATTCCCCATGCTCTCAGACACTACCAACGCAACTCTTATCAACACCGCCATGCCACTTCACCTGACGTTACAATACCTCAGGCCACTTCCTTATCATATCCGATTAAACCACCATCATCTTACCACATTGTCACACCACCTCTTTGTCTCTCGACATCTCTGCCTTCCTGTACAACTGCTGCCTTCCCTTCTTCCCCGAACCCATTTGTTTGTACATCTCCTCTCATCACACACCAACTGTGCCGGGAAGTAAACCCCCATTTAGATTGAAGGTCATGCGAGAACTTCGAATGGTCCCGGCTTTCTCAGGAACTATTTATGAAATTTCCCCACCATCTACATGCCATCCACAAACTTCGCAAGATTCCATCTCCATGAAATCATACTCGGTCCAACGTATAAGATACTTTAGCTGATTTCGGTGCTTCGGATTATCCTCCACGCTCGAAACCTGGTATCGTTCTTCGCCATCAACTTCTGCCGCAGATGTTGGGTCCGCTCACTATCCAATGATTGGATCATGTACTTTATACTCCAACAGTGACACGGCTTGAACTCGATGTTTTCATCTTGATGCATGTAGATCCAAGTCATACGCATACAGGGATGTATAGCCAGCCACGTCTAAGGGGGAGAGTTGCATCCAGTGCAATTGCCACATAGGCTTTATAGTTCGAATGTGCCAACAATCAAACTCTATGTGAGGACCCTGCTGAATATTTGGAGCAGGGATTCGTCTTCAATTTGCTCCCTCTTAGTGCACTGCTTGGCTTTGCCTCATCTCTAATTCGAGGTGCTAATGATTCTGTTGCATTATCACATGGACTCGGTTCGCATCGCGGGATCATTGATCACATGGCTCCGTTAGTTTAACATGAAACGACATCCCGTGGTTTGTCCCTTGAATTGCACTACATCGGGTACTCGTTGTCCATTCCAACATCCCATTATTTGCAGCAAACGTGGCCAATGGAAGTCACTTTATGCAATCATCTTGCTAATTGTTGGCAACCACCCGAAGGTACTGTTCCATACTAGTGTTCATTTGTTCTGTCTGGCTATCTGTCTGTGGATCAAATGCTGTTGTCATCATCTGATCAATTCCTTCACTGTTAAATATCTGGGTACAAAGGGCAACGCAAACAGTGGTCCTCGATCCAAAACAATTGTCAATGGGAGCCCATCGTGGCGTACTGCCTCTCATAAAATCCACACCGCCTACCCCACAGCACATATAGTTGCATGACATGGAATACTTTGCTGCATGTTCAAAATTCTATCCACAACTACCCAAATCACATCAAACCCTTTGCAGTCTGGTAACGCTACAACAAAGTCCATTCAAAAGTCTTTCAATGGTCGATCGGGGACTGACACTGGTCGAAGTTCTCCAAATGTTGAGTGAAATGAACCTCACGATTGTTGACAACTGTTGCAATTTCTTACAATATGAACAACATCTCTTTGCATTTCCTTCTGATATTATTGCCAATCTAGAAGTTTGAAAGTCTTCGCCTTAACTGGGTGTCCCGCTAGCGCCAGATTGTGATGTTCCTGTACTATTCTTAGACATGGGGCATTACTCGCTGGTACATACAGATTACCTCAACATCGAAATCTCCCTTCTTCTCTATGCATGCTTCAATTTTGATCTACTTTAACCCTCTATTCGTTCTCATTGTGTCCAGCATCATCACTGGTAGCTGGTCAGTTACAGATGCTTCACCCATCAGATTGGCAATGGAACGACGGCCTGTGGTAGGTGGACTGTCCGCCAACAAACGCAATTGTTTCGGTAGGTTCTGCAGCTTTAGACCCGGCTGGTCCATATATAACCATATTTCATCTCCCCCTTCAGCGAGGTCTCCCAGCCACCTCATAAAGCAGCTGCTCTTCCATTCAATATACCTTGCCTATACACTATTTGATAGTCAAATCGGGTTGATAACTACAACCATCATGCTTGTCTTCAGTTCAGAAGCTTCGTTGTCATAAAATATTTCAGATCCTGGTGATCAGTTAACAACTGGAGTGGATACGCAGCCACTTTACATTGTGGTCTCCATTCCTTGAGAGCTTAAATAATTGACATATGTTCCTAATCTTATATATCATAATTGCATTCGGCAGGTGTATGTTTCTTCACACAATATACCACAGTATATAACACCCCCTCATCATCCTAATGAAGTAATACCCCAGCAGATATATAATCGTAAACATCCGTTTTGAAAATCAGCTCACTATCATAAACTAACTGTAGCAATACTGAAGATATTGTCAAGGCATTCACCATTGTATAAATGGCCAACTGCTGATCCGATCCCTACACAAATGGTTCATCCTTCCTCGTCAGTATTGTCAATGGCTCTGGTTTCTCAGAATTCTTAGAGATGCAGCGTTGGTAATAATCGCAAAAGCCGAGAAATTGTTGTACCACAAACAGGTTGCTCAGCCTGCCATTTTTTGGCTTCTTCTTGCAACTCCAATACCTCACGGTCTCAACCTCATCCTGATCCATTGAAATTCCTTTTCTCGCTATAATCGAGCCCAGGTATCTCACAGTTTCATTATGAAACTCATATTTCTCAGACTTCAAATAAATCCCTGCTTCCAATACACATTGCATGACCCACTTAACATGCTTCTGATGTTCCTTCTCCAAATTGCTAAATATAAGTATATTATCCAAATATGCAGATACAGAATCATCCAGGGCATCCCTAATTGTATTGCTGATATATCATTGGAAATCTGTGACAGCATTTGTTGTCCCAAATTGCATAACTAAAGGTTCAAACAGCCCATACCTCGTCTGGAAAGCTGACTTATATTCATCCCCTTCCTATACCCTCAACTGATTATACGCCCCGCAGACATCAAGCTTTGAATAAATCTTAGCACATCAATGTAAATTGCAAGTGTGTCATATATGGGGTAATGGATATTGGTTGTTAATAGTTTTGCTGTCTATGTCGTGGTAATCAATGCAAAATTGTAACCCTCCATCTGGTTTCTTTGCGAAGAGGACTGGTGCTGCAAAAGGTGAGGATGAATGGCATATAAACCCCTTTGACATATTATCTACTGGCTATTCCATAAGAACCACCAATTCTGCCCTCAACATTGAGTGAAGAGGGCCCCAGGTGGGCATTTCACGTTCCTTTAACCATGCCTCATGATGAATCCTTGGTCAATGTGGTGGAAGACAGTTTGCCAAAACCTCGATAAACAGTGGTTAAAACTGATGATACTGTTGATGAACAATCTCCTCCAGGGGTCTCTCCTTACGGTCCTGTACCTCGTTTGCATTATTGATATCATGTAAGGAGGCTTTAAAAACTTTAAGTCTTTGTTTCTTTACTGTGCGAAAGAACGAAGCTCTATTGAGCATTTCAATATTGCCCCAAAATGGCCTTTGTGGTCATATCTGTGGTGCAAAGGCACTACCCTAAACTGGATAAACTGGTTCTGGGGGTTCCTCAGTGACTCTTTGTACTGTAACTGGCACATCATGGCAATGTGTTGTGCTGTATATTGATTCAAATGTAGGAGTGTTTCATGCAGAGCAGACGGCTACATGGTGCAATCGTAACCAAGCAATTCCGATCACAATTGGATAAGTCCTAACCATGTAACAAACATAGGCAATTGTTCCTTGTGATCTCATAGTTTGATGCCAACTTTACCAATATGCAAAACATCCCCTGATTTGATAGGTCTCCCGTCAATAACTTTGACTGGTTTTCTCACTTACAATTCTTGTACCGGTATTTGGTGAGGCAAGTGAAATCATAATCCACTAATGCAATGCCTTTAGCTCCACAGTCAATCAGTGCATCTATTGGTATTTCTTCAATGTTCTTGGTTAATGTGCACGTTATAAGTAAATGTTACCCTTCCATTGAATCTTCCAAAACCTCCACCTTGCTAACTGAAAGATGCGAAATTCCAAAATATTTTAAAGCACTTCAAACAAAACTTTTTGGATCAGTCAATAAGCTACCATTCTTTGACTGACCTATTCGTTTACCGATTCCACTGAACCAGTACTGGTGGCTACTTTCGCTACTTCCGTTACTTCCGCAACAGCCAGCTTGAATGTCTGAGCCTATTTCCTGGCCGCACAATCTGCCGCCCGGTAGTTAAACCCACCACAATACAATCCCCTTCTCTCCCCAAACCTTTTTGCCCTGTGTTTTGCAGCGATCCTCCTCTTGCCTAGGCTGAGATCTTTGTGCACAGGTCTAGTATATTCAGCAACCGTCTCCACAGGAGCTACCTCAGGTGCCTTAGGGTGGCGCATGAGGTGTGAAGGAAGCAAAACCTACCCCTCCCCATTTATTCTGTGCAGCTATCTCTGCTTGTCGTTAGTGGATCTAATCGTGCAGCTTCTGGCAAACTGTCACAAATGCGGGGAGGTCATCAGGCATGACGCAATATATGAAGTTGTCTTTCATTCCGTCAGCCAGCCCCATCGGAAGGGCATTCCATGGGGCAGAAGGATTCCAATCAAGATCGGCAGCAATGACTTCAAACTCAGCATAATACTGAGAGTACTTGCAGTTCTATTGTTCAATCCCTCGTGTCTTGAATTCCATGGTGGCAACTCGGTCGGGGTGCCCAATAGCTGCTTCCAGGAGTGGTAAAAATGCTGGTAGGTCTTTCAGCTTTATCGTTCCATCCCCCCAAACATGTGGCAAGCTCTGTCCCAAGGCGTCGCCCATCAGACGGTTGAATGCGTACTGCATCTTCGACTGTTTTTGGGGTACAATGGCAGGCTTCTGTCGAATTGGAATGCGGAATTGAGCAATCCAGCCTCACAACTGAGTTTGATTTGACCTTGAAAAGTCTGGGGAGTCAGGACATTGCTGGCCTCTGTCATCTAGAGCCTAGGGAGCAGCCAGAGTTACTCTGGTTGCCAAAGTTTGAGCATTGGCTAGTGGTGTCCTCAATCCTCGGACCACCTCTCCAGATTGCTATGCATCCCATATCATCACTGAAGGTTCCTCCCATAGGTCCTCGTCTGTTCCTGCGGCAGTGGATCTCCTCCAGCCTTGATCACAGTATTTTGTCAGAGTGTGTATCCGACTCTCCATTTCGGCATGATCCTACTCAGGTGGGAGGAAGGCCCATGTCTTCAGAGTTGTAATATCCACCTGTGATACAATTGTCTGTGCCGTGTAATTACACAAACATTGTATCATACTTGCAGGTTTGGTGTATTCTTCCAATCTGCTCAGTGCCTCCTGTGCTTGCCACATTATGCTCTGTCACTCCGTGATGTCTACTTCGAGTAAGTTCCTGTTTATGATTCTTTCAATGATGGCCTGGTGGTTCCGGAACACCAGAGCCACCCAGTCAGACTGATCTGATCCTGACATGGCAGCGATCCAGGCACATCTACTGGTGCGAATTGTTTTTGTCAATCACCAAGGACGTCGGGGTCACAGGTACTACAACAATTTACCGAATCCACTGGGACTTAGCTGTTGTTGCTGCTGCTGCTGCATGTCCGAATGTCAAGTGGATTCCTATGTAGTTATGTCCTTCGCAGTCACAAGGATTTCAGGAATTGCAGGGGCACCACCGATGAGCTTCGATATTTCTCGTCCAATGTTGTCCAAACACTGGGTCATTGATGTCTAGACTCTCGCCTTCTCTGGCTGATTCTGTCCAATAACCATTCCAAGTGTATGGGACATCTGACTGTTCCCAAAAATAGGCTTCCAAACATTCATTCTCCAAAGTCACAGCAAGGATAGTTTCAATGCTATGAAAAGCATTTGAACGTTCAGGTTTGAATATTATTGCATTGTCAAGATATCTATACCTATACCTAGATATTACTACAAATACCATTGGCATTAATCGCAGAAACCCCACCCCATGACGATTTCGCCTTAATCTTAATCTGATATACTTGTCCTTGCCTTTGGACAACTATTCAGCATATTTGGTGATAACAGTTACCTATTCGCAGCTTAGTGTGTGTGGTAGTTATCAGCATACATTTATCATCAACCTGAGTTAATTAAACAAAGAGACATGTAGAATTGCCAGCAGTTCTTCAGAGACTTCATCAGATTTCCAGAAAAGGCACAATGAGTGTTCATAACACCAAGAGATATTCAGAGACAATCATTCTCTCCAGCACAATCATTGTGAAATATTCAACACCATGATTAGATACCTAATTCATGATGACAAACACAATCAGTATGAGTCAATCCTCCACCTCAGTCAAAGATGCAGTTGAAAGTTCAACAAAAAACGATTTTTAAACCAGAAACACTTGTGGGATGACATTTTGACAATTAGTAATCGTTTCACTATGAAGAAATATAATAATCTAGATCAGAATCTAGGGCTGCGTCATGCAATACCATGTACTTTAGTATTGAACACCCCTCTAACAGCAGTCTTTTATCCTTGACCCCTCAAGTTTGCCTCCACATATCATCAACAACATCTTGATTCACTGCCACCAAATCCCTTACCTCATATCACAAATTCCACACGGTAGACAGGTTTCCAAAATGAGCAGATTTTCTGTGACTACAATCTCCAAGTGCAGGTATCCAGCTGGAACCTGTTTCTATCAATTCTGACCTCAGAAAATTCCCAGATGCTTTTCCTCTAGAAACTCTGCTACCTACCCCTTCTTCCATTTGTTGAATGCACCGCTGTTGGGCTGCCCCATCCTTTTCCAAATTGCTTTCAGTAGAATTCCATTCGCTTTAGGCTGATTACAGCTTACAATCCGCACTGTCTTAGTTTGACAAATAGTTACTTTCATTATCTGCATCACATGCATAATTGAAATGCTCTGGTACAAGGTGCAATTTGACAATCGCTATAACCACCATGTACTGTAGTGTTGTTGCTTGCTGGAATCTTTGCATTGAGAGATTTGGAGAGGGTCTCCCATGAGCACCTGCAAGTCATCCTGGTGGACTAGAGTACAAGAATATCAACAGCATGGCTGGATTGTGTACCAGTGAGGAGGAAGAACCTCCAGGTGCAACAGCCAATGACAGCCCAAGTCATCTAAGTGGAGGAGTGGGTAACATTTGAGTGCCATCATAACTATTTTGGGGAATTTCATATTCATGCCATGATGGCACATACCTTTGAAATCCATTCCATGCACAGGCACTTGGTTGGGAAGTATATGGCATGTTTAAAGTAAAATGGTGGTAGAATAGAGGAGAACTTGGAAATAGTTGCAGTAAAGGAGCATCACCATACCCGTGTGGTGGATAAAGTTGATTGGTGTGATTCCCAAACTGTCTTTCCTATGGGCATTTTCAGGACAGTTATCTGACGATTCCACATAACGATGCTGGTATTGGTAAGAGACAAATACGTCACATGGTGGAGACATGCTTGCTTTATTCAGTGGAGATCCATGTGTTGGCATGCTCTGAAAACAACAAGTGCGGGCAAATTGTATATTGATCTGATATATTATTGAAAATAAACTACAAATATTCATACATATATTGAAGACCACAGCAACCATTGGAGAGGTTTTGAAAAAATATGTTGTAGTATTTATATGATGTAGGGACGGCAACAGTGCCAGTTGCTATAGAGATGAAGCTAGTGCAGTTGTTGATGTGATGATTTTTACATGGCATTCAAAATGTTTGTGCTATATACCAGTGATTTGCTACTGTTCGTAACTCCACAACACGCTCCTACCATAGGTGAAAGTGAGAACGCGGCGTATCTCCAGCCCCTGAGCAGGGGTGCTGTAGGTAGCTTTTGCATACCCGCACCCCGAGCATCTGTCTCAGGATCGACCATGCAAAGTACTCTCTGTCGGTGAAATCATGTTCAAATACCACGTGTATACGGTCATGTTGAAGTAAACAACCAGATGAAGATTAGGAAGATCTCAAAAACTGACTGCCGAGAAGTTTCGAAATTTTCACTTTACTACACTATGTGTACTGTGACTCCATCAACACAAGTGGAACAGAGTCCCGCAGTATTTTACCTGCTGGTTCACCCCACTCAGCTTGCAGATGATCTAGCTGCATGTGTCAGTGGTACACCACGAGTGGACCCGGAACACTGGGAGCCCATCCTTGTACTACCTGAAATTGTACCATTGCTAGGAATATTCACAGGCCCATCAGGTGCACAACTGTCAGTTGCTGTAGCAGAGACATGAGCGAGGCTCACAGATGGTGACAACCTACAACTGGTCCGCTTGTGTAACGCACATGGAGAGGAGTATCTAGGGCCAGTGGAGGATTACTAGCTTAAGCGAATGGCACAATTCAATAGAAAGAAGGGAACAACTATGGCAAATGCAAGGACAGTTTTACTGAATTGCTATACAAATATACATTGGACACGAACTTGGTAAGGAAACTGCGATGGCTCAGAAAGGCAGCCTATGACAGTAATCACATGGCTAGGAGGAAAAAGGCTCCGGAAATGCGCATGACAATACTAATATGACACATGTTTCGAATTTGTAGTGTACCTGGGTGGAGTGGGCAGGTGCAACGTGGGCCAGCATGTCGGCAGCAGCTACCTCAGTGAAGGATTTTCAAGCATGTAAGACAAAGATGGATCAAGAAAACATGTTACTGCCTCTGTGAATGAAGCTGATCTTTGAGGAAGCTACTGCTGCCCTGAGTTATGAGACCGACAATGAGGTCACTGGGTGGGCAGGGTCATGGCGGGATGAAAATCCGCCAATGGCGAAGAGACGGGAAGTGCAAATATGTAAGGATAACAAATGGATGCGTACGGTCTGCAAGGAGAATCTGAATATGATCTATATAACCAAGGAACAAAATGTGACAAGTGTTGTGAAGTATCTTGCAAAATATCTCATGAACGAGAAAGTACTGCAACCTTAGGCTGCATCAGTGCCCGTCTCAGGGTCGGTGACAGATAACAAGGTGTATGTGTTCACAATGGAGAATGTAACACTTACACCTCAGAAAGAGGTAGAAGAGGTATGGGAGGTGGTATGAGGGTCATATACCAAGGTTGAAGGGCTACAGCTCTCAACAGATAAGAATTCCCATGAACTAGATCATTCATTGTCCATAATGCAGCCACCCGAGCCATCTGGCCCAGTGTATAGTATGCTCAAGAGATCTTAATTCCAGAATACTATTTACATACTACTCCAATATTGGTGGTTCCAAATAAAACTAATCTGACACAAGATTCCGCCAATGAAGACAGGTGTCAAATTTTGTAAACAGTGTCAAGATGATATAATACAATGCAACTAGAGACAAGCCTAGCTTTGAACCCCATTTATAATTATTTATACACCAATAGTTTACAGTGATACCAAAACCCGACTCAATCACAATGCAGATACATAACATAGTTTCATTCGCTGCTAGCTCAGCTAATGAAAGTTCCATTGCATTTCCAGAAGGATGGTACGGTCCCATAATCCCAAATACAGACCAGTAGGCTAAATCACTGTAAAGGCAGTATTGTGCAACCTCGTCTTCATCCCCAATTAGGTCATGCAGGTGTATTTCTAGATCTGAGTCATTCCACATCACTCAATCCCTGGTAGGTTCCATATATAGTCCATGGAGGTTAGACATCAACCCATCAGAAGTTGATATACACTGACACTGAAATTCATGATGCTTCTTATGACCACTGGAGAAGTCTTGTTGACTGTCCCTAGTATGGCAAAACAGTCGCATTGTGCCATGAATAGAACCCTACACACAATCTGTGCCACCAGCTACTTCCACAGCCTGAGCCTATTCTCGAGTTTTCACAGCGGTCATCCTGCACACATCCCAGTACAGTCGATTCTTAGTGCGCCAACCCCAATATAGCAGGGTATCATTACACAGCAGTGACAGAGAGCTTCATGAGTAGCAAAGATTTCCATCTCACCTTTGAACTGGTACCCTACTGCTGACAAGCGGTGTCATAGAATCCGAAGTGCAAATTCTGGAGACAGTCAGATCGTTCAAGTTCATTCAATACTCTTAGGATCCTGTAGTAATATATAACTTCTAAATTGTACCTTGTTGAACATTTATTAAGCACCTTGTCAGTATATCTCAGGCTCACAACACTTCAACTAGCCGCAAGGTCCTCCGGGTGTTCCCGGGGAATTGCCAGAGATTACTACATCAGATACTCAATACTGTCTTGATTATAATGAAAGAAGTGTTCCCCCGGGTTCTGGATTGTCCACTGGTTCCAGCAATTGTTGGAAATAGTGGACTTATAGTAATTGTGTCGGTTATGATGTGAACAATCAGGTTCATCCTCCTGTGTATACATGCGACCCCGCTGTTGGCAGTTATGTTCAACACCAACTGCAATTAGAAGGACCAGTACTGCCACTGTTTCACAGTACTGATCTTGCATTATTGAGGATGGTGCTAAGTGGTATGGACAGAACTTGATCAGGTGACATTGAAATTCAGGAGGTTGGGATAGCACAACTGATTCTTTTTGCAAAACTTCGAAATTTTGGCTACTAATTTACACCCTGCATGCCATGTTAAATAGCACCACATTGATATAGCAGAGTACTACAAAACATCTCTATTGGTGGAATGATGGCAGCTGATATCCATTGCTGGTTTCATGATCTGAGGTGTGTCACGTTAAATTGGATTCATGACCCCAAGCTAGACAAAAAAGACATCGCAATGACATACAACCTGCCAGTCTTCATTGTAAGCTGTAACTGGTTCACTAGGATCTTTGGTACATGCTCACCATCATACAACGCATGACTCTAAACGTCATCAAAGTAATGTAATATGATATCTTCAAGAATTTAACCAGAACTACATTAAGTTTTACTGTTACCAAAACTAGAGATTATATACACGAATGGTAAATGTACATCCTGCAACTTTACTCGATAAGAAGCCATGTGAGTTGAGCACCACCACAGTTGTGTTCAATTGAGCCCCTTGTATAAGCATTATCAACCACATCAGAATTCACCAAGTGGTCAAGATTACTTGCTGCAGGATTCAGATTATGAGCCTATTAGATACGGATGAATATTGCATAATCATTCAGCCAGCTAGAAACTCACCTATTGATGGCAGTAAGATGATCAATCATCATCATCATCAGCTACTCGGAGACTCCAGCAGTATTATAACTTACCAAGTTCTCTGCTGTTTGGAGCGATTGCAGCAGAATCTGATGAAGTATGTACAGATTGATTGCACCTCATGACACATGAAACAGTCCGTTCACTGGTAACGATTTTTACCAGATAATGTACATAACCATTGTGCACAATATGATATGGATATTCTAGGTTATAAAGAAAGCTGTTTAGAAGGTGACTATTGTTTACCCCTTGCAAATATCTGGCAAGGTGCAGTTATACACTAACAGTGAAGCTCAAACTGGGAATTACTCACTGTCAATTCAGTATTATGGAGGTTAGAATTCAGCTACAAGACTATTACCACTTGAACCATTAGCATGATTCATCCAAATACATACTGTGACCATTTCCTAAATAAGGTCAATACACACAAGAACAGTATTCAATTCTTGATCTACCAGAAAAACACATTCCTTTAGTACCAACTAGAGGCTCAATGTGAACAATATCACTCAATATCAACGAACAAAGGGCAAATAATAAACAGAAGATTACAACCGATCGACTGGGATCAACCGGAGCTATTGTGGCTTTTCTTTCGTATATTCACCTTGATAGTCTTCAATTCACAATTCATATTCAACTAATGATCTACCAATATACACTGCATCTGGTACTCCACCCGCTCAAGCTTGTCCAAAAGAATATACCATAGACCTCAAGTGAAATGATATGAAATGTACCCCTAATTTGACAAAGATAAAGGGACATTGAGAGGTAGTTGGAGCGGAAAATGCAGGAGGGAAAGTATGCAGTACATTAGCAAAATGTATCTGTCTCACAGGGAGTCTCAGGGAGTATTCGGGAGTTGTCGAACCAGAATCTCAGGGTGGTCAAACTCCAATGTTGCCTGGACCAATGTAGTGGCCTTTGGGTTCACCTGGAAGCACTTGCAACAACCTCTGTCAGAATATAGGACATCTGGGGACAACCAAGAAAGCACCTGGATGTGCTGGAATCAAAGCTGGGAGTGCTGGCAACAGACCTGGATAGACTGGCAAGAAGCCTAGAAGCACCTGGGAATGCAAGTAACAAGTCTAACAGCACCTGGGAATGCAGATGACAAGCCTGAGTGTACTTCGCATTACTGTAGAGCAGTCTGGGAAAAACAACATCTTCTTCAGAATATCTGCCATTGTACTTAGATATTACACTTACTTCCTGTCTTTATATGATTTGTAAAACCCGTGTAATCAGTTTGTATTGTCATCTATGTCTATATACATCTATATAGATATCCATCTACACACAGTGTATCTGCACTAGCAGCAGCTCGTGCTGGAGAACGATTTAAGGAACACCTGATGATTGTAAGCAAGGGAACGTAGAAATTCACTGTGCAGCCAAGACTGAGTGTGTTTGGTGATGCACTAGGAGGCCCAAATCATGCTAAACCAGCAGCCTGACCAAGTGAGGTTGGAGTTATACTTGGAAGCCAAATACTAGTGAGATTGGAGACACACAGGGAGGCCATTCGCTTGTGAATGGCAGTTCATAATTGGCTGAAATTGGTGATACACTTGGAGACTATAATTGAGTGAGCATGAAGATGTGCTGGTAGGCCATGATCAATCGAGATCAGAGTAGTTCTTATTGGTGGTTGATATGTAGGCAGTTGATGGTAGGAATGCCTGGTGCTGAGACACTATTCATTGGTTAAATAACTTTAAACAGTGGGAATGTGATGTAGTGACAATACAATTGAGCACTCAGGTAGTACTTGGCTGCTGGCAGTCAATCCGCAGGGAGGCACTCTGCAAGCCAAAGCGACCTTCAAGGGTCAACTCATCTTTCTGAGAATCAATTGAAAGACAGTTCATCTTGGGTGGATGGTATTGTTGGAATATACTGCACTCGCTGTATGCTGTACTGGGTGTATGCTGTACTCTGTGTCAACTCATGATCAGGGCATGGAGAAATGGAAAGGAATAACTTAACAATGTATTCTGCGATAATGGTAGAGTTGTGGACATGAAAGAAAGATGTGGGATGAAGACGAAAATGATATGGAGAATATGAGTAGATGTGTCATAACGGAGGTGAGACTTATGTGATTGGAATAAGAAGAACACATATTGGTGTACCCACTGATGAGATTGGGAGACGTAACTGCCCAATCGGGAATGGTGAATTGACTTGCACTTAATATTCTCCCAGGGCCCAGTGTCTCATGACAATTGCTCGCATCTCCTTGCATATTGCACTTTCTCACTCACAACTCTACCATCATCTAAACACAATAAGTTTAGTCACAACTCTTTGTCTTTCCACACCATGATGGTGAGTTACGCTGAGTAGTACAAATATACATTCCAGTATACACCTAGTACTGGATATGCTGTTGTCTACATCATCCCACGAACAACTGTCACCTGCTCCCAGCCACTCTCTGATCTGTCATCTCCCATTCCTTGGCGGACCCTGATGTACGCAACTGTCTACATTCCCACTATCCCGAGTTGACAAATGAATAGAGTCATGGGTCGCATTGCGCCTCCCTTCAGATCTGCCTCCTCCAGATACACCTCCTCTACATCACCCACCTCCACATCAACCATCTCCACATCAACCACCTCAACATCAACCACATCAACATCAACCACCTCAACATCAACCACCTCCACGTTGACTACCTCCAAGTATACTGCGAAATTTGCTCAATCATTACCATCAAGTTCATCTCTAAGTTCACATGATCTTCACTAAGAAGTGCATCACTTGACTGAGTTAATCACAGTCTTGAAGTTTATACAATCGTGGACTCAAATTGCATCTCCACACTTGCTGAATTACGGCCTCCATGTTCGGGCCATCATGGCCTTCAAATGTATCTCTGCACCCACTCCATCGCAGCAGCCAAGTTCATCTCTAGGTTGATTTGATCTCAGGCTGGAATTGCATTGCCAAACTTGCTCGATCACTGTGAGGCGAAATGTCACTGTCCAACTGCTAACGGGTTATTGTCAACTGTCCACGACACCTCTGGGGGCATCCACTGGAAATTTGTGAGAAAGAGACTTTCAGGCTCAAGGAGCATGAGGAGAGCATGAGAGGACACGACAGGGTACCTAGCTGCACGGAGACACACAAATTGCATGTATTGATGAAATCTCAGAAAGCACAAGTAAGTCCATGCATATGGAATGATAGAGTGTGAATCTGGCGATATGATGAGATGATGTCTGTCTACCCTGGAGTCTCAGGCATATATACTCCCCACAGCCTGGTCCAACTGAGTTGATTGGGTACCTCTGCAGCCAACACCCTGTAGCACTCATCCCAGCCAATGTGAGTGGTGGTGTTGAGAAATGTATTTTTCCACAGTAATGACCTTCAATACAATCTCTCATTTCAGTCAATCTGCATCTTCCAGTACTGATCCATATCCACTCAACTGCTGTCTGCGGCCTGATTAACTGGATGTATCTTTTTCGAAAATGTTAGATAGATAACACATGCCATATTATGATGTAGCGAATCCTGTGATTGTAACAAACACCATTGTGAGAGACTAAATTGATTTTAGTTGTGGAAACATATCAACCACTACTGTGGGAATACAGCACCAAGTTCAATGTCTCCTGCAAGCTGCACTGGCATCTCAGCTGCTCTCAACCTGTCCCACAGATCAGCCCAGTCGTCCCAGCTGCTCCAGATGTTGATGATTCTTGAAGTCAAATATCTTACTATCCACAATGTCCCTGCTTAATGGCAGGCGCTTTCAGAAACACCTGGGAATGTTCTTGCAGAGTCTGAGAGTACATTTTTTAGCACCAGGGGGGCCTGGGGGCGTCTATATGATTTTACCAGCCTTGCTGAGGTTGGCGGGAGTGTCATGGATGTTTGTATGTAGCTTCTGGACCAAATTAAGTTTTACTGATGTAAAGCAACTGGATTGTTTAACAGACACTACAAATACTTAAAACAAAGGTATAAATGGCATCTATTTTGTTCTACACATGACTTTCAACAGGTTCAATTACTTAGACAGAAAATGAAACAATATATTAACTACTATCTGAGATGTGGATTAGACAATATCAAAATCAAATGATTCTAATTTGGACATGTCCTCCAAAAGCATATCTCTGAAGTTGATATTGAGCTTGGCATCAACATTTAAATAGACGATGGTTCACATATCTTTGGAACAGTATCCTCCATGGATATTCTTAAATTGAGCAAATTCCTCGGAATACTGTATACATATCTAGTGCACCTTGATTTTGAGCCAGTACACCTCTCATAGTCACAGAGTAATTTGTGACACTGAGTTGAACGCCAGCAAGGGGTGGTAGAATACAAAAAATCAACAACCTGCCTCGGTGATGATGGTACCAGTCCACTGATAATCAGACCAGAGTTACTGAACCAATGTTTTGAGCAACAAGCATGCCTGGCTACAGTATTTTACAATTGGAATAATTTAAAAAGATATCCACTAGGTATCTATAAGATTCACCTATCTTCTCAATTGATTGATCCGATGTTCTCCGAACAATGGCAGACATGCTGACAGAGCATTGAATACTGCAGCTTAAACTGTACTGTCCACACCCAGGAATATTGACATAGTGGATCCCAGCATTAAATGGGACTTTGAAGATGTATTCCGGAACCAATATTACCCTCAGTTCACTGCCTGGGTCATGCATTAACCTGAACCTGTCATAGTTGGTCAACTCTCATATGGTTCATACCCAGTGTGAGAAGCTTGTAAATGTTGATGGGGCATTCAACTTGTAGCCAACTGTATCACTCCAGAATCAGCATCTTCACTCACAGCATCTTGAGGAAACTGGGATAGATGCTCTCTACAGTATAAATATTTGACCAATCTGCAATAAGTTCTGCAAATACTTTCTCTGTAATTTCTTTCCATATTAGCTGTATGATGACCCATATCTGTTTTATTGTGCATCAGTCAAGAACAAGTTGAACTGGGAGCAGAAATACCCGAATACTAGAAATATAAAAGATCAATGTGACAACCAAATTACAACAGCACTTCAATGTCAAGGACAGGCAATGATTTTAAAACAGTTTGACTAATTAATCCGCAGTTACTGCCATGGAATACAGTACTGTGGGATAATCAGCATGCTGGAAGTGAACAATACTCCAAGTCTTGTTTGCTCCAAGGTGGATTGGAACACTATAGCTGTGACAGCCAGCAAGGACATTACATTTGGAGAAGTACCAGGATTTTGTAAATGCTCTCATCTTTCTTTCCAACAAAATCACTCTGATTTATCACTCAAAGCACTATATTGTACACTAAAGTGATATTTTCGGAAGACAGGTGTGTCTCGAGAACTCAAAATGTGAAAGTCTGGGAACGCCAGAGTATCTGAACTGTTGGCAAAATAATCCCATCAGTGTCAAGAGCAAGGCATTCAAAAACCCAGTGCAGTATTCAAGGTTTCTGTGAGTTGAACTGAAAAGATTACCACCTCAATGCATAGGTACAATCTCATACACCAGTATACAGCCTAACAAGAGCCGTCCAAAAAGTAAAATACTGATTGACTGAAAGCATAAGATCAATTGCAGCATGAAATCCAAAAGGAGACACCGGTTAAGCAACCACATCTTATTTTTTTCCAGCATTATGAACAATAACTGTTGCAGGCAGTGTATACTAAGGAAACCAGGCCAAAACGCACATCCACTGCCATACTTGTGCAATTGAAACCTCTCGCAGTAGACTATATCCATGCGGTGACAAACTTGACATTCAGCAAGGGTGGATAATAATGTGTTTCTGTCTCTCATACTGAAACTGATGGGACCACCTGGAGTGTCACTGCTATGGACTGCGTCACAGACTGTGTGGAGTGCAACAGTTATGGTATCATCCCAAGTGAGCAGACCCGCTTTAACTGGGAAATCTACATCTGCTTGAACCACAGTAAAATGACATGAGTGGAGATCGGCATTTCTGTGTTTCGGAAAATCGCGGAATATTCTGTTAATCATTTCCAATATTGAAACATGCATCTTGTAAATACTATATCAGAATAAATTCAGCAAATGTGTTACAGTGATAATTTTACACCTGCTATTTCTTCCCAGCTAGCAACATGCAACGTATGTGACACCTATACATTTAGCAATACAGTTGATTGCATTCAACAGATGGTCAATCATAATGACCAGTGTACTGGCCTTGGCTCAATGGAGGAGACACTGTCATACCTTACCCTTCAAGGATGGTATGGTACTGACACTCAAACAGCTCCCAACTTACTACCTGCTGCTGATAAATCACAAAATACACTCTGAGCTCAATCTTTACATCAGCCACATTGGGAGAAACAGGCTACTTTGGAACCCCTATTACGACAGACCGAACACATGATAGAGATGCATGTCTGTGGACTGTGCAGAAGTATAAGATTGACATCATGTTGAGAAACCTTAGTGGAGCTCGAAATTCCCATGATTGAACAGCTATCCCACAAACCAAGTGGTGAGAAGTGGAGTCCTGAACTCAGTGGATTGATGTACAGCTATGATGAGAATGAACTCCCAGACAGTAACATTCCAATCCTCAGAATGTGCTCTTCAATTACCATGATCATTTCACAGCCCAACATCTGTGGAAGATCTGAGACTTAATTTGAAGATGGAATATACCAATGCCAACCAACAGATAATAGCTGAGTCTCATGTCATCCGTGTCCAGGATATGGAAAGTGAACAAGATGGCCATTATAACACTTGTGATATTAGTGTTCACTCATTCTGGGTGTTGTATTCCAGTTGGACTCCACCCATTCATATCCTCCAATTACAGAAATGCCCCACTGGGAGAAGAACAATGTTGATCTTTTCTACACCATACAAGAAGATTCAATGATGGATATTGCAATCTCAATCCCAAGAATATATCGCGGTGACTCCAATTCGGTGGAATGATTTATACTGTTGCACTGATTGTGTGGGTGGTTTCACCCTGATTGTGAAACAGATTAACAAGATACAACTTATACCAATTGTGGCAACACTGGAATTGGCACACTTTGTAGGAGAAAGCTGTTTCAGACAGAATCAATAGCATATGTCTTGCAATCTATGATATGGGTGAATATACCGACTGGAATGTATATGAATCAGAATACAAAAATCAATGGATATAGGAGTAGGGGTAAGATAGTTTATCAAAATCTACTATGTGGTATTGCAGTGATATATTTCGCAAGCAGTGAGTATGGCTCAAGCTATAAGGCTTATATACTTAGTCTTAGGCACACGGCCAGAATTTCCCACAGTTTTGAAATGTAAACAACTTAATGACTTAATTGTGTAGCATTCTGCACACGTTCTTCCAATGTTCAGGATATTCCATCATTGTATTCCACCAGTTGAGAAGTATTCAAAATAATCTCAGAATACTCTCAGTGCAGCTGATGACACTACACTTGGCAATCTGACTATCTTGGGGTATTGGGGAGCATCTGAAGTGATTGGTGTAGCTGTTCAGAGTCACAGAGTGTCATTGTTATAACTTCCAAACCATTTGAGATGTTGCTATTGAATAAGTGTAAAGCTAATGATATATCTCATCATAAGAAGTCAGATAAATTGCTTGGTTTCATAAATATTTGATTCAGGTGTTTGTGATCAAGAGCATGACAACTAATTGTGCATTGCATAGTAGCTTGATACAATCTCTATCTACCCTGAGGTGTCTCAATGAGATTTATACTCAGTTGTCCAGGATATTTTGATCGTCTGTACATTGTTTCCAATCCCCTGCCAATTAAATTAGTTGTAGTGAAAGATTGGTTTTTCCACCAAAATGCCCTTTAAAGTCTATTTCAATATTCACTTTGTTAAATATTCCAAGTGCATTTCTAAGTTCATATATTCCTTGTATTCATTGTATAATTGTAAGTTCACATAATTTTGGCCTACATGCAAAACTCCAAACTAACACAACTATTGCTTCCAAGTCGATCTCTATATTCACTCACTTGCTGTTCGCAGGTGCTACTTCGTTTGCACTTCAGCAGTGTTGGCAACACCCTTGACTGTATATAGATGTCTGGAGAAACTTACCTGCTAAATGAATGCTGTTTATAATGTAGTGATTGTTCTTGGAAAGTTGAAGCACAAATGTTTAACAGATAGAAAGGATAGATGAATATAAATAATGAAATGGCTTGTGGTAATGGAATCATGAATGATAAGAACTACTGCTGTGTGAATATAGTACACTATATATCAGATCACAGCTGTATCGAAGTTTGTGTATTCTATAGATTATATTTTATAACATTCAGTTTTTAACTTCACAAATATTGGTGCTTTCAGACACAACTGACATTATTATCCCAGCAATTGAGAGCTTTTTGCTTCAGTTAGAAACCATATGGCAGTATCTGAAATGACTTAGTATAATCCATCAGTATAACTACATTGCAGGGTAATTTGGATATTGCATTTGAACTCTCATGTATTTTGGGAATATAGTTCTTTTATTATTAATTACAGGCTGTACACAGTGTGGATGCCGCCATGGAGATATATTACAGTATGCAGGGTTGAATACTTCACTTCCATAGGTATCGTCACTACAGATGGCAATGTTATCTTTTCCATGTCAAATCAACTGACCATGTTGATTTATATTCTGCATGGAAATACTAGCATTTGATATCGGGTATACTGTAGAGGATTATGTTATAGTCAGGTCAGTTTATGGATATACTATTATATATCAATTATATTGTTTAATATTTTCTTCCTCTGTAATACAAAGTTCCTTAATAACTAATAGTTCTTGGTCTAGTTATATATTTACTTTGATTCAGTTTAACAACAAATCCAACCTCGAAAAATCAGTTCAATATCTGCACACAATACATTGAAGCCATATTTCACAAGAGTATATGAATATATATATGCATATATAATTCAAAGATTAATCAGACTACAAGAAATATACAGGTAATTATTATTATGAATAACCACCAGTTGGAAGTCCCATACAGCATATCCAAGTGGACTGATTTAATAATAACAATAGTTTATATACTTCCAGCTAAACTAAAGATATAAGTCAGTATGGGTATGTATCCTAATCAACTATACCAGTAAATATACCTTGCTGGTAAATAGTCTGAATTCTGAACGTCACAAATGTTTCTTCAAAGTTTGTATTTTCTACTGATTATTACAAGCAACTTATTTAATAAGTATATAAAGTTCAATATCTTCAAATTGTGGCACCCTCTGAAGACAAACTGTGAACTCTAGATGTTTGGATCACATTGAATTTCATGATATTTTACATTTGGCTCTGTAAACTCAAAGGTATCAGTCAAAAATAGTTGTTAATTAGCCAGACCATTTGGACTTTAATCATAATGTACATTGGTTCACAGCTTGCTATTTGGAATTTTCTGAGGACTGGTTTCATACATCTATATATCTATACAGGTTGCAGCTATGCCTACAAATAATATAATACAATTTCAAAATGGAAAACAATAACATAATATTTCACATAACAGTCAACGGAGGAACAAATTTCCCATTATCAGAGTAGTGATGACTATAGGCTTACTATACTAGCTGTAACATCCTCATAGTTGGGTTATACTGATGCTAATATACTACTCTATAATCAACTACAGCAGAATGTAGTACATAATAATTCAGGAGTATATGGTGGAACTTTAAAAATACTATAGACTATGTTCCGGTACTGAATACACCAAATTAGAAATTTTGTTATTAATACTGTGTACTCTATGAGCAGTTATTTTAGAAGTTGCTTCTTATAATAGATAATATATTACTGGATGGAATATAGAAGTATAATAAATATTCAATATGATATATCAGTTATACAAAAGATAGCTTGAACAAAAAGTAAATCAGTGACAATACTCTTTATATAATAAGTAAAGGTACCTATAATAAAATAGAATGTAATTCACAATGGAATCAAAATAGGCATGAGGCCAATGCAACAATCAATTATGTAGATCTGAAGTTGTATTAGTTTACCTAGGTATATATTGAAATCACAATGATGTGGGATGTATATATTGGAAACAAACTTATCATCAATTGTTATGTTACCTCATTCAGGATTATCAGACCCATGCTAGATTTCAAAATCCATCATTGGCTTAATGGATTATAGGCAACATGACATATGCATACATTGTTTTACAAGAATGGCCACAATGTGAGGTTGAAAATAGCCCTCAATCAGTCAATTGCTATATTGATTGATATATGTGTATGTGACAATCTACTACTTTAACAAACTGTGGTATCAGTAACAAGCAACACAATACGCAATTCGGCAATCTTCTTCAAAGTCAGAATATACTGCAAATATATTGTTACCACTTCGAATACTGATCAAGGTATTCTCTTCTACAGAATCACATATCAAGTATATTTTCAATTCAGACTCCAACATACACTTAATCAATCCCAGGTGTACTATATTTTGGTTCTATTGTGCCACATTGATATACTCATATTCAATACTGTCTGACTAATACTTACGTTACACCACAAGGTACTGAAATATAAGTCTTTCATCAAGTAACTATATATTAAAGATAGTAATGACCATGTGCGAGGTACAACAACACCAACTAGATATAATCACAGTTGAATGGAAACTGTGAGTTTCAAAAACAGAGAATCTACTATCTATGCTTCTCTGCAGAAGGTATATTAGTTACTGGAAGTATTTGGATATGCATTAGAGAAAGTAAGATATAAACTGAAGGGTATTGAATATAAAAGAGCATCAGATACAAGAAGATAATTTTGCATAATATACAGAGGACATTGTAGCTTCACTGGCAGTTACGAATACACAGTGGAAGTAATTATCACATGCGAGTAGATCAGAGCAGTGGAGAGAGGTTGGGAAACACCAAAAACTGTCAGCCATGCAATTGAGAACTGGGAAACTTAAATTCTGAGATGCTTGAGTTCCAAAGAATATTCTATTGCAAGACTACATGTATTTTCTCAGAATGTCCAAATGCACATAAGCAATGGATTACACTACACTGTCAATATGATCCATAAATTAATATTCAATATCATCATCTAATCATAATGTACTTTCTAATCTCTTCTTCATCATTGTATTTGTTACAACCCTACTTTACAGAACCAATAGAAGATGTGATGTATTCAAACATCAAAAATCAGATTCACCTAAACATTCACCCAACTAAGTGATCCAATTATCATATTCAAACTTGATGTCAATTTCATTTACTATATCACTCATCCCATCGGGGTCCAAGAAAGCAAGCATTTACACTACTTCAGTTGGGCAATGAATCTGATCACCCACTATGCATCAGCGAAATCTGTTATAGACATTTCAAACCACTTGCAGTGGTTGGAAGTTGTCAGACCGGAATCCTAGAATGGTCAAATCCCAGAGATGACTGAACCAATACAGTTGCTGTCTGGTACATCAGGAAGCACTGGCAACCAATCTGTCAGGGCATAGGTGGTCTGGTGACAGCCAGGAAAACACCTCGAAATGCATAACACATGCTTCAGCACAACTGGGAATGCTAGTGACAAGTCCAAAAGCATCTGTAAACTTGGGCAACTAGCCGGGAAGCAACACAAATCACTGTAGCGCATTCTTGAACAAACGACATCTTCTTTGGAAGCACTGTGGGTGTACCTGAAAATCATAGTTACCACTTATTGTTAAATGATTTTCAATACTCATGCATTCAGATTGGCTTCTCATCTCAATATCTGCATATCTATATATCTATATAGCTATTCAACTTTACACGGGATATCTGGACTGGCAGCAGGCGGCACTTGAGAGAAATTCAATGTACACCTCAAGATGGTGATTGAAAGTACATAGAGATGCAATTGGTGGTGGTGATTGAGCAAGATTGGAGAGGCAATTGGGGGTGATGATTATGTGAACTTCGAAGTTGTGATACAGTTACAGTGTCGGTGTAGTAGGAGAATGTGGTGAAGTGAGTTTCATGATGCACTTGGGGGGTATATTAGATGGAAATTGGAGGAGTACTAAGAGCTGATCAATCAGGTGGCGGACAAAACTTTAAATGCAGCTTGGAGTGCTGGTGACAATATTGCGAGAAGATAGAAGATCTGGTGACAACATGGGGAGCACCTGGGAGCACTAGTGAGAAAGCTGTATGTACTGGAGAATTCAGGCGACAGGTCTGGGAGCACCCGCAATTACTGTAGTGCAGTTTAAGAAAGCAGAATCAGCTTTGGCAATGCTACTAGTTTGCATCGAAATTGTAGTTACTACTTATCATTCAATAATTTTTAAAACTAATGTATTCAGTCTATATTCTCATAAATGTATCAATGTATCTATCTCAGTATCCATCTACACACCGTATATATGGGCAGCCCAGAGGTAGTGCTTGAGGACAAATCGAGTTGCACCTGCAGATGATAATTGAGGAAGCTGGGACATGTACTTGGAGGCTGTTAATGCATCATCTTGAACATGTACTTGGAGGCAGTAATCAAGCCAGTTTGGAGATTCCTCCCGAGCATCTGATTGTGCAAACCTGTCGACTGTCATCTCATGATTCTTGGGATGCATGTAGAGGTTAGGATCAATCATGATTGAATGAGTCCTGCGTTGTGGTCTATATGAAGCCAGTCTGGGGGAAGTACACTCTTTGCTGATTCTCTATTCATTGCATAGAGCTTTTGCATCTGTGTGTGTGTTTACTGACAAGCATCAGAATGTGACAAGGTGACTTTACCTTTGAGCACTGATAAAGAGCAGGCTGGCAGCAGTCAATCTGTAGGGAGGTCCACCAGAAGTTGAAGCTACAATCAAAAATAAAATTGTACTCATGAGAATGATTGGGAGACACACAATCTTGAATGGACGCAATACTCAGTGAACGCTGTATTCAGTGTAAACTAATGATTATGGCAAGTACTATTTGAGAGAAATGACTTAACTGTGTGGGCTGAAATGATGGTACAGTTAGAGACAAGAAAAAGTGATGTGGAATAAAGATTGAAACGATATGCACAATACAAACTGATATTGGACAACTGTGGTAGAAACTGCTAGATTTGGTTTTAAGCTCCTGGTATCAGCCTTATTTGCTGCTGAATTGGGTGCTCTGCCTGCTATAGTAGGAATGATAGATCGATCTGGGCACGAAAATCTCTTCAGTTCGAGTTGCTCCCGAACATTTCCCCCATCTTCTGACTTCTCTTTCCTTCTGAGCCTTAACACTACCATCACCTCAAAATTCAAAATTTAGTAATCCCATTTTATCTCTCCGCCCCACAATTATGAGTTACCACCCTGTACAGCATACACCAAGTACTGCATATACGATGGGCTCTATCATCCCGTAATACACTATCTCCCACTCCTGGCCAGTTCCTCATTCCTGGGTGGACCTAGTTCTACTTCACTCTCTACATTCTCAGAAATATGAGCTTACTAATGAACAGTATTTCTGCTTCCGTTCTGCCTCCATTCCAACCTACCATCCTCATATCCTCTACTCTTAGCTTGACCACTGCTATGTCAACCTCCAGCTTCCCTCAATCACTACTATGAAGTGTACATCCATGTTCTCGGGATCTCAATCTCCAACTGGATGTCCAATCTCACTTGAGTACAGTCTCAATGTACATGCGATCGTTGCCCCCAAGTGCATATTCACACTTGCTCAATCATTGCATCTAAGTGCTTTTCTAAGTTTACACAATAATAATATCCATGGAGGGATCCAAACTTTCTCGTTTAGAGTCTCAGAGCGCATCTTCACACCTGCTCCATTATGGCCTGTGAGTAGTTTACTAACCTCCCAAGTTAATGGTCTCCAACTGGATCTTCATGCACACTTGATTACAGCCTCCAAGTGTATCTTTGAGCCTGCTTGATCAAGGCCTCCAACTGTATCTCAGAGGTCACTCCATTCTGGCCTTCAAATGCATCTCCAAACTTACTCAATTCTGTATCAACACAATCATGATTTCCAAGTGCAGTATTATATACACCTGATTGGTGTCTCTAGGTGCTCCTCAGGTTGCAAATGAGTTCAGCCTTCAGCCAGATTGGCTGTATGTAACTATATTCAGACACTTAGATCACTAATAGATAACAAGTCATGACCCAGCAAATCTTGTAATTGTAACTAAGACAAAAATCACAGATGAAATGGCTTGTGGTTATGGATCTGTAAGCACCACTGGTGTGAGAATATTGAACCAAGTCAAAAGGTTCCTGCAAAGCTGGGCAGAGTTCTCAGCTGCTCTGATGTTTGACAATCCTAAATGTCAAATATCATGGCATTCTAAATGCATCTGAATAACTGCATGTGCTTTTAACAGCATCTCAGAAGATCCTTCCAGAGTCTGTGAGAACCTTGCTTTGCTCAAAAGGGACCTAGGAGGATCTTTAATTGCATTGATGACTTGCTAAGGTCGACAGGAGTGTCTGGAAGGTGTTGCATCTGGATTCTGGACAAATTTTCATTTTGCTGGTGATGTTAACCTGTAAATAGAGTCTCCTCTCCCATTGCACCTCCCTAGCAACTGCATGATGATTGAACACAGCCAGTAACATCAGCAATTTTCCTCGATCATGTCCTCTAACAGGATCTCGAAACTGCCCAAATCATGTTCTCTATGTTCAGAGAATTACCACCTTCAATCGTATCTCCAAACTGAAACAAACACAGACTTCTACTGAATTTCCAAACTTTCTTGATTATGGTCTCCAAATGCAACATCTAACTCACTTCATAGTTGACTCGAAGTGTTTCTCCCAAGTCACTTGATCGCAGCCTCCAAGTCAATCTCTCAGTTTACTCAATTAACACCTCCAGGTGCCTGTTTTGGTTTGCTTGATTACATTCCCCATCCAAGTGTGACCCCCAGACTCACGCATGCACTACATCCAACTGAATTTCTCAGTTCACTCAATCGGAATCTCCAGGTGTTCCTATGCTTGTACTGGCCTTCCATCTGCAGCAAGATAGACTGCTTGTATATTTATCAATAGAGTTGGATGGACAAATCATGCCAGATTGTGTGGTAGTGAACCATCAAGTGGTTGTAACAAACAAATATGATATATGAAATAACTTCGGATAATTGAACCCTAAGATCCAATACTGTGTAAATACTATACCACGTTTGAAGTCTCCCACTGAACTGACCAGAGGTCTGTTCAACTGCTGTCACAGGTCCCAACCTGTCTATCTAGAGGATCCCAGGTTCTCACGAATTCTTCCTCTGACTATCAGTGAGGTTTCAGCTATTCAACAATTGATCATTCTAGACGACAAATCTCACAGCAGCTGAAATGCACCATCATAACTCCAGGTGCATTCAGGTCCACAAGATAGTACTCTCACAGCCTCTAAGAGTACTTCATGTAGCTGCAGGGGTGCCTGGTAGCATCAAAATTGACTGAGAAGCACTGTTGATGTCGACTGCATGGTAAGGAAGGGTTGCATGTGGCTTTCGGACAGTTTTACAAGTTGCTGATGTGTATTTGTTTATGATTTGTACCTGATGAAGTGGTGAAACGAAATTCCACAGTTATTTGACTCAATGTGGGAAATTGAACACAGGTGAACTGAGCTGTTCGCTAGCGGAAAATCAGATTGGATTTAAAACGCAATTAAATATAGGCAGGGGAAAAAGGAGAACACCTATGAGGAAATAAGCATTGCCTGATACAGAGTGCATTGTGGAAAAGAGGAGGACAGAAGGTGACATAGCACTATGAGATGAAATAGAGAACCACAAAAGCATATCAAGTAGTACTAATAGGGATTCGAAAGTGACTATGACAGCAGAGTAGCCGTCATACACCTGGACAATCTCCAGAGAAGAAGGTTATAAAGTACGGAATTAAATCAAAAAGTGCCAACAACAGAACATGAGTGTTATCTGCAATTACTGACTCCCTATTCCTCTGCAGGAGCACCCATCACAGCAGATACCAACCCTTATAGTGTAGTATGGAGTGCACAATGGAACATACAGGTTACACTAAAGGCCAAGAAGCACCAGTAGGAATTGTATAGCACCAACTCTGGTGAAGGAATACTTAAAGCTACGAAAGTATTCAACATAGACTGCATTACAGATGCATCAATCCAGGCCAACAACCACCAACAGGGGGGTAAGTACCTCTGTTCTAGGCAAGATGCACCAAAGGGGGGCTCATACGCTGTCCAACAATTAGTAACTTACAAGACCAGCAGCTTCCATAATAATCATTTTTACTGGTGAAGGGCAATGTTTTCTTTAGTATTCAATTTGTGAAAGTACAACTGTAACTGTCTCATTGGACCATATGTTTTGTACTGAATCTCTCTCAATTGACCTAAACGTGCTGAATTTCTATGTCTGATTGACATGTAAACAAGAACCTATATGCCATCAACTCCACCATACACAACTCTAAACCACCCCATGTGATGACCATATACAAATCTGTTCGCAGACTCCTCCAGGGCGGTAGTATGACTGTAAGTATTAAACTTCTAAGATATAGAAGGTAGAGCTTTGCCTTCAGCTCCTCCCAAACAACACCAAGCCTAGAAGTCCTCAAAAACACATAACAGTGCACGGAGCTCCTCCGAGAACAATTCACCATGTATACAGCTCCTGAGATGTTATGAATCTCTTGCGTAATACCTCTCTCCTGGGATCTTTACGTCCAGCTATGTCACATGAAGCCGGAATAATGCTCCAGTCTGGAATGTCACATCTGCGAAACTTCCTTGACCCTGATATTGACCTTGATTGCTGTCTGTCCACACTTTGTTCTATATCTTCATTCCATAGCAGTTCCCAGCAACAGTCTGCTTCATCCAATCTGCCAGCTGTAATTGTAAAAGTGGGTTGTATGTCCTACCAAATACACAGCATGTCACACAACGACATGATGTACACGGTCATGGCTTTCAGGTTGTCGATGTGTTAATGGAACATCTTCGTACCCAAAGGACGTACCTGGAATATTCTCCAAAAAGTCGCAAATCTACTGGCCATCTCTTTTCATATACTATTGGTAATGTTCAAACATATACAGTTTTCCACAAATGTAAGAGATGCTGGCACACTCTCAGTACCAGTACTCTATCAATGAACACTCTCCATCTATAACTGTCATCAAATAGATCTCAATTAAGGTTGTTCTCATCACTGCCACTGTCGCTGTTGGTATTGTACTCTCTACCACTACTGGGCATGGACAATGCCTTACAATGTGACCCATCTAATAATGTCTATAGCATATCTGATTGTGTCAGTGGTAATGCTGCCCACTCTCTAATCTACTTTGAAAGCTCGAAGTATCACAATTACACATCTTGGGAGAGTTCGAAGACTGTTTCCATCTATTGCTCTTCATCTGGAGATTTCAGACCATTGCTACCATCTCTTAATGGTGTGCCTTTTTTTACCAGACTATGTGGGCTTTCATCTTCATGACAATTTCCTCTGGTTTGTTAGCCTGGGTATCCATCGTGTCATATATCAACTGGGTAACAATCCTCCAAAAATCTTCATTAGGTATACCCTGCATCCAGTTGTAGGTGTTGTTGTACTTTGGCATTATACCGATTGAACTCTCCACACAATGGTTAAAGTCATTCACATACCTCTGGATCTTTGATATCTATTCTTGCACATTCCCACACTCCCTCAACATCACTTCTGATAATTCATCTCCAAATGCCCAAACATTCAGCCTTATCTTCAACTTGTAGTTCACTTACAGCTCATCCCATAGTGGCATTGCAACTTTCTAAACACCATACTGCTGCTGCAAAGATTGTTTGTTTCATTCCAAGGAGAATTGTTGACCATGCAATCCATGCTGCCATCTCTATGCTATACACTCTGTCACATCCATGGTGACCAGTGCTTCCCCTGTACTGTTAACTCTACCAAGAATTGGCTTCTGTTTGAGTTGTATTTCCCTTCCAAACTCCAGCTTATACAGTGCAGTCCATCAAACCTCTTGGTCGAGATGACTGCAGATATGATTATCCTTTTCAGGATTCGTACATCAAGTCCATCTGCACTTGTTCCAGATAATATTAATAAGGCCACAATTTGAGTCAAGTTGGTCACATCAGTAATGTGCCTGGCCTTGCAACCAGTCGTACCAAGTCCATTATGCTCATTCTTTCTCTATTGACCAAAACTCCTAACTCTCTAAGTCTAACTGATACATATATGTATACTGAAATACACATAGCTCTACAGCGCACAACTCTAAATCAATCAACTGGATGACTGCACTCCAATTGGTACCCACAGTTCTTTCCAAGTGCATATTTACATGGTGAAAAACAAAATGCAGTTAGAGGTTCTCCTGTAGCAGTGGTAATAATACATTGACATCCACGCAAGGAGTACATCTAGCCAATGGAGGTATGGGATGCACATCACCTACTCTAGAGCAGCACAGTATGTGTCAGCCAACTGGTTCTTGGTAGAGTTACACGTTAGCTACATGGTTATTAATTAAGGAATACCTACCCAGACTGTAGGTAATTTACTTATGGTGACACAATTATGATGCCAATCCCAGAGTATTATCTAAGAATGCTAGTCATGTTCATTATTCTCAACCACACCTACGATATCTTATCTAGTGGAACAACACACAGTCAAGTTGCAACTATGTAGAACTATATGTACAGGAGACATTACGCAACATACAACTATACGGATCATTTGGGCCCAGTTCTGGACGAGATTAGATGACCCGAAGGCTCCCCAGTCATTGAGCAATTAAGACCTGAACATGCAGTTTCTGGAGAATTAATGGCATTAGCTGAAGATAAGTAACCAGAAATGACCCTGCATATTGATTTGTGCTAGTATGCATCGCAATCTTACAAGGGGTTTTTAATCAGCATTGGTAATGCATTGGTTGGTTACCAATTGAATATCTAATGCAATTGCCAAATAACCAGAATACGGCAAGACATTAATATATTTCCATGGGCACTATTTGACTATGTATTGGCAGAATGTTCCACCTACTATACCTCTGAAAATCAAGATGTCAGACTTGACATTATGATCTGAACTCATATAGTGCAGAGAATGGCTTTGAATAATATGGATGTGTAACAGTGCAAAACCACTTGCGCAAGTTTGGCATTAGATATCATACATCATGACAGCCCACATTACAGTGGGAGAGTAATTCTTCAACACCAATCATGGATGTTGAGGATTAACTTATGGGATGCATGTATGTGTTACAAAACCATTTGTAAAACTCTCAAATATATTATAGTCATAAGATACTTTGAAAGAAGTTTCATCCTGAAGACCTGGCTATAAAAGAATTTCATTGTCTCTGCAACAGGAAGAATAGACTGTAGCAGTGAATAGTACCAAACTTACCAGCGAAAGATGAATCTAAAATATGATAGCTTTATCTTAATACCCATGCATATACTGATATGTTAGTAAAAATACCATCAGCATGATATGTGGAAGCCCCACCCCATGACGATTACTTTCAAATACAAATCAAATGTACATGTCCACATCGTTGTAATACTGATCACAACATTTTCGTGATAGGAGTTATGTATTTGGAGTTCAGTGTATTTGGTAATTATCAGAGTTAATCAATATTCAGCCCAAGTTGATAAAACAAACTACACAAGGTAAATCGATAAGAGATGTTCAGATATTTCATCAGACTCCCAGAAGAGACACCAGGTATATCTACAACACCAAGGAATATTTAAAGATATTTATTTTGTCCTGAGACATCATTATTAAATGTGCAACGCAACCATTCCGTACTTCATCCATTACAGGGAAAGGGAAAGGGACTAGTTCATTCTCTGCCCCAGACAATCATGCAGATGGAGATTGAATGAAAGATGATTTTTAAAGCAGAGACACTTCTGGGAAGTCATTACAATAATACCTGATTATTCCAATTCCAAAAAATGTGATCATCTGGGTTAGGATCTAGGGTTGTGTCATTGAGTATCAAGTACTTAAGAATATCACACCCTCTAACAGTTAAAATATTCAAGCAATTATAATTCCAAATATATAAAAATGCTCCTTTATTGTATATTGTGTATTAATTGTATTTATTATATTATTTACATAGTATTATATCTGATCAGTATATAAATATACCACACAATTGATAGTTTATTAATATTTTACAGATCACTATACACTGTTTTCTCCAAAATTATCGTATATACCAATTACTATCAAATTCGTAATCAATCACTATTACTTTCAGTGTTTTTGGAAACAATGCTAGAATCTAAATCATATTTTATAATAAACAGATCATAATGTTGCAGTTTCTGTATCGTATAAATATATAATCCACATATACTATATTTTAAAAATGAGGATTACTAGCAACGTTGGGGTTTGAGATTGTTGGAATATTCAATATTGAAAATGCTCCAAGTTCAGTACTACTTGATATTGTATTGATAGTAGAAATCTAATATAATACAATACTAGCTTGGCTGGAAGTCAAATTTGGAGTTGAAAGTACAATAGTAAGTGAAATAGTAGATAGATAAAGAATACTTTGTCAAATCAATATAGTATATCTGGCACGTAATAATTATATTAATTATCTTTCCACTATTGTATTTTCTCTGCATGTCTTGGTTTTGAAATTAGCTACTATTAACAGATGTTCAATTTGTTGATATTTAGTTGTTTCAAATATGTTTCTTTAATTATATATAAAAACGAAAATTATAGTATTTCGACTGGAAACTTTGATCTCCATTTAAAACATATTCAATAAATTGATGCTATTCCAGAAAACATTACTACTTGCTTCTGTTGAACTGGGTACATTGAGGATAGTGTTCTCTTGATCAATATACTGGGTTATATAATGTCACATACTATTCTAGTAATGCTAAGTTATTTTCAGTATTTGAGATATGAAGACTGAAGTGGAATCAATTTCAATTCATCTTACAATTTTGTATATTCCATTCAACCTCTTGATAGATGTATACATTACCATAGTATACTGGTAATTAGTTATCACCATGGTATTTAAAGACTTACTCGCTATGTTAGATATATATTACAGATACAGTTAATGGATGCAACATTTATAATCTTGGAGTACATTGATATAGTTATTGAATTATTCAATAATTGGAATATGTACAAGTTAGAAATATAACTATCTTCCAGTATAATATCAATTAGATATATATAATCAAAATTGAAATTTGGTTTGCAACTTCTTTAGTTGCTTCAGAACTTAGTCACAGTACTCTCAATCTCAAATTTCAAGGTATATACCAAATATTGTTATCGCAGTTTCAATTACTAAGTATATTAAATTTCAAATACATGTTAAGCTAAAATCTACTGTTTATCATAAGTTATTAGCCAAATATAGAGGATATATCTCATATAAATATATATAGTATTTTATTATTTATATTCATGTAAAAGTAAAGTCAATTTGCCATTCAGGAATTTGTACATTTCTGGTATAAATATTTTACCAATCCATTTGAAAAGATTAGTAAAGACCATTTAATTTAGTTTGTAAATGTTTAGTTTGTTAATTAGAATTAATAATAGGTTGTAATGTTTACAATGGACTAAGAAGTCATATTTGAGGAAATAGTTGAAGCAAAAAAAAGAAATAAAAAGAAATGTATATGAATATTGAAATTATCTTTACATTTGAATAATACACTAGCTTTTAATATACCTAAACTATTTGTATTCACAACAGATATACTCTACAGTATACTTACAAACAAAAATCTGGTTATTGATATCATATACAATACAATGTAGAATAACTATTTAGACACAGTCCCTATACAAAAGTTATCATGATATTGTAGTACAGTACCACTGACTATAATACCCTTAATTCAAAGTTATTGACACCCTGAAAACTGAAGAACATCTTGTCTTTTCGCAATCAACAGACATTTTTAATTATTAAAAATATCATTACACCCAAGTTACCAATAGTTACAATATTACTGGGTAAACTTAATATTAAGACTTCAGCAGGTACTGTGCCACAAATAAAATTTTAACATTATGACAGCTGGAGATCTATCAAAGAGCTCCCATTGACTTTAGTAAAAAGTTATACACTTATAGCTTCCAATGTTGTTGGGATATAATCTATTCTTTGTTAAAAAGTTGATTTTATATCTAAAGAGGCAATTTTGCATACAAACTTTGCAATTTCTTGGCATGGTGAGGCTCTCAGCAACTCTTTTACATTCAAATTAGGTATAAGTATTCTAATTCTCTGGGATTTAACAATTCAATATAGGGACTTTATATTTCGAAATTTTCTATTGACCATTATTTATGGTGGTCCAGTAGTGTATTGATAAACTTCGGTGTTTTTGGTATGTTTCAGCTAATCATGAATACATTTGTCTTGCGACAATATGTATCCACATTCTATATGAGGGATTGTTATACATACTTACAAGTTTCTGTTCACATTTTTCACATAATAATGAAGTTTCCATACATTATGGTTTACAAGTTCATTAATGTGGCAGTTTACATATCTATTTACCTATTTATCTACCTGTTTCCCTATCATTTTAATTTTTCATTTTTATTCACATGTTTCTAGAAATGTGTGATAGGTTTTGAGTATTCTCTTCATTTGGGTTTATTTTTGAGTTACTACTTTTAAGTTGTTTTAGCGATGGGTTTTGGGTGGTATGCTATATTGACGTTCATCTAGCACATGTCGACTACTAAATACACTAAAATGCTGCGGGTAGCCTTATCACAGGCAGAAGTAGTGTTCCGAACAGAATTATCGGACTTACTCCGCGATGGCCGCCATGAAGGTATTTTCACAATCTACCAAAAAACACCGCTACTACTCTGCAGACTTCCTTCTCTCGATCCAATCACAGACATTCGTGAACTTTTTACTTTCAGCTCGGAAGATAACCTCCCAAAACTTCCGCGATTCATCTATCCATCTGAAAAGCTCAGCGCCAATAACGAGGTACTCGCCCACATCGGACTGATATTGAAGTATGCAGCTGCAGGTCTAGTTGAAGATGAAAAAAACATTGAGGCACACATGCTCTTACAGAATCGAAGTTCACGACTTGGAGATCCACTGGATAGGGGCCAATTTCACAGTCACGTTCAATGGAGAGGTCGTGAACCAGCCAAAATTGATATTGATGAGGTGAATGATGAGGGAGTAACTTGGTCAGCCACCGCGAAGAGGAGTGTGAGGCATATTGAGGAAACTATGCAAACGGAGACGATGTGTGCGCCGATGGACGTACGTAGCTTCGTGAGAAACGGTTGCAGGTTGTCGGAGGATATCGTCGTCGAAGATTGGTCGGATGAGGTTTTACGCCTCATGACCACACGTCAATAGCTTGATAGCTAACTGAAGAAGCTTAAACGCAATCGGTGTACCGCGCCTGCATCCCTATCCCCCTTACTCCCATGGTTCGCGTTTAAACCGTCGGAACTGCAGCATCTGCAAGAACTACCAGCGCTTAGGCCTTCGGATGCTCGTTCAACGGCTGAACTTCTGGACGACCTCCTTGAGCTGCTGGTAGAAAATGATTCGCTTTTCTACTCTACCAGATCACCCTCACGACTCATCCCCACGGACTTCTCGACGCCTTCTCCCTCTATGATCCTTCTGCATCCGAAGGATAACAGGCTCGGTTTGCACCAGGTGACATTGACACCTGCAACCTCTGCAAAGCGAATCCGATTCGGCTCGATCTTAGCAACCGATTATCTTTCTCTTCCTTATCGCCAAACCCCTAAAAACGAGCCGACGGAAGAAACTCTCTTAGAAGCCCTCGCACGCGGTGACGCGGAACAGCTTAAGCGTCAACTAGCACAGGAACAACTCCATCAGGCAGATTCCATACGCGTTATAGTGCCCGTCATGGATACCTCTATCCCAAAGCAGCCAAGGAAAACCATGAAGGAAGGCCAGGTAAAGACCAACTCCAGCGCACTTTTGAAACTACGAGTGCAGTTGGAGTCCTGGGAGATCAAAAGATGGGGGTGTATGATGACTATAGACATCCGATTGCCTTGGGCACCGTCAACGAAGGAGGATCGGGCACTGCTAAGGGAGACTATTGAAGGAGAGGCAGTTGTGGAGGAATTTATGAAAAGTGAAGCTGATGGTGGACAATGTGAAGAGGACCTGATAAGAGGAATGAGAACTTTCTACCTGGAGAGATTGGAGAGCATTGACGTCGATGTCGACCTGGACTACGGATTGTTTGAGAAAGTTCTGTGGAATGAAAAAGTCAGTGGCACTGAGATGATGATGTGCGAGACGCAACAAAACATGATGGACTCTTTCAGGGATTTCATAAAGAGTCGAAAGCGCAAGCCAGTCACCGGTAATAAATATTCCACGAAGACGAAGAAGAAGCGTCCTGATGAGCCTGAAATCCATAACAAATTTTCCGCCAACTCATTACAAGCATTCATGACCTTACGAGGTTGGAAATCAGCGCCATCTGCTGCCACTTTGATTGCAGCTACAATTCAGAATCCGGCCCCTTTTAAAGCCTTGACGATACCTGTGGCTTCAGACACCTCCATGGTGCCAATTGAATTGGTATTCATCCCCGCACCCAAACTACCTTCCCACCTCCCCCCGTCAGACTTCATAGCCTACACTACCCTCCTCTCTCGGCGCATTCTTTTCCGCCACATCAAAGCGCTCTACGCAACTGCACGTTTTATCGAGCGGGACTTCTCAGTACCGTTTCGCAATAATGGCATCTTCACGTCCACTTTCGTCGCCACCAGGAGCAGTATTACTGACGCAGACCTGATTTTATCCCCCACCACTGGTCTGGTAGTGTCTACCCTGCAACGTCTCCGCCAACGGTCTTTACCCGGTGAACGTGCTACCTTCACCTCCGGAGCAGAGATCAAAGAACGAATAGTGCGCATCTCTAATCAGTATGAGCGCCTCATAGTAGTCATCCAAAGTCCCTCTAAGATCACTTCCAACAGCGATCTTGAGGTAGTGGCTGCATTTCTGGTGTTTGCAACAATGATATGTAAATGTATAGTTGTATCGAGGGTAGTCGAAGGAGGAGAACAGGAAGTTGCAAGGTGGTTAGTAGGTGAGATGAACAAAAATGGATTTAAGTTGATTAAAGATGAAACGATGTGGGAGCAGTTCCTTCGGAAGGCAGGACTTAATGCATTTGCGTCACAGGTCATACTCAGGGCTAGCAAAGAGCATGATAGATTCAGGGACTGCCTGAGGATGTATGGAGGTGAGAGGAAGCGACGATTTGAAAGGCTAGTAAGCGGGAGGGTTCTGGATACAGTTGAAAGGCTGTTGGATACGATCTGGGAAGACCAACAAAGAACGATTTAGGTGATGTGTCTCAGTCCCACGTTTTGTTTGCATGTTTGAATGGGAGTGTAAATGTTCAGAACTAGAAAAGATGACTGATATCTGGCGAGCCCACTAGCGTATGCTTTCTTCACTCTGATTCTGGCTTGCCTTGATCAGCCTGCAGAAGTTTGATAATATATTGTCGGACAAAAGTCATATTATTTTCTTAGAAAACGAAAGTAACACTCTGAATCAACTAAGATAGATGCCTTCCAAGCAAAGAACTCAATCCAGCACCCAATTCAGTACCAAAAATACATAACAAAAAAGAAAATCAATTACTACATTATCAAAATTATCAAGAGTTACTTCCTCAAGAATGTCCTTTATAGTACTTCACATTACAGGAAATTAATATATTCAGTAATGGAATCTAGTATAGAATACAAATAACTATATCATAAGTAAGTTATAATCAATGTATTACATTGCCAAAATGCATTTGAAATACATGGAATGTTTGAAAGTATCTGGGAGTAATTGGAGAATGTACATACCAAGGACAAGTGTGAGAGAAGATCAGATAATCAATTTGGCATTATGACTAGAATTGAAGAACTTTGACTTTTAGCTATTTGATTCTGACATTATGAATGTACTGTTGACAAGGTGAAATATATTAGGAAGCAAGTAACAGAGGATTGAAGAGGAGTTAACAGAATGCAAGAGGCATTGTACAGCACAAAAAAGTACTAGTTTATGAATATGGTAATATTAATACACATAATAAAAGTGTACTTGTTTAGCAAACAATATATTAAAAGAACTGTGGTCAGTACTTAGAACTATTTAATGAAGTGCAAAAAAGTAGCCTTCATGACATTCTTATCTTCACTAGTCATAATTAATCAATGTAATTTATTGATCATTGTTTATTGTCCAATTCTAATTACATTTTCTAAAAACATTAATATTTGACATTTGCCTTGGATTCTGAAAGTATATAAGACAGACATCTCAGATTCACTAATAATATATACATATTCAAATGTATTCACTATAGATCAGAATGTAATTATTCAACTGGATTTATTCTCTATCACAACAACTATGTATCTAATAATATATGGTAATTGACAGCTGGAACTGACATTTTATCTACTACTTATAGTTTGTCAAAATATCACATTGATTTTTGATATAGCTAACCATATAGATCATTTGAATTCAACTATTACATTACTCTATTTGTAATACTTAACAATACAGTATTAGAAATTATACTATCTGCAATATACACTTTGAAAATGCAACAATGGCAGCATTGAATCAAAGTAGATCAGCTATGCAGAATAATATGTAATGAAATGGGAGGAGATACAACAAAAACAAATAACAACTAAGAGATAAATTAAGCAAACAGTGACTTATAATGAATATACTCATGAAAACATGTTAACAATGAAATTTGTTATTCAAAATAGTAAGAATTTATCTTTCTATCTATAGCAGCAATCCAAGTATCATAGCAGACTTCTGAAATCTTAAACCAAGACTGGTTAGTTGGCTTCTGTACTTTCAATTGCCAGTTAACCAATTTTTCAATACTGCTAAGTAGTCAAGCATATCCAATGCAAGTTGATTCATACTTGTCACAAAATAAGTGTATATCTAGTAATACCCATCCATTTTCGTGAGATATAAGACTTTTTGATGTTTTGGTAAGATTTAATGAAATGAGCTTATACGTAATATGACTGTAATTCTGTTCACTGTTTCAATCTCAAGACTCAGTATACTAGTTTAAAAGACTGCCACAATTATTACTGTAATTATATACAATGAAATTACCATCAACTGCCTAGAATGAACTGTTTCTTATATAAGTTGATGAAATTGATATCAACTTTAATGTTTGCTTTACATCTTCTTATTCCAAAACAAATCAATAATTGTACCTATTTATAATACTGTCACAGTGATAATTGTTGTTTGATACTATAGCTCTCCACTAATAACACTCTCCACTATTATTCACATTGCACCAGATTAGTTTTCTAATTTTGAGTCCAATGGTAAGAAGAGTTTGTTGATCATAGCTAATAGCACTCTGTGATAATACTTTGTTGTGTATCTTATGTTGTATCGTTCTAAAGAGGAATAATTGATACTTTTCAATAGATTAATATTGATTGAAAGAGTGTATTAAGTGCTCCTTTCGCATTCAGATGATTCCTTATGACTACTTTATCCATCCAAATTCTAGGTGAATAATATCTCAATTATATAACTCAACATCACATTAGATTATTATATTTTCTGCAAATACTGAATCTTGTATATATTCAGCCAGGTAAATTTCAAGTACTCTGTTACTATCCTTTAATCGGTACAATACAAAATGTAACAGTATAACGTCTGTACAAATATTGAATAGATGTAGTTTATGGTATCAGCATTAAAAACTGATGCATAAAATACTTGTCTGTCATCATCTGAAGAGCTGATTTTGCCCCATTCAGGGTAGTAATCTGTGTCTGGGCTGAAGTTTCAGCACTTTCATTCATATAGGCAGAATTACCATATTTCCAGTTTAGGCAGTTGTAATTCTCATACTCTTCCTTGTGACTATATAAACAAAACAGTTGATTTTTCTTATTAGTCTATTCCTGATGAAGGTTATTACCTTTCCTCTTCTGTCTATTCTCATTTTCGCCTTTGCTTTTCCAAATTATCTGGGCAATTATAGAATATACTATCCAAGGCTATTTTCATGATTGCATATAGCTATTATGTCATATAACTTAACTAAAGTATTGTCTGATATGAAGATTGTCATTGTATTCTTTATACTTAACCCAAGAATAAACTGCCTAATGTTATTTGTTGGTATACCACCCAGCTAATCAAGCTACTGCAAATTATGAAGAATTTTTACTCACATATTTTAATTGGACATGATTGACACTGAGTAAAGATACTTGTTTCATATGTTCCAGTCAATTTGTAAAGTATCAGTATCAATATTTCCACAATATTCAAGTATTATCTATAAAATGATTCGAAAATCTGAAATTGATTCAATATTAGCTTTGACTTAAGTGCTGATACTAGTTTCACCTTGAGGATTAATGTATCTATAATAGCAATATATTATATTTACTTGGGCAGTCTCATACTGAGCAGAATTACTGATTGTGCTGGCTTACTGGTAGTTTCCCAATATTTTATAGAAATCCGATGAATTAATCTTCTTATTGCAATATCATTCCCCTTCTGATATTCAGGCTTCTTATTCTCCGCTTTGAATATACTGTTTATCTGATTGAGTTTCAACTAAGGTCCAAGCTGTCAAATTCTTCAATTGAATGTTAAGCTGTTGAGCATTCTAATTGAGACAGCGGTAGGTACTACTATAGCACCATGCCAGTGTACTCAGTTATATGTAGATGTATATGAAAGCCTATCTCCTTCAGAAGCGGAGTATGTCGGCAAGAAATTATTTGGGATTGTCATATATATGATATAACAAGGCTGGATACCTATTAGACAAATCCTGACACAGCAGGAAGTATAGATTGACTTTAGGTATGACATTCAAGTTGGGAATGTAGTACTGACTTGTGTATTCATCTCATTAATATACAAAACCTATGTTGCAGTCCACTCTGCTACAGAACATCAATCTGATGCAATATGATAACTGTAGGTGGTATTTGCCCAAAAATTCTTATCTTTTAACATTATTTATTCAAATATCGATCCTGGATGATGATATTAACATAGGAACCAATTCATTTCTGTCGCAGCATATACAAACATCTAACAAACCATTTATTAACAGTTGTGAAATATTGTATCAAAGTCTACAAGACCATTAGGTTTCAAGACAGCCATGTGGTAAATGAAATTTGGTATATGCAGTTGTATAAATTATTATTTTTTATTTACCATCTCATTTGACAAATGCAGATTGTACATGAGAAATATTGTGATATGAATTCGAAGAATTACTTCAGAGTCCAAATTAAATCTTTTACTAGCTTCTCTTGTGTGCTGTGCTCCGTCTGTCAGTTATCTGGCAATCAGGTAAATCCACAATAGTATATATATTATTAAACTTCAAAGTAAAGGCAGGATATCAGACTGTAAAGAGAAATTTGAATGAACAGTATTAGCTACAGTTATCTGATGATCAGTGATTTACCAGGCACTATCGTCTGTGAGGTATATCGATGGTTCACTGTCTGAAACTACTGTCAAAGTTAGTTGAAAATTCTTAGTATCAGTTTCAAGTGTCCATGCTTTCTCAAATATCAAGTACTTCTCATAATAACCAATAAGCTATAAATGCTTTACTGTCATGCAAGCTATCAGAAACTTCCAAGAAATGTTTAATGCAGCTCAATTGAAAACTGAGATATTCTGGTAATTAGCAGTCTGTGGTGACAGAAGCTTTTGATGGACTATTAGTTCTAACTATTTCAAACTAATTATGACAGACTTTTGGTATTGAAGTTTTAGTTGTATTATAGTGCATGCTGATTAATCAAAAGTCAAGAAAAGATCTATTATAGTAGAATCTGAATAGCGTTTGATAATTGATATTGGTATTTTTGTTACTTGTATAAGTATATTCTAATAAGCCTGGATATATACATGGCTTTCCAGCTGATAATCTCAAATACCTACTATTCGCTATGATAAATTCAATTCTTTTGGGTATTATCACTTTGATGATTATTGATTTCCAGGTGAGTCCAATAGACATGAATTTCAATCAAAAGAAATTAAAAGAAGATAGTCATAAACGACTTATTCAGTAAAAACTGATTTCAGAATTCCAAACCTGTATGAATTTGCATAAATGGCCAATAGTAATATCCTATCTGCGTGGGATAACCTTCTTGATTTGTCCATAAGCTGTGATTTCAAGCTCAACTACTAATAGATGACATTCCAATACAAGGAATTTAATAGATGAAGAATATGATAAATAGATATGTACTGACAGTATTGAACTGTTTAAACATTGAGAAATACAATAAGTACTGGATATACTTTTGCATGCAAATAGATACATGCTAAGTAGATCTTTGAATTATCTCCAGTAGAGACAATGTGTATAGTTTATATTTAATGAAGAATATTTCAGACAATTAATATGTCAGAGTACACAGATAATTCAGACAGAAACAAATATTGACTGAATGCTAACTTGATAACAACATTATTTTTACACTTACTTTTGATGGCCAAAGTATGCAACATCAGATATGGGTGTCAAGCATATTCTCTCTATACTGAACCATTGACAGCTAACAAGTTCCCATGATTTACAGCTGGTAGTTGCTGTCTTCATCTGAATTAGTAGTAAGATTACAAAGAATTCATTCATTTGAACATGGAGATATATATGATGATACTTGCTCCTGCTTATTTCAATAGTTAGAGTATCAGTTACTCACTAACCTTGATTCTCTGAAATGACTAAGAAGCTTACAATAAATATGATATAGAAATATTCTGCAGAACGAGTTAGGAGTAGGATAAGAGTTAATGACATAGTAATAACAATAAAGGGAAATTGTTCTATTTCAAAAGTACTATTAGAGAAGGTAGATAAAGTTAAGAATGATTCAAAAACAGTATCAACTATGATTCAGAAGAAATTAGTCACAGCATTATATTTTCCTACTGGAAATCTTTAGGTGTATAGTTTATATATCTGATGTTAATTATTATTACCTATTAAATAATTTACTGTACTGCTGTTTGAAGCATCTTGATTGAAAGTTATTGGAAGAGACATATCATCATAGTTAATATGTTACTGGTGCTGATATGTGAGTATTATCAGTTTACTGTAGATATAGTTCTATATTTTCAGATATCACAAATACAATGATATGAGTTGTTTAGCTCTAGTATTGTATGGTAATTAATTATTACAGTATAATAGTATATTAAGAATATAATATATATCCTATCCTGTAGTAGATTAAAGAAGGGAATTGAATACGCAAAGAAGAAATAAAATAACAGTATTGTAAAGAAATAGTGAAAATCGAATCAGGTTTGATTTCTTGTATATCCATCAGCAAAATATGTTCCTGCTGCTGGGAGCCAAGTGGAGTTTTGGCCAGTTTTCACACCAGAATCCAAGAGCGGTCAAATCTTAGAGTTTACTGGACCAATGCAGTGGCCTTCAGGACAACCACGGAGTATACAGGTGTGCTGGTGACAAATCTTCGCAATCACAGATAGTTTGGTGAGAAACAGAGCTACATCTGGATGTGCAGGCAACATTTCTGGGAGTGCCAGCAACAAGCCAGAGAGTGAAAGTGACAATCCTGGGAGAATCTTGAGTCACTGTTGAGCAGTCTGGGAAAATGACATCATTGTTTGTAATGCTGCTGGTACACCGGGAAATTGTAGTCACTACTTGTTGGTCAATGAGGTTTAAAACTCATGTATTCAGTTTGCATTCTCATCTATATATCCCAGTATCGATGTATCTAAGTATCAATATAGCAATACATCTATACATGGCAATCTGGGCTGGCTGCTGGTGGTGCTTGACAAAAATGTGAGTTACACCTGAAGATGGCGACCAACTGAACTTTGAGATGCATTGTGGAGGTCATAATAGAGTGAACTAAAAGATGCACTTGAAGGTCGTGATTGAGTGTATGTGGAGATGAACTTGGAGGCTAACATGGAGTGATCCCATAGATGCACTTGGAGACAGTGAGAGTGAGTTTGGTGATGCACTTGGAGGTCATGATTGTGTTTTCATTGAGGCTGTAATCAAGCTAGTTTGGAGATCCACATGGATGCTGTAATGGAGTGAACTTAGGGATGCATGCCAATGCTGTGAATGAGCAAGGTAGGAAATGCACCTGCAGGCCATGATAGAGCAAGATTGGAGTTGTACATGGAGGTGGTGGATCAGAAAGTGGTCAATGGGAGGAGTGCCTAGTGTGGAGATTCAATTCATCAGTTAAAGGACAAGCCACCATGAAAATGAGATGGAGTGGCTTTACATTTAAAGCTTACATGGACAGCTGGCTGGTGGCTGTCAGTCTGTAGAGAAGCATGCTGGAAGGTGAACCTACATTCAAAAGTCAATTGGTAATTACAAGAATACAGACAGTCATTTTTGGGGAGATGCTGTACTTGGTGTATGCTGTACTTGGTGTATGTGGTATTTCATATATGGTGTTGTCAGTGTCTGCTGCACTCAGTGTATGCTGAACTAGTTGTATGCTGCACTCAGTGTATGCTGTACTCATTCATTCTTGTACTACATTTCAAGTTAAGTATCAGCTTCTATTTACCGTTGAATCACAGATATTATTAACTTGCTTTTCTCAGTAGAAGATGATTGCCACCAGAGATCTTTAAAGCCATTTCTTTTTGTTCTCTGGCAAATACTGTCTTTCCACTAGCTTAGATAGATTATATCTACCCAACACACAATAATCTAATATATTTCAAATTATCATATACATCTATGTATCAGATTAATGTGAAAGAAAATTGAAAGTTCATTGTTATTCATACCTTAGTGTAATTAACATATTAAATATTACGGGGTATACAACTGAAATCCTCTTTATAGAATTCTTTATATACTTTTGATCTGACTTTATAAAATCTTCATAACATACCTGCTATCTGGTGACCATAACAGCTGTGATATAGCATTCTACAAAGTAATATTTAGGTATTTCTGGGTTGGTATATACTGATGATATGTGTATATAGTATTAGATAGATAGATAGATTTAAATTTAAGACAAATTTACACTATTTGTGATTATCAAATTGAAAATATAAACAGAAAATCTTGCTTAGACTGGGTAATGGCTACTTAGATATTGGGTATTCTTCCTATACTCCAGTGCCATACTTAGATCTACAAGTTGAAAAAATATTACTTTATCTCAGTTTTATTTATGTTACTATATAATTACAGAATCTATACAATTATATTTACAGATACCAATATCAAATAACTATATCTATATATGATAGAATATAAAATGATATAAACATTGTCATTTTTAGAACTAAAAGTAAGAATTAATTAAATATTCCAATTTTGAATCATTTATATTCACTATAGCGACATTCTTCAATATTTCTAAGTAATACTTTAAAACTTGTCTTCTTATACTGAGCAAGAGAGTACAATATTGAGTTTATAAGTAAGATATAATTAGAATATTGTGAAATGGAATTTATCTAGTACCATTAATTATAACATTAATTGGTACAATATTGTTGCATTATGCAATAGGAGTACTACACTTTATACTACACTTATTTCTGAATACTTTAATTATTATTCCATTAAACTTTGTGTATAAATTTCAATCATACATTAGATATATTCAAAACATATACCATATATAGAATTTTGTGTTAGTAGTAATTATCCATCTAGATTTATCTTCTATTTATAATTTATAGTGTATTTAAAACTAATACCAATATATATGGGAAAGCTATTAATTAGTACACACTGTATAATATCAGTATCTGAGAAAAACTTTTTACAATTTATGTATTGTAGAGTATAAAGATTATATTTAATTTTGCCAACATTATATATACTTGTATCTGCTATTAATTCACTACTTACATTGTAGTTGTTACTTTAATATTAATATTTCATAATATTATTAAGCTTTGACCCACCTCTATTCACATGAAAATCTATTAGTCAGTTTCCAGTAATTACCAAACTATACAGCTGTTAAATATTTCTAAATATATGTAGCTTTTAAATATGAGAGTAATACTATGTAATCTGCAATTCTATATTATATGAGAATAATTCAACATAATTATAATGAAATTTAGTAATATTTAGTTTTATGTTATATAGAGTTTTACACGCGACCGATAAATCAAAGCTGTACCACATCACTAACCCCATACCTCATCCCACAAACATGTCCAATGACCTCATGCAGTATGATGCCGTTACTTCGCAACACCAAGGACAAGATCTTATTTAAATTGTGGTAACTGGGCAAATCGTAAAATTCAAAGTTTGTCCAGACATGGGGTATTTTGGCGGAAATTTGGCCCCATAATCACTCAGAGAATTTCGTAGTGTTCTATGTCCCGTAACTCGCCTTCTGATGCAGATACCACTTTTGACACCAACAGTATCCCGACAAATCCAGAGTAATGTAGGATTTGGTGTGAATCTCGTAATCACCATACGGTTTCACTACCCCTGAAATATCACCCTACTTTTTATCCACCGTATTTATCGATTGACAACCCGTCTACAGAATGCTGCTAGGTTTATAAGGTATCCCACACCTCTAATCATACACATTCAAGTCTTAAACATATTGCTAAATGGAGTGTACAACGTCAACTACGAAACAATTCATTTCATCCTGTACTTGTTCTACTTTGAGTGGCTGCTTCCAACGGCTGTTGAGTTGTGTCCTGTAATAGCCTCATGATATGCTCTCCCCCTTTCCCTATGGATTTATAGAATTGTGGCTGGGTTTGGGCTCCCAGCACTTCAAGGCAATTGATAACGTTGGCTTCGTTGTCTCGTGGCGGGAGAAAGGTAGCGTCATTGCATAATCTTGGAGTGTAGACAATCATCAAGTAACAACAAATGGATACCTCCTTGATCCAATCAATCCGGTCCGTGCCATGAGAATTACAATGGAACTAAGCCGGTAAGCCTACAAATGCCACTCTGGGTGCGGAATTCCTCCTGTGCCTACCTGGATCTCAATTTTGCGTTCTTTTCCGGTCAGGTCACAAACAGTCCCACTTCCCAATTTTTGAACCAAATACCTCAACTTCCCTGTTGCTTGCAGTTGAGTACCGTCCCCTACACGCTGGGTACCATCCATGGAAACTCTCCCAAGCACATAAGACTGTGAGTGCGGGTCTTCGGTCGGGGGCCACTGGTTACTTTGCTGAGATGGTAACTGGTGAAATTGCCGTACCTCTCGATTATGGCAGAATGAATAGCTCCACCATCCCGAAACAAAGAACAGACAATTCCCATCCAGGTCAGATAGCAATTCCCATCCACGGGAGGTAGCTCGTGCCAGTTCCTTCTCTTCCTCTACCTTCGATAGTTCCTTTTCCGTTGCATTCAAGTGCGGTGCAAGTTTAATTGCTGGTATAGCACATAGAAAGTTCCGTTCTCCTTTCAATCGCACGAGCTCGTAAGACTCTAACGGGGCGCTGTGATCGGTGCGGGAGCGACTCAGTGACATGGCAGATTGTGCCTCCTCCATCGACACAAAGCCATCCACAAATTGAATTCCGAACTGAACATCGTTACAAAACATTACCTTCCAGCGAAGAGCAGACTAACCTACTTGAGGGAATGCAAGAAAGTCGTCATGAATGCTGAACAAGCAGTGGCCGGTCGGTGCTATAAGCCCAAGTAAAATCGCAGCCACTATCATGCTGGTTTTAGTGGCAGTAGAATCACTTAGTATGAGAGGGTGTGGTGATGAAAGGGATGGAGAGTTAACGTTATAAACACAGCAGGAGAACTTAGCCACTCCAAGTTATATCCGTACTCTCGAGAATTGTACTATTGATATGAAGATTGCACTGAACTGATGCAAAATTATATGGAATGATACGGAATTTTCCATATCGAGTCGTCCAATTCTTACGTAATATTGTTAGGTAATCACGAGTGATTGTTGGTGTCCCCGCGCGATTAGGATATTATCTCATAGGAAGGATCTCCGAAACCGCGAGCACCACCACCACAATAACACCCATATCTACTACCTTCCTCGACTTTATCCCCCATAACTTCTCCCATACCTTCTTGATAAATGTAGTCTTCAATTACTGCATCCTACCTCTTTGTCTAACTGCCATATCTATATCCTGGTAATTTAATACTGGAAAGTTTCTATTACTCAGTCTAAGTAGCGGTGAATCTTAAACAATGTGAAATTGACATCTAGTTTGGTAGCCACAGAACTTGAACCCTGGTTACATAATAGAAACTCATGCCAATTTGAAGTTCTAGAATGAAAGAGAAACTTCACCTGAGTTATATTTCTTTGTTACAGTATATTCAGTTTCTATTATTAAAGCTGATGGTACATAATATAATTATACTATGTTAAACAGTGTAAAACTGAATGGTGATTGATTATATATTATACTGAATTAACCTCAATGCATTATTCTGTATTCAAGTAAATTCCCATGTTTATATCTAGTATTATTTCTTAACTAACAAATTGAATGACTTCACAATATAGATATCTTCTAAAGTTGTTTGGAGTATGTGAGTAAACAAACAAAATCCAAACCTAGTCTTTAAATATTCACTATTTATAGTTGACAATATAGTGGATAACTCTGAGAGATGGTGATGTTACAAGTAGATTTTAATACATATACATCGTGATAAACAGAGCACGATATTTCAATTGCAATTGTGGTTCATATTATAACTTGTTGGGTAGTCAAGCTATCATAAGTAGAATTTACCTTTGACCACATACTGAGTAATTTGCATAGCATATATAGCATGTTGGGAGAGTAAAAATTAATAATGTGAATATTTTGCTTTAGCCAGAATATCTAAATCAAGAAACATTAGTCATAAAAATCATTATCAACTGGACAGAGTAGAGTTATGTTGATAATAAGCAGCATTTCATATACAGCTAGCAATATACTGAACTCCAGTATGTAAAATTGTTGAATATAGTCTGCTTTGGAGCAGAAACACCTCTACATAGCTTGTAGTTGTCAAATGGTAAAGAAATCAGCATGTTGTATATGAGTGATTAATTCAATTGGCTGGAAGCAAATCTACTCATTGAGTTAATCTAGTATGGATTATAACATAACTATTAATATTGACAATGTACAGTTGGTTACCAGTGATGTTTTTGAATCAATTGCGGACAAATGAAATAAATGTATTAGTATAAATTCAACACAATGATGTCAGGTGACAGATTGGTACGTATTTCAACAACTGTACCAAAAGAGCATCAGCAACAACTCGAGTTTCCGTCAGAACCAACCAGGTGTTCCGGATGGCTCTGATGGCTCTGACGGCACCTCATACCCTCTGACAGAGAATTACATACTTCCTGTCGCCCAGGCGACGGGTCGCATTGCATATGTACCTTCTTTACTTTCATCAGCAAAATGTACTTTGGTCACTGGGAGCCACTGGGAGTATCTGAGAGTTGTCGGACCAGAATCACAGGGTGGTCAAATCCCAGAGTTTACTGGACAGATGTACTGGCCTTCAAATACACCTGGAAGCACCTGGGAGCATGTTGAATCACTGCAGAGCAGTCTGCGAAAAACATCTTCTTTGGGAATGATGCTAGTGCGCCTGGAAATCATAGCTACTGCATATCGTTCAATGATTTTCAAAACTTATGTTTTCAGTTTGTATTCTGATCTGTGTATCTATGTATCTATATAGCTACCTATCTACACACGTTATGTCTGGACTGGCAGCATGTGGTGATTGAGAGCAATTCGACGTGCGCCTGAAGATGACGATTAAGTGAACTCAGAGATACACTCCGAGGCCATGATCGAGCGAATTTGGAGATGTAATTGGAGACCGAGATTGAGTAAACTAAGAGATCCACAGGTATGCTGTGATTGAGTGAGTTTGGTGATGCACTTTGAGGCTGTGATTGAGCGAGTTTGGTGATGCAATGGGAGACCGAGATTGAGTGAACTCAAAAATGCACTGGGGGGCCGTGATTGAGCGAGTTTGGATATGCACTTGGAGGCCGAGATTGAGTGAACTCAGAGATGCTCTCCGAGCTGTGATCAAGCGAGTTTAGAGATGCACTTGCAGTAGGCTATGATCGAGGGAGATTAGAGGAGTACTTAGAGGTGGTCGATCTAGAGGTGGTCGATGGGAGGCACGCCAGGTGCTGAGACTCTATTCATTGGTAAGTTAACTGGAAACCGTGGGAATGTGATGAGGTGACTTTACCTTTCAAGCTCTTATGGGGAACTGGCTGGTGGCAGTCGATCTGTAGGGAGGTATACCGGAAGCTGAAGCTACATTCAGGGGTCAACTCGAAATTGTGGGAATGAAGGGACAACAGACAATCTTAGGTGTAAGCTGTACTCAGCGTATGCTGCACTCGGCGTATGCTGCACTTGGTGTATACTGCACTTGGTTTATGCTGCACTCGGTATGAACTCATGCTGATGGCATGGAGAGATAGCGAGGGATGATTTAACTTTGTGTTCTTGAAATAATGGTAGAGTTTTGGATGAGAAAGAGAGAGATGGGGGATAAAGATGACAACGATATGGAGGATACAAGCGGACCTGAGAAATCAGGGGTATGACTTGCCTGATTGGGTTTAGAAAACCTCGTATCGGTGTAATTACCCACCAGATCAGGACTCGTAACTGCCGTGTCGGGGATGGTAAATGGATTCGCACACGATATTCTCTTAAGGTCCAGTGTCTCATGATGATTTGCCCCATCTCCTCTGATCACTGTCTTTCTTGTGCTCAACTCTACCATCACCTAAGAATACAAAGTTAAGTCATCCCTCTCTATCTCTCCATGCCATCATTATGACTTAACACCGGGTAAAGCATACATCAAGTACAGCATCATCCCAAGATAGACAGTCTCCTGCTCCCAGCCAGTTTCCCGCTCCCAGCCAGTTTCCCATCTCTCAGCGGATGTTGTTGTACTCAACTCTCTACATTCCCACAATTAGACGTTAACCAATAAATAGAGTCTCAGCTGCCATCGCGCCTCCCTCCCTGGCCTCCCAGTGCTTCTCTAAGATCACTTGATCTCGGCCTCCAAGTGGATCTCTCAACTCGCTGCATCACGCCCTATTCGGACATTGTTACTGACTGGCGCCGGGTGAACGGAGATACAAGGGTAACGGAGGTGGACTGAGCAACATGGAGTATATATGCAGGAGACCCCGCGGTAGATAGACATCATCTGATTTTCATCACATCTTATCACGCAACGAAAATACACACTCTATCGTTGGCAACTTTTGGACTCACTCGCTCCTTCTGAGATGTCGTGGATTCCCACGGCCTGGTAGTATCGTATCTTCTCACTTTCTTTCTAGGATCCTCGAGGTAGAACTGTTCTTTCTCATGCATTCCATTGGGATGTCGCAAGAGGTGTTGCGGAATGTCTATGGTGGGCTCACTGCCATCTAGCTCCGTCGTATCACCACAACAGCTTCCAAGTGGTGCGTCTCTCGGTGCTCTCAATGGACGTCTCCAGGTGTTCCTACGCTTAAGGTCAAGTATCATCTGTGGCCAGATTGACCGTATGTATATATATGGAGATACTTAAATAATGCATGCCATTTTACGAGGTAGTGAATCTTGTGACTGTAAGAAAGACGAATATGATAGACGAAATGCCTTGTGCTTATGGAATCCTAAGAACGACTGCTTTGAGAATACAGCACCAAGTCTGCTGCAGAGCTGCTCCGAATTTTGACTATCCTAATAGTCAAATCTTGTAGTGTCCTGAAGGCACCTCCATAACTGAAGGTGCTTTCAGTGTAATGGGCAAGGTCGGGCGTAGGTGATATTGGTGACGATTATGTGATATTGGAAAACAAGACAAAGGGTTCGATGTTCGTTTCGAGGGAGTCAAGACAACACAAAAGATTGAAGCTGTTAGAAAGTCGTAACTTGCTTTGCTATACAAGAGAACAAGTAAAGAGAGAAGAAAAGGAAATCCTCCAATGCCAACAACACTCTCTTTATATACAATTTGTCTGTCACCCTCGAACCATTCCTCATACTCCGGTGTACTATCCAAATCTCATTCGATGATCCTACACACTACCAACTTAACTCCTTATCAAGACAACCACGCCGCATCGTCTGACGTCGCAACACCTCAGACCACTTCCTTATCACACCAGATTATTCCACCACCATCTTGCCTCATCGTCCGCATCTCCCAACCTCTCCGCCCTCCCGTAACACAACTCCTTCCACACCATCCCCGAATTTCCATCAGAATTCCTAAGTACCTCTATACTCTCTTCACACCGTGAAAGTATCCCCCTCCTAGGTTCGAGGTCCTCCGAGAACATTTTCCAATGGTCCAGGCCTCTGGGGGTATCGTTGACATAAGTCCTCTGCCGCCTGTAAGCCATCCACAAACCTTGTAGGCTCCCAAGTCAAGGAATCATACCCGGTCCACGGTGTCAGATACTGTAACTGATTCCGATACATCCTACCATCCTCAACACTAGATACCTGATATTCCTCCTCACCATCCACTTCCACCGAGGGGGGGGGCTCTATTCATTGCCCAGCAAGGGGGTCATCCACCACTGGATCCAAAAGCGAAATGGGTTGGACTCGATGGATTCGTATTGATGCAGGAAGTTCCAATTTGTATGCATATGGAGATATTCTGCGAAGAACCTTAAACGGTCCAAGCCTTTTCCAATCCAACTTCCGAGTAGATCGGGTAGATCATACATGTTGGGAACCCAGCGAAACCCGGGTACCTTCCTGTATATTGGGTGCAGGAATCTGTCCTCAATTTGCGGCTTGTTCCTGTATATCCTGACTCCGTCTCATTGCCACTCGGAGGTGTTCCTGAATTTGTTGCATTGTGGCTTGGACCTGATCAGCATTCATGCGTTGATGATCCTGTTTCCTCGTTGGTTCTCCTGCGAATGACATCCGAGGATCCGTTCCTTGAACCGTGAAGAATGGGGTACACTTAGTTGTCTCTGATATCCCGTTATTTGCAGCAAACTCAGCCAGGGGAAGCCACTGTACCCAATCATCTTGCTGATGACTAACAAACACTCGCAGGTACTATTCCATACTGGCATTCCTTCGTTCAGTTTGGCCAGCTGTCTGAGGGTAGAACACTGTTGACATCGGTCGATCAATCCCAAGACGACTGCATATTTGACCCCAGAAGGTTGAAGCGAACTGAGGACCTCGATCCGAAATGATTGTTGCTGGTAGCCCATGATGACGTACAACCTGACATAAAAACAACTTAGCCATCTGTATAGCATCAATTGTAGTATGGCAGCAAATAAAATGTCGCATTTTTGAGAGCGTATCTACTACCACCCAAATTGCAACGAATCCTTCGCACTCTGGAAACCCTACAACACAATCCATTGAAATATCCTCCCACGGCCTCTCGGGAACTGATAGTGGGCGAAGGATCCCAAATGTTGAGTGTCAAGAGCTCCTAGACCGTTGACAGCTATGGCAATTCCGTACATACGGATCCACCTATCTCCACATATCCTTCCGGTAATACTGCCGGTCCAGAAGGTCAAAAGTCTTCGCCATACCCGGCTGTCCCGCAAGTGCGGTATCATGATGTTCCTGTATCAATTGTAACCTTAATTGATCACTTTCCAGAACATAACACTTCCCTCGATACTGAATTTTCCCATCATATTCCGTACACTCTGCTATGATAATCTCTTTGAAACTGCTATTTGTTCGTATGGCTTCTACTATTTCCCCTGATAGCGGTTTCATCTCATATGCTTCTGTCATCAAATCGGAAATAGAAAGATGGCCGTGTGCCTGTGGACTATTTGGCAACAGACACGATTCCCTCGGCAGGTTCTGCGGCTTCAGTACCACCTATTCCGTATTTTTTAATTTTTCATCCCCTCCCTCATGAAGGTCTCCCAGCCTCGTTGTCAATGCATCCGCTTTCCTGTTTGATTTCGCTGGTCTATATACTATCTTATAGTCGAAACGAGTTAAAAACTCTGGCCATCGCACCTGTCCCTGATTCAGAAGCTTCTTTGCCACAAAATACTCAAGGTTCTCATGATCAGTTATCAACTGTACCTGCTATGCAGCCCCCTTACACTCAGGTCTCCATTCTTCAAGTGTCTTTATAATAGCGATTAGCTACTTATCATATATATCATTATTACACTCTGCAGGTGTGTTTCTCTTCGAGAAGTATGCCACAGGGTGTAGCACCCCTTCATTATCCCCTTGGGATAACACTCCTGCAGACGCATAATTGGAACCATCTGTTTCAACAATAACTTGTCTCACATGAGCAAAATGATGAAGTGCCGGTGCTGTTGTAAACGCAGTGATCATAGTCTCGAAAGCCAACTGTTGTTCTGATTTCTATAAGAATGGTTTGTCTTTCTTCGTGAATCTCGTAAGGGGTTCCGCTTTCTCGGAATATTTTGGAATAAATCTTCAATAAAAATTACAGAAACCGAGGAATTGTTGTACTTCAAAAAGTTTTTTCAGTCGTCCGTTCTCGGTTTTCTCTTCCCGCCTCCAATTCCGTATGGTTTCAATCTTATCCTCATCCATACAGATACCCATTGTTGACATAATCAATCCCAAATACCCTACCGTTTCCTTATGGAATTCATACTTTTGCCGTTTCAAATACAGCCCTGCTTCCAGCAACCGCTGCAGGATCCATTTAACATGACAGACATGTTCTTCCTTAGAATCATGATATATAAAAACGTCATCCAAATAAGCCGACGCAAAATCATCCAAAGCCTCCCTTATGGCATTATTAGTATAGCCCTGGAAATCTGCTGGTGCATTTGTCGTTCCAAATTGCATTACTGTTGGCTCAAACAATCCGTATCTCGTTTGAAAGACTAACGTACATTCATCTGCTTCCTTAACTCGAAGCAAATTATGAGCCCCCCGCATGTGCAGCTTCGTATACACCTTAGCTTTCCTCAAAAGATTTAGCGTTTTCTTTATTAAGGGAAGAGGATATGGGTTCTTTATCCTTTTGCTATTGATATCTCAATAGTCAATACAAAATTGTAACCCGCCATCAAGTTTTTTTGCAAACAGCACCGGAGCTGCAAACGATGATGATGACTGTTGAATATACCCCTTAGACATATTTTCCTCGAGTCATTCTTTTAGGACCACCAACTTGGTTCTGGACATGGAATATAATGGGCCCCAAGGAGGAGTTTCCCCATCCCAGAGCCAGACTTCATGATCTATCCCAGGTCGATGTGGTGGTAATCGATCAGCTAATACCTTGCTAAATAGTGGGAGGAATTCATGATACTATTTCAGGACAATCTCCTCCAATGGGCACTCCTTCAAATCCTGTACTTCGACGGCCTTATTGACATCATAGAGTGACACCTTGAATATCGTGAGCTTCTCTTTTTTCACCGTCCGAAAAAACGATGATCCATTTAGCATAACAATATTCCCCCGGAATGGTCATTGTGGCCGTATCTGTGGTCCAAATATCCCCTCCTCCTTCCGATATACAGGTTCCGGAGGCTCCTCCGTAACCCCTTGAACCGTAACGGGGGCATCATGGCAATGTGTAGTGCAATATTGTGAACCAAATATAACCGTATTTGATGGAAACTGTACTGCCACATCATGTAACCTAAACCACGGAATTCTGAGGACAATAGGATAATGTCCCATCTTTGTCATGAACATCGGCAGCTGTTCTCCATGATCATGTACCGTGATGCCACCTTTAGCAAAATGCGTGATATCTCCTGATTCAATAGGTCTTCCATCAATCACCTTGATCGGTTTGTTCTCCTTTAGTTCCTGAAGGGGTATCTGATGATCGCGAGCAAAATCCTGATCCATGAATGCAATGCCCGTAGCTCCGCAATCAATCAATGCATGTGTAGGTATCTCCTGGTCATTCATGGTCAATGTATAGGTTATAACTAAATGTTTCCCTTCCATTGACCCTTCCAATACCTCCACCTTGCTAACTGATAATCGCGAAATTCCAAAAGATTTCAAAGCATTTAAAACAAAACTTTTCCCGTCAACCAAAGTGCCATCTTTTATAGGTCAACCTAATCTTGTCCCGATTTCTTGGAACATTCCTTGGTCTCTCATTCAATGACCTCTGCTCCAGCTGCCTTGAACGTTGGAGTATGTTTCCTAGCTGCACACTCTGCTGCCCTATGGTTAAACCCACCACAGTACAAACACCTCCGGTCCGAAAATCTCTTTGCCCTTTCTTCCACTGAAATTGTCCTTCTGCCTGCGCTGAGATCCATAGGTGCAGGTCTCGTATACCCCGCAACAGTTCCGGCAGGTGCCATCTCGGGAGCCTTTGGGGAGGGAGGAGGCCTGGGGGATGGGAAACTTATCCCTCCTCCCGTATTCTGTGCCGCCTTCTCAGCTCATCGCTGACGGATCTGTTTATCCTGTTTCTGGCAAACCGTCACAAACGCAGGAAGTTCCTCGGGCATATCACTATAAGTGAACAAACCCTTCAGTTCCTTGGATAGCCCCATTCGAAGGGCATTCCGCAGGGTGGAGGGATTCAAGTCAAGATCAGTGGCAATAACTTGAAACTCAGCATTATACTGAGAAAACTCATGGTTTGTTTGCTTAATTTCCCGAAAAATTCATTTTGTGGTGGCTACCCAGTCGGGTCCCCAAAAGCTGCTTCCAGGAGTTGAATAAAAGCTGGTAGGTCTTCCAGCCCTATCATTCCATCCTCCCGGACTTGTGGTAAGATCTGGACTAAGGCTACTCCTCTCAGGCGGTTGAATGCGTACTGCATCTTCGACTGTTCGTCAGGAAAGCTGGCGGGCTTGTGTTGTATAACCATCTGGAGTTGAGCAATCCATCCTCTCAACTGAGTTTGATCTGACCCTGAAAAGTCTGGGTAGTCGGGAAATTTGTGGCCTCTGTCCTCCGGGGCCTGGAGAGCAGCTGGAGCTGCTCTGGCTGCCAGGGTAAGGGCGTTGGCTAACTGCGTCCTCAAACCTCGGACTTCCTCTCCAGATTGTTGTGCATCCTGTGTCATTATTGCCAATTCCTCCTGTAGCTCCTCGTCTGTCTCTGCAGCTGCGGGTCTCCTCCTTGCTTCGTCCTGTTCATTTGTCAGAGTCTGTATTCGTTGCTCCATCTCGATATGATCGCACTGTGGGTGCAGGAACCCCTTCGTCTGTAGATCTGTGATCTCGTTCTGTAGCTTGATGATTTGTGCCGGGTGGTCGCACACCCTCTGTAGCAGGTCCGCTGGTTCCGTATACTAGGCGACTCCCAACAGGACTTCCTGGGACTGTCTCAGCCTGGCCTGTGTTTCTTCGAATCCTATTCCGTCGACTGTGGTGTTCAGAATCTCTCTGATGAGTGCCTGGTCGTTGACTGAAACCAGCGCTACTCTGTCGTGCTGATTTTATCCTGACATTGCAATGAATCAGGATCAACTACCAATGCCACTTATATGCATCAAGTCCGGAGGGAGTCGGAGTCGGAGGTACTATAACAATCAGTGGTATCCGAAGGGACTTAGCTGTTGTTGCTGCTGCTGCTGCATGTCCAACCGTTGAATGTGTTCCTGCGCAGTTATGTCCTGCGCAGTCACAGGGTTCCTCGGGGTCGCATGGAAACCAGGAATGAGCTCCCAACTATCTAGCCCAGTGTGGTCCGAACACTGGGTCGTTGATGTCCAGACCTCCGCCCTGTCTGGCTGCATCTGTCACATAAGCATTCCAAGAGGAGGGAACAGTCGATTGTTCCCAAAAATAAGCTTCGAGAGGTTCCTCCTCGAATGTCGCTGCAACTACAGCCTCGATGCTGTCCAAGGAGTTCAACGGTTCAGGTTCGAAAACAAGGCCACGGGTTCCGGCAAGATCAAACCAATTCATTTGCGAAGTACAGTTACTGTTGTACTGGTGCATTCGAATATGGGGATCTAAGAGGGTACTGATGGATGTCAAATCCAGTAGGTCAAAGAACCTTGTCGACGCAATTGTCGCAGATGTGTATCCAATGACGATTCGGTGCTAGGTATACCCAACAGGAAACGGAACAAGGTTCGGAACAACACTTGCACCCTGTTGCGGAATATGGGCACATTCAATATTGGGTACGATGTAATAAGACTCATTCTAGTGTAACAGGCGGGGTCGGGTGTAGGTAATATTGGTGAAAATGATGTGATATTGGAAAACAAGACAAATGGTTTGATGTTCATTTCGAGGGAGTCAAGACAAGACAAAAGATTGAAGCTGTTTCAAAGTCATAACTTGCTTTGCTATAGAAGAGAACAAGTAAAGAGAGAAGAAAAGGAAATCCTCCAACGCCAACAACACTATCTTTACATACAATTTGTCTGCCACCCTCGAACCATTCCTCATACTCGGATGAACCATCCGAATCTGATCCCATGATGTTACACACCACCAACATAACTCCTGATCAATACAACCACCCCATATTGTCCAACATCGCAATACCTCAGACCACTTCCATATTACACCAGACAATTCCACCTCCATCTTGCCGCATCCTCCGCATCTCCCAACCTCTCCGCCCTCCTGTGACATAACTCCTTCCACACCATCCCCGGATTTCCATCACAATTCCTAAGTAGCTCTATATTTTCTTCAAACTGTGACATTCAGGAGCACCTGAGAATGCTCTTGCTGAGTCTGAGAGTACTTTGCAAAGCTCCAGGGAGGCCTGGGAGCATCTGGAAGTGCTTAGAAGCACTGGTGAAGGCAACCGGAGTGTCGGGGAGGTTTGCGTGTGGTGTCTGGACTGATTTACATTTTGCGGATGTACCCAGTGAAACCATTACGATGTATGGTCACAGTTGGCCACAAAGCCATAGTGTTTGTTTACAATAGGATACCGACAGAGCAAGAAGAAACGGTGAAACAGCGATCAGAGGGCAATATACAACGCGACGCTTGGTATTGGCCCCGGGTGCAGAGTAATCTGCTACCGGGGTGTCTCTGATAGCTCTGACGGAGTGCATCCACTCTGACCCAGCCATTCCGCCCGGACCCAGCCATTCTGCCCGGATGGAAATGTTTTTTGGTAATGAACATCTCAGAAAACCTTCGCTTGATATTACAAACCAATCCCATTGACATTGGGATTCAATTTTGCCTACTCAGTTCGCCTGAATCATTCACAAATGCAGCAACCACCTTCCGCTTCTCTACACAGTTGATGAAATGTATGCTTCTGCTATTGTCAGCCCATATGAGATGGGTGATAATGTCAATCACATTGACTCGATATTCAATTGATATCATTCAATGGCATACTAGGGTTACTGTTTGAGTGTCCCAGCTTTCATCATTGAATTAGTCATTATTGTCTTCCATTCATCTACATGGCAATACAAAAAATTGAATACCAAATGAGAGCTTTGGTACTATAGTACGATATAGAAGTAAACAATGAACAAAAATCCATAGGGCATTGTCGCCATAGAGGGTAATAATACTGCTTATGTATATTTTAATAGTTTCAGATAATACCTAATGCTCTCTAAGTAAGTAACCATAAGAATCTAAGCTTCCTTTGAATATTATATGGAATTCCAACATTGGTTACACCACAATCTCAGGTTCTCTCAATGTTCTCTCCACCACTCTAATGTGCTTCCAAACTATATGAGAATCACTCCCATAGTGCTTTTGTATCAGTCACTAGAAATCCAAGTTGCTGCAAAGGCCAGCAGGAATCCCCTCTTAGGTTCTAATTCTCTCCTGAAATTGACGCTTGTAAGTTTACACTCTGCCTCTTCTGATACACTCCATGAGGCCCCCAGTGACTGATGTACATTTAGCTAATCTGCTATCAACCAAAGATGAATAGCAGCCTTCAATGGCCAGCACAATACACTGGTGGAGGGTGACTTAACCAATAATCTACATTAACAAGATATAGTCAACATGTATACAATTGGATAACTAAAGCCCGCTACTCCTATAGGCAGTGGTACAAAAACTGCCCTGGCAGAGATACTTGCAGTAGCAATTCCACCATTGAAGACGTGAAACTGATATATTAATCTCCAACTGAATGTCATTACCAGTTGGTAGGCAACATTAACATATCCATATAGAGCTCTGAACTGAATATGTCAAGATATGTACACTAGCTGTAGGGTAAAGTGTACACATTTATATACCCTATGAACTTTCAAGAACAAGAGGTAGCTATGTACCAACACTGCAAAGGGATATATGATAATTGTTTGCCTTGTATTCTGCAGGCTATAACTCCTGCTGAATTTCCAATTACCAATAACGATGCAATAACTGCTAGAAGCATCTTTAACAATAGTACAACCAAATAACATTGCCTACTACTCATTCATTCAGAATTACACTCTTTGTTGTCTAATCCAGAAAGCAGCCATATTTGAGAAGGCTATGTTATTTAGAACCAACTCTAGTATATTTATATGACCAAAAGACAAGCTAAGGATGTAGGCATTTCTATAAAGTACAGCTAAAGTGATCTACATTGGAACTGCAGTATTTCGCACAGTCAGAAAGCCCCACTATCGTATAATACATACATATATTAATATGGTACAGCCGGTTAAATGGCCACTTAGTGTATCGAGAACGGATAGGGTTACATGGCTGCTAACTGTACAGAGAACTGAGATGCCATCACTGGAGGCTGAGAAGAGTCTACAGGTTATAACAGCAAAGATAAATTCTGGAGTGAAAGTGGACATTACAAAATTATCAGTTGGAATGATTACTGTTGACAAAAAGTAGTTCAGGGGAGTATGAATACCACCAATAAAGCTACAGAATCTTGAGATTGTATAAGAAATAAACAAGTTATGGTGACAACCATACAGTTCCTTCAAGGGCAAAAGATGTGATCAGATCACTGGTACATGGACAATCAGGTAGATATATAATTGATAAGATACCTAATATTCAATGGGGTTACTCTGCAAACTGACAGATCAAATCGACCCGCTTTTAAGTGCCAACAATCATGCCTATAGAAGTATGTGAGCACAACTGCAGTGCAAAGGTGTTGAGATAAGAAAAGAGAACATGGTAAGAGTGTATAGACATTCATATTTACCCTGTATGTTTTATGTACTAGTTTTACGATTACCCTTAACCGAGTTCATTTATTATGCCAGTTGACACACAACCATCATGTAAATCTCACTTCAGACTGACCATCAGTATGACCTACAAATGCCCTAAGGCAATATGATGGCAATGATGGTGTCCTGCAGGGGGGTAAATTCACATCTTGAAGATTAGTAGATAACCAATCTTGCCACTATCTAGGTTAAATATGCTGCCCAACTGCAGAACTATCTGGCAGCCACTCCAACAGCGCAAACAATCAAAGCAAATAATAAACAACAACTTCAGCTTCTAGATAGAAATCTGCATTATTGTCGACGGCTTCAATACACTACATAGCAACAGAGCAGTTGATATCAACAAATGCAGAGCTTACATGCTCTAACACTAGCAGCTGAAGATTAGCAAGTTGTATACTCAATCAAAATTCAGTTCATCGTATCACATTTGATGCAATTGATATACCCTATTACCCACTGATACCCATAATATTGAATGTTTCTCTGTCCATTCAATATACCATCAATAAATGTCTGCCTTGGACATTCCCAGAGTCAGTCAAAGTAGTTAAATTGAGAATAATCATTATGATGTCAATACTGCAACAGCAAAAACTATATTTCCTTCATTTGATTTATTTAGTTTTTGGTGCCCACAAACTCAAAAACATAAAATAGAGGTTTCCCTGAAATATGGCATTGCTTTAACATTCCAGAGTGTTCATTGAGTTGCTGCAATACGATATTCAACTGTCACGACTAGTGTACCCGATTGTACGAATGTGACATTGAGCACTTGACGAACCGTTTACCCTTCCTTTGGTAAAATAACAAATCATTTCTTGGTATACTCCTAGGTCAACAAATTTGATTTCTCCTGGCAATGATGATTGTGCTTGCGTCATATATTGAATGCAGAGTGTAGATCTTGTTTTTAAAGGCCATCGTGCCTAGATTGAAGAATGATAGTTACCACACAGAAGTTGTTTACAATATTAAACTTGTTAATCCAAGATTGTTCAGTACCTTCCAGTGTTTCAAATATAATGGGATGGTTATGCATTATCGTAATTATAATTTCACACGTATAAGATCAGACTTCATTATACCAGCAGTTCTATTACAGTTATTACTGTTATGATATATCGACAAAACCAAGAATAAAATAGTACAGAACGGAAATTTTACACCCAATCACTGACACTATTCCTAACCCCCAAGAGACATTGCACCATCCCCAAGCGTACTTCCATTGACTAATCCCATATTCTGAATGCTGATGATGGTGGTACTATTGGTGAGGTCATTGCTGTTACTGTTGCGGTCGCTGCCGCTGCAGGGGACGAGCTGGCTGCTGCAGGCAATGGTAGACCCACCCATGGGTAGAAGAGCTGGGAATCGCATGCTAGCTTCAGTAGCAGCAACAATACTGTTGCAACGATCAAAAGAATTATTGGGCTGCTCTGTCTGTTTCTTCAGAACTGAATAATGAAAGTCGTCATCAACACTGCCCTAATCATTGAGAGGTTGTGCAATTGCTGGGTGCATACCAGTTGAGTGGATGCATCGGCAAATCACACTGCAGAGATTGTTGATCTTTCTGGCTCCAATGTTTGGCAAGGAAGAACGAAAATCCCCATTGAGACAACAAAATAAATCTTTTTATCCATTATTACCCATGTGATTACTGTTTCTTATATTGCACCTATGGTGTGCTAAACCTTCTGGACCTAACTCTGGCAGGACCCTAAACTCGTCTGTTTTCCGGAGGTGACAGATATTGGTGGATGGCTGTCGTGGTGAGGGAAATGAATGTCGGGTTGCTTTTGTCAATCAAGGATCTATGTTTTATCTCGATTTGTTCTATGCCATAGATGTATGTCTGGTAAATCAAATCTACACTATCAGTTGCTGCAAATCAAAACTTGCACTCGTAACAAGATTGTCAAGACAACGATTAAACAAAAAGGGAACGTTGAACTTGCCTCATAAACATTTGTGGGGCATGTAAATTCATTCTCAGCAAATACACAGGGAAACATTTTCCGGTTGTTTGTAGGAGACTTTGTTCGAAATCTGTAAATAGAGTCAATTGATATCTTGCAGCAGTATACCATTGCTGCACGGGAGCAAGTAATCTTTCTCAGAGCCTAATACACTATCTCAGCGATGAAACCAATCATTATGATAATTCATTTACCAATGAAATGTAGATAAGTGGAGTGCCTGAGTTTCTCTGGGCAGGAGCAATTCTGGCAATTTCTTCATAACACCAACTATGAATCTGGGGGGACTTCACTACATTTATTGTAATGGGATTCACAAATATTGCATAATTGATAACTATAGGGTGCACTTGTGCCAGGACCATTGGTGGAATGTCTGAAAAAGTTGTTTGGGCATTGTATTCCGTGCCAACAATAAGGCCTGTCACATCGTCAACAAAGGACTCATACCACGAAAGATTTCGCGTTTTCCATGCAACCAATCATTCACACGGCTTCGTTTGAATCCTTGCTCTAGTAAATGTACACATCATCAAGCGAATCCAGTTGGTTGAACACTTAATCGAATACCTTCTTAGATGTGACCAGTGGAGGCCCACATTCATTGTTCTCCTCTGAGACAATATATACCTCCTGACTCTCAGGACATAGTGGTTGTACTGATGTAGAAGTTCATTCCATTGCTGCTACGTGTTATCCAAGTGGTAACATGAAGGAATCTGTTGGTGGCCACTGGCCCATTGCTTTCCTGGATGGTCACCACAGAGGCTCAATTTGGGATTCTGAATTGCCATCTCCAAGATCATTCCAATTGTCGGGTATTGTGCCGAGATCATCATCCAGATCCTGGTGGTGGACAGATTGTCTGCTTATCATGGTGCTGGAAGGAAGCAGTGGAGGAGGAGAACTGTGGCGCCATTGCGTGATGATTTGCAAAGGCAGCTAACGATCAGTACGAAATATTCCAAGGAGTGACTAGAGGAAATGTTAGTCAAAGAATCGTAGATATATTAATGTGTTGTGTAAAGGGATGAAAGCATTGATATGATTCAAAGCATTATCATGATGTGTCTTGTGATCCTCTCTACAATTCTAGGATCTTGGCTTGACCCACCATCTACATTTGCGACAGCTTGGATGGACGGAAACTTGGAACCCAGAATGGCAGGTGAGCAGCATGACATAGGGTTGTTGCTTGGCTTCCTTCAACAGAAATGATTGTCACAATAACCTAAACAATGTTCGTGTTTTACTGAACATTAAGGCGAACTTCTGCTGGGTGAAGATACCGAACTACGAATTACATGAGAGCCATACACAGAGTTCTTTCGCTGCGACTATGCATTTACCAAAACCAAATTTCTCAACAATTAATTCCAATATCGTAAAGTCTCAACACTGCCCTTCATCCATGAATATGAATGATGTAATATTAGAATAAACAACCCTCTAAGGAGAGCCCCAAAACCTCACCAGAGAACTCCAGATTATCACCAATCCGTCCACCCTCCAAAGTGCCAGAGCAACACCTACTCACAATGCCAATTGTTGAACAACCATCCAGCCAGTCCATTCCATCCTCACAATGACTAAGTTTCAGCTGGATAGCTGCTTGTACTCTTTCTATTGGCCAAAGCGCATGCACTGGGAGGATTCACAATGTGATCATCCTCATATAGCCAAGCCACATTACCATCAGCAAGATGCATTGCGCTGAATTGTAAATGAGACCAAGAGCACATTTTTGGATGACTTCAAGCCATCACTGCTGTCTCGGTATTCTCCAGTAAAGTCTTCTGTGGAACATTTGGAACCTTGTTTTTGTTATCCGGATGGTTCTTGGATTTGGGTGAAGCATCTCGGCATCAACCTCCAATTCCTCCCTGATATTGTCGATCATATCCTCCGCTTGATGTGGGAGGATATCATCCAGAGGAATATAACTGCTGTCACCATAAATAGGCATCCAGGAACCAGCTACGCCGTTGGCTTGTTCGCCATGATACTTGATGCAACAAACCCATAGGCTGTGTAATTACATCACTGCCTGTACCCATCTGCCAGCAGTATTGTCATTGAAGATTGGGATAACATTATGGCGGTGCAGACCACCATTTCCATTCGGCTGATCCCTGCAGCCCCAAAGCATTCGGACTTGCCGGCTGGGCTCAGGTATGGTGGTGATATTGGCATTCACATTTGACAAAATGGTCGTATTGATGATTGATTTAACTATCGAAAGTATTGATGCATCATCGCCATGCTAGTGCTATGAGACTAGCTCAGTATGGTTTTCACCCACCGTCAGCCCAGCAATATTGCGATCCACATAGGTGATGGTAGAGGTAAATGGATCGACAAAGATAGTAGTCCAGGCATCGCAATGCACCTTTGTGGGCAAAAACTAATTTTGGCAACGGTTCTATTTTGGGACCGCTTCATCAATTGCGGTTCCAATACAACCCAGAACCAGCCGGTTCAGTTCCGGTTTTTGCCAAATGGTTCCATCCATTAAGTCCACCAATATTGATTGGAACATTTAGAGCATGGTATGTGAAATATGCAGCTTTGCAGGGAGCATCTTTGGGTTGTTTCCAATGTTCGATATCTTTAAAACTCAGCAAGCGGCTTTGAAAATACAGTCATTTTGGTGTGAAAACGATGTTTTTGCGCCACCCCTTGCTGAGTTTTGAAGATATCGAAAATCGGAGACAACAAAAAGATGCGCCATGCACAGCTGCATACTTCACATACCAAGCTACTAATTGTCTGATTAATATTGGTTAACATAATCAGTCAGTTCGCTTAAAAAATCGTCGATTTTTGATGTGGTAAGGCCATTGGCACACAGACCTATTAAACCAGCCGGTTCCAAAAATGGAACTGCTGCTAACACTAACGAAGACCTGTGCGCCAAGGTATCTTCCTCATCATCAGCTGTATCCACTCATCATTAGGAAGCACAAATATAGCATCGTGGCAATGAAATACCTCACAACATACGCATGATTCCTCATTTGAGCGGTTTCATCTATCTAATTCCGCCTTTGGTGAAGGCCAACCTCTTTAAACTTGTGCAGTGTGGCCTTGTGGTTTTGATCATCCAGGTAAGTCCTGTCTGCCATGTACTGGTTCCAAAGCAGCCTTGAAGAAGCCAGATTACTGATTGAAGTAACGCAACAATCAATTTGTAGATCGCATTGCCTGGGGCCAGCATCTTTCTGGTTGACGTTGCTCATAGACTGGGCAATCACCCAGATGTACTCCCTCCATTTATTCTCTGTCCCTTGTATTGTGAAGCTACCCATTTCCTGCCGTATCCCCATGGTTTCCGCTGCCCATTCGCTCACTCCAACAACAGGGTTCTTCGCCCAGACGCCAATTTGTTGAGTCGGTATCTGGAATGCATTAGCATCTACGATTACCAATTTCGGCAACCAGAAGACAGTACATTACATGTTAGATTCCCGAGGGTGGACAATGATTGAGTGGTGGATATCAAATGATCGTTACTCTAAACAAGTGTTGAGAGTGTTGAACATATTGTCATGTGTAATGTCATGTGGTAGCTAAGGTGGGGAGAGTGTGTCAAAGATTCTGGAGATTGTAAGTAATGTGGGCAGGCGATGCAAACATCTATATGGGCTTGGAGGGGTTTTGTTGATCCGGCAACATCATCTTGGCCACAATACAGCTAGGAAACAATGTGCTCAGTATCATCAAAGCACCCTCATTTGCTGACAGCACGCTTAAGTTCATGACAGGGAAAAATAAATCCATGCTCCATGGTCATATCTCACTCGATTGTCCAAGTTCTAGTTGTTTTACCCAGCTATATAGTCACTGTATGAGTATCTAAGGAGAATGTACGGTTTAAATAAGGTATGTACACAACAAAAAGTCACAACTATAAATCAGGCAATGGGCATAGGAGGGTCTGGTGAGGGTGCAAAACAATAACCACATTGAGGCGGATGCACACAGGGTATTCTTTCGAGATCCACGGGATGTTGCAGATGAGAGAGCAATCAAACTCTTGGGAAATGTGTACAGGAGGATTAGAGAAATCATACGAGAGTGGTAGGACCACTATTTTGATAGAGTAAATCAAGGTGCAGCATCTTCAGAGAACAAGCTGGCTTCCAACAGTATCTGTTACTAAAAAACCGTAGAGAAGCTTTGTAAATTGATGGCGACATTTCAGTTTGCTAATAAAGTATATCAATTTGTCAACACCGTCTTTACTGCTTCAAGCCATACTACTACAGCGGTAGTGTTAGCAACGGGTCCAGGTAACCCGCCAGAGATCCGGTTATTGCCTGGTGGTTCAGTTCAGTTCAGTTTCAGACGCGGCCAAAAACCCAACCCGGTTTGTCTTGGCGGAGTTGTTCCCCGGACTGGCCATAGAACCGTGGGTTATTGGCCGGGTTGAAACCGGACTGTGGTTGGAACGACACGGTTCCTACACCTTTGGCTCCAATTCAGTATTTGAGTTCTGCTCGTATTGTGACATGGTCAATATGTAGATTGTGTAGATTTAGGCGCTCTTTCACCTCCCGCATTCCGATTTGCGATCCGAACAATATTTGTAGAATTGCTGTGAAAAACAGCACATTTCAAGCGAAATTTGCGGGTTGTCGATCGCGACTCGACTAATATTGGTCAGATCGCAATCCGAAAGTGGGAGGTGAAAGAGCGCATAAAATTGCACAATTTATATATTGATCGTGTCATGATACGATCAGAACTCAGATACCTAATTGGAGCCAAACTTGTGAAGTTGAAATGCCGGGTTTTTGGTGGTAAAACTGGCCCAATTGCAACAATCCGGGTTTTCATGTGGTAAGACCCTGGAACTTGGAACCGTTGGAAACAGTATACAGCGGTGCTTTCATCACTCACCTCCATCGCAACCATCAAGAAATGACACTATACATAGTAGCTGAATAACTACCAGATGACGGTTTTGTGATTGAGTACGATAGTAATCTACTTCCAATTATCAATCAAGCACATCAAACCCCTTTTGTTCACCCTTTCGATACTGATTCCAGCGATACGGAACTCAGCGACCATGATGCATTAATTGATCTGGAGCTAACCTCCAGTTTGAACTCGAGTTAGTGGTACTCCACATTTGTCCAACTGTCCAGTTGGAAAGGGTGTTAGTATTGAGTATTTCACTATCTTGCACAATGAAATACATCCATGGTAACAATTATCCTTCAAGGAAGAGTATCGATTAGTGTGCTGGTGCATCAAGCGGAACTTGTGTAGAGCTGCTATCAACAAGCTTTTCAGGAACCCTATGATGGTAACTGTCAACAACTTCATATCATCCCACACATTATTCAAAAGGTTGAACAACATGTCCTACATGATGGCCATTGACTCTGGGAAATTGAGGAAAGCGCACTACAATCAAGTCACCAAACCAAGCAACCGTCATGACAATGAATAGATATGGTTCCTGTTCCACAATTGTGTTGAATGAATTGAGTTTCCCTTGCAACAGCCTGCGTTCAGGGAATATATGTCATATGCTCCAGAAAAGGAATTAAATGATACTGAGGAACATAGCTACTCAGAGGTGAAATCAAGTGACTGATGTTGGAATGAACAGGTACATTAGTTGAATTTCATTATACGTCAGATAATTTTTCCCATTTCAAGACCTGCACTGGCCGCTTGAGCTACAATGGTCCCTCTATTAGGCAGTGTGGTACAGATACAACTTACAAACTATTTGGGGAATAAGAAGTAATGGCCAGTACATTTGAGCCTCCAAAACATCGCCTTGACGATTTAATCAATCCCTTCCACTTTGCAAGCATCCTCCCTTCCCTTCTTCCCATTGATCTCAAGTATCACTTGTAAGGACATCGAAAAACCACTACCACCGAGGAACAACAAATGGACAATTGAGAAGTTGTAAGACAGGTCTTCAAGCTTCTTTTTTGCAATCTTGATAAGCTTTTCAATGCTGCAAATCTTATGCTTCGTGCGGACCATTGGATGGGTCAATGTTATCCTATCATCTGTACATGGACGGCTGACTACTTTGACAACAATCACTCTCACTTGATCAAGTTGCCCCATTGCCATTCGTGTAAAGAACCGAAATTATTGATTGGAAGAGGGAGTTTATCATTGTGGCAATTGGGAGACTATCGGCTATACTTCCAAGAGATGACACTTGCAACTCAGGGAGATAAGACAGTGAGATGGGAAGCATGACACTATCTGGAAGATCAAGTTGTTCGAACTTCAGAAGGCAGGTTCTGGAATCTGAAATGCATCTCCCCGACGACTATTATCATACCTGATGTCCTTCATACCATCCATTTGGGTATGGTTAAGCATTTGATGGATTGGGTAACATCCTTCCTCGAACAACATTCCAGCATAAAAATATCCAATCAGCTGTGTGTGATGATGCCTCCGTATCCTGGCATTGCTCAATTCAACAAGCCAAATAGCGACATGACGCAAGAGAATGGTAAGGAGATGAAAGTACTGGGGCATGTGATTGTTTCAGTTTTTGCGGTGACACTATTATCCCCTTTGGTGAGCCACAGGAATCCCTTCACAGAATCCCAGTTGTGCACTAAGAACTTGGTGTATTTTCACCTTATGACACAGTACTGGTACCATACTGAACCACATTCAAATACATTGAGAATTATCTGGCAGAGTTTCATTGTCAGAAAGATAATATGAGCCAATTCTGTGGCAGCAAATCTACAATGAAGGTTTCCGAAGCCTTTGAACAGCAGCTTACTTTGGACCTACATCATGAACTGAATAGTAACCCCACTTTGAGCAATCTTTGGGTCGCAGCAAAGCGTCATTACGTTGATGAAGATAAAATGCTAATCAAGTCAGAAATCGCCCAACATGTTGTCGATAAATTAGATTTCAACTTTGTGACGATGCATCTCCTGAACCACTTCTCTGACCATATCCGCCAGCATCGCAACCTCTTGAATGCAAGCTCTGAACTTCCAGAAAAACCTATGATGGATCCTAAGCAAGTGTGTTCACAATCAAATCGTCGTAGGGTGACCTTCCAGATTTTGCGAAGGAATGCTCAAAAGGAGGTGTTTCCGTTTCCAGAGTTGAAAACTAATGCTGTATTTCAATATCGCAACAATGAAATTCTTCTAAACAATGTACCTATCAAGCGAATGATTAAAATCCCACGACCATAGATTAGGACCCTTGATGACTTGGCTGAGTGGTGTGCAATGCCAACAGGAGAGCTACAGAATCACAATACGTGGTGTTTCAAGAAATTTCCCGACTTCGTAGATGATATTGATCATGATCACTATTTCAGTCCACTCAATGATGTACAATACTTTTTGTACAACGCTGTAGCAGTCCAGGTGAAGTCTTTTCAATACAACAAGCAGGCAGTTCATATGATTCGTTACGTTGTATGCTCTAGTTGGAGAAAGCATTAACCACAAAAAAATGATACAGTGCTTCTCTGGATGGCGACGAGTCCGGATTGCCAAGGTAAGTTGACTGCTGGACGCGTGCCCATATCGCGGAAGTGACTTATTGTCATCAAGAATGGTGAATCGAGCGTTAAAGCGCTGGTTGCTGTAGTTCAACCTCTTTGAACAAGGCGATACATCAGACAACTAGTAAGTTGATTGTCGAGAAGAGACATCACTCTCCGATGCAACCCTTCCATGATGGATGCGACTGTTGTAAGTCTCTTTTTGGCATGGAAACCACTTATTCAATCCTTATAGAAATGATCGAAGGGGTTGTATGCCTTCATCCGCTACCGCCACCACAGTCAAGTAGCACGCAGTGGTACTTGAACAACACCATTGACTAGAATGCATTCAATATGTTCTACATACATATTATTCCATTTGATGCTTGCAGGAATCTTTGAAGCGATATATTGATATCTGATGTGTTTACTCTAAGTGTCTTAATTTTTGTTATGGGAGTTGTGCAAGCTTGTGCATTATTGTAGTCTCAAGGGACTAAATAGGTAACAATATTCTTGAAATCAATGGAACAGTTGAAAAAACTGTCAAAAGTATTGAAATCTAGAGGACTAATGTCAAAGAAACATGTGCAGTGAATTAGCTTTATATTATGGCCAAACAAGTTTTTGAAATGAGGGGAAGACATGATCACATCATTGAACGCCTCGAAGCACAGTGGAAGATTTCAAATCAGTCACTCTAATGATTTGAGGACAATATGTATAATCATCAGTGCATGTAGTCCATTTTCGGAAACCAATTGCACTTTTTGCTTATGTGCCTCAGGTTGAAGAGCAAATAATATCAGTTTCAATGCAGAGTTCAACATCAAGTAGGTAAGACATATAGATACAGAGTGTATATGAGATCAACAAACACACTTGATACATTTTGAATTTGGAGAGTTATTACAGAAGTCTATTGCAAGTCTGAGCTGTAACACCCTGCATTGTATCCTCCCATACAATCTGTACCCAAAGCCAAAAATTCTATTACAATTAATGAAAATTAGAAGTATAACATCCAACATGTCAAGTGTAAAACTTTTGAAGGTTTTCATGTAAGTTTTGGATGGCAAGCTTGTGTGGAGAATGGGTTATATAAGGTGTATATCAGTGTAGCTCAACCTACACATATCACTCTAAGCAATACTATATTTCTTAATACTATTGTTACAATTCAACTTCAACTTTCAGAAGTACTTGGTAGCATTCACCGGTTTACAATTATACTTTTGTCATAACCCAAGCTATGTATTGCCATATTGTGAGGATTTACACGCATGATTACAGCCAAACTGTAATATTTGTTATTACATTAGTCAATTTTGTGGTTAATACAAAACATCTGGCCTGCTACCTTTATTTGGTAGCAGCAAATTAATATTTAGAAGGTGTTATGTTACAGAAGTACTAAGATTCCAAATAACTAATACAATATTAATCAATCTATATACAGCAGCATATTTCAATTCTTGACAGTTCCAATACTTAACTCCTTTGTTTCAAAACCAATAGCAGACAAACATGCATAAAAATCAACCTAATGTTTGCTGTCGGCAATAATTTTGTTAAATTCCTTATTAGGGACAACTGTAATTGTATGGTAACAAAGTCAATTGTACACAATACCTGCAATCAATACATAGTATATTGCTTTACAAGTTTTGTAGAATGTTACCATGGTTTCAGAATGATAATACAGCTACCCCAATGGCATGACAGTATTGGTGTACTTACTTTGGAATTCCTTTCATCAACAAATTGGATAAAAATTATTACTGACAAGAGTTGAATCTGTAATATTGGAAGAGAATTTTTATTTGTATTGTAAGGTGATTTTTGCTGCTAAAATTCTGATTCTGAATTGCTGCTAGAGCTTTTCCATCCAATTGACACAATAGAACCTCTTTGTAGTTAAGCTCTGAGAATGAAATTCCATCCAATATTCCCAGTGTAATATCAGTGTCTTACTATCGCTTATTGTTGAGGCATTTTCAGTATTTCAACCAATTGACAACAGCATTGCCAAGGTTCCCATTAAGAATATGATACTTTGGTGCAACTAGTTTTACTGAGTTGCTCTCCCACTATAGGGCCAATGTCTGCATCATATTATTTGATATTAAATTAACTCATTTTAACTTTAACTTAGACATTCCACATTCCATTTATATATTAGTTGCAATATCTATCAAGTGCAGCCTGATGGCATATTATTCAAATGATATTAATACCTTGTTGTTGAATTGATTTACTGCCAATTGCTTTAAAGACTAATTTAGCAACAGACTGTGCTTTGCCAGTACAGATGATAGCATTGCATGTATACTAGCTCAACTTAATAAGTATGTTTACTTTGGGTTTCATATTATGAACTAGTTCTTGTTCTTACTCGATTAGTGGAAGCTCAGATTGACTATTCAATGACAGGGAGTTACATTCACATGTTTGCTCTTTTCACAAGACTAGACTCTCAGATTCCATGTACCTCCAGTTGGTATGCCTACTGTATAGGTAATTCTACACTACTCTGTATTGTTCAGTTAGTTTGGTATGGGTGGTGTTGTTGATAACTATCTGTACTGCTAATATTTCTTAATTTGAATATTTCAGCTAAAGTTAGATAAATATCAGCATGCCATATAAACTATAGTAATCAATCAACATTTGGTCCAGATTTTATCTTACTAAAGATATCTCCTAACAGCCGACTAGCAAAATAATATGCAGATGTTACATTTTGGGTAAAAAGCTCTTATAATTTCAATATACTCACATTGTGATCCAGCAGAATGATTTGCATAGTGAAGGGAGAATTCCTGATACTAGATTCCTTAGTATAATGGGTGTTCCAATGGTTGCTATATCTTCCAAAGTGAACTAAATGAATATTCTACTCAGATTACAAAATAATTCCAAATATACTTTATAAAGTCAATAATTTCAAAATAATTTTACACATAATTTTTCCTCTAGTTCAATCTTTTACTATATTTCTTATCTGTTTGAATCAAAGAATTCTTACTCTAATACTCTTGTGACAATTGGAAATGCTTGTACATATACATTGTCATCAAATGTACTGCTATTTCCAATTTAAGGATATTTTTCCCCCTTTCGCTAAGAAATGTTGCTTCTATTGGTTATCATTACTCAGTGTATTTATTAGTATTCATTGCATCTTCCATCTGCAATCATCAGAATGAATTGTATTCACTGTTCTACAGATGCACCATCTTGATATTATAGTATTTGTAAAATATTCATTATTAAATCCATCTTCCAGTTGAACAGTAATTGCAGCTGACTATATTATTCATTACTTTGTTATTATTCTACCTCAAATGTTGCATCTATCTTGTCTTGCAAATGTCATTATATTCTTACAAATAAATATTTTTTCACTTAATTACAATCCTGTCTTTCTTGTGTGGCAGTTTAGAAACTTTCTTTTCACATCAAAATCTTTCCTTATCCAATCTCACACTTCCTCCAAACTTGTACTTAATCACTATTAAAGTTCGAACAAAGAATTTCGGTACAATTTGAATATATCATTTAGAACGTGTCAATCCGCTGATTATCTTAATAACAGTATATATCTGTAATTGCATTGAACAGCAAAATTTGTATTACCCAATTCTTTGAATGGTTACAGTCATTAATGACCATGGGGAGTATTATTGTCCAATTGTTCAGTTTGTAGCTGCAGTAAGTATATAGCCATGCTTAGATGCATTTGATAAGCCTTTCAGTATATTCATCAGTTTGGTGGTTGATCGTGTTGCTCATAGATCATCTAACTCTAAGAAATCCGTAAAGATCATTACAATATCCCCCTTTTATTGTTCAATTACTATCAGATACAATATCTTCCAGAAATCAATTTCACATTTCAACTTTGTTAAAGTATTGTTGGGCTACTGTTGGGAAGTCAAGTTTTGCTATTGAAATTATATAAGCCATGTTTCTGTCTCTGCAAACAACTGCAAAAATGTTGATATTTTCTTCCAACTCTTGTAGGCCAGATATTAAGTTGATACTACTGTGTGTCCAATATTTGAAGGATTGTTCAACTGTATAAATCAGCTATACTTTGCATGTCCAGGAGCTTTGGTACTATGACAGTCATTGAAGATATTTCAATAAACTGATGCTCCAGGATTTATACTAGGCCTTTCAACTTTGCTTCAAAGTTATTCCAGCATTCTCTCTCTACAAGATTAATATTTAATCCTGATCTATTGGATAGTGCGAATCCAGCATTTCCTCTTTCGAAGTTCAATTGCATATTGCCTAATATTTATCATTCCACTGTGCATATTTGTTTAATCTGCCCTTTTGTTTCAAATTCAGTATTCAAATAACGATGATAACAATCAATGTCTCATGGTATTCTCCATCATCGCATTTCATCACTTAACTTTGTCCCAATGGTACTACTTCAAATAGTAGACTTGAAAATATTGAAGTAGAATATACCACTTTTGAAATCATCATTGAATACCTACTGTGTATAGCTTTCTAGATCCATACATATTCCATTCTATAGACAATAACGATGATGTACTTTGGCGGTATACCTGGGCTTCCAGTGGATAAGATGTCTCATTGAACCACATCGATAGAGCTGGATAAGTACTGATGATCCAAGTAAATTGTAATTTGATACTCAGTCCTGTAAACAAAATAACACCAGAAGTCCAAGGAACCAAGAATTGCGAGAATTACATTCCAGTAAATATGCTATTTGAGTTCGGTATGCTATAGCTTCCTGGCAATGAAGTGCATGGTTATATTCATTTTGTTTTCCAATTCTTGAAATAAATCTACTGCTATTGTAAATTTGTAATCATTAGTGTTTGTAATTGTGGACATATATGCATTGGAAAGAATTGGTAAAAGTGTTTTTCAGATAGTGCTTTATTTTTTGACTTTCAAGATGGTAGCACTCTGTGCTTTTCTGAAAATAACATGTGTTTTATTTCCTTGTGATATTTCTGCTATATATAATACCATTGTAGCATAATTAGCAATGTATATTCTATACAAATCCACAATTCTAACAACTAATGAACTCTGTTTTAAGAGATTTGTCTAGATTAATTGACAGTATTCTTGTCTTTATCTGGATCCATATGTGATTATTTTCCATTGGGAACAAATCTCTGAAAGTTTACTTTTTTCCCATCTCAAAAACACACATGTCAATTCAGAGATACCTGTTGCTTAGCAATAACGTGTTACATACATTTGCCACTTGCCATTGGTATTTTTCAATGAATCTCATTGAAGCTATAAATGTATTGTCAATATTTTCAACTATTTTTATTCTCTTATAAGTCTCAACATAACTATTTATCACAATTTTCAGTTCTATATCCTACAAAGGATTTAAGGTTGTATTGATTTCCCTCTGGTAGATGGCTGGTGTATTGGAAAATATGAGAGTTACAACTATATTGTCATATCATTCAAATTATTTGGCAAGCAGTAACCTTCTCTTTTATGTGAGCCATTTGAATTTTATAAACACCCGCCATCAGAATTCTCTTTGCAATCCAGTAATCCCCTTACATTCTATTTTGTCATTTATCCATAATAGGATTAGGTATCTTTTCATCAACTGTATGGTTGTTGAAATAGCCATTGTCAATACTCAAATGTAATTCTATACCATATCCTGTTCGTATCTATATAGTAGAGCATCATCTTAAACTATACAAGGATTGAATTATTCCATCCATTGTCATCAGTTGTATTTTTTTGTTATATACTTATTCCTCATCATTTGATACTGTATCTTCTAGTCCAATATACAACTGTTCCAGAAGAATTTTTAATTCTATCCAGTGATTGCACCTCTTTGTTGCACATTACTTATCCTCCTCCACTAAATCAATCAACAATATCCATGCATGGATATTCACTGGTAACCATTCTCCTGTCGAAGGATTATTGAGTATAGTAGCAAAGATATTAACAGCATCTGGTCGTGCTCCTTCTTTGTGGTCATACTCTGTCAAATATTCAGGGTGCAATTTATCATGACAACACCATTTCTCTCCCTATTCAAGATAATGCAAGTGTATGGGAGTTGTTCCTTCACCTAAATATTCCGTAAGTTGCCATACTGCTATAACAACATCAGCATCTGAGCATTCATTTTTACTGTTGAAGACATGAAGTTTATCATTGACTCACTCATAATCACTGAAGTGCACTCCTTGAGGCAGTGTCTAAGGTTCCTCTTTCAATATTATTACAACTTGTGGATTTAATACTTTAGCCAAGATGTTTCTGTTGATATTTGGTATTTTGTATATATTGGCTGCTGTAAAAAACAGTACAAATAATGAACTTTCACGATCAACCTTATATGAAATTGGAAATTCCAATTATCGAAAGATTGAAAAGAATAGGAGAATTGGTCTGTTTCAAAGTTCTTTGGGGAGAGTATCTGAATGTTGTTGCATTTTGTTGATGTATATAAGATAATATCTTGAAAGGTATAGGTGTATTTGATATTCTCAAGAAATTGATTTGAGAAAGTTTCTTATATATTTATATTTATTATTTCAACAATGACATAATGTCTACAAGTTTATACATAGTATAATAGTATCGATTTTATTTTGCTTAGCATATATTAATTACAGTTCTAATATCTAACTAACTTGAGGTTTGGATCTTTTGATTAGTCTAAAAGGTAACAGAAATACTTTCAACTTGAAAATTTTACTAATTGATAAACTCCTTGCGGCTTTTATTATCATTCCAATTCCAACCAATTGGAATACATTAGAAAGTTACTTCTTGTATTTTCTAATATAAAGCTATTCTGGATTATCTTCTGTTTTTTTGTTCGCCCATATTAAACGTGGAATTCTTTAGCAGAACACCTTGCAATTCTGATCAATACATATTCCATTCATCCACCTACTACTTGAATCTTCCAATTGTAATCTTCTTGTACGTATTAGGCTTTCCAATAATACAGTCAATATTTCTGATCATTTTGCCCTATTCCAGTCAATCATTTTGTGTCCTCCTTTTCAATCTGATTGCATTGTAAATGTTTTCTGTTCCCTTACATCTTTCCTTCAAACCAATTCTGACATGGCAATTCCATTTATGCACCTTCTAAACCTGTTGACTTCTGAATTCAAATTGCGATCCATTAACTTTGACTGCACCTGAACATTGTCCCTAGATGAAGAATATCTATCCTTTATTTTATTCGACTTTTTCCTATTTCTTGCCAATAATAGTCAATTAATTGATATTTTCTGCTAAGCAAATCTAAATTTGAATCATCTGCAAAATGTGTACCACTTTTGTGATATTCTTTCAGCCCATGTCATTGTGTTGATAATATCTTCATCAGATTTCCACATGAGATGTGCTATATTGATTTGTTCAAATATTTCGTTCAGTGACCATTTCACAACTAACTACTTACATTCCACTGCAGTAAACTGAGCTTTACCATTGTGTATGGGGAATGTGGTAAGTATATCCTTGATATCTTCAGACTTTCTCCAGTTCAATGCAGCTTTCATCTCTGGCATTGGAATATTATAGTTATGTTTCTTTTACTTTGTGATAAACTATTCAAGATCTGAGATATTAACCAGCCATGTCTCATTGGTTCTACTTGTTATACTACGTGATGATATCTTTCTGCAACAAATATTTCTCTACAAAATTGTATACCTCTTATCAGACAATATCTTGAGTTGTCTAACTTTCCAGATTTGAATTCCAATCTACATGAAACAATATATTTCTCTTGATTTCACATTGAACATTTGAGATTACAAATGATCCATGCATTGATTAGCCATTAGCATTTTGATACATCCAGCTCTTCAGCCTCATCTACAACCTCAGTCTCCTGTTCTGTGGTCGCTAATTGGAGGATCTTCATGTTGATCTGCACTTCCTTCCTGCTATTTTGCAGCTTAAGATGGATGTGGTAGTTGTGGTGGTTGTGGTGGTTGAGGTGGTTGTTTATCTTGGCTATTATCTTCCACTCAACTGTTGGTTCTTGTCACTCCAACTAGAATGCTTTGCAAAAAGAACGCGACTTCTGCAATTCGCCGCAGTACTATCTGCTGTGAAATCAGGTCTATACAAGGGTATCTAAGCACTGTGAACTTGGCTAAAACCGGCTGTCGCTGATACTGGTGGATGGGATATACTTCCTGAAAACTTACATTGTTCCAAAGCCGTTGTTAGACAAAAAATAATCTTCTAAATCATTGCAACAGATTGATTCTTGAATTGTCTATATCTAGCTAAGTGTTGCTTTATCAGAAGGTACTTGATCATGTTTCTATTGCATTAAACTTATTTTCAAGTGATTGTTGACTAACTGTTGTAACTACAAAATAATCTGAGATCTTTATGAATGAGTTTCTTATTCCATGTATTTGAATTGTATGATGGCTTCATATGTACAGTATAATGATTACTAGAGTGTACAATGCCTTAAAAACATGTTGTGCTTTATTTACAGACGTTAATACTATTTCTGAATCATGTTATTTCCAGTATGAACTATATCATGGACCAGTTGCTGAAGTCTTATTGTTCTACTGCCTTCAGTGATATCTACATTCATTCAGGCTTGCTCCGTCCATAGCTTCACTTGGAAGAATATGAAATTGTGCTCTCCTATTTGAAAATATTCCTCTATTTGTCCTTTCTTGTTATTGTGTACTTGTATCATATACACCAGATACTGCACAAGTTCAGTTACTATGTTTTGTCCCAGATTCTTGGATGTACTCTATATAGTAACTGTTTCAATGCCTTGATCTACCTCTGTTTGTGACTCCCACTCCCTATATTATATGTAATGGTATTTAATTTCCAGTAGCCTTTGTTGGTAGATTCTGCATTAGGATAGTATATTATAGAATATATTAGACAATATATTTACTTTGAGTTTTGCAACTCAGAATCTTCTTGGGGCTAACATGTTGCATATTTTGTTGAGTTATCTACTGGTCATTGCCATAGTGTAAAGTTATTGAGAGATATGAAATGGGGAAAGATACTAACTCCCACTGTATAAATTGTAGGTTTTTGAAAAATCCACATCTTAAGCAATTGCAATCTTCGTCAGTCAATATCCATTGCAAATCTTCTCCAATCCAACTGCCGCCTGGCTGTTGAATGATCTGACTGTATTGAAAGTAAAGTAATTGGCTATATGGTTATGCTTCTCGCAACAATATAGTAATTCATTTCTGATCTCTCTTTGCATATAACTTATTACTCACTTATCATAATAGGTTATACGGTAATTTGGGCAAAAGCTTGTATCTGCAATATCACCTGCGTATTCCTGTTGACAATCCAAAGAGTTCTCAGATAGAAATGACTCTTAATGCATTTTGCTTGTACAGGGTGACTATGGTTACAATAACTAATACAATATTGATTTATGTAAAACCAGCCATCCAATTAAAATTTCATCTTATGAAAGACCCGACCCCTTGTTCTCAATCCCAGAAGAACACAAATCTTTCTAACCAGTAAGACAAATGTCCATATCTTCAATAACTTTTTGGAGCTCAACATCAGTGACATGACTGAATATATGGTACAATATACATTCCAATTAATTCGTGTATTTGATGTATTCTGTAAAACCTCAGTTTGAAGAAGGCATTGTTCAAGGCTGTAGAAGTGATGCTATAGCGATTATAATCTAGTGATGGAATTGCTTTGTCCAGTCATTGCTACTCTCTGTCTTGACATTGAATCAAATGTTAATTATGGTAAAGAGATAGTACAGCAATATTTAAATATAATTCATATTATCATTTTACAATTTGCTTTGCTGCTAATATTCTGACCTATAATTGCTGCTAGAGCTTACTCTTTTCATTGATGGAACAATGTCATCTCTGTATAGTTCAGTTCTAAGGATGAGACTTTGTAGAAGTTCATGTAATGATATTAGGCTCTTTTGAAGACTTATGTTTGAGGAGTTTCCTTCAACTCTGCAAAGGCTTTATTGATGTAGCCATGATTTCCAGATTGTAATTGTGTTCAAGCATGACTGATAACAAACAGTCACCCTCCCAGTATGGGGCCACTGTATACATGATATTAGGTAATAGTAAGATATAATATCATAACATAGACTTAATTATCTTAAATTCATCAGCAAAAAGCATTTCCGTCTGGGCAGAATGGCTGCGTCAGAGTGGACTCACTCAGTCAAAGCCGTCAGAGACACCCCGGTGACAGATTACTCCGCGCCTGGCGCCAAACCCACGCGTCTGGTTCCATATCGCCCTCCAATCACTGTTTCACCATTTCTTCTCGCTCCGTCGATATTCTATTGTAACCAAACACTGTGGCATTGGGGCCAACTGTGACCATACGTCAGAAGAGATTAATTGGGTATATCCGCAAAATGTAAATCGGTCCGGAAGCCACAAGCAAACCTCCCAAAAACTCTGGTTGCCTTCACCAGTGCTTTTATGTACATTCAGATGCTCCCAGGCCTCCCTGGAGATTTGCAAAGTGCTCTCAGACTCAGCAAGAGCATTCTCAGGTGCTCCTGAAAGCACCTGCAGTTATGGAGGTGGATTCAGGACGCTACGAGATTTAAGTATTAGGATACTCAGATTTTGGAGTGGCTGAGACTGCTTGGCAGCTCTGCAGGAGACCTGGTGCCTTGTTCTCAAAGCACTGGTTCTTAGGGTTCCATAAGCACAAGGCATTTCGTCTATCATATTGGTCTTTGTTATAGTCACAAGATTCGCTACCTCATAATATGGCATGCAGTATTTAGGTATCTCTATATATATACATATGATCAATCTGGCCACAGATGGTAGTCGACTTTAACCGGAGAAGCACCTGGAGACGCCCATTGACAGCACCGAGAGATACACCACTTGCAGGCCGTTGTGGTGACACGACAGAGCTAGACGGCAGTCAGCCCACCATCATCATTCGGTCACACCTCTGCGACATTCAATCGGAATTTGTCAGAAAGAACGGTTCTAGCTCGAGGAGCCGAGGAAGACAGTGAGAACATACGATACTACCCGGCCGTGAGAATCAACTCAATTACGTTGATCCACGACATCTCGGAAAGAGCGAGTGAGACCAAAAGTTGGGAAACATAGGGTGTGTATTTTCATCATATGATAAGATGGAATAAAAACGAGATGATGTCGCTCTACCCCGGGGTCTCCAGAATATGTACTCCCTGTCGCTCAGTCCACCTCTGTCACACCTGTATCTCCGTACAATCGACATTACTCATTAACGATGTACTTCGAGGCCATGAGCGAGCGAGTCGAGAGATGCACTTGGGGCCGAGATCAAGTGATCTTTGAGATGCCCTTGGATGCCAGGGAGGGAGGCGCGATGGCAGCTGAGACTCTATTCATTGGTTGACTTGTAACTGTGGGAGTGTAGAGAGTTCAGTACAACAACATTCGCCGAGAGATGGGAAACTGGCTGGGAGCGGGACACTGGCTGGGAGCGGGAAACTGGCTGGGAGCGGAAGACTGTCGATCTTGGGATCATGCTGTACTTGGTGTATGCTGTACGCGGTGTTAAGTCATGATCATGGCATAGAGAGATAGAGAGAGATGGCTTAACTTTGTGTTCTTAGGTGATGGTACAGTTGAGCACAACACAGAGAGAGATCAGAGGAGATTGGGGAAATCATCATCAGAACCTGGGACGTAAGAGAATTTCATGTGTGAGTCAATTTACCATCCCCGAAAGGGCAGGTAAAGGGTCCCAATTCAGCCGTTAACAAAATCGATACGAGGTCCTCCAAACCCAATCAGGCAAGTCTTACCCCTGATTTCTGAGGTCCACTCGTATCCTCCATATCGTTCTCATCTTCATCCCCCATCTCTCTCTTTCTTGTCCACAACTCTACCATCATTGCAAGAACACAAAGTTAAGTCATCCCTCTCTATCTCTCCATGCCATCATCATGAGTTAACACCAAGCACAGCATACACCGAGTGCAGCATACACTGAGTACAGTATACACCTAAGATTGTCTGTCGTGACTTCATTCTCACGATTTCATGTTGACCCATGAATGTAGCTTCAGCTTCCGGTGTTCCTCCCTACAGATTAACTGCCACCAGCCAGTTCCCTATAAGAGCTTCAATGGTAAAGTCACCTCGTCACATTCCCACAGTTTCGTGTAAACTAACCAATGAAAAGAGTGTCAATACCTGGTGCGCCTCCCATCGACCGCCTCTAGATCGCCCACCTCCAAGTACTCCTCTAATCTCCCTCGATCATAGCATGCTGCAAATGCATCTCTAAACTCGCTTTATCACAGCTCAGAGTGCATGTCTGAGCTCACTCAATCTCGGCCTGCAAGTGCATGTCCAAACTCGCTTGATCACGGCCTCCCAGTGCATCTCTGAGTTCACTCAATCCCGGGCTCCAATTGCATCTCCAAACTCACGCAATCACTGCCTCAATGTGCATCACCACAGTCGCTCGAATACCGCCTCCCAGTGGATCTCTCAGTTCACTCAAACTAGGTGTCCAATTGCATCTCCAAACTCGCTCAATCACGGCCTCTGAGTATATCTCTGATTTCACTCCATAGTCATCTTCAGGCGCATGTTCAATTGCTCTCAATTACCGCGTGCTGCAAGTCCAGATATACTGTGTGTAGATAGGTAGCTATACAGAAACATAGATACATAGGTGAAAATACAAACTGAAAGCATAAGTTTTGAAAATCGTTGAATGATAAGTAGTAGCAATGATTTCCAGGCGCCTGAGCAGCATTCCCAAAGAAGATGTATTTCGCAGACTGCTCTACAGTAATTCAATGTGCTCCCAGGTGCTTCCAGGTGCACTTGAAGGCCACTACATCAGTCCAGTAAACTCTGGGATTTGACCACCCTGTGATTCTGGTCCGACAACTCTCAGACACTCCGAGAGGCTCCCAGTGGCCAAAATACATTTTGCCGATGAAAGTAAAGGAGGTATGTATGCAACGCGACCTGTTGGCTGGGCGACGGGAAGCATGTAATTTTCTGTCAGAGGGTACAAGGTTATGTCTGAGCCATCAGAGCCATCCAGAACACACCGGTGTTTCTGACGGAATCTAGAGTTGTTGCTGATGCTAGCTAGCTGTAAATCAAAATGGAGGTTGATAAGCAATACAATGTATTCAGGGACAAAAGAGAAGAGCAATCAGGAAATGAGAAGAAATGCAGATTCGGATTACAGGGTGGACAAGAGGGGTCCTGAAGGTGAAGAAGGAGTGCAGGAATGAAATAGAGAGCCCAAATCAAGACCAATGAGCTCTAACAGGAATTGAAAGATGTGGATTCAGTGGAGCGGTGCCAATCTGAGTGGATGTAAAGGCATACGCCTGTATATGACCTTGTAGGAAGGTATATCAGTTGATATGGTTGCTAACATGGATGTCAATATTGTAGAGTAGTATAAAGGTAAGTTTACCACTAGAGATCTAAGGCTTGTGGTGAGCCAACTATATGAAGTGGGTGATACCCAACCCTGGCCATGTCATGCGCAGTTGTGCCATTATATAATTCTCCTCTTGAGGTGCAGACCTTCTGAACTGTATAAACATGTATAAGTGCAGCAAAGAAAACAATCGAACAACTGTTTACTGTATGCAATTCTATGATCCTGTATGTCTCACAACCCATCAGTACTATATGGTAGCCATTTGGCGGATCTGGCACCCGGGCAAAATCCACCTCCACATGACTTATCTCCAGAAGTGGTAAAACCCATGCCAACACCATTTGTACTGGGCAGAGATCCACTGAAGTAATCAAGGAAACAAGTAAAGCAAAGAGAAAGAAGAATCATTCAAAGTGATAACATCCGCCATATCTTCACTTCCTGAATATCCAGTAACCGACTATCGAATCGCACAATCGTTACTTGAACCACTTAGTGGTCATTGTGCGAATTCAACACAGTAATCTTGGTGAAATCTCCAATCATACTGAAAGTCTTGTTTTGACTTCGCAGCATCAATTGTGGCTTTGGCTGGCTCCTCTTTATCATCGCCATTACAGTTGCCTAACTTGTAAGGAGTTCAGAAATCGGTCATAGTGACCATACTTTGATCTACACAAGCTCTCAAGCTCTGCCTATTTCTCGTGAACACCACTGCTGGCCCAGCCTATCAGTGATCCTTGTTGCGACTATCAAAGGTGCTTAGGAAGTCATTCGTGCTCTGTCAGCATGGATCCTATGGGGTTCACTTTGCATGGATAGTAGCTTCTGCTATAGGTATCCTTGCATTCGGTAATGGTCAATCAGATATGACCATCAATCCTTCTCATAAGCCTTTGATGGGATGGTCATTCATATGATGTATTCCCAAGTGCATTCCCGCTCTCCCTCGCCCAGGTGTATAGCATGGTAAGCCAGTATAGATATCACTGGCAGCCGGAATCATGTGCAATATCTGTGTACACATCAGTAGCCATATTCATACTCCTTCAGCATCTGCCCAGTAGGCCTCTTGGCATGTAGTATGGTCATTCGGTATTCATCTCAGTAAGCAGTTTGGTCGACATGTCACTTGGTGCCTTTGGTAGGTAGGGCTCCTGATAATACTCCGTTCCTGCATTGTGCACTCAAGGCACTCAGGCAGACATTAGTTGTTAGTTGTCTCGACTGGTCCTCCTGATGGCATTCGGTTTACTATCCGGTTCGAGTGGAGATCATTTTCTCTCTTTTTCGGAACTATTCTGGCCCAGATCAATGTACCCAATGGGCAGAGATTATACCCCTTGATCTTCCAATCAGCTCGGTGGTGCTCTCGCAGTTGCCCTTATCATTCTACCACTTGGTGCACCTGTAAGTACACTTGACATCCACACAGTACTCAGTGCATTTATCGTCTCCAATTGCTGGGTTCTGTTGCCAGCTTTCCTCCAGGTATGCTTCCCGCTCATTCTCCAGGTGTTCTTGCTGTAACTTGCCCGGGTATTCACATCATCATTTCTACGTTCAGTTGTCACATCTGCAGGTGCACTGTTGACTCTTCTCCATGTACGGTTGTTGACTGAGCTAGTGATCCCTTCCAAGGTATGTTCATCCACTAATCTTGATCTGGGATTCTCTGATGGTAAGTGCACTGCAAGGTGCATTCTTGTGACAATTCCAGTATGGTGATTCCTTTCAGTAGGGGTTGGTTAACATCCTGGATTGGATATCCCCCATGTATCAGTCGCAGCTCTACCAAAGTCTAATCCACTACAGTTTCTTTGGATTCTATATTTATTTTTCAAGCTTGATTTTGATGTTGATTTCTAGTAGCAGATGTGTATATTGGGATTATCAAGACCGCATTGGGATCGCTAAGACTGAGTTGGCATCTCATTTGGGATTGTTAGTTGGGCATGCGGCTTCTTGTTTCATCTGTAGGTGTGATTGCGATCACTTCTCTGGGTGCACTTTCCGTATATGCTGGGCTTTGCCATTGGCGAATGCGATTTACGGGGCTGTGTTCCTGCATATCTCATACAGCAATTTTTCATGGTAGATGTCATTGCCATTCCTGGACTGTCATACCCATCTTTATAGATCATTACTCCATTGATGACGGGGTTCACATAGCATTGGGATGTGCAGTAGATGTGTTGTAGCTGCAAGACTCACAATCTGATTTACGATGGTACTTGGCATCGAATCAGGGGCATTTCTTGGGTGGAGCTATGACACCTGTTGTTCATATATCTGCATATCTGGATGGCAAATGTATCTGAAATTCAATGACTAATCTCAGTGTAGAGACATATGATTGCAAATGTAGATGTCAATATTGAAGTCTAGTGTGAAAACATGGTTGTAGCTAGAGATCTAATGCTCCAGGTGAGCCCACAAGATACACCGGGTGTTACCCTGCACTTGTCATGTCACGTACAGCTGTGCCATGACTGTGGAGCAGAGCCAATATGACCTAAATCATGCTGAATGAATGAGAGGTGCTCCTAATGGAGGTTGACGTGCATTTATTGCGATTGAGCAGTACCATTCGAAGAGTGGGACTCCCACAATGGAAGGTATGAAGTATGGGATGATATATTACAATGCTATTCCAGTCTGAGGAGCACTGATGGGGATTCAGCAGTATCTTAGGGGTATAAACTGGCCCACCAATGTATAATCAATGAAAGCAGTGGATTCTGCAGTGATGAAATCAATCTCTGGGGAAGAGTAAAATCTACCTCAACATTCGTCTGCAAAAACATAACTGTAATCTTGTTCTCTGTTATATAGTAAGAAAGTGTGCAATGAATACTTGTGGCCGCTATTGCAATAGTCTGTGGAGCTAACGCGTAAATGAAGCATGCTGAGGAAGGCTGGTGCCTGAAAGTACTAGTGGTTAAGCAGTACAGATAGCAGATTGAATCCAGAACTTCCATTTTGATGAACCATGATTTGTTCATCATCTACAAATGTTGAGTGACAAGCATCATCACACTGACATTCTGTATGGTGAATCTAACTCTCAATCCGAATGCATATATACATTGCATACATAAAAACTACTGTATAGTAAATTCCATCGTCCAGTTGCCCTCGAATGGTACAAATGTTTAGTTTAAACTATGTATATTTTTGGTCTTATTTGATATCAAAAGCCTAATAGAGAAGCATTAAATTTTAAAAAAACACTTAGAGCTTCTCATGGTTGCCGATGTATTGTAAGAGATGAATTACTGGGACGTTGACACACAGCAAGTAAACCTACAAGACTACGTGCCAATATCTGCTGACGATCTTGGGGTTCAATGTCTTGTCTACACGTTTGGGCGACAATTATGTACTAATCGGGAATGATTGGCAAAGCAGTCAGTTTTAACATGATTGCTTCCAAAAACTATTTTTCTAGTTCCGAAGTACTGCTCTGCTGTTGTGACATGTTTTGAGCTTCACTGGCCATTAAGCGGGGAACATGCTGGTCCAAACTAGTATTAGCAATGCGTCTGAGTAACCTGCTAAAAGTCAAGGTTTGGACAACAAGAACTGGTCAGTTCGGTTCGAGACCCGTCTAAAAACCCAACCCGCTGACCCTTAGCAGGCCAAACCCAAACCTATACCGGTCAACAAGCGGGTTTTGCCGGGGTTGAATCACTGTTAGCAACGGGTCTGGGTAATCCGCCAGTAGTCCAGGTTGGGACAGGAAAAGCTGTTCAGTTCTGTTCCAGACCTGTCCAAAAAGCCGAACCACTCTATCTTGGCAGGGTTGTTACCCGGACCGGACATTAACCCGCAGTTTTCTGGCCAGGTTTATCATACAACAAAGCATCATTTTCGCGAACTCAGAACTTTGTGTCCAATTCAGTATTTGAGTTGTGATTATATCACACTTTGATATATATGTAAAAGATGCAGTTTTAGATGCTCTTTTAACTCTGTTTCTCCAATTTGCGATTCGATTACTATTCATTGAGTTGTTGTCAATTAACGCTGAAAATCAGGTGTTTTTCAAAGCGACTAAACGAATAGCAGTTGGATTGCAAATTGGAGAATGGGAGGTGAAAGAGAATCTAAAACTGTGTTTTTTAAATATATATTATATTGTGATACAATTACAACACAAATACTTAATTGGAGCCAAAGTTCGGAGGTTGTGAAAATGTGAAAGCAGCCCAAAAACCGCGGATTTGGTGCGGTTTGGGTTTTTGATCGTGTAAAACCCTTTGGAACGTTTCCAGTTCTGTTCCAACCCGGACCCGGAACCGAACCGCCATTTTGAATCCGTTGCTACCACTAGTTTGGGTAGGTACCTTAGTTTCAATCTGCAGTTCAGCATTTCGGAGTTCACAATGTATAGTCGCATTCTGATATGCTACTGTTGATTACAAGATATTGACCTTCATAAGGTACTGTCTGTTGTTGATGTATCGCCTGCCTTAATAATGAAAACAAAAATACACAAGTGCCCTACCACATTCTGAAAACGAACGTCAAAGGAGCAGCAACGATTGTTGGTCATGTATCTTCGGTAAACCCGGAGGTGACAGGTTGCAGACAGTCATAAATGAATTATTGACTGCCTTTATAGGAAAAAGAGAAAGCAACATGCTCCCTGCCCCATCTTGAAAATAAGCGTCAACGAAGCATCAACAATTGTTGGTTGTGTATCTTGGGTATTCTGGGGGGCAACAGGTTGCACACAGTCATAAACAATTTATTGGCTGTCTTCATAGGAAAAAGACAACATGAAACGCTCACAACCCCATCTTGACAATGAGTGTGAATGGGATGTCTACGATTTCTGCCTTGCATCTTTGGTAATATGAGTGGCACTTGATCACAAGCATCTATAAACAAGGAATGTCAGCCTGGATAGGCAAATATGTACAGGATATTCCCACCATATCCTCCGGGACAGTAACAACATATTTCATTTCTAGAGCTACCACCAACTGTTCTTGAGCCTTTTGATGTACAAAAACAGTCAAAACAATGTATATAGACAATAATGGCCACATCGCCCTGTGATTAACAATGATGCAAGGACAACAATCATTGATGCTCCACTGATGCTCATTTTCAAGATGGGTTGGGAGCATGCAACTTTGACTGTTTCCTATAATGGCAGCCAATAATTCATTTATGACTTTTGGCAAACTCTAGCCCTCCAGATGACCCATGATATGTGACCAACAATCATTGCCGCTTATTGTCAAGATGACGCAGAGAGTGTATTACAATGTGTGGTTCCTATAAAGGTGGCCAAAAACTCCATTGTGACTATGCAATCTGTCGGTGGTCTGATCACCCAGGATGCGAGGCCCAAAATCGTTGACTCTTTGTTGACCCTTATTTTAATGTATTGTATAGTCAATATTTGCAGCCATCGATAATTGTACAAATAATTGTTGTGGCTTATTTGTTTCCTTGCTGTCTGAATGAAACTCAGCTAGTTGGCAAATTCGAGTCCAGGAATATTCTTGCACATGCCTCTTCCATTCTACCAAAATCGATATACCTAACTGAATATTACATTTTGCTAGCTATACTTTTGTTGATGAAGAATTATCCTCATATGACTGCTCACTATTCTCCCATGATATTTCTCTAAATGAAATAGATGTTCAGGCAACATATAGAACCTGGTGAAAACATATGTACTCAATCTGTACTACTTTTGCTTGTTTCCCTTATTCCTCCTTGTTTCCATTGCAGTGAGAGTCATTAACCCCTTTTCAGCCTAATTTGTTAACTTCCGTATTGGCCGACTCAATCCAGAAATGTTTGGTGCGGCACTCACAATCCGGAGCTCTGGGTTTCCATAGTCTTGATGACATTGCTCAGCTCTATATCGGAATTATCGTCTGCCTCACAGTCGTCTCCGCTTATGCTTGAATTATTAAAATCACCTTTCCACTTAAGCCAACAGTCAGTGAGGGAAATGTTTTTTTATACGCTATCCTCGTCACAATCGGTTGGATGACGGTCGATTGTTCGGAGTCAGGGGACATTCAATACTGCAGCTTGTCCTCCTGGGAGGTCCATTGCAGACAAAGCTGGTGGCAAAGGTGATTTTCTTGACAATTTAAAATCTGCTGCAACATCATGGTTGAAATCATACCAGGATGCATTGATGATCACTTCGGTATCTGAAATGTAACCTACGGCTGTCAGTGGCTTGTTTTGAGTACGAGATTCTACTTATGTTGCACGTAGGTTTTGGCTGCCCTACCACTTCTCCAAAAAGTCGTGGACCTTAGCGATTCTGTGCAAAATATCTTTCCTCCACCACTTCGTTCAATTCCATGTTGTTTTTGGTTGTGGTGGGATCCAATGAAGCGCTATCACCCACTAGGTTTCCATCAGTGGCTGGAGCAAACTGCTCTACTACAACTTGTTTCTGAAGCGTCTCGCTATTGGTTTCAGACTGTCTCCAGCTAATATCTTCTCACCCAAGGGAATAAGTGGCCTCCACTCTGACAGCATGTTGTAGAATAGAGAATATGTCACAAGCCCCATCAGACAGATTGGCGTACTTTGAGTGCGTCTCCTCTTGCTGGTGACACCAGTCAGTGATATCCGGTAACCAAAATGTACCGCAATTCTCCATGGGGTCTGAGTGGTAATCATTAAGATTTGGATCAACTTGCCCCCAGTGCTGTGGTGATTCAGGCTGTGAATTCAAATAGAGCCTTGCAGCTGTCAATAAGCATGGTTCCCAATCGCTTTGTCTGTGTGTCGTTTCAGCTATGCTTTTAGACATTATGCATTATTCATTATTGCTGGACGAATTGTTTCGATCAGAATATGATTCACCTAATCCAGAAGCCATTGCAGAGGAGAAGATACTGCTGTGTGGAACATTTCTGGGTTTAATGATGGATATTTGTCGATTTTTCGCACAGTATTCGTTCTCCACGTACTGCAGAAAGGCTTCTAACTATTGGGTAGTATAAGAAGTCTAGTCCTTAGGATTAATATGCATCGCCTTGTCCCACATTGTAAATGATTGCAACTTCCAGGAAGGATCAAGGATAGGTGCTGAAATCAGACGCAGACCAGTGGTTGCAGTGACTTCAGTATAATATTTGGACAGCTTCTGGCACGCAATCTTCATGGCGAAGTATAAGTCTTATTTTCATTGTGTCCTCTGCTTGGCCAAAGCTTGCATAATGCCATCCAGGTGATTGAACATGTCATTGTAGACAGTGGTGACATGACGCAGAGTAACTGTATGGCTTTTTGACATTCACAGGGTCTTTTGCTCTGCCTGATGATGTGTAGATCCAGAACATGACGAGGAAGAAACCTCAGATCACAGGTGTTCGCCTATAAAGGTGTGTTGCGATGCCTCGACCGATGTCCTTGTCGAGCCATTTAGCTTTACCATCGACTCTGTGGACCCCGACATTGCTGGGAAGAGGGTGGGTGAAAACAATACTGAGACATTCTCATGGCACTGGCCTGCGGATGATGAATCGATACTTCTGATAGTTTCACCAATCATCGATACAACCATTTTGTCAATTGTGAATGCTGTAATAGCTGGTCTGCCAGACGGCAGCCGGAACATCCGACAGCTTTGGGGCTGCCTGGAGGAGCCCAATGGAGATGGTGGTCTGTACACCCATAATGTTACCCAAATCTTCGATAACAATACTGCTGCCAGATGTGTACAGATGGCGATGAAATTAAGCAACCCAACACTTTTTCGCGTCGTTTATTGTGGCCAACAAGGCAACAGCACAGCTGGTGCCCAGACGCCTATGCACGGTAGCCGCCGCTATCATCCTCTGGATGACATCCTCCCACCTCCAGCCGAGGATATGATCGACGATATCGGGGACGAATCGGATGATGATTGTGAGACGCGGCGTCCGAATCCAGGAATCTTTCTGATGATGAAAACAGGCTTTCGAAAGTTTGAGCGGGAGATTCGAAAGAGGATTATCAGATAGCAGCGATACCTTGAAGTCATCCGAAACTGTGCTTTTGGTCTCTTGGCCGATTACGAGCAAAGCGTTGTTGCTGATGAGAAAGTGGCTTGCCTACACGAGCATGATCACATTGTGAATCCTTCCACTGCACGATCTTTGGCCAATAGGAAGCGTACTAGCAGCCACCCAGCTGCAAATTACTCGTTGTGAGGATGAAATGCACTGGCTGGACAGTTGTCAAGGATTTGAGTTGTGGGTGGGTATTTTTCTGGCACTTTGAATGGTGGATGGATGGGTGATAATTTGGAGTTTTTTGGAGAGGTTTTGGGTCTCTTTTTGGTGTTTTCTTCATTTTATTATTCCATCATTCATATTCATGCATGAAGGGCTCTGTTGAGAGTTCACAATGTTGGGATTAATCATTGAGACGTTTATTTTTGGGAAAGGCATTGTGGCAGCGATTGGACTCCGTGTATGGCTATCATGTAATTGGTAGTTCAGTATCTTTACCCATCAAAAGTTAGCCTAAATGATTAGTGAAGCTCGAATACTTTTTAGCTCATTGCGATAATGATTGTGGGCAAAGGAAGCCAATCAACAACCCTGCAACTTGCTTCTCACCTGCCATTCTTGGTTCTGTGTGCCCGTCCAGCCAAGGAGTTGGAAGTGTGAGTGGCGGGACAAGCCAAGATCCTTGAATAGTTGACAGGATAAAATGACTCATCATGACAATGCTTTCAATCATATCAACTCTTTCTTTCCTTTACACAACGCTTTAATTCATTTACTCTACATTCATTCACATTTCCTTTAGTTACTCCTTTAATTTTTTTTACTTATCACTTGCCGCCTTTTTAAATCATGACAAAAAGGCGCCACACTTCTCCTTCTCCTTGGTCTTCCAGCACCAGGAGAATCAGACAATCTATCCACAATGAGGATCTCGGGGACGATCTCAGCACGAAACCTGACAATTACAATGAACGTCGAGATGACTATTCAGAATCCGATGACAAGCCTCTGCAGCGACCATCCAGGAAAGCCATGGGCAAGCTGCCATCAAAAGATTCCTTCGCATGAACACTTGGAAAACAAGTTGCGGCACCTCAATTAACTCCTACGTCGGCACAACCCCTACATCCTGAACATTGGGAGGTCAATATTGTGTCGGACGAGGAGAATAAACGCAAGCCTGCTTTGCTGACATCCAAGAAGGTATCCGATTAAGCGTTTGAATGATTGAATTCGCCTGATAATGTATATATTTACTACAGGAAGGATTCAAACGAAGCCAGTGAGCAATTGGTTGCATGGAAAGCTGGATGTCTGTGGTGATATGAGCCCTTTGTTGACTATGTGACAGGCCTCATTGTCGGCAAAGAATACAACACATAGACAACCCTTTCGGGCGTGCCGGTGATGGTCATGGCATGTGTGAAGCCTATCGCTATCAATGATGCGATATTTTTGAATCCCTTTCCCACGAATGTGGTGAACACTGCCCACATTCATATTTGGTGGTATGAGGAAATCACCAGGATTGATCCAGCCCAGAGAAACTCAGACCCTGCAGGTGCCTACATTTCAGTGGTAAATGAATTATCTCAATGATTGTTTTCATCGCTGACATTGTGCATCAGGCTATCGCATAGATCACTTCCTCCCGTGCAGGAATAGTATACCGCTGCAAGACCTCAATCGACTCTATTTACGGATTTCGATCACAGTTGCCAACCGAGATCCTGAACATGGTAGCCTGGCTATTTGCCAAGGACAGGTTTACATGCCCCACAAACATTGGTGAGGTAAGTTCAAAGTTCCCTTTTTGTTTAATCGTTGTCTTGACAATCAATTTAGGAGTGCAAGTTTTGATTTCCAGTGACTGAAATGGTGGATCTTATTCACAGGACATACTTCTATGGCATACGACAAATGGGAATGAAAGATAGATCATTGATTGATATAATCAACCCGACATTCATTACCCTCACCGCAATGGCCATCCACCATCGTCTGTCGGCCTGCAAAACAGACGAGTTTAGGGTCCCGCCAGAGTTTGGTCCAGGAGGTGGAGTACAACCTAGGTGCGATAGAAGGAACATTAATCAGGTGGTTAATAATGCATGCACAGTTGAATGTTGTCATCTCGACCCGGATTTTCCTTCTTCATCGCGAGAAGATCAAGCCAAACAGATAGACACCATCCGCAGCATAATCCAGCGCAGAATCCACTCAACTGGTACGGACCCAGCGATGGCACAACCTCACAACAATCAGGGCAGCTTTGATGGGGACTTGCTTGATTACATCCCAGAGGAGCTGATAGAGCAGCCCGACAATTCTTTTCATCCTCTCAGCAGCTTTGTTGCTGCTACTGAAGCTAGTATGCGATTCTCAGCTGTTCTGCCTATGGGTGGGTCTGCCATCGCCAGCAGCAGCCAGCCCGTCCCCTGCAGCAACAGCAACAGCAACAGCAATGACATCACCAACATAACGAGCATTGACAATATGGGATTAGTCAATGGAAGTACGATTGCAGAGGGTGTGATGGTGCGTGGAGGTTACGCATGATGTCAGTGATCGGATTGAGAATTTCTTTCGTGTGCTATTTTATTCTAGGTTTCGTCGATATATCATAATAGTAGTAAATGTACTAGAACTGATGGTTTACTGAAGTCTAATCTCAAATGGGTGAAATCATAATCGCAATGATGCAAAACCCTCCCGCGACAGCTGAACTGCAAGGTACTGACGATCTTGTATCAATAAAATAAATATAATTAACCACTTCTGCATGGTAATTATCATTGGTCAAATAAAGCCATGCGGGTCTTTAAAAACAAGCACTACGCGTGTCATTAAATGTATGGAGCCAGTACTATTATCATCGGGAGGACTAATCTAATTGGGCAACGTAGAAGTATACCGAGAAATGATTTGTGATATTGCCAAAGGAAGTGTGAACTGTTCATCAAGTGCTCGTTGTCACATTTGCAACAGTGGGTACACTGTTTGTGACGCTTGAAAACAGCATCATGACGACTCAAAGAACAATTTGGAACAGTCAAGCAATGCCATATTTCATGGAAATCTCGATTTCATTTTTGTGAGTTTGTGGGTACAATAAACTAAATAAATTTCATGAAGGATAGTTAGTTTTTGCTGATAATGGTACATGCACAGCTGCCAATTCCACACCATCTCTATCATTGATAGTATTGACCAAATTCCACCCTCTCCACAGACACACCCGATTGAGTTATCGTTGTTCCAGTATCACTTGGATTTGTCTCAGGACACTGTAACACCCACACTCCCCACATCAGCAGGAATGATAAGAACATTGTGGAAATATTCGATCACAAATCATGGAACACAGAGCAGTACTTAATTCTCTCTTTGTCTTTATCGAGTCTTTCCATTATTCTCTCCAACAGTATAGATGAATACAGCTTCAATTAATTGCATGACCAGATATAATATTTTTTGTAAGACTCTAACATAGTCTGACAGTGATTTGGAAGCTGCATCTACCCATCTGGTCAGCCAATACATTTGTTGTGCAGTCCAGAAGGCCATCTAGTCCCAGTGATTCTTGTACCATAGTTTCTAGTTATACCTAGAGTGAATGTCAATCAGTGAACCAATGGGCAGCCAAGCGAATACGTCAGAAAATACTATGACATTGAGAAACATTCAGGCATCTTTCAGCATTAACAACATCATTCTGTGGCAGAGATAATGAAGCCACACTCTTTATCATTTTGTGGGAGTAAGATATGCGCATTCCAGTAAGAGCCCCATGCGGACTGGAATAGGCCCTGATGGACCCTCTCTTGTATGATGCCCATCTCGGCAGGAATGACATTCCTCGGTATACAAATCACATGATACTCCCAGTCCTTCTGACCACACTCATGCCGAATAGGATACAGTGGCTTCATGTTGTTGCGAATCATTCCCAAATCTTCCTACGGTCATAAGGATTTGTATTCTCTATTCAATGGCATATCCACCAGGTCTTTCTTGCAGTTTGGCCATTAAATGCTATCTGTCAGTGACTCTCCAACTCTCTTCAGTGTCAATGTTTCACCTCATTCTCCTTGGGAGAACTTAGGGATACACCAGCCAAAATGACCTTACGCAACGTGTAACTCTTAGAGATGCTGTATCTGGGCCAGTATTCCATAGCATATTTGACACGTGGCAATATGAGGTCGTATGGACCTGCAAATTGACTAAATTACAATGATACACATGCAATTATGTACGCTTGATACTATACATCATGGTACATTGAACATGATTGAAACCAAACTCCGGACGCTCCCAATTGCACTCGATGGCACACTCCCAGCCTGCTTGACTGTTCCATTCCAGGCCAGCTCTCAAGACGCTCTCAACCGCACTCCCAAACACACTCTCAACAACACTCCCAATTGCACTCAATGTCACATTCCCAGCCTGCTTGAATACACTTTTCATTGTAAGCTCTGAAGAGGCTCCCAGGAACACTCCGAGTACACTCCCACATTCACCTTCAAATACATTATCAAGTACACTCCGGAGCATGCTCTCGAGCACACTCCTACTTGCACTTGATGGCACACTCATAGAATGCTTGGCTCAATGCTCTCTAGTACACTCTGAAGAAGCCAAACAATCCCAATCTGAATGGACTATAGGCTCTCATGAATGCTCCTGGGTGTTCGATCCAGAGACTTGATGAGTTCAAACCACCAGGAACAAGAACGCGGGTGGCATGTGGCCAGTGGCCGGTGGCCGGTGGTGGATGGTGGCCACAATGATGATATCGGTCGATATCAAAGTCTGAACCTGATCTTTAGCATGCCCACCATGACAAGATTTCCCAATACTGTATCGTTACAGTGTTGGCAATTGCAGCTGTAGATTATGCAGGAATGATACACACTTGGATCTTGCGAGAGCAGATCTCCGACTGACATTTTCCAGTGGAATCTGCTGCCACCTTCCTGGCGATTGTGGGTGCATGTGTGCACATTTGGTCCACAGTTGATGGAGACTGTGATGAAGGTGACAGCGATGATTGCGATGGTGATGATGGTGATGGTGATGTTGGTGATGGTGATGTTGGTGATGGTGATGTTGGCGATGGCAATGGTGCTGGTGATAGTAATCATAGTACCAGAAGCACTTAGACAAGTAGGTTGGCTACATCAACATTAGCATTAAAGCTTCCTCAGACTTAGACCCTTCTATTAGCCAAAGCATCCACAGACTTAGAGATTTCTTTTAACCAAAACTTCCACAGACGTAGAACCTTCTATTAGCGAAACCTTCCACACACTCAGAGTTTGCCATCGGCCAAAAGCTTCCTATGGTGGTGAAATGGCAGAGGTTGAAGGCAGAGTGCCCATCATCAACACTCCGCCACACCTCTCACAGCATTCCATTAGCAATTCATGAGAACAAGTGGTTCTGACATGAGGAGCGTAGAAACAGAGTGAGAATATATGATACTACCCAGCAGTGAGGATTCATGCATCAATCTACAATATCTCCGAAACGGCGAGTGAGATCAAACAATGGGAAAGACAGAGTGTGTGATTTGTTGAATGACAAGATGATGTGAGATGTACCAACCACGGGGTCTTACAAGTATATACTCCCCATCGCTCTCTCCATCTCCGTTATCCCAGTTGCGTAGTTGATAACCATCATCCCCGGGTCTCTGTACTCCTGCTGGTGCTCAGTCCTCAGCCAAGGTAAATCGCAGTGGTGATGACTAATTCATTTTCCCGCCACACGGTGGAAAACTGTACTGCTTCTGAATATGCTCTTGCATGCTCAATCAACAAACCTGCTGAATAGCAGCCGCAAGGCATCTGGAGGCACGCAGCAGGAGGCTGGTGGCAGCCTGGCGAAATATTGACATTTGTGGATTTCATTGTCCCATCCTTATCTTTAGAGAGGCCACCAAGACAAGATCTCACAATGCCTCATGGCCATGGTGCTGACAATTGCAGCCTTGGAATCTCCAGGAAAGATAGATAATTGGGTCGAGTGGAGCGCAGTTCTCTGACTCAAATTTCCCAACAGAATCTGCTGCCCGCTTATCATCAATTTTGGATGAATGTGTGCACATTTGGTCTGGGGCTGATGGTGGCATTGGCATTGGTGATGACGATTGCGATGATGATGATAGGGATGGTGATGGTGTTGGTGATAGTGATTACAGTATTAAAAGCACTTAGACAAGTAGATTGGCTACATCAACGTCAGCATCGAAGCTTCCACAGACTTAGAGCTTTCTCTTAGCCATAGTTTGCACAGACATTGACCCTTCTATTAGCCAAACCTTCCACAAACTCAGAGTTTGGATTAGCCAAATGCTTCCCATGGAAAACTCTACTCCTCCTGATGCAAGGCGCTCTCAAGAAGGCTCCCAAGCAGGCTTTCACAGAGGCTTTCAGGTAGGCTCTCAGGCAGGTTCTCAATCTGGCTCCCAAGCGGACACTCAGCGATTGTGTACAGCACTGGTATAGCAGCCATGACTGCTGGCAGTGAAGACTGGGTAAGTCCATCTCCAACCGCCAGCCATATATAGTTCCTTTGACCCATGCACACATCTTGATGAATTTACAAGTGATGACTGTAGGCTGTGCATCACGCAGTGGTCCACGGGAAGCTTGCTATGACCTGCACATGTGTGCATATGCGCATCGCGCAGTCAATGGTCGATTTGCCCTTTCGCCGATTTAAACCACTTGTCCCAAGTACCTGGTAGTGGTACAACCCAGGTGATATCTTATTCTCTCCAGTCAAGTCTGGCATCTGGTGTACTTCTATTCATCAAGGGAACAGGTTTCACTATCTGCACAATTCAAATAAAACAACTGCATACCTCGACTGCCATGGTGCTTTCACCTAAGTTGCACTTTGCTAGGTCAAAGTAGAAGGAAATAGTTAGTTTGTAACACAATTCTGAAACAAAGCAATTTTGATTCAACTCAACACAAATGTTGTGGATTCTCTCCTGCTTACTGTTCTTTCCTTTACAAGAGCTTCCTCTCAAATGAAATACTCCTCTGCTGCTATCCTTATACCCACTGTACCCACTACCACTCTTTCCTCCTCTTTCCACCTATTTTCCCAGTTTACACCTCTTTCCATCAGCTGTCTCACTGCCTTCTACTCCCCCTCAGTTCTAAGTCACTGTTTCCCTTCTTTTTCAAATGATTACTACTCTTTCCCATTGTATATGCTTTCCACATTCCCTGCTAATACCCTCTTCCTATCAATCGACGGCTTCTATTTGTCTTAATTATTAATCAAGTGCTGCTTATTTGCCCCTTTCTTTCTTTAAATCTCCAACCTTTTCCCTTAGACATACTTGCTGCTGTTCTTCCTCATCATTGTCACTTTAACTACACATACAAATTTACTCACCTACTGGTATATCTATCTCTTGTGTACCCTGGAAAGGTAGCTACACAGATGATTTATTCTGACACATTAACAGTTGAGATGGTGAACTTTCAACTGCCATCATCCTGCCATCTCATGTATTGATGATTGTACATTTCCAACTCACTGTCCCAGAGAACCAGTGTGTACATGGAATTCAATGCAACGATCAGTGCAGAAATATGAATACCTTGGGTGTTAACTGTTATACACTCTGCCATTTGCAACAAATAATTACCATTCTCATCAGCAGTGATCAACTTCCAGTCGGCACATATCTACCCAATTGTTTCCGCTGGGTATACCTTTGTACTTATCTTGATGATTTCAGAACCACTAGCAATATGTATGGGGAGCTCATGCCCTGGCATCATCAACTGAATGGTCGGAGCAGAGGTGGCATACATTTATTTGCTGTATCAGAGGTACTCTGTCAGATCTGAGTACACAAAGAGAAGTAATTGATGCTGATTATCTCTTGTGCCTTCAGTGTTGTGACAAAAACTTGTTTATCTTTTGAAACTATGACAGTATTTGCCTTTGGTAGTATTCAAATGGTCAATTTACCGGTATCTTTTTCATAATGTACCAGAATAGTATAACAGGGTTGGCTGTACCCTGGGTCATTGTAATTTCCAGCATCCAGCACCACTTCTTTGGTTTGTGTGACTGTCAGAGTCTTTAGAGTCTTCAGAGCTGCGTTTTTGATAGAGTCTGTCTTGATTGGTTCCTTGCTAAATGATACTGGTTGCCAGCCGATTCGCTGTTTCCTGCGTCCTAGCACTTTATACAACCTCTGGAACATCTTCTTTCATAGACACCCACTTATCCTCACCACCTGTCACCTCATATCTTCTCTTGCTTCTGTCATCGACCAGGCTGTAGGCTGTAGGCATACTTACAATGGACCACATCTTTGCTTGCTCTTCCATGTCACGATGTCGATTAGTGTCTGCCACCATGTCACAATCCTCCTCTCTATCCACACAATTTTGTCCTTGCCCCCCTAATTGCTCTTCATTCTTGTCACTCAATTCTTTCATATGATCTCCCCAATCTTCTTCTGCAGCTGCCGTATATGCTGGTTGACCAGCATAGTACCCATCAATTTGCATAAGCTGTCAAGCTATTCCTGAGAGATTGGTTGACACCATGGCACTGGCAATCGACTACAGGTGAGTTCTTACAACAAGCAGCAGCATGCACAGTTGTAACGTAGCCATGGCGGCTGTTCCCCCCCGTACGACCTGTAGCAAGGTACATCATGGACAGACACTCGTATTAAGAAAAATCTTCTATCTGGCCGATATCCTTGCCGTAGAATCTTGGGGTAATTGGGTCCTGGTGAATAGTTAGCAGGTCTCTCAAGTTCATTCATAGGTAATTTGTTTATTTGTGTGAGTGCAGGTAGATGGTTAGCTTGCATGGTATATTGTCAAATAGTCTGGTAATCTCCATATATGAGCTTGTTTGCCATTCTCATCTGGATGATCCATACCTCAATGGCATTTATCATAGTGTTCATGCTCCTGAATGTTTTATTTGTAGCTTTATTAATATGCAATTGTTGTGACGAACCAGTCGAGACGATTGATTGATTGAGTCTGAGTCCAAGATGACACGTAGCCTATATCTTAGCTGCCAGATCTAGCCCATAGCCATGTGATGACGTACTCTACAAAGACTCGGTCTAACACTCCTCCAGGGCATTATTACATCCATCAAACACTAAGTCATTGAAAAAACAGACAGAAAACACACAGCACACAGAAGCCAAAAGACAACAGCCAAACCATGCCATGCCCTGAGCTCATCCCAAACGACCATTCTCCTGCTCATGCCATTGGAGGCGTCAATCATATGCCTATTCCTAAGGTCGGTAGTTGATTGTGCTGTCAGCTTGAACTGTCTTGACTTCCAGTCAACCGCTCCTCCAAAGGTGACACACAGTCCAGCTGGAGCATCATTGATTTCTGTACGCAGCCTGTTGGTCCCAATCATGGGTTATGCTGTCAGTGTTGGTGTGGTGTTGAAATTGGCATAAACTGTAGTATGGTGGCGTGTCGAAATTGGAGACGCTGCTCCATGGTGATGTTAACATCCACTCGACAAATGAAGTGGAAGTGTTCATTGTTATTTCTTTTTAAATGCAAGTGCTCATAAGCTGTTTGATGGTGGCGGATGCTCAAAATTGAGTATGTGTAGGTGTCAGTGTTGAAATTGGAGACGCTTCTCCATAGCTGCAATTGGAATTGGAGATGCTTCTCCACAGGTCGCTCTTCCTCGGCTAGCCCTAGGAAACTCATTCCCTTGGATCATGGATCCCTGTACTCAGCCTCCCGGGTGGAGGAGAGGTTGTCGTCACTGAAGATTTAGGGTAAAGGTACACACCATACAGCTAACAAAGCTTCCTCGCCCTCACAGTGGAGGAGTCCACAGGCTGCGTGGATTCATTGCCGCAATTGCTACCGCTGGTATCTCGGATTGCCCAAATCCTATACCCGGCGCACTGTAGCAGACCAACCTCCGCACTCCCCAGGGGTTTTGATCGGCCGACATCTCCCAAGTATCCACGGTCCAGTACCCGCCCACTTCTCATAGAGTATGTAAATACCATACTGTATGTCGATCTGCTTGGCTGGCAGCCGGTTGACCAGTTACGAAATTCCATCGAAAACATCTTAATGAGGTCGATATTGAACCGAACTCCTACGAGGGTGTTAATCCAAGTTCCTCCGAGGGTGGTGGCATGATGTCCTCCCAGCGTAGTGTTAACAACGGTTCTGGACCGTCACTTTGGGTCCGGGTCCAGGTCAAAACCAAACAATTGCCAAATTGGCGGTCCGGGTTGTCAATAAACCCGAACAGCCAACTTGGGTACAGTTCGATGGTAAACTCCAAACCGGTCTGAATTGGGCGGGTTATCAGTGGGTCGCCCAGCGGGTCCATCTATAGATTCATATAAGGCTCTTGTTTTTGCAATTTGTTAATAGTATCTTATCAAAATCGTGTTTTCAACAACCAATAATACGTTTTTGCATGCTTTGCAGCTTGCAATATCCATTAATTTGGAATCGGTGTTTTACCTATGATATAATGTATTTTTGCCTATCAGGGCAGTCAATAATGCTGTTATGAATGCGAAGATCAGCGCAATGCCTTGATAACCAAATCTGGAACAACTAAAACTGTTGATGATCCGTTGATGCTCATTTTCAGGATGCGGCAGGTAGCATCTCGCTGTTGTTTTTGCCAGTAAAGGGTGCCAATATTGGATAAATTGATGTCTGCAACCAATCTGAACATAAATTACCCACAATGCGAAGCCAAACATTGTTGACGCTCCATTGACGCTCATGTTCAGGATGCGACTGGCAGCATGTCACTGTTATTTATGCCTGTAAAGACTGCCAATATTTGATCAATGGATGTTCGCAACCGATCAGAACATATATTACCCAAGATGTGAAGCTAAAAATTGTTGACGCTCGATTGACGCTCATTCCCAGAATTGGGCGGTGACCATGTTGCTGTCACTTTTGCTTATAACAGCAGCCAATATATCGGTTATGCATAACAATGAGCAAATCAATTTTTAATTACAAGACATATATGACCTACAATTGTTGACGCTCCGTTGATGCTCATTTTGCCACGGCTGTATCCACAATATGCAATCATTCAATTTGGCATAGTCCATCATTCACCTTGTTTTGGCAGCCTTTGTGGTGTTTTCATTTACTTTCTTCTTGATCACTACTTTATTCATTAATAATACATAGATATACATATTACTGGTCTCCAAAATCCCGTGTCTTTCGATCAATGCTCGTCATCAGTTGCTGGATCGCTCAATAGGCTGCTCCTGTCCTCAAAATGGATGTTAGCTGCATTACCACATGACAGATAGTGTACTAACCAGTTTATGTTCCATACTCAGTCAGCATATCTGGATCAAAATCGGTATCGTGCTGGCTATCCTGGGCAGATGCATCTTGATCGAAACATTCCGCACAGGGAAGAGCTGTATGTGAATACATATATCCGGCCGGCACAATGATGATTTGGGAACGTTCAGCTCTGGAAGTGTTACTGATTGGGGCGGGTAGCGTGCCGGCCTGAGGTGGCGTCAGCTCTGGAGTCCTCTGTCTGTGTCGGTCGGGTGGAAGCGCACCTGTTCCTTTGCATTCCAGCGTGTCTGCAGATCCTTTGCAGTGCCATTTTGGCAAGGAAGGCAGCCGGACGTGTGGTTTGACAAAGCATTGCCGGGTATCTTTGTATCGCAGCCTTCACCTGTTTATGCCCAGGAAACTCAACACCCCGCATCTTCTCTTCTCGGACCTCGGTGCGAGGTTTCTGAATGAAATATTTGGTTTCCTCTATTGCAGCACACAAAAAGCCTTCTGTGGCCATTTTGGCCATATTCAACGCAAGGTGCATGTCGGACTGTTCCAGCTGTACTCGACCGCCTTGCCTTGCCATAGTAGCAGAGATGTTGAAACCTACAAGACATTGGTTGCTGCTTCTAACAATGAAATTCGGCTAGTACCTCAACCATATACGCTTCCGTAGCCTCCTCTAGGGTGATTAAAGCCTGTTTCGTCCACTCACGGGGATACTTATCAGGAAATTCATCTGCGAAAATCCCAGAGCTGACAACATGGTAATGTTCCATTTCGCAAACTGTGTGAACAAATGCCTCTGTCGACCATGGAGGTTTCCCTTAACGGGCAGCAATTAATTGGTTATGGAGCTCTATAGAAGCACCTGCTCTGTGTAATACAGTTCATTCACGGCCGTTTACCTCGATACAGATATACTCACATTCAACTGCATGTTGCTTCTTATTCTTGCTGCTTCCAGTCTTATGGACAATTTTTAGATGTACATCCCGGGTCATATGTTTCGTGGCTACATTGGCAGCATTGCGGTGAACTAACTTGTGTCTGCACTATTGCTGTGTGCCAAGGATTCCCGTATTTGATGTCGCACCCGCCAATCGGCCGGAATTCAATCCGCTCTCACCTGGCGGAGGTTGTTGTGTATCGATGATGTGCTGGTGTGGAATAGGAGAGGAAGATGATAACGAGAGGAAGTGGGAAGCCCTGAGGACTATATAGTTAGCTTCATGTCAGAATGGAACAAGTAGCAGCCAACATGATCATTATACTCCAGATGAATTCTGCTGAGTATGGTTGCAAGTTGCAGTGGTTTCCCACTGCCCCGCGATTTGCAATAAGTCGGTCCAATATTGTTTGTTTGGTAACAGGGTTAAATTGCGGTGTACGACAGCTGGAATCGCCTAATTGTTGGATATTAATAGGATCTTGTTGGAGGGAAAGGACGTCTGCTGATGTTTGTCCCAAATAATCCCCGGGATATTACATGAAACTGATGCTACCAATCAAGTCATGTTGTACGGATAGCTTATCTATTCCTGATTTATTGACAGTCAAGAGGGAGGTTTTGCTTTGTTCAAGATGAGTAAACATACCAACCTTGACATAAAAGATGCCGCTTGCTTCCATATTGTCCATAACTTGCAACATCCAACATCTCACCCAACCACAAAGTCAATTCAAACTACAATGGTCAATACTGCAAAAAAGAATGTTTCGCCACTCCCGGCGGGCAAATATGGCAAATCGACAAAGCGGTCCACCCAATGACATCATCAAGTGAAGGAAGGCAAGAGCGGCTTTGAAGCAGAAAGAGTCCGAGCCCTTGGGGCATTACGTAGCTTGCGATCCAAAATGAAGCTGGCAGCCAAGAAACGACGAGAGACGGACTTCTCAAGCAATGAAGAGAAAGAAAAATGGATTGAGGATTATGTTGAGAGAGAGACCGCTGGGGCAAGAAAGCAAGTTGAAGACGCAGAGGCAGCGATTAGGCAGGAGCAGGAAGATACAGAGGCAGCTGAAAACGCAGGATTGATGACCAGAGAGCCCAAAAAAACGTTTCCAGAGATGATGGTTGCTGTCGGAGACAGTCTGAGCGATATCGAAATTTCACACCATGGGAAGTATGGGGAAGATGTCGATGATGAAGAGACAGAGCAGGGCCAGCTCAGCGAAGATGACAAACCTGGCTGGGTGATGGGCACAATCAACAAAATGGTGCAGCAGTGCATGGAGAGGTTTCGGCAGAAGCAGATGAAGTTTGACAAATTGAGCCAACCGGGGTGGGAGGATGCAGCCGACTACTTTTGTGAAAGGAACAAGAAGTACGGCGCATCCAAATTGACAGTTCCGGCATTCTTTCAACCGGAAACAGATAATGATGCAACGGCACCTGCACCGACAACATTTGGAGAGCTAATGGAGTGTTCTGACATTGTCCACAGAATATCGCAAATGCCGCAAGGGACATCTCGACCAGGAAGTAGTCATATGAGAGTAGGTTCTGGAAAGCCGCAGTGGAACATGAATATACCCTGTCTTGTACCCTCCACGGAGCTGGATTCAACACCCATTCAGTATGCGACACCTGTTGAACTCGTAAGCTTTGACCCCTGCATATAGCCTCCCCAGCTCATCACCATATAATTATCGGATTCAGACGAAGAAATGGTGACGGCTCCTGCGTCAGTGGAGGAATAAGGAGGCCAATTTGTATTTTTGACGTCATATCTCAGTAAAATGCAATTTTTGTACCAATTTTACTACATGTCAGCTCTTTCTTCCTTTTGGTGACCAAATTGTGAAACATGATAATTCGACTGTGCATGTGCAAGGGTCGAACGTGCCATACAAAAGGCCTAGAATCCAAAGCACACTGTAAGATGGCTAACATGTGCAACTACTGTTTGCTGATTACTGGTAAGTGAGAAAGCAAAAGCTATATAGTGACGAAATAGACAAACAAAATTTAAGTGAGTGATGTCATATAAGTAATAGAAAGAGCGGTCAGCGCTCAATACGAATCTGGTTGAATGACGACCGTCTTGCTGCATTCACCCATGCATCCAACTGCATAACTCTCCGCACAGACCTGGTGCGCATGGTTCAGATATTTGAAATTGCTTATGGTAGGTCATTCAAATCGAGGAGAAGGAGCTGGATAAGGAAAGGTAATGAGGTCAAGCGATATTTACCAAACACTAGTGAAATGATCTACATGCCGTAAATTGCCGGCCCAAAGCGCAGGAATGTAATCAGTCCACGTCGTCTCTCACTCAGATAACGTGGATAGAGGTTGATCAGTCATTGAGAGCTAACAAAGCTTCTGATTGCAAACAATAATAGTTACAAATGCAATATTGGATGTCAATAATGAGTATAGAATTCGTTTCATACAATTATTGAGTGTACGAAGACTGTTTCGATGTAATTCATGTGAGCATCAATCGAGTGTCAACAATTTTTAGCCTTGGATCTTGGAAAATCCTATGGGCTGAGTGGTGACATTAACTCATAATGGCACATTGAGCTGCTTTTCTACACAAAAATGGTTGCGATAACAACATTACTATGTCCTAAAAATCAGCCTCAATAGAGCGTCAATAACTTATAGCCTTGCATCTAGGAAAATCCAAGGGCTGTGCGGCGACATTTACCCATAATCAAATGATCGGCTGCCTTTCTAGGCAACAATTATTGCGATAACATCGCTGCTATGTCCTAAATATGAATGTCAACGAAGCATCAACAATTTGAGGCCTTGCATCTCAAACCAACAAGGGGCTGTGCCATGACATCAATCCATCATTGACCTATAGGCCACCTTTTTAGGCAAAAATGCTTTCGATGACATCATAACTATGCCCTAAAAATAAGCGTCACCCAAGCGTCAACAATTATAGACCTTCCTTCTTCGAAAATAATCGGGCTGTGCAACAACTTTCATCCATAATCGTACAATCACAGCCTCTCTGGGTAAAAATGCTTGCGACAACATGCTTACTATGTCTTACAATGAGCGTCAACAGAGCATCAACGCAGCATCAACGCAGCGTCAATGCAGTGTCAACGCAGCGTCAATGGAGCATCAATGGAGCGTCAACGATTTGTGATCTTCCATCTTGGATACTCTAAGGGCAATGGAATGCAGCTAACCCACAATCCACCTATCGGCAGCCATTACCTGCAAACATGCTACTGACGATATTGCGTCTGCCTCCTACAATTGAGCGCCCACGGAGCGTCAACAATTTTGGTGGAGGTTCAGCAAGCTACACAGCAATGAAGTGCATTACACTGTTCCTAAATGGAATTTTACGCGGTCAGTCTTTGCAATCTGTCCTGGTATACAACTTCACAAATATGCATGCAATGTCTCACAGATCTGATATTTTTGCTTGTAGCTCTAGAGTCAATATTTAAGAACACACATTCTGCTTTACTATAACGTTACTTTCGGCAGTCCCTCAAGTCGGATTACCTAGCTTTCTAATTCCTACCGCCATGTTGGATTCAAAATCTATAAATACCTCATTGCTAGAGGTTATGATCTCTTCTAAAAATGAATGTATCTTTATTCGTGATTTATGTGACCATACATTACAAATCATCCTCGATGCTTGGTGAACTTCAATGAACGTAGCGTCGAAACGTCCTATTGCTTGGAATAACTCTAGACATGCGTCTTCATGGCAATTTTATTTCCACTGTGGAATTGAAGACACTGGCAGCACTGGAATCATATGTATCGTTTATCATCACGTTCTTCGACATCCATCAGAACATGGGACCAGCTCAATGAGGAAATACTTGCTGGCAAAAGCTCACATCACAAAGTTAAATCAGTTAACAGAGTCAGAAGTTTCTGAATTGCCTAGTTGGACGGTCAATGAAACGGCTTTGGCAATTCTGAAGAGGCAAGGAAGTCGAGAAATTACAATACCAAGTTTGCAGAGGGAATTCTAACTTCACATCCCGCTTAATCCGGATTGATTGAAATGACAGACAAAGCTTTCGAAACTGGCAGGTAAGGACTTTGAACCTTCCGAATTTCACCATGATACGTGGAATCGCTACCTGATGTTAGGGTATGTTTCGGTCCATATTCCCTGGAATTCTACTTTAAATCTCGAGCGACGACTGTCATATAAGGCATTGCACAGCGAGCTTCTGCTGCCGTCGGCAACAACCCTTAGTAACATTTGCCGGAAGGAATATACACTGACCGTGGATACCAACCAGAAGCAATTACCATCACAACATAAAGTTAGTTTAGCTTTGGACGGATGGACATCAACTAACAAACTCACCATAACGTCAGTCACTACTTACTAGATGGATCGAAATTAGGCATTGGGTGAAGTACAACTTGCTTCCGATGAGATTGATCGCCTGTTCTTTTCCCATTTCGAAAGCTAATTCATGATGATAGGTCAAGGGCCAACATACGGGACAAAGGCTTGCCGCGCATTTGAATGAAGTTCTTGATCGATTTGAGCTTACCGATGGCTGTTTGCTTGGAATTACAACAGACAATACTTCCTCAAATAACTCGATGACACGCGAGCTGCAATCAACACTTGTGGACTCCGGAATCGAGTGGCCTGCATTGAGGAACCACATATCATGCATGGCGCACATCATACAGCTGGCTTCAGGTGCATTCATCAGCAGTCTGGGTGTAAAAGGCCGCACCAAGTCTTGGGAAGCCCATGAGCACGATCAGCAATTGGGAGAGAATGAAAGCATCGATAATGGGAACAGTCAAAAACTTCGAAAAGAGGGCAATGCTAGAATCAAGAAGGTCTCGGCCATGAGACCAGGTTTAGCAAGGATAATTGAGAAAGTACGTACTTCAAGATATTTTGAAAGTCCTGAAACTGACCTTGATATAGCAGAGAATGCTTGCTGTATTGATTACGCTGACACCTGGTCATCAAAACGAGTTCATTGACTGTCAGAAAGCTAAAGTCCGCATCGCGGTACTTCCAATTATGGATGTGAAGACACGGTGGAACTCTACACTGAAGTTACTCGAGCTGGCCTACCAATTACAGGAATTCACATTTGAGTGGCTTCAAAATCCAAAATACAGTAATTACCGGCCACTCTTCACAACACAGGACGAATTGACCATTGTCAAGTATGTTATAGAAGTCTTGAGGCCATTCCAATATTGGACACTGTCAATGTTGAAGAGGCATACAGTCACATTGCATCACGTTATCACAGTATACAACGACAGATTTGATCACATGGATAGCGTAATGCCAGCTTTGGCTAGGAACAAGACTCAGTGGAAGGAAGACTTGTTCTTCGCCATGAAGTTAGCTCGACAGAAGCTGTCCAAATATTATGCTGAAGAGACTCCATCGACGGGTATGCTTCTCATTTCAGCACCTATCCTCGATGCTTTCCAGATGTTGCGATCATTTTGGTAGTGGGACAAGGAAATGGATAGTTATCCTGAGGACAAGACACCCTATACTACCCAATACCAAAAGGCCTTTCTGAAGTATGTGGAGAATAAATACTTTGTGAAACGTCGACAGGTGCTGGTCATTAAACCCGAAAGCGTTCTGAGTAGCAATCTGGTCCCCTCCGCAACGGCTTCAGGATCTGGTCAATCATCTTTTGATCAATATGATTTGTCCAGCGATGATGAAGAATTCCTGACACCTAACAATGTGGCTGAGACGACACCCGGACAAAGTAATCACACAGCACGCTTATTGACTGCCGCCAGGCTCTATATGAATTCGCCACCTGAAGCACCAAAGAACTGGGGGCAAATGAATCCAAATCTGAATGATTACCACTCCAACCCAATGGAGATTAGCAGTACATTTTGCAAACCGGATATAACCGACTGGTGGCGTCAACAGGAAGAAACGCATTCAAACTACACTGATCTCTCCAATGTGGCGCGCAACATATTCTCTGTCATACCACATGGTGTCAGAGTGGAGGCCAGTTTTTCCCTTGGCCAAGATGTCATCGGCTGGAGGCAGTCAAAACCCACAGGCGAGACTCTTCGCAAAAAAGTCGTTGTAAGGCAGTTTGCTCGAGCCAATAAAAGGATTTTGGTGGGCGCCAACCCAGAATTGGATAACAGGAACCCAGAAAACGACTTGGAAATGAAGAAAGTGGCGGAGGAACAAAAATTGCACAGAATGGCCAAGGTTCACAACTTTTTGGAGATGTGGCAGGGCTGCCAAAACCTACATGCTACCCAGAAGAAATCTCGTACTCAAAACAAGCAGATGACTACCGCTGGATACATTTCAGACACAGAAGGGATCGTCAAAGCATCCTGGTCACTCTTTCAACATGATGGTGCGGCTGCATTCAAATTGTCAGAAAGATCTCCTTTGCCACCAGCTTTGTCTGCAAAGGACCTCCCTGGAGGACAAACTCAAATATTAAATGTTCGCTGAATCCGAAAAATCAACCGTCATCCAGTTGAAGATGATGAGGATAGCACACCTGAATGCATTTCGGATACCGAAGCTTGGCTTAACTGGAATGGCGACTTGCATAATCCAAATGACACCGAAGACGATTGCGCAGCAGACGATGAATCTCATATTGAGCAAGGCAACGGGATCGAGGATCCACAATACCCATTGCAGCGGGATGTGAGCAGCGCGCCAAATGTTCCCAGATTAATTCGGCCTACACAGAAATTAAAGAGACAAGCTGAAAAGTTGTTGGTGATGGTCGATGCAATCAAAACGAGGAGGAATAAGAGAGTGATGAAAAAGTAGGACAGAATGCATCAATGGAATGTCAACGATTTGTGGTTTTGTAAGTACGGTAATTAAACAGTGATTTGGTCGCTGTTAAACATAATCGAAGTATTGGCCGCCTTTATAGGCAAAATTATAACGACACGCTCTCTGCCTCATCTTGAAAATGAGCGTCCACAGAGCGTCAATAAGTTTCAGTATGCGTCCTGGGAATTCACACCGCCGATAGGTTGCACTCAGTCATAAAGCTATTTTTGGCCGCTTTGATTGGCAAAACAGATTGCAATACCTTCCTTGCCCCATCCTGAAAATGAGCGTCAATACAGTATTAACAATTTTTGTTCATGCGTCCTGGGAAATCACACCACCGATAGGTTGTAGGCAGTCATAAAGGAATTTTTGGCCGCCTTTTAAGCAAAACAGATTGCAATACCCTCCCTGCCCCATCATCAAAATGAGCGTCGACGGAGCGTCAATGATTGTTGGTCGTGTTTCATGGGTAATCTGAGGGGCGACAGTTTGCACATTGTCATAAACTGATCATTGGCTGCCTTTATACACAAAAGAGAAAGTGAAACGCTCCCTGCCCCATCTTCAAAATCAGCATCAACAGAGTGTCAACAATTATTGGCCTTCCATCAGAATTAATCACAGCGCGATGTGGCCAATATAGTCTATATACATCGTTTTGACTGTTATTATACACTAAAAGGTTCAAGAATACTTAGTGGTAGCTCTGTAAATGAAATAAGTTGTTACTGTCCCGGAGGATGTGGCGGGAATATCCCGTAAATATCTGTGTATAAAGGCTGCCATATCCTTCTTTATGGATGCTTGTAATTAACCGCCACTCATATTACCAACGATGCAAGACCAAATATCGTTGACCCTCAGTTGACGCTCATTTTCAGAATGTGGTAGGGCATGTGAGTATGCTTGTTTTGCATATCAAGGTGGCTAATATGTGGAAAATAAACCGTGACTTACCAATGTCAATATTTTACAATTAACAGTAGCATATCTGAATATGTCCATAAATATGAAACCCCAAATGCAGAACCAGAGATTGGAACCGACGGGTCTAGCCAAACCCAGCAAAACCCGTTGGTTGACAGGTATGGGTCCTGGTTTGGCCCCCCAAGAGACAGCGGGTCGGGTTTTTGGATGGTTTTGGAACAGAACCAACTGGTTTTCACGTTCCAAACCCAGACTGCTGGTGGGTTACCCGGACCTGTTGCTAACACTATCCGAGTGCGTTCCCAACATGCTGACCGAAACTCCTGCCAAACTGCTCACCGTACTCGTCCCGAATGTGACCTACCGACGTGTTGTTCGGTTGCAGAAACATGTATACCTGTAGAACTCCTCACTGCGGCCATTGCAGCCATCGGAACCATCACAGCCATTGCAGCCATTGCAGCAATCGCAGCTATTGCAGCGCTCTACACGGTTGAGTGACATTTCGTCGAGATGAGGCATCTGAGTCCTTGGCATTGTGGAATTGTTGTCCTGAGTCCGTAGGGTGTCCTGATCCCGGATTCATTCACAATGCATCCGGGACCCTGCGGCCCCGCTCATATGATGGTTCGTCATTCAACTGTTATCTCCAATATATTTGTCGAACATGGTGTCTGGATTGTGGTCGCGCCCGGACTCATAACCTATTGTGACCAATCTGTCAAGACGATTGATTGATTACGTCTAAGTCTAAGATAACACGTAGCCTATATCGTAGCTGCCAGCCCTAACCCATAGCCATGTGATGACGTACTCTACAAAGACTCAGTCTAACAGCAATTATCCAGTGACTTGCACTGCCACCATGATCTCTTCGCTAGCAATGGCCAGATTGTTCAATGTCCGTTCAGTTCATTCAAATGGAACTCCGACTGGGACCTATTAGTGGGAGACTGCTAGGGGTGTATATGCTTCTTCCGAGTCTAGGAAGACAAGAGCATCAGTGATCACACAATTGTTGGGGACATTCCCCTGCTGGTTGTTGCAATCGAACATCATGGGGTCTCAGGAATCTAGTCTATACTACATTTCCAAATTTGCCTTCAAATTCACTGGGAGGGCTCCATGCAGCATTTCTAGCTATGGATATACAGTCAAGAATCCCAAGTTGATTATAATACAGCTGATGTTGTCGGGGGCAAGGATAAATACTTTCAAATTGATGTTCCCACAATCCTGCATGTTTTTGCATAGCCACACCAAGTTTAATCAAGTATACATATTAACCAGGCTATTGGCATGACAGAAGGCATCTTTCACTTCCTCTTGCAATAGCTTCCAGTCCTACTTGGAATATCCATTTATCAGATGAATTATCTTTTGGATAGTTTTACAGCAGTAGTATAGGAAGATCGCAAGAAAATCTTCAGTGGCTAAGACAGTCACAGTGTGAGATAAGTGGCTGTTGTATACGTTTATAAAGTTGGAATATCTGCTCTTCCAAAGACTGGGGCTTCAATGGATCATGGGAGTAGCTTCTGTCTCAGATACTTAGCAATTATGCAGATGAAGAACTCATTGAATTGCCTTTAACTTTGCACATTGTTGAACTATGTATTGTTGGAAGATACTGTATTGACAGAGAATCCTATCTTGGTTGATGATTCAGTACTAAAGGAACCAGTGGAGACTGGAACCATTATCGACAGTAGTAGACAGTGTGTGCTCAGCGGACATTTTGATCAGTACAGCAGAAGCAGTCGGGAGATTCAATTTGGGGTTAGAATGCAAACTGGAACAATTAGTGATATATAGTTAGTTGCTAGTTTGTAAGTTTGTTGAAAGGAAGTTGCAACAACTGATGCTCTGTTTGAGGTGTGCTCTTTCATTGGTTCTTTTCTTAGCCAAGCTTCCCCACTTTTCCCAGTATGGTTACATTGTTTGTTGCCACATCATAAATGTTTCATATTCTGTTTCCTGTGACATTACCCCCCCCCCCCCCTATACTGCCTGTCACACCTAGTTGTATCCTCTTCACCAATCACCAGAATTTTACAATTGCTGTTGATTCCACTTCATTGTACTGTTTTCTCAAAGTACCTTGCTTGATATGGGGGTGATGTTTATTTTCACATGTGATTTCATGTCCTGCTATATGGATATTACCTGCACTAGTAGATGATATCATCTGTGATGTTAGTGTCAATTGTGCCAATATTAGGTTCATGCCTTCTTCTCATGGTTGCTCTCTGAATATAGTTGGAACCTTTCTTCCCAGTATTTGGTTAGTGCCTGTGTTCCATATTCATTGCTGCATGAAATTCGTATCTGTTACGTTATGGCTGTGAATGAAATCAGCTTACCGCACTGGGTATTCCAATCTGACATTGTGAGTACCATGCATAAGCCTGCTGTAATTCAGTTAGGCATTTGCTTTACTTGCAGCATTGGTATCTTTCATCAGTTGCTGCTCTGCATATTTACCCATATTCGCTTGTGGTGGTCTATTCTGCTACTGCATACTTAGCTTTTTGCCAGATTCCACATTTAGGCTCCATTTGTGGTAAAATGGTAGTGCTAAATGGCAGAGAGCCTATTATCACCACTCTACCTAACATCTTGCAGCAACCTAAGAAAAGTCGTGAGCAACAGCAGTGATTCCAGGAGGAGCATTGATAGCGATTGGTGGGATACGCAATACTACACAGCGGGGAGAAATCGAGAATATTTCCTGGATGTATGAGAACCTGGCAAGAGTATATGGAACCTAGAGCTGGGAAAGAAATAGTTTGCATTTGATTGTGTGGTATGATGATGTCTATCAACCCCAAGGTATCTCAAATATGCACTCCCCATTGCTCAGTCCATCTGCATTATCTCTGTGTCTCTATATGCCCCCCCACCATCAACACCTGGTCAAACTGAGTTGTAGTGGTGGTTAGGAACAGATCTTTCTGCCACATGAGTAGTCATATCAGTAATAATTGTTTATTCATTCACCTTGTAACTGCATATAGCATTCGAAAACTCGTATAGATGCTGCAGAAAACCCCAAGAATTATATTAACTGTATATATCTCCTGGAGGTTTTGTGGAATGTATAATCAATTGCAACTGCTGTCGGCAATATCAGCTGACGCAAATTACATGCATTTTGTGAAACTTTACTGACCCTCCCTAGGTGCACTTGCTCAACTCAAAGTATCATTTGTCATCGATTGAGAATCAACCAATGTAAATGTACTCATGTCAACAGGAACCATTCGATTGGGCGCATCAGGAAAGACATATTCTGTTACGTGTAATCTACCATAGGCTATATGGCCTACCGTAACCTCCCGTAACACCAATAACACCAAATAATGCAAAACACCCCAGAGCTGTTTTCGGCACCCACGATAATACACCTGTTATTTACCCATAGCATAATTGAATTAATACTGTAACACAGCTGTAGCGCATGCATTATATACTGCAATTTATGGATTATACTATATATTCAAGAGTTACTTATTTATTTACTACTCTGACAAGCGTACACTCTGACTCTCATGACTCCAACCAGCTCACTCCCACAACTGACATGCTTGCCCACACAACTCTGACATATTCACTTTCCAACCTCTGATATGCTTTGTCTCACTGCTCTGACAAGCTCACTCTGACAATCTGGCTTCGCTGAGCGCAAGGTGGTAGTGGTGGATCTGGCTTTGCTGGGAGCAAGCTGGTAGCAGTAGATCTGGCTTTGAAGGTAGGGGTGAAACTAGCCTCGCTGGTAGCAGTGGATCTGACTTCGCTGGGAGGAAGCAGGTAGCGGTGGAATGATCACTCTCACCTCTCTGACAATCTGGCTTGGCTGGTAGCAGTGGATCTGGCTTCGCTGGGAGCAAGCTGGTAGCGGTGGAATGGTCACTCTCACCTCTCTGACAATCTGGCTTTGCTGGGAGCAAGCTGGTAGCGGTGGAATTGTCGCCCTCACCTCTCTGACAATCTGGCTTCGCTGGGAGCAAGCTGGTAGCGGTGGATCTGGCTTCGCCGGTAGGGGTGAAAGTGGCTTCGCAGGGAGCCAGCTGGTAGCAGTGGATCTGGCTTCGCTGGGAGCAGTCGATCTCTGGCTTCACTGGGAGCAAGCTGGTAGCGGTCCAATGCTCACTCACACCTCTCTGACAACTTGGCTTCGCTGGGAGCAAGCAGGTAGCGGTGAAATCCTCACTCTCACATCTCTGACAATCAGGCATCGCTGGGAGCAAGCTGTTAGCGGTGGATCTTGCTTCGCTGGTAGCAGTGGATCTGGCTTCACTGGGAGGAAGCTGGTAGTGGTGGGATTCTCACTCTCACGTCTCTGACAATCTGGCTTCGCTGGGAGCAAGATGTTAGCGGTGGATCTGGCTTCGTGGGGAGCAAGCTGGTAGGGGTGAAAGTGGCTTCGCTGGGAGCAGGCTGGTAGCGGTGGATCTGGCTTCGCTGGTAGCAGTGGATCTGGCTTCGCTGGGAGGAAGCTGGTAGCAGTGGAATGATCACTCTCACCTCTCTGACAATCTGGCTTCACTGGTAGCAGGGGATCAGGCTTCGCTGGTAGGGTTGAAAATGACTTCGCTGGTCGCAGTGGATCTGGATTCGGTGGGAGCAAGCTGGTAGCAGTGGATCGGGCTTCGTTGGTCAGGGTGAACGTGGCTTCGCTTGGTGAAAGCTGGTAGCAGTGCATCGGGTTTCGCTAGTGTTAGCAACGGTTCCAGTTTTGGACCCGGCCGGTTTTAATGGTCTGCGTGGCAACGGCCTTACCCCATCAAAAATCGACGATTTTTTAAGCAAACCATCACTTTAAGGCCACAAATATTGATCAGCGAGTTGAATGTTTGGGATGTAAAATATGCAGCTCAGCACGGTGCATCGTTTGGCTGTCTCTGATTTTCGATATCTTTAAATCTCAGAAACCGGTAACCCAAAAACCTTGTGTTTCGGCCTAAAATGACAATAATTTCAATGAAGGTTGCTGAGTTTTGAAGATATCAACAATCGGAGACTGCCAATAGATGCGCCGTCTGAAGCTCCATATTTTGTGTACCAAACACTAATATATCACATGAATATTCAAGGACTTATTTGAGGGAACCGTTTGGCACAAACCCGGACAGAACTGACTGTGTCCGGGTTTTCTTTCAACCGCTATTGTACAAACGGTCCGAAAATGGAACCTTTACTAATACTAGGCTTCACTGGGAGGGTGGTGTCATTCAAAGATCATGGAAGATAAATTGAAGTGTAAAATTCCTGATGCCGGTGATTGTGATGGTGGTGATGGTGATGGTGATGGCGATGGTGATGATGGTGATGGTGGTGGAGATAACAATTGAAAAAAGAGGGTTGATGGAATGCATGCTGTATGAGAAATTTACTTCATTCTGTAATTCGATATTACACATGGTAACACTTGCATAACATTCTCAAAACTCCTCTGTAATGGCCAAAGTACATGGTAGGCAGACATACTCTGTAGGAAGCAACCGTAACACAGTGGTAACAGGGATAATATATGTCGGCTATGGTTGCACCGCAGGTTTTCCCGACATGTATTGGTTGACAAGTAATGTACTCTCCTGAGAATGATCTGTATTGCGGGTGATGGGACCATTGGAGTCCTGTGGGCTCTTGAATTGTCTCTAGAATTATCCACTCACTCAATTGGATGTTAACTTATCAAGTATCATTTCTACTGGGATTAATAACCTTTGATCTCGCTTATAATCAATATATTGTGACTGACTTCTACTCTTGTGGTTGGCATCTTGTCCCCTGGTTGGTGAGCATTTTGAATTGACTGGGCATTGTCTCCGCTACTATTAATTGCAACTGGGTTGAATATCCGAATCACATTGCCACTGAAATTTTTAAATCACATGTTCATATCATGCTCTTGAACATTGGTTTTATGGCCTGTCTCTCTTTGATTGGCATCAGGAATCCACATGAAATCATCTATTACTGGCAATCTCAATTCAATAGACATATCAAGACTTCTTTCCCCTGGTTTCAGTGCTCCCAAGTTAGTCTGATATCTGGTGGGTAGATTGTATATTGGGACAACTCAAACAGGGGTAATCCGTATGATTCCATCCAAGAAATTTATCCAAATACATAAAAGTCATTATTCTATTACTACATACTCCCATGAATAACCTTTTATGAAGCTAAATGTGTAGATATTATTGCAAACATGCAGGTCACAATGGCAGAGCAGTATAGAGGTAGTCAAGATAGAATTTTCACAAAAGATTCAAGACTTGTGGCAAGCAGACTTTATAAACAGTGTGTTATCCTACCCTGGACATGTCATGTGCAGCTAGACTGTTACTCCAATGTTAAGTTATACCATACCATATACTGACATGATTCATATTGTAAGATGCTTTCCAGTCTATTGCTTATGATCAATGACATCTGTACAGTGGTGAAAGTGATAACATGTTTGTCACATAGTGGAGTATTTCTTATTGAAATGGTAAGCACAATATCAAAATCTGAACAAGTCTTTGGAACCCATTTGCTAGCTATAATTGAATTGACAAAAGCTTGAGTCTGTAGTTTTCCCCTGAATCTTTTTTGTATTATAACACTCTTCTCTATATTGTTTCACTCATTTCAACTGTATAAATTTCTCACTTATATAAGAACTGAATACTACAATAACACTTGGATCAACCTGCCCATCTGTTGAGTATTGTGAACGCTATTCTAATCGACCAGACTCCAGTGGGTAACAATGTATGAATGTTCAGTTACTTCGGCAATGTCACCTTACAAACCACAAACATAGCTATACAAATCTTAATTACCATGGCATGAAAGTCGCATATAATTCAAATGAAGTATCAAGATATGGAGATTAATATTTATCTACTATTTATGACAAACTCAGTTTATATCCTTTAACTCCAATGTTATCACGCTTCCATTCCAACTTTCCTTCTAATTCTGTAAGTCTCAGAACATGGTAGCACTTGCAAAGCACAGACAGGCACAATGCTGGATCAATATATGTCAGAACTAGTTCTGAAAGAATTAGGTACTACAACAATAATTCTGAAAGATTATAAAATACTTGCATCAATAGCCATCAGGATAAGGAATTCATATATTGACAATTGAAAATTAAGAAGCTGTCTATGTTGGCAGAGCTGGCTGCTCCTCAATCACTACAAATGACAGGTATCTAATAAATCCATATTAACCGCTACAATTATCTCTTCTGGACTAATTCCAAACTCACCTCAAATGGGATCCTTCCCCACTCAGTACTTATTTTGAAAACTCTATTTTTCATCTGTTATTTAACAGGATTCCATATTTCAACTTGAGTAGTATTTACTTGTCTCAGTAATATCCAACTTCTACCTTGACTGCAATATAAACTCTTTCGTTAATATGGAACTTACTGCCAGCCCAGTAACAAGTTGCTCGCCTTACAAGAAAGAGTAAGTTTACCCAAATTATGCAATTGCTTGGAAGAAGTGGGAAAGCCTTCATGGAACCTGACATACTCGGCCTGCCATCAGTATCTGCATCCATTGTGTGAGTGTTGACTAAATTGATTCTATTTCATTGATTAACAGTGAGTAGAATATGATATTCAGCAATCTGGGGAGTAGTCGAAATCCAAGTGATAACCTTGGAAAGTCTACATCATCATCTAATGGTCATAAGTACAGTTTGAATAATCAAGGTGAGATTCTCCATTGATGGCAGACATTTTGCAGCAACTGATTTCAAACACCCAAGATATTAGAGTGAAAGAAATGAATGCATAATGATATTGTCATTCAATACCCTCCTTCTCCAAATACCTTCATACCATATGGGGTTATGATGTCCTCATTGCTCAAATACCACCAGTTTTGTTTCTACAACTACCAGAAGTCTTACCTTGTACTGTGAATGCAGGAGCTTTCATAACCAAAGACTACTGGAATATAGAATATTACATGACTAAAGGCTGTTAGAGATCACAACATTCATCAACACCACAAGTGTACTTTCGAGAATGCCCACAAGTTGATAGACCCAATCATATCTACAACAAAGCGTAGTTCAATAATATTAGATACAGTATTCTCATTATTGAGACAGCTTAAAATCTAGGGATTCAAACATAGTGTCAATGTTGTATATTATTTAGTACTACTGTTGATATACCCTGTAGATCTCAAATAGCAGGTTGTTTCACTCTCAACATAGATCTGCACATTACACAAGTGGTAAGTACTGGATTCTGTATATATGTTCTGGAATTTGACTTATGATATTAACTTAACAACAAGGGATTGATATTGAATGCTATATAAATGTATAATGAGGGAATAATTGGCAACAGTGGCTTACACTACTGTATTCAGAAGATAGCAGTTGATTTTCACCTGTCTAATTCAGGTTCAAATTCAGGTTAAGAATCTCCTGTTTCATAATACCCATCTCTTAAAGATTGCAGAAGAAAATAATTCAAGTTTTACCCTAACAAGAGTACTAGATTGAATTTACCATCAATTTTCTTTACTGCCACTAGTTTTGGGTACCAGTCTACTGCATCTCAATGTATTCCATATATTATACTACTCAGTTTCGATCTGGTAAATGCCGCTCTACATTGCGTGCTCTGTATATATGCCACCGGAAAGAAGATTACTGTGTGGGGTTTCAAAAAACAATTGTAACATAATTTTTTCCTATGATTGGTTGTACCCATTTACTATGCAAGCTACTTCTCTGATCAACTACCCTTGGGTGGTTGCTTTATTCCCCTCCCTTTCAGTCTTTCACATCTGGAATAGCTACTTGTTAGTTCCAGTCAGCACTCTTAGGCCTATAGAAGTATGTCTCTATTTTATTGTATTCTAATTCATTCTCTTCTCTACTTCTCTCTTCAAAGTAGTATATCTGTACAATACACCACTATATTCAATCTTATTAAACCTCTTATTTCATTGGTTATTACTACAACTTCAATACATGTTCTTCAAATATTCCATAATATGCTGAATATTATTGGAATTTAATATCTCCTGCTTGACAGACACTAATTATCACCAATACCATGAAGTACAATCTGATTCTGTCCACCATTGACCTATTATATATACCTGCAGTTGGAAACCATGATGCAATATGACATATCACAGCTACCAGAAGTACCATATTTCATTGATATATTCTATTACTGAGTAGGGATATTGCATTGGTGTATCAAAAGTGTATTGTTATATCAAGTCACCTTTTTCTTTTATTGATTCAGATAGCAATGCAAAGAAAAAAAAAGTTCAGCAACATGTTATGGCAGTATAGTATAATTTAGAAGTTAATAATAAACAATAATAATTAATAGACTATATTAGTGGTAAAGGGTAATACATTCTTGGTATACATCTGGAGAGTATCAAGTGTTCACTGCTGTTCTCTGAATTGGAATATCAAAGAATCCAAATAGCTTTCACTGATTGAATAGTATTCTGAGAAAATACCAGAACAGTCCCAGCATCTTTCATGATTCCTTCTGGTGATCGATAATTGTTCCAAATGAAGTTACAATCATTTCCAATGTATTTCGGATCCAGTTATCAGACATTCTGATTACTTTAATGCGGCAGGGCAAGCTACTCTGTAGCCGGATCTTCATACAAAGTTGGCAATTTTCAATTTATACTCTAGCTGCAATTAGATACTGCATGAGGTTTCCAGAGACTACAATATATTTTGCAAATATAAACAATTCCAAAACTGATGTATTCGGTTAGTATTATTATGTTTATATCTATGTATTAATGTATCTATATATCAATCAATCTCAGCACTCTAATTCTGCACTTACTCCAGGTAATCCATAAGCTCATTCAAAGTTACACCTGTAAATGGTGATTCAATAAAGTGACAAATACAGCAGAAGGTTGTGATGAATTAAGTGTGTATATATAGTAGGAGGCAATATTCAAACCAACTTGGAGAGGGCAATCTGAGGAGCTTTAGATATGTACTTGTAGGCCATGATCAAGAGTTTGGAAATATACCTGGTAGGTATAGTTTATTAAACTTGGAGACAAATTTGAAGGGTATGTGCAAGCATGTTTAGTGATATACTTGGTAGATGTAATCAAGAGAAGATAGAGATGTATTCTGAGCTGATAATTGAGTAAGATTGGAGAGGCACTTGCAGGCCAGGAGGATATAAGATGAGAGATATACATTGTATTGTACAGTTGTACATGCTCAAGTACTCAAGTGTGTGTGGGCATATTCAAAGATGTATCTATTGTATCGGGTATTGAGTCATGTCACACAATGATATCGTCAATTGATGACAAACAGAGCTAACTACAATCGATGCAAGTTACATCATACTCCTTGGCATAGTGATATCCACACTCCCAATCAGCTCAATATTCTTCCATGCTGACTATCACGTCCATTAAAATTACAAAACAATCAACCAATAGAAACAGGAGCCAATCAATCATCGTGGATCTCATTGCTACTGACACGCTCAATCAATTCACTTTCTGACTGCAATTCAGATTCCTTTTGCAATCGTAATTCTGATACCATTTCCATGGCCATTTCAGTGACAATAGCAATGCATATCATATCCATTTCCAAGGCCATTTCCAAGTCCAATTTCAATCAATCCCATGACAGTGCACTGCTTCCACAGGGTCGGCTTCGGCTGAGGGATTGTAAAGCAGTGTGCGAGCATCTCAGCAGCTGGTATATACATCAACTTGATCACTCCATTAGTATCAATATCCGCAGCAAGATAGTACTTGGGTGCAATGTGTGCAACTACATTTCAGCAGTAGACTCCGACTCTCAATGTTCGTGATTGGTGACAGTGGAGCAAAGTATACCTGAAGGGAACTCAGGATCCCAATCTTTGTCAGGAGATGGGAAACCTGTTTGCAGCTCGTACAGCCTACTTGAAAGAGATAGTATTCAACACTCATCAGGAACTGAGAAGCCAACTTCTGTATTCGAGATGGGCAGTCAACCACTCCTCGAAAGGTGATGCCCTGGCCAGTTGTCAGTTTATAGTCATCCAGTCATCCAACATAGTCCAAAACAACATAACATCTAAATGTTCCATCTCCTGTTCCACTGAGCGCTCCTTCCAGTACTCCTCTGAGTGTTCCTCCGAGTGCTCCTCTCAGTGCTCCTCCCAGTGTTTCTCCCAGTGCTTCCCCAAGTGCTCCTCTGAGTGCTTCTCCGTGTGCTCCTCCATGTGCTCCTCCAAGAATTAGATGCTAGTCCTTGGTGCCATTGCGGTACTGAAACACACCCTAGAGAGCTACAATATACTCAGAGCTCGAGTTCTGATTATACCGGCAGAGAACTCCAATGGCATATGTGCTATGGGGCACAGCGGTGGATATTGTGTACACCAGGCTTCCAATCCTCAATTTGTATAAGGTCAAATTGCAGTCTTCTTCATCCCTCTTCCTCTTGTTAGGCTTCATTGCCATCAGTGTGGCACCAGGTCTTGACTGATCAATTTCAAACTTCTCAAAGATCAACCAAATATTGCTGTACTAATGGATGTCAATTATGTGATAGTCCCAATTGGAATTGATGATCATGCCAAGACAGAGCTAGACACTCCCGAGATTATGTATCCGGAACCTCTTTTGAATCAGATTCTTGATCCGCATGATCTCACTTTCATGAGAATTGATGAGGACATCATTAACTAACGGAACAACTGTGGCAATGGCTGCACCTTCAGCTGCAGCCATCAGCAGTCCTCCATCAATACATGATGCTATTAATGCGATTTCGATTACCAAGTCCATCAAAGTGTTGTACGAATTGTATGAAGACTGCATTAGGCTATAACGAGACTTTCTCATGCGGAGTACCATCTTGCGTAAACAGTTTGCTAAGCCTAGATCATTGAATTGGCTCTCAGTTTGGACCAAACAAAAATATCCCCATGGTAGGTGTAAATAGATATCATCTACCATGTCAACTTCCAGGACAGCCAGGCATACATCCAGCTAATGGATCTTAAGATCGTCCGTGGCAGCAATCACATGTGGCAACATAATGTAGCCCAAGGAATCAGTTGGTCCATACATGCCCTGTTAGTCAATCGTTTGATTCAGTGATTTCCTGAGCAAACTAGCCTGGCCTTCAACCACCACACATTGCCTGCTCCATTGTTCTGGATCATGTATACCCATTCACATGGTGAAGCTTTTCTCCTGTCTGGAAGCTCCACCAAATATCCAAATACATAATGCTGACCATTTGCATCCAACTCTTCTTTCATCACCATATTCCATGTCTCAGTGAGTGCAGACTGAGTTGCTGATTTGTATGACTTAGGATCAATCCCTTCATCATAATCATTGGAAAGTATAGCTGCAGCGGAGATGGGAATCATATCTTCAAATTCCTCATCTTCCAGAGCCAATTGTGGAGACTCTGCCAACTTGCCATCGCGATTTCCGCAACTACATTCAGCCGGCTGCTCCCCTGCATCTCCCAGTAATGTCACAAGGCCAGACAGTTCTTGTGAGTTCATCTTTGGCTTCAGAGGCTCCGAAGGCCAATTGTTGTCCAATGACTCCTCCATTTAACATTCAGAACATTCATCTCTGGTTAGCTGCTGCTCTGTGTGTTTGGCTCTTTCCGTGACATCTCTGTAGAAGTGCTCCTTCAAGATCACTTTGTCTGCACCATGTGATTGGTTGTACTGCTTTCCTTCATTGAATACACCATCCCTGGACCTGTGATGCATGTTCAGCAGTGGGTAGTACACGAAGAACTGTTTTGTCGATATGCTGTACCCAACATATATGCTGGGAGTTACTCTATTATCCTGCATTGTTCTTTTCTCTTTTGGATCATGCTTGAAAGCCAAGCATCTGAATACACAAAGATGCTACAAAGATGGCTTCCTTTCGAATCCATGCCAGGCCTGGTAACAAGTCGTACTGTCTACAGATCGTATCGGAGTGAGGTTATTAACATGGACCCCGACTGACCCTACAAATACCCTATCCTTCTTGTACAGTCAGGCATCATCCAGCATGCATCAAACGTGCTCCACGATTGTGGGATAAGCCCATTCAATGACTGCATTTAACTGAAGTACAAAGTGCACAGTTGTTTCATTTATGATGCCCTGTGGTTTTAGATATTCTGTAATCTTCTTGGAGGTATACTCACCACCTCCGTCTACATGAAATTGATTCACTTCCTAGCCCGACTGCTTGTCTCCAAGACCATTCCATTTTTTGAATGTCACTAGAACTTCCGACTGGTACTTTAATGTGTTGCAACCTGTATGCCTTGTACTATTGATGATGAAGAGCAGCATATATCGACCGCCTCTGGTGGTTGCACCCAATGAAACGCATATGTCTGAGTTAAAATGCTGCAGTGGCTCAGTGGCGCGGAAAGATGGATTCTTACTAAAGGGATTTTGAGTGAATATACTCTTGATGCAATTCTCACAGTCATGCTTCATTGTCATCTTCAGAGTATCTGGAACAACCTTTTGGAACATCTCCTGTAGCTTCAGCACCATGTGTGCCATGCAGTAGTGCCATATTATCCCCTTCTCTTTGTCATGCTGAGATGCATACCCAGGTGGTTTGAGTACCGGCAGGCAGCAGTCATTGTTGATGTTGGTGTAATCAGTCAAATCCGAAGCTCGGTTTGGCATTCATACCCCATTGACCCGAGGTGCAGTAGGAATCAGTTTGGCAAGGTGAATGTCGTGATCGATGCCATAGTGTTTCATCCTTGCGACCTTGATGTCCTTGGCTGTGATCTGAGACAGTGAGATGTGATTGAACAACCTCTGCAAATATACCACTGCTTGAAGTACAGTCACTTCTCGATATGAGAATCCAGTGCATGAAGACATCTTCTCCATAAGACAACTGGAGCCGGTCCCAACTAACTTTGTATTCATAACAAGAATACATATTCTAGTAAGATATTCTTATAGCACTGGGACTATTTGTGTGGAGATTTTTATAGAAAGTTGCCATGTTTACTTCTTCGTGAGTGTAGTAATGTTGAAAACTCTGCAATACTCGCACGACACCAATTATGGCAACCCCTCATCCCGTCACTTCAAAAACAATGGAAAATACAAAGTGGCTGCAGTGGTCTGAAATTGAGAGGAGAGAAATTTGCAAGTACGTTGTTGAGTATGAACAAAGATGTGGAGCAGAGCCAGAGTGGCAGGAAATCAAGTACTGGTTTGAAGAAAAACACCGAGAATAAGTATGTTAGACTGAGATATGCAATGCAAGATCCAGCTTCTGATGCATGCAGAAAATCCACAAGGAGTAAACCAGTAGCAAAATTCTGAAACTGTCTTCTGAGCTACTTGAAGGAGAATTGCACTGAGCTGGCCAAATCAGACATCGGAGTCCAACCGATTCAGGTCATCACAATGCACTCCATACGTGGATGACAGCTATTGTCAATCATGCAACATTTACTGGGAATATTCTGAAAAAAAATGCAGCACAGCCGTTTCCCTGTCTATACCCAGGTCAACCACAATTGAAGTTTTCTGAAGAGTGGATAATGGGATCGAAAGAGTGATACCGAGTGGAAGAGGATAAATCTCATGTCGAATCTGGTTGCGACCCAATTACTGAAGCATAACAGCAAATGGAAAAGATTGGAGCAGTGTTAGCTGAATATTAATTATGTGACATTTAGAATGCGGATGCGAGTGCATATTACCTGCAAATGCAACCTGACCATCATCTTGCAACACATCAACTTGTTAGCAGAAACAAACATAAGGCACAAATTACTGGTATGCCAGCATCGAATGGAAATAGATTGGAATGCGAGCTTCTTTGGATTATTGGATGTGCAAAGCTCCCAAGTGCTTTTCCAATCTGGATACAAACTTGGGAGGTTGTCAATAATATTAGTATAAAACAGCTTGGATATGAACTGATATTATGATACATTACGATAAACACTTCAACCGTAAGATGGCACACCAAAATCAAATGGTGGTTCTTTACTTAATAACATTGTGGCACATAAATCAGCTGTTGCCCAACGTGATTGGGATCAAGCCCTTTCCAATGTCCAAATCTGCTGGCTACCAACAAACACCACCTCCACATTTCAGCTTGACAATGAAAGAATAATTCCAACTTGGATGGCACATACCCACAATCACTTTCTCAACTGGCAAGTGAGTCAGCTTGATATGTTTTCATCAGAATGAAACATTGTTACAATCAACTTATTGCAAGCTATCCAGGGGGCTGTCACCATCAGGAACCATGACATTATAGACTCAACTATTTTGAACTGCTTTATGAAGGTACATGCAAGGTATATGAACCCAATGACTGGGCTTAAAAGAGAATGCTGTGCCCTGCGATTCCATCCCAAATTTAACTTACTGATACCAACCAAGAGGTAGAAGTAGAGGAGGTGGAATCAGAAGACCCCAATATGAATGACCCCTATGAACTTTCTGACATAGAAGATAAGGTGGAAGTAGCATTGGAATATATAGAAAGAGTGGAAGTTATACAGAATATGCTCAGTATTACTGAATTTCTCAATACAATGCAAGAGGAAGTGACTGACTCTGCAGAACACCTTGAGGTATACAAATAATTTTCCATTAGTTGCTAATACTAACTGTAAAGTAGAAACATATTATTGCAACTTATTAGATCTACTCCACAACTGAAAATGTGGAAGATGATGATCTACTGGAGTCCAAAGTAATGCGAAGTGAAGCTATTGAAGCTCCTAACAATCTTCCAATTGTTGAAGGTTGGCAGTCAGAGCAAGACCGAGATTCCAAGATTACATTGACATTACATTATCCAAGTGGTGACCTTTACAGACAGAAACTTCCACTGCAGGTTAGAATGGCTCAGAGAAGGTTAAATCAGTTCATTATAGTTAACCTCTGAGTTCTATTCAGAAACTCAGACTGCCAGAGGGAGGCAGCAGCCACAGAAGTCTGACAGAGCTGGATTTCTCAAAAATGTCTCAGTTTTATGGTTGGGCTACCTCTGAAAATGCGACAGAGATTTACTGCTTCTGTGCTTTCATTTGAGACCTCACTTCAGTGGTATGCGTGTATATTGGAGGAGTGATGGACAAATATGCAATGAGGAGGAGGTACTGACAAGGCAATTTTCGACTGGTTCATGAGTGATTACCTGTGCGAAGCCTGTCTCCTCACCATCATTAGCTCTCTATTAGAATCACTGTAGAACCCGGCACATTCTTATGGAAGGAGGTGACTGTAGGATCATTTCCATCTGTCCATCTCGCAGCTGGCAAATGAATCTAACACTACCATATCCGCATAGAAGTAATATAACCTCGTTTTATTCCTTTACCTTCCTCACATTGGGATGATATTCAGTATAGCTGATGAACATTGGTCGGTGGCCGGCAATGTAAGTGGTGCATCTGCAATCAATATACAAATTGCTGGATGAAGCATCTGAGCGGGCAGTAATCCAATGCTTCATGATCAAACGGGTGAGAGTCACAGTAGCCGATACTTGCGTGGATGGAGTGCCTGCATTGTCCGCAGCCTTCAGAGAATCACTGCGTTCCTTAAATAAGCAATTCTCAGTGATATGCTTTCTCCGTCGGCAATGATAGTACTTCGACAGATCCTTCCCTTCTCTATGATCCTTGATATCTCTCTCATCCCTCATTCGAACTCCACTGCCTTTACTGTGATTGTTGCCTTTGCCACTCTTCCTTGCAAAGAGCAGAGAATCCGGAGCGAGCCCATTCTCTTTCTTGATTACAGCTTCTTTTGAATGACCATAGTGATGATCTCGTCAGGGGTGACGGTTTTCATGGCATTATTGTCCATCCTGAGCTCCAGGCAGACTTTCCACTCATTGTTCCTTGGAATCCTGTGCAGGAGGTAAAAGATGTACTCATGCTAACTCATCTTGGCAACTGTCTTTGTAATCAGGTAGGTATTAGTGTTGGCAGCATCACTGCCAGCAGCCAATGTTGCTGTTGGTTCAGTGGAGAGATTCTAATGCTTGAGTTTCCTATTAATCTGCGTTGTGTAGTTGTCAACATCTCCGCTGTCGTGTAGCTTGATGCACCAAATGTCTTCCCTTATTTCAAAAATGATGAGCTTCAACTTTCCTTTACAGTCTGATGCTAGCATTGTTCAATGAACCTTCCCATCGTTGACAACTGTATATTCCACTTCGATTGTTGGCTCCATGCCAAGCAGGATAGTTGATCGGGCAACTCCTTGGTGATTCATGCAGTCGTTGAAACTGGCCATCTCTATGGCGGTCATGGTTGCGGCTAACTCTTCAGGCTTGTCATAGCATGCACTGACAACACGATTTAGTTGCCTTTGCTTGACCAGGAGGGCCATCTCAGTTGCCCATTGTGCATAGTTTGTGCCATTGAACTTGGCGTTGGTGATTGTAGTCAAACTTATCTTACAAATCAGTATTGTTGTCTATCAGACTAAATGGGGGATGTCTATCAGCTGCCGTCTGAAGCATGGCAGGATGTGGGGTAATTGCTTAGCTTGGGGAGACAGTGATCTGGAACGATGTGGATTTCCGCTCAACAAATGTAGTGGAAGTATTGATCATTACTTCCCTTGTTAAACCTAACAGCTAATAACCCATAGTACAGTGCCGTGTACTTCCATCAGCAAAATGTAAATCGGTCCAGAAGCTAAACGCAAACCTCCCAGACTCTCCGGTAGCCCTCACCAGTGCTTTTCAGTACGTCCAGGTGCTCCCAGGCCCCCCTGGAGCTTTGCATGGTGCTCTCAGTCTCTGCAAGAGCATTCTCCGGTGCTCCTGAAAGCACCTGCAGTTATGGAGGTGCATTCAGGATGCTCTGAGATTTGACTATTAGGATAGTCAAATTTTGGAGCTGCTGAGACCTCTGCACAGGTCTGCAGGAGACTTCAAGAGTGGCTGAGACCTCTGCGCAAGCTCTTCGGGAGACTTGGTGCCATATTCCCACAGCAGTGGATCTTAAAGTTCGGCAACCACAAGGCAATTCGTTATTCATATTCGTCTTTGTTACAGTCACAAGATTCGCTACATCATACTATGGCATGTATAATCTAAGTCCCTCTATATATATGCATATGGCGATGGACTCAGCAACAGGGAGTACATATTTGGCAGACCCCTGGGTAGATAGACATCATCTCACTATACAAAATATGCACTCTATCTTTCCCAACTCTTGGTCTCACGCACTGTTGCCAAGCATTCATAGCCCCATGCAATGTGTGGTTCCTCATGCACTCTTTCCAAGCATTCATGGATCCACGCAATTTGTGTGGTTCATCATGGCCGGGTATCCCTTCATATCCTCTCACCCTCTTCCTACTCTCCTCCAGCAAGAACCACTCTTTCTCAAGAATTCCCTTTGGATGCCATACGAGGTGCAGCGGAGTGTTGATGATGGGCTAGCTGCCAGCAAGCTCCACCATTTCACAACACCGTGATCGAGTGAACTCAGAGATACATTCAGAGGAGATAATCGAGCAAGTTTTGAGAAGCACTTGGAGGCCGTAATCTGTTTGGAAATATAGTCGGAGGCTGTGATCGACTGAGTTTGGAGATGCACTGGGAGGCCGTGATCAAGTAAGTTTGGAGATTCACCTGGAGGCCGTGATCGAGCGAGTTGCGACATGCTCTTGGAGGCTGTGATTGAGCGACTTTGGAAATATGCACTTGGAGGCCATGATTGTGCGAACTTGGAGGCCGTAATCGAGCGAGTTAGGAGATACAATTGTAGGCCATGATCAATCGGGTTTGGAGATGCACTTCGAGTCCATGATCGAGCGAGATTGGAGGAGTACTTGGAGGCGGTCAATCTGGAGGCGGTAATTTGGGAGGGAGGCGCGATGGGAGCTGAGACTCGATGCATTGGTTAACTCGTAATTGTGGGAATGTAGAGAATTGAGTACAACATGGTCTACCGAGAGATGAGAGACTGGCTGGGAGCGGGAGACAGTCGATCTTGGGTTGATGTAGTACGCAGTATATGCAATACTCAGTGTATGCAGTACTAGGTGTATGCTATACTCGGTGAATGCTGTACTCGGTGTATGCTGTACTCGGTGAATGCTGTACTGGGTGTATGCTGTACTGGGTGTATGCTGTACTCGGTGTTAACTCTTCATCATTGCATGGAGAGATAGACAGGGATGACTTAACTTCGTGTTCTTAGGTGATGGTAGAGTTGAGGACGAGAAGGAGAGAGATGAGAGCAAATGGCAAATGATCACGAGAAACTGGGAATAAAGAGAATTTGGTGTACAAGTCAATTTACCATTCCTGATACGGCATGAATGAGTCCCGATCCAGCGGGTAATTACACCAATACGAGGTCTTCTAAACCCAATCAGGCATGTCGTACCCCTGATTTCTCAGATCCGCTCGTATCCTCCATATCATTCCCATCTTCATCCTCCATCTCTCTTTCTTGTCCACAACTCTACCATCATCGCAAGAACACAAAGTTAAGTCATCCTTCTCTATCTCTCCATGCCTTGATTAAGAGTTAACACCGAGTACAGCCTACACCCAGTACAGCATCCATCCAAGATTGTTTGTGTTCCCTTCATTCCCATGATTACAAGGTGACCTCTGAACGTAGCATCAGCTTATGGCGTGCCTCTCTACATCATGGACCGCCATCAGCCAGCTCTCCAGGAGGGCTGCAAGTTGAAGTCACATTGTCACATTCTCACCGTTGCGAGTTAACTAACTAATGAAGAGACTCCCAGCACCCGGCACGCCGTACATCGACCGCCTCCAAGTACTGGTCCAATCACGCTCGATCACGGCTTCCAAGTGTATCTCCAATCTCACTTGATCATGGCCTCCAAGTTCGCACAATCATGGCCTCCAAGTGCATATCTCCAAACTCGCTCAATCACAGCCTCCAGTGCATCTCCAAGCTCGCTCATGCACAGTCTCCAATTGTATCTCCAAACTAGCTTGATTACGGCCTCCAAGTGCATCTCCAAACTCGCTCGATCAGGGTGTCCAGGTGCATCTCCAAACTTGCTCAATCACGTCCTGCACTTGTATCTCCAAACTCACTCAATTACGGCCTCCAAGTGCATATCTGCAAACTCGCTCAGTTACGCCCTCCAATTGTATCTCCAAATACGCTCGATTACTTCCTCCAAGTGCATCTTCAAACTTGCTCGATCATGGCCTCGGAGTGTATCTCTGAGTTCACTTGGTCATCATGTTCAGACGCACCTCAAATTTCTCTCACGCACCGCCTGCAGCCATTGTAGATATTCGGTGTGTAGATGGGTAGCTATATAGATACATAGATACAAAGATACATAGATGAGGATACAAACTGAATACATGAGTTTTAAAAATTGTTGAACGATAAGTAGTAGCTATGATTTCCAGGCGCACCAGCAGCATTCCCAAAGAAGATACTGTTTTTCCCAGACTGCTGTACTGTGATTCCAGCTGCTTCCAGACTTGTCTCTGGCGCTCCCAGACTTGTCGCTGGTGCACCCAGATGCTCCCAGTCTTGTTGTCGGTGCTTCCAGGTGGTCCGAGGTGTTCCCAAACTTATCACAATCACTCCCATGGTACTCTTGTACCAGTTATCAGAGATCCCAGTTACTCTGAAGGCTGGCCAGAATGCCCTGCTAAGGTCTGATACTCTCCAGACATTGACACATCTAAGTTTACACTCTGCATTCTCTCAGACACTCCTGGAGTCTTCCAGTGACTAAAATACATTTTGCTGATGTCAGTGGTCGAGCATGTGTGCATACACACAGGTGTATCTGTTGAATGGTGTAATGAGACAAGGCGCATCAACATAAGGTCGATTGATAACTAATGGTGCAAACTATAAAGAGTTAAGTTACATCATAGTCCTTGCCATAGTGATATCCGTCCTCCAAATCAGCACAACAATCAGGAGTTATGCAGGTGTTGAGTTACAGATGTACTTGGAGGTGGTATTCTAAAAAGTTATGAAATAAACTTCTAGATCTATTTCAGGCCAACATGATGTCAACTGGAACAAATACAGCGCGGTAGCTGAAATAGATGCCATAGATCAGATGGAAGGCATGATTGGAACCGAATCTCTCTGTATCAACTGACTTGCAATTGGCATAATGTGGTCAGAGTTGAACTTTTCATTTAAGCTTTTCAAGATCTGGCCAGAAATAGTATATTAGTGGATATATATGCTCAGGAGAGAGGTTACACTGAAGATTTAACTTGTAATTATGGGAATACTGGGAAGCGGGCAGGCAACCTTCAGCAAAAGTGCAAATTGACAATAGGTTGCGCCATACACACAGCAGCAATCATGCTGCTTTTTGTAAGCTTTCCGTGAACCCCTGTGCTGTCTGCTTTTTATAGCCATCAATAGTCGATTTATAGTAATGTGAGTGTGCACCTATGGAACTATATATGGCTGGTGGCTGGAGATTAACCTATGCCAGGCTTTACTAGCTGTGGTCTTCACTGTGAGTCCACTTGAAAGCCTCTTCATAGCCTACTTGATAGCATACATGATAGCCTCCTTAAGAGAGCCATACGTGAGAGACCCGTGCTTGAGACAGCCATACTTGAGAGAGCCATGCTTGAGAGAGCCATGCTTGAGAGAGCCATGCTTGAGAGAGCCATGCATGAGAGAGCTGTGCTTTCGACGGAGTAGAGTTTTCCACAGGCAGCTTTGGGCCGATGGAAAACTCTGAGTATGTGGAATCATTGGCTGCTTGAGGACTCTAAGTCTTTGAAAGCTTTGATGCTGACGTTGACATAGCCAATCTATGTTTCTAAGCACTTCTGGTATTAAGATCATCATCACCAACACCATGGCCATTACCATGGCCATCATCACCATCTGCCCCCAACCGAATGGGCACACAAATGCCCACAGTCATTGGGAAGCAGATATTAGATTTTGCTTGACAATCTGAGTTGGAGATCTGCTCTCCCCATGATTCCATTGGCTACATTTATTCTGGAATCAAAAGCTGCAATTTTCAACACCACGACTATGAGGCATTGTTAGATCTTGCTATGGTAGCCGTGCTCAGTATGAGGTTCGAACTACTATATTAATCGATGTCAGGTTGTCTGGCCAACATTTGTTGCCTGCTTTTCACCACACATCTTACACCACACACCACCTGCCGCCTGCCAAACCTTCCTGGCCATACACCGCCAGCCTCATGCCTCCTCATGCCTGATATCTGCAACTCAACACATCTTTTGATCGAGCATGCAGGAGCATACATGGAAGCATATAGTCAAGTGAAATTGGAAGTGTCTTCCCTTGTGAGCGTACCTAGAAAAGTATAGTCAAGAAGACTAGAAGTGTGCCATCGAGTCCAATTGGGAGTGTACTGGAGTACGTACTTGAAGATGTACCTGGGAGCCCGAACCAAGCAGGCTGGGAGTGTGTCATCAAGTGCAATTGGAAGTGTAGTTGAGAGCATGCTCAGGAGTGTACTTAAGAGGATCTTCAAAGCACTCTTGGGATTATACAGTGAAGTAGGCTGGCAGTGTGTCATCGAGTGCAATTAAGAGCTTCCATGAGAGCAAGCTTCGAAGTGTACTTTAGAATGTATTTCGAGATATACTTGGGAGTGTATTCGGAGTCTAGTTAGAAGTGTACTTGCGGTGTAGTTGGGAGCATTTTGGAGCTTACTTGGGGGCATGCGATGAAGTGCATTTGGCAGTGTGGTTTCAAGCTTATTGAATACACCATGATGTATATTATCAAGCACACATAATCAAATGCGTATCATAGTAATCTAGTCAATGCACAGGTCCATTGGACTTTATCGTACGACACATCAAATATGCTGTAGATTTCAGTTCAAACAATAGTTTCTCTGTGAGCTACAAGTCACGTGAGGTCACTTTTCCTGGTGACTAGATATGGTAGATGTTGAATACATTCTATACTCATTCTTCATTTATACACATACCATAGTGAGATAGAGTGACTTGACAAAATATTGTATATCTGATTGCTAGATTAGTTGTATGCAATAAGAAGAGAAACAAAAGATGAAGATGGGGATCATATCAAAGGATATAACAGTATGCAGGAACTCAGGTGTATATCCCATCCAAGCAGATTTTCACAACATTACCTTATGGCATCTACTAGTTAAAGTAGTGGCTGTATATACTGGTTTAGCTATAGTCAACTAATAGAGGTACATGAAATTTCCTCAAGTCCCTATTTCCCATGATAATTTTCATAGTCTACTTTTAGCCCCTGCTCTTGTCTCTTCTTTATCAACAGCTCTGCTAGTAATCCTAAATAAAAAGTTGAATCTTTCCTCTCTATATCCCCATGCTGTGAACTTGAGTTACTATTCAGTATTGTATCCACACTGGATAGACTCTCTCACACTCTCTAACAGTCTCTTATTCATTATTTCACATTACATTTTTTTCTATTCTACTTACTAAATTGTTATGTCTATAAGTCACCTAATTAATTCTGTCTCTATTTAAATTTGAAGTCCCTTTTAATCAACCACATTCAGATTGGCCACCTCCATTGTCACCCAATCACTACCTCTATATCCTGATCTAAGTATACCTAATTTTCTCTTCCAAGTGTATCACAAAACTAGCTCCATTATTGTATTCCAGTTTAAATAACCACAGCCTCTGGAGGAATTAACACATTCACATGATCAATCCCTGCCAAAATATTTCAAATTTCACCTAATTGCAGCCTGCACATTTATATCAATACCACCTTCAAGTGAATCTCAGAACTCACTCAACTACTATCTTTCAGTATGTCTCCAAACTTGCTTAATTACAGTCTGCATGTAAGTAACAATGTTTATCAAATTATTACATTCAAGTCTGTCTGATTACAGTCTATAAGTGTACATTCAAACTGACTTAATCCCTTCTCCAGGTGCTTCTCTAGAGTTTAGTTGATTACTGCCTTCAAGTTAGTACAAATTACTACCTCCAATTACATCTTCAAAATTACTAAATTACGGCCTTTAAATACAATCCATCATTTACTCATTCACAGTATCCAAGTTTACACAATTACGGCCTCCAAGTGTGTATCTAAGTTCACTTATCTGCTCCCTCTGGAAGGTTCTCTGACCGTTCTTTCAGTACCATTACCAGTGAGATCAACTGTATGCCCCCAAATTATTCAATCAACATATAGAATCTATATTATATTGTGATATAGAAAATCTTCTTATAATTGTGAAACAAATCCTGTAATAACAAGAATATAAGACATGAAATGGCTTGCCATTAAGTGATCCCAGATTCTATGAACTACTGCAAGAATATAGCACCAAGTATAAGAGTTTCAGCAGATCTATACAGAGATTGAACTTGCTCTGAACTATAACTATCTTACCAGTTTAATTTGGTTGTATTGGATAGGCAGCTTCTCACCTACATGTGGCTTTAAAAGCATTTGACAAAGTATCTGCAGATTGTAATTTGGTATAAAGTTTTTATGATATTCATCAGAGTATCTCAGAGGTTTGCATGTCAAATCTGGACTACGATACATTTTGCTGATACTACTAACCTACAGATATGGATCATATTATATTCCCATTCATTCCTGAAATGTATGTATTTCTATTTGTACTAGAATGTACTGTAAGCTATATTCAGTAAATTTGGTTTGCAGTAACCATGTACCATTTGATCTTAATTGTAATTACATCAGCTGGCCATAAGTTAAAGTTAACTATGATCAAGTTAAATATGATCAAAATAGAATATCTGTATATATTGAATAATGGCTTATGAGATAGCATACCTATATCCAGGACCCAAAAGTAAATATAGGATAGTATAAGACATGAACAGATTGCAATCAGATGTAATGAAAATATAAAAATCAAATGTGTATGCATATTGTTATAGAGATTCTAATTTTAAACGATGTTAACTGAAACCTGGTTAACTAATTTCAATATTGGTGGTGTGTTCGAAGTTTAGCATTTGTTTATTTTCTGTTTAAATATTTCCTGGTCTTGGCTTATATTGTTGCCAAGCAATGTGGGTTCATTGATAATACTAACTATATATAGTATTCTTTGAAAACAGTATTTACAATAAGCTAACAATGGAAGCTGAAAAGGTAATATATTTAAAAGAAGTATATAAATAGCTGAAATTGATATAAATAAATACTGCAATATGGTATTTGAAATAGAGTACCTCTATAATAGATTGAATTCTAAATGCACAGAATATATTTATTCTACCACATATTCTAAGTTTTAATATTGTCTATACCCAAAGAATAGAATTATAAATAGCTATAAAGATAATACAGTATACATCAAAATATAATACAAGTATTGATATATTTATTTTAGTAGCTTATTACAATGATAATACTCTTTTGTTATCTGGTAGAAAATCTCTCTTATCAATTTCTTCTTCTTTTGTTACTCACTCATTATTATCAATTACTCAACATTAGTTGTATTATTTTCGATAGCTGAATCATAATTTTTAACTGAATTAATGTTACATATAATCTGGCTGTAAAAAAAAGATAGATTGTAACTGCAATGGCTGAGAATCAGTTATATCAATTCAAATTGAGGTTAAAATTAAGATTGAACTCTAGCAATAGAAAATACTATACAAAATATCCAGTCCATTATCTGCAGACTGGTTTTCCTATTACAACTCTACCCTTGGTAGCATATCTGTTCAAAATGTACTTGTCTTTGAATAATTATTATTGTGTAATATCATTGAAATGTAATATATACAGTACAGTTTGCTCTTCTTACTTCATAACTGTGATTGTCTATTGAATTAATATCTATGAAGCAGCTGAGGACATTGTGCAATGTTGATGATATGTTTTGTTGTAATTTTGTGCAGTACTATAAACAATAATGCCATCATCCATTTGAAACTTGGAACTGAATCAGAGAATAGCAGTACACATTTCACATTTTACATAAAAATCATATTCAAATATATTTTGAATTCAACATTTTAATTTAAGACAAAGTTATAGACTCTGTTTTGTGAAATCGTAGGTTTGTTACAACCTGGTTAAAAACACTTATTATACACATAGTCTGGGCAACAATCAGGATTTACGAAACCAATTGTCTTTTAGGTGGTATTGGAACTGTGTCAGAATCTCTAGTAGACTTCAAATTTAAATCACATTCAGGCTATCTGGGTTCATTATCTATACTATCCACTGTACATCAAATGATATTACTCTATATATCTCAAGTTCTCTCTGCTTTTATTGTGCAGCTGTACATTTACTAGTTATTAATTATGAGTTTAAAACCCATTGGTAAGTGACATAGCCCAGAGTTACTAGAAAAGCAAAAAAAACAACAAAGACAAGAGTCCTGATATTAAAAGCTTCTGAAATGGACAAGAACAAGCATAAAAAGTCCAGTGGTAAACTGGCTGGATACAATGTGACACTTTTTGTAATATAGAGTATATATAAGCAAATAACATTTTCTATATAGGTTGAAGGATGGTCTCACATCTAAGTTGAAATGTAATCTGATAGCTTGTGACATCTTAAAGAATCTCTTATGAGCACTGTTAGTGTAACTTACATTTCAGAGTGTCTTATCATAAAACCTTTTCGAAAGATGTATATTATACTTTCCTTCCGCCTTTGGGATTGTTAAGTAGGCTCTATTAGAATGCTTGGTTAACTAATATCTAAGTGATTCATTTGGAGTAATCAGTTGCTTGGTGTATACTTTAATGATAATGTATTCACATTCCCACTTTTGTTTATAACTCTGTATATCTAAATACCTGCTAGGTGAGAGTAACTAACCTGAAGTTGAACGTTTTGGAGTCTACTGATATTGGAAGTCTTGAGAAGCGAGGAGACGGAAAGTTCATAGAATAAGGAGCAGAGTTTTGAATTTATATTAAAGATGGACAGAGTGATATTGTTCTCTTCTGTTCCTAAGGGATCAGCGGATATGTACGCATGGAAAGGCTATAATATTAACTTTCCATTTAAAGTTGCAACTGCTCTTCCGTTTCCTCCTGCCCTTCCTATTCCTTTTTGCTTTCTGCACATCTACCAGCTAATCAATCTGTCAAGGTTCTTTCTCTAATTGCTGGGAACATATACTTAATATTATTGGCATGTGATTAACCAACCACACGAATTCTCGTTTTAAGGCCGATAGTGAACTTCAGGCCTGTGCCTGAGCGTAGCCAAGCTCATGTGAATGATTACTTGGCCAAGGGTGTCAAATCGCATGGTCTAGCATAAAACGTTTCATTACCGGTCAGGTGAATTGACATGTTGGGTATCCCGAAGTTTTACTTCAAGCATAGTGCTCATGCGTACTAGGTAGAACACTTAGACAGCACTCATTTGCACTTGGGGACCAGTGCTCGAGTGCACTTGAAGACGGCTCCGGTTTACTTAGAGGTGTAATTGGAGACGTTTAACCTCGGCTACCTGGAGACAGTGCCCATGAGATGTCCGGATTATGCAGAGACAGAAGGCGAATGATGGGACGGACATGAGTTAGAAATCATTCAAAACAAAAAATATGTCGATTCGAGTCAGTTGATAATACGACTAATCCGAATTGGCACAAACTTCCAACATCTAGGACCCTTTTAGTGACAATATTCAACAATAGTCTTCATAATTGCTCCATTGCCAGGGGGACCAACCGAATTAAACCCTAAGGGGATGACGGGTAGCAGGAGTGGAGCTCTGCCATCTAGCCGTCTAGCCTGGGGGCGCAGGGGATTAAGGGGCTGTCATACTCTAAGTAGAGTGAATACAGTATGATTAAAACAAAAAAAACCGAATTAAACCTCTCCTCCTATTCCCAAAGCGCGGCGTTAGGTCTCAAACATATGAATAGCAGTAATGTCAGCAGGAAGAAAGGAGCAATAGAAAAGAGTTGAATGGATAAAATGCGCCCATGTTGTTCATATACCTATCACCGCAGTTCCTTCAGCATACCCTCAACAACAGATCCAACCTTGGCCAATTCCTCGCTCATTCCCTCAATCTTGCCTCCGTCCCGAAGACAAAGTACATTCGCCTTCGTCAATTCCTCATAAACCTCCGCCTTCTTCCTCCGTACTACCTGCGCAAATACCGACGCCTCTCCATGGCTCCTCTTCACTCCGTGCTCAACTTCTGTAAGTACAGCCCAAACAGCCTTCCCCCAGTCGACGTCAGTTCTTGCCAGTTCTTCCCCGGGATCAAACATAACCTCCATCAACAGTGCCGCCATCACGAACCCAGAGCAAACGCGCACAGGGTGGTGCGGCTGTGGATGCAATACAGGATTTATCACCATATACAGTAGTAACTGGTGCTTTAGCACAGCCCTGTAGTTTTTTTCAAAGAGAAGGGATTCGATCAAGGCTGAATGTAAGGAAGGTAATGGTTGGCGATGAGGTGGGAAGAGGCCGGTTTGGTATAATGTTTTGAGATCATTGGAATCTGGAGGCGATGGCAGAGTTTTGTGACAGGCCATACAGAAAAGAGGTGGAGTGCTAGGAACCATACCCATACAGTGGGGACAAGAAAAGATATCGGTTACACCAAACTGGGCCTGGGAGCAGAGCGTACAAGTGCATGTAAAGAACCAGCGCGATTGAAGCTCTGCCTGTCGCGTGGCAGTTGGAAATGTGGTGTCAACGTAAGGTATGGTAATCTCAGTGTCCTTCAAGATTGTGTGGAGAGAACGGATGTGAAGGGTCCGTCCCTCGAATATGATACTCGAATTGGGGACACAAGAATGATTTGCATTTGCGGCGAATGGGTCAAAGCAGATACCAATAGGATCGAGTGTGGGGGTGGTAAGAGTAAGCGTATTCACCAGTATCTAGTCCCATCAGCGCACCACAACTACTAATAATTCGAAAAAGACAAACCGCGCAGTACAGGCTCAATACCAACGGTTCCGCTAGCAGGGTTCCAGAGTACTGGTGTGCACCTTTCGCCATCAAACAAATCTCCCCCCAGTGCTCGGTAGCCCCAAACTCAGTGGAGTGGGATTGGAGCGCCATAACCGCATCCCACGTGTCCGTGGGGAGCGAGGGCTGTTTCAGAAGAAGTCGGACGAGTGCGCGAACGGAAGCGGGTAGAACACGGGGGTAGAGGCGTGCAAAGGTCTTGCATTCCTTCTTGTGCGCCGCATTCCAATCAGCGCGTTGGCACATCTGTTATGGCACCACACGTTACAATCTATTTGGTTTTGTTGTCTGATGCAGGTTCATAGGGAGACTATGGTGCCTGGGTTACCTGGTTGCAGTATTTGATAGTCTTGCAGCCGGAGCATTGGTCGAGGGAAGTGTCGGAACTGTAACAAGTGTTTGAGAATGAGAGTGATGTTGGTTTCCAGGATATGCACTGAGCGCAGGTTTCAGAGAGATGTGCGTCGTCGGGAACCATGATGAGAGGGGACGTTATCGTAATGATACGTGAGCCCTCAAGGATAGTATGGGAGGCAAATAGGCCGCTACCTTTACCAGGGACGGATGATGGAGCGACATGAGCAGAGGACAACATCGCCAAAGACAGGCAAGCTGCTGTGGTGCCGTGGTGCCCAATATACATTGTTTCCCGCAGCGGGGAAGCACGAGTGCCTAATTGAGACGGTCGGTATGAGAACTACAGTTTAACGAATACCCACCATATAAGAATATAAACTACAGGCCGCAGTACAACAATATCCTTAAGAAACGGGGTTTTGTTTGTGTGAGTATGTTATAAATGATATGGAATGATGTCGAGTTTTCCACGTCTAGCACAATCCCCAAGGAAGATGGATTTTACTTATTAATATCGACATACAATCAGACTATGTAATTACAAGTCGGTGTTATTGTCCTAGTGCAGTTAGAACCATTGTCAACCACAATAACCGCAATATCTACTTCAAACTTCTATCTTTCTCAATATCGTTTTGAGGTTTATAGATTTCTTACTTGCTGCTTTGAAACCCAAGAGTAAAATTACCAGATTTTGAATGTATTTTCATTGAGTTAATATCTGCAAAATGCGAAATGGTCTGAGAGTTTTATGCTAACTGCTTGGACACTTCAGTCAACTCTAATGATACCACCAATTACTCATAGCTAGTTTCCCACCATTTAGATACTACATAAATCCCTTGCTGCTATATAGAGAGTACTGTTATGTATTATTTAAAGATTTTGAAGTTTTAGAATAAAGTTTAAAAGACTGCAAAAGAGTGTACAGTAGTTTTAGAATACAATAAAATCTAGACTAAGTTGGTAAATTTGGAAACTCCTACGATCTCTGTCTGGATCTCCAAAATTGATTCAACTGAGATGGAACCCACTACCACTGTTTCATAAAGGATTGTAATAACCAAGCACTTTGGCTATTTCTCATTAATTAGGTGAGTTTTAAAAGTATAGCATAAAGCAAAATAATTTCATATATCTAAGCTATTTGTAAAACTAAATTGGGAATTTGGACATACTTTATGACCAGATATTCAGACTTATAATTCAACTAAACCACTATATTAGTAATATTGTTCAGCCTTCAACTATAATTCTGCAACTTGTTATTTATATATGATATATTTATAGCAATACCAAATCTTCTGTTTATTTAATTGTATTTAATGTACTGTGAAGTAGATATCTAAACCAACTGGAGTATTAACCACCTATATTCAATTAATTCTATCTCAAAGTACATGTCCTTAGATTACATCGCCAGGTGCAATTATGGCTGTAATGTGATATGTTTTTATCGGGTTACATGGTATTTTACTTAAATAAATCTATTAATATAATATATTCTATTTTGTAAATATTTCTTGGTTATTTAAATTATTACTATATAGGCCAAAGCTTAAAAATCTAACGCCAGTGTTCAACTTGTATTGTATTACCTGGAGAAGGTACAGATCGCTTTCTAAGCAGATAGATAGTCTACAAATTTGTAGTTCCAATTTGGGAAAGCCAAATAGAAGTATAGTACCAAAAACAGTGGAACTTATTTTTGAAAGCTGCTATAAAGGGTATTTTGTCAACTTTATATGTAATTAACCCTGATACAATGAGCATAAGATATGATTCCATAGTCAGTATTGAATTATTGTATCATACAGTTAAAGTTCAAATTTTCCACTATAATGTATTATAATATCACCAAAATGTAGTTTAGTAACTGGAATACTACAAAGATACCTGAGAGGGGTTAGTGTCTCAGTTAACAAAGTGACATATTTAGAAGCTGGTCTGACTTACAGAACTTTCAGGGGAGTTCCAGAGTAAACTGAAAGTGTACTGACATATACAGCAGAACTATAAGGCCGATTGAAAAAAGTTGAGAAGTATTTTTGTGTACTGCATACAATACATCTGCAGAATGTAAATCAGTCTAGAAGCAATACCCTATCCTCCCAGACACTCCGGGTGACCTGACCAGTACTTCTACGTACTTCTAGATGCTTCGAGACCCCCGTGGAGGTACGCACAGCGCTTTCGGACTCTGCAGAGTATTTTTCGGTGTTCCTGAAAGCACCCGCAGTTATGGTGGTGAATTCAGAATCCGTGAGATTTGGCTGACAGAATAGTCAAATTTTGGTGCCCCAGAGACCTCTGCACAGATATGCGGAACACTTCAAGAGCAGCTGGGAACACTGCGCAACTCTGCAGAAGGCTTTGAGAGCAGCCAAGACAGCTGCCCAGTCCAGTGGGAGACTTGGTGCCATATTCTCACAGCAGTGGTTCGGACATAACCACAAGCCATTTCATTATGTCATATTTGTCTTTGTTACAGTCACAAGATTCAATACATGATAATATAGCATGCATTATTTAAGTCACATTATATATATAAATTTGGTCAGTCAGGCCAGAGATGGCAGTTGAGCATAATCAAGTGAGCACCTGGACAAGTCCATTGAGAGATCACAGAGATGCACCATTTAGAGGCCGTTCTGGTGAAACGATAGAGCTCGAAGGCAGAGAGGCCACCATGACCACTCCGCCACACCTCTCATGACATTCAAACAAAACTGATGACAAAGAGTGGTGCTGGTGTGAGAAATGCAGGAAACAGATGAGATGATATGGCACTACTCAGTGTTGAGGACAGAGCGACTGAGACAATATGTGGGGAAAGATCGAGTGTGTATTTGCATTGTATGATAAGATACAAAGGAAATGAGATGATGTATATCTACCCTGGAGTCTGCCGAATATATACTTACCATCACTCTATTCACCTCAGTTACCCCAGTATCTCCATCCACCTGCCATTGTCTCTTAATAATGTACTTGGAGGCCGTAATTGAACATGATTGGAGATACACTCTAAGGCCAGAATCGAGCAAGTTTGAAGATCCACTTGGAGACCGAGATCATGTGAACTAAGAGATGGGCTTTTCAGGCCGTGATTTAGTGAATTTGGAGAGTCAATTGAAGGCTGAGATTGAGTGAACTCAGAAATGCACCTGGAAGCCATAATCGCTTAACATTGGAGGAGAACTTAAAGGCAGTTGATTTAGAGGCAATTGAGCTGAAGGCGGTCAATCTGGAGCCAGTCAATCTGGAGCCAGTCAATCTGGAGCCAGTCAATCTGGAGGCACTCAATATGAAGGGAGTGAATCTGGAGGCAGTCAATCTGGAGGCGGTATATCGGGAGGCATGTGCAATGGAAGCTGAGACTTGAATAATTGGTTAACTCATCATTGTGGTAATGTTAAGAACGTAGCACAACATCGTCCACTGTCAGCTGAGAGACTGGCTGGGGGTGGGACACAGTCGATCGTGGGATGATACAGTACTAAGTTTATGCTGTACTCAGGATTAACTCATGATTATGGCACGCAGAGATAGAAAAGAATAACTGCACTTCATGTTCTTACGTGATGGTAGAGCTGAGAACGAAAAAGAGGGAGTAGAGCGGAAATGGGGGAAATCATCATGAGAAACTGGAACTGCAGAGAATTTTGTGCATGAGTGAATTAACCATCTCCGAAGAGGTAGGTATGAGTCCCGATCCACCTGGAATATCATTGATGCAAGGTCTTTCCAACCCAATCAGGCAAGTCGTAGCTCTGATTTTTGATATCTGCTTGTATCATCCAGATCATTCCCATCTTAATCGCCATCTCTCTCTTTGTTGTCCACAACTCAGCTACCATTGCAGAAAACAAACTGAAGTCATCCCTCTGAATCTCCCCATGCCATGATCATGAGTTGACACTGAGTACAGCATACTCTGAGTACAGCATACACCAAGTACACTATTTATCTAAGATTGTTTGTCTTCCTGGAATTTGCACGATTACGAGTTGATTCCTGAATGTAGCAGCAGCGTTTGGCGTGCCTGCATACACGATAGACCGCCATCAGCCAGCTCTCCAGGAGAGGTCAACAGTAATGTCCCATTGTTACATCCACACTGTTGCAAGTTAACTAACCGGTGAATAGAGTCTCAGCACAGGGCGCACTGTCCATCAGCCACCTCCAACTACTGGCGTAATCTTGCTCAAGCATGGTCCCCAAGTGCATCTCCGAAGTCGCTTAATCACGGCTCCTCAGAGAATTCTGACAGTTGCTTCATTACGGCCTCCAAGTTCACACTATCACAATGTTCAAGTGCATTTTCAAAATTGCTTAATCATGGCCTCGAAGTACGCATGATCATGGCCTCCAAGTGCATCTCTAAACTTGGTCGAATACAGCCTCCAAGTTAGCATGATCATGACCTCCAAGTGGATATCTGCAAACTCGCTCGATCACGGCCTCCAAGTGCATCTCCAAACTGGCTTGGTCGTGGCCCGCAACTGTATCTCCAAACTCGCTCAAATTCAGCCTTCAGGTTCTCACAAGCATGGTATCCTAGTGGGTCTCCAAAGTCACTCGATCACGATCTCTGAGTGCATCTGTAAGTTCACTCCATCATGACCTCCCAGTGTGTCTCCAAATATGTTTGTTTAGCACCTCAAAGTGCATTGCCAATGTTACTCGATTGCAGCCTCAGAGTGAATCTCTGAGTTGACTCGATTGTTATTTCCAGATGCACCTTGAATCACTCTCAAGCACCGCCTGCGTCCAGTCCATATATACCCTGTGTAGATAGGTAGCTATATTGAGACATGGATGAGAATACAAATTGTGTAGATAAGTTTTAAAAATTATTGCATGATAAGTAGTAGCTATGATATTCAGACCCACCTGCAGTGTAGCGAAAGAAGATGATGGTTGTTCTGGACCACTCTACAGTGATTTGAGGTGCTTCCAGACTTGTTGCTGGAGCTCCCGGGAGCTCCCAGGGGTATCTTCAGCACTCCCAGACTTGTCATTGGTGCTCCTAGTCTTGTCTTCAGCTCTACGAGATGTGTTGTGGGTAAAACCAGCTTTGTCCTCATCACATCCGAGTGCTTGCAGGCTTGTAGTCCGCGTGCCCAGGTGCTCCCACGCTTGTCGCCGGACCTCCTATGGCCAGCTTGATTTGTTGCTCGTATTCCCAGATGCACCTCCAGGCCACTGCGTTACTCCAGCTCTGGAATTTGACCACCCTGGGATTCTGGTCCGATAACTTCCAGACACTCCAAGAGGCTGCCAGAGAGAAGAATACACATTGCTGATGTGTAGAGACCACATCGGCATATGAGAGACAATCTTGACATTGGCTGAGACTGTCATCCAATCAACTGGGATTATAAAGCTATTTGAACTGTTATCTGGATCTTTTGGTGTCTTCATTCAATAGACCACTGTTAATACTAGATACTCTGCAAATATGTACAAATATTAGATTACTCTCTAGGGCAAACATATGCTATAAAATATTTCTAATTCATTTCAATGTCTGAATATTAATATACTACCTAATATGTTCTTCAATTGGCATATGTTGTTTTCTAGATGTACTCTGTTAACACACCTGAACCAAGACTACTAGATCCATCTTTAAACTGCAGAAACAGTGATACCATAATGGTACTATCTAAACTACCTATATTAATCCAAAATCATGTCATTGTTATCCACTATCCCCTCCCATTCTTGAAGGCCAATAATAGCTGAAGTTCACAATTCATCAATACAGTAAAGAATCTGGAGGAACTCTGTATATGGACTCATGATGTATGACTATTCAGAAGCAGCTACCTCGGGAAAAGCTCACACACTAACATTACTGAGATATACTGTAACTGTTACTACTGAATTAATGTTGCCCTGCCTCTTATTAGGTTGCCTTACTAAATATTTATACCAATATGGAGTTGTTGTAGAAGTGGTATCATATGTCACCATGTGTGATAACCATTTACAAGATAAAGTTTATTTCTCATACTGTATACCCTTTTGTCACCCCCTTTTTTAAATCACCACCATCACTACCATCACCATCACCATTACCATCAATACCAATGCCATTTCCACCATTACCATCAGCACCATTAGCATCACTGCTACCACCATGACCACTGTTACCATCACTACCACTGGGCATTTAACTCTTTGATCATCCCTTCATAATCAGTATGTAGTACCCCCCCTACTATCTAGTTGCAAGCCAGATCTAGTACTACATGCAAAGCCAGATCCACTCCTACTAGTAAAGCCCTATCCACTCCCTCATCTAAAGCCACATCCACAACTTTATTAGAAGGCAGATCTACCATTCCAAGCAAAGTCAAATTCACTCTTGCCAACTTTGTTTCAGCAAATTGAGATCCACTGTTACCAGTGAAGCCAAATTCTTCCATGCCAGCAGGCCCAGATCTACTGCTACCAGCGAAGCCACACCTGCCAGGTCCAATGCTTCTTCTTTGCTTCCTGCCGAGCTCGATTCACTACTGCTAGCAAAGCCAGTTTTTCCCCTACGAGCAAAGCCAGATACAATTGTTTATGCACTGCCAGATTCACTACTACAGATGAAGCCATATTTCCTGCCAGCAGCTTGCTTGCAGTAAGACCTAATCACCAGACAGATGAGAGTGAGCATGTCAGTGCTGTGGGACCAAGCATGAGCATATTAGAGTTGCAGGAGCAAGGCCAGATCCGCTGCTGTGACGGGAAATCCATAACTCACCATCACTCCCTCTCGGCTTCAGAGATGACTGAGTCATGGTGGGTGTGCGGAGATACCACGATCATCGTGCTGGACTGGGCGATGGCAGTGTACAGAGATACAGGGGTTATGGAGATATCCGGCACAATGGGGAGCATATTTTCAGGAGACCCCAGAGTTGTTAGTGACTATTCTATCTTATCATACTACTACAAGACACGCTCTAGCTTTCCAAATATTTGATCACACCTGCTCTGTCCAAGATGTCATGGATCAACACAGTTACATGGATCCTTGCAGCTGGGTCGTATCATATCTGCTCACCCTCTTCCTATGCTCATTGAATCAGAACCACTCTATCACGCAAGTTGCATTTCAATGGTGTAAGTGGTATGGCAGAGTATTGATGAAGGGCACACTAGATTGTCACTCCACTGTTTGAACACAAATGGAACCCAAACCCGGATTCTGGTTCGAACAGCTGGGTATGGAATTGTGGCAAAGACCCTCTCTAGCTAGTATGGGAAATACTTGAGAGAAGGAACTAATGAAAAATAACTGCCTGGTGAGCAGAGCGAATGCCAAAAGAAGTAATCACATTCCTAGAGACGGTTCTAACAATTTTGGATTGGAATCCCACATGCAGTATGCTGGGTACATAGATGTCGCTGAGTCTAACCGCAGTGACCTGATACTCGGACGAACTACATGGAAATGGTGCCAATCTAATACTGGGCAAAATGCACCAATTTCATACCAAGGTAAACATTGAGAAAATTTCATTGACCTGGCACCCAGACAAATCCTGAGCACCGGCACCAACCTTGTACAGCGATGAATACCAACACAATGGCTCCAACCGATAACCTGGAGAAACAGCACCAACCTCATATCAGGGCAACAGGCACCAACCTAACAGTGGGATACCAGACACCAACCTAATACCAGAATAACAGGTACGAACCTCCCAGATGGGACAATAGACACAAACATCGCACCTGGATGACAGACACTGACCTCCCAGATGGGACCATAGGTACTGACATAGCACTAGGATGACAGGCACTGACAGAACACTGGGATAACATGCACTGACCTTGCAGACTGGACATATTCCAACAACAGGCACCAACTTTTTACTGGGACAAGGAAATACAATTGCAGAAGGTTATCAACCCCATACTAAGAAACACATTAATACAATTGCATACTACGAAAAAGAATCAATGATGCTGGTAAGATTTTGATGAGCAGTAATGATGATACTACAAGGAGCAGAGGGAAGTTGCAGGGAACAGAATATGCGAGATAGATGACTTGCCAGGAAGCTGACAGAGATAACTGTGGGAGGTGGTGAAACTCGATCAAGAAGAATGAAACAAAGAGCTCACCTCAAATGAGAGTACTAATTGACTCAACTCCCCTTCCAAAGAACTCACAAACTAGCAATTCACCTTAGATTACCAATTATGGGCAATTCACCACCAATTCAACCATGTCCAAATCACTATGACATTACTGATCCAAATGTCGACTGAACACACTCCATCTACTCCCACTGTCAGCTCCAGTGGCCATGTGGGATTCTCCAGTGCTCGACGCTCAAGCCATGCCAGATCCTCCGCCAGTGCCATACCTCCCACCTTTATCTTGTCCTACAATGTATATGATCCAAGGCAATTCATTTAGTCCATGGACCTCGCCATCACTAGCGAAAAGAGGTTAGTGCAACTGCTGGGGACCATGGGCACCCCAGTCTTCACAGGAGCGCATGTTACCAAGTTTATTAAAGCATAAGACATTCTCTCATCTTGTACTGGGACCAATCTAGCAGCCAAAGATGTCATAGCAACAATCCAGTACCACTGCTCTGAATCGCTCCAGGAGAAGATCAAGATGATCTATGGATATTTGAAGAATAACTGGGAACTGTTGGAAGAGGACGTGAAAGACACATTCAGCCATGGCAATGGCCGAGTTCAAATAACCACCAGATTGTACCAGGAGTGACTATGTAAGGACTGGCTGAAGCAAGAGATCATCTGTCTGAAAGCGTTGCTTGTCGCCAATGACAACATCAGCTGCATCATGATCGAGAAGGTAGCCTTGGCCAAGTACTCACAGGTGGAAATGCTGCTTGGAGCCCTTCCAGGACATTTGAGGGCAAAAGCTGTAATGAAACTTGAACTAGATCCAAGAAACCCCTTGACATTCAGCTACAACAAACTCCGAAAGTCTGTTCACAACAAATATTGATTCATCAATGCCAATGCCTTCATCAATGTCGAAGGTGCATGCACAGCACCAGTAGTCTGTCTTTCGTTACTCCCAGCTGGAGTTCTACTCCATCAGATGCCTGTAGTAGTGAACCTTGTGGCAAATTCTAACAAAGTAACCCCGGTACCAGTGCATGCCACAGAGGCAATTGCATTTACCAAAGCGGAGAGTATAATCAATGTGAATATGGACATTATGACAAATGCCTTCAAAGCCAAAATTTAACAGAGGAACAAACTGAACGAGCCCTGATACCAAGGCTACTGGACTGTCAGCTGATATGCCATTCATGAAGAGCATCCACCTCCGTACACGCCAATGGTTTTCCCACCTCTGAATGCACACACAGAACCAAATTACAAACAGTATCAACCGTTAGAGTTAGGACCCTGTATATATTCTGATGAGCTGGGATATATTCGCATATTCTGTCCTGGTGTGTGTATCGACCAGGGTCTGGGTGTAGTCTATCTCAATAAGCAGCAAAGCCTAACCTCGAGACCAATAGGAGCAAATGAATGGGAGATATCAGAACATAAAGTAGAAAGAATGATGCTGTCAATGTGGGAGTATGCCTGGGAAGTAGCTTGGCAAGGGCAGCAGGATGGAGGTGTAGGCACCACAGCTGCACCACAGCCACCTTAGCCACAGCACATTGCAAGATTTCGACAGTGCCAGAGAGCCATCAGCTCAGGAAATTTACACACCTAGTTACAGGAAGGGCGACTAGCAAGGATAGAGCCCAGCAGTACAACAAAACAAGGTTTGTGGTTTCTAAGAGGAAAGAGTGCACAGAGAACGGACCACATAGTCAAAATTGAGACGAGAAAACATCTATCAATAGGAAGAGAGCATTTGCCGGGAAAGGGGAAGGCATATACTTTTGGAAAGAGGAGAAATCATTTAACGAAGAACGGAAACAGTCAGTCACATGCAGGGGGTTATTCCATGAATTGTGCAAGCTAATGGGAAGAGGTGTGAAATGGAAAAATGAGTGGAAAAAAGGGGAACAACTGATAGTAGGAGAGATGGGTAGGCAGATGGTAGCAGATGAGTGGTAGATAATGGAGGAGTCGTTGGTGAAGAAATGGAGGGTAATAGGGAGAGACTCCACTACTTTTGCATGGGTTTCTTAAAATAGCAATCCTTCTGAACTGAGTCAAATACAATCTTTTTCCATGTGGTTAGATTTGGCACATCCGGTACCAGCAGTCCATTGATCTGAACAGTGCTGGGAATGATGGGGGTGAACAAGAGGGCAAGGGAGGAGATGCATTGCATGGACAATAATGAAAGAGTTAAAGATATTGAATCCACACAGTTGAGTGGACATGCAAGATGGTGGGGGAAGATATATTCCCATTGGCTGAGTTGCACCCATGTTACTTCAAAAATTCCAATCATTCACCCCTAACCCTCTAGTAACCTTGAGATATAGACGATGATGACTATTGTTGGGGTGGCCTGAACGTTCAAGTCTGAGCACAGAAACGATGAGTAAGATATGCCTAACCATTGAGTACAAGTAGGGAAAGCACAGGGTAACAAGCAAAGAAGTTGTAAGGAGATATGTAAAGCAAATACTAGAGAAATGGGGAACCACATACAGATTGGAAAAAGAAGAATTCGGCACCAAGTACCCCTGAAGGTATATTAAGAGCTTCCCTCCACATTTCTAATGAAAGGCAGCCACTGGACTGTACCGTTCATCTCCATCTGTACATTAATAACTGCCTCCAATATCGCCAATGGAATAAACATCACAATCTCAATTATAACCGACCACCAATAACTAACATGAAGTTCACATCGATTAAAGACATTGGGACAGCACCCAGCAACACCATGGAATTCAAAGTATCATTAACCAATACCACTGCCGCTATGAGCCTCAACTCCAACCCAGTAGCCACCAGTACTGTAGCCACCACCAATGCAACCGCCACCACCAGTGACACCACCACAGTCACTACGATGTATACCCCCTCCTTAGATATCCGTACAATTGCTACCGATTCCTCTTCAGCAACCCTTTTGCTGGAGACACCATCACACCTCAGTAGTGAATTCTTCTCCAATGAACCTGTCGGATTGGTACAAGAGGCCATAGAACTCACTGCCATGATAGTCAACCGCTGAAGTGAAGCGAATGTCATTGTTAAGATCTATGATGTCTTTAGTCACATTACCAAGGCAGCCAACATGCTGTTCACTTCGCTGTCAAACAATGCAGAGAGAGACCTAGACTGGAAGAAGTTGCAATATAAGGGATACAACAACATACATCAAGCTTTCAACAGCTCCATCAGGGTAAGGGGGATGATAGAGTAACATTGCTCTGCCCAAGAGAGGAAGATATGGGGAATGAAGAAGCTGGGAGACCTCGGGCAATACTACTCTGAACCCCAGGATATCTCAAGCAACTCCAGCAGAAGTGAATGGTGGATGTGATGAACCGTGATTGCCAATCTAATATCCAGAGATCTTGGGTTAGCGAAGAGATGCCTCCATTGTACATATGTTGACCGTCACACCAAGCTAAACCGGAAGTCGAAAGTTAAATATGGTTTATGATCTTGAGACTTTACGGAAGCTAAAAAGGTGATCGATAATGGCTGCCATCAGCTGGAAGAAGAAATTGAAAATGAAGCTATTGGTCTAAAGCAGTACTTGGGTTTAGAAATGTCCCTTTGTTACTCCTCTCGCATGGATGACCGCAATAATGCCAGCCAACTTCATACCATCTCACCATCAGTATTGCCTGCTGACTATGGGCTACCACCTGCCAACCATGGGATACCACCGGCCGACCATGGGACAATGCCGGCCAGCCGTGGGATACCATCTGCCAACCATGGGATACCTTTACCACCTCCATCCCGCAACAAGAGCAAGATGCTTCCACTACCCACCCCATCAACCAAGGGAAAGGAAAAGGCTATTGATGGGAGTAATGTTGGAGAGCTTGTGATGGATCTGGCAAAGAATGGAGCTGCGGAGGGAACCAGCACTCCCACTGAGGAAGTGGCCGGTACAACCCCGCCTGCTCTCACTGACAAGGTGGCTGGTTCAACCTCGCCAGCTCCCACCGGGAAAGATGTTGGTACATCCACAAATATGCCTACCGAATTACAGCAGAAGGGCATGGTAAAGCCCGACTGGCCCCCTACACCTAACAACACACCTAGCAGTTCCACCAACTACAACTTGGGGGATGAAGAATGTGAGAGCTGCTTCCTAGGAAGGCTCTGCCTTTACCAGGACTGCAACAGAATGTTGGACAATGAGATGTAGATATTGGCATACCATGAGAGAAAAATAGAGAACAAAGCCTTACCCATCATCCAACAAGCAGTAAACATAGACCCTGAGTTTACTGTAGAGATTCAGGCACAACTCACAGCAGTCACGTATCTGATGTATAACCCAACAGTTCGATTCGACACTCAGCCTGGCAACATCCTCTCCTTTGCAAGCAGTCAAAGATAGAGGGAGGCTGACATGGTGGGTGGCAGAAGAAACCGGATGCACAAAGAGTAAGTGTCCTTATGTTTTCTTTTCTTTTGGGTTTATGGTTTTTCTTTGGGTTTATGGCTTTCCTTTGGGTTTATGTTTTTCCTTTGGGTATATGTTTTTCCTTGGGGTGTATGTAACACTTATACTCTTTCAGGTTGGGGTCTAAGTTATTCTAATGTTGTTTTGGGGTTGGGAATATGTTTCTCTTATCTTCTTTCGGATATGGGTATAAGGTTATATAGGATGGAAGAGGAGAGGTTTGCTTTGCACAAACAGCCAAGGAGGAGTTGCAGTGGGAAAATCAATTACTCACTACTACCACCACCACCACCACCACCACCACCACCACCACCACCACCACTTAGGTTAGCAGAGGACAGAGAGACAGCAGGTGGATAGACATACAGGGATGATGGAGATGGACTGGGCAATGGGCCATATGCAGATACAGTGGTAATAGAGTTACACAAAGCCATGGGGAGTATATATTCGGGAGACTCCAGGGTCGCTAGCCACCAATTCATCTTATTGTAAAAAAGAAAGTAACAGGCAAGGTTTCCCAATGGTGAATGTCACCTGCTCTTTCGAAGATTTTGCGGATCCTCGCAGCCGGGTCATATCTAATCTTCTTACCTTCTTTTTGCACTCCTCAAGCCACAAGTACTCATCCCCACAAATTTCTTTTGGATGTCATGGGAGGTGCAGTGGAGTGACGCTGAAGCACTTCCTGCATTCCAGTTCTGACATGTTACCACACCACTACCTGCTTGCCCCCAGAAAAAGCCAGATCTGAAGTTGATTGCCAACTTATTACAAATTGAGATTCTTGGCTACCAGCAAAGCTACATCCACCCCTTCCAGCATGCTTCCAGCAAGTTCAGATCCACTGATACCACCAAAGCCAGATTCACCCCTTTCAGCAAAGCCAGATCCACCACTGCACGCATATTCCCAGCAAAGCCAGATTGTCAGAGTGGAGAGTGTGAGCATATTCAACCAAAGCCAGATCCAATGCTTATTACCAGTACATAGCAAATCCACATTCTCAGCTACCAGTGAAGCTATAGCCACCCCTTCCAGCATTCTTCCAGCATTCTTCCAGCATTCTTCCACCATACTTCCAGTGAGTCCAGTTCTAGTAGCAACAGCAAAGTCAGTGTCACCCCAAACAGCTAACCTGGATCCAGCGCTACCCACCAGCACATAGTAAATTTACTTCATTAAATTTGAATGGTTTATTGTACCCATGAACTGAAACAAACAAAATTGAGGTTTCCCCAAAATATGGCGTTGCTGTAATATACCTGAGTGTTCTTTCAGTTTTCATGATGCTGTTGTTAAGCATTACGACCAGTTTACCGACTTTTGCAAATGTGACAACGAGCAATTGACGAAACATTCACACTTTCTTTGGCAGCATGATAAATCATGCCTCAGGATACTCCAACTTGACCCAAATCAATTTATCCTTGTGATGTTGATAGTATTTGCTTTGTACATTTAAAGAAGAATGTAGTACTTGTTTTCAAAAATCCCTTACCACTGAATATGACCCATGATAGATACCATCCAGAAGTGATTGATGATAATCGATTTGTTGAGACAGGATCATTCAGTAGCTTGTAGTACTTTAACCATCACAAGTGGGCTATGTATCAGTGTGATGACAATTTCACGTATTTGAGATCTGACTTCAGTTATGCATCACTTCCATTACATTTAGTACTGTTATAATATATTGACCAAACCGAGGATATAATAACTCAGAAAGGAAATCCTTAATCTGATCACTGATAACATTCCTAATCTCCACCTAACATTGTACCCTCTGCAATCGTACTTCCATCGACTAATCTGGTAATATCAAGACTTGTGATATTGGTGATGTCGTTGCTGTTGCTGTCACTGCAGGGGATGGCATCAGCAACAACTCTAGTTTCTGTCAGAAACACCCTGGTGTTCCGGACGGCTCTGACAGCTCTGACTGAACCTTGTACCCTCTAACAGAGAATTACACACTTCCCATTGCCCAGGCAATGGGCCACATTGTATACATACCTCCTTTACTTGGCACCTGGAATGTGGTGATGAATACACACCATCAGAACGACAGGTGAATTACACCCTTGGCAGGGGCTGCAGTTATGCTGCAGCTGTTTAAACAACGCCTGGCGATGGTGATGCCTTACTCTGGCTGAGTGCAACCTTTTACTTCTCCCCTATTGCTATTTATCGGATGCTGCACTGTCCCCATATATGTTTAGGTTTGCGATGTTGTGAGTTTGTTCAATACAGTCTTCGCTTCAGATGTATCGCTTGCTGTTGCAATTGCTTTGCTATTATCGGATTTTACAGGTCTGAAATCTACTGTATATTGTTTACACTCTCTAGTACTTGGCCCTCAGTCCTCCACATTCTGCAATAATGCATCATCGACTTGGGATGTGTCTTCCTCCTCATTGGCATCTGCGTCATCACCATCCTTGCCAGCATATCAGCCGACATCACTTGTTCCCAGCTCAAACCTACTATGCCCTTAGTCCTCCACATTCTGTGTTGATCCATCCTTGGCTTGCGATGCAACTTCCTCCTCATCCACATTTGCATCGTCGCCATCCCCACCCTCATACCTGTCGACATCAGTGGTTTCCAGGGCAAACCTCTCGAGTTCAGTCGCGGCCCGTCATCGCCGGCTGGTGGTGGGAATGACATCGAGTTCATCGCATTTCTCACATTCTTCTACGTAATTCCCGCTGCCCCCTGCCATCCTGAAATTCAGTTTGTCCTAAATGAAATTGTTGTGAATCGGGATGTTTGGGTCAGTGCATCCAATTGCAGGCTCCTCAATTCCCACTTCGAAGGTCAAATTGTGAAGCAGAATAGAATTGTCAACACACATTGCTTCCACTCTGATGAACACTGCAGGAATGGGGTTCTCAGCATGTTGGATCTGACGTTTGACTGTAGCAAGAGTGTTTTCGTACACTGTCTGTTGGTAGCTCTCCAGTACTGTGTTCCAGGTATTCATCATGTATGTATCCTTGTCTGAAATGCCAGGCAAGGTTACCAACTTGATACCCATTCCGGTGCAACACAATGGATTCTTACCACCGCCATTCTCGTAGTTGAAGATGTTCGAGCGATTAGGTTTGTCCAGTTTCAGCTTGGACTTGTAAGCCTTCGGATGAACACTAGTGTTCTGTTGCCACTCCAGGGGAGCATGGCTCAACGCGGTGCAGGTAAACATGATCAGTGGTGAGGGTATATGACCATCCTTGTCTTCAATCATGGAATTATACAATCCATCAGCATACTTACTGCGGTTATTCACCTGATGACAAAATTTGATGTAGATAAACCATGGGATTGCTTCCGCTAGGAAGTAAAGTGGACACTGGACATTGGTTAGCCATTTTCAACTCTCTCTGCGTCGGATTTGGGACACGTACATCACCTTCCATACACTCTGCTTCAGGAAAAAAATACTTATTTTCTGCCAGAAAGGAATCAATGAATTCGAAACGCTCTGGGTCAGATTCATAGCGGTGGAGATCATAAACCCCTGCTATGATGTCCCTTGCAGATTGAATTAAATGGGATTTAATCTTATAGACTTGTGCTCTAACTGAGTACCCGTTTGAGGTTGTAATATCCAACGTGGGCCGCTGCTTCAGCATACCTCTTTCAAGATCTCCTTTGTGCGTGCCTCAAATGCTATGGACCAAATGTTGCTTTGCTGCATAGTGGTGTTGGAGTATGTCTCTATGATCTGCCAGCTTGGGGCGGCTGCGAATGGTTTCGCAACGCGTCGTGTTGCATAACTTACTGTCGCCAAGTTGCTTGCACTCATCAATGGCTGTCAGTTCCACATGTAGAGCTCTAGGCGTCTGCCCATTAGAAATAAAATGCGCATCATGGCTGAGTGACCAACTCGATGGATGCTGTGACTACCGGAGACCATTGATCGAGGTGTAGATACCCCCTGCGGTTGCAATTGCCACTGCCTGTGTCTTCGATTCCTTTCTGTAGCTAGTGTTCGCAGTGGATTTGTGATGATTACATGGGCATCTGAATTAGGGATGGCTGTATGGAGGTTTTCAAGACCACTGAGATGAGTGGGAGTGATACCAATGGCAGATGGGGGGTTAGATATAATGTGACGTGTTGAGTCTGTCTGTGAGGTTCATCTGGGTGCTGGTGTACTACAACTGCGTGTACCTGCCATGGTGGTGGGAGTAATTATTGACCGTCACTGTGTAGCGGACGGGGTGGAAGTCACGCATTGAGTGATATCTGCCACGCGTGAATTGTTCAGTGAGGATGAAGGGGTGGAGTTCTGATGTTCGATCGTTGAGGCCACCGAACTCCCTGCTTGAGAGATATCCCAGTCACAAGCCGGTATGGAGATGCATTTCTTAGCAGGGGAACGTCGCGAATTCCGCGAACGCCTGCGCTTCTGTTAATGATGACGTTTAGCAAGACTTCGAGCAGTTCATACAACCAGAGTCATTTCAAGGTGCGGGGTTTGGGAAGCCATAGTCCGATATAGATGTTCTACGTTAGAAATGTAGAAATAAGTTCCTCAGCATGCATATGCAATGGTATGCGAGATTGACTCCCATTTGAGCGACCACAGAGGGATTCGACAAAAAAGGGAGGTGCAGTGTAGACTGCGCTTGAGTTTAAACCGTGACAATACTCGGGGATTAGATCCCTTGAAAAGCATTCAACTATGGGGTTAAATGCCATCTGATTAAATTCAAATTAAACTCAGCATTGATATTCACCATTACAGCAACATCTGAAGGTCTATCTGCACTGCTTGAAGGGTGTATATGCCTTCTTGGCGCAATTATCACAGTATTGGACTCGTTATAGGTACAATACTTCAAACCATTGATTTTGCATATATTCAGCTTCCCGGTGGAAATTCTCCTTTGGCAGAGCTAGAAGCATTGCAGACCGAACAATGATGTATTCTCTATCCTATGACATCAGTTGAGTATGCTTTGTCCACTGCTAGGCATGTTGGTAACCTTGTTGGATTGTTCCACAGTTGGAACAACATGAGAACTACTCAGTTTGCTCTGAGATGCACAAGGCCTGAAAGGCAAAAGCGGGATGAGATGCAAAAGCAACGCCTGGGGTCATTAAGTTTCCTGACTGCAAGTACTAAATATCGTCTCGAGGCTTCATATTCATGAGGTGCCTGGTGGTTGTGCAACATGAAGGCTGCGCTGTATTGTTTTCATTAACCAACAAATTGCAGGATATGAATCAAAATAATCATATCTCACCAGTTGAATCAAGAAATCGCAGGTGCTCGGGTATATATATCCATTCTTCCCGTCTACACCTCCATTCTCTTTTCCTCCCATATTCAACAGACCACCAGCATCCTGAACTATCATGACAGCACATGACTTGCAAAAAACACCGCCTCCCATACCAAAACACACCGAATAACCTACACAACATAGTACATTCTCTCTGGGTTTGCTTCCCCTACATTCATCTGTATCGTGAGGCTAACGTCTCGGATATAGATTCAGTTTCAACTTGTAGGGATGGCACCAAAGGGCAGCCGCAAATGAAAGGGGAAGGGTACTGCTAGTGTAACCAGGCCAACATGAGTTATAAATCGACGCTTGATGTTGGATTGGCATTGTATAAAGGGATTCATCTTGGAACACATCCGTGGACTTATATGGATATGCATTGTTTGTGGCGTCAAGGATGAGAGGGCATGGGACCTCTGCTGTGATATAATCTCTCTTAATCCAGTCACGACTGGCCACTTCTCACAATTACAGCTGCTGAGGCTGCACCGCAGAATCTGGAGTTCGCCTTTTCGGGATTGGTGGGCAGCCTTGCGCTTATAGATGAGGCAAATGATTCACAAAACCTGTGAAGAAATGAACATTTCGAGGTCAGACAACACCCGTACCTTCAGGGATAAAGTCGATCTCTCCAATCCGCAGACAACCAGCTCGGGAAAGGTTAAATGCATCGGCAAGTATTTCTGTTGGTATGGTAGCAATCATCCCAGTGCAAAGATTCAGCGGCCAATCTGCCTGCAGTAAAAGCCAGGTGACTTCCTGGCAGTTGATCCACTGAATTGGGATGAGATACTCAACAAGGATGATGATGGTGAGAGGTGGGCAGATCCCGGAGTATCAAGCGGTGGAAATGGCCATACTGGCAATGGCAATGGCAATTACGACGGCCAAGGTGAGCAGGACATGCAGGGCACTGAGGAAGGGACCAGGAAAGGGAAATGAAGAAAGGATGGGCAGGGGAAAGAGAAAGTAACTGAGGACAAAAAGGGGAAAGGGAAGGGAAGGGAAGGATAAGAGAAACAGCAAAGTGAGAGGGATTGTTAAACAAACCCGACGGGGAGATGATATCTGTCGTGCCATTGCTTTGCAGTTGCAAAAGGAAATGCATAATGCAGACTAGGACATGGAGGCGTAACTAGAGCAGGTATAGTTAGAGCCGGGAGCATCACCCGCCATATCCATTTCCTCGGATGATGATACCAACTCTACCATGGAGTTGGATGGTGAATATGACTCAGAACATAATTCTGATGTGCATATGCACATGGAGGACGATGTGGACGCACTGGACGGCGTTGATTTAGACTGTGATCTGGATATGGCAAGGGATGGTAACTATGAAGATCAGGAGGATGAAGAAGAGGAAGATGAGGAGGAGGAGAAGGAGGAGGAGGATGAGAATTAGGAGGAGGATGAGGAGGATGATGATGATGGCAAAGAATTTGGATGATTGGTAAGGGAGAGATGGTAAATACATCGGCTGACGATGTAGACACCATGGTATATGATCAGCCAATGGTGCTACGTGAGCATGGCCAGGTTATGTGTGAGCATACCGCACGGCCACAACATCCGGTGTCTGCCCGACTGATACAAACCACGGAGCCTCGCCCACCACCACAAACTCCGGCAAGTTATCTTCTCAGTGGCCTGGAGGATTTGGGGTTTGTGATGACAGAAACACCTTGCACGGCAGTGCCAAATCTGCGAATCGCTCAGGGCGCCGGAAACACCTCGGATGTGGATGTGGATCAGCAGCTGCTCACCGAATGGGCAGGTGGAGACAGTCTCCACAATGTCCATCTCCCCAAGATCCCTCCAGCAGATATCACTCTTCTTGAGGCCCAGCCCGATGGCTCGGTAGGCGAGGAGTGAACCAGTTCTCACATTTCAGACGAGGCGATGGTTGTTGCGTTTGGGTTAGGGCCAGATTCTTGTCTTGTTCGTTTCCTTTGTTTTAATCTGTTTACCTCAGGTATTGAATTGTACACATGTCACTAGGTTTTTTGATTGCTTAGGGTCTATTTCATTTATGGGTTTTGAATTAGTTTTATTTTATTCATAGTATTATGGGACATCACACATGCAGCGTTTTTGCAACTGCTGGCGGGTATGGAACCTCCTTTTGATGGTGTTGAGGTTTAATGAATCTCTCATGTTAGCTCAAAGTATTGTGAGCTTATGCGCCAGGCTGCTCAGGCCTAGCAGCAACATTGGTTCTTTTCTACAGTGTATACTCTACTCCTTGTGTGTCACCGACAATGCCAGAGATGACCCCTTTCCGTTGACACCAAATTTTCATGCCGAAAGAAGTTCACCTCTGACAGCGGGCGACTTAAACATATCACATTGCACCATCCTGAACACCTTCAAGATACACACCAGAAGAATATGACTATTCGCAGTGCGCCACAAAGCGTTGAACCCGCTCAGTATCATGCATTCAACACTTAGAATGGTTCAGTTGAAGGCTTGGACCCTTTTCTGTACCTCAACCAAGCTGAAAACATCGCTGACTTATAGTCTCAGCCACCGCCACCTCCTCTGCCGCGGACGAAAACATACCCAGGCACTTGTGCTCCGCTGAGCGATTACATTGTTGAGACCTGGGAACGTGACACTCAGGGTTGCCTTGAGACGAGCACAGAAAACAATCCCAACTACCCATTTGCGATGTGTGAAGAGTACATATATATCCATTGTGGGATGAAGAAGAAGGGCATGAAGACGTAGTCTGACAACATGCTGAAGGAAGAAAACACCGCTCCGCGATTCCCAAGTTTCGAAAATGGGGATGGTGTCCTTAAGCTCGGCGCTAGCATGCCCGATGATCAGGGTCTGCGAGTTTGGGAAGTACACACTCTTGAGGAAATGAGATGGAATGACAATCACCAAATCCCTATCACAACTGCAGTTGAGATATCATCAAGAGCATGAGATGGTTGATGCAGCAGCTAGCATACACTGAGCATCTCATTTACGCCCCTCAGCATTGCTTTATCAGCGACACGCCAACCAAGCGCCTGTTTACCGAAATGCGCTCTGTGGACAGGTGGTGGGAGACACCGATAAGGAGAGAGAACCGAGGATCAGAATGTGCTAATGAACGTTATTTTAAGGCTCGGAGTAGGGAGATACACTGGGTCTCTTGACCTTTATGTCTGATGGAACCCATCTAGTGAATTTTGCAGGTGACAAGACAGAGTGGCCTAAATATATGACAATTTGCAATCTATCTTCCAAGATCTGCCAGATAACCTCAACGCACAGCGTCACATTAGTCACTCTCCTGCCAATTCTAATCAAGAACCACAATATTCCTCAGAAGCGGGTGGAGAATCAGCGGCAAACATACCGAGAGGTACTGAATGAGGTTCCCCGGTGGGAACTCTAGCATCTCACCAGTGAACAAAATTTCAGGGCCGAGAGCGGGTAATACAATGTTCTCCTTGCAGATGGCAACTACAGGAGTTGCAAACCAGTTTTAGCAGCATTGCTTGTGGATTGCCACGAGTATAGTGACCCACCTCAACTCGAGTGGCATGTTTGTTTTTGGTGTCACTGTCCGAAGAATGATCTTGGAGATTATGTCACTCTTGAGATGCAACACCCACTGCAGGATCACAACCTATATCGAACGCTCAACGATGCCAACCCAATGGCAGCCGATGTTGAACTCTCATCGCGCCATGTTCACCAAGGATTCTATGTGTTTCGACTTACTCCCTGTATTGTGAGTGACCTCCCAACGCCTGACCTCCTTCATACAATGCAGATTGGTATGATTCACCACCTTGAGAAGTGGATTTTCCACTTCATGAAGATGCACAAACGGCTGGATATGTACCATGCAATCTGGTTATCCGTGTCTGCTTACGACGACCTCAGAGCATAAAGTTTATCATGTGATGAAGATACCCAATGGAATGGTAAGGAGATGAAGGAAATGAGCTCGTACCTGCTTGGAGTTGTAACACAGTCTCTATGAGGCGGAAGCCCCACCCAGCATCCCATATTGAATTGTGCAATTGAGTGCAAAGAGGCATTGTTAGAAATCTATATGTATGTTCGATATAAATGCCATGATGATGTAACATTGAGCTACATGCAGGACGCCTTACGTCGTTGTCACACCTTCAGAAATATTTTCTTACTCTGGTGAGCCGGCAAAAAGGCGAAAGCTGAAGCGAATGCCCTGAGAACCGATCTCATGAAGCAGCGAATGGTAGATGAGGAAACAAATGCTGAACCTTGGATGCCATCCAAGAAGCAGTGCAAAATGAACGTGTGGCGGGATTATATCAGGCACGAGATAGCTCTTTCCAAGGAGCTAGAGGTTGACTTCAAATTTCTGAAGATCTACTTGATGTCTCATTGGGTCGAACTGATTTGTCGATATAGAACCTTGCAACAGTATTCAGCTGAGAGACATAACCAAGCACATAAAACAAATCTGAAGGACGGGTGGAACGCCTCCAATCACCATTTCGACTACCTGCCACAAGTACTCAGCTTTCAGCGTCCTATTCTCTGCTTTAAAATCAGAGAGTTCAATCTCCAAGCCCTCGCTCAGGGTCGGGAGAACAGCACTGCTCCATGCAAAGTCCTCCCTTCCGGTGCTAATCTGGCTGCCCCTCCTGATTACCCAGTCATATGAGAAGCGCGAATTCATGGGCCCCCAAAACCGCCATGATGGAAAGAATCCTGACGCTATGATCAAACACATCAGAGCATTATTGGACAATCTGTCAGAAGCAATGCACCACATGGTAATTCACAGCAGCACGCGGGAGTTTATTAATCATAAGAGTCGTAACATGGTGTATATATCAGATGAACAACTGCACGCCATGGAGCGCTGTATTTCGGTTGGTATCAGGCTGCCAGTTGAGGGTTTAGAAGGTGAACACATATCTGAGATGTGTCGATGCACAGGAAGCCAGGGCTGGTGCAGAGGGGATCAACACAATGACTGAGTGTGGGTAAAGCAACACCCGGGGAGGTGTTATAGTGCGCTGAATCGGTGTCTCCAGTGGCAACTACAACGATGATGCACAATCAAGCTCCCAAACATGGATGGAGCTTTCGTTGAGTACTGGTTAGCGCTGGCGCTAACCACAATACCTGAAAACTCAGGTAACTTGGATCCCGTCTCGAAATTTGTACAAGTGAGAAAAGCACTGTCACCTGTTGGTATGACAGTTTTCCATGTGGGACACACTGTCAGCTGCGCTCACAAAGTTCCTGAGATAGCTACTAGCAGTAAGTCAGGAGACGGAAGGAACGAGTGATGGATGGGCAATAGCCACATTGATCTGCCGACTTGGAATGATGAGTATAATTTGTAAATCGAGAATTGCATTTTGTGCGCAGTAAGAAGGAACGCAAGAAGAGATTGTCGCAGCATCACCCATTGCATTGGAATCCCGATGCATGCGTTTACCCAATGAACCCATTGTGACGTATGGTTACAGTTGGCCACAACACCAGAGTGTACGTTTAAAATAGGAGACTGACAGAGAAAGAAGAACTTGCGACGCAGCGATTAGAGGGCGAGATGCAACACGATGCGTGGTATTGACGCCAGGAGCAGAGTAAGCCACCACCAGGGTGTCTCTGACGGCTCCGACGCAGTGCGTTCACTTTGACTCAGCCATTCCGCCCAGACGGAAATGTTTTTGCTGATGGAGTTGGTGGTGGCTGCTGATGGCAGAGCCGCCCATACATAGAATAGCTGTAAATCACATGCAATCTTCAGTACTAGTTAGAAAGCTGCTGATACAATTGAAAGAACTATCTGGCTGTACTATCTGCTCCTCCGGGGCGTAATCAAGAAAGTTCTCCTCAATGCAGCCATGATTGGTGTAATGTTCAGCAGTTAGTTGGTCTGTACTAGTTGCGCAGATCCTGGAACAAATTATGCTACGGATATGGCATATCTTTCTGGCTTGCACTGCTGGTTAGGAAGAATGAGCATCCGCCCCACGATGACACGATACATCTGTGCAGGCATTACAAAGTGTGTCATAATTATGTCTTGTATCGAACTTACATTGTTCACTATTTCCTGGACTAATCTGTCGTCGGATGCAGAACTTACCTGTTTTCCAGGCTGACAGACAATAGTGGATGGCCATAGTGGTGAGGGTAATGAATGTCAGTTCATTTCATAAATCAATGATCAATTGTTCATTCCCATTGGGTGAATGCCATTGAAGTATATCCGGTGTATCTGATCCACAAATTCAGTCCCAGGAAAAAAATAATCATTCCACTCCACAATTGATTGCGAAGACAATAATTAGATAAGATGGGAACTTTGAACTTATCTGAGGAACATTTGTGTGGCATGTAAAGCAGTTCTTTGCCAATAGTGAGGCTGTCATTTTCAGGATCTCTATAGGTGAAATGGTTCAGAATTCGTATATACAGTCGATTGGACCCTTGCAGTAGTATACCATTGCTGCATGAGAGAAAATAATCTTGGTAAGAGCCTGATAGTCAATGTCAGTGATGAAAACAATTGTTGTGATGATTCATTTACCACTGAAAAGTACCAACATGGAGGGTCTGAGATTCTTAAGCTTGGATCAATTCTGGTGATACCTGCATACCACCAACAATGAATCTGGGTGGTTCTAACCACATTTGTGGTAAAGCGATTCACAGACATCACACAATTAATAGCAATAGGCTTTCCATGTGCCATGACCATCACCCGAACACCTGAATGTGTTTTCTGGGCATTGTATTCAGCGCTAACAATAAGTCCTGTTATGTCATTAACGAAATTTCGTGTAGCAACTGATTTCCAGCTGTGCATGAAGTCAATCGCTGACCAGTTTCATTTCAATTCTTCCTCTGGATAATATATACATTAGTGGAAGAATTGAATCATTTAAGTGTATTCATCAGCAAAATGGATTTCAGTCTCTGGAAGCCTCCAGGAGTGTCTGAGAGGATGTGGAGTATAAACATAGTAGAAGCGTCTATGTCAGGGGAGTATTGGACCATAGCAGGACATTCTGGCCGGCCTTCAGAGTAACTGGAATCTCTGATTACTGCTACTAGAGTACCATGGGAGTGATTGTGATAAGCTTGGGAGCATGTTGGAGCTGCCAGAGGGAACATTGGGTTCACCTGGGAGTGTCCCTGAACCAACGCGGAAATCACAAACACACTGTAAGAGAAGTGTGGAATCTTATGGAGACTTAATTGGAGGAATGGAGATTTTATCTGAAACTCTTGGAATGTACAAGACCAATTAATTTCCCCCAACAGCCAATATGATCCTTGGATTATTGTTCATTGTCACGTCTGAATCATACTAACTATCATTTTCTTCAAAGTTATATGTTTTGCCTTACTATTTCACGGACATCAAAGAAAAAGGCAAGTGATTCAGACACACATGTACATACACCGAAACAATAATCTGACCAAGTGATTGGATGATATTACTCAAACATGGTGTCGATGGTATTCACTACTTCTCCCATCTCATCAGGGCCAACGAAAGCAGGAACACACGATTCATCAATGGCGGAAAGAAGATGGAGGTGCTTCTTGTCTTTACTGATGATTTGTGCCTGGTGAGGGGATGATCTGGAATGACAATGTGGTTTGGCTTGATTTGTGATATGAAACAAAGGTGTAATGAGATGTTAGTTAGCTGCAAATCTAAATGGGGGTCTGAAAGGTAATATGATACATTGGGATGAAAAACAGGAATAGCTACCCAGAAATATGGTGCGCCATATGGGGAGTGCTGTGCTCAAAGAAGGTGCTGGAGAAGTGTGTAATGAAAAAGAACAGGGTCAAATCCAAGCTGAGGAGAATTGAAAGGGGGGGGTATGGAGCATGGAATGAAACAGTGGAGAGCAAATCTAGACACAGGTGCAGCGATTGGGGTTATGGAGTGCAATCCCAGCAGAGGAGCACCGACCAGGGGTGGGGAAGGCACCTGGGATGAATTATAGGAGCAGCAGTGGAAATTGAGACGCTCGCATCCCAGGCTGAGATGTATGGAAAGGGGGTATACAGTGTTGAATGAGATAGTGAAGTGCCAATCCGGATAGAGAGGATTAACAAGTGCCTTTCCCAGCGCAGGAGCACTGAAAGAGGAGGAATTGACTGTGGACTGAAATCGAAGAGCTTCAACCTACGATGAGAAACATCGACAACAATTGAGAAGTGCTGCAGCGGGAGAGGGGGATGAGGGGGTGGGTATGAAGGGGCCCTCTAACGTGAGATTGACAGTGCAATGGCTTCCAGAGTCAAATTGATCACAGGGGATGGGGCAAATGTACCCTGAAATTTATTTTGGGAAAACAAAACGGTGGCGTTCTTCCCGCTGACATATTCAGACATCGCAGAAGGAATAGCTGCAGCTGCCAGCAGTGAAGTCTGTAGAGCAAGATGTTGGAAATACAGGGATGTTGTAGGCTTGCACCTGAAGCTATTAGTGGTCAACAAAAACCGATGGTAGATTAGATCAAGCACTTCACTTTCGGTGAACCATGGTTTCTCATCATTGACAAACTTCGAAGAGTTAGCATCGTCAATCAGGGGATCCTTAATCTTGATCTGAAGCTCAGTCTTGGAGCGTAAATCTTACCTTGAACTAAGGACAACAGTTTGATGTGCCCCATCTGCCAATTATCCTTGAATGGTACTAATCTTCAGTTTTAACAATGTATATTGTTGGAGGTAGTCAATATCCATAAGTCTGATAGAGGAGCATTACACAGTAGTAAACACTTACAGCATCTGGTGCTTGCAGATCAATTTTGAGAGATAGACCACTGGGCAATTGACAGACCCATAGAGCACCTACAGCAGCACCTGCAAATTCCCACTGAGAATCCTGGGCTTCAATAGCTAGTTTCCAAGCTGCTTCAACCATCGAGTACTTGCCATCAGATACTATTGGCTAAGGAATTTTTGTGAATATGGTTGTGTTTATGAACCTCTTCGCTACCTCAAAAGTAGCCTGTTGCTGTTGGGGAATGTTCTGATCACTACTGGCCTTGGGTTGTGGAACTTTCTGGTCTCCACTAGACTTTTTGGGTAGCACCAGTGCCTGGGCAGATGGTGCACAGTCAGACTCAGATACTTTTTTGAAGAGAGTTGACTTTTGGCATTTGAGCAGTGGTGGTGCCATTGTGGCAGGTGGATATTGGGAAATTGGATGCAGAGGGCATGCAATGACAGTATCGGTGTGGCTCCGTTTCTTTGACAGTGGAACCCTTGTAGTCTGTAACAACTTGTCCCAGTGTACCTGGCCTAGACATAGAACCTCCAGTTGATGATCTAAGTTTTCTTCTTCAACATCAGATGATAAGATAGGCTATCCAGTGTCCTCACTTGAATCTTTACTGATTTACTGATCGCTATCATCATCCTGATTCAGTCAGGAGATTGGTCATAATAGTCATCCTTAATATAATGCACAAAGGCAGATAATTGAAAGGGGAACATGTGCTGGACAATGCAAATAGGCTGCTTTCTTGAATGCGAGGGGCCTCACTAGGTGTAGTTTTTGAGTGTTTCGTGATTAGCTATTCCTCACCTGGTTGGGCGTAGGTTCCATTTGCTGTAATGAAGACAGACTTTTGCGGAATGTGGGAGGCAGTGCATCAGCAGGAAGTATAAGATTAAGTGAAATTAAATAACGAGAGGAATGAAGCAAGAATTTGCTCATACCTGAGGAGGATGTAATTCAAGGTGTGCCTGAAATGGGTTCTGGAGTGAAGCCTTTAACTGATCATATATATATCAAGGACAGCAGTCTGGAGTTGCCATTTTGAATGTTGTCAGGTGTGCCAGAATGGATGGCGTCCTACTGTTGAACATTAGTAACTGCTATCACCCACACTCTGTCAGGATGCAAGAATTAGAAGTTGGCTAAAGCCAATGCACATACACAATAAAACTTGGAACATTGACTAGCCCTTGGTGCTGGCCACAAATTGAGCACACGGAACCTGAATGCAAATATGCGCCCCTGCATATAACTCCTCTAAATGTAGGCATTTTGTGTGAAAGTTCGAGCATTTGAGGTGACCGCATGGCATAGAATTGGTATAGCATTGAGAATCTGCAAAACTCAATAGATTTGGGACCAGTAGAGTGATGGCTGAGTTGGAAGGGTTCATTCTTGAGTTGGTTATTGATTCAGGAGAAATACAAATCTCCATATGTGGTATCTGCTTGTGTGGTATATCCACTGAAAAGACACTTGTATTGTCATGATATTCCATTGTACTAGGATGCTGCACCCAAGTCAGCAGTCAATAAGGCTATATCATATGAATAACTTCCCTTCCATGTGTTCATCTAGGCAGTGTCTACTGAACAACCTTCACACCACAGTTGTAGTTAATTGAGGAAGGACAAAAATTCGTACACAAAGCAGAGATACATGCTTCAAGTAGGAGATTTATCATAGAAAGAATCATAGAGGGGTAATCTTATCGATTGAAGCACTGGTCAATGCCAAGACGGCTATAAAATGTGGCATCAAAACTTGCTCACATTCTGGTTTTGTGCCTAATAACTTGTATATTACAATCTGGTGTAGCACACATTCATTATGAATCTCTCATCTACATTGTTGACTTAAAATATTCTTTGGGGTTGAAAGCTATCTAGTATAATGGTATGAATGTATAGTGAGATGTCAATCGCATGGAGGGTAAAGAAATGATGATTGCACAAATGCAGTTCTGGGGAATTGAGGTGCACCGATGTATAAATGGTTATGCTTCAATTCAATGGCTGAGAATTGCAAGCTCACCTTACTCTGACAACAAATTGCACACTATGTAGCTGTCTTTTCATAACTGAAGCTTTCAAGATTCTCTCTCTTCGAACCTTGCTGGATAGAATTCAGTTCACATAACCAACTTTTGGAACTGAGTTTTGGCAGCCCAAATATATATTTAATCAAAATACTGTTCAGTCCTGAGTTCAAGCTTTCAGAACTTAGGTCTCATTGGGTAAGTGAGGTACACGGCTGAGCGGGAGTTGCCGGCTATCATCCAGAGTCTGCTCAGCAGAATCAGTGTTTCGAGTTTCTCGTTCTTGAGCTGCAGCTCTTTTGAGAGAGGCCGAACCCGCAAAAGCTATTTTAGAATTTGGACGCATTGGTCCAAACATACTACTTTGTCAATATCGAGTTAAGTGGGGTTACTAGTTGGCCTGGTCTCTGTATTTATGGTTTAGTTGTGCAGAGGCAACCTTTCTCGAATGGTCAGTTGACACGGAGATGAAAGTTCAAGACATGGTAGTGGCGGCCTTCATTTACCAATCTAGTATAAATTCATATATCATCCGACACAAAGCGGAATGCACTGCCTGTACCTAGAGGTGAAGTGTCTTAATCGATCTGTGTACACTGCATCAACTGATTCAAAGTTGAAGAGAATATTATCAGAATGAAGCAAACTACAATACAAAGTGCACTATGGACTGGGGTACATGTGCTTCGGGGGCTTATTTGTTGCTCTTGAGGCATGTCTGGGCTGAAATGATACATCTGTAATGAGTCAGAGAATTTCAAAGTTGGCTTTATAAATATCGGAGAACCTCAGTGTGGACTGCATTGTAAGATCTCAGTTGTGACTGAACATGAATCATACATCAGGAAATACCTGGCAGCATAAGTTTTGGCAAGAATTGCTATGCCATGTCTCAGTATCTCACTCTCTGGGATGCCGATCAGAGGTGTGCCAGAACTGCAATAATATACCAGCCAAACTTGCAGCTTGGCCATGAATATCTGAGCCTGTGTTTCTTATTCTAACACATGTACTGAATATTGCCCATTCTGTTTTACTTCCCAAATGGGATTGGTGAATATGCTGTGATAGATCTGTCACAATGATTTGTGAAGGATTCTCCAGTACACCGGAACTTCGACCACAGGCCGGCAACAGCTACCTCTGTACCACGATAATCCTGTCATAGTGACTCAATGTCACCTGGACTGTCTTGATGCCAAATGTGGTAGGCAAATATGCAGAGATCAATTGGTCAAAAATATGTGGCCAGGACTATCAGCTGCACCTGAACATCAATTATATGGCAGTAAAGCTGTTGCTGTGCTACAAAAAGATGCACTGTGTCGCATACTCTGACAAAAGTGCTGAATACAGCTTAGACTGTTGTATATTCAAATGGAATTGGCATATCTGCAGTGAGGGATCTGTTCTAACGATACTGATGAAATATTCCTATGAGACTCCAGTGCACCTGAAGGTGGTTGGATGACGCTTGATCATGATTTTCCATTCAAAATCCATATGTGGCTTCAGGTGTCCGGTTTACCAGAAATTTGCAACTGGGGAATTACAACAAGCCCTGTCTTGAGTTATTCTCAAAATTCGACTCAATTCTTTTATCGTGGGACATGTCAATTATGGGAACTTGTAATGTAGCATATTAAGTTACTTCATCTCATATTGGTTATTAATAATAATCAAGAATGTCAATGAAATCCCAGTCTAGCTATTTCTGATTCAAGACACAACAATTGTAATATCAGAACTTTGAAATTGTTGAGATAAAGAATGGATTTATACAATATAGTGTGCCTAACAAACAACATTTTTGACTATTGATATCAGTTAAGTAGATTATTTTACTTGAATATCTAGAGAAACATACCTTGATGAAATTGTCCTAACACTCTAACGTGGATAGTTCATCACACTGCAACGTGTCTCCCTTGTCCGTCACCTGCTTGGTATGGTCTTCAACAGACTGCAGAATCCGGTGAATTATCGATGTCATAATCTTCTGTTGACTTATCAAGCCATGAAGGATTCTCATTTGGGCCACTCCAGCATGTTCGTAGAGATCACTCGCACGGTTATTGTAGCTACCAGGACCTGTATTCAGCAACCTTGTGTGTGGAATGCTGTTTTCCCCCAGCTCGATAACTTATGCAAATACCTGCCGCTGCTCTCTTAATACGCCCAATGTCTGAGTTATTAATGCTGGATGTACAGCTGTAGAATGTAGATTCGTCTCGCCCACATTGGGTGTGGTTAGGAATACCGAGGGATATTGTAAATTCTGGAATTTGAGCTGCATTTCTGTGCGTTCATTATTGCCCATTTCTGTATACATGGGGAATATATCCACATGATCCGCAAATCACTTTGTTACCTACCACTTCAAATGATCAACTTGGCCAGGAAGAGGAATAAATAGCACTGCCTTTTGTGGAGGATGTACACAGGAGAGTACATTTTCATTTCCCTCTTCTGGAAGGAGAGTCTCTCTTGATGTGTCATCTTCATTATGTTTGGAATACTCCACAGGGTTGTTGAGAAGCATTGGCAAAAATGTCCCTGAGCCATCGGAAAATCATAGCATTCACCAAAGAATCCAGTGGCCAGTCATTTTACTATTGTCCGGAATGTTGTTGCGATCCTCAATGTCTCCAAATACTAGCAACAATTATGGTAGCTGCCATCTATGAACCCTCCATGCTCCCAAAGCACCCCATGAAGTGTACCTCTCCACCAAGGCTTTAAGATTGGCTTGCCCTTCCTCCATCTACAGAAGGTGAATGAGGTGTACTTTGTCCTTTGGTATCTGGACAAGCGGTTTTCCATTGGCAAGTTTTGATTCTGACCACCACCTGTTCATCCAAGGCTTGGCAATCTGTATTGTCCAGTGCGCCACATCCTATTGAGCTTCTTCGTCTTCAGTCCAGACAGTATATATCATACACTTCACAGCAGAATACAATGCCTCTGCACCATGCTTTTCCATCACAGTCTCATCCACTGAACCTGCAGGCGCAACTGAAAACTGCGACATCGTCTGACCACATCAGTCATAGAGTGAATGTTATTCCGGTGTTGCACTGACTTGAAGTTTGAATCCAACTCTCGCATTCATCGCAATATGCCAGCCCATGCTGTTTTTAGTCTTGTACTGACTGGACTCATCAAATATCCCAAATCTCCATGAACAGTATGGGAGTTGGCCATTACTTCATGATTTTACTTGGAACATTAATGTATCATATAAAACAAGGTGGAAATTCCGCCGGTTTTGTGGTTAGTCCATACTGGAGTTAAGATTCTCATGGGTTACATTTGAATGTTCCGTGTGCAACAAGTGAACGGGTATGAATTTGGTTCAATATGTCATCTTGTTGACGACACTCTTGAATATCTCTGCCAATCTGGGAATTGTGACCACCAAGATTGGATCCAGGGCTGATGTAAGCGCAGGAGGCCCATGTGGTGGAGTAGTGTGCATCTCTGAAAGGCGGCGGCGCACTGAATTGTTTCAACACAATGGATTCCACTCCCGGTCTTTACCAATTATCCTGGGAAAGTTGTTCTGTGCCGTATTCACCCACCTGTGAAGGGTATTTCCCCACAAAATTGCCAGCGGTAACCCCAGTACAACTTTCTCAGTCTGCAGTTTACATATCATTGCTGCTGCCACTGAGGTGAAAGTCTTTCCAAGACCCATTTCATCCACCACCAGTGCTCCTGGAATATCAGAATCGCAAACCCATCTTCTTACAATACACCATATCGCCCAAACCTGGTGTCCCAGAAACTTCGTTCCAGACAGGCCTGGAATTCAATACCTCTGGCCTGGAACACTGTCATCTGTTGATTGGAGAATTGGATGCGCATTTGGCAGCTGGGCTGCCTCACCAAGACTCACATGGTGAAATTCGTTATTTACTGTATGGAAAACGGTATTCATTACTAAACTCGTAATTTCTGGATGAAGGACCTCATTACCATCCTTCACTTGCTCCTGAATCCCAGCTGCACCTTTGTCTGTGATCTTGTTGTCCTGAAGTATCTCTGTCAGTTGCTCCGATATATGCTGGACAGATTGGCTCATATTTTGCCGTTTCTGAAATTCGTCCCAATGTTAGGTATTTCATAGACATGTCACCATTTGAACAAATATATATAGATGGAATACAATCATTTCAATTCTTTCAATCTGAACTTACATTAATACATACATCATTCCATTGCCCACCATCCTCCTCTCCCTTCTCTCTTTCACCCACTTCAGAACCTTTCAATATCTATGTATAGTGATTGGCAGTTGTACACTTTCAGCCTGAACACAGCTAGCAGGGAATACCTTTGCCTGTCTAATTGCGTGCTTAGCAATCTCCTTCCCTGTAGCTCTCATCATTTCTACCAAATATTTCCTCACATTGTGTCCAAGCTTCAGCTTGAGAGCATTTGGAAGGCAACTGTTGTACGAAATCTGTTCATATATGGGGTTATTTATCTTTTGGCCCCGTGTATATAATCTCATCTACTCTTTGTGCAATTTGTCCTATTCCAAGGTGCACTTGTACAGTGATTGTAGAATGTATGGCTCTTTTGGATCTCTGTTTTTGTCGATAAAATCATCCAGATCCTCCTGGTCCCTTGCATTTGTATAGAAGGCTTGGAGTTGTTTGGGGGATAGAAGGAAACTATTCCCATTCAACATCCAGCAAATCACAACCATGAACATTGTATTATGCATCTCTGGGAGGTTACTTTCTGTTTGTTGCCAACATCCACTGTCAAATCCATTGCCAGTCACTTGTTGCCTCGCATTCCTACCTTCCTTGCCTCCTGAATTTTGCTTGCACATTTCTTCAACATCATCTCAACCCCCTGCAGGTGAATCAATTCAGCAGCGATGATATTAACCAACATCAGCCAGTCCTGGAAAGTGGCCAAAATCCTGCAACTGCGGTCTCCCAGTGCAGGGGTCCATCATGAATCTGTGTCAGATGGGTCTGCCTACAAATAATGACCTGATGGTTCTTCTCCATCAACCCAGCCACCCATACATTGTTCCACTTGTTGAAAGCACTATAGTTGGCCTGCCCCATCATTTTGGGAAATTGCTTCAAGGAGAATTCCATTTGCTTTAGGCTGATTGGCAATTTGCCCACTGTACTACTCAGGTCCAAGAAATAATCACTCTCATCGTCTCATCTGCATCATAATCATAGTAGGAAATCTCTGGGCATGGGGTCAATTCCACAATTCCTGCAATATCTGTTTTCCATGACTGCAGTGGGGACTGGAATTATTTTGTTAGGAGGCTAAACTGGGGTCACCCAGATGTATCTGAACGAGGTCCAGGTGGAGGATTAGAGCTGGAAGACACTGGCCAATTGACTTGATTGTATTCCACTGGTCCTGGAGATACTCTCAGTGCACCTGGAGATGACAGCCCTGGTTCTGGAAGGTGTGGAGGGGGAACATGTGAAACCCACCATAACCACCTTGATGGAGATCATATCCTTGCCACTGTGGCTCGTACCTTGGACATCCTTGGCTTATAATGCTGATTGGTTGCGAACTGTGTGTCATGTTGAGTGGAAAGTGGTGATAACACTGCAGAGCACCTTGAAATGACTGCTGTCAGGGAGGGTAACCATACCCATGCGGCAGATAAAATTGATTTGTGTGATTCCCAAATGGAGTTTCTTTGCCAGTGGCAGTTCATGATCAAATATCAGAAGATCCTAAATTGTTGTCATGGCATTGTTGCGACCTCAATTGGCCACTCTGTGGAGCCATATTTGCAGTCTTCAGTGGAGATCTGTCCATTGACATGCTCTGTGAATAATGATGATGGTAAACAACAAGAGATGTAGGATGTGATGTAGAATAAATCAGATTATGGTTGAGAATAATGCATGTAGCAGTGACCATCAGTGGATTAACGGGCTCCTTATATTCTATTCTATTGTCACAAACAATGGGATTACACTATACCTTTGATTTATGAAACCATCCCATGCTTGAGAAAAAGAAACCTTAATTGCACACATCCTGCCATTCCTTGTTAGCTACTAGAATTCATATACTATGATATGGGATAGGTGCTCACCTTCGTATGCTTCCATAACTTAAAGGTCATTGAAGGAATATGATATGATATCAACAGGAATGGAACAAGAACTATATCCAATATGAAGCATACCACCACCAGGAATATTACAGATAGGTTTTGCATGCACGACATGGCAATCTCCATCAATTGGAGGCCTGTGAGTTGAGCAGCAACAGTGATAGCTTTCCATTGAGCTTGTTGCCAATACATCGCAGTTCTCCTCATACTCGATGCTCCTGTCAAGGATCATCACTGATGCTAACACCCTATGAGCCTTATCAGTACTCAATGATCATTGCCGGGATATCCAGCTCACTAGAAATCTCACCAATTCATTATATTAAGACAATCTGCATTCGTCAGCTGCTTAGAGGCTTGAGCGTATATACAACCCTCAATGCCAGACTGATGTAGTATAAGTCCCCATTGTAGTTATGGCAGTAAGGATGAAGAAAACCTCCCCCCCCACATTTGGCGGGGAGTGATGCGGCTGTGATTGTGTAACCCTACCCTGAGTCAGCTCGCATTCAAACCAATATCGCTGAGGCTCTGTATCACCCGCTGAAGCATCATGAACATTTATCTTGATATGTGTTCAGCGAGCATTTCTCAAACGTGATTACAAGTTGATAGAAACATGATGAGTGATGGATCTGCAAGAAGAAATTATTCGACTGTAACCGACTCGACGCTTACTAAGAGCAATATCACCCAGTGTTGATCGATGAATGAAGGGCTATTACCAGATGCAATGTTACCATCTGCAGGATGGTATCCACCCCAGCCATCATGGTGTGACTTCAGTTGGTGTACCTGAATGGCTATCGATAAGCATAGTCAACTACATCATGTACACCTAGGCAGTGTACATGGTGCACCACCACCTGACGATACTCCTGACGAAGAAAGTGTAGACCCCCAGAAGCCTGATCTGACATGTACCCCTGATCGAACAAAGACGAAGGCTCATAGACAGGTAGTTGCAGTGGAAAATACTGGCGGAAGAGCATATGCCAAAGCAACTGGATTGTACAACAAAGATTGCAAGTTATCAGAACAATGGAATCCATAGCATGCTGTTCGGTAAGCAAACACCTTTCACCAGGATCAACCATTTAGCCAACAAACAAAAATGTCAATGGATCAATATCTGAAGCATGGATTGGACAACTTCAAAATTGAATCGTTTCAATCTGCGGGTGCTCTACAACAGCCCCTCCTGAGACTCGATTTTGGGCTTGGCGATGATTGTTGGATTACAGATCATTTGCACATCTTAAGAACTTCATACCACAGGGATTGTTGAAATGTATACATATCCTTTTGGAACATCTCCCATCTCAGGAGCACCTTCATTTGGAACCTGTGGGAATTGGAGACTCAGCAAGCCATTGATCACACAGCAAGATGAACACGGGTGATTGGTGGTGGGAGACGCAAGATTACCTTCCTGCCGGAGCAACAATTTTGCCAGTTATTTGTGTATCTGGCAAGACCCACTTGACTAAGTTTTCAGGTGACCAGCATGCCTGCCCGCTGTCACTTAAGATTGGTAACATCTGAAAACTGCTCTGCTGCACACCTAAAATGTTCACCCAGATCCTGATTGTGCAGATTCCTTGTGCTCTGAATGGTGCCGAAAATACTGACAAGGCATGACATTATGAGGTTGAAGCAGTGCTCTCCCAACTCAGAAATCTTAACATAACTGGCCCCGGCTTGAAATGGAATTATCCCCATGGATTCCAGAGATTGTGTTACCCACTTTTGGCTCCCTGGGTTAGGGATTATGCAGAACAAGTTATGGTTGCTCAAGTCTCAAATGGCTCCTGCGAAATGTGAGAAATTATTCAGGGTGCACACATTGGACATTGAACATTTTGACCACATGATACCCCAACAGATCAGGTTATTCACCTAGAGCTTTTGGACGAGACTGATATTGATGTTCTTTACACTCTGGGTGTTCATCCAATCTGCAAGCAGTTCTGGCAATACCCTGTCTGCAATATCTATTGCTTTTGGCAGCCTGATGGATTGCATTAGCTGCTCCGGGGTTTTGTTAAAGACTTATTTCACTGGCTGCTCAGATACCTGTCAGCTAGAAATGTGCAGAATTACCTTGGACAATCAATTCACATCAGTACCATGATATTGAGGCCTCCAGCACTTCTTTAAAGAATTCGATTCTTGTAAAGCAGCTCCAGGCAGGCAAACGAAATCTGTGGCATCATTGGAACAGTTGTGGTGAATTGCACTCCAATGCCTGACTGCACACAGGATGAAGGGAAAGCTGTGGTGGAAACAGCCTCTGATGAAATGGTGATGGGCGCAGTGTGGGCAATATGTGAATTCTCTGTACTTGTCAGCCAACAAAATCACTCTGATCTATCCCTCACAGCGCTAGACGATGCACTGATGGGATTTTACATGAAGTAGGGTTGTTTTTGAGAACTGAAAATGTCGAAATCTGTGAAGGTCAAAGTGGATGAACTGTCGTTAAGAGAATCCCGTCAGTTTGGAAACCAAAACATTGATAAAATCTGTGCTGCAATGGAGGTTCAGCTCTACTGGGCTGAAAAGGTTAATACATCAACACTAAGGCAATTTCTAGTGTGCCTAAAAACTCCCCGACAAGCGGTAACTATATGGTCAGATGTTGATTAGCAGAGGTCAATTGAGGGATTTGAGTGTGAAATCCATCAAGCGATAAATGCTAAATGCAAGCTTTTCGTGAAATTATTCCAACATCACTAGCGCCAAGAGTTGTAGCCACTCAGGACTAAGGCAATCAGTCCCAGATGCACATTCACCCAATACCTTGCTCAAGTGAAGACTGCTGCAGATGAAGAGGCTTATGGGGCGCTAAACATGACTGCCAACCAACTTGTGCAATTTCAGAAGTATTTATTGGATGCTGTAACTAAAGCCACCACCTGGAGTATCACCAGTGTGGACTGTGTTGTATATCAGTTGGAGAGAGCGATTCATAAAATCTCTTTGAAAGAGCAGATGCGGTTTATGAAGGAATTCTTGATCTGCTTGCTTGAGTTTGAAGGTTGGTGGCGGGGAATTCGCATTCCAGCACTCCAGAAAGCGATCAATCAGCATGTAATACATTTCGGATATCCAATGATGTAGCCTATGAGCCATATATTAGTCTCAATTTGGCGAATGGGTTTTCACAACAACTTCACCACGGATATTTCTGAACCGCTATATAGCAGCAATGTAAAGGTCACATATGAATCAACCAACACTGTCAATTACATTGAACAGACTCTCAAGCACAATGATCGGTGTACCGGTCTGGACTATATGGAGGAGACCATGTCAAAACTTGCCCTTCATGGCTGGAATCAAATTGACTTCACACAAAGTTTCCACCTAATATCAGTGGCCCATGTACTGCGAAATTTGCACAGAGCCCATCTTTTACGTCTCCAGCATTGTCAGGAAGATCCATTGTTCTGCCCAGTATCACAACAGGTACATCATGTGAGAGATACTCATGTCCATGGAGTGTGCACAAGTATCAACTTCATCTCGCTGAGAGATGCATCAGTGGATTTTGGAGTTCCCAACTTCTGACAGCTATTCCGTACACAAATTGAAGATGATAGTGCACATGAAGCTAGTGGACCGGTGCTCAGGTATGATCAGAATGTACTCATAAATATCATATTTATTAAACTTCACAATGGGCTCTTGTACTACTGTCAACCATGTCACTGCGCTACATCTGTTGAGCGTCTGGGACTTGATTGCAAGGTACAATATACCACTGCCAACCAAGAGATCATGTCTCAATCTCATAACAGCAGAATCCAATATATGGAGAACAACCTTGATAACACCTTCCAAGGCCAAGTTATTTTGGTTTCTGTAATATAACTCAGCTCAAGTGCACTGAATCAGATCCTTCAATTTCAGGAGCCCCTGCCTGCCTGAACAACCATATCGACATTTTCTAATTGGTGTAGGAAGACTCAACAAAAGATATTATGTTCTCAACTTCAAGAATTTGCGGTGATGATTGCAACAAAGTTCAATCATCTGCATGGTTTGCCTGAGTGTATTGACAGGTCCATCTGGGTTGTCGAACAGACTGATAAAATGCATATTGTACCTGTTGGAGCAATTGTTGGACCAGTATAGTTGATTTCAGAGAATGCTGCATCAGATAGTATTGATAGTGTATTGCTTGTAAATACTCATGTGGATTTAAATTCCTACTGGACTGGGTATTAATGTGACAATGCCTGAATCGAAGTGTGCAGGAGAAAGATAGTTAATTGGATTGTTCTATTCTATGGAAACATCATAATCATCACTCCCATAGAGTATGGCCCCAGGTTCGAGGCACACCGGAATACGATTGGACATGCGGCCAATACTCCCAACACCTCTGAAATTTGCACATCCTGCTAGGGTAATGTGGAATCATTTTGACGACCACTATACTCTCTTTGGGATATTATTCTATTCTGTTCCATAACTGCCAGAGCATTGAGGAGCAGCAGTAAAGTGGTCTTGGAGCACCTGAGAGTATATCGCTTTGCATTCACCTTATTTGAGAGCATGTGGGAGCATCTGGAAACATCAGTGTGGCTGTTCAGAGTTGCTGAGTTGTTCAGTTATGACGTCCAAACCATATCAGATTTTGCTGATTTTATTGAATACCTTCTTGGATGCCTGTGGCGCAGGCTTTGTTTCATCCTACTCCTCCCCAACAAAATAGACCTCCCCATGGTCAGGATGTAAGGGTAGCGTGAACAAACGAGTGAATTGGGTTGTTGTGACATGTTTTCCAATTGGAGACTTGAAGTAATCTTTCGATTGCTGCTTGCACATTAATTTCCTTGACAGTTGCCAAAGAGGTGTATCATCAGATTCTTCATTGTCATCATGAAGATCATTGAAAGAGTCGAGAATCATAGTGTGATCCACATTGTGATTCACGTTATTGTGCTCATCAGTATTGTGATCGTCATCATTGTCATTGACATCATTGTGATTGTTGTCATTGTGATTGTTGTCATTGTGATTGTTGTCATTGTGATTGTTGTCATTGTGATTGTTGTCATTGTGATTGTTGTCATTGTGATTGTTGTCATTGTGATTGTTGTCATTGTGATTGTTGTCATTGTGATTGTCATCATTGTGATTGTCGTCATTGTGATTGTCGTTATTATGATCATCTTTATTGTGATTGTCGCCATTGTGATTGTCTTCATTTTGATTGCGTCATTGTGATCCTCTTTATTGTGATCGTGGTCATCTTGATCGTGGTCATTGGGATTGTCGTGATTGTGATCGTCATCATCGAGAGATCGTCGAATTCTGTTGGTGGTGCAAGCTGAGGCAAGGGAAGGAGAAGTGGAATGCCTTCATGACATGATTTAAACAGGCAGCAAGTGATATGTACAACCAAATTAAAGGAGTGACAAATGGAAATATAAACGAATGTATAGTAAATAAATTACAGCATTGTGTAAAGGAACAAAAGTATTCATACGGTTAAAAGCATTCTCAAGATGAGTCATTTGATCCTATCAACGATTCAAGAATCTTGCCTTGTCATGCTACCCATGTTTCCAACTCCATGGATGTTTAGGAACTCAGAACTATACCTGGCTGGTGATAAGCAGGCTGCAGGGTTATTGAATGGCTTCATTTGTGAAAAACCATTATAGCAACTAGCCAAGTGAATCTACATTGGACTAATTATTTGGGCTAACATCTGCTAAGCAACAATTCCGATGAACGAAATACAAAATCGCAATAGATGGAGTTGTTTCGCTACCAGTGTGACTTTCAGAAAAAGCAGAGTCTAAACAATTAATTCGAATATCCTGAATTCTCAACACAGCCACCCATGCATGAAGATGACTGATGTAATAATAAAACAAACAAAACACGTAAACGAAACGCAAAACCACTGCAAAACAATCCACATTATCACACATCTGTCCACCTTCCAATGAGGCAGAAACGTACTCACCCACAATGCATATCCTTGAATTAATGTCCAGCTGGTGCATTTGCTTCTCACAACGTCTAATTAGCAGTTGGGCGGTTGCCCCCATGCATTATATTAGCCACAGAGCCCGCAGCAGATGGGTTCACACTGTGATTGTGCATGTGTTCGCAGCTAAATTCTCATCTAGAAAAACGGCTTGCACGGATTCCACAAAGAGGCCAAGAGCATGGTTTCGAATGACTTCAAGGTATTACTGCTGTGTGATACTACTGCTTCGAAACTTCTGCTCATACTTTTCGAAGCCTGTCTCTTGTTATCAGGAAGCATCTTGCATTGGAGCACTGTGTCTGAGCATTAAAATCCGATTACTCTCCGATATTGTTGATCACATCACTGGCTGGTGGCGGGATGATGTCATTCGGAGGATGGTAGCTGCAACCACCATGTGTGGGCCGCTGCGAGCAAGCTGTGATACATCAGCAACGAACCCGGTTTCCATCAGGTAAACTCGGGTGTTCCTGATGGTCGTCACGGCTCAGATGGAACCTTGTACCCACTGCGCGTGAATCAAACACGACCCGTCACTCAAACGACGGGTCACGTTGCATAACTACCCTGCGGTGGTCATTATACCATGTCTTGTAAACTTGCGACACATCGGGTTGCATATTGCGCCTTGGACGCTCGCCGCCCCATCATCGCGCTTCCTTTACTTTACATCCGTAATGTGGTGACATATACATACCATCAGAACAACATTTGTGTTACACTCTTCGCAGGGGCTCCAGTTACGCCTCTAGATGTGTAGTCGACGGGTAGCGCTGTGTATTTCTATCTGCGGCCAAGTACAATATTTTACCTCACCGGCGTTGGTATTTATCGGATGCCGGACTCTCCCATATATGTTAGCCTTTGAGATCTTGTCACTTATAAGAAGACAGTCTTTACTTCGGATACATTGCATGCCATTGCATTTGCTTCGCCATTATCGTATTTTACAGGTCTGAAATATACCATCCAGTCTTCACACTCTCTTGTACTACACCCTCAGTCTCCAGTACTATGCCCTCAGTCCTCTAAATTCTGCATTAATCCACCATCGGCTTCCGATGGTTCTTCCTCCTCATCCGCATCAGCATCGTCGCGCTCATCGCCCTAATACCATTCGACATTATTAGTTCTCAGGTCAAACCTCTCCAGTTTAGTTGCGCCCCATCATCGCAGGCTTGGGGTGGAGATGGCATTGCTGTTGTTGACTTAGTCACCTCGATCGTGGTAATCCTAGCTGCCCCCTGGCATGCCACAATGTTGTTTGTCATCAGCACAATTGGTGTCTATCGGGAGATTTGGGTCAGTGATTGCGATCTCAGGCCGCTCAAGTGCCACCTTGGAGGTCAAAGAGTCCAGAAGAATACCATTGTCAACACATGCTGCTTCTGTGCTGATGACCTCGGCAGGCACTGGGTTCTCCCCTTGTTAGATCCCATGCTTGACTGTAACTCGAGTGTTTTTATACACCCTCCATTGGTCGCTCTCCAGTAGTGTGTTCCAGGTATTCATCGAGAATGTGTACATGTCTGCAACGCCAGGCGAGGTTAACAACTTGCGACTCATTGCAGCGCAGCAGGATGCATCCTTACCACAGTCATTGTGGTGATTGAAGTATTTCAAGCGATCAGGTCTGTCCACGTGCAGCTTTGACTTGGAAGCTTTTGGAGGAACAGCTTTGCTCTTTTGCCACTGCAGGAGGGCATTGTGCAATACGGTGCAGGTAAACCTGATCAGTGGCGACAGCATATCACCATCCGAGTTGTCAATCAAGAAAGTACAAAATTGATTAGCATACTTACCGCGGTTATTCGCCCGATGATAAAATTTAATTCTGCGAAATCCCACAATTGCTTCTGCCCTGAAGTCAAGTGGACGGTGGCCATAAGTTACCAGCTTTTGACACTCTCTGCATTGGATTTGGAGCACATACACTACCTTCGACACACTGTACCACAAGAAAAAGATACATATTGTCTACCAGACGGGAATAAATGAGTTCCAAACACTCTGTGTCGGATTCAATGCGGTGGAGAATATGAAGCTCTGCTATATTATCCCTTGCTGATTGCATAAGATGGGATTGATCTTTGTTGACTTGTGCTTGAATCTGGTACCGGTTTAAGTGTGTACTAACCAACTTGGGTTATTGCTTCAGCATACCTCTTTTAAGATCTTCTTTGTGCATTCCTCAAATGCTATGGAGCAAATGTTGTATTATTGCTTAGCAGTATTCCAGTACTTCTCTATTATCTGCCAGTGTGGGGCTTCAGCTAATGCTTTCGCAACACATTGCATTGCATAACTTACCCTCCCCAAGTCACTTGCACTCATAAACCTCCGTCTGTTGCACATATAGAGCTCCATTAGTCTGCCTGTTGCAAATACAACATGCGTCATGTCTGAGGGAACAATTTGAAGGATGCTATGACTGCCGGACAGCACTAATTGAGGTGTAGGCACCGCCTGCGGTTGCAATTCCGACTGCCTCTCTCTGTGATTCGTTTCTGCAGCTTGTATTCACAGATGATTTGAAATGGTCGAACAGGCTTCTGGATTCGGAATTGAGGTAGGAAGGTTTTGAGGACCACTGAGACAAGTGGGAGTGCAAGAAATGGCGGATGGGAGGCTGGACACAACGCGACGTGTTGAGTGTGCCTGTGAAGTTCCTTCAGGAGCTGGTGTGCTATAACTGCTTATAACGCGCATAGTGGTTGGAGTACTTCATAACCGTTGCTGTGTAGCGGATTGGCTGGAAGTCACATGCTGAGTGATAACTGCCACCCCAGAATTGTTCAGCGAAGATGAGGGGGTGGAGTGCTGACCATGGATTGTAGAGGCTATGGAACTCCATCCTTCAAATGAATTGCTCTTGGCAGCCAGCGCGGAAATGCGTCTCCTGGCAGAGGGAAGCTGGGAATTCCCTGAAGGCTCAAATTTTTGTTGTTTCTGAACAACTCGTATGACCGGAGTCGTGTCAGGGTGTGGGCTTTGGCAAGCCATAGTCCGATATAGATGCTTGACATTAAGAATGTAGAAATAAATTCCTCGGCATGTATATGCAATATCAAGTAAGGTAGACTCCTATTTGAGCAACCTGGGAGGGATTCGAAAAACAAGCAAGGCGCAGTGTATACCACGCGGGACTCTAAATCGCTATCGCCCGTGACGACACTCGGGGATGAGATCCCTTGACAGGCAATCAATTACAGGGTTAACTGCTATCAGATCATAGCCAGACTAAACTCAACATTGATAGTTACTGTTACAGCAACATCTGAAGGTCTAGTTGCACCGCTTGAAGGGCATTTATACTTGTATGGTGCGATTATCACAGTATTGCACTCCTTGTTCACACAATACTTTGAACCATCGATTGCATATATCTTCAGCTTTGCTGTCGACATTCCTCTTCAACAGAGGACAAAGCATCGCAAATCGAAAAATGACATATTCTCCATCCTATGATATCAGTTGTGTGTGCGTTTTCCACTGCTAGGCTTGTTGGTAGCCGTGTTGGGTGGTTGTACAATTGGAACAACATGAGAACTACTCAGTGTGCTCTGAGATGCACGAGGTCTGAGTGATAAAAGTGGTGTGTGATGGAAAAGCACTGACAGGTGTCGTAAGCTGTTCTCACCGCAAGTACAAAATCTCGTCTTCAAGCTTCTTGTTTCTGAGGTGCGTGGTGGTTGTGTAAGGGGAAGGCTGGGTTGTTTTGTGTTCATTAACCAACAAACCACAGGATATTGATCAGACTTATCAGATCTCACACGTTGAACCAACAAATTACCGGAACTCAAGTATATATATCCCTTTCGCCCGCTTACACCTCCTTTCTCTGTTCTTCCTGTATTCTACACACCACTAGTATTCTGAGCTATCTCAAAATCATGTCACTTGCCCGAAACAACGCCTCTTGTTCCAAAACCCACCCGACAACCTACACAACTTTGGACTTTCACACTGGGCTTCCTTCCACCAGATGCAACTGTATCATAATGCTAACGCTTCGGATGTTGATTGATTTTCAACTAACATCACTGGCACCAAAGGTTAGCCGCAAAGCAACGGGTAAGGATAGGGCAAAGACACCGACATCAGTTATAAATAGACACCTGTTGTTGGACTGGGACAGTATACTGAGATTCATCTCGGAACACCTCCTTGGACTCATATGCTTCTACACGATTTGTGGCGTCAAGAATCAGAGGGCATGGGATCTTTTTTATGATACAATCTTGCTTAATTAAGTCACCACTCGCAACATTTCACAATTGCAGCCGATGTGGCAGCACCGCGTGCACAGGAGTTCGCCTTTTTGGGGAGTGGTGGAGTGCCTTCCATTCATATATGGGGTAAATCGTTGACTAAACCCGTGACCAAATGAACAATTGGAGGTGGGACAACCCTGTGCCTTCCGGGATTCAGTCGATTGCTCCAATCTGCTGATAGCCAGCTTGGAGAAGGTTCAAGCCACCGGCGAGCGTTTCTCTTCGTAAGATAGGGATGATCTCAGGGCAAAGATCGAGCCGCCAAGCTGCCGCGAGTACACACTAGGCGACTTTCTGGCTGTTAGACCACTGAGTTGGGATGCGAAAATCTACGAGCATGATCAGGAGGAGAACTGGGCAGATCCCACAGCGTCTAGCGGTGGACGGAGCTCTCCTGGCAATGGCAATGACAATGATGATGGCAACGGTGAGGAGGACATGCATTGCGGTGAAAAAGAAACCGGGAAAGGGAAGGGAGCAAAGGATGGGATGGGAAAATAGAAGGTGACTCAGGACGGGAAAGGGTAGGCAACAGAGGAAGGGAACGAAAGGGGAACAGGAAGGGGAATGGGCATGGGGACGAGATAGATATTGTTAAAACACCCCACTAAGAGAAAGGTTGCAGAGTGGTCGAAAGGCTACAGGGAGCAAGGGGAAGACGACATGGAGGGCTAACTAGAGCAGGAATATTTAGAGCCGGAGGGATCACCCGCCATGTCACATTCCTCTGAGGATGATACTGACTCTACAAATGAGTCGGACGGCGAATATGACTCAGAACATACTTCTGATCTAGATATGCGCCTGAAAGATGATGTAGAACCACCGTACGGCGTTGATTTCGACGGTGATATGGATATCGAAATGGATGGTGACGATGAAGAGGAGTTCGATGAAGTGGAGGACGATGAGGAGGAGGAGGTGCGGGAGGAGGAGGAGGAGGAGGAGGAGAAGGAGGAGGAGGAGGAGAAGGAGGAGGAGGAGGAGGAGAAGGAAGAGGATCAGGAAGAGGATGAGAATTAGGATGATGGCAATAAATCTCGGACAATTGGCCAGGGAGAGATGGCAAATACATGGGCTGACAATGTAGATACCGTGGTAGACGATCAGCAAACCATGCCACCGGAGAAAGGCCAGGAGATACCTGAGCGTACCCCACCATTACAACTTCCGGCGCCTGCCCCATGCCCACATACTGTGAAGCCTGACCCTCAATCACGAAAGCCAGAGACTCATCCCCTTGGTGGGCAGGAGTTGTTGGGGCTTCTGATGGCGCAAAAACACCGCCCAGTGGCGCCGCCTCTGCGAGACGCTGAGGCAGAAGGAAACACCTCGGATGTCAATATGAATCAGCATCTACTCAGCCAATCGGCAGGTGGCGACTGTCTCCCTGATGTCCTTCTCCCTGATATCCTGCTCGCTGATGTCCCTCACCTTCAGGCATGTCCGGAAGGCTCGGTAGGGGAGGAGTAAACCAGTCGTTGCGTTGCACTTGAGGCGTGGGTCCTGGTTAGGGACGGGTTCTTGTCTTCTGAGTTTCCTTTTCTGTAATCGATTCTTCTCAGACAGCAATCAAGGCACACAGAGAGGTGTTTGGTTTGGTTAGGGTTTGTTGTATAACGGCTCGTTTCGGTTATGTGTTGTGGGCTTGTTCTTTTCTATTGTTCCATTATATTCATCCCAGGTGTTGATTATTGCACACATTGCGGGGTTTTTGTATCGCTCAGTGTTTAATTTTTACTTTATTCAAAATATGATGGGACATCATGCAAACAGTATTTTTGCAACTCCTGGTGTGAAAGGAACCTCCTTGTGACGGTGTTGAGGCGCAATAAAGCTCTCAAGTTAGCTGAATGTATTGTAAGCTAATACCCACACCAGACTGCTCAGGCCCAGCACCAACTTTTGTCCCTGTCTACAGTGAATACTCCACTCCTCAGGTGTCATTGACAATGCCAGAGAAGACTCATTTTCTTTGTCCCAAATTTTCATGCCAAAAGAAGTTCACCTCAGACACCAGACAACTTAAACATATCAAATTACATCATCCTGAACACCTTCAAGTTGCACACCAGCGGAATCTGAATATTCGCAGCGTTCCCTGATGCGTTGAACCCGCTTAGCGTCATGAATGCTGCGTGGCCAAAGATTTTCTCGAAAATGTGGAAGCGTTTCCCTGCCTGGAACAGCTTGGAAACATCGTAGACTGCGAGATTCAACTACCCTTACATCCTCTGCTGTGGATTGAGACCGACTCCTGTTCCCGGTGATCCTCTGAGTGAATTCATTGCTGAGCCATGGGAAGGCTATACTCAGTGGTAGCTTGAGACAAATCTACAAAACAATCCCTACTACCAGTTTGTGACACGTGAAGAGTACAAATACCTCCAGTGTGGGATCAAGAAGAAGGGCATGAGAACATACTATGACAACATACTAAACGAAGAGATTACCACTCCACGTTTCCCACACTTCAATAACGAAGATGGCGTCCAGAAGCTCGTGGCTAGCAAGCCTGATGACCAGGCTCTCAGGGAGTGGGAACTGCACCCTCCGGAGAATATGATGTGGAATGACAATCCCCAAATCTCTATCAAATACTGGAGTTGAGACATCATCAAAACCATCACATGGTTGATGTGGCAGCCAGCCTATGCCGAGCATCTGATTTACGCCTCTCAGCATTGCTGTAACATCCTTAGCCCACCAAAATACCACTATACCGAATTGCACGCTGCGGACTGGTGGTGGGAGACTCAGGTCAGAAGGGATACACGAGGATGATGAGGTGCTAACCGACATTAACTCGACGCTCAGAGTCGGGAATGCACTAGTTCCCTTGATATTCATGTCTGACGGATCACATATCTTGAATACTACTGGGGACAAGAATGAGTGGCCTGTATATATGACCATTAGTTATCTATCTCTGAAGATCAGCCAGATGCCTTCAACGCACAGCATCGTATTGGTCACGCTTATGCCAATTCCGATCAAGAACCGCAATATTTCTCAGACGAGGCTAGAAAAGCAGCGGCACACAAACCGAGAGGTGCTAAACGAGGTCCTCCAGCAGGTATTCCAGCGTCTCAGTATTAAACAAATTCCCAGCGCCGAGAGCCAGTATTACAATGTCCTCTTTGCAGATGGCAACTTCAGGCATTGGAAACTGGTTTTCGCAGCATCTCTTGCAGATGGCCATGAGTATAGTGACCTACATCTTCTCAAGTGGCATGTCTCTGTGTGGTGCGAGTGTCCAAAGAATGATCTTGGAGATTATGTCCCTCCTGACATGCAACACCTCCGGCGGGACGACAACCTATATCGAACGCTCAGCAATACCAACCCGACGGCAGCCGATGCTGAACAGTCCTCTCACCATATTCACCAATAATTAAATGTGTCTTGACATATTTCCTGTATCGTGAGAGACCACCTAAAGTCCGACCTTCTCCATACAATGCTCATCGGCATGCTGAACCACCTCCACAAGTGGAATCTCCACTTCATGAAGACGCATGAAGGGCTCGACAAGGACAATGCAATATGGTTAGCCATGCCTGCTTACCATGACCTCACGCCTAAAACTAAGTCATATGAGGAGGTTTCTCAATGGACTGGGAGGGAGATGAATGAAATCAGCTGGGAGCTGCATGGAGTTGTAACCCAGTCTCTACGAGGAGGAAGCCCCACTTAGTATCCCACATTCAATTGGGCAATTGAGTGCACACGGGCATTGTTAGAATTCAATATATATGCTGGATAAAAATCCCACGGTGATGCAACATTGAGCTACATGGAATACACCTTGTGTCGTTTTCACACTTTCAAAGATGTTTTCTTACTCGCGTGAGCCAGCAAAAAGGCAATCGAAGATGCCAATACCCTGAGAATGGAACGTTTAAAGACGTGAAAGGTAAACGAGAAAACAAATGTTTAAACCTGGACGCTGTCCAAGCTGCGGCGCCCAATGAAAGTTTGGCAGCATGATATCAGCCACCAGATAGATGTTTCCAAGGAGTTCGATACCAACTTCAACTTTCCGAAGATCCACTTGGTGTCTCACTGGGCTGACAAGGTTTGTTGATACAGAGACTTGCAACAGTATTCTCCTGTAAGACATGACAAAGCACATAAAACAAACCTCAAGGACGGTTGGGTTGCCTCCAATCACAATGTCAGCTACCTGCCCCTAGTAATCACCATTCAGCTTCTCATTCTCAGCTTCATAATCAGAGAGCTCAATCTCCAAACCCTTGCTCAGCATCGAGAGCATAGCACTGCCCCCTACAAAGTCCTCCCTTCCGGTGCTGATCTAGTTGCCCCCCTGAGCTTCCTGGCATATTCAAATCCCGAATTCATGGGATTCCAGAACCGCCATGCTGGAAGGCATCCTGACACAAGTATGAAAGACTTTAGAGCATCACTCGATAATACACAAGACCAATGGACCATGTGACAATATACATTGGCACATGGGAGATTATCAAGCATAAGTGTCCTAACAAGACGTATATATCGGATGAACAACAGCATGCAATGGAGTTTTGTATTTACCATGGTATTTAGGTTCATGTTGAGGGTTTGGAGGTGAACGCAAATCTGGGACTTGTCGACGCACAGGAAGCGAGAGCTGGTGCAGAGCTGACCGACAGAACGACTGGGATTGGGTAATGCAAAGTCGAGGGAGGTGGTAATGTGCGCTGAATGGGCGTCCATCGTGGCAACTGCAATGACTATTCAACATCTACCTCCTCAACAAGGATGGAACTTTCGTTGAGTACTGGTTAGCCCTGGCGCTGACCACAATACATGACAACTCGGGTACATTCGATCCCGTCTCGAACTTCGTACAAGTGAGAAAACATATCAGCAGCTGTTGGTTTTTCAAGTTTTCAGTGTGGGAAATATTGTCGGCTGCAAATATCTGAGATAGCTACAAGTAACAAAACAGGAGAAGGATGGAATGAGTGATGGATTGTCAATAGCCACATAGGTCTGGCGGCATGGAATGATGTGTATAAGTAGTAAAGAGAGAACTGGATTTTGCACGCAGGTCAAAGGAACACAAGGCGAGGTTGTCGCAGCATCAACAATGGCATTGCCATCCCGATACAAGTGCGTACCCAACCCACCCATTCCGACATACGGTCACAGTTGGCCACACAATCAGAGTGTACATATAATATAGAATACCAACAATCTGAGAAGAAATAGTCAAACTGCGATGGGAGGGCAATATGCAATGCGACACGTGGTATTGATGCCGGGCGCGGAGTAAGCCGCTAGCAGGATGGCTCTTACTGCTCTGACAGACCGCATCCACTCTGACAGAGAGATTCCGTCCTGACTGTTTTTTTTTTGCTGACGTGTTGTCATGTTGCCACCAATGAAAGCCTCAAAAATGTGTTTGGTTGTAAAGTTTCATTAACGCCTCTACCCATCCAGCAGCAGTATTGTTATCAAAGATTGGGGTAACGATTCAGACATGTGGACCACTATCTACATTGGGCTCCTCCCAGGTACCCCCCAGCTCATGGATTGTCTGCTCGGGTATGGCAGAACAGTGAATACAGTCCTCCTGAATGAAAAAATGATTGTATTGTCAATTGATACAACTATCAGAAGTATCATTTTATCATCCCTCAGCCATTACCTTGAAACTATGTAGGTATGCTTTTCACCCACCCTCTCCCCAGCAATGTCGGGATCCACATTGGCGATGGTAATGCTGACTGACTCGACAAGCAAATCTGTTGAAGAGTTGCGATCCACCAATATTGGTCAAGCCATCAGACTGAAGGTTTCTTTCTCCTCGTCTGCTGTATCTACACATCAGCAGGACGAGCGATAGAAGGATTGCAGTAATGAAATACATGCCAATATCAACGAATTTCCTCATCTTAGTCAGAGTCTAATCCATCATATTGAGGCTTAGGTGAAGGCCAATCTCGTCGAACTTCTCAAGTGCTGCCCTGAGTATTTGACCATCGAGGATAGTCTTCTCTGCCATGTACTGCACCCAAAGCAGCCTGGTTGATGGCAGATCACTGATTCGAGTAATGCAAGAATCAATTTGGAGACCCTATTGGTCAGAGCCAGCGCCTAACTTGTTGCTGATACTTATGGACTGGGCACTTTCCTAGACACACTACTCTACATTATTCTGTTTGGGTTGTGTTGCCAAGCAACCCATTCCCTACCAAATGTCCAATCTTTTGGCTTCACATTGACTGACTTCAACATCTGTGGGGTTGGTCCGGAGGTGGACTTGTTGCATCGACCTAATGATCGGATGAGTATCCGAGACGATCGATTTTGGCAAGTAGAAGGCATCACATTCCATATTATGTTCTCAATGATCATCAATGATTGAGTGGCGGATGACAAATGCTGGTCACTCCAAACATACATTGGGAGTTTCGAATATATTATCAAGTGTCATTCAATGCAGTAGCAGAGGTGAGTAGGGTGTATTGAATATTCTGGAGTTTTTATGTAAGGAGGGCAGGCAAGGCATATATATATGTGAGCATGGATGGGGTTATGTTGATCCAGCAACATCATGATGGCTACCATTCAGCTAGGTAACAATAACCTTAGCAGTATTTAAGCATTCTGATTCATCGACTGAATGTTTAAATTGGTCACACTGGTAACAGGAAGCATGATCTGCGGATATATCCCACTCGTCTGACCATTCTCTAGATCTCGAACAATGTGATCACATCATTGGGAAGATTTCTCCGGGGAATGCACAGATCATGTACTGTATGAACTTAACAATAACTGACAACTATAAATCAGGCATTGGGCAAAAGAGGGTCTTGTAAGGGTGTAAACTAATAGGTGTGACAAGCTAAATGCAAATGCGGTAAGCTTTTCGAGATCCAAGTGGCAATGAAATGGAGACAGCAATTAAACACTTTGCAAACATGCGAAGAAGGATGAGTATATCCTTATGAGATTAGTAGGGCCCCATGTCTGGAAGATGTAAATTGATGTGCAGCTTTTCCCAATAACCTTCCAGCATGCAATAGTATGAATTGCTAAACACCTGTGGAGACGTTCCTTTATGATGTTGCAGTAGTTTTTATTCATAACTAATGTTGCATATTCATCAACAGTGTCTTTCCCACTCCGCGACCTACACGTAGATCAGTGCATAAATCACTACCCTTTATTGCGTCCACAATGAAAGGATTATATAGTGATCAGCTGAACTACTTGCAGCTGATGGTTTTGCAAGGAAGCATGATAGAATTCTACTTCAATTTATTCATAAACTAAACCACAACCGTGTTCTTTACCCCTCCACAGATGATTGCAGCGACACAGATTCTGGAAGCCATATTATGTGTGTCAATCCAGTGCAACCCCCAGTTTGGACATGTATTGATGATACTCTACACTTGAACAGCCAATCAGCTGGCAAGCCAATTACAAATAAGTATTTCGATATCTTCAATCATAACACAGATCTACCATCACGATTTACTTGCAAGGAGGACTGTTGATTAGCACAATTGTGTGTCAAGTGCAACTTCAACACAGCTGTGATCAATAACCTTTCCGTGTGATGGCAACCATCATCAACTTGACTTTGACCCACACTTCATTCAAAATGTTGAATGAAATGTTTCACCCGATTGGCATCGACTTTGGAAATCAGAGAGAGTCTGTTACATTCATTTGGCTAGTCCTCACAACTTCACAACAATGATTACAAACATTCCTTATACCTCAGGTCTTGTGAATGTATCCAGTTTCTCATGCGACAGCCTGAGTTCAGGAAATATATGTCATTTGCTACTGTACAGGAATTTAATGAAGCTGAGGAATCTATCAACTGAGAGCTGAAATCAAGCAAATGGTGGGGGAATGACTGGGTACATCAGTTCAATTTTGTCATTGCTACAATGATTTTCACCTCTTCAATAGCTACAGCTGTCACATGGACCTACAATTATACCCGCATCCAGCAGTTCCAACAAGATCCATCTGCATAATTATTTGGCCAACCAGATGGAATAGTTAATATATGTGATTCTCAGATACATCATCTTGAAGATTTTATCATACCCTCTCACTCTCACATGTATTATTGTTGTATTTTTTCCTGTTACTCTGATATATTACTTTAAAGGTGATGGTGGACAACCACCGTGAAGGAACAACTAATTCATGATTGGGAGATTTTAAGTAAGGTCTTGGGACTAATCTTGTATTCGCTTATTTTACATTTCGACACTAGAAAACTTACTCTTTTTGATAACAGTGAAAAGAGGCATTGTGATTCTGACATCTGTGAATGGATGGCGATCTAAGTACAAATAATGTGTTTACACTCATTCAAGCAGCCCCATTGCCTTCTGAACACAGAACTGAAATCGTCATTCGGAATAGGAAATTCATCACTTGGGCAACTGCAGAAGTATCGGGTATGCTGCAAAATGGTGTTACTGGTAGCTCAGTGAGACATCAATAAAAACAGAAGTTTCAGTCAGAAACATCCGGGTGATCTGTATGGCTCTGATGGCTCTGACAGAACCTTGTATCCTCTGACAGTGTAGTCTACACTTTCAGTCACCAAGGTGACAGGTAGGATTACATAATTGCCTCTCTGACTTCGCGCCCAGAATGTGGTGACTTATAGGCACCATCAGAACGACACGTGTGGTATACTCTTCACAGGGGCTCCAGTAATGCTGTAGCCATTTACACACAGCCTGGTGATGTTTATGTTGTTTCCTGGCAGAGAATAACATTTACCTCTCCGCTATTGCTATATATCTGATGCCATACTCTCCCCTTATATATTTCGCATTGGGATGTTGTCACTGATTTCAATACAGTCTCCATTTGGATACATCGCTTGCCATTGCATTTGCTTCACCATTACCGTATGTTGCAGCTTTGAACTATACTGTCCAATCTGCACACTCTCTAGTACTATGCCCTCAGTCCTCCAAATTGTGTGTTGATCCATTATCAGCTTGCAATGCTTTTTCCTACTCATCTGCATCTGCATCGTTGCCAGCATTGACATTATACCCATCTACATCACTAGTTCCCAGGTCAAACCTCTCAAATTCGGACACAGCCTGTTGTTGCTGGCTGGGGGTGAGGATGGCATCACACTTGTTCCTTTCGTCTCCTTCATCTTCGTAATCCCGGCTGCCACCTGCCATCCAAAACTGCCGTTTGTTATCCGCCCAATTATTCTCTCCCAGGATGGTGTGTTCAGTGCTTCCAATGTTATACTTCTCAAGCGCCACTTCGGAGCTCAAATAGTTCAGAATAATAGTATTGTCAACACAGGCTGTTTGCATGCTGATGACCATGTCAGGCATTGGGTTCTCCCCATGTTGGATCTGACGCTTGACTGTAGCAGGAGTATGTTTGTCCACCCTCTGTTGGTAGCTCTCTGGTAGTGTGTTCCAGGTATTGTTCAAGAATGTATACATGTAAGCAATGCCAGGCAAGGATAACAACTTGCGACTCATTGTCGTGCAGCAGGATACATGCTTACCACCGTCAATGTTGTAGTTGAAGTAGTTTGAACAATGAGGTCCATCTGCTTTCAGCATTGACTTGGAACCTTTCATATGAATGCCTCCATTCTGTGGCCACTCAAGGTATGCATGGTACAATGTGGTGCAGGTAAACATGATTCCTGGAGAGGGTATATGACTGTCCTTGTCTTCAATCATGGCATTATACAATCCATCAGCATACTCACTGCAGTTATTTGCTTGATGATAACATTTGATTTAGATATACCCCGACATTGTGTCCTCCAGGAAGTTAGGTGAATGCTGGCCATTTATTAGCAGCTTTCGACTCTCTCCGTGTTGGATTTTGACCGCATACACCACATTCCACATGGTCTGCTACAGGAAGAGATAGTAATTGTCTATATGAAGGAAATCAATGAATTCAAAATGCTCACTGTTGGATTCAAAGCGATGGAGATCATGAAGCTTGGGTATGTTGTCCGTTTCTGATTGAATAAACTGGGATAGAATGTTATAGACTTGTACTTGACCCTGGTACCGGTTTGAGCATGGAATACCCAATGTGAGATGTTGCTTCAGCATACATCTTGGGAAATATGAGTTGTGCGTGCCTCAAATGCTCTGGACGAAATGTTGCTCTGCTGCATAGCGGTGTTCCAGTACTGTTCTATTGTGTGCCAGTGTGGGGCTTCAGCAAATGCTTTCGCAACACATCACATTGCATACCTTACCATCTCTAAGTCGCTTACTCTCATCAACGGGCGTCAGTTCCACATGTGTAGCTCCAGGAGTCTGCCCATTGCAAATCCACCACCTGCCATATCTTAGTGACCCATTAGATTGATGCTGTGACTACCGGAGACCACTGATTGAGGTTTACACACTATGTGCTGTTGCAATTCGAACTGATTCTGTCTGTGATTCCTGTCTGTAGCTCGCGTTCGAAGGAGATTTGTAATGATTGTGCGGGCTTCTGGCTTTGGGATGAGGGTAGGCAAGTTTACACGACCACTGGGAGGAGTGGGAGTACTAACAATGGCAGATGCTGGGCTTGAAACAATGCAACGTGTTGACTCTCTCTGTTAAGCTCCTCCTGGTGCTAGTGTGCTACCACTGCTTGTCCCCAGCATGGCAGTTGGAGTATTTATTAACCGCCGCTCTGTAGCGGATGAGGTGCAATGTCATGCATTGTGTGTTATCTGCAATGCGAGAATCTTTCAGCGAAGATGAGGAGATGGAGTTCGGACCTTCGGTTGTGGAGATTACGGAACTCCCTCCTTGAGAGGAATCCATTTCGCCAGCCAGTGTGCAAATGCGTCTCTGGGCAGGGGGAAGTAGAGCATTCGCTGAAAGCCCTCCCTTGTGTCGTTTCTGATGGCTAGGAAGCCTTTGAACCATTGGTATGACCAGAGTCATGTCATGATTAGGGCTTTGGGGAGGAATAGTCAAAGATGGATGTTCGACATTGAGAATGTAGGAATAATTTCGTCTGGATGCATACGCAAAAGCAGGCAAGGTAGACTAGTATTTGTGCGACTAAGGAGGGATTGGAAACCACAGGAAGGCGCAGTGTTGATCATGCTAGACTCTAGACTATGACAATACTCAGGGATGAGATCCTTTGAAAAGCATTCAATTATGTGGTTAACTTCCATCATATTGAACCCAAATCAAACACAGCATTGATATCCACTGTTACAGCAATGTTTGAAGGTCTATTTGCACCGCTTGAAGAGTGTTCATGCTTTCTTGGCACAATCATCATAGTATTGCACTTGCTTTTGGTACAATACTTTGATTAATCAATTGTGTATATTTTTAGCTTCATGGTGGAAATCACCCTTTCGCAGAACTAATTGCATTGCAAACCAAAAAATGATGTATTCCCTATCCTATGACCCCAGTTATGTGTTGTTGTTTGATTGCTAGGCTTGTGGGTAGCCTTGTTGGATGACTGCACAATTGGGACAACCTTTGACCACCTCAGTTTGCTCTGGGATGCGTGAGGTCTGAGGGTTACAAGTGGCGTGTAATGCAACGCAACTCACGGCATCATAAACATTCCTCACTGCAAGTACTCGATTTTGTCTCAAGGTTCTTGATTCATAAGGTGACTGGTGGCTTGTGCATGATGAAGGCTGGGCCGTATTGTGTTTGTTGACCAACAAAACATAGGATATGAATCGAAATTATCATATTTCACAAGTTGAACCAAGAAATTGCAGGAACTCAAGTATATATCCCATCTGGCCGGCGATACTTCCATTCTATTTTCCTCCCGTATAAAATACGCCGCCAGCATTCTGAATTAACTTCACATCACATGACTTTCACAAAACAACGCCTCCCATTCTAAAGCACATTTGACAACCTACCCAACTTTGTAGAATCCATCTCCGCTCCCTTCTGCTACATACAACGTTATCATAATGCTAGTGCCTTGGATGGTGATTAATTTTCAACTCACATGATGACACCAAAGGGCAGTGGTAGTGGAAATGGAAAGGTGACTGGCAGCAAGAAAATTCCAATGTCAGTTGGGAATCAATGCTTGTCATTGGATTGTAACCATTTAAAGGAATTCATCTTGGAATATAGCCTTTGACTGATATGGATATACTCTATTTGCGGTGGGCGAAATGGCATGGCATGGGACATCATTTATGATATAATCTGTCTTTATCCAGTCATGGATTACCGGTTTTTACAATTTCAGCAGCTGTGGCCCCACTGTAGGGGCAGGTGTTCGTCTTTTCTGGAGTGGTGCACAGTCTTCTGCATATGTAAGGGGCAAATGTTTGACAAAACCCATGACCAAATGAACGATTAGAGGTGGCACAATCTCTGTGCCTTCGGGGATTAAGTCCATCACCACAATCTGCAGAGAAGCAGCGCAAGGATGATTAAACCCAGCTGGGAGTATTTCTCTGGGTACAGTAGCGATGTTCTCTGGGCAACGATAAACCCTCCATGCTTCTGGCAGAACAAGCCAGGTGACTTCCTGTCTGTTAGACCTCTGAATTTGGATGTGATGATCGACATGGATGATGATGGGGAGACATGGTTGGATCACTGAGCGCGGAGTGGTGGAATGAGACATCCTGGCAATTCCAATCAAAATGACGATGACAAGGATGAGCAGGATATGCAGGGTGGTGAGAATGGGCCTGAGAAGGGGAAGTGTTCAATGGATGGACAGGGGAAAGGGAAGGGGAAGAAGAACTGTAAAGGGAAAGTTATGATTAAACAAACCCCAGGGGGAGATGATATCTCTCGTGCCATTACCTTGTAGCTACAGAAGGAAATGTATGGGGCACACTTGGACACGGAGGGCTAACTAGAGCAGTTACAGTAAATGCCAGAACCATCGCCCGGTATGTCAACTTCCTCCTCCGATAATACCGTCTCTACTGAGGAGTCAGATGATGATACTGACTCTCCTGAGGAGTGAGATGACGAATATGAATCAGAACATGATTCTGTTGTGGATATACCAATGGAGGATGATGTGGATGCACCATATGGCTTTGATTAAGATGGCGATGTGCATATGAAAAGGGACAGTGACTATAAAGAAGAGGAAGATGAATAGGATGAAGATGAGAAGGAAAAGCAGGATGAGAATGAGGACGAGGATGAGAATAAGGAGGAGGATGGGAATGAGGAGAAGGATGAGAATGAGGAGGAGGATGACAATGAGGAGGAGGAGGATGACAATGAGGAAGAGGATGAGAATGAGGAGGAGGATGAAAATGAGGAGGAGGATGAGAATGAGGAGGAGGATGAAAATGAGGAGGAGGATGAAAATAAGAAGAAGGAAGAGAATGAGGAGGAGGATGAGAATGAGGAGGAGGATGACAATGAGGAGGAGGATGACAATGAGGAGGAGGATGAGGATGAGGGTAATGGCAAGGAACCTCAGATAATCAGCCAGGGAGAGATGGTAAATTCATCTGCTGACAATGTAGATACCATGGTAGAGAATCAGACAATCATGCTACCTGAAAGAGGCCAGGAGATCCGCGACCATACCCTATGGCCACAACCTGCAGCATCTGCCGCATAGCCACAAACTGCAAAGCCTTGTGCATGACCACCAACTGCAGAGACTTATCCCCTCAGTAAGCTCAAGTTTTGGAGGCTTGTGATTCCGCCAAACCCTCACCCGGTGTTGCCAACTATGTGAGAAGCTGAGGCAGCCGGAATCACCTTGGATGTGGACGTGGATTAGCAGCTGCTTGGCGAATTGTCAAGTGTGATCAGTTCCCCTGCTGTCCCTCACCCTGATGTCCCCTCACCCTGAGATATGGCGGCATGGCTTCGTAGGCAAGGAGTGAACCAGTGCAGACTTTGCAGAGAACGCAATGGTTGTTGTGTTTGGGTGAGAGTCAGGTTCTTGTCTTGGTCGTTTACTTTGCATTAATCTTTTTAACTCAGGCATTGAATTTTACATGTATAGCAAGGTTTTTGAATTGCTCAGGGTATATTTTAATTATGTGTTTTGTATTGCTTTCATTTGATTCGCAGTATTATGGAACATTGCCCATGCAGCGTTATTGCAACTTCTGACATGTATGTACCCTCCCCATGGTGGTGATGATGCTCAATGAATTTCTCAAGTTAGCCAAAAGTATTGTGAGCTTACACCCACACCAGACTGCTCAGGCCCAGCACCAACTGTCGTCCCGTTGTACATTGTACACTCCACTACTCATGGGTAGTCGACAACACCAGAGAAGACCCCTTTCCGTCGCCCTGAATTTTCATGCCAAAAGACGTTCACCTCAGCCAGCTGGTGAATTAAACATATCGAATTACACCATCCTGAACACCTTCAAGTTCCATTCCAGAAGAACCTCACAACTCGCAACATGCCCCGACATGTTGAACGAGCTCAGTCTCGTGAATTCAATGTTCACAGAGAATCAGTTGAAGATTTGGACACATTTTCCAACCTCAAACATGCTGGAAAAAGTACAGAATCCTAGTCTCAAACAATGCCACTACCTCTGTGGCAGATGGACAAATACCCGGGTGCCAGTGCTCCGCTGAGTGATTACCTCACTGAGCCATGGGAATGTGACACTTTCTTCTGCCTTGTGATGAACCTACGAAGCAATCCTTACAACCTGTTTGCGACTCGTAAAGAGTACCAATATATCCAGTGTGGGATCAAGAAGCTGGGGATGAAGATGTAGTATGGCAACATAATGAAGAAAGAAATCACTGCTCTGTGTTTCCCATAGTTCAAAAACGGGGACGGCGTCCAGCATCTGGTGGCTAGCTTGCCAGATGACCACGCACTTGAGGAGTGGAAACTACACACTCTTGACGATATGAGATGGAATGTCAATCACCAATACTCCATTGATTACTGGAGTTGAGACATCATCAAAAGTATATGATGGTTGATGTGGCCGCCAAGATATGCTGAGTGTCTCACTCATGTGGCACCACATCAATCAAACAGGGATACGCCACCAAATGCCTCTATACCCAAATTCACACTGCAGACTGGTGCTGGGTGACACAGCCAGAGAGAAATACTTGAGGATAACAACATGCCAGTCAAGGTTAGGTCAACCCTCAGAGTTGGGGATACACTGGTTCCCTTGATCTTGATGCCCAATCCTGCACATCACTCCAATTTTGCTGGTGACATGAAATAGTAGACTGTATATATAACAATTGGCAATCTATCTTCAAAGAACAGCCAGATGCCCTTATCATACACCTTCCTAATGGTCATTCTCCTGCCGAGTCCAATCACGAAGTGCATTATTCCTCAGACGTGGTTTTATGAGCAGCAGCAAACAATCTGAGAGGTGCTGAACAAAATGCTTAAGCGGGTACTGTAGCCTCCCACCTGTAAACCGAATCCCAGTGCTGAGAGCGGGTATTACGTCATTCTCTGTGCAGATGGCAATTTCAGGCTTTGCACACTGGTTTTGGCAACAGGCCTTGCATATTGCGCAGATCAGAGCGACGTACATCATCTCGAGGGGTATATCTGATTTCCGTGAGAAGGTCCAAAGTAGAAATTTGGAGATTCTGTCCCTCCTGACAAGCAACACCCCCGGTGTGATCACAATCTATATAGATTGCTCTGCTATACCATCATCAAGACAGCTGATGCCGAACTCTTGAAGTACCATGTTCACCATGGATTTGGTGTAATTCCACATAATCCTCGTAGTGTGGCCCGGGTACCAAAGCCCGACCTCTGCCATACAATTCAGACCAGCATAACTGACCACCTGCAAAAGTGGATTTTCCACTTCCTGAAGATGCACAAACCGCTCGACAGGTACACTACAATCTGGTTACCCATGCCAGCTTACAGCAAACTCACACCATCCATTACATCATATGAGGAAGTTTTTCAATGCATCAGAACTGAGCTGAATGAATTGAGCTGGTATCTGTTTGGAGTTGTAACCGAGTCTCTGCAAGGTGGAATCCTCGCTCAGTGTCCCAGATTCAATCACTCAATTCAGTGTTCAAAGAGTACTTTTAGAATTCTATATGTATACTTGACATAGAACTCACGATGAAGCAACATTGTGCTACATGGAGAATGCATTGTGTTGTGTTCACATCTTAGAAGATATATTCTTACTCAGGTGGGCCAGCAAAAAGGTGAAGGCCAAAACAATTGCCGTGTAAACAGAACTCATGTAGCAGTAAATTGAAGACGAGAAGACACATGCTAAAACTTGGATGCTATCAAAGCAGCGATACAAAATGAATACCTGGCAGGAACATATCAGGAACATGAGAAATGTTTGCAAGGAGTTAGATGCCGACTGCAAATTTGCAAAGATCCATTTAATGGCTCGTTGTACCAAACATATTTGTCCATACAGAGCCTTGCAACAGTATTCTGCCGAGAGCCATGAAACAGTATATAAAACGAACCTCAAGGACAGTTGAAACGCCTCCCATCATCATCTCAACTACCTACCATAAGTAAGCACTGTTTAGTGTCGCATTCTCGGCTGTGAAAGGAGTGAACTCAACCTCCACGCCCTCGGTTAGCATCGGGAGAATAGGGCTGCCACCTGCAAAGTCATCCCTTCCAGTGCTGATCTCCCCATCAGCTCTCAGTCATATTTGAAGCCCGAATTTATGGCACCCCAAAACCACCATGATGGAAAGCATTCTGATGCTATGATCAAAGACTTCAGAGCATTACTCAACAATTGGCAAGAAAGAATGCACCACATGGCAATATACAGCAGTCCGCGGTAGTTTATCAAACATACAAGTCATAACAAGACATATATATTGGTTGAACAACGGCATGCAATGGAGCTCTATATTTACCATGATATTACAGTTCAAGTCGAGGGTTCAGAAGCTGAATTCAAATCCAAGATGTGTCGATGCACAGGAAGCCATAGCTGGTGCAGAGGGGACTGACAGAATGACTAGATGTGGGTTAAGCAACACTCTGGGAGCTATTATGGCATGCTGACTAGGCGTCTCTGTTCGCAACTGCAACAACTATTCAAAATCAAGCTCCTTAACGAGGATGGAGCCATTGTTGAGTAATGGATACCCATGGCGCTTACCTCAATACGTGAAAACTCACAGAAATTGCATCCTTTTTCAAAATGTGTTCAAGTCAGAAAAGTACTGCCGGCCGTTGCTGTGAAACTTATCAGCGTGTGCAACATTGTCTGCTGCCTGCACATAATTGCAGAGATACCTACTTCTAGTACAACAGGGGACAGATGGAACAAGCGATGGATTGTCCATAGCCATGGAGATCTGGCAACTTCGAATGACGTGTATATTTAGTACAGAGAGAATTGCATGGTGCACCCAGGTAGAAGGAACATGAGGAGAGATTTATGCAGCATCACCCATCGCGTTACAATCCCGATGCAAGTGCATACCCAATGATCCCATTCTGATGTATGGTCACTGCTGGCCACAATGCCAGAATGTTTGATGAAAATAGGAGACTGACAGAGCGAGAACATATGGTGAAGCGGTGATTGGTCGGCTATATGCAACGAATTGCATGGTATTGGCACCGGGCGCAGAGTGAGTGGCCACTGGGGTGTCTCTGATTTCGATGACGGAGCATGTCAACTCTGAGGCAGCCACTCCTCCTGGGTGGAGAATTGTTTTCCTGATGGATGGGACAGGGAACTGGGAAGGGAAGTAAGAGAATCTGTGGATAATCGAGCAGTTGGAACCGAAGAAAGCATCTTCTGTAATATGAAATGCATCCCCCTGATGACTAGTATCACACTTGACTTACATGATACCATCTAGCTCAGTATGCTTGAGCATTGAAAAGTCTTGGTAATGTCATTCCTCCAACAATATTGTAGAATTGAAAAGACTCGCCCAGCTCTTGGTGAGGAGACCTCCATATTCTGGAATTGCTCGATTCGACAAGCCCTATAGCCATGTGATACAATAGAGTGGTATGGTGATAAACGTACTCAGGTACATAATTTTTCCAGTTGTCACTGTGACTTTTTCAAACCCTTCAGCACACCGGAGGATTCCCTCCACAGACGCCCTGTTGTGCATCAAAAATTTAGTCTAATATCATCTTATGGCAATGTACAAGTACCGAACTGAATCCACCATTGAGTACATGGAGCAGTATATGGACGTGTTTCATCATCAGATGAATATATATCGTCGATTCCGCCCCCGTGAGTCGACAAAGAATGTCTTGGAGGCATTAACAAAGAAGCTTACTTTTGACACACTGGACGAAGATGCCTGTAACCCCACATACAACAATTTTTCAGTGGCTTCAAAGAGTTGTCCCGTTAATGAAGATACAACACAGATGGAGTCAGATATTCTAAATCATCCTGTTGAGAAATCAGATCAAAGCTTTGTGAGGATGCATCTCCTAAACCACCTTTCTGACCATATCAGCCAGCTTGGTAACTTTATAAATGTAAGCTCCAAACTCCCAGAAACAGCAATGATGGATCTTAATTAAGCATACCTACAATTGAATCCCCATGGTGCAGTCATCCTGTAGTTGTGAACGAAAGCCTGAAAGGAGGTGTTGCTGTATCGGGAGCGGAATGCAAATGCTGCAAAACAACGTTGAAAAGATGAAAAGCTGATAACCATAGTGCTTATCAAGTAAATATTGATAATGCCACGACCAGTAATCACGACCCTTGATGACTTGCTCGAGTGTTGTGCTATGCCAAACAGGGAGCTACACAATCACATTGTTTATCTACTGCATTTGGCATAATGCTGAGCAATTCTGGTGATGTTGTTTGAATGTGACAAGCAGGCAGTTCATATGGTTTGTTGCACTGGGCCCACAGGGTGGTGGAAGCAGAAGCCACCAAGAAATGATACTGTGGTTCTCTAAATGGGGACGGGTCTGGAGAGGCACTGTTAGTCAACTGCCAGACTCATTCTGGCAGGCTTGAAGTGTCTTTGAATCGTCGAGAATGCTGTACCAAGCATTATATGACTACTTGCCTTGGTTGAGACGTCAGCAACAGGGGCAATAGCTCAGACAGCTGCTATGGTGATAGTTGAGAAGCGACATCAACCTTCAATGCAAGTCTTGCACAATAATCACTAGCATCGTACATGTCTTGCCGCCATTGGAACCACTAATATTGTATAGATATGCATGATAGAAGGGGCTGTACATGTTCTCTAATTGACGCCACAGCCAGATAACATGCAGGGGTACATAAGCAACGTGAATGACTTGAATGATTGCATTTTGTATCACATATAGATTATTCAATTTGATCCTTGAGGTCATTCTTGCAGTGATATATTGCAATCCGATCAGTGTTTGCTCTGGGTGTCATACTGTTGCTATGGAAGTTGTGCAAACTTGTGTATAATCGATTTCTGAAGGGAATAAATAGTCAAGAATATTTCAAAAAACCATTGAAAGAATTAAAATTTCAAAGACTAACATGAAACCAGTGCAGTGAATGAACTTATATGATGAAACAAGTCATTGAAACATCGTAACCACAAGACCACATAGTTGAACACTTCAAAGCCCGGTGGAAGTATGCAAACAAGTCACTCAGATTATATGTGGAGAATGTGTACGAAAATCTCTGTATGGGGTCCATGTTCTAATACCACTTTCGCTTTTGCCGATATCAGCACAGTCAGTTTTACCCCTACCAGTGAAGCTAGATCCACAGCTTCAAGCTTGCTCCAAGTGAACTCAGTATTACACCTACCAGCGAAGACAAATCCACTGCTACCGGCTTGCTCCCAGTGATGTCAGATTGTTAAAGAGGTGAGAGTTAGCATGTCAGAGTTGTGAGGCCAAGCATGTCAGAGCTTTGAAAGTGAGTCTGTCACAGTTGGGTGAGCCAGAATATCAGATTTGAAAGTTATAATGTCGGAGTTGTATCAGTGGGCTCATTAGAGTTGTCTGTGTGAGTGTATCTGAGTTGTTGGAGTGAGCTTTTCAAAGTTGTAAAATTGAGCATATCAGAGTTGTCAGAGCAAACTTCTGAGAGTTTTGAGAGTCAGGGTGTATACTTGACAGAGTTGTCCATGCAAGTACGTCAGACTTGAAAGAGATCATATTCAAGATGTGAACGGAGATATCAGAGTAGCAAATACACAACCAATTCTGATGAATATATAGTATATTCCATGAATTGCAGTATATCATACATTTGCTACAGCTCAGTTACATTCATATTACAAATATCATTTCAGTACTTATAGGTGGGTGTTCAGGGGTTAAGCTAAATTGCTCGGGAGTAGTTTGTATTATTTTGTGTTATCGGAGTTATGGAAGTTTACAGTAGGCCATAAGGTGTATGGTAGATAATATGTAACAGAATACCTTTTTCCAGAGGTATTGTAATTCATTGTTTTTTTCCCTCAATTTGTAATATCTAACTTAAGGGTAATAAGGTGTTGCCTATTTGTAAATCAAAATGGGGTTTGAGAAGGAATAAAATCTAATGGAGTGAAGAATAGAACAGCTATCTGAAAAACAACTATATAAATGAAGATAGAGAAGTTTCAAATTACATAATAGAGGACTTCACTAGACTTAGAACAGCAGAATAGAATTACAAAGCACCAATTCTGGCCAAGGAGAATAAAAAAAATAAAAAATATTCTGGCCACCCATAAGCTGTTGATCAATAATGTAGCTGTTGAAGTGAAAAGAATTTCCCATTAATGGAACAACTTACATTGATAGTGAGATTGAAATTATTGAAATGTATCCAGCAGTCTTGTAGCATATATAGAGAACTCAAGATCAATAGTGATTTTAACCAGATCTAAAATTTGGGAATTATAGATTGACAAAACTGAGATATAGTGGGCTTGTACAACATGGTATTGGCTATGAAGGGAAGTTAAAAATATAATAAATGCAGTGTTTCAGTGCAGATGAACAATATTATCATATCACAAAATATCTTTGAGACTTAGATATCATAAAATATAATTTTCTATACTTCGATTTAAAGCTCAGTCTTAATGGGTAAATCCAATAGCTAATTCCAAACTACATCATGGTAACTATCAGCTACTGATTACTATCAAATTACACTAACCTCAAGGTGTGAAATGTATAATATATGTGTTAATAGTCAAAATGGTAAGTCTATGTAGAGGCAACTCAGAAGAATACATTACTTACTGATTCCAAAATCTGAAGAGCTAAATTGAAACAGAGACCACCTCGCATTCAATGTACCTAGAGTGGCTTCACTGAAATAGACTCTTATATTCACTGATCATGCCTGGTGTCATTTGCTACTTTCTAAGTTGTTTTGACAATTCAGTTCATCTGGGTCCAATATCAATGGCCAAGTTGTCTTTTTGATGATAATTGCTACTATGATTCTTTTAGTAAGCTTCGTAATAGGTCTTTAGTATTGGTGACAATTGTGAGCTTGATCAGCCATTGGTTGCAGAATATTGGAATATCCAGTTGCCCTGAGTCGCTGAATCTCCATAATTGGCAGTGTTAAGTTAGACTGTTGCAATTTGTTGGAGATAGGCCATTGGCATTGAAGAATACTAGTCAGAATAACTGCAGGTTGTTGTCATGAAGTTGGAGACAGAGGGTTCATTGTGACAGTATCAGTATGGCTTCATTTGAGTGACAGTTTCATGGTTGTAATGTGGAATTTCTTACTGTAATACATCTATTTGGAAGAAAGATTATCAGTAACTTATTCCAATTGGCTGTATTGATATTCATAGATCTGATTGATTTATTAATATCTTCTGCCCAGCATTCATTGAGTTGCAGACTACTGTAAGATTCACCTTAGTGTATTTCATTGAATCAATTCAAATGCATCCTGATGAATCTGACTCCATCACCATAGACAATACTTGGACCTCAACCCTGTAAATGACACTCCAGCATGCCATCTTCATCAATGGAAGTTGTTACATATAGTAAGCTTTTTGATTTCTCTGTGAATAGCAATTTCTCACCTGCCTGGCTGTATATTGCACCTAAAACAAAAAGTTCATATTGAAGTGAAAATTGAAGTTGGATTGTACAGATACGAATACATACCAGTTAGGATACAATATAGAATCAGGTGTAAAATCAGCAGAGAAATATAGTTCAAGTAACTGACTCAGGGGTAAGGAGGATGCAGTTTCAGACAAATCTTCAAATACTTCAATTGAAATAATTTTACAACATCAATAGTATATTGTACATTGAAGTGCTTCACATTGATTGAGGAACAGATGGGTACACTAGGATCATCAGAATCTGAAAACCCAATGCCAAATATTAGTTTTACTTCTCAAGTTTATGATAGCACAAAACTCCAAGTTTGTTTCAGCCAACATCTCTAGAGTTGAACTGGATACACCTGAAGCTCTCCTGATATTTACATGATAGAGTAAGCAACCTAACCTTCATGCTGGCAAAAGAGAGCAGAGAAGAATATTTGGGGATAATTAAACTGGTATATGACACCTGCAGAAGTAGGTTGAATATAGATAGATTATGTATATTAGATAATGGTGACATTGAATTGAACTTATTAATCGAAAATGAAATGTACCGATCATATCTGGAAAATGACATTTTAGCACATATAATGTACTTTTGGCTATATAATCTCTGGTAGTCTCCCGTAGTAGCCATAGTGGTAGATAATGAACTTTGGCCCTGCGCCATTATATATAATGTGGATAACAGATGCATAATATATGTTATGGTTATGGTTGTACTTCCACCTTGCCCCTGTTAGTGTTAGCAACTGGTCCGGGCAACCTGCCAGCAGTCCAGGTTTGGACCACCAGCACTGGTTAGTTTAGTTTCAAACCTGTCCAAAATCCCGACCAGCTGACTCTTGCCGGGCCAAACCCGAATGCATACCCATCACCCTCTGGGGTTTCCCTCGTTTGCCTGAACCCATCACTTCCAATCTCCAGTTCTGTGTTTTGGGTTTTACAGTTATCATCGCATTCTTGTATGCTGCTGTCAATTGCAAAATATGGACATCAGTATGTCACTGTTTGTTTTTGATTTAATGGTCGCATTAATGACCAAGACGAACAGAGACTTGCGCCCTACCACATCCAGCAAATGAGCCTCAATGGAGCATCAACGATTGTTGGTCATGTATCTTGGGCAATCTGGAGGGCAACAGGTCATACACAGTCATAAACAAAGTATTGGCCACCATTATGGGAAAAAGAGAAAGCAAAACACTCCATACTCTATCTTCAAAATGAGCGTGAATGGAGTGTTAACAGTTTTTGGTTTTGGATCTTCGGTAATATGGGAGGCACTTGATCACATGCATCCATAGGCAAGGGAATGGCAGCCATTACTGGCAGATACATACGGGATATTCCCGCCACATCTTCTGGGACAGTAACAACTTCTTTCATTTTCAGAGCATACACTTAGTATTGTTGCGCGTTGTAGCATACAAAAAGAGTCAAAATGATGTATAGAGATAATAATAGCCACATCGCACTGTGATTAACCATGAGGCAAGCCCAACAATCATTTATGCTCAGTTGACACTCATTTTCAAGATGGGGCAGAGAGCGTTTCGCTATCTCTGTTTCTAATATAGGCAGTCTACAAAACATTTGTAACTGCCTGCAACCTGTCACCCCGCAGAGTACCCAAGATACATGACCAACAAGCATTGATGCTCCGTTGAAACTCATTTTCAAGATGGGGCAGGGAGGGTAGCGCAATCTGTTTTACCTATAAAAGCAGCAAATAGTTCCTTTATGAATGTCAGCAACCTATCTGAAGTCTGATTACCCAGGATGCATGATGCAGAATTTTTGATGCTCCTTTGAAGCTCATTTTCAAGATGAGGTAGAGAGTATGTCACTATACCTGTTGCCAATAAACGCGGCCAATACTTTGATTATGAGTAACATGTGTAAGCAACCGGTCCAGATAACCTGCCAGTAGTCCGGATTCAGACTGCGAAAACTGGTCAGTTCGGTTGCAGCCCAGCCCATACACCCGACCCGCTGACTCTTACCGGGCCAAATCTGTACCCGTTCCCATCGAACCATGGGTATCGCAGTGTTTGGCTCACACTGTGAGTTCCAATCCCTGGTCCTGCATTTTGTTTTTCACATTGATGGTCATATTCAAATATGCTACTGTTTATCATATAATATTGATGTTGGTAGGTCATGGTTCATTTTGATATATTGGCCACCTCAATGATCTAAATGAAGAGACCCATGTATCCTACCTCATCGTGACAATCAGCATCAATGGAGTATCAACAATTGTTGGTCATGTATGTTGGGTAATCTGGAGGGCGACAGATTACACACTGTCATAAAGAAATAATTCCCCGCCTTCATAGCAGACAGAGAAAGCAAAGCGCTCCAAACCCCATTTCAAAAATAAGTGTCAACAGAGTGTCACGGATTTTCAGCCTTGTATCTTCGGGGATATGAGTGGCGCGTCATCACAAGCATCCACAAATAAGGATATGGTTGATATCATAGGCAGTTATGTACGGAATATTCCTGCAAAATCCTCTGGGACAGTAACTACATAATTCTTTTACAGAGCTACCACTAAGTATTCGTGAGTCTTTTAGCACACAAAACTAGTCAAAATGATGTGTATAGACCATAACAGCCACATTGCACTCTGATTAACCATGATGGAAAGCCAACAATAGTTGTCACTCCATTGACCCTCATTTTCAAGATGGGGCAGGAAGCGTTTCACTATCTCTTTTTCCTATAAAGATCGAAAACACTTCATTTACAGCTCTTTGCAACCTGTTGCACCCAAGATTACCCAAGATATATGACCAACAATCATTGACACTCCGTTGACGCCGAATTTCACGATGGGGCAGGGAGGGTACTGCAATCTGGTTTGCCTCGAAAGGTGGCCAATTATTCCTTTATGACAGTCTGCAACCTATTGGTGGTCTGATTACACAGGACACATGACCAAAAATTGTTGACACTCCTTCGACGCTCATTTTCAAGATGAAGTAGGGAGCATGTCCCTGGAATTGTTGCCAATAACTGCGGCCGATACTTCAATTATGTACAATGCTGAGAAAATCATTTATTAATTACCAGACTTACGTGACCTGAAATTGTTGACGCTCTGTTGACGCTCATTTTGCCATGGGTGCATCCACACTATGCAATCATTTAATTTGGTATCGTCTATTATTCACATTGTTTTGGCAGCCATTCTAGCGTTTTCATTTACTTTCTCCTTGATCACTACTTTGTTCTTTAATAATACATGTAAATATATGCTCTAAAATATACTTTCCAGTGTTCTCAAATTGTAAATGATAACAATCTCCAAAATCTGGTGGCTTGCGATCAATATTCGTCATCACTTGCAGGTTCGCTCCATTGGCTGCTCTGATCTTCAAAGTGGATGTTAGCTGCATTACCATACAGAAGATAGTGTACTAACCAGTGGATGTTCCTTCATCAGTCAGCATATCTGTATCACAATCTGTATAGTGCTGGCTATCCTGGGCATATGCATCAACAGTTAAAAATTAAGCACTGGGAAGAGATGTATGTGATTATGCATACCCACCTGGCACATTGACGATAACGGAACATCGAGCTCCGGAATTGTTCCTGGTTGGGGCAGATGGTGTTTTAGACAGAGACGGTATCATCACTGGAGTCGGCTGTCTGTGTTGGTCAGGTGGAGGTGCAACTGTCCCTTCGCGTCTTCAGCGTCTCAGTGAATTCTTTTGGGGACTATTTTGGTAAGGAAGGCATCCGGCTGTGTGGTTTTGACGAAGCATAGCCGGGTGTCTTTCTATCGCATCCTTTAGTTGTTTATGCACAGAAGACTCAACAGGTCGCATCTTCTTTTCTCTGACCTCGGTGTGAGGTATCTTTATCAGATATTGTGTTTCATCGATTGAGGCACACAAAACCCCTCCTTTGGCCATTTTGGGCATATTCAAGGCCAGGCGCATGTCAGACTGTTTCAGCTGTACCTGACCTCCTTACCTTGCCACTGTAGGAGACATGTTGAAAACCTACAAGAAATTAGTTGCTACATCTAACAATGAGACTCGGCTTTTACCATAACCATAAACACTTCCGTAACCTCCTCAGAAGTGATTAAAGTCTGTTTTGTTCACTCATGGGGATGGTTATGAAGAAATTCATGCTCGAAAATCCCAGCACTTACAACATCATGATGTTCATTTTCGCGGAGTGTGCGGATAAATGCCTTGGTCGACTATGGAGGTTTGCTGTTACGGGCGGCAATAAATTGGTCACATTACTTGCTATCTACATTCACTATATGTTATTAGGTTGATTGACGGCCGTTTACCTTGATATGGATTCCGTCACATCCAACTGCATGCCGCATCTTAGACTTGCTGCTTCTAGTCTTATGGACAATTTTGAAATGCTTACTCTGGGTCAAATTTATGTTGGTAGCATTGACAGAGTCGCGGTGGACTATCTGATGTCTGTGTTCGTGCTGTTTGGCAATGAGTGACGCATTTGATGTAGCACCTGTCAATTGGCTCAATTCGGATTTGATCTCCCCTTGCTGAGGGGTATGTGTATCCATGATTTGTTGGTGTGCAATAGGAGAGGACCATGATAACGAAACGAAGTGGGAAGTCCTGAGGACTGTATAGTTAGCTTCATGCCAGAATGGAATAAGTAGCAGCCAACATGATCGTTATACTTAAAATGAATCCTGTGGCATGTGACTGCAAGTTGCAGGGGTTTCCCACCACCCCACAATTTGGAATACGTTGCTGTGATATTGTGTGTTGCTTTATAGGGATAAATATCAGTGTACATCGGCCGAAATCACATGATTGTCAGATGTAAATAGGACATTGATCCAGTGAAACAATGTGTGCTGATGTTTGTCTCGAATAATCTCCAGGATATTCCATGAAACTGATGCTACCAATCATGCCATGTAGGACAGTTAGCCCAACTATTCCCATTTGATTGACATTCCAAAGGCAGATTTTGCTTTCTTCAAGTTGACTAAACATACCAACCTTGATATTCAAGATGCAGCTTGCCTCCATATTGTCCATATCCTGCAACATCTAACATCATGCCCAACATCAAAGTCAACACAAACTACAATTGTCAATGCTCCAAAAACCTTTCACCAATTCCGGTGGGAAAATATGGGAAATCGACAAAGCGGTCCACCAAGTGACGTCATCAAGCGACTAAAGGCAAGAGGCAATTGGAACCAGAACACATCCAAGCACTTGGGGTATTGCGCAGCTTGCGATCCAGAAAGAAGCTTGCAGCCGAGAAATGACGAGAAATGCACTTTTTCAACACAGAAGAGAAGGAAAAATAGATTGAGGACCATGTTCAGAGAGAAATCCCAGGGGCAAGAAAGCGAGTTGAAGACCCAGAGGCAGCGGTTCAGCAAGAGCAGGATGATACAAAGAAAGCTGAGAACACCAGATTAACAAACAGAGAGTCCAAAAAGACATTACAGGAGTTACTGGTTGCTATGGGAGACCGTCTAAGTGATCTTGCAAGTTCGATGATGGGGAGGATGGGGAAGATGAGGATGATGAAGAGACAGAGCAGGGCCTGCTGAGCAAAGATGACGAACCCGGGTGGGTGAAGGGCACAATCACCAAAACGGTGCAGCAGTGGATCCAGAGGTTTCGGCCGAAGCGGATGATGCCTGATGAATTGATACAACCCGGTTGGAAATATGTAGCTGGCGACATCCATGAACGAGAAATGAAGTACGGCACATCCGATTTGGCGGTTCCGGCATTCATTAGACAGTAAATTGATGCTGATGCAGCTGCACCTGCACTGACAACATGTGGAGAGCTTCTGGAGTGTCTTGACATTTTCCGCGGAATATCACAAATGCCTTAACAGCTTTCTCGACCATGAAGTAGTCATATTAGGCCAGTTTCTGGGATGCCACAGTCAAACACAAGGATATCCAGTCTTGCGCCCACTGCAGAACCCGGTTCATCTCTTATTCAGAATGCGAAGTCTGATCAAATTTAGGGCTTTTACCCCTGCAAATAGCCTCCCCGGCATATCACCATATAGAAATTGGATTTATACGATTACATGGCGACAGGTCCTGCGTCCTGGGAGGAATTGTGAGGCAAATTGGTATTTTTGACTGCCTATCTCTATGACAAGCAATTTTTGTACCAATATTGCTACGTGTCAGCTTATTCTTGATTTCAGTGGGAAAATTGTCAGACATGATGATTCATCTGTATATGTGCAATGGTCGAACGAACCATGCGAGAGTTCTAGAATCCAAGTGAGGCTGTAGGATGAGCAACGCGTTTGATTTCTGTTTGCCAATTACCTACATGTGAGAAAGCAAAAGCTATATTAGTGACGAAATATATGAACCAAATTTAGGTGAGTGATGTCATACGACTTATAGAAAGAGCGGTGAGTGTTAAACATAAATGGGTCTGAATGACGACCATGATGCTGCATTTGCCAATACATCCAATTGCATAACTCTCCACACAGACCTCCTGGATATGGTTGAGATGTTTGAAATTGCTTATGGTACATCACAGAATTGGAGGAGAAGCAGCTGGATGTGGACAGGTGAGAACCTCGAGCAATATTTACCAAAAACTTGTGAAATAATCTACATGGTATAATTCGCCTGCAGCAAGTGCAGGGATGTGATGGGGCCACGTCATCTCTCACTCAGATAACATGAGTAGAGGTTGATCAGAAAGTGAGACGTATCATAGCTCTCGCAGGCAACGGATGATACTTCGAAATGCAATTTGGATTTCAATAATTAGCTTACAATTCTTTGAATACAATGATTGAGTGTACGAAGGCTGTTTCAATGTGATGAATGTGATCATCTACAGAGCGTCGATAATGTTTAGTCTTATACATTCGGAAATCAAAGGGCGGCATTGTCACATGCTTCCAAAGTGACTGTATTGGTCGGCATTATAGGAAACGAGGTAAATGAGACACTTGTTGCCTCATCCTGAAACAGAGCGTCTATGGTACCTCAAAGATGTTTAACCTGACATCTTGGAAAATCGACTGCGCTGGAGGGAGCCATGAACTCTTGATCGAACTATCTGCCGCCATTCTAGGCAAAAATGGTTGCGACAACATCGCTACAATGTTCTAACGATGAGCATCCACGGAGCGACAACAACTTTTGACCTTGAATCTTTGAAGTTTAAAGGGCAGTGTGGCGACATTAACCGATAATCAAACTATCGGCTGCCATTTCAGGCAAGAATGGTTGCGACAACATCTCTGCTATCACATGAATATGAGCGTCAACGCAGCATTAATGATTTTTGGCCTTCCATCCTGGATTATCAAGGGGCTGTGCAGCGACATGATTCCATAATTGAACTATCGGCCGCCTTTCTAGGCAAAAATGGTTTCAACAACATCGTAACTATGTGCTGAACATGAGCATCAATAGCACATCGACGATTTTGGGCATAGCATTGTGCAAAACCAAGGGGCTGTGCGACCACGTTATCCATAATCGAACTATCGGCCGCCTTTCTAGGCCAAAGTGTTGGCCACAACATCATAACTATGTTCTAAAGTGTGTGTTAATGATTCTTTATCATGCATTTTGGATAATTGAAGGGCAATGGAACATAGTTAACCCACATTCAACCTGTTGGCAGGCTTTATTGGCACTCATCCTAGTGACAATAATGCGTCAGCCTTTAACAATTGAGCACCCACAGAGCGTCAACAATTTTTACGGGCACACAGTAAGCTACACAGCAATGAACTGCATTGCACTGTTCCTAAATTGAATGTTACACTGTCAGTCTTTTCAATATGTCCTCATGTACAAGATTAACAATTATGCATGCAATGTCTCACTGATCCGATTTCTTTGCATGTAGCTCAAGAGTCACTATTTGAAAACCCGGATTCTCCATTACTGTAACATTACTTTCTGCAGTCTCTCGAGTCAGATTACCCAGCTTCCTAATTCCTACCATTATTTCAGATTCACAATATTTAAATAACTCATTGCTAGAGGTTGTGATCGTTGCCATAAATGAACGTGTCTTTATTCTTGATCTGAGCAACCTAACTTTACAAATCATCTTCAATGCATGGTGGGCTCCAAGGAATGTAGGCTCGAAACAATCTGTTGTTTGGAATGATTCTAGACATTCACCTTTGGAGAGATTTTATTTGCACTGCGGAATTGAGGAAACCGGCAGCCCAGGAATCGCATGTATCATGTGTGATCAAGTTCTTCGCCATCCAACAGCATATGGGACCAGCTGAATGGGGAAACACTTGATGGCAAAAGCTCTCGTCAGAATGTTAAACAGATGAACAGAGCAGGAGGTTACTGTAATGACTTGTTCGACGGTCGATGAAACAGCGTAGGCCATCCTGAAGAGGCAAGGAAGTCGAGGAACTACAAAAGTAAGTTTGCAACGGAAATTCATATTTGACATCCAGGTTAATCCAGATTGACCGATATGACAGACCCAACGCTCCAAACTGGCAGCTAATGACATTGAAACTTCCAAATTTCACCAAGACACATGGAATCGCTACCTCATGTTAGGATATATTCCTGCTTATATGCCATGGAATCCTCAATCAAATCTCAAGCTATGACGGTAATTTAAAGCATTACATAGCGATCTAGCACTGCGGTCCGCCAGGAGGTTTAGCAGCATATGCTGGAGGGACTATGCGCTGACCATGGATGCAATTAAGAAGCAATTGCCATCTGGAAATGAAGTTAGGGTAGCATTGGACAGATGGACATCAATAAAGAAACTCGCCATAAGCTGGTCATTGCTTACTAAATGCATCGAAATTGGGCATTGCATGAAGTACAACTTGCTGGCGATGAGGTTTATTGCCTATTATTTTCTAGTTTTGAGAGCTACTTAATGATGATAGGGAAAGGGCCAACATACTGAATCAAGGCTAGTTGTACATATGAAAGACATACTTGCTCATTTTGAGCTTACGGACATCCGTTTGGTTGGAATTATGACAAAGAATGCTTCCTCAAATTTCTCAATAACACGCGTGCTGCAATCTACACTTGAGGCCTCCGGAACCGTGTGACCTGCATTGTGAAACCACATCGCATGTATTGCCCATGTCATGCAGCTGGCTATAGGTGCATCCATGAGCAGTCTGTGTGTAAACGGCTGTACGAAGTCTTGGGAAGCCCATGAGCGTGCTCAACACTTTGGAGAGAATGAAAGCATAGACATTGGGAAGAGTCAAATACTTCTAAAACAGGGCAATGCTACAATCAATATGGTGTTGGCCATGAGACCGGCTTTTGCAAAGATAATTAAGAAAGTACATATTGTATGATATTTTGAAAGTCCTGAAACTAACCTTCATATAGCAGAGAATACTTGCTGTATTGATTACACTGACACCTGGTTGTCAACATGAGTTCATTGACTGTCAAATAACCAACTTCCACAATGCGGTACTACCTGTTATGCATGTGAAGACATTTTGGAACTTGACACTGGAGATGGATGAATGAGCCTACTGATTATGAGAAGCCACCCGCACGTTGCTCGAAAATCCCAAATACAGTGATTTCTGGTCACTCATCACAACACAGAATGAATTGACCATTGTTAAATACATCATGGAAGTTTTGAGGCCATACCGATATTGGACCCTGTGGATGTTGAAGAGGCATACAGTAACATTGTATCACGTTATCCCAGTCTACAATAACATGTTCAATCATATGGCAGGCGCTAGGCAACCTTTGGCTAGGAAGAAGGCTCAATGTAAGGAAGACTTGTTCTTCACCATGAAGTTAGCGTGACAGAAGCTGTCCAAATATTATGATGAAGTGACTCCAACGATGGGTATGCTTCCCATATCTGCAAATACCATTGATTAATTGCGGAAATTGTGATCGTTTAAAAAGTGGGACTAGGGAATGGATAATGATCCTGAGGACGAGACATCTTATAATACCCAAGACCAAGAGGCCTTTCTGAAGTATGTGGAGAATGAATCCTGTGCCAAAAATCGAGGCGTGCCGGTCAATAAAGCTGAAAGTGTACCAAGCAGCAATCTTGTCTCCTCTGTAACGGCTTCAAGATTCGGTCAATAATCATTTGATCAAGACGATGTTTCCAATGATGATGATGAATACTGAACGCCTATCAATGTGACTGAAACGACACCTAGACAAAGTGATAGCGCGGCATGCTGATTGACCACCACCAGGCTTCATTTGAATTCACTGCCTGAAGCTCGAAAGAAATGAAGGCAAATTAATCCAAATCTCAATGATTAACATTCCAACCAAATGGTGATCAGCAGTACAATTTGGACACGGGACATAACCGACTGGTGGCGCCAACAAGTGGAAACAGACTCAAAGTACGATGTTTTCTCCAACGTGGCACACAACATATTGTCTATCCTATCTCGTGGTGTTGGAGTGGAGGCCAGATTTTCTCTCTGGGCAAGACGTTGTCGGCTGGAGGCAGGCAAAAAGCACAGGCCAGACCCTTCACGAAAAAGTTGTTGGACAGCAGTTTGCTTGAGCCAGTAACAGCATTGTTCAAGGCGATAAACCAGCATTGGACATTATAAACACAGATAACCACTCCGAAGAATGTGGTGTAGGAAGGGCAGTTGTACAGTATGGCCAATGTCCACGACTTTTTGGAGATCTGACAGGAAAGCCAAAGCCTACATGCTACACAGAAACAATATGGTGCTCAAAACAAGCAGATGACAGCCGTGGGATACATTTCGGACATGGAAGAGATTATCACAGCAACCTAGTTACTCTTTCAACATGATGGTGCGGCTGTATTTAAATTGTCAGAAAGATTACCTTTGCCACCAGCTTTGTTTGCAAGAACCTCCCTGGAGGACGAACTGAAATATTTAAGTCCACTGAATCAGAACAATCAACCGTCATCCAGTTGATAATGGTAACCATAGTGCATCTGAAGGCATTTCGGACACCAAAATTTGGCCTAACTTCATATGCAATTTGAATAAGCCAAATGACATGGACGATGATTGTTAGGTAGACTTTGAATCTGCTAGAGCATTAAGTAATTGTATCAAGGATCCGGAATGCCCAGAGCAGCAAGGTGTGAGTGCTGATGCAAATTTTTCCGGATCGATTTGGCTACCATGGAAGTCAAAGAGAAAGGATTAAATGGTGATATTGACTGTCAATGGAATGGAAATGAGAAGTGATAAGAGCGTGAAGTAAAAGTATGACAAAATGTGTCAATGTTTCACCAGCTTCTTTATGTAGCTTGACTGAGAGTTGGAGTTAGAGATATATTATGGGTGAATGGTGAGCAGTAGCTTGTGAATATCGGTTGATAAATAGATGTATAGCAGGCGCAATGAATCTTTTGGCAAGATATATAAATTTCAGTTGTATGAAAGCAAACAGTGCATGAATTTTACTGCGCTTGGCTTTGCCCCAGGGCCAAGTCTTAATCTGTCAGAAAGACAACCAATAAGATCAGATCATGATGATAACAATCATCAATGGCAGCAGTTGTTGAATGGACAACACACTCAAATGAGCGTCAATGGAGCGTCAATAATGTATGTTGTTCTAGGTATAGTAATCAAAAAGTGATGTGGTCGTTGTTATGCATACCTGATCCATTGGCAGCATTTATAGGCAAAAGACAGATTAACAAGGTCACCGCCCCATTCTGGGAATGAGCGTAAACGGAGCGCCAGCAATCTTTAGCTTTGCATCTTGGGTAATTTATGTTCTGTTTGGGTGCTGACATGCATTTACGAGATATTGGCATCCTTGAGGGGCAAAAACAACAGTGACATGCTCCCTGCCGCATTCTGGATATGAGTGTCAACAGAGAATTAACTGTTTGAGGTCTTGCATAGTTGGTAATGAAGGCATCGAGTGGATCTTCGCACACATAACAGAATTATCGACCGTCTTGTAAGCCACAAATACAGATTATCAAAGATACAACTGTTAGGGGTATTCCCCTTATGGAGGTAATGGTACTTGAATGTGACGTAAGGTCTTATCCATTCAGGATGAATACATAATGCTAGACCTAGACAATACAAGTGGCGAGTCAAATGCTTCTTAGCGGGATTTCAGAAGAGCCTCATGTCGATTTGATAGTGAGCGTCATTGCTAGCAGATTCATTGCGAGTTCATCAATACCGTAATGGTAGAACTGATTTGATGATGCAATAACCTTGGCCAGACATAAGCCTTCAAGGCTTAAAGAGATGCCAGTGATTTCTTACCACACTCATTGAACTATTTTAAGTGGGACTAGACACATTCACTGCACTACTGTGACTGATGTGTCAGGCAGACGATGACTAATATGTAATTATGTGTGATTTCAAGCCACTTCCCCTGTTGGATGAGGAACAACTTGGACACTCCCCGGCTAGTGAGAATGGTCTCGGCCTTAGCATGGCGTGTCTGATTGATTGTGACATAGGGCAAAGATATAATCCCTGCCAGCCATAAAGTGGTTAATCATCCAATCAAATGTTGACGGAGTAGTGGTGAACTGCCACGTAAACCTCTGAAACAGATAAACCAATAAGCCTGTATGGTTAAGGTTGTGGTTTCATATATATTAAGCAATCTGTGTAAAGCCCTCCCAATAACCACGTCAGCAGAGAAGAGGTTTCAACTTTCCAAAAACACGAGGTGTGAGAAATCTAGGTTGAAGTTACTGTTTGATTACATCTTATTGCAGATGATGGCCCGAGAGGGAGCATAGTGCTTTAAAACGTATTAGGTAAGAACACAATAACCTTTGGGAAGCGTGGTGGTATCAAGAGAGATTAAAACTCAATTTGGAGCAATCTAAGATAAGACAGATGAAATGATAGCAATTCTGGTCGATGATGATGGCCCCTCGGGGGAGAGTAATTCTTTAAAACCAATTATGCAATAAAAGAAAGCTATGAAGAGACAGCAATGCTCCAGCATTGAAAAGGACAGCCTTACAAGTACGAACCATATCTACCTGAGAAAAGAAGCTGAAATATTACTAAGTTTTCAGTTTGTATTTATTATTATTATTATCCACGAGTATATTAGTATCATTGATTAGGATTGTAAGCGGTTCCCCCGCCCCATGGTCGAGCACAATTTCAACAACGAGTACGACGTGATATTGTTTACCTTATCCGTTTTGCTGGATCAATTCGAAAAGGAAGATCAATCATTTGCCACACAGTGTATTTGGCGGCTGGCAAGTATTATCCAGTTTACTGAGATATTAACATATTATTGACATTAAAAAGTGTTCCCTTCAGATTATGCCAAAAATCTGGTGGTAACACCTTTACCGAAGCAAGGGACATTATCACCGGAATCCGAACTATCTATATTAGTTAGTGGCGCAAGTAATAGTCAATCCAATCCCGATGCAAGCAGGTCTCTTCCTGAACAACAAAGCAATAGTCATTCTCAATTAAATACGACCCACTCTGGAAAGACCTTTAACAATAAGAATGTTAATTATTCCAATTCTGATTTACTGAAAAGATTCGGGAACCAAAATAAGAAGGAACGCAGTCACATCTGAGCCCTTCTCAAAATCGGAGTTTTGGAATATTGAGCGAGGTTACGCTTCAGACGTGATAGTGCCGATAGTATCTGAATGCCAGATTTATCACAGAAATTGGAAGAGGGAATTTGTAAAGATACCTGTCAATTCAGATTGCACTATCAACGGGGAAATTATTACCGCCATGATATTAATTAATCACCGATACTAATTATGCAAGTATACTTTGCAATATTGATTAATCTCTGAGATTAATTATACAAATACGTTTTACGATGTGAAGTATCGGGTTAATCATCCCATGAGAGATCGATAAGAACTACAGTCGTGTACCTAGTATATATTCTTAGGAGGAAGCACCCCAGTAACAACAACATAGATTTCAAATTAATGGATATTGCAAACTGCAAAACATGCAATAATGTATTATTGGTTGTTGAAAACGCGATTTTGATAAGATACTATTAACAAACAGCAAAACCAGAGCCTTATATGAATCAATGAAAGGACCTGCAGAGCGATCCACGGACAATCCGCCCAATGCAGGCGGGTTGGGAATTTACCATCCAACCCAATCTGAGTTTAGAGTTAAGGTTTATTAATAACCTGGACAGCCAATTTGCCAGCAGTTCAGTTGGGACCCGAACCCAGACATGATGTGACGGTTCTGATCTATTGGGAACACTGTTTATTAGCATGACCTAATCAATTTTTAGTTTAGAGACTTACATGACCTAAGATTGTTGATGCTCCATTGATGCTCCTGTTGCCACAGGTGTATCCACAATATGCAATCATTAAATTTGACATCGTCTATCATTCACATTGTTTTGGCAGTCATTCTAGCATTTCAATTTACTTTCTCCTTGATCACTACATTGTTCTTGAATAATACATATAAATATATCCTGTAAAATAAACTTTACAGTGTCCACTAATTGTAGCTATTAATAATCTGCAAAATCCCGTTCCTTTATATCATTGCTCGTCATCAGTTGCAGGTTCCAATAACAGGCTGCTCTCGTCTTCCAAATTGATGTTAGCTGCGCTACCACACAGCAGATAGTGTACTCACCTGTGGATGTTTCTTCAGCTGTCGGCATATCTGGATCATAATCTGTATTGTGGTGGCTATCCTGGGAATATACCTCAAGAGTAAACAATTCAGCACAGGGAAAAGACATATGTGAATACCCATATCCCGCCATCAAATTATTGATTTGGGAACTTTGAGCTCCAGCTATATTCCCTGGTGGGGTAGGTGGCATTCTGGGCAGAGGTGAAGTCGGCTCTAGGTCAGCTCTCGGGATCCATTGGGTGCATGTGCACCTGATCCTTTGCATCTGCAGGGTGTCAGCAGATGCTTTGCAGTGCCATTTTGGCAAGAATGGCATCCGGCCATGTGGTCTTGACAAAGCGTAGCCAGGTGTGATTCTTTCGCAGCCTTCACCTTTTGATGCCCAGGATACTCAACTCCCCGCTTCATCTCATCTAGGACTTCAGCCTGAGGTTTCTTGATCAGATATTGCCTTTCCTCTATTGTGGCGTGCAAAAACCCTCCTTGGCAATTTTGGCCATATTCAAGGCCAGGCACATGTCAGACTGTTACAGCTGTACCTGACCTCCTCACTTTGCCATAGTTGCGGACATGTTGAAGACCTGCAAGAAATTAGTTGCTCCTTCTAACAATCACAATCGGCTAGTAGCTCAGCCATATATGCTTCCATAGCCACCGCTAAGGTGCTTCAAGCCTGTTTTGTCCACTCCCTGGGATGCTTATCAGGAAATTCGTCTGCGATAATCCAAGGCTGACAACATGATGATGTGCAATATTGAGCACTGTGGGGACAAATGCCTTGGTCGACCATGGAGGTTTCCCATCAGGGGCAGTGCTAAATTGGTAATGTTACTCGCTACAGACAATGTATAAATGGTATTAGGTTAATCCACCGCCGTTTACCATGATATGTATATACTCACATCCAACTGTATGCTGCTTCTTATTCTTGCTGCTTCCAGTCCTATGGACAATTTTGAAATGTACATTCTGGGTGATATTTTTGGTGGCTGCATTGACAGCATCGCGGTGCACTAACAGGTGTCTGGGTTCTTGCTGTGTGCCAATGACTGATGTATTCAATGAAGCGTCTGTCCATCTGCTTTTCACAGATCTGCTCCCATCTGGCTGAGGCAGTTGTGTATCCAGAATTTGCTGCAGTGGAATAGGAGAGGAAGATGATAATGAAAAGAGGTGGGAAGTCCTGAGGAATATATAGTTAGCTTCATGTCAGAATGGAATAAGTAGCAGCCAACATGTTTGTTATACTGAAGATGAATCCTACTGCTGATGGCTGCAAGTTGCACCGGTTTTCCACTGTCCCATGATTTGCAATAAGTTGGTCCGATGTTGCTTCTTTGTTCACCGGTTTTCATTGCAGTGTACAACAGCCGAAATCACATACTTATCTGATATAAATAGAATGTTCTTCAAATGAAAGGATGTCTGCTGATGTTTGTGTCAAATAATATCCGGCATACTAAATGAAACTGAAGCTAACAATCAAGTCATGTCGTATGGTTAGCCTAACTATTCCTATTTTATTGCCAGTCAAAAGGCTGATTTTGGCTTGTTCAAGTTAACTAAATATACCAACCTTGACACTCAAGATGCAGCTTGCCTCAATATTGTCCATATCTTGCAACATCCAACAGCTTGCCCAACAACGAAGTCAATGCAATCTACAATATTCAATGTTCTGAAGAAGAACTGTTTGCCTCTGCCAGCAGACACATATGGCCAATCGACAAAGCGGTCCACCCAACAATGCGATCAAGCGACTGATGGCAACACCTGCTTAGAAGCAGCAAGAGTCTGAGACCTTGAGGTATTGCGCAGAGTGCGAACTAAAATGAAGCTTGTGGCCGTGACTTGATGAGAAATGAACTTCTTATCAAATCAAGAGAAAGGAAAATGAATTGAGGATTATGTTTAGACAGAAACCGCTGGGGCAAGAACGAGATTTGAAGACCCAGATGCAGCGGTTCAGCAAGAGCAGGAAGATATGAGGAAAGCTGATAATGCGGGATTGAGAACCAAAGAGCTGGAATTGACATTGCGGGCAATGATGGTTGCAATCAGAGCCAGTTCAAGTGATTGTGCAATTTCTGACAATGGGGAGGATGGGGAAGATGAGGATGATAAAGAGACAGAGCAGGGGCAGCTGAGCGAAGATGATGAACCTGGCTGGGTGATGGGCACAATCTTCAAAATGATACAGCAGTGCTTGGAGTGGTTTCAGCAGAAGCAGATGAAGCTTGATGAATTGACACAACTGGGATGGGAGGACAGAATTGAATACGTCTATCACAGAGATCAGAAGTACAGCGCATCCAAATTGTAAGTCCTGGTAGTAGCTAAACCGCAAATGAATGATGGTGCAGCCACACCTGCACCCTGAACATTTAGAGAGCTTATCATCAGCAAAGGAAGTTTCCGTCCGGGCTGAATGGCTCCATCAGAGTGGATGTGGTCCAACAGAGCCGTCACAGACACCCTGCTGGCGGACAACTCCGTGACCAGCGTCAATATCATGTGTCGCATTGCAAATCGCACTCTGATTGCAGTTTCACCATTTCTTCTTGCTCTGTCTGTTACCTATTTGAAAAGAACGCTCTCGCATTGTGGCCAGCTGTGGGCATATATCGTAATGGGTTCGTTAGGTATGTGCTTGCATCGATATCGCAATGCAATGGGTGACGCTGCGGAAATGTCTCCTCGCGCTGCTTCTATCTGCATGCAAAATTCAATTTTCTCTGTACTAATTATACATATCATTTGAAGTCGCCAGATCTATGTGGCTATTGAGAATGCATTGCTCATACGGTCCAGCTGATCTGGTATTTCTAGTAGCTGTCTCTGGAATTACGTGTGTGAAGCCGACGATGTTTCCCATGCTGAAAATTTGCAAAGCAATGGCTACTGGTAGTGTTAGCAAGGTTTCCGGACCATCACTTCGGGTCCGGATCCAAGTCCAAACCGAACCGTTGCCCAGTTGGTGGTCCAGGTCGTCAATAAACCAGAACCGTCCACTCAGCTACTGTTCAATGCTGAATTCGCAACCCGTCTGAATCTGGCAGGTTGTCGTCAGGTCGCTCAGCGTGTCCATCTATACATTCATATATGGCTCTTGCATTTGTGCTGTGTTAATAATATCTTATCAAAATCGCATTTTCAGCAACCAATATTGTGCTTTTGCTTGTTGTGCAGTTTGCAATATCGATTAATTTGGTATCTGTATTTCACCATCCATATATGGTATATTTCCTATCAAGGCGGTCAATAATACAGTTATGCGCACGAAGATCCATGCGATGACTTGATTACGAAATTTGCAACATCTGAAATTGTTGACGCTCCGTTGACGCTCATTTTCTGGATGCCGCAAGGAGCATATCGATGTTGTGTTTGCCTGTAACGGCTGCCAATACCTCATAAATGGAGGTGTGCAACCAATTGGAACATAAATTACAAACGAAGCAAAGCTTAAAATTGTTGACGCTCTGTTGACGCTCATTCTAAGAATGGGGCGGTGATCGTGTTGCTATCTCTTTTACCAATAACAGCTGCCAATACATCTGTTATAAATAACAACGACCAAGTCTCTGGTGAATTACCGTACTTACAAGACTACAAATTGTTGACGCTCTGTTGACGCTCATTTTAATGTATTGTCCATTCAACAGCCGCTGCCATCGATAATTGTTTTGATTATGATTTGACCCTATCAGTTGTCTTTCTGCGCGATTGAGACCCAGCCCTGTGCTAAAGTTGAGCGGCGTAATAATCTTGCACTGTTCACTCTCACACGACTAAGAATGATGTATCACGCCAAAAGATTCATTGAGCCTGCTATATATCTATTTATCAACCGATAGTCACATGCTACTTCGCACCATTTGCCCATAATATATCTCTAACTAAAACTCTCTGTCAAGCTACATGAAGAAGTTGGTGAACCATTGACGCATTCTGTCCTACTGTTTCTTCATTCCTTTATTTCTCCTAGTTTCTACTGCATTGACAATCACCAACACCAATTCAGCCTGTCTCTTTCACTTCGGTGTTGCCTGAACCAATCCGGGAATATTTGGTGTGGCACTCACATCCTGCTGCTCTGGGCATTCCGGATCCTCCATCCCATTGTTGTGCTCTATATTGGATTCATAATCCGCTGCGCAATCATCTTTGCTGTCATTTGGATTATCCAAGTTGCCATTCCAGTTTAGCCAATTGTCGGTGTCCGAAATGCTTGCAGGTGCACTAGCCTGATCACTTTCGACTGGATGACGGTTGATTCTCCGGATTAAGCAGACATTGAAGATTTGAGTTCGTCCTCCAGGGAGATCCTTTGCAGACAAAGCTGGTGGCAAAGGTGATTTTTCTAACAATTTAAATGCAGCCGCACCATCAGGTTGAAAGAGTGACCAGGAGGCTTTGACGATCTCTTCCGTGTCCGAAATGTATCCAACGGCTGTCATCTGCTTGTTTTGAGCGCCCGACTCCTTCTGGGTATCACGTAGGTTCTGGCTGCCCTGCTGTATGTCCAAAATGTCGTGGACCTTGGCCATTCGGTGCAATTTCCTTTCGTACGCCTCATTATACATTTCCGAGTCGTTTTCAGTTTTCGTCGTATCTGTGACTCGGTAATCACTCGCCAAAATCCCGTTATTGCCTCGAGAAAACTGCCATACAACCACCTTTTTGTGAAGGGTCTCGCCTGTGGTTTTAGACTGCCTCCAGCCAATAACATCTCGCCCAAGGCAAAAACTGGCCTCCACTCCGACACCATGTGGTATGATAGAGTATATGTCACATGCCACATTGGAGAGATCGGTGTACTTTGAGTGCGTTTCCTCCTGTTGGTGCCACCAGTCGGTTATGTCCAATATCCAAAATGTACTGCTAATCTCCATTGGGTCAGAGTGGTAATTATTGAGATTTGGATTAATCTGCCCGCAGTTCTTTGGTGCTTCAGGCTGTGAATTCAAATACAGCCTGGTGGCGGTCAATAAGCATGCTGCACGATCACTGCGTCCGGGTGTCATCTCGGTCACATTGTCCGAAGTTATGTATTCTTGATCATTGCTGGAAAAATAATACGAATCAAGAAATATTTAACAGAATCCAGAAGCCATTGCAGAGGGGACAAGATTGCTCCTCGGGAACCTTTCGAGTGTATTGTCCGGCATCTGTCGATGTTTAGCACAGTATTTATTCTCCACGTACTTCAGAACAGCCTCCTGGTATTGGGTAGTATAGGAGGTCTCGTCCTCAGGATTAATAGCCATTGTGTTGTTTCACTTTCTAAACGATCGCGTCTTCCGGACAGAATCGTGGATATGTGCAGAAACGAGAAGCATTCCCGTTGTTGGAGTCACTTCAGGGTAGTATTTGGAAATCTTGTGTTGAGCTAACTTCACAGCGAAGAACAAGTCTTCCTTCCATGGAGTCTTCTTCTTGGCGACAGCTTGCATCATACAATCCATATGATCGAACATGTCATTGTATACTGTGATGACGTGATGAAATGTGAATTTATACCTCTTCGACATTCACAGGGTCCAATATCGAAATGGCTTCAATACTTTCATAACATACTTCAGAATGGTCCATTCATTTTGAGTTGTGAAATGTGGCCGGTAATCATTGTATTTTGGATGTTGGAGCGACTTGCATGTAAACTCCTGTAAACGGTAGGCGCGCTCGAGCAACTCCAATGGTGAGTTCCAACATGTTGTCACAGCCATAATCGGAAGTACTACAATGTGGACTTGGGCTTTTTGACTGTCAATGAACTCCTTTTGGCGACCAGGTGTCAGTGTAATCAATACCGCAAGCATTCTCTGCTATATGTAGGTCAGTTTCAGAACTTTCAAAATATCATGAAATACGTACTTTCTCAATTATTTTCGCTAAACCTGGTCTCATGGCCAACACCTTGTTGATTCTAACATGGCCATCTTTTCGAAGTCTTTGACTCTTCCAGATGTCTATGCTTTTGTTCTCTCCAAATTGCTGATCGCGCTCATGGGCTTCCCAAGATTTGGTGTGGTTTTTTACACGGAAACTGCTCATGAATGCACCTAAAGCCAGCTGTATGACGTGCGCCATGCATGGTATATGGTTCCTCCATGCAGGCCACTCGATTCCAGAGGCCTCAAGTGATGATTGAAGCTCCCATGCCATTGAGTACTCAGAGGAAGCATTATCAGTCATAATACCAAGCAAATGGCCGTCGGTAAGCTCAAAGCGGTCAAGCACATCCTTCAAATGTACGGCTAGCCTTGCTCCAGTATGTTGGCCCTTGACTTGTCATTCTTAATGAGCTGTTGAAAGTGGAAAAGAATAGGTGATCAAACTCATCGAAACTGAGTTGAACTTCGCCCAATGCCCAACTTTGATCCATATAGTAAGCAATCACCGATGTTATGGGTAGTTTGTTCGTTGATGTCCACCATTCTAAAGCTCAACTAACTTTATTTGGTGACGGTGACTGCTTCTCAATTGCATCAACGGTCAGTGCGTAATCCCTCTGGGAAATGTTGCTAAGGGTCGTAGCGGATGGCAGCTCTCGGTCATCACGTAATGCTTTATATGACCATCGTTCAGCCAGATTCGATATAGCATTCCATGGATTCTAAGCCAAAACAAATCCTAACATGAGGTAGTGATTCAACGTGTCTTGGTGAAATTTGTAAGTTTCAAAGTCCTTAGCTGCCAGTTTGGAACGTTTTGTCTGTCATTTCGGTCAATATGGAATAAACTGGAGGTCAAACTTGATTTGACTCTCCGAATATACTATTGTGATTTCTCGACGTCCTTGCCTGTACAGGATAGGCAACGCTATTTCATCCACTGTCGAACTGGTCAATTCAGAAACCTCTGACTCTGTTAGTTAGTTTAACTTTGTGATGTGGGCTTTTCCCAGCAAGTGTTTCCCCATTGAGCTGGTCCCATGTTCTGATGGATGGCAAAGAATTTGATGAAAAATGATTCATATGATGCCAGGGCTGCCGGTCTCCTCAGTTCCGCAGTGTAAATAGAATCGCCACGAAAGTGCACCTCTACAATTATTGCAGGCAATATGCCACTTCGAGCCTACATTCATTGAAGCCCACTAAGCATCGAATATGATATGTAAAGTAAGGTTGCTCAAATCACAAATAAATACATGTTCGTGTTTGGAAAAGATCATACCCTCAAGTAAAGAGGTGTTCAAAGATTTCGCATCTTCCATGGCTGTAAGAATTAGAAAGCTTGGTAATTCAACTCGGAAGACTGCCGAAAGTACCGTTATAGTATTGTACACTACCGGTTCTTGAATATTGACTCTACAGCCACAAGCAGAAAAATCAGATCTGTAAGACATTGTATGCATATTTGTGAAGTTGTAAATAAGGACAGATTGCAAAGACTAACTGTGTAAAAGTCAATTTAGAAACAGCACAATGCAGTTCATTGCTGTGTAGTGTTCTGAGCCTCCACAATAATTGTTGACACTTCGTGGGCACTCAATTGTAGGAGGCCGATGCCATATCGTCACTAGCATTTTAGCCAATAAAGGCTGCCGATAGGTTCATTGTGGGTTGTCTGTGTCCTATTGCGGTTAGATTATCCAAGATGTAAGGTCAAAAATCTTTGACGCTCTGTTGAAGCTCTGTTGATGCTCTGTTGACGCTCTGTTCACGCTCTGTTGACGCTCATTGTGGGACATGGTTACAATCTTGTCGCAAGAATTTTTGCCTAGTCAGGCGGGCGATAGTTCGATTATTAATCAATTACCTCGCACAGCCCCTTGATTTTCCAAGATGTAAAACCTGACATGGTTGACGCTATGTTGATGCTCATTTTTGAAGCATAGTGACGATGTCGTGGAAAGCAGTTTTGCCAGGAAAGGCGGCCAATAGTTCGATTATGGGTTAATGTCGCTGCACAGCCCTTGTATTTTCCAGCATGAAAGGCCAAAAGTCGTTGAGACTCCATTGACAATTAATTTTAGGACATAGTAGCAATGTTGTCGCAACTTCTTTCGCCTAGCAAGGTGGCCGATAGTTCGATTATGGCTGAATGTCGCCGCAAAGCCCTTGTATTTTGCAAGATGCAATGCAAAAAGTTGTTGACGTTCCGTTGACGCTCATTTTCAGGGCATAGTAGCGATGTTGTTGCAACTCCTTTTGCCTAGAAAGGCGGCGGATAGTTCGAATCTGTCTGAATGTTCCCGCACAGCTCTTGCATTTTGCAAGATGCAATATCTTCAATCGTTGACACTCCATTGACGTTTATTTTTAGAACATAGTAGCGATGTTGTCGCAACGATTTTCGCGTTGAAAGCCAGCCAAACGTATGATTATGGCTTATTGTCGGTGCTCAGCCATGGGATGTTGCAAGAGGGATGGCCAGAAGTCATTGACATTCATTTTTAGGACATAGTAGCGATTTTGTCGCGACCATTTTCGCCTGGAAAGGCAGGTGATAGTTCAATTATGGATAAACGTTGCCGTACTGCCCTCGAAATTTCTATAATGCAAGGCCAAAAGTTGTTGACGCTGATTTTTAGGACATTGTAGCAATGTTGCAGTAACCATGTTTGCCAAGAAAGGCGGCCGATGGTTCGATTAGGAGTAAATGTCACCCTGCAGCCCTATGCATCTTTCATGATGTAATGGCAAACATTATTGACAGTCCGTTAATGTTTTGTTGACGCTCAATTTGAGGATAGGGTAATGAGCGTGTTATTTGCCTTTTTTGATATAATGCCACCCAATACATTTATGTTGGAAGGATTTGACAGTGCAGCCCTTTGATTGCCAAATGTGTAAGACTAAAAGTCATTGACACTCTGTTGATGCTCAAATTAATCAGATCAAAACAGCCTTTGTACAGGCAATAATTGTATGCAACCAATCATAGACACATTATTGACATCCAATATTGCGTTTGTATATATAATCGTTTGCATCCAGGAGTTTTGTTACCTTTCAAGTTCTGATCAACTGCTTTCCACGATATCTGAGTGAGAGATGACATGGCCCAATCACATTCCCATGATTTTGGCCGGTAATTTGCGGCATATAGATCATTTAACTAGTTTTTGGTAAATAGAGCTCGACTTCGTCACCTTTTTCTATCCAGCTCCTTCTCCTTGATTTCCATGACGTATCATAAGCAATTCCAAATATCTCAACCATGTGCACCAGATCTGGGCGGAGAGTTATGCAGTTGGATTTATGGATGAATATGGCATGACGGTTGTCGTTGAGACAGATTCGTTTTGACCACTGACCGCTCTTTCTATGACACGTATGACATTACTCACTTAAGTTCTGTTGGTATATTTCGTCACTAATTTAGCTTTTGCTTTGTTGCTTAACAGTCACCCGCAGATAGAAATGGAATGGTTTGGGTATTTTTCTGGGTGATTTGGATACTAGAACATTCACATGGTGCGTTCGACCCTTGCACATGCACAGACGAATCATCATGTCTCACCATTTGGTCATATACATCAAGAAACCGCTGACACATAGCAAGATTGGTAAACAAATTGCTTTTCACGAAGATATGACGTCAAAAATAACAGATTGCCTATCTATTCCTCCGCAGACTCAGGAGCCGTCACCATGACTTTGACCGACTCCAAAATCTAGATGGTGATTAGCTGGAGGCTATATGCAGGAGTAAATGCTTACTGCTTCATCAGGCCTCGCTTTCAGCTAAGGTGACGTATCAGGCTCTGCGGCGGGCTCAAGACCGAATATAGTCATGTTCGACTGCAGCTTCATCGAACCTAGCCTCATATGACTACTTTCTGGGCGAGAAGTCCCTTGCGGCATTTGCGATATTCCGGGGACAATCTCAAGACAGTCCATAAGCTCTCCAAATGTTGTTGGTGCAGGTGCCGCAGCAGCATCATCCGTTTGCGGTTGAATGATTGCCGGAACCATCAATTGGATGTGCCATACTTCCTATCTCTCTCACGGAAGTTGTCGGCTGCTTCCTCCGATCCCAGTTGATTCGTCAAGCTTCATCTGCTTCTGTTGAAACCTCTCCATGCGCTGCTGTACTGTATTGGTGATTGTGCCCATTACCCAGCCGGGTTCGTCATCTTGCCCTGCTCTGTCTCTTCATCATCCTCATCTTTTCCATCCTCCCCATCGTCGGAACTTGCAAGATCAGTCAGACTGTCTCCGATAGTAACCATCATCTCCTCAAAAGTCTTTTCGGGTTCTATGCTCATCAATCCCGCTATTTCAGCATGCTTCATATCTTCCTACTCTTGCTGCACCGCTGCCTCTGCATCTTCAACTCGCTTTCTTGCCCCAGCGGTTTCTCTGTCAACATAATCCTCAATCCAGTTCTCTTTCTCTTCATTCCTTGAGAAGTGTGTTGCTCGTCGTTTCTCCGCCGCAAGCTTCTTTTTGGATCGTATGCTGTGCAATGCCCCCAGGGCTCGGACTCTTTCTCCCTCCAGGCTGCTCTTGCCTTCATTCGCTTGATAACGTCAGTGGGTAGACCGCTTTGTCAATTTGCCAAATCTGCCCACCGGAAGTTGCGAAAAGTTCTATTTCGGAGCGTTGTCCAGTGTAGTTTGTGTTGATGTTGTTGTTGGGCGAGATGTTGGATGTTGCAAGATATGGACAATATTGAGACAAGCTGCATCTTTTATGTCAAGGTTAGTACGTTTACTCATCCAGAACAAAGTAAAACCTCCCTTTTGACTGTCAATAAATCCGGAATAGTTAGGCTAACTGTACAACATGACTTGATTATTAGCTCGAGTTTCATGTATAATCCCAGGGATTCTTTGAGACAAATATCAGCCGACGTCCTTTCCCTCGGACAATGGCCGATTTGAAGCTGACAATCATGCTATTTCGGCTGTTGTACACTGCAACTTATCCCGGTGAACAAACAAACAACAACGGACCAACATAGTGCTTATCTCGGGGCTGTGGGAAACCCCTGCAACTTGCAGCTATGCGCAGCAGGATTTATCTTGAGTATAATGCTCATGTTGGCAGCTAATTATTCCATTCTGACATGAAGCTAACTATACAATCCTCAGGACTTCCCACTTCGTTTCGTTATGATCTTCCTCTCCCATTCCACACCACTAAATTATGGATACACAACCACCTCAGCCAGGTCCGAGCAGATTCAAATCCAGCCGATTGGCAGGCCTGTTGTCAAATACGTCACTTAGTCGCACACAGCACGAACGCAGACACCACTTAGTCCACCATGACGCTGCCAATGCAGCCACCAACAATATGACCTAGCATGCACAGTTAAAAATCTTCCGTAGGACAGGAAGCAGCACGGATATGATGCAGCGTGCAGTTGGATGTGAGTATATCCATACCATGGTCAACGGCTGTCAATTAACTGTATACCATGCAGCGGGTGTATGCTGAGAGCTATATGATCAATTTATCGGTGCCCATAACGGGAAACCTCCATGGTTGACCAACGCATTTGTCTGCACAGTCCACGAAATTGAAGATCATAATGTTGTAAGCTATGGGATCGTCGCAGACGAATTTCGTGATAAGCATCCCCGAGAGTGAACGAATGAGGCTTTAATCACCTTCGAGGTGGCTACGGATTCGTATGTGGTTGAGGTAATAGCCGCATCTCATTGTTTGAAGCAGCAACTAATTTCTTGTTGGTATTTAATATGTCTGCTACGATGGCAAGGCAAGGAGGTCCTGTACAGCTGGAACAGTCAGACATGCGCCTGGCCTTGAATATGACCAAAATGGCCAAAGAAGTGTTTTTGCGCGCCGCAATAGCAGAAACACAATACCTGATCAAGACACTTTGCACCAAGGTCCGAGAAGAGAAGAAGTGGGGTGTTGAGTTTCCAGGGGATAAAAAGGTGAAGGCCGCGATAGAAAGACACCTGGCTATGCTTCATCAAAACCACACGCCCAGATGCCTTCCTTGCCAAAATGGCAACGCAAAATATCCGCAGAAAAGCTGGAGACGCAAAAGAACAGGCGCACCTTCACCCAACCAACTCAGACAGCAGGCTCCAGAGCCGACTCCAGAGCCGACACCACCTCTGCCCGGAATACCACGTGCCTTAAGGGGTAACACTTCCGGAGCTCAACGTCTTCAAATCATCAATTTGCCGACTGGATATGCGTATTCACATACATCTCTTCCCTGTGCTGAATCATGTACCCTCGATCTATCTGCCCAGGATAGCGAGCATGATACAGATTTTGATCCAGATATGCTGCCTGATGTAGAAACATCCACTGGTTAGTACACTATCTGCTGCGTGGTAATGCAGCTAACATTCATTTTGAACACCAGAGCAGCCAATTGAGCAAACCTGGCAGCGATGACTAGCATTGATCGAATGGCACTGCATTTTGTTGACTATTATTATCCCGAATTCGCAGATACTGTAAAGTATATTTTAATGGATATATTTATATGTATTATTACAGCACAATCTAGTGATCAAGAAAAAGCCAATGTAAACTTTAGAAAGGCTGCCAAATCAACGTGAATGATAGACTACGCCAGATCAAATGATTGTATGATGTGGATACTCCTGTGGCAAAATGAGTGTCAACAGAGCGTCAATGATTCTTGGTAATGTATCATGGGTAATCTGGGGGGCGATAGGTTGCCAATTGTCATACACAAAGTATTGGCTGCCTTTATAGGCAAAAGAGACAGTAAAACGCTCCCTGCCCCATCATGAAAATGAGCATCAAAGGAGCATCAATGATTCTTCATCATGTGTCATGGGTAATCTGCGGGGCGATAGGTTGCACGTAGTCATAAACAAAGTATCGGCTGCTCATATAGGCAAAAGAGCTAGTAACATGCTCCCTGCCCCATCATGAAAATGAGCATCAACTGAGCGTCAACAATTCTTGGTCACATATCTTGGGTAATCTTTGAGGGCGATAGGTTGCACATAGTCAGAAATGAAGTATTCGCAGCCTTTATAGGCAAAAGAGAAAGTAAAATGCTCCCTGCCCCAGCATGAAAATGAGCGTCAAGGGAGTGTCAACGATTGTTGGCCTTCCATTATGGGTAATTACAGCGCAATGTGGCCGTTATGGTCTGTATACATCGTTTTGACTGTTTTTGTACACTAAAATGCCCACGAATACTTAGCGGTAGCTCTGTAAATGAAATGAGGTGTTACTGACCCGGAGGATGTGGCAGGAATATTCTGTTCATATTTGCCCATAAAGGCTGCTATTACGTTGTTTATGGATGGTTGTGATTAAGCGCCACTTATATTACCGAAGATGCAAGACCCAAAATCGTTGATGCTCTGTTGACCCTCATTTTCAGAATGTGGTAGGGTGCGTGTGTCTATTCGTTTTGATCATCGAGCCCGCAAATACATTGAAAATGGACTGTAACGTACCGATGTCAGTATTTTACCATCAACTGTAACATATCTGAATACGACCATAAATGTAAAACCTGAAACGCTGAACTGGAGATTGGAACCGACGGATGTAGTCAAACCCAGCGAAACTCATGGGTTGACAAGGACAGGTCTGGGTTTGGCCCGCCAAGAGTCAGCGGGTCGGGTTTTGAGACAGGTCTGGAACTGAACTGGCCTGTTTTTGCAGTCCAAACCTGGAACACTGGCAGGTTACCCGGATCTGTTGCCAACACTAGCTACTGGTGCTTGTCTCACTTCTTCACATTTCGAGACTGAATCCATGTTTCCTGAGTTTTCAGGTATTATGGTGATTGCCAGGGCTAACCAGTACTCAAAGAAAGCTCCACACATGTTCAAGAGCTTGATTTTGAATAATCGTTGGAGTTGCCATGCGAGAGGCCCATTCAACAGGCCATAACACCCCCCCGGGTGTTGCTTTAACATACGGAATGGGGAAGCGAGACATCCATGAGAAGCAAGATGGCCAGGTAATGATAGGTGCGAAGTGAAAAAACCCCGCTTTCTTGCTACATACAATAATAGCACAACAACACAAGTGCAGCGAAATGAGAGAATGAGAAACAAGATAGAGGGTAAGTCTATACATTTCAGTTAGAACAACTCCTATTGCCATATAAGCTACGACATACCTACAGTACCTCAGTCTGTGTTTACCCACTACCACTCCCACTACCACCCCCACTGCCACCCTCCAACATCTTTTGCATACGCAAGGACATTCCAAGAGGATGATCTGGGAGGCATCGGTTAGGATTCCGGGGTGTATGAAGGCGTGGTTCAACTCTAGGATGTGTGGTGTGCCGAGAATGCCGAGACTCTAAGCTAGACATTGAAATAGTGGAAGAAGTACTACTTCGTTCTGCTCTATAATGCTGATAAGGCAGTTGAAATCGAACACCAACTTGCTTGGGGGTGACTGGTATTACTGTCTGTTTCACTTTGGAAGTTTTGTTTTTTACTGGTATCCTTCTTCTCAACTTACGCTGTAATGCCTGCGTGAATTTGTGTACCACTGAGAACTCGTCCAAGTCCACTCTTAATGTGACGCACATCAGTTTCATGTGGCTATGCAATGTTGAACTCCTCTGTGAGTCGGGTCATATCATGGGCTATAATATAGGCCTCCATAAGAGCATACTCTGCCGAATGCGCAAAGCAGAGAATGAGTCCTGTGATCTCTCCTTCAGTGGCAGTCTTTGCAAACGTCAAACTGAGGGAAACTTGCCGCCGGAGTTCACATTTGGTGTGCGGAGATCATTGAAGTGTTATATGATTGTGATCCGCCGAAGAAGCTGGTGTACCTGGTGCTTGTAACTTTTCTATTACAACTTTTGAGCGAAGTGGAACAATTCCACAGGCTGTAAATGCGTGCTCAATATGTTCCTTGGTATATGCTTCCTCTCGTGCTTTTTTGAATAAGGGGAAGAAGGTATCGCGGCTGATGGCAGTATCAGTAGTCAGTAAATAGTCCTCAGCAGCTTTCGAATAGTGGTGCTGGAGTGGGGAAAAAAGTCCCACATCGAGAGGTTGAAAAAGATGAGTGGAGTGTGCAGGGCAGCAATATAGAATAATATTATTCTTTTCGCAGTAGTCAACAAACTCAAAGGTAATATGAGAGCCATGACCATCCAGAATATGTAGTCGTGTTTCTCCAGGGCAACATTGTTTACTGTAGGGGTCATATATATCAACCAGCCACCACAATGTCAGTTCATCATCAATCTATCCCTTTGGTGACACTGCAAAATATGCCTCAGCATCCTCAGCATGTACATTTTGGTACCATCCAATATGGTGTACCTTCCCCTTTTCAAAAATGAAAGAAGGAAATATATAGCCATCTGCGGAAACTGCTTCAACTGCAGTAACAAATTTATGACTGCCATGTTGTTTCACCCAGGGATTTTTCCATCCTCTGCGAGTAATCACCTTAGTGTGTTTGGCATACCCCACAATTAATCCCTTCTCATTGAGATTTGTGATGGCTCGAGGATTGATATTGTGTTTTTGAATAATATTTGCAAGGTTTCAAAAATGATTGAGAATAATACGAGGATTGTTTTCATAAAATCACTGTCGATCAATTCGACTGGCAAATTTCAAAGTGAAAATCAGATAATGCTTCAGAAAGTGTGTAATCCAATTCTTTCGAATAAGATGTTTTTGTTGACGACCCATTGGCACCTGCTGTTGATGTTCATTCTTTGCCAAAAACTTAATCTTTTGCATTAGGTGATCAAGCCGGGGTGGAAACCCAAAATCATTGCACTTTAAAATCCATCTCACAATCGCTCTTTCTGCAGCAGGACTGAAAACCTGCTCATCACTATGTGCATCCTGCAGAGACTGGCGACCATTTTTTCTGTGTGCTAAGCTGGACTTCTTTAGTTCGTACTCAATTGCAGATTTTGGTACAGATTTAAAGGTGCCATCCTGCAATCCTTGCAGTGCTTTCTTATAGCGTTCTTTGAGATCTAGGTTGGGTTTAAATGAGCGCTCTTTGACACCAGGCATATTGAGTATGGAGGGTGTATGAGTTGAATCTGACTTATGAATGAGTAGACACAGCCAGAAAGTGGGGTTTTCACACCTCACATTTATGGTTACCGGGCCGTCTCACTTCTCATGGATGTCTCGCTTCCCCATTCTGTACGTTACCCAAATACAGTCGTTCTGTCGATCTCCTCTGCGCTAGCTCTGGCTTTCTGTTCATCCACACATCTGAGATATGCGTTCACCGCCTAAATCCTCCACTTGAGGCTGGAAACAGTGGTATACGCAGAGCTCCATTGGGTGCAGTTCATAACCCGATATATACATTTTGTTACGACCCTGATGCTTAATCAACTCCCGGGTGCTGCTGTACATTGCCACGCGGTGTGTTGCATCAAGGGGATTGTCGAGTAATGCTCTGAAGTCTTTGATCCCAGCGTGAGGTTGCTTTCCATCATTGCGGTTTCGGGGTCCCATGAATTGGGGGTTTGCATATGACTGGAAGCTCAGAGGGTAAGCCCGATCAGCACCATAAGGGAGGATTATGTAGGCAGCAGCGCTGTGCTGCCGACGGTTAGTGAGGGTTTGGGGAATGAGATCTCTGATTTTGAAGCAGAGAATGCAACATTGATAGCTGATTACTTGTCGCAGGTAGTTAAGATTGTGATATAAGGTGTTCCAACTGTCCTGGAGGTCCGTTTTAAGTTTTTCTTGATAACTGTCGGCAGAATACTGTTGCAAGGCTCCGTATCAACAAATCTGTTCCGCTCAATGAGACATCAAGTGGATGTTTGGAAAGTTGGAGTTCGCATCTAACTTCTTACAAACATATATCTTGTGGCTGATATAATCCCACCAGTCCTTCCTTTCGTGCAGCATCTTGGATAGTGTCCGGGTTTCAGCATTTGTTTCCATGCCTACATTTCCCTTCTGCACGAGTTCCCTTCACAGGGTAGTGGGTTTGGCGTTTGCGTTTTTGTCGGCAAACTGAAGTAAGAAACCATCTTTGAAGGTGCGAAAACGACGCAAGGCATCCTCCATGTAGCTCAATATTGCATCATCGTGAGATTCATATTGAGCATGTATATAGAATTCTAACAATGGCTGTGTGCACTCAATTGCACAATTGAATTTGGGACAATGCGCAGTAATTCCGTCATGTAGAGACCCTGCTTGAACTCCAAGCAGGTCCCGGCTCAGTTCCTTCAACTCTTTTCCATTTCACTGAGAAACTTCTTCATAGGACTTATTTTTTGGTGTGAGGTCATGGTAAGAAGGCAAGAATAATCAGATTGCATTGTACTTGTCAAGCTGTTTGTGCATCTTCATGAAGTGGAAAATCCACTTCTGGACGTGGTCATGCATGCCGATATGCATTGTATGGAGGATGTCGGGCTTAGGGAGATTGCTCATGATACTGGGAGTATGACGAATCACTTTGAATCCTCGGTGAACATGGCGTGACAAGAGTTGAGTATCGGCTGACCTACTATTGGCATCGCTGAGTGTTCTATATAGGTAGTGGTCCGGCCAGAGGTGTTGCTTGTCAGGAGGGACATAATCTCCAAGTTTGTTCTTTGGACACTCACACCAAAAACAGACATGCTGCTCGAGATGATGTTGGTCACTATATTCTGGGCAATCTGCAAGTCATGCTGCTACAACCAGTTTCCAACGCCTGAAGTTGCCATCTGCACAGAGAAAGTTGTAATACTCGCACTCGGCACTTGGATCTTGTTCTCAGGTGACAGGCTGATATACCTGGCGGAGAACTTTGTTCAGCACATTTCAGTTTGTTTGCCGCGGCTCATCCAGCTGCTGCTGAGTAATATTGCACATCTTGATTGGAATTGGGAGTAGAGCGAACATTACAAGACTGTGGGTTGAGGGCATGTGGCAGATCTTCGAAGATTGAGTTCCAATTGTCATATGTACAGGCAACTCTTTGTTGGCGCCAGCAGCAGTCAAGAGAGGTATTCCGTCGGACATGCAGATCAAGGCACACAGTGTATCCCCCACTCTGAGCATTGACTAAATGTCAATTAGCATGGTATTATCCTTGAGTATCTCTCTTTACCTGTGTCTCCCACCACCATTCCACTGGGTTCATTTCGGTATAGCTGCATTTCAGTGGCTTATTGCTGTTAAAGCAACCCTGAGGAGCAAAACTGAGATGCTCCGCGTAGGGTGGCTACCATATCAACCATCCGGTGCTTTGGAGGATGTCTCGACTCTAGTATTTGATAGGGCGTTAGTGATTGTCACTCCATCTCATATCATTGAGAGTGTGTCGTTACCACTCCCCAAGAGCCTGATCATCTGGCATGGTAGCCACGGGCTTCTGGACACCATCACCATTCTGGCAGCTTGGGAAATGCAGAGCGGTGATTTCTTGGTTCAGCACGTTGTTATAGTACATCTTCATGTCATTCTTCTTGATCCCACGCTGGATATATTTGTACTCTTCAAGCATCCCAAACAGGTAGTGGGGATTGTTCAGTATGTTCATCTCGAAGACAACCCTTAGTGTCGCATTCCCATGGTTAAGCAATGTAATTGCCTAGCGGAGCACCAGCGAGAGGGTATATTTCCGTTCACCACAGAAGAGTTGGCGGTGATTGACACTCTGAGTCTCGGATGTTTTCACTGTGTTCGACGTATGGAAACATGTCCAACTCTTTGACTGAATCATATCAGCATTGAATTCATGATGCTGAGCTGCTTCAACAGATAGGGGCACGCTGCGAAAAGTCAGTTTCTTCTGGCATGCAACTTGAAGGTGTTCGGGATGGTGTAATTGGATCTGTTTAAGTCGCCAGCTGTCTGAGGTGAACATCTTTCGGCATGAACAATCCGGGCAATGGAAAGGGGTCTTCTCTGGCATTGTGGACAATACGTACGGAGTGGAGTACAGACTGTATCACAGGATCAAAGTTGGTGCTAGGCCTGAGCAGCCGGGTGTGTAAGCTCACAACACTTTCAGCTAACTTGAGAGATTTATTGAGCCTCGACACCATCACAACGAGGTTCTTTACATGCCAGGAGTTGCAAAAACACGGTAGACGCGATGTCCCATAATGCTATGAATACAATACAATCAATACAAAACGTATAAATTGAAGATACCCTGTGCGATCCCAAAACCTTGCGATGCATATAATTACCTCTGCCTGCGATAGATTGAGTAGAACAAGGTATACGAACAATACAGGAGCTCAACTCTAACCGGAACGCAACGACTATCGCCTCCTCTGCAACACGAGGACTGGTTCACTCCACACCTACCGAGCGATCACGGCGCGCCTCAGGGAGAGGGACATCAGGGAGACTGTTGCCGTCTGCCGATTCGCCGAGAAGCTTCTGATCCACATCCAGATCTGAGGCATTTCCGGCTACCTCGGTTGCTCACAGAGTCAGCACCACCGGGCTAGGGTTTGACGCTGTCAAAAGCCCCAAAAACTCCTGCCCACTGAGGAGATGAGTCCTTGGAGTTTGTGGTGGTGGGTAAGGCTCCAGGGTTTGTCGCCGTGGAGCTGGCGCCAGAGGTTGCGGCCGTGGGGTATGATCACACATCCCCTGGCCTTGCTCATATAGCACTATTGCCTCATTGTCTACCATGGTATCTACATTGTCAGGCGATGTATTGACCATCTCTCCCTGGCCGATCATCTGATGTTCTTTGCCATCATCCTTATGGTCATCCTCCTCCTCATCCTCATCCTCCTTCTCCTCATCTTTCTCCTCTTTATCATCCTCCTCTTTATCTTCCTCCTCTTCATCATCACTGTCTTTTCCCAAATGCACATCACTGTGTGTATCAACTCCGTACGGTGCATTCACATCATCCTCCATATGCATATCCAGATCAGAATCACATTCTCAGTCATATTCGCCATCCAACTCCACGGTAGAGTGAGTATCATTATCTGGGGACATTGACTCGGTGGGCGATGCTACTGGCTCTGTATTCACCTGCTCTAGTTAGCCCTCTGTGTGCGAGTGTGCCTCATGTAGTTCCTTCTGCAACTGCACAGCTGCGGCATGAGAGATATCATATTTCCCTGGGGTTCGTTCAAAAGTCCCTTTCCCATTACCATTTCCCTTCCCCTTCCCCTTCCCTTCCTCCATTGCGTTTCCCTTCCCTTTCCATTTCCCCTTCCCTTCCCCCTTCCCTTTCCCCTTCCCATTCCCCTTCCCATCTTTTGTTCCTTTCTCTTTTCAGGTCCCCTTCTCACTGCCCTGCGTGTCCTCGTCACCCTTGCGGTCGTCATTGTCATTGCCATCGCTAGGATGGCACCATGCACCACTCGGCGCTCCGCAATCCACCCAGTTTCTAACGTCCTCATTATCGTCTGTCATCTCATTCCACTTCATTGGTCTCATGGCCAAGAAGTCACCTGGCTTGTACTGCCGGCAGCTTGGTGGCACAATCTTAACACTGAGATCATCGCTACCGTACCATGTGAAATGCTTGCAGGTGTGATTAACCTTTCCTGAGCAGGTTGTCTGCAGATTGGAGTGATCGACTTGATCCCCGGAGGTACAGGTGTTATCCCACCTCCAATTCTTTATTTGGTCCACGGGTTTATTCAAACATTTGCTCCATATACAACCGGGACGCTGCCCACCACTGCCGGCAAGGCTAACACCTCCTACTGCTGCGCGGCCACAACAGCTGGAATAGTCAAAAGTGGCCAGTTGTTACTGGATCAAGAACGATTATATGGTAAACGAGATCCCATGCCCTCTCATCAATGACTCCGCCAACATTGTATATCCGTTTAAGTCCATGCATAGGTTGTGAGATGAATCTCAGTATACGGTCCTGATCCAACAACAGGTATTGAGTGATAGCCGATGTCGCCATTTTTGCTGTTGCAGTTGCCTTCCCCTTTCCTTTTCGGCTGCCGTTTGGTTGCATCGCTGTGAGTTGAAAATGAATCTACATCCGAGGCGTTCACATTATGATTCAGTCGCATGTAGTGGAAGAAAGCCAAGAGGGAATGTACAATGTTGTGTAGGTTATTGGGTGTAATTTGGGACGAAAGGCATTGTTTTGTGCAAGTCCCGTGATGTCAAGAGTGTTTGGGATGCTGGCTATGGGTCTAAACCCGGAAGAAAAGAGAAAGGTGGAGTACACGGGAAGAAGCAATATATATACTCAAATTCCTGCAATTTCTTGGTTCAGCTTATTTTGTTGGTTAAGGAACACAAAAAGGCCCAGGCTTGATCTGGCACGACTAGTATGCACATCATGAATGTGAAGCCTTGTGACGAGAATTAATACTCACGGAGAAGAAGGTTTACGACTCCGGGCATTGCTTTGACATCGCATACCACTTTTACCACTCAGACTGCGTGCATCTCAGCGCAAACTGAAAAGTTCCCATGACATCCCAATTGTGTAACCATCCAATATGGCTGCCATCACATCTGGCAGTGGAAAGAACACACCCAACTGATGTTACATGATAGAGAATATGTTATTGTTCGCTGAACAATGATTTTACCTCTGCTGAAGGGGGATTTCAACTGGGGAGCTGATGATATTCACAATCGATGGTTCTAAGTATTGTTCCAAGACTGAGTGCAATTCTTTGATAACCATGCAAAGAAGGCAGTAATGCCCCTCAAGCAGTGGAAATAGACCTTCAGACGTTACTGTAACAGTGATTATCAATGCTGAGTTTAGTCTGATGGCAGTTAACCCCAGAATTGAATGCTTTTGAAGGGATCTCATCTCTGAGTATTGTCAGCATTTAGAGTCTAGCACAGTTCACACTACGCCTCCCATTTTTGTCGAATCGCTCCCTGCTTGCTCAAATAGGTATGTACCTCGCCTGCCATTGCATATGCATGTAGCGGAAAGTTTTCCTATATTTTTAACTTTGAACACCTATATTGGACAATGCCTTCCCACAGCCATTACCCTGACACGACTGTGGTTGTATGAATTGTTCGAATTCTTCTCAATCGTCACAATCAATCAATGTGTGGGCCTTTGGGAAATTCTCAACTTCTATCCGCCAAGCGATACGTTTCCTTACCAGCTGATGAGAGAGTCTCCTCTCAAGGTGGGAGTTCTGTAGGCTCTACTTTCCAAGGTCAGAACTCCACCCCCTAATCTTTGCTGAACAATATTTGTGTTGCAGATATCACTCAACATGTGACTTCCACCCAGTCCGCTACACAGTGATGGTCAATAAATCCTCCAACCTCCATGCCAAGTACAAGCAGTCGTAGCATACAAGCATCCAGAGGAACCTCACAGGCAGACTCAACATGTCGCATTGTATCCAGACCCTTATCCAGCATTGCTAGCACTGCCACCGCTCTCCGCGGTCATGCAAATCAGCATACCCCCATTACGGATCCAGAAGCCTGCACCATCATCACCAATCCACTGCGAATGTGAGCTACCAAAATGCATCAGAGAATACGGCAGATGCAATTGCAACTGCAGGTGGTGTCCATACCTCGATTAGTGGTCTCTGGCAGTCGCAGCATCCATCAATTTGGCCACTCAGACATGACGTGTCTTGTATTTGCAACTGGCAGACTTCTGGAGCTCTACATGTGGAACAGACAGCGGTTTGTGAGTGCAAGCGACTTGGAGATGGTAAGTAATGCAACGCAATGTGTTGTGACAGCATCAGCTGAAGCCCCATCCTGGCAGATAATTGAGATATACTGGAGTACCACTATGCAGAAAAACAACATTTGGTCCATAGCATTTGTGGCACACAGAGAGGAGATCTTGAAAGAGGTAAGGTGAAGCAACGGCCCACGTCAGAAATTATACACTCAAACTGGTACCAGGTTCGAGCAGAAGTCAAGAATGTAAAATCCAATTTTATTCAATCAGAAATATACATCATTGCAGAGCGTTATGATCTCTACTGTTTTGAATCCGATGCAGAGCATTTGGAATTGATTCATTCGCATCTGGCAGACAATAAGCATCTTTTTCCTGGAGCAGTGCATGTGGAAGGTGGTGTATGCAGTTCAAATCTAATTCAGAGAGAGTCGAACGCTGCTAATGTCTTGCTAGTGTCCATTTTACTGCCTGGCGGAGTCAATCCCATGGTTTCCCCACATCAAATTTCATTACTGGGCAAATAACTGCAGTAAGTATGCCGATGGATATCATAATTCCATGATTGATGGCAAGGACAGTACTATACCCTTGCCACTGATCATGTTGACCTGCACCATGTTGCGCCATGCTCTGCTGGAGGGCAAAAGAACAAAGGCGATTTCCTAAAGCTTCCAAGCCAAAGCTGAAAGCGGACAGACCTGATCGGTCGAACTACTTCAACTACAAGGCTGACAGTTGTAAGAACACATTCTGCTGCGCTGTAATGGGTCGCAAGTTGTTAATCTTGGCTGGTGTTGCAGCCACATATTCATTTTTGATGAATTCCTGCACAAACTACTGGAGTGCAACCAAGAAAGGGTGTATAAAAACACACTTGCTACAGTCACACATCAGATCCAACAGGCGGAGATTCTAACGCCTGCTGTGGTTGTTTGTGTGGAAGCTGTGTGTGTTGACAATGCTATTCTTCTTGACTATTTGACCTCTGAAGTGGTGCTTGGGAACCTGAGATTGGAAGCACTGGCCGAAACATCCCGATAAACAACAATTGAACGGATGACAAACTGCTTTTCTTGTTGCCACACAGCAGCAGGGATTACGAAAATGAAGGTGTCGAAGTGACACGGGTGATGCGATCCCTCACACTAGCCGGCAACAACAGACCTTGACTAAACTCAAGAGGTTTGACCTTGGAACAATCGATGTCGATGGCTATGAGGACGAGGATGGCGATGATGCATATTGGAATGAATACGAAGAACCATAGCAAGCCGATAATTGATCAAAGCAGAATGTGCACGACCTAGGGCAGAGTAAGTTTGACCTGGGAACAAGTAATGTTGACGGGTATGAGGGCAAGGATGGCGACGATGCAGGTGCGGTTGAGGAGGAAGAAGCATCGCAAGCCATTCATGGATTGACGCAGAATGTGGAGGACTGAGCGCATAGTAGTAGAGAGTGTGAAGATTGGACAGTAAATTTCAGAACTGTAAAATACGATAATGGCAAAGCAAATGCAACGGCAAGCAATGTATCTGAAGCGAAGCCTGTATTGTAATAAGTGACAACATCTGCAAGCTAAACATATATGAGGAGAGTGCTGCATCTGATATATAGTAGTAGCGGAGAGGTAAAATGTTGCACTCAGCCAGAGGAAGGCATAAACATCGTCAGGCGGTGTGTAAATTGCTGCAGCATTACTGCAGGCTTGGCACAGAGTGTAACACAAGTGTTGTTCGGATGGTGCACACAGGTGACCACATTCCGGGCGCTTTGTATAGGCGGTATGTATGCGAATTGACCCGTTGTCTGGGCGAAGGAAAGAGTGAAATTGTCTGTCAGTGGGTATGAGGTTCTGCCAGAGCAATCAGAGCCGACTCGAACACCCAGGTGTTTCTGACACAAACCAGAGTTGTTGCTGATGATGGAGTATCTGGATGTTCTCCCCGGATAATTGCAAATCCCGCAAGAGACTTCTCAAGCCAGCAGTGATCATCTTGGGGTAGGTTTTAGGAAGCTGCTGTCGATGACAGGTATAGCCGGTGTGGCAGGAAAATCCGTGTCTCACCACCACCGCCACTCAGATTGGCAGACGACTGAGCGATGGCGGGTGTATGGAGATACACGGATGACGGAGATCAGCTGGGAGACGGCGGCGTACAGAGATGCAGGGGTAATGGAGATTGGCTGTGCGACAAGGAGTATATATTTGCGAGACCCCGGGGTAGATAGATCTCATATCATTTTATCATACAACAAATGATACACTGGATCCTTCGCATCTTTTGATTTCGCGCTCTCTTTCCGGGACTCCATGGGGATCCACCCAATTGCGTGGGTCCTCACAGCAGGGTAGTATCATAGATTCTTACCCTCTTCCTACATGTCTCAAGCCATCACAGCTCTTTCTTACGAATTCCTTCTGGAAAGCCGTGAGAGGTGCGGCCGAGTGTGATGATGGGCTCTCTGCCTTCTAGCTGCGTCGTTTCACCACAAATGGAGCCCAAACGCGAATTCTGTTTCGGAAAGCTGAGTACGGAATGGTGGGAAAGATACCCACATGCTAATACGGGGAAATATGGAGAAAAGAAAGTAATGAAAAATACCCACCCTGCGAGCGGAACAAACGCCGAAGGAAGTAACGACATTCATAAGGACGGTGCTAACAATGTCAGATTGGAATGCAGGATGGAGTAAGCCGAGTACATCGACAGCACTGACAAAAAAGACACCAATCTAATACCGCGACAAACAGCATGGAATCAGCGCCGACCCAACACCAGATGAAAGGCATCGACCTTAGGCCTGGACGAACACTACAGAAATGGCACCAAAGAAACACTGGATAAAAGGCACAGACCTTATTTCTGGACAAACACCAATGACATGGCGCTAAACTAGCCCAGGGCGAAAGGCACTGACCGTATAACGGGATGAACACCGTGGAAATGGCGCCAAACTCACACCGGACGACAGGCACTGACCATATACTGGAACGAACACGAAGGAAATGGCACCGAACTATCGCAGGACGAAAGGCACCAACCTAACACCAGAACAACATGCACCGACCCTATTCTGGGACGAGAAAACACAACCGATAAATGAATGCCAACCCCATACTCAGGAAGACACAGATCGGAAGGAATGCCAAGAAAACGAATCAACTATCCTGTTAAGATTGTGAGGAGCGCTAATGAGAATACTACTAGTCATGGGGGGAAGTCGCAGGGAATAGAACACGATAGATGACTTGGCAGGAACCTAAGAGTGAAAACTGTGAGAGGTGGTAAAGCTGGACTAAGAGATGAACGAAACAAAGAGCTCACCTCAAAAAAGAGCGCCAATTGACCCAACTCCCCTTCCAACAACTCACAAACTCGCAATTGACCTTAGATCACCAATTACTGCCAATTCACCACCTGGCCCACCATCCCATCTCCAAACCGCTACAAACAGTACCATGATGTCAACCCAACACAGTCGATCCACTTCCGCTGCCATTTCGAGTGGCCGTACCAGTTCCTCCAGTGTCTGACCCTCCCCCAGCGCAGTACTCCCTGCCAATGCCTCATCCACCAAAGCATACTATCAATCGCAATTCATCGAGTCGTTGGCCCTCGCCATCACGAAGGAAAAGAAGCAAATGCCACTCCCAGGGACCATGGACGCCCCAGGCTTCGGAATAGCAGACGTCTCCAATTTCATCGGGGCATACAACAGCCTCTCCTCTCGCACCAGGACGGACCCGGCGGCCGAAGATGGTATCCCAACATTCCGATACTACTGTTCGGAAATGATCCACAAAACGATCAAGATGATGAACGGATATCTGAGGAAGGACTGGGTGCAGTTGAAAGAGGAGCGGAAGAACGCCTTACAACACGGTGATTGCCGGGTCTATATCTACACGAGATCGTACTTGGAGCAATTATGCAGCGACCAGCTGGAACATGGGAACGTCAGCCTGAAAGCCTTTATGATCGCCTACGACAACATCAGCCGCATTATGATCAACAAGGGACCCATGGCCGAGTACTCACAGGTGGAAATGTTTCTGTGTGCCCTCCCAAGAGATTTGAGAGCAAAAGGGGTAATGAAACTCGAACTAGATCCCATAAACCTTGCGATGTTCAAATACGATGAACTCCAAAAGTATATCTTCCACAATTGTGCGAGCACTTATGCCCTCACCCTCCTCGATTCGGAAGGAGCACGTACGGCGGCCGGAGTATCTCCTTACCCAATCCTACCTGGAGTTCCGGTCCCGCAGTTGCCAGTAGTAGTGAACCTTCCGGCGATCCCTAGCGAAGCAACCCTAGTACTTGTTACGGGGATACTTAGGTACCAAACACAGGTACAAGTACAGCCGTAGATCCTATTTTTGTAGTTGGATGCGTCTGGCTTCCGCTTGCCTAGCCTTTTTAAGTTGTCTTTTCGATTGGGGTAAAGGGTTGACCCTTCCTTTCCTAGTCCTTCTTAAAAGGTCCGGAATGTAACTATCCTCAGATACCTCTGGTATCTTCTTATCGGACTCAATGCTAACGTCTCTAGCAATGTCTCTCGGAGTTGAGGATATTCCTCTGGCAATCGTTGATTGTCCTAATTCTAGTTTGTCGATATGTCGTCGTAGATGTTCGTGCAACCCAACAATCGATGCTATCCACCAGGTACAATTTGCTACGCAGAAGTAACGATATTCTCTGGCGTAAGAGACAATCTTTTCGAGTGCGTATACGATAACGTCGTTGTCGTTCTCGAAGGTTATAGTCATTCGTGAGAATACTTTCCGAAGGTGCGGGGCTGCCACTACAAAAAGCTAGTAGATTTTATAATAATAATAGGTATCATAAAAACTCAATAATAAATAAAGGTCTTCTTTCGCTGGTAGGTATCTGACTGTTCGCTGCTAGAGCTTGTTCTTTCAAATTGCCTGGACAATCGTGATCTCTTTTATAGTCATGTTCAAGGGACAGTATTCTTATCGCCCAGACTTCCATGCTATGATTCCGCTTATCGCATAATTGTAATGTTATCGTTGCCTCTTACACTCCACTGAATGCGCCCAATAATTGATTGCCACGCTTCCCTTAGGTTATCGTGTTAATATAAATGTGGTTTTGAAGCATTACGCTCCTGATTAAAATCAGGCCATCCATTATATTTAATTATGTCAAATGACGTATCAGATCATAACTTCAACTTTGACATCTTGCTTCCGATTTGTTCAGTAGTTGGAACATCAACGACTATCATGTATGTCTGCGTAATCGCAATTTAACTATGAGTTGATGCTTTATCGCAATATGTTTTAATAACTCTTCGCTATTAAACGCCTCACCATTACTTTGGCTATTCGGCATTGCCTCAGAGATTTAATCAGCGACCAACTGATACTCTGCGAACGTAGATTATGACACGTCTTCTATGACGTTGCAATGCATACGGTGTCAACTCAATGATCCGGTTTGCTTCAGGCCTCTTATCTTCAGCCAATGCCATTAATCCCTTAGACACTGCATGCTTAGGTTTCGACCTTCCGTAAACCGGGGAGTGCCACAGTTGTTCTCACCGCTTAGCGCATGAGCTGCAGATCCCTTGTACTCGCATTTTGCAATAACGTCTGCTGCACATCTAATTCCGCATAATTGCAACTTAAGTATGTGTTGTCCCGCTAGCTAGTTATAGTAATCGTGGCCAAGAGTCATGTGCATCTTTGAGAAGGTTTCTCACTTTCAGAGCAGGCAACATAACTTCATCATCATATTTGAATCCGACAGTAGGAACTAATCCTCACTGCTTGATCGACAAGTGACTTCAAGTGTAATCCCGCTAAAGACCACTTGACTGACAAACATAACATCGTATTCGAAAGTACGTGTTTTGCATCCCATAGGTTACCCTATGACATGTACTTCCTTCGATCTGTTATGTATCATTATCACTGTTAAGGGAAAACCCCTAACAATACTAGCATAAGCCATGGAGGAAATTCCCATCGCTACAGCTGATAGTACAATGGACACAAAAATGGGCAATATGATGAAAGCCATCGAAGCCTGGACCTTCCAGATGAGCAAAGCGAATGAGCGCGTATGCGGAGGCTACCAGACTGCCAGGGCATACACCATCCAAGCTGACCACTGATCTCTGCATACTCTCACGGGACCCAATTACCAACCGCACCAACGACAAGAGTTAGGACACAGTATCTATTGTAATGAGCAAGGACACATCTGCACGATCTGTCCCAATGTGCCCACCGACCAGGATGACGGTATAGTCCACTGTAATGATCGTGGAAGAATCACCAGAGGCCTAAAATGAGAAAATGGAGGTGAGATATCCGGATATCGACCAGAAAGAAGGTTTTTATCAATGCAGGAGTACGCCCGGGAAGTAGCTCGGCAAGGGCAGCAGGAAAGAGGAGTAGCTACCACGGCTGTGCCACCACCGCCACAGCCGCAGCGCATTGCAAGATCTCACCTGTTTCAGGGAGCCAGCAGCCCGGGAAACTTATACGCCTAGTTAAAGTAAGGGTGACTGGGAATAATAGGGCCCAACACTACCCAGAAAACAGGTTGCAGTTTTCTGAGAGGAAAAGAGTGGAAACAGAAAGGACCAAATAGGGAAGAAGGGAAAGAGAAGAAGTCGATTGATAGGAAGAGAGCATTTGTAAGAAAAGTCAAAGGCATATACAATGGGAAAGAGGAAGGATTGTTCAAGGAAGAAGAAAAACAGAAGGATGAGTGGGAAGAGGAGAAAGGACTGATAGTCGGAGAGTTGGGTAAGAGGATGGTAGCAGAGGGTGGCAGGAGAGGAGGCTCTGATGAAGGAAAGGAGGGTAACTGGGAGAGCTTCGGCGACATTTCCATGGCTTTCTGAAAATACCATTGCTCCGGAACTGAGCTCGGCACATTCGGTGCCACCAGACCACCCATTCACGCAATGATGGGCAAGACGGGGGGAAGAGAGAGGGCAATGGTGGAGATCCATTGCATGGACCATAACCAAAGGAGTTGAAGATACCACAGCCACACAATCAAGTGGAGTTGCGAGATGGAGGAAGAATATCGATTTCACGCGAATCCACACAATTGCATGGATTTGCGAGATGGAGGGGGAAGACATATTCCTATTGGCTGAGTCGCACCCACATCACACCAAAAGTTCCTACCATTCTCCCCTAACCCTCTAGTGACCTAGAGACAAGAGAGACGACAATGACTGCAGAAATGGGCAGAAAATTCACCACCGAGAACCAGGATGACAACCAAGATATGCCCAACCGCCGAGTACAAGCGGGGAAACAGGAGGGGAAGAGGCGAAGAAGTTGTGAAGAGATATGAGAAGAGCATACTAGGGAAATCGGGAACCACACAGAGACTAGAAAAAGAAGGATCTGGCAATCAGCACCCCTCCAGGTATATAAAGAGCGCTCCCCCCCCTACGTTCCTAGGGAAAGACAACCACCGTACTGTACCATTCATCTTCTTCTGCACACCGACGACTGTGCCCAATATCGCCATCTCAATCATCACTAACGACCAACAACCGACATGACGTTTACATCAATCAATGACATCGCTGCAACATTTAGTAAAGCCATCGATTTCTCAGTGACGTTGACCACTACCACTGCCGCTACAAGCTTCGATCTCACCACCGCGACAGCTGCCACCACTGCAGCCACCATCACCGCAGCCACCACCACCGCCGCAACCACCACCGCAGCTACCACCACCGCAGCTACCACCACCGCAGCTACCACCACCGCAGCTACCACCACCGCAGCTACCACCGCCATTTCGAGCTTCGATCTCACCACTGCTGCAGCTGCCACCACTGCAGCCGCCACCACTGGAGCCGCTACCACCGCAGCCACCACCACCGCAGCCACCACCACCGCAGTTACTACATATACCCCCTCCTCGGATACCTGTACTATTGCTAGCGATCCCTCTGCAGTAACCCTTAAGTGGGAGACACTATCACACCTCAGCAGGGAATTCTTCGCCAATAGACCTGTCGAATCGCTACAAGAAGCCGTAGAGATTGCCGCCCAGGCACTCGCACCACCAAAGTCAACCGAATTTCATGCTCGAGATCTATGATCTCTGTGGCGACATCCCCGATGCCGGCAACGCCCAAGTCGCGTAGCTGTCGATCTTCGTGGAGAGAAACCTTGCCTGGAAGAAGTTGAAATACAAGTGATACAATGACTTCCTTAAGGCTCTTGACAGCTCTGGCAGGGTAAGGGAGATGATAAAACAACATCACTCTGTGCAGCAGAGGAAGACACGGGCAACAAAGAACCTGGAAGACCTCTGGCAGCACCATCCTGAACTCCAGGAAATCCTTAGGGACTCCAGCGGAAGTGAGAAATGGATGCAATTAACTCCGATCTCCAACCAAACATCCAGAGATCCCTGGTTAGCGAAGAGATGCCTCAATCATGGATACGTCAACCGTCTCTCGAAGCTAAACCGGAAGTCAAAAGCGAATAAGTGGTATACTTCCGGAGACCACCAGAATGCTAAAGCGTTGTTAGATAACGGCTACCCTAAGCTGGAAGAAGGAATCGCCCTACAAAGCTATGGGTCTGAAATGGTACCGGGTGTTAGTAATCCTACTTAGTTACTACCCTGGCATGGATGACCACAATAATGCCAACTGACTTCGTACTATCTCACCATCACTACCGCCTGCCGACCATGGGATGGCCGGAAAGCAAAAGGAAAAGGATGGCAGTAACGTTGGAAGGCTTTTGATGGATCTGGGCGAGGATGGATCTGAGGATGGAACCAGCACTCCCACCGGCAAAGAGGCCAGTACGATCCCGCCAACGGCCGCCGACAAAGAGGGCGATAGGATCCCACCCCCGCCCAGTGAGAGAGAGGCCGATACGATCCTGCCAGCGCCCACCTAGACAGAGGCCAGTATGATCCAGCCATCGCCCACCGAGAAAGAGGCTGGTACGACCTCGGAGAGGTCTACCGATCCTCAGCAGAAAGGCACCCCAAAGGCCGACCAGGCTGCTACTCCCAGCGGTGAAAGCACTAGTTCAGATGATGACATGTAGGAAGAATACCTGAGCTGCTTCCTAGAATGGCTCGGCCTTGACCTGAACTGCAAGAGAATGTTGGATGACAAGATGAAGATATTGGCACACCACGAGAGAAGAATGGGGAGCAAAGCCATACCCATCATGCAACAAGCAGTAAATGAGGATCCTGAGTTATTTATAGAGGCCCGGGTACAAATCACAGTGGCCGTGGACGTCTTGCGTGAGGCGATAGGTCGATTCAATACACTGCTTGGAAAAAGCTGAGTGCGCAAGGAGTGAGAGTTCTTATGATTTTCCTTTGGGTTCATGGTTTTCGTCTGGGTCTACATCTGTGTCTTTCCTTTCAGTTTATGATATTTTTATGTTCTTTCCTTTGGTTTCATGGTTTTCCTTTGGGTCTACGTTTGTCTTTCCTTTGGGTTGATGTTATTCTGATGTTCTTTCAGGTTTGCATATACCACTATACAGAAGAGGAAAGGTGTGCTTCGTACAAAGAGCCAGGGAGGAGTTGTGGCGGGAAAATCTGTTTCTCACCACCACTGCCACTCAGCATGGCAGAGGACTGAGCTACGGTGGGTGTACGGAGATACAGTGATGACGGAGATGGGATGTGTCACGGCGGCATACAGAGATGCAGGGGTAACGGAGATGGGCTGTGCAACAGGGAGTATGTATTTGGGAGACCCCAGGGTAGATAGATCTGATATCATTTTATCATACAACAAATTAGACACTACATCTTTTGAATCATTTGATCACACTCGCTCTTTCCGAGACTCCGTGTGGATCCACGCAATTGCGTGGGTCCTCACAGCCGAGTAGAATCATAGGTACTTACCCTCCTCCTACACGCCTCGAGCCAGAACCACTCTTTCCCACGAATTCTTTTTGGAAAGCTGCGAGAGGTGTGGCATAGTGTGATGATGGGCTCTGTGCCTTCTAACTCTGTCATTGTAGTACACTGGTCTTCAGCCTGCCGCAGAGCCCAATTAATCACCTTTTCGGAAACTGCAGTGGGTTGAACTCATATGGTGTTACCCCTGGATGTAGCCTCCCCAGGTAATCACCATCTGCAAGTTCGATATGGATAAAGGCAAGGTGATGGCTTCTGCATGATTGGTGGAATTGAGAGGCAAATTGTAATTTTTGACAACGAATCCTGGTGAAAAGCAATTTGTGTACCAATTGTGCTATGTGGCGGCTTGTTCTTGATTTCAGTGATCTAATTGTGACACATGATAATTTGTCTGTGCATGTGCAAGAATCAAACACATGATTCGAAAGTTCTTCAATCCCCATCAGCCATCACGATGGCCAATAAGCTCCATTTCTGTTTTCCAATTACTGTTACGTGAGAAAGTAACAGCTATACTAGTGACAAAATATACTAACAAAATTTTGGTTAGTGATGACATCCAATTCATTGAAATATCGGTTAGTGATCAATACAAATCTGTCTGAATGACAACCGTCATACTGCATTTATCCATGCATCCAACTGCATAACTCTCCGCCCATACCTCGTGCACATGGTTCAAATATTTAAAGTTGCTTATAGTACCTGATGGAAGGCGAGGAGAATGAGCCGGATGTGGAAAGGTGAGGAAGTCGAGCTATGTTAACCAAAAACTAGTTGAATGATCGACATGCCATGAATGGCTGGCCGAAAGCACATTGATGTGATATGACCACGTCATGTCTCACACAGATCACGTGCATTGGTGTTCATCAGAAATTGAGAGGCCACAAAGCTTCCGGATGTGAATGATAATACTTGGAAATGCAATGCTGCATTTCAATAATCAGTATACGATTCTTTGGATAAAATTGTTGCCTGTACGAAAGCTGTTCTGATATAATTGGTGTGTATGTCAACCGAGCAGCACCAACGTTTAGACTTACACATTCGATAATCAAAGGGCTGTATTGTCATATTCAGTTAAAGAAAATGTATTGGTCAGCGTTATAGCAAAAAAGGCAAATGACACACTCATTGCCCCATCTTAAAACTGTACGTCAATGGTACGTCAACGATTTTTAGTGTTATATATTCCACAATCAATTGGCTGCATTGTCACATTCTTCCAATGTAACTGGATTAGTCAGCGTCATAGCTAAATAGGTACATAACTCGCACTTTTCCCCATGCTGAAAATCTGTGTCAACAGAGCGTCAATGATTTTCAGTGATGCAGCTTAAATGATCCAAGGGCAGTGCAGCAACAGGAACTCATCATCGAACTATCGGCTGCCTTTCTAGTCAAAATAGCTTCTGACAACATCGCTACAATTTCCTGAAAATGTGCGTCAACGGTGGGTCAATGAATTTTGGCTCTGGATTTGGGAAAATCGAAGGGCTGTGCAGACACATCAACCCATACTCGATCTATTGGCCGGCTTTTTTTACGCAAAAATGCTGCCCACAACATCGCTAAAATATCCTAGACATGAGACTGAACGGAGCATCAATGACTTTTGGCATTGTAGCTTCGAGAATACAAGGGCAGGGCAGCGACAACAGTGTTCGCAACAGTTCCATGTTCTGGGGTCGGTTCCGGGTCCGGTTCCCATCCGGAACCGAACCGTTGCAAAGGGTCTTACCACACGAAAACCCAGACGGTTGCAATTGGGCCGGTTTTACCTCCAAAAACCCGGAATTTCAACCTCACAAGTTTGGCTCCAATTAAGTATCTGAGTTCGGATCGTATCATGACACGATCAATATGTAAATTGTGCATTTTCATGCGCTCTTTCACATCCCACTTTCAGAATTGCGATCTGACCAATATTAGTTGAGTCGCAATCGAAACCCCGCAAATTTCGCTTGAAATGTGGCGGTATTTGATAGCAATTCTACGAATATTGGTCAGATTGCAAATCGGAAAGCGGGAGATGAAAGAGCGCATAAATCTGCACAATCTACATATTAACCATGTCATGATAAGATCAGAACTCAAATAGTTAATTGCAGCCAAAGGTGTAGGAACCGTAGAGTTTGAACCGCAGTCCATATCCAACCCGGCCAAAAACCCACAGTTCTATGTCAGGTCCGGGTAACAACCCTGCCAAGACAAAGGGGGTCAGGTTTTTGGCCGGGGCTGGAACAGAACAGAACCGGACCGCCAGGCAAAAACCGGACCGCTGGCGGGATCCCCAGACCCGTTGCTAACACTAAGCAACATCGACCTGTAATCAAACAATCAGCTACCTGTCTAAGTAACAATGGTTGGGACAACATCGCCAGAATGTCTTAAAATTGAACGTCAATGGAGCATCAACAACTTTTGCCCTTCCATCTTGGAAAATCCAAGGGCTGTGTGGCGGCATTAACTAATAATTGAACAATCAGCCACCTTTCTGGGAAAAAATGCTTGGGACAACATCGCTACTACGTCCCAAAACTGAACGTTAACGGAGCATCAGGGGAGTGTCAATGCTGTTTGGTCATGCAACTTGCATAATCCATGGGCTGTACATCAATATAAATGCATAATTAAAGTATTGGCCACCATGGTACACAACAATGCCAGAAAGAATTCAGCTACCGCCTTCTATTAATAATCATTGGCGGAGCAGCATCAGGTTTCATCAGGTTCAGTAAACTTCACAGCAACAAAATGCCTTGCTTCGTTTCTACATAGACTTTTTCATATTCAGTCTTGTCAATATAACCCTCTACACCACTTCACAACTATGCATGCAATGTCTCACACGTTTTACTTTTGTCTTACATATAGCTCAAGAGTCAATATTCAAGCACCAGGATACTACTCAACAATAATGTAACTTTTGGCAGTCTCTCAATTTGAATTACACAGCTTTCTAAGTCCTACAACCATGTCGGATGCCCAATCTATAAATACCTTATCGTTAAAGGTTATCATATCTTCCAAAAATGAACATGTCTTCATTCACAATTTCAGCTACCTTCCTTTGAAATCAGATATGATCCTTGGTGGGCTTCAATGAATGTCGGCTCAAAGTGTCCTATTGTTTGGAATAATACTAGACATCCTCATTGTTAGTGATTCTATCTGCACTGCGGAATTGAGGAGACCGGCAGCCCTGGCATCATGTGGATCATTTGACATCAAGTTCTCCGTCATCCATCAAACCATTGGACCAGCTCCATGGGGAAACACGTCCTGGCAACGGCACCCATTGAGAAGTTACACACAATAACTGAGTCGGAAGATGCTGAATTGACAAGTACAACCGTTGATGAAATTGCTTTTGCCATATTAAGCGGACAAGACAGTTGAGGAATCAAAATAGTAAATTCACAATTGATGTTCATTTTCGACAATTAGATCTCACCTGTATCCACACAATTGACAGATTAGACGCTCTAAATTGGAAGCAAAGAACTACCTAACTGCTGAATTTCACCAAGATACCTGGAATCATTAGCAGATATTACTATTCATTTTGGCTCACGGTCTATTGAAGGCTATAGCTAACCTTGAGTTACGACAGTGATTCAATCCATTATGCGGCGAGGTGGTGCTGCCATCCGCTAGCACCCTTAGCATCATTTGCTGGAAGAAATACTGACTGACAGTGGATGTAATTAGAAAGCAATCGCCATCAAGCAAAAAAGTTAGCTTAGCTTCAGAAGGGTGGACATCAACAATGAAAATCGTGTTAACGTCAGTCATCGCTTACTATATGGATTGAAATTGCGCATTGCGAGAAGTACAACTTGCATTGGATGAGATTGATGGGCATTTCTTTTCCTATTTCGAATGCTGATTATGATTATTAGGTCATTAGTCAATATCCTAGAGCAAGGCTAGCCACACATTTGAAGGAGGTGCTGATTTGATTCGAGCTTACCGACTACCATTTAATATGAATTTTGCCCGATAAGGCTTCTTCAAATTACTGCATGACTTGGAAACAACAATCACCCATTGAGGCCTCCGGAATTGGATGGTCTGCAATGAGAAATCACATACCATGCATGGCTCATGTCATTCAGCTTGGTTAGTATCGGTCCATGAGTAGTCTCGGGTTAGAAGGCCACACTAAGTGCTGGGAAGCCAATGAGCGCGATCAGCAAGTTGGGGAGAATAAACACACAAACATTCGAAAGAGTCGAAGACTGCAAAAAGAGGGCAATCGTAGAATCAACAAGGAGTCAGCTTTGATACCAGGTTTCGCAAAGATACTTGAGAAAGTATCTATTTCAAGCTATTTGTAACGGCACGGCTGCACGTTACGTGTCCAGGGCCGGGTAACACCAGCTTTGTATAGTCAGCTTGCTACAAGCTGTAGATTTCTAGCGATAATCTAACCTCTATACTACTCTACATTATTGACATCCACGTTTGCAACCATATCTACTAATATACCTTTATACGAGGCTATTCATGGGTATATGCCTTTACACTATTATCACTCTTTAATTTCAGATATGTTTTGCATATGGGATTTCATGAATTACCCCTTTGGACTCGTCACGACAGGCAATTTACACGCAAGATATCATATGGATTTGAGATCACTGATTGCATCAGCGGAGTGTCTTGATATGTCTATTGAATGGAGGTAAATGACGTGTCAGGACACCTACGAATGAGAAATCATATCAACTTGAGATCTATAAATCGCAGATGCAAAGTGGCATGAATTTTCCACCCAATTGAGACTGATGGTAGCAGAGACAATTCGGAGTTGATTCCAGAGGCCAGCCAGCCACGAGACGCGTCAGTGACCAAGTCAGTCAAAGTCAAATGCAACGAATTCATATGAGAACTCGAGGGCTATCAATCACTGCATCAATGAGATTCGATAAGTTACAATCCAATTGAGCCAATTGACGATTACAGGGACGATTCTGGAGCCCATGCATCCACAAGAGTCGCATCACCGGCAATGCCGAAGCCAGCCCTTCTGTCGAGATTTCTTCAATCATTATCTGACAAGCACAATAGAAGCTGGGAAGAGCATAAACAGGCACATACCTCGAACAAAGTGCACCTACGAAGGATCAGGGATGATTCACGCGATATGCACCATTCACATCGAGCGATGCCACCGATGGCAGTTCCAGTCGCAATTACCTTCCACAAGACTCAACCTAGTTACCTATGGTATGGTTGATGTTAGCAATTTACCAAATCGGTTACGGAAGTCTCACAAGGCGAAATACTGTTGGCCAGTTACTGAATCAACTATGATTACCAATATGATTACCGGTATCATTAGTCATTGGACGGGCACAGTTCAACATAGAGGAGCAGCGATCGCAGAACGTGTGGCAGCTCCGATTGGGATGTACAATAACCCCTGGATGTTCCAAAGAGGCTAGCAGGCATGTTTTGCAATTACCATTGTCAATTATAACCTTTGGCACCTGATTGGACAACCGAATTGCATTGTTGTGAGGAGATAGCCATCTGCGTCAACACTATTCAATTCCATCAACATATGGCAATGAGCTAATACGGATGTGCCCATATAATGGCATATGAAGAGGATTTTTAGGAATGCAGTGCAGATGATTTTACTTAGTAACCGAGATTCTGAGGATACACAGGGCTACCGGAGGATGGACCATCTGGGCACTCTCAGGAGACCAGCAGATTCAGCATGTATTTAAAGTACATGGAGGTTCAATTGATGTGTCATATCTCCACGTGGGAATGGACGGTATTTGGTTGTCAGACAGTCCCAATTGGGTGTGACATATGTGATTTGCTGACTGAGCTTATTCGTACAACTGGTGGAAGCTATGGTTGACGCACTGTGTGAGCTGAACACAGGGATTGCCTTGCTGCAAGTCCAAGAATCCTAACGTCGACTTGCAATGCATTCGACCTTTGGCTCTGTAACCCCAGGGTGAGTGGAAGAGGTGGCAGTGGACTGGGCAGGCCATCAGGTATGCCCCAGGAATGTACCTGGATCACGGCTAGGGAGGAGGCGTGTTCTGAATGATGCGGCATAGTTCTGGATATTCCAATACTTGGACCCAATGCCTTTGACAGTCTACTAGCCAGTGAGCAGGTCGTTTGGACATCCTTCCTAAGAGTGGGAGATTGTACAGGGCTGCTGGGAGTGACCGTGGAAAGCATCTCTACTGGTGAGAGAGGCACCAGGTACTGGACAGGCTAGCAGGGAGCAGTGGCGGTAGTTTTGGTAGAAGAGTGTACCAATATTAAGTCCCTTGAATCACTGCTACCGGCTTGCTGAGACCCGAAGGGGGCACTAGACGGTGGGGCTTGGCCCTATTGAGGAGAACCATTTTAAATCCTGCCTCCTGGATATTCCTTCATATCGCTCAATATCTATTACAAATTGAGAACTAACATTTGCAGATGGAGCCGGCATGACAACAAAAATGGTGCCTACAGAGGATGGAGGACATATACCAGCCATGTACAGAGATTTCGTGGAGGTATTCAGCAAAGCCAAGCCAGACACACTCCCGCCGCATCGATCAATTGACAATGCAATTGATTTTCAATCCAGCTACAATATGCCATATGGGCAGTTTACAATTGAGTGGAGTTTTCAGTTGAGTTGAGTTGAGTTGAGCGGTATTCACGCAATTGGGTGGATAATGATCACGTGCTCAAGAGCCGGATCATGGATTTGGATTTGGACTTAAAGATCCCATGCCATATGGACAGATTGATGAGTTGGTATTGTCTTACAACAGATGACATGTTACTGAATTACGGGTGTGCAATGAAAACCCAATGACAGCCATTGTTATACAGATGGTGGACATTATGGAGGTCAGTAACAATGACCTTCAGAAAACTTACAGAGCTACAGAAAAAGCCACGGAATGCGGCCGATATGGGCGCATTTACCGGCAGAGAAGAAATGAATGGCTGGAACAAACAGGATTACGGCCGGAGATGGATTGCGGACTGACAGGGAGTGTGGCCGGAGATGCATGATAAGAGATGGATCCCGTCCGGAGATGGATCGCGACCAGATATGGATGGATCACGAAAGACGAATGACAATCAATCTTGTTTCCTATATGAAGCTACAAGGTTCCAATTGGGCGCAGAATGGCAGACATACGTTGTTCCGGCGGCATCGCTCCACCAAGTACGATTCCAAGCACTATCCAGAAATGCCGAATTAATCGGCTACATGCCCGAGTTACACTGCGAAACACAATCCCGAATCAGATCACAAGTCAGACACCTACCTCACATCATGATGCCATACCAGATTACTCTTTCCTGGAGCAATGATTTTTAACGAGGGGGATGACAGGGCTCGATTCACAACACCCCATACCGCAAACAATTACCGTACCGGAATTGCAGGTACGAAGCACCATAAAACACATTCACCAATAGAGAAGGCTGGCAGCAGCATGTGCACCCAGAGAAGTGATCGCAAGCACACCTACGGATGAATCAAAAAGCCGCATGCCCAAGTTACAATCCCAAATGAGATCCCAACTCAGTTTTGGTGATCCTGACCCAGTCTCGACAATCCCGAGATACACCGTTCCTACTAGAAATGAACTTCTGAATCAAGCCTAATGAACCAATATTGAACCCGAAGAAGACGTAATGGATTAGTAGTCGGCGGTGCTACGACATACAAAAGGGGGATGACTGTACCGGCAGTGCTGGGAGGAAGCACCGTGGAGCGCACTTACCAGCAGAGATTCACAGCTGGAAATTATTCAATGGGATATGGATACCCAGACAAGTGATGGCAATGACACCTCAAGAAGGAACGGAAACCATACGCGGAGGAAACCCGGCACCCTGTAATTGGAGATGATAAGTGCACTGAGCACGGGGCGGATGTCAAGTGTACCTACAAGTGCACCAACTTGCAGGATGATCAGTGCGAGTGCAACAGCACCGGAGAGATGATAAGAAGATCAAGCGAGTTTGATCTATGCCGAACGAGTGCATGTATGTCTACCAAAACCGTTCCGAACGAGACCGAACATAATCTCCAAACATACCAAACAGTGTACCATACGGCATTGCGAGAGACAGTCAATGAATGGCATCGTGACAGACTGTCGAGACAACTATCGAGAGATGGTGACTGAGCAAACGGACCAAGATCATGGCCGAATGACTCATAATTGGGATTGAATAAGAGCGTTATCGAGAGCCCTCTACTGAAGGCACCGACTGGGATGTGTACCAAACGGCTTACCGAGATGTATGCCGAATGACCATACTGCAGGCCTATATGTCTGTTTGGCCGATGCGGGAGGAGGATGAATATAACTACTGACGGGCACCGTGTGAGAGCCACCCGCTGCAAGGGATGAACTCAGATACATCAAGACTGGCCAACAAAGCTATGCACAAGGGCTCAGGAGTGCGCAAACGCGCCTGAATATATATGTGGTATGAATCACCATTTCATGAGAAGGTTACGAGATACTTACGAGGTCATATATGATTGACCATCACCGACGGCTATGACACCGAGAGCAGATGCTATCATCCACACCAAAAACTCTAGCCCGCTTCATTTGTGCTGACTGAGCGCAAATATGACCACCAAAGCCACTTCGAAAGCAGCAACAATGATCACTGATGGGCTGGGCCTGCAGAATTGTTTACGAGGAATTGTGGGAGCTCGAGTGCTAGCGCACTTGGAAGTATAGTGAGTATGTCCAGTTACTGGGATGTTTACAAGTTAGATATACTGATGAAATGGCCTATGGCACTGGCAATGGCAATGATGATCAGCGAGCGGAAGCCACCACCGATGCCTCCAGGTCAAGACGGGGCTCATACTGTGATTGGTGATTTCACCAAGATTACTGTGTCTAATTCCGACAATGACCTACACTTGGTACAAGTTACAAGTGCAAGATTGGACGGTCGGATGCCGGTCATTCTGGAAGTGGAGATATGGGGGACAGTGACACTTTGGATGTTCCTTCTTTCCCGTCTCTTCTCTTCTCTGTACTTTTTTACTTCATTGGATCACAGCCCAGCACAAATGGTGTCGGCATGGGTTTTTACCACCTCCGGGGACAAGTCAAGTCGAGGTGCAGTATCCGACTGCCCCAGATCCACCGAATGGCTACCATATAGTACCGATCCGTTGTGGGACATATGGGTTTATACGTTTGCGTACGTTGAACTGTTGTTTGATTGTTTCCTTTTCTTTCATACTATGGTACGGGTTTATCCAGCCCAGGAGGTCTGCACCTAACGAGGGGGTTAATGTAACGGCACGGCTGCACGTTACATGTCCAGGGCCGGGTAACACGAGCTTTATATAGTCGGCTTGCCACGAGCCGTAGATTTCTAGCAATAATGTTACCTTTATACTACTCTACAATATTATCATCCACGTTTGCAACCGTATCTACTGATATACCTTCATACGAGGCCATACATGGGGGTATGCCTTTACACCATTTTGAAAGACCTGAAACTGACATTCTTTTAGCAGCGAATGCTTGCTGTATTGATAACGCTGCCACCTGGTCGTTGAAACCAGTGCATTGACTATCAAAAAGCCAACCTATGGATTCCGGTACTACCGATTCTGTATGTGAACACACAGTAGAATTCGACACTGGAGTTGCTGCACGGAGCCTACAGAATACAAGAATTCACCAGCAAGTGGCTCAAGAATACAAAATACAGTGATTACTGGCCACTCTTCACAACACATAATGAACAGACCATTGTGAAGGAAATCATGAATGTTTTATAGTCATTCCGAAACTGGACCCGGTGAAAGTTCAAAACGCATACGGTTACTCTGCATTACGTCATCACAAACTACACTGATATGTTCGATCATTTCGGTGGCATTATGCGAGCTTTAGCTAAGAAAATGACAGCATGGAAGGAAGACATATATTTTGCCGTGAAGGTTGTGTGACAGAAGCTGTCTGAATATTATGCTGCGGTCACTCCAACGACCGGTCTCCTCCTCATTTCCACACATATTCCTGATCCTTTCAGGCAGTTGCAATCATGTCGGAAGTGGGAGATGGCGATGGATATTAATCATGAGGACGAGACTTCTCATACTATCTAATTCAAGGAGGCCGTTCCGAAGTATGTGGAGTACCAATACTGTGCCAAACGTCAATGAATGTATGTCATTAAACCCAAAAATGTTCCACACGGTACTATCTTGCCTGCTGAATAGGCTTCTGGATTTCATCAATTGTCTTTTGATCCATATGATCTGTCCAACGATGATGAAGACTACTGGACACCTAACAGTGTATCTGAAACGACACCCAGACGAAGCCTTCATGCAGCAGGCATATGAGAAGCCGCAAGGCTTTATTCGAATTCACCGCCTGAGTTACCACAGAACTGGGGTCAAGTTGATCCAAATCATAATGATTGCCACTCTAAACACATGAAGAATAGCAGTATATTTTGGTTACCAGATATCACAGACTGGTGGCACCAACAAGTGGAAATACACTGAAAGTACGCCAATCTCATCAATGTGGTACATGACATATTCTCTGTTATACCTCATGGTGTTGGAATAGAGGCCCGTATTTCCCTTCGGCGAGTCATTGTTGGCTGTAGACACTTTAAAACAACTAGCGTGACACTTCGGGAAAATGTTGTAGTAAGGCAGTTTACTCGAGCCTATAGTGGCATATTGGTGGGCGCTTGCACGGCATTGAACCCAGTGGAAATTGAAAATGACTTCGAATTGAAGAAAGACCCAGAGGAAAGAAACTTTCACAGAATGGCCAAGGTCCATAACATTTTGGAGATGTGGCAGAGCAGCCAAAACCTACATACAACACAGAACGAATCTCGCACTCAGAACAAGAAAATGTCAGCCGTAGAATACATTTCAGATACCCAAGAGATCATTACAGTATCCTGGTCTAACTTTCCACATGATTGTGCAGCTGCATTTGAATCGTCAGAATGATCACCTTTGCCACCAGCTACGTCTGCACAGGATCTCCCTAGAATATAAACTCAAATGTTCAATTTCCGCCAAATTGGAAGAATCGACTATCCTCTTGGAGAACATGATGCAGATAGTGTACTTGAATGCATTTTCGACGCCAAAAATTGGCTTAACTTCAATGGTGACTTGGATAATCCCAATCAGAGCAAATACGACTGCGATGCAGATAATGAATCTGATATAAAGCTAGGCAATGCCATCAAGGCGTCAGAAAGCCCAGAGCACCATGTTGTGAGTGTCACACCAAATGTTCTTGGAATGATTCCGCCTACATGGAGGTCAATGAATCAGGCTGACAAGGCGTTCATGACTATCACTGCAATGGAAACCAGAAGGAATGAGGGAAACAAGAAAAAGTCGGACAGAATGGGCCAATGTGTTTCCAACAGGTTCTATATGTTTCTTGACCAAAAATTTCACTTAGAGATATATTATGGAAGAATAGTGACCAGTCGCATGTGGATAATTGTTCATAAACCAAAGTGTAGCTGGTGAAATGTAATAGACAGTGAGATATATCAATTTTGGTAGAATGAGACTGGTCCGTGCAAGATTATACCTGGGCTCGGCTCTGCCACAGGGCTGAGTCTTAATCACTCAGAAAGCCACCCAATATGTCAAAACACATATTTATACAATTATAGATGACAGCAGATATTGAATATTTAAGACATTGAAATTAGGGTCAACAGAGCATCAACGATTGTTGGTCTTCTAAGCAAGGTAATTGTAAAGTGATTTACTTGCTGTGTAGCTTTACCATTGTATTGGCTGCCTTTAAAGGCAAAACAGCAAGTGACATGGTCACAGCCCCATTCTGAAAATGAACATCAACCAAGCTTCAACAATTTTTGGCTTTGCATCTTGGGTTATCTAAGTGTTGATTGTGGTAATGATTCATAAACACTGAATTGGCAGTCTTTTCAGCCAAAACAATTGGTGACATTTTGGTTACCCAATCATGAAAATGAGCATCAATGGAGGGTCAACGATTTTTAGTCTTCGAAGTCAGGTAATTACAAAGTAACCTGGTCGTGGCTAGGAATAAGGGATATAATGGCAACCTTTATAGCTGAAACAGAAAGCGACACGGTTATTGCCCCATTCCAAAATTGAGCGTCGACTGAGCATCTATGATCTTTCACTCTGCATCTTGGGTTATCTATGTGGTGATTGGTTGCAGACAACAATAAATAAGGTATTGGCCACCATTAGCGGCAAAAGCAGCACAGCACGTATTGAAAATACGGAAGTATCTACATTTCTCTTACTAATATTTGTACCTTTCGTTTCATTCTGCATAAGTACGGAAGGTCTTTGTGGATACGAATAATGTGGTGTGTTAATACTTTCGTTATCTGCTATCTTTAGATGTCTAGAAAGTTCCTGTTAGAACTTGTCTAGAATCTTCTTTTTGTTCCGTTGGAAAGGGATTTATCAGCGCTTATCTTTTATAATACGCCTAGATTGTTCTAATGGTTTTCTTACGGTTCTTGTTTATAAATATGTACAGTTGAAGAGTTTTTCTTTACTATTTTAGGAGATTGTTCCACGACAGTGGTCACGGACAATCACTCCTTATTGTATGTATATATAAATACTGTTTCTCCGGTTAGAGAACAGTTCTTTAGACTTGCTCTGCCATCGATAAGAATACAATAATATCTTCTCAATACCTCCTTCTTCTGTATTATATGATCTTGTTTCAAACACTTCTCTACTTCGTTACATTTATCCTATTATTGCTTCAAATTCTCTTCGTTAGATTTTAACCGATCTATCTGTACTTTCGCACCATCTTCCATTAGCACGCTCCCGGCCCCAGCCTGAAAATGAGCATCAACGAAGCCACAACAATTTTCAGTCTTGCATTTTTGGTAATCTATGCATAGCTTTATGGCAATAATTCATATATCATGTAATGGCGGCTTTTTCAACCTAAACAGCACACGGTATCTTCGATACCCCATCTTGAAAAAGAGAGTCAACAGAGCGTCAACAATTTTCCGTCTTAGATATTGGGTAATCAAGGCATTGTGCAGATATAAGAGATTATCACAGAACTATTGACCTCCTTAGTACGCCAAAATACAAACACAAAAGGACAAACATTTATTCCAAAATAACCAATGTTGCAACTTGTGAAGTTATCAAACATGAATTCCTAGATGTTAATTAAGCCGTTTTGATCAAATACAATTATCAAACTGCAAAAGCAATTGCATTATATAAATCTACAGACAGACCCGGTATACAACCAGCTGACAACCCAACCAATTCAGACGGGTTGGCAGATGTCCATCAAAGCGTACCGAAATTGACAGTTTGGGTGTACTGAAGACCCTGACCATATATTTGGGGACAGTTTGGTTCTGACCCGGACCGAGACCTGAAGCGGTGGTCCAGAATGGTTGCGCCACGTGCACTGGTAATTTAGTGCACTGGATAAGTGTGGTTGTGATGATTGCGTAAGTGTTTGTGCCAAATATAGTGTTATCAAGTACACTAGATCCGCTCTCTGGGTCATTTGGTAGAGGCCACTTGTGCAATTGCACCTTCTTTTCAGAACTTACAGTCAGATGTCAGTGTAGTCACTGGGATCTTGATAGAAGCTCCACATGCTATCACCCTCATCTTGTAGGAGCCCATTGTCAACTGTTAGAACATGCATGCAGAGACACCCTGATCCTGTCCAAGGCTACTGACAGTATAACCCTAGTCTTGTTGAAGGTTACTGTACACGATCAGTGTCTGAATATATAGTCGCAGTGATTTAGTCTGAGGTATCTCATGGTATTGCCCTGGGCTTGTCAGAGCCCATCATCAGCTGTCTGAGTCCACATGTATTGTTGTGGGTATCTTGTCAGAGGCTCCTCATGCTATTGCCTTGACCATGTCTGGAATCACAGTTGATTGTCAGAGTCAATATATTGAATTTACAGATTGCCATTGTAATTATGAATTTAGAACCATTCACATGTGGAATGAAATTCAGTTGGTTTTACATCTATTGTATTCAGATAATAATCGGTCAAAGTCAACTTATACTACCAACACAAGCAGCTATATGTCATCATCTATTCCTATCCCCAGATTCCACCGTGTAGTAGTAGGTGCCTTCTGATCTCCATTATTGATCTTGTTGATCCTGTCTATGTGTGATCTTATGTTGCATCTCTTGTGGGATGCAGCCCCATTATTTGAATAGATTGCATAATATACATACCTAGTATCTCCTCCATGTGTTCTGAACAGTGCACTATACTCGCATGTATATAACCACTTCAATGCACAGGGGCCGGACACTGCCATCAGCCCAGTTGTCAAAGAAACGCTTTACTGTAGTTGCAGCAAAACACCAATACAGTTGGGTCACCTACTCAGCCAAGTGGGACATATATGGCCGTCACCTGTCATTGCGCATTGAGATTTACAAGATGGTTTTTGCCACCACACTTGATAGCGAATAATGCAGAAACATGTTGTTCAATATCAGAGTTGATTGTCAGAATATTAATTGAATCAATGGGGTTTTGTACTTCTTGACTCTTGCGGTCTGAATGGTGATTCCAGTATTTGCAGGAAGAGATAAACTTAGTTCCTAGCTGTTGGCCGCCACCATTCAAAAGTGTCTGAAAGCTAGTAATATCTTCACCTGGGGCAATCCACAGACGCTAATACTGCAAAGACCACTTAGGCACCTGATTGGCGATTCATATGCGTAGTTGTCAGTATCGCTGCAGAGGGCCTGCATCATAGACACACTCACCATACCAATAACTGCTTTTGAGATGCCACAGCTCTAGATTGCCGCACATAGAATTACATGCAGTTCCTTGTAGCTATTCTTTGATACTTTGTTGTCAATGACTGGATGGTGGTCCTCACTAAGCATGCTTTGAAGAATAGATCTTGGGCAACATCCAAACAAGTGTTTTGCACTCCACTGTCACCCATGTGAATCTTTTGCCAACGCCCAGTATAGACGGTGAATTTTTTCTGTTTTGCACCTACATGTTGTGAATGTCAGAATTGTTGCATGAAGTTAAACCCATTTAGGAAATGTTGCTCTTACCTGCTGAGCATTGCGCTCTTGCTTTCCTGGATGAGGGTCATGGGTTGATTGCAATAACTATGTATTGTCAGCTAGAGGATATAATATTGGATATGAGTGTGGTCATAACCCCCTATGGGTTTCCAGGAGCCACAGTGGTCGATTGTGCGTATGTATTTTCAGTGTGTAATGTAATAGTGGACACTTTTGCATTTGTTTGCCTGCCATTGGTTGTTGGCAGTACTATGTGTCTGAACCTAGAAATTGTGACAGTCCAATGCAGGGATCATAATTTCTGCTCCTACTAACTCATCACTGGTTGCTGGAAGACAGACTAGAAGTTTGCACCTATACATTGTCCAATTCAAACACAAATGTAAAATTGGATGCATTACTACCTCTGCTTGGTTATTCAACCCGCATGAATATCTACTACCATGTATTATCGGCAATCTTCACCTTGGGGATTGAGGTTGATTTTGATCGTCATCGTAATAACCCATCTGCTGGGATTGCCAGCCAACATAACTGCTGTTATCGCCCCCAGATTGGTTCCACTTTCGGACATTTTGATTGCAGTCAGTTCAATAGTGAGTAACAAAAGAACTCGTAATATTGCAGCTTTGGGTGCTGCTATCCTGCAAGGTACCGCAGCAGTGTGGATTGTTCAAGCCCATTCTACATCCTGAATTTGTGGAAGGCATCCAGAGAATATCAGTCCTATTGGAGGAATGATCAAAAAACCCCCAACTGAGAGAGATAGGGACATGGCAAAAGCAGGAGAGGCCAGTGGTGCGGCTGGCCAAAGGTCGGAAAAGACAACAATCGTGTCCTTCATGGCTGCCAGCGCGCAGTGGGAGCATAACAAGAATGGAACAAGACTGAGGAACGAGACCTCAGAGCCAGTACGCGCACTGGGAGACTGGAGAAGTCGCATGGAGCGAACAGTAAGGCAGCAGGAGCACGAGGTGACTCAGCTGCACCAAACTATAGACAGGATGGCTAGAATGCTGGTAGCAGACATGGCGCATAACGAGGCGCAATGGCATGGCATGAAAGAATGGCTGGAGGGTAGGGTGAAGAAATAGGATGACCACGACAGGGGCAATGAACTCTGGGGGGCAGTCATCGGGGACATTACCGTAAATGTGCTGGCCAATGCGAGAGTAGGCGAAGCAGCACCGACTCTGGAAACGAGAAAAGAAGAAACATACAAGACTGCAATGGGGGATGGCAAAAGCCTAGTGGCCTTACAGTGAGGACGTGCCATGCAGGGTTTCAAGCCAGAGAAGCGTTCGCTGCAGCAGCAACCAAACCGAAACCCAAACTGCAACTCAACCAGCAGTCTGACCAGCAACAGGAACTGAAACCTAAGCCAACACCCACTCCGGCCAGAAGGTGGGACATAGACCAACCCTGTACCCAGAGTCAGAGGGTACTCCCCGGCCCAGGCCCCGCCCCAATATCCAGATCAACCATGGTTGAGACACCTAGTTTTACCGACAGACAAGGGTGTACAGCTGTCCAACAAGATCGACCAGGAAATTGTATTGGTGACCAACACAGCACGTTTTCACCAGAAGGTACCAGCCCAGATTCGAATTATAAACGTGAAGCGGAATACAAAGGGCACGATGATAGCTATTACTCACCAAAATGCAACGGCAGTGATGGCACTGGCGTACAATGAAGTCATTAACAACGCAGCACGTACGGTCGACAAGGGAGTCATTGACATTGAAGAAAACGAATCATGGGAAAGGCTGAATGTTCATGATATACCACTTGTGAGGTACCTGGGCGAAGGCACAGAGGGCCTGCAAATGATGCGAGATGAGATCCATGCGGTGACGAAGGAGTGGTGATCCCTGTCCAGGTGGGATGACTGGTGAATCCTCATAGCATTAGAGAAAGGAGACAGTGGGGGGAGATCTCAGCATCGTCAGTTGTCTGTGCTGTAAAAGGGGGACAAGGTGGCACAGAGACTGGTCAAAGAGGGCATTATGGCGGTGGGAGTGTGGTACCGAGTCAAACTATTCATAAATGTTTGCCCAGACAGCAGATTTGAGCATTGCTGTGGATGAGGCCACATAGAGAGCAAGTGCAGTGGCAAGCCGGCAGGTGGCTGCTACTCAGGGCCGCCCTGCACCAGCACCCATAAATGCAATGTCGTGGGGTGCATTGTAAAGCAGGGCGCTGTCTGCAGCCAAACACAAGAGAAGTGCCCTAACCGCAATGGAAACCACATCACATTCACCATTAGGCGTGCAAAGAAGGCGGAGGCCACCAGGGAGGCACGGGAGAGGATGAGAAGAGAACCAGCAGGACGGACCACGCAGACTGCGGGACCAAGCTCAGAAGCGAACACCTCAGCACTAGGCCTTAGGGCAAGGGCAACCAAAGGAGGAGGAAGGGGTGGAAGCGATAAGAAGATGGCCGATGCAGAGGGAGGGGGTGCGGAGGCAGAGGATGTCACAATGTTGGAGAGCATGACGCAAACAACAACGGCAATGCTAGCACCATCCACAACAGAAACGGTCATGGCCACAGGGACCGGCATTGAACCGAAAAACCGTATGGGAGTCGCTGCCCCAAATGTGTCGAGTGATCCAACACAACTGAGCTAGGTCGTATGTTTGGGCCATGGGTGTGCTGCAGACAGGGGTGGAAGGGAACGCAGATGTGGTGTGTCTGCAGGAGACACCAAGTGAACGAGCATGAAGTGGAATCAGCCACTCGGCATATGACATTTGGAATAGGAAGCTGGAGTGGACGGCAGTGGCCAAGGGGTGCAGTCTTACAACAAACAAACAAACAAACTCACTTGAGCAAGAACGCAGGTGACTACGTAATCATCATCGACATCACAAGGAGGGGAGAGAAAGTGATAAGGATCATACACATTTATGATCAGAGAGCAAGGGAGACAGGAGAGAGACCAGCGAGGAGACTAGACTGCCAGAAAATCATCTGGCAGGGGGGAGGCGGCACGGTGCTCACTGGAGACTTCAACACCCACAGTCTACGCCGGGACCCGAGGTGCACAGAATGTAGGGAAGCCACATACTGGGCAGAAATTATAGACGAGTATGGGCTGGCGATTGGAAATAACGACCGACCCACTCACTACTGGACGAGGAACCAAAGCGAGGGTGTATCCATCATGGACCTGACCTTGGCCAACCAATGGTTTGGAAAATGAACTATCTTGGATGGGAATCATGTCACAGGGTCTGATCACAAGATTGTTGAATGGGAGGTGGACATGGAGACATAGGAGGAAGCAGGAGGCACACAAGACCTAGGGTGAAACCGAGTGGCCATGTCGCAGGAGGAAAAGGAGCTGGCTGAGAAACTCGGTCAAGAGTGGGCATCGGGAAGGGCATACTTGGGAGTGGAGAGCACAGGCGACGACATCGAGAGCGAAGCTGAGTGGTCCCACCAACCACTGGGAAAGGTACTCTTCGCCGCTGCAAAGGCAACAAGGCTGTGCACTTGGTCAAAATGATGGCGGAAAGGTGAAATTGAAGAGGGGAGGATCCAACTGGAAATCGGGAGATGAGGAAGCACAGATATGCGGCGACGGCCCAGGCCAAGGCTGAATTGCACAAGTCAATTCAGAAAGCAAAAGACAGGATGTGGAATGACTACCTGAAGAATCTGAGGGGAGCTAAGGTCTGGAGAGCAGCGACGTTTACCAACCCATGGACAGCAGCGACTGTGGATACCCTGACCGACAGAGCTGGGAAACAGGCAAATTCTATCATCAAGAAAGAAAAGATTTTCAGTCTAGAGTTCTCTTCCACAAAGGAGCACAAACAGTACTTTGAATTACCCCTGGCGGGGCAAGCACACCAGTCCGTGAGTGAGCAAACAGTCGAATGAGCCCTATTCCCGGAGTCAGTCAGCAATGCCACAGGCCAGGACGAGCTGTCTCTTCGAGCTGTTCGCCTACTCTGGGAGTGGGAGAAAAACCAAATTGTGGAACGAGTAAAGACAGTCGTCTGAACAGGCCGACACCCAGCCATGTGGAAGTGAGCAAGCGGGGTTGTAATCCGCAAGCCAGGAAAGGATGACTACATAAACCTCATGGTGTATCTCTTTATTTCTCTACTATGCCGCACAGGGAAAGTTGTTGAAAAGGTGGTTGCAGAGCTACTGGCTGAAGAGATGGAGAGAAGAGGACTGCTTAGCGACAGCCAGTATGGGAGCAGAAAAACACCATTGGCAATTGACATGGTGGCAATCATGCGCAACAGAGCACACCCAGCCTGGAGAGAGGGTCACATAGCTCGCATACTCCTGATGGACATCAAGGCAGCTTTCCTACGCGTAGGGAGAGGGAGACTGATCCACACAATGCGAGGCAAGGGGATGGACGGAGACCTGATGCGACGGATGGCAAGTGTTCTCAAAGACTGAACAGTCAAAATGGTAATCGAGGATACCATTATAGAGAGATACCTGGTGATAGCAGGTATTCCACAGGGCCCACCGGTGTCTCCAATCCTCGTCAAAATTTACCTGTCAGAGTTCATAAAATGAGTTGAGAAGAGGGTCTCCAGCACTGGAGGCCTGTCCTTCGTGGACGATGTTGGATCGGTGGCGATGGGGAACGATGTTAACCAAGTAACCAGAACGCTTGATGTTTGCGCTAGAGTGAGCATCGACTGGGTGGAAAGATGGGACCTGGAGTTTGACACCGCAAAAACCAAAGCGGCACTCATCACCTGTACACGAGGCCACAAAAAGTACCTGCTTCCGAAGCTTAAATCGACGATAAGGGTCAGGAACGGCTTTGTCAGGTTTGCCCAGGAAGTGACCAGGTGACTGGGGTTCTGGATGGACGCCGACCTAACGTTCAAGGAGCATCACAACTGATGCATGACGAATGCGAGAGCCTCAGAAGCACTACTCTGGTCACTCACAGAAATGCATGGAGCGGAACCAGCAGGTCTGAGAGCAGTACAGATAGCCTACGTCCAGGCCGTCGCACAGTCGGAAAGCGAGCTCTGGTGCGCTCCAAAGGAAGGCAGCTGTCAAGATGACCTCCAGCGACTCCTCAATTGACATGCCAGGTCAACCCTGGGCACACCGCCGACAACTCCGAGAGGCACGCTAATGAGAGACTCAAGGCTTACACCTCCAGCGGCGGCCCTCCACGCCAGACAACAACGGTTTCTATCAAGGCTAGCAAGCACTTGCGAAGGCTCCAGGGCACAAGACCTCTACTATTACCCTACAACTGGTGCACTGGTAGGGAGAGTGGCTGCAATAGTGTACGCGCGCAGCAGGAGAGCAGAGATAATGTGCTGGCAAGACCCAGGGAAGGAGCCAGCAGTCAACACCACTATACTGGAGGACGACGCTGCGGCCAAATGAGTGGTGGAGTGATGGGCGAGGAGAAAAGAATGTACGGCAGGATCTGGCACTTGGACGAGGTGGATGGACGGATCTGAAATGGACGATGGAAGAGTAGCAGCTGCAGTGGTGTCCTTATATGGAGACGGCTGGACAGTCTTCCACAGCCACCTTGGCACAGGACGAATGGAGGAATTCAACCCTGAACTCTCGACAAACCGAGTCACTCTCGGCAAGTCCGTTGCAAGTCCCCAGACACAATGGGTACATCGAGTCACAACAGTGGCATTGTTTCGTGATTCGCAGGCGGACATCAGACGGACAGCGCTCCCGGACCCAGGGCCATGGCAGCATCTAGCTAGGGTAATCAATAAGCATGCTAGGGCCCTCTGCGCTGTCGGCATTGAAGCCACGATCCACTAGGTCCCGGGACAGTTGGGCATCCATGGGAACCAAGTGGCGGACCGCCTGGTAAACAAAGCAGCAGAAGAATGAAGCTACACTGTACACAAGTGAATACACACCTCGGCCGGAAACTGTGCTAGAGGGATTCCCGAAAGGAGGACAGCGGCAAAGGCGAAGTGGGATGCCGACAAGTACTTCAAATACTACAGATACAGACTGATGCGCAAAGCTGGGAGCAAGGGATCTGTCTCAATGACAAGCGTGAAGTGACTGGCAACAAGATTCTACAGACTGAAGAGCAGGCATGCGCTGATCGGAACGTACCTAAAGCGATATGGACATCATGCGGATGATAAATGCCAGTGGTGTGGAAGCAGAATCCTACAGATGTGGGAGCATCTCTTCTGCCACTGCAGCCAGTGGACAGACCAGCACACAGCGCTCTGGAAGGCGGTGGGGAAGGCCACGGAATGGAAAGCGGGCAGATGCCAGTATGTGCAAATCTCTAACCTTTTCTGCATCGAAAAACTGCGATCAAGCAGTGATGGACGTCCTGGCAGTGAGTCATGTCGGGAAGTTCCCACCAAAACTAGGGGAAGCGCCCGGGGAGGAGGCGTATGGGCAGGGTTATATGTGTTTGGACCGGGGGTGGTCTCTCTCTGGTTTTGTTCATCTCTCTGGTCTTTGTTTGTTTCCTTGTGTGTTCTTTAATTCTAATCGTACGTACTTGATTGATTTTCCTTTGTCACAGAGGACGATGGGTAGTGGGTGCAAGCTCTGCCATCTTGCCGGCTCACCCAGAGGTGGAGTGCGGGGGTTTCAGGCTCAGTCATACTCCAATAAGAGTGAATTCAGTATAAATAAAATGAAAAACAAACTACCTAAAACCGAAAATTTCACCCCCTCCCATCATCCATCCCCAGTACCTCAGGGCACCATACTCTAGTCGTGCCCCAGAAATGTAACTGTTCGGATCCAGTGTTGCATTGTCCAAACACATGGTGCCATATGATGTGATCACAGCGGAATACCCCAACCATACTCTGTGGCAAGCACAGTGCAGTAGGATGTGTGTATCGATTATCACTGTCCAAGTCGGTTGATGAGTGCATGGGAACAGCTTGTGGTGCTCGAGGGCCTGAGAAGCAGGTCTTTGTAGCCTCTCCAAGTGTTGTGGGTCAGAGGGTGCCGTCTTCAGAAAAACCCTTCATTGAACTGCTGCGCTGTCATGCCCTAGTTAGTTATTATAACAAGTACTGCATGTTGTAAATTGTCGCAACTGGTGTAAAACAATCGAAAAGAAGATGAGCAGCCCCAGAAGGGGGTCTAGCGGTTAGTGTCAATGCTGAGTGGTATCAAGTGACGTACAGAAAAGATACACTCACCAAAGGTGCGCAGACACACACCAGTATGGGATAGTGAAGTCATTTTGTAACCGCAACCTGCTAAAAGACAGGGACATTGTGGGCTGACAACGTAGTGAGGTGAGTTGTCGAAGGTGTGTGTGGTTGGTTCTGGTTTTAGAGTATCATAGTTCTCATAGTTTCAGTGATTGTCAGAGTTAGGTGATTTTCATAGTCAAAGTGATACCATATATGTTAAGTATCCCAAGTCAAGGTTAAAGTAATGCCTCAGTACAGGTGTAGTTACTTCCTGTAGCAGAGTAGAGTGGTTGTCAGAGTAACGGTAGTTGTCAGAGTAAAGGAAAATTTCAGAGTAAAGGAAATTGTCAGAGTAAAGGAAATTGTCACAGTTAAGATCTTTGTCAGAGTTGATATTATACCATATATGTTGGGTTTCCCAGATCAAAGTGGATTCAAGGCGGTATTATAGATGGGGTTGGTTTCCATCTCGGAGTCAGGAAGTTGTCAGAGGTCTGAAATTCATCAGAGTAAAAGTAATTGTCAGAGTCGAGGATATCCCAGATACATTAGGTTTCCCCTGTCAGAACGAAAGTTATACTGGACTTTCCAGTGCTCAAAGTCAGTCATTGGTTCCATAAGTTAGTAGTGATATTATACTACAACATTCAGTGAGAGTATTTTGCCAATCTTCCTGATCATATTCTGGTCCACAAACCCGTATATTGTGCCATAGTATGAAACTCATTTCAAGCAAATACTCTGGGATCCCACACAGCTGTTCCCACCATACAGGTCAAGCTCAATACAGCCCAGTACAGTCTACAGTTATATGTGAGTCGAAGGGGTAGAAACAGTTATGAATGGTGTGTTCTTGCAAGTCCTGCGAAATCTCTCCACCACTGCTTCACAGGCAACTGCCGCTGACCTGTCCTGTGAATGTACAAGAGATAGGTCTTATATTTTGAATATTGCATTGCAAGTAGTGTAGCATCATGAAACTGCACATAGTTGGAGGTTGATAGGACTTGTAGTGCTGCTCTTCCAAATGCAAGAGTGGGTACCAATGGATTTTCTTATGGTAACTTGTGTGGTTCAGTGTTGGATGACAGGTATTGCTACAGGTAGTAGTTCATTATAGGTACACTGCATATGAGAGGTTAGGCCCCCTACCAGGGGTACTGAGAATAGTTTAGTTGAACACAGCAGGTCACTTTTATCTCCAGCTTACCCTTCAACCTGCTTTATCCCTAATGCTCAGATTGTATGGTCATTGCATTAGAGATAGAGTTTGAACAATGAAATATTAAGTATTGCATTAAATTATTGTCACTCTGTCAGAGAGAGTGTAGTGTGAGAATATTGGTACCATTCACAAAGCACTGTGGTAGATGAGGTGGTATACACCAGGTGCACTGACTGACAGTAATATAAGATGTGTGTGATATTGCTGCCAGGGTTTGTGACAACTAGTGTTTCTGGAGGTAAAGTTCAGTAAGTACTTAGTATCGGCCATACATAATTGGCCCTTGTGCGTGTTCAAGTAGAATGTACCTGTCAGAACAATCTGTCAGACCAATCTGTCAGAGCAACCAGTTAGAGCGACTTGCCAGTGCATCCATGTCAGAGCAACCATGTGAGAGTTACCTTATCAGAACAACATTGTCAGAACAACATTGTCAGAGCAACATCGTTTGAGCAACCTTGTCAGAGCAACCTTGTTAGAGCAACCTTGTTAGAGCTGAGTTGTACTCAACTGGTAGATTTTACTTACAACTGGGCTATGTATGTGATTGAAATGGATAAATCTATGTCACAGACCCATTGAAGTAGTTTAATGCATGGTCCGGGGATTTGGTAGAGTTATCACTGTCACAGACCCAGTGTTAGTTATCATGTGTGGCTCAAAGAGTGGGCGTTACTTCAACTGATGTTGGCCACTGAATGTTAAGAGTATGCAGTATATATATAGGTTATAGAGTACTATAGTAGTATGATTACAGGCACCACAATTAGTACTCTTGTACGACATTGATTTCCATTCTCTACCCATCTTGCTTTCTACCTAGATACCCGACAATGCCTGCTACAGCAGGCCACTTGTTGTAAAGCCTGAAATTGTGCCATTCGATGAAAATATATTTGTTAATGAGGCCAAATGCAAGGTGGCTACTATACAGATCGGCTGTACATCCAAGCTAAGAAAATATCTGCCACCCCGAATCTGTATCCGAATGGATTCAAGTGTTGCTGCTCGGCTTTCCACTTGACTCTTATATTTCCGAAGTGAATACACCACAACGACACACTAGAGCCTACACTCAGGTGGCATGAATATCATATGTGATAGGAATACATTGCTTCGGTGCTGGGTATTTATATTGTCTAGTTTCACAGGTATCCGTAGGTTAGTCCTAGCTTTGATCTGTATTAAAGAATTTCGGTTTAGTTTAACATCGCAGAGTTCCTTCAATACTCTTTTAGAATTTGCTTAATCCATTGTTTACTGTTGCATTTACTGTTGAGTACTTGCAAGGCACTATACAGTCCCTACCCAAAAGTCTTGGTGATTCAGTCAGTGTGCCCCCTCACGAACACACTCTCCAGCAACAAACATCAATATTACACCACAACGAAAGATGATACAGTTTTCAAACCAAAAATACACAGTATCTAGATACATATAATGATGTTTGTATAAGGAGAAAAAAAAAACAAATAGAATTACATGCTCAGTACCTTGTATACCATCCCTTAGCATCAATTACAGCCGCCACCCTGTTGGATATGCTTTTCCACAGTTTCTCAAAGTATGCCACCCATATCTCCTCCCAGATCTCAGTCAGGACTCCCGCTCACCTTGTGTTCACTTTACCCGGCCCTTCTTTTGTGTTTCGAAAATCTGGGTATTTCCTATGAAGCCTGTGCTTGGGCACTACCCAGACATATTCAATTGGATTGAGGTCTGGGGAATAGAGTGGCCAGTCCTCCACCTGGATGTTGTAATTCTCAAAAAAATCCATAACCACAGTTGCTTTGTGTACTGGAGCATTGACTTGCTGGAGGATGGGATCCCCAAGCGTGTGATGGACACGTTCAAGGACTGGAAGAAGAATGAACTCAAGAAGCTGGACATAGACACCCTTGTTGACCGATTTGACAATAAGAGGGCAGTAGGTTCCACAGTTCCAGCCCCAAAAACAACCCCACACCATCAAGAAAATCCCTCTACCCTTTAGTTTTGGTGCAATGCAGTGTGTCAACCACTTTTCAGGTGGTTGTCGAAATACCAAATATGTCACCCCGAATCACTCTTCTCCACTGACGATTCATCACTTCAAATCACTCCTTCCCACTCCTCCTAAGTGCAATCCTTGTGTTCAAGTGCTCATTGTAGCCTTTGGAATATGTGTGTGTCCTCAAGCTTTGGTCATTGCTTTGCTAGCCACTTTCTGTAGTTGTTATGGCACCGGTACTAATCAATGGTTGACAGTGATACATTTGGTGCCTACATATCACGCATGTTGGCTTGTGACATTTGTCTGTCTTGGTTGACACCTCGCATGGTCCTTCTACATTGGTACAGAGTCAAAATTCATGGTCTGGTGCATTGTGAGTTGTTTTCGAGGCATTGGCGGTCGGTAGCACAAGCAACCACAGTGGAAACTGTTGACCAAGGTCACACTGTTATCAGCCTAATCACTGCAAAAGAGTATCTCCAGTTACAGAGAATGATGATTGCCCCCTTCCAGGTCAGAAAAATCTCTCGCCTGGCAGTTAGGGGCATTGTAGAAGGTGTAGCAAGCTTGGAAAGTCACAACGCCATATTTTTGATAGAGTGCACATAAACTGAATCACTAAAACCTTTGCATACTGACTGTACCTTAACAGTGCTTACTAGTTGAGATCACACATTGTTTGAGTAAGACTCTTTGTGGACTGAGAAATGTTATGGCAAACTCTCTTGAGCCTTGTTGCCAGAGCAGTTGTCAGGTTGTTGTCAGAGATGTTGTCAAACAGCAGCTGGAAGAGTGATTCTGTCAGAGTCACTGCTGTCAGAGTGGCTCCTGTTGGAAAGCTTCTGTCAGAGGGCTTATGTCAGAGTGGCTGCTGTCAGTGTACTACTCTCAGAGAGCTTCTGTCAGAGTAGCTGCTATCAGAGGGCTTCAATCTGAGTGGCTGCTGTGAGAGTCAAATTCAGCAACTAAATTACTGCATTCATCATTACAAGTTATCTATATAGCTTCGAACCATCCATAAAGACAAAACCATATGATATCCTGGAAGTGACCCAAATCTAGTGTTAGCAATGGGTCCGGGTAACCCGCCAGCGGTCCGGGTTTGGACCGTAAAAACACGTCAGTTCGGTTCCAAACCCGGCCAAAAACCCGACCCTCTGACTCGTGGCGGGCCAAACCCGGACCCATACCCGTCAACCCGCGGGTTTCGCCGTGTTTTGCTGGACCCGTCAGGTCCAATCTGCGGTTCTGCGTTTCAGGTTTTACATTTATGGTTGCATTCAGATATGCTACTGCTAATCGTAAAGTATTGACATTGGTATGTCACGGTTCATTTTCGGCGTATTAGCCGCCTTGATGTGCAAAACACGGATACTCACGCGCCCAACCACATCCTGAAATTGAGCGTCAACAGAGCGTCAACAGAGCGTCAACAGAGCGTCAACAGAGCGTCAACAGAGCGTCAACAGAGCGTCAACAGAGCGTCAACAGAGCGTCAACAGAGCGTCAACAGAGCGTCAACAGAGCG